>Ga0209906_100096_pt1 | contig 131236 bp, 117 predicted proteins | sample FECB24metaG_FD_188303 | JGI IMG/M metagenome (GOLD analysis project Ga0209906, IMG submission 188303) | Cyanobacterial communities from the Joint Genome Institute, California, USA from Joint Genome Institute, California, USA - FECB-24 metaG... ... | reverse complement strand
ACTCTTTCCTGGTGTCTATTGCGCGGTGGAACCACACTGAACCCTTCCCGAACTCAGACGTGAAACGCTGCTGCGGCAACGATAGTTTAGGGGTTGCCCTACGCAAAAATAGCTCGATGCCAGGTTTTTTAATACACGCAAAAGCCTCTCTGAAACTCAGAGAGGTTTTTTGTGTTGTTTGTTTTTCTACTCTAAGAAGCTGCTTGTAAACGATTATGAAGTAATAGAATGAGACTTTGCAAGTCACTTCAACATTAAACGAATCATGACTGTATAAATCATAGACTCACCATTTCTAGTAGAAGTTCATAATCCTTGCTCAATTGTTGGCAGCTACGACTTTCCAGTAATCGCAATGAATGAGGATGCACTGGCACAAATTCCTGCTCAGGACAAGCAACTAGAGATCATTCCTGGAGCAACTCACCAATTTGGAGAGCCTGGTGCCCTGGAGGAAGTAGCACGACTGGCGAGTCAATGGTTCAACTACTATCTCACGTCATTTGAGCTGCGGGAACCGCATCTACATGCTATATCCCTAAATTAATGCTAGAAAATTTTCGGCATCTTTGTTAGAGGCGATCGCAGCATCCACTATTTATAATCCAATACGATTTAGATAAGACAATTTGCGCGACAGATAACTCTGTAAAGACGTTGCAATGCAACTTGTCTACATTCCCACCAACAATCCTTAACCCAAGCGTATTGATTTATAACCTCCAACTTCGACGATACCATCCTTAAATACTTATTCCACAAGAGTTATTTTTAATTCACTTATACAATTTAGCTGTTTGTAAAAAGGTTCGCAGGTGTGATTATTTATTTGTTATGGCAGCATCTACGCCATCAGTCTTCAGCTGACCATCTTCCATATAAATGATGCGATCGGCAATATCGAGGATGCGGTTGTCGTGGGTAACCAGCAAAATCGTACAACTTTGTTCTTTGGCTAGCTTCTGCATCAGTTCGACGACATCGCGCCCAGATTTTTTGTCGAGTGCAGCAGTGGGTTCATCTGCTAGTACAATCTTGGGATGGCTAACTAAAGCACGAGCAATCGCAACCCGTTGTTTTTGCCCCCCTGATAGATTCTCTGGGTAATAATTTACACGATCTGTCAAACCGACAGCTTCCAGAATTGCGATCGCTTTGGCGTTAATATCCTGATTCAGAAATTCGTCATGCAACTCTATAGACATTCGCACATTTTCTTTAGCTGACAAAAAAGTCATCAGATTATGCGCCTGGAAAATATAGCCAATCTGGCGGCGAAGTTTAGTTAATTGCTGTTTTTTTGCACCGCAGATTTCCTGTCCCAAGATTTTAAGACTACCTTCTTGGGCAGAACGCAGCCCACCCATCAGCGTCAACAGGGTGGTTTTTCCTGAGCCGGAGGGGCCAGTCATAATCACAATTTCACCAGCGTTAATCTCTAAATTAATGTCAAATAATACTTGTTTGCGAAGCGCACCTCCACCGAAATAGTGGTTGAGGTTACTAACAGAAATCACTGGTTCTAAAACAGAGAGTGTTGAGTTAGAAGTTACTGGTACAGATTCTTGCAACATAGGATTTTTATAGTTTGAATTTCGCAGAGTTGGCATTTTTGCCAGCAAGTTTGGAGATTTGAGAACAACTAAAAAACGTCGGCTGGGTCCGCGGCTCGTAGCTTTCGCATGGCGATCGCTCCAGAAAAAGTACACATGATGATGGTTAAGATGAAGACAGATATCGCTCGTTCCAGCTTCATGACGAGGGGAAGCAGTGTAGCAGCATAGGTGATCTGATATAGCCCAAGGGAAAGCAAGAATGCAGGCATATAACCCAACACGGCTAAGACCAATGCTTCTTGCAATAGGACTCCTAAAAGGTAGCGATCGCTATAGCCCATTGCTTTGAGTGTGGCGTATTCTGGCAGGTGTTCAGAAACATCAGAGTAAAGGATTTGGTAAACAATAACGATACCGACAATGAAGCCGACACCTACACCCAAACCAAAAATGAAACCAATACCAGTCCCGGTTGCCCAGTATTCTTTTTCGGTTTGGGCAAACCCTTCTGGAGTCAAGACTTTGACATCGTTGGGTAGTCCTGCGGTAAGTTGCGATCGCACTTTTTCGGGATCAGCACCTGGTTTGAGGTCAATCAACCCAACTTCAATTTGATCAGGTTTACGTCCTGGAAATAGCTGTAAAAAGGTAGAGTCACTGGTGATGACGTTGCCATCGGCGGCAAAGGATGCACCATTGCTAAACACGCCTTTAACGCTGACAGCTTTATTATTCAGTTCCGTCTCAAAGTTGCCTGTTTTTTTAAAGATATCTCCAACCGCCCCATACTCTGGACGACCCGCCTGGTCAAACAAAACTTGATACAACTGCTTGAGATGATCCTGATTTTGTTGGACTTCGGGAAATTTAAACGCAGATTTTGCCGGATCAATACCCCACACTAAGATGGCGCGATCAAGACGCGTTTCGGGATTTCGCCATTGTCCGGTGTTAATGTAAACCGAATTCACCGACTGAACACCGTCGTAACCCAATGTTTGATATAGTCTCTCTCTAGAAAAGCTTTTTACCGAAAACAGGGTTTGAAATTGGGGATTAATCAAAACCAAATCTGCTTCTAAATTGCGATGGGGTTGTATGGCTGCATCAAAAAGCGCACTTTCAAATCCCAACTGAATAAACATCAGCATATCAGCAAAGGTAATACCTGCAACTGCAACCACCAGACGCGTTTTTTCTTTCATTAACTGCCGCCATGCTAGCGGTGTTTTGCGAAACAGTTTGGAAAACATATGGAAAAAGCCTCTTAATAACCCAGTGTGTCAGCCTGCTGTTCAAGCTGTCGCTGTCGCATTAATAGAAATAAAGGAAGACCTAGGGAAACACCAACCAAAAGATTACAAGCAACGTAAACCCAAAGATTTTGCATTTTAAGACGTGTTCCCTCCCAAAATACGAATACCCACAATACAAGGGACGAAACAATAACATCCATGCCAAAAAAACCAGAGATTTTATTAGCAAAAAGTTGTTCAAAAAACAGTTTCATATCAAGACCATACTCTAAGGTAAAGGAAATTAACTGAGAGTAAGGTAGAACAAAGCCAAGTATACAAAGCAGAAAGTATATGACTTGAACCATGATTGAATTCACTCTATGAGTGGTACTGGACTACAAGAGATTACGTTATGGTGTATCTAACCTTTGGAACAACAACTTTACAATTCAATCGCTGTCTGCACTTGTAAGTTGGTGAAACCAGCAACTCGCTTACTGTCTTCGGGGTTGATGCGAATTTTCACTTCAACTACTCGGCTATCAAGGTTTTCACCAGGCTGGTTGCTGAAAACGTTTTGTCGGTTCACCTGCAAGCCTATCTGAGCAACAGTTCCTCGCAGTTCGCCGGCAAATGCTTGACCGCTAATCGTTGCCTGTTGTCCCAGTTTCACTTTACCGATGTCTGTTTGATAAACTTCTGCTACTGCAATCATTTGGTCTGTTTGTGCTAAGTCTGCAATCCCAGCAGTACTAATTTTTTCTCCGGCTCGTGTATGAATTTTGATTATCTGTCCCGCCATCGGTGCTTTGATGTAAGCTCCCGCCAACTCGGTTTTGGCATGTTTTTGTGAGGCGATCGCATTCTCAACTTCTGACTGTGCCGCTGCTACATCTACAGTTCGGACTTCTGCAACACTGGTAAGTGTAGCTTTGGCTTCGCTAACTTGTTTGTCACCTGTGGTGTTAGTGCGGGTGAGTGCGGCTTTAGCTTCGGCAAGTTCCCTGCTTGCAGTGGTATTAATGCGGTTGAGCACAGCTTTGGCTTCGCCCAGTTGCTGTTTAGCAGTTTCCACGCTCAAGCCTTTGCTGTCAAATAAAGAATTAGAAATTGCGCCTTCAGAATATAGCTGCCGATAACGTTGATATTCGGCTTGGGCATTGTTTAGTTCTGCCGAAAGCTTGTTAATTGTTGCCTGTTGAGCTATTCTGTCTCCTCGCCATTGCGCCTCTATCCGGGCGATCGCTTCTTGTTGAGCTGATTTGTCTCCTTGGGATTGGGCTTGTAAGCGTTCAACACTTGCCTGCTGTGCTTGAATTTCGCCAGTTTTTGCGCCAGCTTTCACTTGAGCGAGTTTAGCTTGGGCAACTTTTACTTGTTTTTCAGCCTGTAGTACCGCAGTTTGCAAGCGATCGCCTGCGTCTAAAATTGCCACAATCTCTCCAGCTTTAACGCGATCGCCCTCCTTAACTAGGATTTGGGCAACGCGATCGCCATCTAAAGCTATAGGTGCAAATAGGCTAATTACTTCTGCTTCTGGTTCTATTCGTCCTAATGCTGCCACTTTCGGTCTAGTAGGGATGGTTTGTACAGACTCAGATGAAGCAGTTTGACCAACTTTTCCAAACTGAGAAATACCATAAACAACAATTCCACCTGTCAAAGCAATAGCAGCAATTACTAATGCAATTAATCCCTTATTGGGAGCTTTGAATAATAGTTTGTAATCCATTTTTTCTCTCTATAAATTTCTAAGTTTTCGTACGGAAATCCTCATTCGCATTACCCAATAATTGCTCGTCAATTGAACATAATTTATAGTTAGTTTCTTCATTAGGCAAATATGCCGTCAGCATTTTACCCAACAACGCACATTGTTCAGAAAAATCGATATTTTCGTTACCCCATAATCGTTCTAAAATTAAGCCATCAATTAGGCTTAATATAAAGAAAGCAAGCGCCGAATCTTGGATACCCAAAACATCCTTGATCGCTTGCCGAGATTGCTCATCTACCCGCTTAAATATTCGACTACTCCACGGCTCCTTGGAGTCTTGATGCTGACAAAAATCAACTAATATATAAGTCAATTTAATGTAGTAATCCTCATTTTTTGAAAGGTATCTTCCCAGTGCTTCCATTACTTCTTGGATCGTTTGCATTCCCTCCAACTCAGCCATTGCCATTAGCATCTCTTGCTGATTGATCTCTTCCACCAATTGCTCAAATAAAGTTTGTTTACTAGGAAAGTAGTGGTACAGCGTACCAGTAGAAACTCCTAATCCTTCAGCAATTTGGCGCATGGTAATGGAACCATAGCCTTTTTGGGCAAATAAATCAAAGCACTTGCCGAGCAGTTCTTTACGGTATTGCTCATGGTCAACAATCTTAGGCATGATTAGGTGTATTTATATCGAACGCTCGTTATTTCTAAGAATAACTCCTTTATACTGGTTTGTCAAAGTACAGTTGATTAATTTAAATCGAACATGCGTTATAGTTTAATATTATATTTTCTATGTATAATATTTAACACTTTTTTTGTTTTATAATTATGCCAGAAATCCAGTTAAGATATCAAAAGCAAGGCTTAAGTATAAAAATTTTTTAGATAAAAAAAGTATAAATTTGCAAAAAAAGTAGTGTTGTACTTATGTTTTAAATTTAGCTAAAGGTGGCGTAGGCGTAGCCCGTCGTAGACATCGCCTGCAACAGATAGATAAATTTTAGGTATTATGATGCCGTTCTGGATGCGTTGGTTAAGCCCGCACTTCTCTACAAGACCGGAGGCGTAGCTTGCTTCTCTGTAGGAGTACGACAAAACCGTAGGCATTGCCAATCTTCATCAGGAACATTTCCTAGGAATACCAATCAGGAGTAGAGGTGGCAGTCCAGAAAATGTTGCCAGCAGCAACTATATTGATAGTGCCACACCTCATGCAGATATCTGCGTATAGTATAGTGCAAGCACAATTGTTACAGATACCGCATCTTTAGTTTCCCTTAACTCTTTTAAAGTCTATGTTACCTAACCGCCTATACAACCCAAATATATTTTCCCTACTGTAAATTTGGCAATTTTGCAGCAAATAAATCTGATGATATCATTAGAAAATCTTTGGTTTAAAGAAATAATAATTACTAATTTTATCCTAAATTTTGCCTTTAATATTCACACTTTTATACCTGAGGCTGACTAGATTTATTAACAGACTATTAGCAGAAATCAGTGATTGTTTATGCTAACTCTTATTTGGTATTATAAAAATTATAATAATAGCTTATGACAGTCTATATAAGGGATTCGTTCCCTGTAATCACATCGTTGTCTAGACAAGTCTTTGCTTCTTCCCCCTCAATCAGATTGAAGAAGTGAATAGACCTAATTATATTTTAATATCTACAAAAATCAACCATGAGTAAGAGTACCTTTTATAAAATCTATGCTGATCATAGCTTTGTTAATTCATTTGTCGTTAGTGATAGCTTGATACCGTGTGGTAGATTAGTTGTGGGTTTATTGCCTGAAAAATTTAACTCAGAAAGTGTTATACAATAGATTTGATGAGCTTTACTGATTTATTGGTAAGCAGTATAAAAATACTATAAGTTTGGATATCCATACTTGAGAATAGAAAATTAATAAGGTTACAGAGGAGGAAAAACCATGAGTAACTTAACATCTGCACATACCGAAGTTGACAACACGCAGAAAAAAAATATAGCTATAGAGAAAAAACCTCGCGCTACAGATGATATTGTACGTGCTTATCTGCAACAGATTGGGCGAGTAAATTTGTTGACTCGCGAACAGGAAATTATTTTTGCCCAACAAGTGCAGCAGATGATGAATTTGCTAGCTGCTCAGGAAGAATTGGCTATGAAATTAAATCGCCAACCTACACAGCAAGAATGGGCTGATCAGATGCACTTAAGTGTTGAAGTACTTGAGCAGCAGCTAAGTCAAGGACATCAAGCTAAGCAGAGAATGATTCAGGCTAATCTTCGGCTAGTAGTAGCAGTTGCTAAGAAATACCAGCAACGAAGCCTGGAGTTTATGGATTTAATCCAAGAGGGAACTTTAGGCTTAGAGCGAGGCGTGGATAAATTTGATCCCACTCTTGGGTATAAGTTTTCTACCTACGCTTACTGGTGGATTCGTCAAGGAATTACACGAGCGATCGCCCAACAAGGACGTACAATTCGCTTACCCATCCACATTTTTGAGAAACTGAACAAAATTAAGCGTGTGCAGCGCGAATTATCTCAACAACTGGGTCGTGTTCCTACTACTACTGAAATTGCCAACTCATTATCGCTGACACCCAGTCAAATTCGAGAATGTTGGTATCTTACCCGTCAACCTTTCTCTCTAGAGGCGCGAGTTGGAGAACAACAGGATACAGAATTGCAGGACATCCTGGAAGATGACGGACTTTCTCCCGAAGACTACGCCGTTGAAGAATCCCTCCACCAAGACTTACAAGACTTGTTAGCAAAGCTGACTCCCCAGCAACGAGAAATATTAACTTTGCGCTTTGGTCTTGCTGATGGATATGAACTTTCTTTAGCACAAATTGGCGATCGCATGGGCATTAGTCGAGAACGGGTGCGACAAATCGAGCAAAAGGCTCTGAGTCTTCTAAGACGCCAAAAAGAACAAGTGCGTAGTTATTTAGCTGTGTGAGGAAAATGCAGAGCATTAAAACTCAGGTATCAAATTTAGTGTTTTTAGGAGAAAATAAACCTCAGTAACCTCAAACAATATTTGATATGAGCACATCGCAGACAGTGCAACAATTGCAAGCAGAATGGGTAACGCCGGAAAACTTTCGGCGTTATGGACAGGTGATTTCTGCTAGTCACGATGGCAAAACTTACGATGCGGAAGATGCTAAGTTAAACCTGCAAAATGGGATTCCGCGATTTTATATTATGCGGTTGCAAAGCAGAGGGCGGAAGTTTCACAAAATTACTCGCCATGTGCAATGTACTCAATGTCTGGGTTCTTTGGAAGGGAAGGATTGGTTGATTGCAGTTTGTCCTCCTAATAATGATGTGAATGAACCAGCATTGGCAGAGATTGCAGCTTTCCGAATTCCAGGGAATTGTTTTATCAAGTTAAATGAGGGAACTTGGCACGCGGGCCCATATTTTGAGCATGAAGGCGTAGATTTTTATAATTTAGAACTTGCAGATACAAATGAGGTGGATCATTTCACTCATGATTTTCTCAAAAGTCATCAGTTGAAGTTTGAGATGGTTTAGCTAAAATTCCGCAGTTGTTCCTGATACACTTCTGGTGTATTGATGTCTACAAGCACAGCCGGATTATCAAATTTCACTTTATGAATTACTGCATAAAATTCTTGGATAATTTGGCGTAATCCTAAAGTTTCTTCGCAGATATTTTGTAAGTGCGATCGCATTTCATTTGCAAATAACAATGGATGCCCCATTTTACCTTTATAAGTAGGTGCAGTAATCAAGGCTGAATTGTCTGTATGTGCTTGTAATAATTTCTCATAAATCTCTAATTTTCTAGGTTGGTCAACTGCTGAAATCGCTAATATTTCAAAGTCTTGGGGAATATGTTGCAACCCAGCAAGTAGAGAAGATGTTTTCCCAGCATTAGTATGAGGATTAATTACAGTTAAACTTCCAGGCGGACAATATTGTTGTCTATAACTATTATGTAAACCCAGCACTACCAGAGGTGTAAAACCTACGCTTAACCACTGTTCTAATTGATAAGTTAATAATGTTTTACCTTCACCCCAAGGTAGTGAGGTTTTACAAGTATCCATACGAGTTGATGCACCCGCAGCGAGGACGATAGCAAAGTATGTCAAGTTAAGATTAATGCTTAGATAGCGGTTTTCTCTTATTAGCCCATAACCCTATACCAAAAAGACTAAAAGCCACAAGAGTATTTGTAAGAGTACCTGGCTCAGGGACAGGAGTACTCCTAATACTCAAAGAATTTATGCCTACAGCCCGGTTTGCTACAGTACTACCAATAACTATTTTTGAGATATTTGCAAACTCATCACTCACACCGATGAAAGCAGCCGAGTTATCAATTACGGTCGATGAAGTTCCTGGTATTGAGAAGTTGCCTAAAAGGTTATCGTTGTCATCAAAAGCCGAGATAAAGGCTGTAAAGTTTAGTGTATCATCGACTGCAATTTGCGTTCCTGCACCTAGCACAGGCGTATCAAAGGTAATAGTTATTGGTCCAGGATTTCCCGGAGCAGGAAAAGTCCCTGGAAGCAAACCAGTAAACAAAATGGCATCACCATTAGAAAAATTAGCTGGTAGGTTAGGTGAAACTGAAAATACAAAAGGCGGAGTTAATGGTTGATTATTAACAACTGGAATATCTACACCATATTCTAGTCCATTTTCAGATATAGCTTGGAAAGAGTAGGGTAAGAACTTGGCAATTGTACCAGGTACTATTTCGATAGATGTTCCAAAGTCTAAACTAGACCAATCAATTTTGTCATTAGCACTCAAATTGCCTCGCTCAGTCACTAATGAGATTGCTTGAACAGGTAAAGAAGGAGATGCTAACAACAGTATTGCTCCAACAGTAGCAGCAGAAAAGTTTTTGAGAGAACGGCTGAGTAATTGGTGTGTCATATTGTTAGTAAAAAACTTTGTTTGCAGTCATATAAGGTAATCCCACATCTCTAAAGTTTGACTATATTATGGCGAATTATAAACAGACCTCTCCGTGGTTTTGTTACTCAAAACCTGTCCCTCCCTTAGTAGGGGAGGAAAGACTTTGACGCAAGTCAAAGACAGGGAGAGGTCTTGATGAAATTAAGGGTAATTAAGCGGACATAATATATCTTATTAAATTTAGACATGGTAGTAACACCCACTTTACATTGTCTCAGATAACGAAGCTCCAGTTCCACCACGCCGAACTTTAATTAATTCAGCACAAATACTAACTGCGATTTCCTCTGGTGTTAAAGCACCGATATCTAAACCAATCGGTGCATATATCTGATGTAAAAATTCTGGCGGACAACCTTCATTTTGCAACATTTTGTACACAGTCTTGACTCGTTTATGGCTACCAACCATACCGATATATTGCAATTGATGATTATTTAGCAGCCGCAAAACTGCTAAATCTTGCAAATAACCTCTAGTAACTAAAGCAACATACAAATTATGAATTTTATCTAAAATTTGCTGAATTGAGGTGATGGGTTGTGCTAACACCAGTGATGCTTCTGGAAATCTTTCTTTTGTAGCAAAATCTGGGCGATCGTCCTGTACAATAACTTGAAAACCTGCTATTTTTGTAATCTGCGCTAAAGGAACTGCGATATGTCCCGCACCAATAATTAACAGTGTCGGCGGCGGTAGTAAGGGTTCAATTAATCCTGTTGTTTGTAGAGAGGTAATTAAGCTAGTTTCTAGCAGTAAATAAGGTTTTTCATCTGGATTAAAGGGCGTGACAATTGCCCCTACTTGCCCAAATTTTAAAGTATCTATAATTTGATTGACTAAGTTTAAGCTTTCACTACCTGACCATAACTCTAACCATACCAGCATTGTGCCTCCACAAACGCCTTGGGTTTCTCGTTGAGGTACGCCAGATAAATCAATTTCTACAAATTGTTTTTCACCTGTTTGTAATACTTGCAAAGCCTGCTGATAAACTTTTGCTTCCCCAGCACCACCACCAATTGTGCCAACTGTTTTACCATCAGCGCTGATGAACATTTTCGCGCCTACTTCTCTGGGTACTGAACCTTTGGTACTAGTAACAGTGGCTAAAACTACAGGTCTTTTTTTTAAGGCTGCTGATAGTTTTTGGTAGAAGTTAAGCATAAATATAACGAACCGCAAAGGACACAAAGCACACAAAGGAAGATATTAAGTTGAAGAGTTTTTGAGTTTTTTCCAAACTCTTTCGGGTGTTATGGGGAGTTGATATAGTCTACAGCCTGTGGCGTGAGCGATCGCATTTGCAACAGCAGGCGCTGTACAATTGGTGGTGATTTCCCCAACACCTTTAGCGCCAAATGGGCCGTAAGGATCGGCTTTTTCTACTAAAATTATTTCTAGTTCTCGTAAATTCCCACTGCACTTGTTTACCTGTGCAAAGAGTTGCTAAAGCACAAAGGTCTTCTGATAAAATCTCTTGTTTGTTGCCAAATCCACCGCCAATTTGAGCTTTATAAACACGGATTTTTTCTTGGGGTAAGTTGAAAATTTGTGAGAGTAGGCGCTGACAGTGAAATGGTACTTGGGTACTGGAACAAACAACTAAAGTACCATCTGCTTCTAGCCAACTAATAGTTACATGCGGTTCGAGGTGGACGTGTTGTACTGCTGGTAACTGGTAGGTATTTTCAATAATTACATCTGCTTCAGCAAATCCTTGTTCTAAATCACCAGATTCGAGAAATATTTGTCCAGCAATATTACGATTTCTATCAGAAATTTGAGATGATTATGGTTCATCATGAATCACAATACCGCTACCGTTCATTGCTTGTATGGGGTCGATAACGTGGGGTAGAATTTCGTAATCGACTGCAATTAATTGACAAGCTTGTTCAGCAATAATTGGTGATTCTGCAACTATAGCAGCAACGCGATCGCCTACAAATCTTACTTTATTATCTAATAAGTAATGATCTAACGGATCGGGTACTGGTTCCGCATGACCGGCGGTGGTGTAAGTTATCCTAGGTACATCTTCGTGAGTGAAAATGGCGACGACACCGGAAATTGCTTTAGCTTTGGCGGTATCAAGTTTACGGATACGGGCGTGAGGATGAGGCGATCGCAGTACTTTAAGATGTAGTAATCCAGGTGGTAAAATATCTCCTGTGTAGAACGCTTTCCCTGTAACAATTGCCTCACCATCTTGTTTAGCAATGCTTTTTCCTACCGAAACTGATGAATTTGGAACCACAGATGAACACTGATTAACACCAAGCCTTATAATACAATATGGCTCAGTTAAGGAAGTTGATCTGTTGAGGTAGGGAGGGGAGGAAAGAATTTTAGTTTTTCCAAACAGCCTCAATCATATTTCAATTCAGCAACGCTCTAAATCTAAAAAACTCTAAACCATTGCTAAAATTCAAACGCTGGTTGTCACGGTTTGAATTTTTGTACCCACATGCAGCTTTATTCATAAGTAATGTTTAAGCAATTGCAAGAAATGTATAAGTAATTGCTGCAATTGCTCTTTCATATACAAGTAATGTTTAAGCAATTGCAGGAAATGTTTAAGCGATTGCTGCAATTGCTCTTTCATATACAAGTAATGTTTAAGCAATTGCAGGAAATGTTTAAGCCGTTGCTGCGATTGTTGAAGTGTTTGCTGCAAATGCTCTTTCATTTCTAAGAAATGTTTAAGTTATTGCAGAAAATGCATAAACCTTAAATACAAGTTTTGGGCATGTATCGCTACGCAACACACAGAACGCTCAAATGGGACGCTCACAAGGTTCGCTGTACTGTCGATACCCAACTCGCTTGAACGCAGAAATCATCCGTACATTGCTCACAGCCGTATCACAAAATACTCGCCAAACTCCTACGTTTTGTAATGTACGTGTTCCTTGTGACAAAAAATCGTTTGCAAAACCAAGCCCTCGATACTCTGGTACAACTCCGATATCGTAGATTGTTCCTTCGTCTTTGCCCTCTTTGGCGCATTGTTCAAAGATAACGGGAAGCACAAACCCTACAATGTCCCCGTTTTCGTTAATCCCAAACTGCCACCAGTCATCTTGATAGGAGAAGCCATCGCTTGCCGAATTCAGAAATTTCTCAGCCGCTTCGTGAGGCTCATGTTCTGAAACTTTTCTCTGATGACTTGCATCCATTGATGAAGCCATTACACGCGCAACAACTGAGATTAATGGATTGTCGCGCATTGCGTTGACTGGCTCAAAAGTCAACCGTCGTGGAACTTCAATCAACGGTTTAGGCTCTTCCCAAACAAAGGGCACTTTTAGATAAGTTTGCTGACTCATAGCCAATATCAACAAAAATCTGTAAGCTTTGCCTATCATACTACAAATCACTACATAGCAAGCATGGACTAGCTCTGAACACTCACAGATAGGAGTAGATTTAACAAACGTATCGTTGTGACATACTGTACTCTGTTAACTAGTGTTACTTAGGGAATACGCGATCGCATTTTCGCTCTTACATGTTCTTATATTTACTTTACAAATCGCATATGAGCGCATTTATACTGGGATTGGTATAAGATATCAACAATAAACCCAATAATATTAAATACAAGAGGTTCTTGGTTTATGAGCAAAATATCTCAATTAGATGGGAAAAAAACTGCTCTGATTACTGGCGCATCTGGTGGAATTGGGTACGAATTGGCTAAGTTATTTGCTCATGATGGATACAATCTGGTGTTAGTCGCCAGAAGCGAAAAAAAACTAAATCAAATTTCCAAAGAATTTACAGATAAATCAGACATAAAAATCAAAATTCTTACTCAGGATTTATCCATCCCAACAACTCCGGAAGAAATTTTCACAACCTTACAACAATCAGGTATCAAGGTTGATGTGTTGGTGAATAATGCTGGATTTGGTACTTATGGATTCTTTCATGAAACCGATTTAACTGCCGAACTGGAAATGCTCCAGGTAAATATGGTCAGCCTCACGCATTTAACTAAGTTATTTCTCAAGGATATGGTGAAGCAAGGCTATGGCAAGATACTAAATGTTTCATCGGGTGCTGCCTTTCAACCAGGGCCTCTAATGGCAGTTTATTATGCGACGAAAGCTTATGTCTTATCATTTTCAGAAGCAATCTCTAATGAATTAGAGGGTACAGGCGTCACCGTGACTGTTCTTTGTCCAGGAGCAACAGCATCTGGTTTTCAACAAAGAGCTGCTATGGAAGAATCTAAGTTGGTTTCTGGTCAGAAGATTATGGATGCGGAGACTGTCGCAAAGATTGGCTATGACGGTTTAATGTCAAACAAAACTGTTGTCATTCCTGGGTTGAAAAATAAGTTACTTGCTGAAGCCGTAAGATTTATACCCAGAAAAACGGTGCTCAAAATATCTAGAAGTACAAATAGTAAGTAATAAAAGTTAACTAACTATTTGCTACCCAAAAAGCTATGTGTGATGTTAGGCTAATGTTTTCAAATCCACATACATTTCAATTATGTAAATTACAAATACGTAGGCAAAGCTCTTGGTAAATATTGCCTTCTTAACTAAGAGCAATTCTGTTCTTGGCATTGCTAAATCGTGAATAGTAGGTCAACCTTAAAAAATATAAAATAGACCTAACTCACTACCCTATTTTCTGCAAAGGAATAGGGAAACAAAGCCTCTAAAGCTACTTACTACAACGCGTGAAACCTCCGCAACACACTGGCTTATCCTACAAGGGTAGAGGTTTGGAGAGTGAAAAACTTGAGTGACGGTTTCCTTTTATCAAAGCTTTTCAAGAGAGAAGTTTTAAGTTTAGTTTGGTTGAGTTACTTATCAGTAATGCTCTCTTGTTTGCGAATTATGCAGAATCGCTTTTAGCGCTGTTAAAGTACAACACTAGAATTCTGGGAAAACTCTGTTTTGTAATCGTAAATTTTAGTCTGAAAGCTCTCATCTTCATCCTAAATGCAAATGAAGTGTAGTTTTGCTATGTCCACAATTCTAAGAGGATTTATACTATGGCTCGTTTATCAAGCCCTATTGAAAACTTAAAAAAACACTATACGGTTGTGGTTATTGGTTCCGGCTATGGTGGGGGTATCACTGCTTCGCGTCTAGCGCGTGCTGGACAGCAGGTGTGTGTATTAGAGCGAGGAAAAGAATTCCAACCAGGTGAATACCCAAATTCGGAAGTCAACGCGCTGGGTGAAATACAAGTAGATTTACCTGGTAAACGTGTAGGTTCACGCACAGGGTTGTACGATTTTCACGTTAATCAGGATATTAATGTATTTGTTGGTTGCGGGCTGGGTGGTACATCGCTTGTCAATGCCAATGTATCATTACAAGCTGAACCTCGTGTCTTTGCAGATCAGCGTTGGCCTCAGGAATTGCGTGATGATGTAGATACTTTATTGGCAGAGGGGTATCGTCGTGCTGAGGAAATGCTCAAACCGGCTTCCTATCCAGAAAATTTTCCGCCTTTGCCAAAATTACAGGCATTGGAAAAGTCTTCTAAATACTTGAATGAAAAGTTTTATCGTCCACCCATCAATGTGACTTTCCAAGATGGGGTTAATCACGTAGGCGTGGAACAGAAGGCTTGCAATCTCTGCGGTGATTGCGTATCAGGTTGCAACAATAAAGCAAAAAATACTGTTTTGATGAATTATCTGCCTGATGCGAAGAATCATGGCGCAGAAATTTATACGCAAGTATCCGTGCGGCGAGTTGAACAAGAAGGCACTCACTGGCTAGTTCACTTCCAATTGCTCAATGCTGGACAAGAGAAGTTTGACGCTCCCACAATGTTCGTCAGTGCCGATATAGTTGTTTTAGCTGCTGGTACTCTTGGTTCTACAGAAATTTTACTGCGATCGCAACAAGCAGGTTTAGCAGTATCTAGCCAGTTGGGACACAACTTTACAGGTAATGGTGATGTTTTGGCCTTCGGCTACAACACCGAGCAAACAATTAACGGCGTTGGCTTTGGCAACCGTCCTCCTAGCGAACGTGAACCCGTCGGCCCCTGCATCAGCGGCATTATCGACATGCGCGAGCAACCGCAACTAGATAACGGTATGGTGATCGAAGAAGGCTCAATGCCTGGTGCACTAGCTTCCATGTTGCCGCAAAGCTTTGCCGCAGCTGGCACAATACTCGGCAAAGACACCGACGAAGGCTTAGGCGATCGCTTTCAAGAAAAGCTACGACAGATGGAAAGTTTGACTCATGGTGCTTACACTGGCGCAGTCCGTAATACCCAGACCTATCTAGTGATGACCCATGACGATGCAGCCGGACAGATGTACTTAGAAAATGACCGTCTCCGCATTCGCTGGGAAAATGTAGGCAAACAATCCATCTTTCAGCGCGTCAATGATCGCCTCGAAGAAGCCACTCGTCCTCTAGGCGGCACACAAATTCCCAACCCCATTTGGAGTAATTTCTTTGGTCATGACCTAATCACCGTCCATCCTCTAGGTGGTTGCATTCTGGCAAAAGACGCCGAACACGGAGTAGTAAACCACAAAGGACAAGTATTTTCTAGCAACCAAGGTACAGCCGTTTACGAAAACCTATATATTTCCGATGGCTCAGTCATACCCCGGACATTAGGAGTAAATCCGTTACTAACAATTTCCGCCTTAGCAGAACGCTGCTGTACCCTCATTGCTAAAGACCGGGGTTGGACAATTAACTACAACTTACCTTCAGCAACAATTTACCCAACCGGAAACACGCCTGCTAGTGTGGGAATCCAGTTTACTGAAACCATGCGCGGTTACTTTTCCACTCAAGTCAAAGACGACTACCAGCGTGCATTACAGCAGGGTCAAAAAGACCGCTCCCCCCTGCAATTTACCTTGACAGTAATTTCCGATGACTTGGAAGAGCTGCTTAACGACATCAATCACACCGCCAAGTTAGTTGGTACAGTAACAGCTCCTGCTCTAGCTGCGGAACCGTTAACCGTCACCAATGGCGATTTCAACCTGTTTGTTTTAGAACAAGACCAACAGAAAACACGACAGATGCGCTACCACCTGCACATGACCTCGGAAGCGGGACAGTCCTACTACTTCGAGGGTTTCAAGCAAATTCACGATGACCTAGGTTTTGATTTGTGGGCTGACACCACCACTCTTTACATCACCGTTTACGCTGGCGACAGTAGCAACAGTCCCATCTTGGGTAAGGGAATTCTGAAAATTCAGCCTGTAGATTTCATCAAACAAATGACCACCTTCAAAGTCACGAATGCCTCAAGCTCTGCGGAACGCCTGCAAGCCATTGATCGTTTCAGTCGTTTCTTTGCTGGCACGTTGTCCGAAATCTATATTTAACTGCAAAACAATATGCAAATCGATTTTCATCATGGTGTCACCTACGTAGCAGCGCGATTAGCTGGGTTTGAGCATCAAGCTGCTAATATCATCGCCTACAGTGCCCAATACGTAGACGATGCAATCAATGACGGATTAATCCGGTTTGATAATGGCGCACTGTATAGCCGCATCAGTTCTGCCCACAAGATGCTGGATTACCGCAACTTTCAGGAATTGGCAAATCACCGCGTTTGGATTCCGTTTCATTTTCTACCAGGGAATGGAGGACAAAAAGCAGGTGAAGACCCTGAAGGGAAGTTTATCGACAAGTTAATCTGTCGTCCCAACAGCGATGTAGCTCAACAAATGGTGCGAGAGTGTATCGAACATCGTGACGCTGACTACGGACTGCACCGCCTCGGTATCACTATGCATGTATATGTTGATACTTGGGCACATCAAGGTTTTGCCGGAGTCAACCATCGGGTTAACGAAGCCGAAAGTTTGTTGGACGAAGACGGCAAACCCGATCGCAATCTCATGGATCGTCTCCAGAATTACTTTGTGAGTGAAGCTTTACCCTTGGGACATGGCTCTGTTCTCAGTCATCCTGATAAACCATTTTTGCGCTGGGGCTACATCAACGGACGAGGCGAGAAAATCACCAGAAACAATCCTCAAGACTTTCTAGAAGCTGCTGACCAAATGTGCAAAGCCATGCAACGATATTTGGCAGGCAAGCCAGATGCAACTGTACCGGGGCTGCCAGAATCAGATAAAATTTTAATCGCTGTTTTGCTAGAGAATATCACGGACAATATTGGTAATTTGCGTCACCAGAAATGGTTAGATGCGATCGCTCAAGGTAAGTTCAGCTTCGGCAAAGCAAATGTTACTTATATCCCCAAAGGCAAAGACTCGTGGAAACACTTAGCCCTTGGCACAGAAAACGCAGTTGATCGAGACAACGAAGTATTTCCCTATCACCCCAACTTTTTGGCAAGTGATTGGAAACTGTTTCACGACGCATTGCAAGCCCATCACTTCTACATCATCCACGACCTTTTACCCAAGTATGGAATCTGCGCTGCTTGAAGAAGGCAGGGGGAGCAGGGGAAGCACAAGAGGAATAAATACAGACGCGATTAATCGCGTCTCTACCTTGACTCTTGTACAGACGCGATTAATCGCGTCTCTACTCATTAATCATTACTCGAGGTGTTCAATGCCAACAACTACAACCGCATCGACTAAAGTAGGAATTCAGTTCACCGAAACCATGCGCGGCTACTTTTCTACGAAAGTCAACAACGACTATGAACGTGCAGCGCAGCATGGTAAACAGGATGGCTCCAAGTTTGAATTCACCCTGACTGTGACCTCTGACGACTTGGACAACATGCTCACGGATGAAAGCCACAAAGCCAGAATGTTTGGCAGTGTCCGCGCACCAGCTTTATCGCCTGAACCTCTATCAATTACTGATGGAGAATTTAACTTATTTATCGTTGACCCAGATAGCGTGAATACGCGCCGCATGGTCTATCGGATGAAAATGACTACCGAGGAAGGTAAAGTTTACTACTTTGAGGGCTTCAAAGTCGTACACAACGACCCGGGTTTTGACATTTGGGCAGACACTACAACTTTATACATCACTGTGCATGATGGCGATCGCTCCACCAACCCAGTCCTGGGCCAGGGTATCGTCAAGATTCAGCCAGCAGATTTCCTGCACCAGTTGTCTACGTTGCAAGTTACCAACACCACCAGTCCCCAGCAACAGCTAGAAGAAACTACCCGCTTTGGCAGCTTTTTTGCTGGAGTCTTATTTAACACCTACGGTGGAATATTTGCCCCATCAAAAGTATTCAACCCAGATGCACCACCGCGCCAAAAGCGTCCCCTGCGGATGTCAGCGCCCCAGGTTCATTTCTTCAAAACCACTGACGGAGTACAACTGCGACTGATTCGATATCAAGGCGGGACAAAAGGCCCAGTCATCCTCGCGCCAGGTTTCGGGACTTCCACCTTGGCATTTTCCATCGATACCGTAGAAACAAACCTGCCAGAGTTCTTGTACGCTCAAGGCTATGATGTTTGGCTATTCGATTATCGAGCCAGTGCTGATTTGCCATCTGCCAGCACCCAGTTTTCAGCTGATGAGATTGCGCTTTACGATTGGCCAGCAGCAGTTGAGCAAGTGCGTGTCATAACTGGGTCAGAAACGGTTCAGGTCGTGGGTCACTGCGTTGGCTCCATGTCCTTTCTGATGGCTATGCTAGCGGGTCTTAAAGGAGTGCGTTCCGCCGTTTGCTCCCAATTAACTACCCATCCCAGAGCTGCAACTCTTAACGAAATCAGAGCAGGTTTGCGTCTAGCTTCGTTTCTGACAGTGCTGGGGGTAGAAACTCTTAACCCAGACTTTGATACTCATGCCAATTGGCAGGATCGACTATATGACACGCTTTTAAGGCTGTATCCCACCAAAGAACCCTACAACAATCCCGTTGACCGTCGCATTCTCTTCATGTATGGAGAAGTATACAAAATCGCGCAGCTGAACGAAGCCACTCATGATGCCATTCATGAGATATTCGGTCTAGGTAATCTTACCTTCTTCAGACATATATCCTTGATCCTGCGCGAAGGACAAATTGTAGACAAGGATGGTAAAGATGTTTACTTGCCCCATCTGGAACGCTTAGCCATTCCCATTGCTTTAATTCACGGTGCAGATAACGCTTTTTTCCTGCCTGAAGGTTCGGCAATTACTTACAAGTTATTGTGCGATAAAAATGGTGGCGATTTGTACGTGCGCCATGTTATCCCTGATTATGCACACATGGACTGTTTTATGGGCAAAAACGCAGCAAATGATATTTTTCCGACTATTCTGGCGGAATTAGACAAGTTTAATCAGTCTTAAACAATTGGCTGAAGTAGGGGTCAAGGGTAGAGACGCGATTAATCGCGTCTGTACAAGAGTCAAGGGTCAATAGTCAACAGTCAAGAGTTATTGTTCCCCCCATTCCCCATTCCCCATTCCCCATCCCCCATTTCCCATTCTCCATCCCCCATCCCCCATTTCCCATTCCCCATTCCCCATTCCCCATCCCCCATTTCCCATTCTCCATCCCCCAAAAGGTAATTGCAAATGAGTGAGATTAATCAATTAGTCACTGAACCTCTAGCATCTGATATCAGACAACACCCTGGTTTGAAAGAGCTATTTCGCTACCCATTAATAGAAGCAATTGTTGAGCGGCGCACTCGTAGAGTAGCCCAAGGTGTGTCTATCGACGCTGGGGAACTCAGCTACACCAGCCCGAATCAGCCAGATCCTCTGACTCCCTTGGAAGAAGCGATTTTGATTGTTGCTACGGGGATGACTGGCATCACAACCCACGATGGGCCTTTATATAAACCAGAAGGTGGCAAAGAATTAGGAACCCCTTTTCTCAACATCGTCGCCCGTTCTGGAAGTAGCGCTGATAATTCGCAAGCAACCTCCTTTTTCATGATCAACGACGAAGGCATTTGGCTAATTAAGCGACTCAAAGGTCGTGAAGCCCTAGCAGCCCTCGGTGATTTACCTCCAAAATGGGAGGATTGGTCAGAAGAACACTGGCTGAAAGCTGCTGCTAGCGTCAAACATAAAATTAGCGATCGCCGCCTCGATTTCCCCCGGATTTATCCCTACTACTTGGGCTGGAACAAGCAAATTTCTAACCTTCCTGGGACGACCCTCTTTTTCCCAGTCGTCGATTGCACCCGTCAATATATCAACGTTATTCTCATCCTGCTTTCGGAACCAGAAGGTCAAAAACCTTTATTTGTTGATGACTGGCAGAAATTTCGACCCAAAAGTTGGTCAGACTGGACAGCTTGGGTAGGAATGCACTTGGGGCTAAGTCCCAAAATTCCCTATCAACCCATCGGTGGGATTGATCGGGTCAAAGGTGGCTTTGTTAATCCCAACAACACTGTTCCCTTGGGACTCGCCCACACAATGCGTACTGAGCATGAGTGTTTCTTTATTTTGCAAAATTTAATGCTCCTTGGTCAGGCAATGGGCGTTGGTGGCTGGGTACATGGGTCAGTCTTCCAGCCCTTCATTCTTGAGCGCGATCCAGCTAAGGAGTGGTATGGTCTGGGATTTCGGATGGAACCGCCAACCCCAAAGCAAAGTATCTGGGCACCACCACCCGCTTCCCAGCCCAATCCGGTGGGTATTGATGGTGTGTTGGAAGGGCTTTGTCCGCCCTACATTAAGTCTATGGATGAAGCAGTCGATCGCGTCATTGAGGAGAAGTACGGCAGCCAAGGCTCCTATGGGGACAAAGATGTGTTTGCCAGATCCTATCAAGCAAAATCAAATGCTGAAGCCTTCCTGCGAGATGCCGAACCTCATTCCAAAGAAGCGATTCAGTACACCAAAGATATCTGCAACTATATCTACGAAACCTACGGTCGCTTTCCTGCCCACGTCGATGCTTTCTTCGTTCCTGGCATCTGGCTTCAGTTTAGCCACCTAGAGTTGGAATACTACCAGAAGTACTATGACCCGGCTCTATTTAGTCGTCAAGTTCAGCACGCTGAACTTTGGGGCAATCACTAATACCAATGTTAGATTTTGGATTTTAACCAAGCCCGAACGACTGGAAGTCGCGGCTACACAAACCAAGTCCGCTCCGAAGTTCTGAATCTCTTTCAGAGAGGCTGCGCCAACGCCGGACGCCGGCGCTCAGACTTCTCTCTGCGCGGACTACAGAAAATTAAGGGAGTAGCCTGCGGATGCAGGCTTTGTTCAGGTAGCCGCGATTTTAATCGTCCGGTACTAAAATCCAAAATCGAGCGAGTGTCCCCACATTTTTGTCAGAGGAAAATATGCTAAAAGTTATCAGAATTGCTGCTATATCCCTCATCTCCATCTTGTTGGTAGCGACCTTTGGATTTTTGTATATCGAATCAACTTGGGCGAAACCAGTATTTAGAACTCCAAAAGAGGCATTTCTTCACGGAAGTATCGGCACTGAGTTAGCGCCCCTCCCAGTTTTTCAAGTCCTTCCCGATTTATTCCCCGATCAATTTCAGCCAGCAGGCAAAGAAGCCGGGGATTGGATTCAGCAATTTGGATTTATCCACGGTAAGTCTGATGAGAACGAAGGGTTACCAGTGGGCTTTAATGTTTCCAACTTTCAACCTCAATCGGGCAATCCCTCACCTGTAAAATTTGTCGGCTTTAGCTGTGCATTGTGTCACACATCCCATATTAGGAGGTTCCCAGGCGACGAGGATGTAATAGTTACAGGGATGGGGAGTACTTCATTAGACTTATTTGCTTGGGTAGACGCATTCAAAACGGCAATTCTCGATCAGAAACGTCTAACCGTAGAAAACATTGCCAAGGCTTATGAAACTAAATATCAAAAACCGCTAGGAATTGTGGATAAAACTGTAATTAGTTTTTGGCTATCCACTGCTAGAGGACAAGTATTAGCTTCACTTCCTAAATGGGATGCACCCTATAATGGCAAAGACCTGAGAGACTCTAAGTTATTACCCATTGGCCCTTCCCGAACCCAACCTTTTAAAGAGTTGGTACACTTCGTGATGGATCGCCCCGCTGCGTTGGACAAGTCCTATTCCAAACTTCCGTCATTGTACGAGCAAAAAAATCGAGATTGGGCGCAATATGACGGCAGCGTTAAAGATCGTCTTAGCCGCAGCGTGCTTGCAGCTGTAGCAGCAGGAGCAACCCCTAATAACTTAGTAGTGCCAGAAATTTCTCATAATGTCACCCAAGCCATTGAATATACGCTAGATTTGCAAGGGCCTAAATATGCAGAGGTATTCAAAGACCAAGGTATCAAGCTTGATCCACAGAAAGTAGAACGCGGTCGTGCTGTGTTTGGGCAGAGTTGCGCCACCTGTCATGGCGATCGCAATTTTAAAGATAGCACTTGGGTGAAAGGGGAACTCCAGGGTTTGATTACGCCAATAGAAAGAATTCAAACCGACTCCGAACGGCTTAACTATCGTTACTATCAAGAACTACCGGATGCTGTTGATACTTTCTTCCCTGATGGTCACCCCTTAAAGCCCAAACGGGAAAACATCAGACCGGGGCCTTTAGGAGATACCAAAGGTTACATTAACGCTGCCATAGAATCGGTTTTTGCCCGCGCTCCATATTTGCATAACGGTAGTGTTTTGACTTTGGCAGAGTTAATTAATCTCAAACCTCGTCGAGAGCTTTTTTATCGCGGAGACAATCTTTACGATCCGATTGATGTCGGCTTGGCTTCACCAACTGAGCCAGATGATAAACACTACTTTAAATTCGATACCCATGCTCAAGGTAACTCAAACAAAGGCCATGATTATCCCTGGTCTTATCAAGGAATCGGTTGGGATAAGGCAGCTTTGGAAGATTTATTAGAGTATCTCAAAACACTTTAAAGCCTTGAGTAGTCGAGACGTTGTTTAATCTCCCTGTCTCTGTGGTTAAATAAATTATTTTTAAACCACAGAGGCACAGAGACACAGAGGAAAGAAGTTACAACAGTTTTTATTTATTCAGACTATAGTCTTGCGTTCTTCTTTGCGCCTTTGCGCCTTTGCGCGAAATAAAAAAAATGGAAATAATTAAATCAAAAACAAAGATTTCCTTAGCAGAATTTGCTAATAGTTTTTTCCCTTTTGGAATTATTCTGATTGCTGTACTCTTAGCAGCGGAATTTAAACCAAATCTGAATTTACACCGCGAATTTTACTCATTTTGGGCTAGTACGGTACTATTAATTCCAGCAATTTATTTATATATCCTGCATGGAAAATCAGCAAAGAAAAATAATTATTGGTTACTACTATGGACTTTTAGCTTTTTAGCTTATTTAGTTCATTTATTTTATGACGTGTTTCTAGTATCCAACAGCATCCAAGAAACTTTTGCAGTTGATGGAACTGTGATTACTGCAAGCAAATTTATTTTGGCTTTATGGTGGGGATTCGATATAAGTTTGGCATGGTTTAGTGATTCTCCAGCAACTTGGATGCAAATCCAACGAATTGGGGTGCATATTTATGTTGGTTTGAGCTTTTTGATTGCCAATTTGATTGGACAACAGGGATTTGCTCGCACTTTGGGAATTATTTTAGCTATCTCTATTTTGGTGGCTTTAGTTGTGCGAGCGCATAATACCCGCAATGGTCAAAATAGCGAAGACCTACCACCCGGTTCCTACGGTTTGCCCTTGATAGGAGAGACAATTCCATTGGCTTTAGATATCCATAGCTTTTACCGCAAGCGTGTTCAAAAGTATGGTCTAGTCTTTAAAACTCATCTATTCGGCAAACCCGTCATCGCCTTCAACGGCCCAGAGGCTTTTACTTTCTTTCTCAATCAGGAATATTTCACCCGTGAGAATGCCAGTCCGCACCCGATACGGGAACTGTTGGACTGGGATACTTTGCCACTGCTGGACGGTGACGAACATCGCCGTAGGAAACGTATTATTCTCCAAGCTTTTACACCGGAGGCTTTCGACAAATATATACCCCAGATAGAGCAGAGCGCCGCTTACTACTTGGAGCGCTGGGAACATCTGGGCAGCTTTGCCTGGTTACCAGAATATCGCAAGCTGGGTGCATCTCTGAGCAATACGCTGTTTATTGGAGGAGCGCCAGGTTCGACAAGTGAAGCCGTGGGGGAAATCACCGATACCTTTATCAAAGGTTTCTCCTCAGTACCAATTAATCTGGGTTTTAATGCCTACGGACGGGCACTAAAGAGCCGTGACTGGTTGCTTAATTACCTTGAGGAGGCGATCCGCCAGCACCGTCAACAACCTCAGCACGACATGCTGGGAGTGCTATTAACAGCGCGTGGTGAGGATGGTACCGTTCTCAGCGACGAACAGCTGCGCCGCGAAGTAATGCACCTGTTCTTTGCAGCTTATTCAGGTTTTTATGTTGCGCTCACCCTTCTCTCCCTCACTCTAGCCCAACATCCGGAGATCATGGCACGCGCTAGGCAAGAGGTCAATCAACACGTTCCTGATGGCTCGTTGAATGTGGCACGGTTGCAGAAGTTGGTGTATTTGGAGCAAATAACTCAAGAAATTCGCCGCTTTTATCCCATCAACGCTGCCACTTTTTTTGGGAAGGTTAAAAAAGACTGCGAGTTTCAAAACTTCCGCATTCCCAAAGGTTGGGGCGCAGTGGCCGGAATTCATACCACCATGCATATGCCCCAGGTTTTTTCCGAACCGGAAAGTTTTAAGCCTTGTCGTTTTGCGCCGGAAAACTTCGCAAGTCTCCCTAAAAACAGCTATGTACCCCAAGGCAGTGGACTAAAAGACGGTCACCGTTGCCCAGGTGAAGATTTGATTACTGTACTGCTTAAGGTGATGGGAGTGCATTTACTGCGTCGGTATAGTTGGGAACTACCGCCGCAAAATCTGGAATTTAACCAAGACTTGTTTCCTACACCCCGTGATGGTTTGAAGGTACGGTTTGGGATTTATAAGTAGTTGGACAAAATTAAATTCATTGGTGGAGACAGGGGATGGGGAATGGGGAATAGGGAATGGGGAATAAGAAAACAATGTGTGTAATTAATTCTGTCTGAGTACTTAAGTAGACGATTATTTAGAGGAGAACATTGCTGTGAATATATTTGTCTGGTTGATTGTTATTATCTTGTTGGTAGCCCTTTTTGCGATCGCCAATTCGGCGCGGTTAGTGATTGCACCGAAGCGACAGCGGCTATGGTCTAACCCCAAACAAGAGTTGGGATTGGGCTATGAGGATGTGGAGTTTCCTGCTCAGGATGGAATAAGTCTCAAAGGCTGGTTCATTCCAGCAAAACAACTCCCAGCAGCAACTGCGATCGTGTTACACGGCTGGCCCTGGAATCGCATGGGTACTAAAGCTAATGACCCACTAGGAGACTTACCTGGTAGCAAGGCAATCAACCTGTTGCCATTAACCAAAGCATTGCACGAGCATAACTATAACGTGCTCATGTTTGACCTAAGCAACTTTGGTGAGAGTGACGCCAGAATTCCAGTTACCTATGGCTTGCTAGAAAAACGCGACCTGTTGGGAGCCATCCGCTACGTTAAGAGTCGAGCCGAAGTAGACCCAAACCGCATCGTCACCGTTGGGTTTTCTATGGGAGGAAACACCGTAGTGTATACTCTTCCCGAAACTACTGATATCAAGGCTGCCGTTGCCGTGCAGCCCAATAGTTCATTATCGTTTGGGGAACGCTATCGCGCTGATAAATATGGCCCTTTAGGTAAACTTCTTAACCCGCCAATCGAAATTCTCTATCGTTTATCAGGCGCTCCCAAAACCGCCTATCTCCAACCTGTCTACGCCGCTGCCGGTGCCGGCAATACCCCCGTGCTTTATGTGCAAGGTACAGGTGACAAATGGGGTAGCGTTGCTGATGTAGCCAACATGGTAGCAGCCACACCCAAGGCCGTAGAACCCCTTTATCCTGAAACTGACCACCGCTTTGGTGCATATCAGTACGCGGTAGATAACCCAGATAAGATACTCACTTTCTTCGAGAAGTATCTGGGTAAGTAGTAAGAACTTACTCTATGAATTCTTGGCGTTCTTGGCGTCTTGGCGGTTTGATAAATTAAGCTTTTTGGCAATTCTCGCGTAAGTCCTGAATAGGATACATGTATAGCAGTCGCCAAACTTCAAATCTGTATTGTGTTGCATAATTAACGCTGGCAGAGTAAGAAATACAGTTAACGATCGCGTAAAAAATCTAGCTCCTGTCATCGGCAGAGTCTAAAAATGCGTATTCATGCTGTTAAAAGCGGACTTGTATCCATCAAAACCTGCCAGTGCTATGGAAAGGGTCATGGTACTATGCGTCTGGTAAACACTATTCTTGACCGCAATTGGGCTGAACCTTTACCCATTTATAGCTGGGCAATTGAGCATCCAGAAGGAATTATCTTAATCGATACCGGCGAAACTGCACGCACCTTAGAACCGGGTTACTTTCCTTGGTGGAACCCCTATTTTCAGCTGAGTATTAAACCATGTTTGCAACCTGAAGACGAAGTGAATTTTCGGTTACGAGCCTTGGGTATAGAACCAGATGATGTACGTTGGGTAATTCTCACTCATCTGCACACAGACCATATAGGCGGTCTGCACCATTTTCCTAACGCCGAAATTATGATCTCTCGGCGAGAGTATGAGTTGACTGGTGGTTGGCGCGGACAGTTAAGAGGCTATTTGACCCAGCGTTGGCCAGAGTGGCTAGCTCCTCACTTAATAGAGTATGAACCTAAACCCATTGGCCCTTTCCCTGAGAGTTTCACGCTGACAAAAGCTGGAGATGTCAGCTTAATTCCTACAGAAGGACATACTGGAGGTCATTTGTCAGTTCTGGTGCAAACAGATGGATTATCCATATTTTTTGCTGGTGATGCTTCTTACACTCAGCAACTGATGTTGGATCAAATCGTTGACGGTGTTGCTCAAGATGAAGACACATCTCGCCAAACACTGAAGCGTATTTTGCAGTACGTACAAGAATTTCCTACAGTCTATCTTCCCAGTCACGACCCTAGTGCTGCTCAGAGGTTAGCAGAGCAAACTATTGTTTCAGTCTAATTATCTTATCTCCAAAGGAGTTACTTTTATGTCGAACACACAACCAAAGCCGCTTCCTGTTAGTGGCATTGCACCCTTACCAGAATCATTCATGTTTGGTGTAGCTACTGCTGACCACCAATGTGAAGCCTACGATTCCCGTTACGAGGACATTCGAGATGTGTGGGAACGTCGTCGCGCCCTCACAATTAGAGGTCAAGCCACTGACTTTTGGAATCGCTACGTTGAAGATATAGCTCTAGCAAAGTCTCTTGGTTGCAAGATGTTCCGCTTTTCTATTGCTTGGTCGCGGGTAGAACCTGAACCTGGCGAGTTCAGTGAGGAAGCCTTTGAACACTACCGCCAAGTGATCGAAACCATTCGATCGCACGGTATGGAACCAATGGCTACTCTACACCACTTCACCCATCCCATCCATGTAGAAGCACGAGGTGGTTTAACTTCGCCAGATTTCCCGTCCATTTACGCTAACTATGCCAAAGAAGTTGCTCAACGTTTGGGGCCTTTGGTACGCTACTGGATTAGTTTTAACGAACCCAGTCAACTGATCTACGGCTATGTCAAACCTTGGTGGGAAAGAGCTTACTTTATGCCCCCCGGTTTGGATCGAGGCGCAACGATCGCAGAGCAAATGACCGCAGTCCAAAAGCTGATGCGGAATTTGTTTGTGGCACACACTAGAGCCAGAAATATTCTCAAACAGGTCAACCCAGATGCCCAAGTGGGTGCAAATCCCATGTTGTTGGGTCTACCCCTATGGTTGCAAAAATTGGTGGATCGCAACGTCACTAATCTGCGCCGTCCCGAAGATTTCGTTGCTCAAGGAAAACGTTTCAGTGAGCGGGCTTTACTGGAAAAAGGCCAGGTAGACGTAGTGATTGCTACCTTAACTGTGACCCCGGAGCGACAACAGCAAGTAGCTTTTTCTGAGGCATATTATCAAGCGGGTCAATTTCTTTTGGTGAAGTCAACCAGCCCAATTCAACAACCCGAAGATATCGGCAGTAAACCTGTGGCAGTAGTCAAAAGCACTACCGCCGAATCTACCATAAATTGGCTAATTCCCACAGCCGATGTCCAAGTTGTAGAAAATGATGCTGATGCCCTGAGAGCGTTGGACTACGAGCAAGTCAGCGCCATCCTCGCTGATGACACCATCTTATTAGGACTTGCACAGCAGTATCCTGGACAATATCGGCTCGTTGGTAAAAATGGTGAAGGGCTGACTGAAGAAAATTATGCTGTCGCTGTAGTTAAAGGCGATCGCGAATTGCTTAATGCTGTAGATATAGCAGTGCGAAACTTCAAAGAATCTGGTGCTTGGGCTGCCAGCTACGCCCGCTACTTCCCCGGTCAACCTGTGCCAGAACCCCCCCGTTTGGGAAGACGATCAACCCTAGCTGACATTACAGGTCAAGGAGTGGGACAACCCATAGTATCTGACAAACCCTTGCCCAAGCCTTTACTGCGTCGCATTCAAGACCGGGGTTATTTGATTGTTGCCGTTAAAGACAACGTACCTGGGTTTGGTTACCGCGACCCCAAAACGGGTGAATTTAGCGGCTTAGAAATTGATCTAGCTCGTGCCTTAGCAAAGCAAATTTTCGGTGATCCTAGCAAGGTGAGATTTCAAGCTGTTGCCACTCAGGAACGTCTGCCCATGCTGCGTTCTGTTGTGGGATTCTTTGATCCCATCTTGAAGATTTTTGGCGCTCTCTCAACATCACTGACAAGTAACTGGTGGCATCTCGGAATGGCTGGAAAGCTGCCAACGTTTCTGTGTCCTCAAGAATGCGTCGGTCAGCAGGATTTTGTCGGGTTTGACTACTACTGGGGCATTAGCAATTTGCGACTTAACCGCATCCAGCAGTTGATGGATGCAGCTTTCGGGCGTTTCGGTAATGCGCCAGTCTGGTCTGGGGTACTGTACGATATGCTCAAGTTCCACGCCCAGTTGTTCCCTGGTAAAGAGATTTTCATTGTTGAGAACGGCTGCGTTGATGTCGCTGATAAAGTCGTCAAGCGCGAGGACTACCTTCGCCAGCACATCCAGCAAGTGCAGCGCGCTCGTCACGACGGTGTAAATGTTGTGGGTTATGTCTCTTGGTGTATCACCTCAAACCGGGAGTGGGGTCTAAAGTTCGGCCCAGATAGCGATTTCGGACTTTACCATGTTGGATTGGATAATGACCCAGAATTAAAGCGCCAGCCTACCCTTGCTGCAACTGCGTACCAGGAAATTATCAAAAAAGGTGGGGTTTGAAAGAGGCAGGGGAGCAGGGGGAGCAGGAGAAGCAGGGGGAGAAGAACTATTGACCCATTCCCCATTCCCCATTCCCCATTCCCCATTCCTCAGACTAATTCACTGCATCCAAGTGAATTTCACAGTTTAAGCGTTTCGGTAACGAAATTTTATAAACATCGCCTTGATTCATCTCATCTGGTGTCTGCATTTGACTCAAGGCGGTGACTACTTCATCAGAGTTTGCTGTGAGGATGACAACCGGGCGATCGCAAGCTATGGGAAAATCATGCCAAGTGCCAAGATGCAGCAATAGTCCATAACCAGCAGGGAACTTTAAAGCCTTAACTTGATTTAAATCTGGCAAGTTTTCGCCATTCTCGTGATTCGGCGGTGTCATCACCATAATAAATGGTGCTTGTCCCAAGGCGATAAACATTTGCGTCATGTGGCTATGGCGTTCTAGTAAAAAAGAGATGTACGGGGTAAGAATCCCCATCTATATTTTCCTGCTAACTCCAGGATTAGAGCTTGGATTTCTACTCAAAAGTTTTGTTGTGGTGAAGGTCTTGTGTTTATCCAACCAATATGTTATCTGAAATGAAGGGAGCAGATATTATAACTGTTAACCGGGGGCTGTGTGACAATAATTACACCAAAACTTCTGTTTGCCGATGACTGCTTAGAAGACAGGGAAACTTACCGACGTTACCTGTTGGGGGATAAGCAACGCACCTACAATATTTCAGAGGCAGAAACCGGAGAAGAGGCGCTGTTATTTTGTCGCCAACAACTTCCGGATGTGATTTTGCTTGATTATCTGCTACCAGATATGGATGGGCTAGAAATTTTAAGTCAGTTGAAGACTCAATTTGTTCAAACAAACCTTCCAGTCATAATATTAACTGGTCAAGGAAATGAACAGATAGCTGTACAGGCGATGAAAAGTGGTGCAGCCGACTATTTAGTTAAAAGAGATACTACCTCACAAAGGCTTCGTCTTGCTATCCAAAATATACTAGAAAGTGTGAGCAAGCCAGTAGAAGATGAGGCACGTCCACATCCACAGGAATCCTTTGGCGTGGTGGAGAACACCCCTAAATCTATTTTCACTCTTGATACTGTCCTGACTGAGAAAAAACAACTTTCAGCCCAGTTTTCACGGGCACAACGGTTAGAGAGCCTTGGTACTATAGCAAGTGGTATTGCACATGATTTGAATAATGTACTGACGCCTATTTTAATAATTGCTCAACTGCTGCCACTTAAATTGCCCAATGATGATGAGCAGAATCGGCAACTACTGAAAATATTGGAGGATAACTCTAAACGCGGTGTCGAACTGGTCAAGCAAATTCTGTTTTATGCACGAGGATCTCAAGAGAAGCGAGTTCCTCTACAGATAAAATATTTACTTAAGGAAATTGAGCAGACTGCCAAAAATACGTTTCCGAAATCAATTGAAATCCGCACTAATATACCAACGCCAGATATTTGGATGGTTTCGGCAGACTCTACCCAATTACATCAGGTATTGATGAATCTGTGTGTAAATGCTCGTGATGCTATGCCAGAGGGGGGCACACTAACTATTTCTGCTGAAAATGTATTTTGTGATCAAAACTGTACCCGGCTGAATCTAGAGGCAGAAGTGGGTGATTACGTGATGATAACCGTTTCGGATACAGGATGCGGTATATCACAAGAGGTATTAGAGCAGATTTTTCAACCGTTTTTTACAACAAAAGACACGAGCCAAGGCACCGGATTGGGGCTTTCCATTATTGTTAATATCATCAAAAGCCACGGTGGTTTTGTCAAGGTGTATAGCGAGGTAGGCAAAGGTAGCCAGTTTCAGGTGTACTTACCAGCCAATGAAGCAGATACCAAGACCGCAGTGGCTCCACTTTCCAAGGAGGGAAATTTTAAAGCCCCCGAATTGCACGGGTTGGGGGATCTGAGTGCGTAAGTCCTGAGGAATTTTCAAGGCGCGATCGCTATTATACCTATCAACTGTTACGGTCTGATTTTAAGTATTTTGTCTGTTTGTTAAGAAAGATCTGGGTAATGGATAGGGAACGAAATAAAGGGGTTTTAATGAGTAGAACGGAAAGGTTGTCCTAATGAAGCAGGTGCGCCTAGTTCGATACGTGTGGCATCTCGTGAAATCAACACCAATACTAGGATGGTAGCCAAGTAGGGTAAGGAAGACAACAAATAGGGAGAAATATCCACTCCCAATCCTTGAAGAATCAATTGTGTGGTACTAACGGCACCAAATAAGTATGCACCCAGGATAATTCTTTCAGGTTTCCAGGTAGCAAAAACAACAAGTGCGATCGCAATCCATCCTCGTCCTGAAGTTATATTTTCCGTCCATAGTGGCGTATATGCAAGGGATAGATAACCCCCCGCTAACCCAGCCATCGCCCCACCAAACATGACTGCTAAATAACGAACTCTATGAACGGGTAAACCTAAAGCATCAGCAGCTGTTGGTGATTCGCCAATACTTTGCAACACTAAACCTGCGCGTGTCTTTCGCAAAAACCAGGATACCAGGATTACCAAGACAACTGAAGCATACACCAAAATATCTTGATTAAATAAAACTTCTCCGAGAACGGGAATTGATTTTAAAATCGGAATGCCAACAGGTTGCAGTCCAGTAATTGTTTTGCCAACATAACCTGCACCAACAAAAGCACTGAGTCCCGAACCAAAGATGCTGAGGGCTAAACCTGTTGCTACTTGATTGGCAGTCATAGTAATTGCTAACAGGGCATGAATAAAAGCGATCGCGATTCCTGCTATTAGTGCTATCAATAACCCTAAATAAATATTACCTGTAACTGAGGCGGCGATAAAACCAGCCACAGCCCCAACCAACATCATTCCTTCAACACCCAGGTTTAACACCCCCGCTTTTTCAGTCACTAATTCGCCTAGCGCTGCTAAAATTAGGGGTGTAGCTGCCCGTAGCGTATCACTGAAGACCAAGCTGATGGTTTGGATGTTCATGATTTGCAACCCCAGGTGATGCTGCTGTTTTCGAATTTTGTTCTTGGGCTTGTATTGCTAGCAGTTCCGGTATTGTCGCAAATTTATATCCCTGCGCCTTGAGACCATCGATAATTTGCGGTAAAGCCTTGACAGTGCGGGAACGGTTACCACCGCCATCGTGCATTAGCACAATTGCGCCTGGTTTCGCAGCTTTTAGCACATTTGTAACCATCATTGGCACTTGCTTGGCAACCTGGGGAAAATATTTCACCATTTGCCCAATCATAAAAAATGTACCCTTCTTGTATTGATCATTTTTAATAATCTCCCCTGCTCCTCTGCTCTCTTATCTCCCCCTATTCCCTTAAGGTAGCGCTGTTTCATACACTGTGCCAAAAGCTACGGAGTAATAATTACGAATTACGAATTACTAATTATTTACTTTCTCCAGAAAGGCGAATTAATTCAGCTACAAAAGCCGCGATCGCAGATACTGTAATCAACATGACGCTAAGAGCATTAATATCAGGCTTGACCCCTGTTCTAATGCGACTAAAAATTTCCATTGGCAGTGTGTTAGAACCGCTACCAGCAGTGAAACTAGCAATCAGAAAGTCATCTAAGCTGAGGACGAAGGCTAGCAGACAACCGGCTATGATACCCGGCATTAATTGAGGTAACAATACTTTGATGAAGGCTTGCGTTGGTGTCGCGCCTAAATCTAATGCTGCTTCTTCTAAGTGAGGGTCTAAGTTGGTAAGTCGTGAAGAAACCACAAGTCCAACGTAGGCAAGACAAAATACCACATGAGCCGCGACTATTGTCCATATACTCAAAGGAATCGCAAATGCTGCTAGAACAACTAGAGTAGCCACTGCGATCGCAATATCGGGAATAATCAAAGGTAGGTAAGCAGTACCGAGATACAATTTTTTTAAAGGAAATTGGTAACGTGCTAACCCGACAGCCATCGAGGTTCCCAGTACGGCTGAAATTCCCACTGCACAACCAGCAACTATCAAACTGTTTTTCAAAGCTGATAATATGCGATCGTCACTGAACAACTTGCGATACCACTCTAGGGTGAATCCCTGCCAATTTGCACTGTAGGGTGACTGGTTGAAGCTATAAAAAGCAAGTACCAGTATAGGCATGTACATGAACACAAATATCAGCAGTGAGAAAACCGCCTGCCATGCGACACGCGGTTCTTTTAGTGATGGATAGATATTCACGTTTATATATAATTATTCCTTACGGAAATCGAACATATCATACTTAATATGAAAAGTCAATAGCCTAGGGCGAACGTAGTCGCCTGGCTGTCGGGAAACCCTCCCCGAAGTTTGGATGCCTGAATGGACAAGTTCTGATGCCTGCGGCGGGCTGCGCCAACGAGACGCTCCGCGAACGCAGCGCTGTCTCACCGCGCAAGCGGACTACGAAAAATCAAGATTTTAAGCCTACTTTTAGTAGGCTTTGTTCCTGTAGCCTCAGGCTTTAGCCTGAAGGCTTGTAGGGTTTGAAAACATACCCTAGCCCTTGTGGTTGATTATTGGGGAATACAGCCTGTAGAGAGAGGTAAAAAGAGATTGACTCTAATACTTTTCTGATTGCGTTTTAATTTTGTATATATGGGGTTGATGATTGCGATGAAAAAGTTAGGTAGACGGCAAAGGCTCAAATACAAATAAGTTTCACCTTTTTCGAGGAATATTTGCTATTTATCACTCATTCTGACCTCTAATAAGTCACTATTTGGATGTCTATAGATTATACTTTGGTGTACGCTCTTGTGGTTAAAATTGCATTAATTCACCATACTTTAAGTTATTAAAATATCTTTTACCTCTTCAGGAAAGAATAATTTCCCTACTTAGGTAGACGAAATATATAGAAGTAAAGCTATAAGATATGAAAACGTTTCTTAAATCATCTTGGTGTTTCAAGTAAGTTTTTAGTGCAGAGTTAATCGATTACAAGCACTACATTAAATAAAAAAGAAACACATTTAATACAAGTATTATTTTTTAGGAGGTTTGTGATGCGAATTGCTCAGATTGCCCCACTATGGGAGAGAGTACCGCCTCCGGCTTATGGTGGCGTAGAGTTAGTAGTGGGGTTGCTGACCGATGAATTAGTTAGACGCGGACACGAAGTAACCCTATTTGCATCAGGAGATTCTATCAGTCTGGCAAAAATATTGTCAGTTCATCCCCGTGCCTTAAGGCTCGATTTTACTATCAAGGATTACAGTATCTACGAGATGCTAAATATAGCTTCAGCGTATGAACGGGCAGATGAGTTTGACATTATTCACTCGCATGTAGGGCATGGGCCAGTAGCTTGCGCGAAGCTGGTCAAAACTCCTACGGTTCACACGTTGCACGGCATTTTTACCCCTGACAACGAAAAGATATTTAGCTATGGAAAAAATCAACCCTATGTTAGTATTTCCAATGCACAGCGGGAACCCAGGCTAGGGCTGAACTATGTATCAACTGTTTACAATGGGATTGATGTCAGCAGTTATAAGTTTCACGCCCAACCAGAAGATCCCCCCTATCTAGCGTTTTTGGGTCGCATATCTCCAGAGAAAGGAACGCACTTAGCAATAGAAATTGCAAAGCTTGCTGGCTGGCATTTGAAAATGGCAGGTAAAATTGATGCCGTTGATGTGGAATACTTTGAGAAGGAAATTAAACCGCAGATTGACGGGAAGCAAATTGAGTATCTGGGTGAAGCCAACCATGAGCAAAAAAACGCCCTTATGGGAGGTGCAATAGCGACTTTGTTCCCCATTACCTGGCGGGAACCGTTCGGGTTGGTGATGGTTGAGTCAATGGCTTCGGGTACTCCAGTAATTGCGATGAAACTGGGTTCTACTGAAGAAGTAATTTCTCATGGTAAGACAGGTTTGCTTTGCAATAATACTCAAGAGTTCATCAATGCAATTGAGCAGATAACAAAGTTAGACCGCTATGCTTGTCGGAAGTATGTCGAAAACCACTTCAGCATTCAGCAAATGACTGATGGTTATGAAGCAGTTTATCAACAAGTTATAGCAGAGAAATTTACTAAAAATGGGTATTTCCGCAGTTTGGTTGATTTAGCCAAAAGTCCCGCTTAATTGGTCTAAACTTGGTTTAACTTCGCTCTAATCGTCTCTATGCGTTGACGATTGACACCCAAATCACTCTGACCCAAGCGTGAGGCTGAGCGAACTTGGATTACATTAGCTTTACGGTCTAGATAGAACTCTACATCATCCACAAATCCCATTAAAGCACTCTTGAATTCTGCATACAAATAATCCTGACTTTCAGTAATTATCTGAGTTCTGGGTAAGGATTCAATTATACCTTTAAGGGTAGCGATCGCTTCCTCTGGGTTAGATGTGAAACTTAATGGTGCAATTTGGTGGGTTGCGTCTGAACTCTGGCTGGAAACACAGTTAGGGGAGTTGGGGCAGGGTGCTAATTTCCCATCGCTAACACCTAAATTACTTGGTCGTTTGCCTGCAAAAATCATAATTTTATTTGTTGATAATTGAACAAATACACTGTCACATATTTAACTAATTATTAATTCGTAATTCGTAATTCGTAACTTTCGGATTTAAGTTCCTGACCAAATTGTCAAATTGATGGTCTTGGACTCGGTGAGAATTTAGACTCCAACTCATTCAATTACGAATTACTTTAACTCCATCAACAAAGCATTTATGTCCATTGCCAGGGCGAACAAAACTCAAGTTACTTTACATTTATCGGCTATGCGATCGCCATTGTAATCCCACCTGATAGACGTGAGAAACGCTTTAGATATCACGGCTCAACTTGTTGAATATGCTGGATTGCAACTGCTAAAGCATCGAGCATCACCTCATAGCTGGCATCAGTGGATCTTTCTAGCGTCATTAATCCAGCTTGTTCGAGTGCGATAAATCCAGTAATGGCTGCGTTAACTATTCGCATTGCATCAATTAATTTTGTTTGACTGAGATTGTAAGATTGCAGCACACGTTTGAGGAAGCTGAAGACTTCTTGAATCAGCGGGGAAGTTTCTGGGTCATTGAGGTTGAGTTGAAATTGGGTCATGGCTCGATAGCGTTCTGGATGCGATCGCGCAAAGTTTCGTGTTGCGTGTCCACCTGCTCGCAGCAACGCTTGAGGTTCGTCTAAGCCATCAGTTCGCTGCCGACACCATTCAATATATTGCTGCCAGATGGTGAGTGCAACTGCCCGCCGCAAAGCTGTATTGCCATCCAAATGCTTGTAGATTGCTGGAGGCTTGATGCCTAATTCTCGTGCAACCCGATTCACGCCCAAAGCAGCTTCTCCCTCTTTGTCGAGGCAAGCGATCGCAGCTGCAATCACATCTTGCTGCGTCAATGATTTTTCTTTAACTGGACGACCCATCAGAAATTTAGTTAACACAATTAACTAAAAGTGAATATAATTAACGTCAGCCTGCTCACTTTTGTGGAGTGTACGGTTTAAAACCTACAGATCGCCGCATTTCTACAGCTGGGCAGATTCCGGAAGTGCCTGGAATGCCAGTGTGTATTCGCCAAATGATCACAGTAGGCTGTTTTGCGCGTTCGCTCGAAGACATCCAACTTTGCTTTTCGTTAATTGCAGGTGCTGATCTTCGACGTCCTGATGTGCCGCCAATGCCGCTTGATACACCCTCTGGCAAGTCTTTGCAAGCTCTCAAAATTGCTTGGATTGATGAATGGGTGGAAGTTCCTGTTGCGTCCGAAATTCGAGTTGCGATGGCTGCGATTGCACAAATCCTAACTCAAGCAGGTGTCCAAATTGAACGCTGGCTTCCCAAAAACTTTGATCTATCAAAAATACTGAACCTCTACGGGCGGATGGCTGCATACATCAACATTTACGCTCAACCGATAGATCGATATAACGTGCGTCGCAGTTGGCAGCAGATTTTTCGCACCGCCACCCAAGGCGACAAAGAACTCCGCAAATTGGGGGATTTTAGCCGCCTTCTACCAGAGCTATTAAACCCACGTCTGAAAGGATATTTTGAGGTACTTACCGAGCGCGATCGCTTCACTGCCTACATAGATGAAGCACTAGAACCTTGGGATGTGTGGCTCTGCCCAGTTGCTGCAACTCCTGCTTTTACCCATCGTCCCGCTTGGAGTGCAATTGATGTTGATGGCAAATCCTATCCCCATGCAGTGGCAAACGGGGCTTACACCATGCCCTTTAATCTGAGCGGACATCCTGCCGTGGTGATTCCTATAGGGCAGACTCAGAATGGTCTACCAATGGGAATGCAAATTGTTGGTAAGCGGTGGCGTGAGATGGAATTGTTAGCGATCGCTCAAGAGATTAACAAAGTGGTTGGTAATTTCCAATACCCACCTGGCTATTGAGCAGTTTATGTCGCTTGCTGGAGCAGACAGTTGAGAGATATTGGTGCTGAGTTTGATGCTATTTAACTATGCCGTTAGCCTGTATGCATTCAAGCTCAGTAGAAAGTTAAGCAAGCTAGACTTGTGAAGAGATAAGAAATCAAGCCGGAGGTGTTGATGTCTAGCTTGGAATCCCTGGAATTTGCTGGTGTTCCAGTATTACTGCGTTCACCCACCAACCGCAATCATCATGCCCCTTTAATTTTGTTCTGGCACGGTTTTGGTTCACCCAATGGTGAAGCTGACATTGCTGAAGCATTTCCGCTAGAACACCTTGAAGCGTGGAAAGCTTATTTAGGATTGCCGCTTTTCGGTCAACGCTCTGCTGGCGTTGAAGACCTGATGCGACGGCAGATGGAAGATTATGTGCTGCAATTACTCCTACCTATCGTCGATCAAGCGATGCAGGAGTTACCAAAAGCTGTTGATGGACTGCGATCGCATTGTGATTTAGACAGCAATATCCCACTTGGTTTGTTTGGCTTTTCCGCAGGTGGACTCGCTGCACTCTTAACACTCACCGAAAGTCAGCTTCCAGTTCAAGCAACCGTACTTGTTGGCGTGACAAAAAACCTTTCGTCGGCAGTCACGACCTATGAACGATTTACCCAATCAGCCTACGAAACCCTTAAAAAACAGCACCCTGGACTAAAACTGGAATACGCTTGGTCAGAGGACTCTCAGGCAGCCAAAATCCGCCTCGACTTTGTGACTCGCTCAAAAGAAATTGCACAAAGAGATCCACTTCCTGCAATTCTATTCGTGCATGGTGGTCAAGATGAAGCGTTTGATGTCAGTGATGTGGAAACACTGCATAATGAACTCAAAATTCAGTATCAACAAGTTAATCATTCTGAACGGCTATCAATGAAGGTTTTTGAGCATTTAAGACACGCAGTTGATTTAGGAGCAAATTCTTCACCTGAACAACGCACAGAGATTATCGCAATAGAGAAACTGGTTAGCGATTGGTTCGGCCGATACTTGTACTAAAGATACTGGTGTTGCAGCCTAATAACGTAGTGCAGCGAAAAGTCGAGAGCTGGTAGTGGAGTTGCAAAGGTTAATATCCGTTACCTAATCTTAAGAATTCACTATTAGTCTACTATTCCTATTTGCTTTGACAAATCTCGATGCAAGAGAACAAAGCAACACACAATTGCCAACAAGAAGCTGTGGCGATGGCGAAACGCCCACCTCCGGCGATGCCTACGGCGGTAAACTACGCACTTGCTGCATTACTGGTAAAATTTGCAGAATGCGAGAACTTTACCCAGCGATCGAACCTTACTCAGAAGGTAATTTACAAGTTTCTGACCTTCATACCATTCATTTTGAAGAATCAGGCAACCCGTCAGGCCAGCCAATTGTTTTGCTGCATGGAGGCCCTGGTGGTGGCTGTCCACCCTTTTATCGACAATATTTCAATCCAGAAAAATGGCGGTTGGTGATGTTTGACCAACGTGGTTGTGGTCAAAGTACACCCCATGCTGAATTACAGGAAAACACCACTTGGGATTTGGTAAATGATATTGAAAAACTCCGCGAACATTTATGTATAGAAAAGTGGGTGGTCTTCGGTGGTAGTTGGGGCAGCACTTTATCATTAGCCTACAGTCAAACCCATCCCTCTCGATGCACAGGACTAATTTTACGTGGCATCTTTATGTTGAGGCAAAAAGAGTTGCGATGGTTCTACCAAGAGGGTACCAGCTATATTTTTCCTGATGCTTGGGAAGAGTATTTAAAACCAATTCCCATCGCTGAACGTGATGACCTAATCACTGCATATTACAAACGCTTAACCAGTCCAAATTTAGAAATTCAGTTAGCAGCAGCGCGCGCTTGGTCAGTTTGGGAAGCTAGTACAAGTAGACTTTTATTAGATCCAGACTTAATGCAAAAGTTTGGTGAGAATGAATTTGCTTCAGCTTTTGCGCGCATTGAATGCCATTACTTTATTAATAAGGGATTTTTTGAAACAGAAAATCAATTACTTTTAAATATTGACCGCATCCGCCATATTCCCGCTGTAATTGTTCAGGGACGCTATGATGTCGTCTGTCCGATGATATCAGCTTGGGAATTACATTGCGCTTGGCCAGAAGCAGAATTTGTTGTGGTTCCTGATGCTGGGCATTCCATGAGTGAAGCAGGAATTACTAGTGCCTTGATTGAGGCAACTGATCAACTATAAATTTTGAATTCCTAACTTCTGCTTACTGCTGACTTCTAAGGGCAAGAAAATAGTTAACACTTCGCCGTAGTGTGGGCGCTGGCGCACAATCAATTTCCCACCAATCGCCTGAAATAGATGTTTGGTTGCGGCAATATTTAAACTAATCGTACCCGTTTCCGGTTGGAACATCAGCAGTTGACCAAGAGCTTTGCGAATTGGCGGTGGTGCGGGTATGGCAGCTTTGCTTGTATCTTTGCACTGGAGTTGGGGCGACAATTGTAATTTCAGTTGATCCCCAGCCGGGATAACATGAACTTGAATATGGCTACCTGCGGGTAAGCTGCGGGTAAAATTCTCCATCAAACCAGTGAGTACCTGATCCAGCATCGTGGGATTGCTGACTACTGTTGGTAGTTGCTGGGGTAAAACAACATCCAAAGTCAAGTCCCGCCGATGCGCTGCTTGTTGCCAACGGGGAATGCTTTGCTGCAACACTTGATCCAAAGACATCGGTGTGAGTTGAGTCTTTGAAGATTTTACTGAGGCTGAAGTTTGCAGTTCTGCTGCTTTAAATAGCAACTCCATGCGGTCAATTTGCTCGGTGCACTCGTGATCAATAATTTCTAAGCGACTGATCACATTTGCAGGCAAATCGCGCCGCTTCAACAGCAGGCGAGTCATGGTGCGAATCGTTGTCAGGGGGGTGCGGACTTCGTGAGCAAAGGCTTGGAGCAATTCGACATCGGGACGGGGAGGGGAGGAGGGGGGGAGCACTTCGGCTACGCTCAGTGACCGGGGAGGGGGAGAGGGGGGGAGATTCCCAGCGTCGGCTTCTGGTTCTGGTAATTGCTGAAGCAGCAACTGGCTAAACTGAATTACGGTATGGTAATCCGGTGCTACTGGAGAGTACTGTTGTACTAATGCATCTAGATCGGTAAAAAATTCGGAATTAGCCAGTATGACGCGCGCTCCTAGCGATCGCCACGCTTGCTGCACTACTTCTGGCTCAAAGGAAAATGAAAACGTTTTTTTACCGTTCTTGTGTTCTGCTAAAACCAGCACTAATCTAAATTTCTCTGTGAAAACCAAGCAAAACTGCTCAGACGCCAGCGGATCGGCAGGTAGTAGAGCCAGCACCGACTCTTGAGGAGCGATTTCATCTATAGTTGCATTGGCGTAGCCCAACCCAGGCATCGCCACTGGCATTTGAAATGGCATCAGTGCCAAAGGGTTAAATGGCTTTGCTGTAAAAGTTACTGTCTGCAAACTTTGAGTTAGTTTTGGGTGGCTAAATAGAGGAGCTGGTGCAGCTAAAACTAATCCTTGGGTTGCATCAGGTGAAACAGTTGCTAAAGTATTTAATAGCAGATGTTCTGCCGCTGCTAGGCTGACACGCCATTGCTGCTCTGCTTTAGCAGATGAACATTCAACCACACTTGATTGACTTGCGGCTAAAACTTCGCTTAGACTTGGCAAGATCCATTCGTACACAGATTTTCACCCCTTAATTCGACAGCAAATAACAGCATTTAAGGTAGGAATTTAACTACTACCTATGACGTTATAGTCATTTGTTGACTAGTGACAGTCGTAGAACCGAACAATTCGGGCGCAATTTCCCCTGTCATGAGTCCAAAGTTCACCCGCAGATTGACTATTAACTAGTTTCTCAGATAACCCATCTGTTGACGGATAAATAGCTTACACCTGCGAACGATGAAAAGCAGGTAAATAGTAAGTATCAATAAAAGGAAGGAAAATTTCTGTATTTGTACTTTTTTAACAGCTACTTAACACAGGAGTAAAAAAATGGCTTTGGGCGATCGCCAGCGTGCTGTTGGCTTATTTTCTAACCGTAGTGATGCAGAATATGCGTTGAACGCACTCGTAGATGCTGGTTTTCCGATGGCTCAGGTTTCTGTAATTGCCAAAAATGGCGATGTCTCTCCATCAGAGTCCACGCAAATTTCAGAGCATGTTGATGAAGAAGCCGCTACTGGAGCGGTCACAGGTACTGTATTAGGAGGTATAACTGGCTTAATCGTGGGTTTAAGTACCTTGGCAATTCCTGGTTTCGGCCCAATATTGTTAGTAGGTGAGATAGCCTCAACTCTAGCTACAACCGCTGTTGGTGCTGGTGTTGGTGCAGCGGCTGGTGGGTTGTTAGGTGGACTTAGGGGATTGGGAGTTCCAGAAGAACATGCCAGAGTTTATAGCGATCGCCTATCCCGCGGTGATTACTTAGTGATTATAGATGGCACAGATCAAGACATCCGTTGTGCCGAAACTATTCTGAGAAACCGGGATATTCAAGAGTTTAGTATTTTTAGTTCGCCTAATGTTGCTGGGACTCCCACCGATTCCCCAGCTGCCAGTGTTGAGAAGAACTCCCAGGTAATCATCGTTGACCATCGGGATACCAGCATTTAAACTTATTCAAATATGTGCTCTGCAAATTTATAAGTTTTGAATTGTTGATACCTAATTTTACAAAAGTTCTGTGTCTCAATTGAAGTTCTGAGTGTCGAAAACTACCGCTCAGAATTCTATCCATGTTTCAATTTAAACTCTCAATTCACTATGATTTAACACGAAAATAAAATAATCTTTTTATTTAGTTTAGTTATTTATCCAGATATAGCATTTTTAATTTGAATAGAAGATGTGTAAAAGCACAACATCATTCTTTAAGAAAGCTGTGTGGTATTTATCAAATTGATAGATTGCCAACATTCTTATGTGAAGCTCTACTCATCTATAGCCGTCAGTAAAATTGAATTGGCGCTTCTAAAAATTGGCTCTAACATTTCAGCCTTAAGAAGTCATCCAAGCTTCAATTTTTACAAACATAAGTGCTAGGTTCCGCACTTCTGCTCTTTCATCTTTAATTGTTTTTTAACATTTGCTCCTCACCATCACACACAAACCAATTAATCGCTTCAATTACTCAATCCGGAGATAAATAATGAAAAAGCTAATTCTGTTTCTAGTTAGTAGCGTTTTAGTAGTTAATACTTTTGGCTGCCAAGAGGCTCCTAAGACTAGTTCCGAAACTCCTAGCACTACTAATGAAGCCACTCAAGCCCCAGCCAATTCGGCTTCTCAAACAACTCAAACTACAGAGAAAACTACCAAAGTTCCAGGAACACAAACGACTCCTTCAGTAGCTACCACAGACGCTAAAGCTAAAACCGATTCAGCAACAACAGGAGCAACAAAACCTACCACCTCTGCTACTAAAGCTGGGGGCGATTTGAAAACTGAAGTTAACAAAAAGCTGAAGGAAGGCTTACCAGGTAATAAGTTAGAAGTTGAAAACAAAGAGGGTGAGATCGTGCTTAAAGGCACAGCTACTTCTCAAGAAGAACTCCAAAAAGCTGAAATCTTGATCAAGGCGGTTCAAGGCGTGAAGAATGTAAAGGTAGAAGCAAAAGTTGAACCTGCGAAAAAGCCATAGGACTGGGGACTGGGGATTAGGGACTGGGGATTAGGGACTAGGGGGACAAGGAGGAATTATTGAACAGGTCTCTCTCTTGTCTCCCCCCCAGAGCAAACGCATCTAAATTACTTTTGACCTGGAGGGCGAACGTTCGCTACTTCACAGATATCCCTGTGAAGCTTTATAATAATGATTATCATTTTAATTAAGTTTTATGTTGCCTGCTTCTTCAACTACCGACAAGCCGTTGAAACCGTTTCAACGTCCCCGTCGTCTACGTCGGAATGCAACGCTGCGGCGGATGGTGCGGGAAACAACTCTGAGCGTAGATGACCTGATTTATCCGATGTTTGTCACCGAAGGTGAAGCACAAAAATTGGAAATTGCCTCCATGCCAGGGTGTTATCGATATTCTCTAGATTTATTGCTCAAAGAAATAGCAGAAGTGTCTGAGTTAGGAATTAATGCAATCGCACTTTTCCCCGTTATCCCCGAAAATAAAAAAGACGACACAGGCACCCAAAGTTACAATCCAGACGGGTTAGTACAGCAAACCGTCAAAGCCATTAAACAAGCAATCCCAGATATTGTTGTCATTACCGATGTTGCCCTTGACCCTTTTACCACTCATGGTCACGATGGTTTAGTTGATAAAAATGGCACTATCTTGAATGACCCCACTGTAGAAGTGTTAGTAAAAATGGCACTGTCTCAAGCCGCAGCTGGCGCAGATTTTGTTGCACCCTCCGACATGATGGATGGTAGAGTCGGCGCAATTCGCAAAGCTTTAGATGCAGAAGGTTATATCAATGTAGGGATTTTGGCATACTCCGCTAAATACGCCTCAGCCTATTATGGCCCGTTTCGGGATGCGTTGGATTCTGCCCCGAAATTTGGCGATAAAAAGACTTATCAAATGGATGCAGCTAATGCCAGAGAAGCACTAAAAGAGGTGGAACTGGATATTGCCGAAGGTGCAGATATCGTCATGGTCAAACCTGCTTTAGCTTACTTAGATATAATATATCGGGTAAAAGAAGCTACAAATTTACCAGTTGCAGCATACAACGTTAGCGGCGAGTACGCGATGATTAAAGCCGCAGGACAGATGGGTTGGATTGATGAAAAACAAGTAATTTTGGAATCTTTAACCAGCATGAAACGAGCTGGCGCTGATTTGATTTTGACTTACTTTGCCAAAGAAGTAGCTCTGATGTTGATGTAATCGGGGAATGGGAAAGATTTTACCCAATACCCCAATACGCTTGGGTTAAGGCTAAAACTCTTTATCAAAGTCAATCTTTTTAACATAGACGCAAAGCGGCTTGCCGCAGGCTACCGCAGAAGCGCAGAGGAAACAGAGAGAAGAGAAAAATGCTTAACCCAAGCGTATTGCTCAATACCCAATGCCCTATTTTCAGAATCACCTTGCTGGTCTGATCTGACCAAGATAGAATGATAACTATTATCATAAAAGCCAGATTGTCTCTCCAGCAATGCAATTTACGATCGCTCTTCCTGAAACAATTGACCTGGCGATTATTGGCGCAGGGCCTCATGCTCTGAGCTTGACTACCCATCTGCTGCAAAAACGGCAAAGAATCAGGGGGAAATTTTTAGTATTTGACCCCGGTGGCAGGTGGATGAGTCAATGGGAACACCAATTTAAAGCTTTGGAAATCCCTCATTTACGCTCCCCTGCCGTCCACCATCCCGACCCAAACCCTTTTGCTTTAAGGAAATTTGCCCAATCTCGTCCTGATGAGTTATTTCCCCCCTATGATTTACCGGGGACGCAACTATTTGAGGATTTTTGCCAGGATGTGATTCGAGTTTGGCAATTGCAAGAGCAAGTTATCCCTTTAGCAGTCAAGAGTATTGAACCCTTATCTAATCATTTGCGTCCCCGTTTCCGCATGTGCTTGCAAGATGGACCAGAAGTTATTGCACGGCGGGTAGTGTTGGCAACTAGTAGCGCTCAAATTCAAATACCTGATTGGGTAAACCAGATTCAGACAGCCTACCCACAAGATAGACTTTGCCACTCACAAACTATTGATTTACGAAAGTTGCAGTTAATGGGTAAGAGAGTGTTGATTGTGGGTGGCGGTTTGACGAGTGGACATTTGGCATTAGGTGCTATTTCACGCGGTGCTAAGGTGCATTTAATGATTCGGCGGCAATTAGTAGAAAAGTTATTCGATGCGGAACCGGGTTGGTTGGGGCCAAAGTACCTAAAGGGATTTTTTGCTCAATCTGATTGGGAACAACGGGTAATGATGATTCAGCAAGCTAGAAATGGTGGCTCTATGACAAGAGCGATCGCTACCCAACTACGACAACAAACGCGTCGTGGTAAAATCAGAATTGATGAAAACTGTCAAGTAGTAAAAGCCGAATGGTTAGGTGAAAATTGGCGCGTGGAATGTAGTGATGGTAATCAGCATGAGTGCGATTATATTTGGCTTTCGACTGGCACCAAATTTGATGTCACGACAGAACCCTTATTAAAGGACATTCTAGCGGCTTACCCCATCAAGATAGTGAAAGGTTTGCCAGTTTTAGATAGTTGTCTGCGTTGGCCTGGTTGTGAATTATTTATCATGGGTGGTTTAGCCGCTCTGCAAGTAGGGCCAACAGCACGGAATTTATCAGGTGCGAGAATGGCTTGCGAGAAAATTGTCCCAGCTATTGTCAAACCGAGTGTAGCTCTTTCCCACACATTCAACAGAGTACAAGCAGGTTGACCAAAAACGCTACCCTACACAAACTTACACAAGAACGGGAAGTGTAAGAATTTTCCTCAATCAGCAAAGCCGCTTCTTGAGGAACGTGACTTCCATCACCCAACTATTTTCCATTGCAACCATCCAATAACGTACCCAAAGTTAAACACTTCTATCTTTTCTCCATCCAGGTTGCACCATCAAACTTTTTTTGCGCTAATATGATAACGATTCTCATTCTTTTAAAATTATGACTCAATTAACAGCACTAACTTCAAACCCAAGCCTTGATATTCCTAAACAAGGAATGCCTGTTACTATTATCACAGGATTTTTAGGTAGTGGTAAAACTACACTGCTAAATCAAATTCTCAAAAACAAAGAAGATTTAAAAGTTGCCGTACTCGTGAATGAGTTTGGTGATATTAACATAGACAGCCAGTTGCTAATTTCTGTAGACCAGGATATGGTCGAACTGACTAATGGCTGTATTTGTTGTACTATCAATGATAGTTTAGTTGATGCAGTTTACCGAGTTTTAGAACGAGAAGACCGCATTGATTATCTAGTCATTGAAACGACTGGTGTTGCTGACCCACTACCAATTATATTAACCTTTTTAGGTACAGAATTAAGGGATTTAACAAACCTAGACTCCATTCTCACAGTAGTAGATGCTGAAGCGTTTAATGAAGAACATTTCCATAGTGAAGCTGCTTTAAAACAGATTATCTATGGAGACATTATTCTCCTAAATAAAACAGACCTCGTTACCCCAGAAAAACTAGAAGACGTAGAAAATTGCATCCATGATATGAAAATTGGTGCAAAAATCCTGCACACCAAACATGGAGAGGTGGCATTACCATTAATTTTAGATGTGGGTTTAACTCCAGTAGATGATTATACTACTAATGATGCGGAAGATACTCACGAGTATGAACATCATCATCATGACCATGACCATCGTCATGAAGATCATCATCACGAACATCACTCACATCATTTAGAAAATGATGGATTTGTTTCAATTTCCTTCCAAACTGATAGACCATTTGATGTACATAAATTTGAGAACTTTCTCACCGAAGAATTGCCACAAGATGTCTTTCGAGCCAAGGGTATTTTGTGGTTTAGTGATAGTGAATTGCGCCATATTTTTCAACTGAGTGGCCCGCGCTATAGCTTACATGCTGATGAATGGCAGACTCCACCTAAAAATCAAGCAGTTTTTATTGGTAGAAAGTTAGATATTAGCCAAATTTACTCACAACTTAACGAATGTTTGGTATGATTAATAAGTGTTAATTAATCACTAGGCTGTCGTTAGTCATTATTCTCCAAATTAACTTATGGTTCTTGGACTGTCACTAGTGCAATGCACGGTGTGTTTGCAGAAGACGCGCGAACTCGTGAGGAGTTTGTGAATTTTGTGCAACACAATGCTAATTTTTACTAACAAGTTTTGGCTGGAATAGATGTTAATTTAGTGTGTGCTATGTAGAGACGGGTAATTTCTTGTCTCTACATTCTTAATTATTAATACCTAATAAAAATGTAATGATTATTCATTAGCTATTGGTGATGGTTTCAGCATTAGAAATGATTGAAAATTTGAAGTTTAACGCGCAAGGTTTGATTCCTGCTATAGCACAAGATTACCGCGATGGTACTGTCTTGATGATGGCTTGGATGAACTCGGAATCAATTCAAAAAACATTATCCACAGGTGAAGCTCATTATTGGAGTCGTTCGCGTTCTGAATTATGGCATAAAGGCGCAACATCTGGACATATTCAATAGGTCATGGACGTTCTTACATTGTTTGGGATATAGTGCGCCGCTGTTTACAGTGGCAGGGGCAATAAAGTTACTAACTGTAAAGAATCGTTACCGGATCTGATTAGCCTGTATTCCATAGGGAAAATTGCTGTATTTTGATGCATTATTGCTGAATTCATCCCACTCTGGTAACAGCTGGGCTAGGGGTGTTCAGCCAATTCTGTATCAAACACTAAACATGAAGGTGCTTGTGAATCCAAGAGGTTATCTAACGTGCTTACCTGCATTGAAGAAAGTGAGTATGTATAAAACAATTGCGATCGCTTGTCTGAGTCTGATGTTTCCTACATTTATGCCTGGTGTCGCTGCGGGGGAGACTGTAATGCAAAAAGTGGCACGCACAGGGATACTCACAGCTGGGACTAGTAAAGATGCGCTTCCCTTTGCCTCCTCTGACAATCAAGGCAAGTTGACTGGTTATTCTGTGGATATGCTAACTCTCATTAAAGAACGGTTAGAAAAAGAATTGGGCAAAAAAATCCAACTGAAATTAGTCGGACTTACCCCAGCAGAACGTATTCCCCAAATAGTTAACCGACAAGTTGATATTGTTTGCGATGCTACCAGTTTCACATGGCAGCGGGATAAAAAAGTAGATTTTTCTGTCAGCTATGGTATTACTGGAACCCAATTATTAGTTAAGAAGGGGACTAATCTGGGTTCTCCTGAATCTCTAATTAACAAGCGAATTGGTGTGCTGGCACAAACCACCAATGAGCAGGCAATTAAGCGAGCACAGCCGAAAGCTACACTGGTGTACTTGAAGGATAGGGCAGAAGGATTTACTGCTTTGCAACAGGGCAAAATTGATGCTTTCGCATCTGATAGTATCTTGTTGGAGGGATGGTTGCAAAAAGCGAAAAATTCTGATAGTTTTGCGATCGCTCCTGATCGTCCCCTTTCACGAGAGGGGATTGCTTGCATGGTTCCTGAGGATAACTCTAAATTCCTCGACTCAGTAAACTATTCGCTTGTCAAATTTATGCAAGGACTCGTGAATGGTAATCAACGATATGTCGCTATTTTTGATCGCTCGTTCGGTTCACAAGGAGCCGTTTTTCTGAATCGCGATTTACGAGATTTATTTGTGGAAACCATGCAACTGGTTATAGAATTCCGTGAAGAGATTCCCAAAGGTGACTTGTGATCAGTGCAGATATCTTGTGTATCCTGCTACTAGTAACGCTTTGCGTAATTCGTAATTCGTAATTCGTAATTCGTAATTCGTAATTCGTAATTACTGTTGCGTAAGGGTTTCAGACATTTAAAATGGGTGGCTTATTTACGCTAACCTGTACTAGTTAACGAACTGTTCCTCTTAATGATTCAGCATCAACGGGTTTAATTAGGTAAGTCTGCAACAGATGCCAGATGATGGAGACTATCAAGGGTAATTTTTGGCAGAATTTGATAAGTGGTGAGTGTATGCCACCGTAGGCATCGCTTTTACTAATTTCTGCCAGTTTCAGATTAATCTCTGAACATCGCTCTAACCGTCGGAAAAACTTGGGGTGATTTGTATTCAAAATCAGAGGAAATGCCCGTGCAGCGGTGTTATTCGTCTCTTGAATAACTCTGGTATTATATTCGCGCGCGTCTATGCCAATGGATTGATAAAACGTTGCGCGTTCAAATACCGTCAAAGTGTGGGTAGCAAACACACTCAGCAAGAAAAAACGCACCCACAAACGCGCCCTCCAATTGTTCCATAGTTGAGGTTGCGATAATAGCAGCGCTTTGAAAAAATCCCCATGTCGATTCTCATCTTGACACCAACTTTCAAACTTGCGGAACAACGGATAAATTTGGTGTTCTGGATGCTTTTGCATATGGCGATACACCAAGATATAGCGCCAGTAACCAATTTTTTCAGATAGGTAGACTGTGTAAATAATCCACTCTGGTGGAAAGAAGGTATAAGTGCGATTTTTAGTTAAATAACTTAAGTCGAGGGAAAGATTAAAATTTGCCATTGACTTATTTAAAAATCCTGCATGGCGCGCTTCATCCCGTGCCATAAAATTAAAGGCTTCTGCCAAGATGGGGCTACGATTTTTTAGTCGGCGTGATAACTCTTTAAACAGCAAAAACCCAGAAAACTCTGAGGTGCAGGAACGTTCCAGAAAGTCAATGAAGGCGAGACGCGTTTCTCCATCAATGTGATCCCAACACTGCTGAAATTCTTCATCGCGTACAAAGTGATGGCGGTTATAGTCTGCGCGTAACTCCTCTACAATTGCTCGTAACTCAGTCTCTTGCGCCGAAATATCTAACTGCGCCATAGCCTCAAAGTCAGTGGTGTAAAACCGGGGTGTTAATAATGTTTCTTGAACAGGTGCTTTAATACCTGGCTTCAGTAACTCAGATTCGAGGGTTTCTAAAGATTTAACCATGAGCATCCTTTGATTTTTTTATGCTTTAACAGTTATATAACCATAAATAGTTGATAGTGAACATCAGTTAAATTATTGAAAGTAAATTGTGAGAAATAATTTGACTGTTTGCCGTTTCAGGAGAGTTAAAATGCTTATCTCAGAATCAATTTTGTCACTGCTTAACTGAGATGTGCCGCAGCTTGAAAAGCTAAAGAAATCTTAATAACTTGATAGTTATACAAATATTAATAGTTAAATAATGTTAGGGGAAAGAAAATATAGCTGGGATTTGCGTTGGCAGTGATAGTTGCTGGATGAAGTGATGCAAATCCTCTCTAAATCTAACGTGAGTTCGACGGATTATATAATTAGCCGTTAAAAAAGACCTCTAAGAGGTTTTACTACGCAAAACCTGTCCCTCTCCGACTCCCAGAGGGACAGACTTGAACTTTAGTTCAAGGTAGGGAGAGATTTGTCGAACTCAAATGAAACTTAGAATAACAATCTTTTAACTCTGGCATTGACTGTGAACTAGCAGGCATCCTGAGTCGATGGCTGCCCCTCTACTCCTCTCCCCTTCACACATTCATTGGAAAGCAACTCAATGGTTTTTCTACTACCTGGTGTCAAATTTGATCTGAATATGATCCAAAAGTACGATACTCGCGCACCTAGATACACCAGTTACCCACCTGCTACAGAGTTAAACGAAACATTCACCCAAACTGATTTTAGAGCTGCGATCGCCGCCTCGAATCAACGAAAAACCCCTCTTTCTTTGTATTTCCATATACCCTTTTGCCAAAGTGCTTGCTACTTCTGTGGTTGTAATACAGTAATTTCTAACAATAAGAAGATTGCCAAACCTTACGTAGAATGTTTAGTTCAAGACATCAAGAACACCTCAGCCTTAATCGCTCCAGAAAGAAAAGTGCTTCAAATTCACTGGGGAGGCGGTACTCCTAACTACTTAGAACGTGACCAAGTAGAATTTTTGTGGGAAAATATCAATCGTTACTTTAGCATCGATCCACAAGCAGAGATTTCAATTGAAATTAATCCCCGCTATATCGATAGAAACTACATTTTATTTCTCAGACAGATTGGATTTAATCGCATCAGTTTTGGCATCCAGGATTTTAATCGTCAAGTTCAAGTTGCTGTGAATCGTGTCCAGCCAGAAGAAATGCTGTTTGATGTCATGGACTGGATTAAAGAAGCCAAATTTGAAAGTGTAAATGTAGACCTAATTTATGGTCTACCCTATCAAACCCGCGAGACATTTCGGGAGACGATTAAAAAGACTATCGAATTAGATCCTGACCGGATTGTTGTCTTTAATTTTGCTTATGTACCTTGGTTGAAACCGACGCAAAAGAATATTCCTCAAGAGGCTCTACCAGGATTGCAAGAAAAGTTAGAAATTTTGAAAATGACTGTTGAGGAACTAACGAGTAACCAATATTTATTTATTGGTATGGATCATTTTTCTAAAACTAATGATGAACTTGCGATCGCTCAACGTAATGGCACGCTCAAGCGCAACTTTCAGGGCTACACTACCCATGCTGAAACAGAACTATTTGGTTTTGGTGCTACTTCAATTAGTATGCTAGAAGATGCTTATGCCCAAAATCACAAGGAATTAAAGGATTATTATCAGGCAATGGCAGCAGATGTTTTACCAATTAGTAAAGGTATCAAGCTGACTGAAGATGATATGATTAGACGAGACGCGATCATGTCTATCATGTCTCACTTTCAACTTCATAAGCAAGACATTGAAAAGAAATATCACATCAGCTTTGATGAATATTTTTCTGAAGAACTAGAAGCATTAAAGCCACTAGAGGCAGATGGTTTAGTCAGCTTATCAACAGACTATATTAACATTACAGACATCGGCAGGTTACTAGTAAGAAATATTGCTGTTATATTTGATAACCATACTATAACTAAAGAGACAACCTTCTCCCGTACAATTTAATACCAACAGAAGCCGGAACACACCATAGTATAGTAATCCGGTTTGATTGCTGAATTACTCTTAGAGACAGGGAATGGGGAATGGGGAAGAAGTATTAAAGGTGTACTGAGTTTTTTAAGCGCAAGCGCAGGCTACGCCAACACGTATTCAAATAGGAGTCCTATATATTCTAATTATTTGTGCATACCTACTAAATTACTCCTGAAGGTATATAGAAAATTAGGGAAACATGACAATTTAGAATGGATGCGGATGTTGACTTTTTTCTATAACTTTTGGATTTAGAATTTCTCCCATGTGGTAGAAACCTTTGTGAAGCAGGATTGATAACTTAGATACAGCGCTGATTTTTCTAGAGGAAATCATGAATATCATTGTTTGGGTAATATTGGGACTTTTGGCTGGTGCGATCGCTAAAGCCGTTTATCCCGGTTATCAAGGCGGTGGAATTCTATCCACAATGATTTTGGGCATTGTTGGTGCTTTTATTGGTGGAAGTCTGTTGACACTACTACAAACAGGAACCCTACAACTTACGGCAGCTGGCGCTGGTTTAAGTATTACTGGTATTTTAGTTGCTGTGCTGGGTGCAATTATTGCCATATACCTCTGGGGACTACTAAGAAGAAGTAGCAATGCCTAACCACTTATTCGCAGTTATCGATTATCAGATGAAGTGTGTTTGATAAGTCTTCTAGTTCACCAGTCTTAAAGGTTACAAAATTTGTACTCGGCTAGATGAAACTGGAAAAAACTAGGAGACAAGAAATTAGTCCATCCATTCTGTCACATCATTATTTCTGGAAGCCGTAAGAGTATGTTTTTTCACAAAAAAGAGCCGATCCATTCAGTTAAAATTGGTGAACCAAATCCTAAGTTTGCTCAACTACTTTTAGAGCAGTTTGGTGGAGCGACAGGAGAACTTAGTGCAGCTCTGCAATATTGGGTACAATCCTTTCATGTCGAAAATGCTGGCATTAAAGACATGCTCCAGGATATAGCTATTGAGGAGTTTGGGCATCTAGAAATGGTTGGTAAACTTATCGAAGCTCATACCAAAAATAGTGATCAAACAGAAGCTTACAAAAGCACTCTTTTTGCTCTAAGAGGTATAGGCCCTCACTTTCTAGATAGTCAGGGTAATGCTTGGACTGCAAATTACTTAAATGAAGGCGGAGATGTAGTGCGTGATTTGAGAGCTAATATTGCCGCTGAAGCTGGTGCTCGTCAGACTTACGAAGAGTTGATTAAGCTGTCTACTGATCACGAAACCAAAGAGGCTTTAGTTCACCTTTTAACGCGAGAAATTTCCCATACCCAGATGTTTATGAAGGCTCTAGATTCGCTAGGCAAGTTGACAGATCCATTTTTTGGTAATGTTAAGCCTGACGAAACTGTTGCTCTCTACTACAACTTATCTACAGATGGAAATGGTCATGATGAGCGTGGCCCTTGGAATTCTGAGCCAACTTTCAAATATATTGCTAACCCATTAGAGAGTCAATCTTAATTCGATACATCTCAGGCATAACCTAGGTAGATTTGAGGTGCAGATGCCATTAGCATTTTCTTGAAAACTACTAAAAAAGGTGGGGAATTCCCCACCTTTTTTATGGATTACTAAACTTTTTATTCATTAGACCTCTTGCATAAATCAAAAATATAAGAACCCCAAAGAGCCAAAGCTACGCTTTGTCTCCCCTCCCCTTAGCACTACGGTGTACACACAAGTCGAATTACCCCCCTTAATCCCCCCTTGTCAAGGGGGGAAACCAGAAAATCTAGTTCCCTCCCCTTTGCAAGGGGAGGGTTAGGGTGGGGTAATTCGATAACTTGTGTGTACACCGTAGCCCCTTAGCAAGGGGAGGGGTTGGGGGTGGGGTGTTAGGGACTTTTGCAAGAGGTCTATTCTATTAACGTCAGTTCGACGAGTCATAGGGTGTCCATCTAATTAGCAGTAAAAAAAGCACCTCTCCCTGGTTTGACTACGCAAAACCGTCCCTCTCCGAGTCGGAGAGGGACAGACTTAAACTAAAGTTCAAGGTAGGGAGAGGTTTATTGAACTCACGTTCTATTAATATCCAGTTTTGCTGCTCCTTTAATTATGCTTAGTAGAATGTTTATTCTTAGTTATAAAAAATAAATAATAACAGTAACATCTAAACCTTAACTGTATTTTCTGGCTGATCTCAGCTACTAGATAAAATGTTTCTGAATTCATGTTTTAATTCAGATAATATTAAAGTGAAAACTTATAATTCGGAGATTGGCTTGTGATTGTCAGTTCTACACAAAATGGTTGGGAAATTATTTATCACCGTGCTCATGCTTTACTAGCAGCTCAACTAGCAGGACAGTGGCGACGCAAAGATGCTCCAGCACGTCTATATGAAACGATCGCTGCAATTTCCCATCATGATGATCTAGAGAAAGAATGGGAGGAAAATAACCTGACTGAAGCGGGTGCGCCAATGGACTTTACCCTAAATACAGACACGGATATTAAGAAATTGTCTGATATGGTAAATAATGCTCGCTACCGGGGACGATGGGTGGCTCTGATGATTTCCATGCACATGAGTCGTTTAAATGAATCACAACGCGGTCAGTCTTCAGAGATGGACAAATTTCTGGATGAGCAACTTCAAAACCAGAAACGTTGGCGCAAGGAATTAGGTATCGAAAAGGAGGAAGTGGATGCAGCTTATGCGTTCATGCAATGGTGCGATCGCCTTTCTCTCATTCTCTGTCAGCAGGAACTACCCGCCGATGAACGGTTTTTAGAAATTAGCAAAGGCCCTGACGGTGAGCGCTATGACATCATGCAAAGCCGTGATCAATTGGTGACTGTCAAACCCTGGCCCTTTCAATACGACAGATTTACGGTCAACGTCGAAGCTAGCGAACTGGATCAAGTAAAATTTGAGAGCAATGCCGAACTGACTCAAGCACTTCAGGAAGCTCCCATCAAAATCCTAGAATGGACATTTGTTAAGAGTTAGATGGACGCAAATGATGAGTGCTGAGTATAAGTGCAAAGTTGAACTTCTAAGGCTCAACACTCACCGAAATTTAGTTAAGTCGTCGCTACATTGCACAATTAATGCCCCTATTTGGGGGAATTCCACCCAAGGCTGCTTTTTCTGAATAGCCCATTGATAACAGTATGGGGCTAGGGCTAAGTTTACCACTGTGACAGGCAGCGCCATAGAGTGCTGCGATCGCCGCTAACACCAGCACAAAACTCAGATGCAACGGTTGAAATCCTAGCGGTTTTACCAAGGAATGTGACGGAAACGAAAGGATCAATGTGGTAGAGGTGATGATCTATTTACAGCTACTCAACCCAGTTTTCTAATGGAAGCGTAGAAATGCGAGAGAACTCTCGGACATTATTGGTGACGAGGATAACTCCTAAACTCAGTGCATGAGAAGCAATGAGCATATCCATTGCACCAATGATAAGTCCTCTAGTTTCTAGATCACTTCTGATGCTGCCGTAAATTGTTGCAGATGCTTGATTGAATTCGACAATTTCTAAAGGTAGTAAAAATTGTAGCAGGGCGATGCGGTTTTTCTCTTGCTGTTGGCTCTTGGCGACTCCGTATTCGAGTTCGGCAACAGTGATGGAGGAAATACCGACATCAGAAATACTAAGAGTTTGGAATTTATCTAGTACTTTTTGGGGTTTTTGCTTGATGAGGTAAATGCAAATGTTGGTATCAAGCAGGTATCGCATTTAAAAGCTTTCTCTAGTATCGAGGAGTGGCTGATCTCTGGTAGTCATGAAGTCATCGGAGAAATCGTCTAGACTATCGATGAGGGATTGCCAGGGGTTATCTTTGGCAATGAGGACAATGGCATTACCAATTTTTTTGATATAGACTTCAGTGCCAGTGAGTTGAAAATCTTCGGGCAAAATAACGATTTGATGAGTGCCATCAGTGGTGAGTTTAGCAGTGTTCATGGTGTTATTGTCTTGAAATTAGCTAGTATTTCTGGTCTAGCTAGCACGAAATTTGATGAATGCAACTCTGAAACTTGCTTGAGTAGCTCATTGTTAAACCGAATCTATCGAAATCCTAGCAGTTCTGCCTTGGATTTTGCGATCATCTAACTTATTGAGAGCGGCGATTTAACATCCAGTCAGATCGCAGTCTCTTTGAGGAAGAGATGTAGGGCACGACGAACGTAAGTCTCCCATGATTCAGTTGTAGGTTGAAAAATTAGTGCGTACAGCATAATTCCACTGATTGTGTCGAAGACTAATCCAGGATCTAAATCTGCCGGGATTTCATTTCTCACTTTTGACCGTTCCATTACAACAGCAAAGGCTTGTCGTCGAGGTTGCAGATATTTTGTCCAGTAGATATGAGCAAACTTAGAGTTACTTGATGCACTGCTGATAATCATGGCAACAGTCTTTCGCCCTAAAGGGGTGAGCGTGATTTGTGCAGCATTCTTGATCAACGCATCAATATCGCTCCAGAGTTTACCTGTGTTAGGAATTACAACATCTTGCCTGATACTTTCAATCGCATCAGCAACCAGTTCCTCTTTGCTGCTGTAGCGTCGGTAGATGCTAGTCTTGCCGACTCCAGCACGGGTAGCGATCGCGTCAATACTCATCACATCAAACCCAACTTCTCCTAGCAATTCTAGGGTTGCTTGCAGCATTGCTTGGTGAGATTGAGCACTGCGGGGCCGTCCCGGAGACTTTTTGGGTGTATCACTCATAAGTGTTATTATAAATTACGAAACAGTATCGTATCGTAATTAAAGTGGTCATGAGTAAGCGTCCTCGTCCTCACTACATGGACAAAAACTCCACTCAAACCCTTCGGCAAGGACTAGAAGAATACTATGTTATGAATCCGAATATCACCGATCCAAGGGAATTGCCAGCGGAATTTGCCAGAATTCTACTGGCACACGATGTCAGCCACGTCGTTCTTGGTTGTGACACCGATATGTATGACGAAATCAAATTACTTCCTCTGGGTTTTTGGACAAGCGACTTTAAATTCAGTAACTATCTACGCACAAACAGAGATCCAGCGATTAAGCCAGCAATAGATATTATGTATGACGACTTACTGAAAGAGCATGGAGTGCTATGGCTGTACGCTTCAATCCTTGTGGTATTGCCAAGACTGCTACCGGAAGTTGTTGTCATGTGGTTTAAAACCCGTGGTTCTCGAAAATACTATCCATTTCTGGACTATGATCCTCTGTTAGACACATCTCTTTTAGAGATTCGTCAAGAGTTTGACCTGTTGCCCTTTATTAAATAAAAAAGCTGGCTTATTCTGCGAAAAAGCAAAACCTACAGAAGTTTAACGCACTTTGCGCGATCGCACTTCTTCGTTATGCTGAAACTACTAATTCTGCGTCTTTTCATCTGAGCCTAACTGCTCTAATAGCTGACGCACTGACAAAACGGGTATTGCTGAATTGGAAAACCCTTGCAAATCGCGAGTAATGATCGCGTCTAAACTTTGAGCAACTGCACAGGAAATTTGTACTGCATCTTCAAAATCAGCTAAACCAGATGCGAAAGCTGCATCTAAAATAGCTCGATTTATGGAGCAAATGACCATAACCGCTAGTGTGTTTGAAACTGCCTGTCTAGCAAGTTCAAAACTTCGAGTTTATCTGCGAGCGATGTAGAAAATATCAGTGAGTGTTGTTGCAGTGACATGTCTAACCACTTGTCCAGACTCAATCGCATTAAAAAGAGCTTCCGCATCTTGCACAAATGGCTCTCGGTCTAGCAAATAATCTAAAACAATGTTGGTATCAATCAAAACCCTCACTAAAGATATTTCTCCACGCGACGTTCTTCTAGCATTGACTTCACCTGTTCATCGGTTGGCGCTGGCTGATCGGTCTTCAATAAACCTTTCATCTGCTTGATGCGGCGTGATCGTTCAGGTGGTTGGCTTGGAACATCTTGTAAAGATTCGATGATCGCACGGACAAGTTCAAGTCGCTCGCTCACTGGCAGTTGGCGGGCTTGCTCTTTAAGCTCTTGCAGGGACATAGAAAACACTCCGACAAATGCTGTATCTAAATTTTAGTATGAGCGATCAACGCTTAACTAAAGATAAATCTGGTGTCAGCCTCTGCAAAACTTGCTTCAACACCATTGCTGTCCAATCCACATCAGCTTCGGTGGTATCATGCCCCAGTGTCAGACGAATTCCGCCCAAGGCAGCTTTTTCTGAATAGCCCATTGCTAACAGTATGGGGCTAGGGCTAAGTTTACCACTGTGACAAGCAGCGCCAGCACTGATACCAATACCAGCAAGGTTTAGCTGTCGTACCAAGGTTTTACCAGTGAGTTTTTCTCCATCAGCGTTTTCTAGGCAGACACTAACATGGTGAGGTAAGCGGTGGTAAAGATGTCCTGTGGGTTTTAAACCAGGAATTTCAGCTAATTGGGCAAAGGTGCGATCGCGTAACTTGATTAAGCGCGGTGTTTCGATTGGTAGTTCTTGCGCTGCTAGTTCCGCTGCTACACCAAAACCAGCGATCGCAGGTACTGCTTGAGTGCCAGAACGCAGTCCCATTTCTTGTCCACCACCACCTAGTAGTGGCATCAATTCCACACTAGGATGGACGTACAGCGCCCCTGCACCTTGCGGCCCATATATTTTATGACTGGAAAGGCTGAGTAAATCTACTGGGAGTTGTTCCACATCGATGGGTAAGCGTCCCGCAGCTTGCACTGCATCTGTGTGAAACAAAACATTATGCGATGGCTCCGCCCGCCGTAGGCATCGCGCAATATTTCCCAATTCTGCGATTGGTTGCACTGTTCCTACTTCACTTTGACCGTAAATTACGGAAACCAACACAGTATTACGTCGCAACGCCGCCTTTAAATCTAGGGGGTTGACTCTACCTTTAGCATCTACATTTAGGCGCGTAACTTCCCAACCCCACATCTCTAACAACCGCGCTGGTTCGGAAATTGCTGAATGCTCGACGCTGGAAATAATTATATGTTGAGGAACAGCGTACAACCGAGCAACACCCATAATTGCTAGATTATTTGCCTCAGTACCGCCACAGGTAAAGATGATAGATTCAGGATTGGGGGCGTTAATTAATCCAGCTACTTGGACTCTTGCTTGTTCCACAACCGTTGCAGCCCGTTGTCCCCACTCATGCAAGCTGGAGGGATTACCCCACTGTTGAGTGAGGACTGCTTGCATAGCTGCGATCGCTTCTGGGCGAGTAGGAGTAGTGGCGCTGTAATCTAGATAAATTTGCATATAACCAATAGTAGTGGGAACACACGCTGGCAATAGAATCCTGATCTTGTCAACATATACATTTAAATGGGCAAATATTGACAAAATCTTGAGACTTCTGCCTGTATGGGTGGATTTTTTCCTTTGCTTAAGCAGCTATTTCTCTAATTGCGGACACAAAATTTTGGGAATGATAAATGTGTTCACCCCTAATCCACTTTTAGCAGATTACTGTGCAACTTTTCTCTAGACAAAGATATTTTTTTTCTATCTTTTTACTGATATTCACCCTTGCTGCTTGTCAAAGAGTCCATTCTTACAATCAGCGTCCAGCGCCTTTGCCACAAGACCCATTGGTTCAAGTTTACTTGAATCATTCCGAGTCTTCAGAATACAAAGAACCTTACCGTCAACAAACCCGCCTTGGAGATAATTTAGAAAAACAGATTGTCGATGCTATTACGCACGCTAAATCAACAGTAGATATAGCAGTTCAAGAATTGCGTTTACCCAAGGTTTCCCAAGCACTGGCTGACAGACAAAAAGCCGGGGTAAAGGTCAGAATAATTTTAGAAAATACCTACAGCCGATCCTGGAGTAGCTTGACACTTGATGAAGTAAATAAGTTAGATAAAAGGGAACGGGAACGCTATAACGAATTTCGCAAATTTATAGATATTAACCAAGATAATCAACTCACTCCAGAGGAAATAAATCAACGAGATGCTTTAGTAATTTTACAAACCGCCAAAATTCCCTGGCTTGATGATCAAGCTGATGGTTCGGCAGGTAGCAGCTTGATGCATCACAAATTTGTGATTGTGGATAATCGCATTGTAATTATAACTTCAGCAAATTTTACTTTAAGTGATACTTTTGGCGATTTCACCAATTCCAGCAGTTTAGGCAATGCTAATAATTTATTGCAGATTGATAGTCCCGAATTAGCATCTTTATTCACAGAAGAGTTTAACATCATGTGGGGTGATGGCCCAGAAGGCAAGCCAGATAGCCGATTTGGCTTAAAAAAGCCGATGCGATCGCCTAAAACAATCACTTTAGGTACAACCCAAATTACTCTACAGTTTTCGCCTACTTCTCCAACTCAACCTTGGAGTAACAGCAGTAATGGTTTGATTGGCAAAACTTTAGATTCAGCAACTAAATCTATTGATATGGCATTATTTGTATTTTCCGAGCAACGCCTTGCCAATATCCTAGAAAATCGCCATCAACAAAGTGTACAAATTCGCGCTTTAATTGATCCACAATTCGCCTACCGTCCTTATAGTGAAGCGTTAGATATGATGGGGGTTGCCCTCAGTAACAAATGTAAATATGAATTAAATAACCATCCTTGGCAAAATCCAATTACCACTGTAGGTGTGCCTTCATTACCCAAAGGTGATTTACTACATCACAAATTTGGTATTATTGATAATCAAACAGTAATCACAGGTTCACATAATTGGTCAGAAGCTGCTAATAGTGGCAACGACGAGACACTTATCGTGATTGAAAATCCCACAGTTGCTGCCCATTATGTGCGTGAATTTGCCCGTCTTTACGCCAAAGGCAAACCAGGAATCCCACCAGCAATTCAAGAAAAAATCAAAGTTGAACAGAAACAATGTCCTCAGATAAAAACTTCTTCTTCAAGTGAAATTAAAGAAATTAAACAAGTAAATATAAACACTGCGAATTTGGAAAAATTAGCAACTCTACCTGGTGTGGGTAAGAAGTTAGCACAACGAATACTTATTGCCCGTCAACAGCAAAAGTTTACATCTTTACAAGACTTGGAACGAGTTACAGGAGTTAGTGCAAGGATGCTAGAAAAATGGCAAGGCTATATAACTTACTAGTAAGTATGTGGGTGTGGGTTGAATTAAATATAAAATGTAGTGGCGTGGCACAGCTAAAATGTTGCAAAAAAATTGTCGGTTGGGTTGACGTAAGGAAACCCAACACCCTTATCGAGTTGGGTTTCGCGTTGCTCAACCCAACCTACATCTACATCTAATGAAGAAATAGCTAGAGGTTTAGATTTTCCTAATAACGACTATCCAGACTCTTGGGAATTTTTATATTATTCTTTTGTAATTGGTATGACTAGTCAAGTTTCTGATGTGCAGACGACATCACGTAAGATGAGACGCTTGACTCTACTACATGGCATATTATCCTTCTTTTTCAACACTACTATTCTAGCTATTAGCATTAATATCATCGCAGGGCTGATCTAAAAATTGTTTGACTCAGCCAAAAGAATGATAATTTAGGTTCTCTACTTAGAGAAAGAGGAAATTAGATTGCAAGATTTTTAGCATTAACTCTAGATGAAAAAATTTGGAGTGAGTTATGCCTTATAACAAAGTTGACGAATTACCCCAAGAACTTCAACAACAACTACCACAAGAAGCCCAGCAGATTTTCATTGCAGCATTTAATGCTGCCCAAAGTGACGGTTTAAGTGAAGAGGGTGCCCGTGATGTTGCTTGGAATAGCGTTAGAAACCAATATGCCCAAGACAAAGATGGCAAATGGTACATTAAGGCGGACGATACCAACCAGCATCATAAAGCTGTCACATCTGGCGGTAATTAATTAGTTTTTACTAGAATATTAAATTGAAGGCGGTTTGTATTTTACACAGACCGCCTTTTGCTTATGTGTGGGTGTGACTTCAGTCAGATACTTTTGTCTTTACAGACCATTGTAAAATATAAGCAGACTCGTCACCAATAAAATAGCCCTAGATATGCTTTTTCAAAAAGACGAAATCATCCTTCGTCGAATGCAAAATGATATGTACGATTATCAGTTGATGGCAAAATGGCTAACTGACGAAAAAGTTTTAGAATTTTATGAAGGGAGAGATAATCCTTATCCTTTAGAAAGAATTATAGAAACATACAAACCTATAATTATAAAAAATGAGCCAATTTTTCCCTGTTTATTCTACTATCGAAATATTCCCATCGGTTATTTGCAGTATTATGCACTCAATGACTTATCGGAAACTGACAAACAAACGTATTATCAAATGTATTATCTAGATAATACTAATCATGTCTATGGGATTGACTTGTTCATCGGCGAAACCAACTACTGGGAACAAGGAATCGGTACAAAAATACTGTCAGCGGTCATAACGTATATTTTTGAACAACTGCAAGCTGTTAAAATTGTCATCGATCCAAAAGTTAGCAATACTCGTGCTATCCGCTGCTATGAAAAATGTGGTTTTGTAAAAGTAAAGCTATTAACTGCACATGAATTTCATGAGGGACAATATTCAGATTGTTGGCTTATGGCAATCGACCGAAAGAAATCATTAGACTGAATCTCCAGTGAGTAAGCAAGGACGCAAGTTAAGCTACTCCTTGTCAACATTCAAATTAGGAAGCAAATTGGATAGAAGGTTTTTTGAACCGCCTCATTCTCCACATCAGCCCAAGCAGCTAAATGCGGCATTGAGGTTTAATTGGTAGCTGACTGGGCTTCTTGATAAACTATTTCTTGGAACTGGATCAAATCTTTTTGCGGATCGGCATGGCTAACTTTCACCAATATCTGTTCGCCCAATTTCGCTGTACGTCTGAAAGACATTGGCAACTGCAAGCCCAAATCTTCTAACAAAATTAGTGCTAAATTGCTGTCTTCCCTCAGCCACATCAACACTGTCACATTCCAAGTTTGCTCTGGATGACGGCGCAAATACTCTAGAGCATAATATCTATTAGTTTGCCGTTCCACCATTGTCACCTCTTGAGTGGTAGTGGTGACAGTCATCATCACTTCTTTGAGTTGTTCTGCTGAAAATGGCAAAACTTCGCCCCGCAAATGGGCTTTAAGTTGAAAATGGGTAAGTAAGTCGCTGTAGCGGCGGATGGGAGAAGTCGCTTGGGTGTAAGTATTCAAACCCAAACCTGCATGACGCAAAGGCGCAATACTCATTTCACTCTTGGGCATACAACGACGCATAGCGCAAGCCCGAACAAATCCTGCTGGTAGCAGGAGTAATTCCTCTTCTGGGGGCAATTCTGGCTGCGGCTGACCGCGAAAAGGCAGAGGTATGTTGTGAGTTTGACCATAACGGGCAGCGACTTCACCAGCAAGAATCATCATCTCTGCTACCAGTTGCCGCGACGGGGAATCATCTAAAATATCAATGTTGATCTCGTCATCTTTGACTTTGATTATCGCCTCTGGCATATTGATGCTAATTGCTCCTTGGGCATACCGCCAGGCTTTGCGCCTCTGTGCCCAAGTAGCGATCGCCTCAATTTCTGGTTCTGCTTGCACTCCTAATTCCAGCACCTCATCTGCATCTTCATAGGTAAGGCGATAAGTCGGTTTAATAAAGCTGGTATGAATGCTGTAATCTTCGACTGCTCCAGTTTTATCTAAAACAATCCCGAAGCTGAGGGCGCAACAAACACGTCCCTGCACTAAACTCATTGGCCCAGTTGCCAGTAACTCTGGAAACATGGGAATCATTCCCGTAGGCAAGTAAACTGTGCTACCCCGCTTTCTGGCTTCCAGATCTAAATCATCTTCTGGCACTAACCATCTGGTGGGGTCGGCTATATGCACCCATAGCCGCTCTCGTCCATCAGGTAGCAATTCCCAACTCAGACCATCGTCTATCTCAGTGGTACTTTCATCATCAATTGTGTATGCCTTCAGGTGAGTCAAATCCAGGCGATTTGCATCTAAGTCAGTCGGTGGGAAATCCAAACGCTGTTGCGCCACTTCTAATACCTTATTAGGAAACTGAATCGGAATTGAAGAACGACGCAGGAACAAGTTCTCATAAGGACTCCACCAACCTAAGTCTACCAAAAGTTGAAAGGCTCCGGGGGGTGTTGTAGGGCGTCCCAGCATAGTCATAGTTTCTAAAACTGGAGCTGGGGGAGGATAAGCACGAGCCAAAGAGTCATAATTGACCCCCATCCGCACGGTGTCAGCAAGCAGCGCTGCATATTTTTCCAGTCCTTCTAAGCGCTGGAGATCGTGGCGCTGCCACTCTACTACTTCACCTTTGAGCGCCTGCTCTACGCGAGCTAAAAATTCCTGCTGTCCCTTAGCTTTTAAAGCTTCTACTTCCATCTGGTGCTTGCGTTCTGCCACCTGAGCAGCAGTTCGGGCTTCATAAGCTTCTCCTTTCTGCTTGAAATAGAGTTTGTCCTCTGATAACAAGCAGTGGGCGGCATAGCAATAAACCGCGTCTGATTCCGAAAAAAGCAGATTCGCCATTTGGTCTGGGGTAACTGTTTCCCCATCCTCAACCAGTAATTCCCAAGCCACTTCTAAACTAGATGGATCTAAATAAGCCTTAACTTGCTCCAAAAAGCTGGGAATCTCAGATGGCTTGTAGCTTTGTCCGTTAACTGTATAGCTAATTTGTCTAGGCGCGAGGCTGTGGGATTGACCGCGTTCATCTACCACAAACCAGCGGGTTTTGCCGTCTGGACGTTCTACGACACCCAGACGACGATCGCCTTGAACCCTAAATTCAACTAGCGTCCCCTTCTCCACAACTCTCGCATTTTATTTGGTGAACAGTTTAAATAGTTTGAAGTCAAAAAGTCCAAAGTCAATAGTCCAGAGCAATACTTCTTGACAGACGCGATTAATCGCGTCTCTACCCTTGACCCTTGTACAGACACAATTAATCGCGTCTCTACCCTTGACCCTTGTACAGACGCGATTAATCGCGTCTCTACCTTGACTCATAACTTTTTTAGCCTTCCGCATTGATAAATGGCAATAAAGCCACAATCCGTGAGCGTTTGATCGCTAATGTCAAGTCTCGCTGTTGTCTACACGTAAGCCCAGTAATTCGGCGGGGTAGTATCTTGCCTCGCTCGGTAATAAACTTACGCAACAAATCAACATCTTTGTAATCGATTGGTTCTCCCGGCTTGATCGGAGACAGCCGACGACGGTAATAGCTCATCTTTACTTGATTTCCTTGTGAACTGTATGTTTGTTGCAGTGGGTACAGAACTTTTTGAGTTCCAACCGGTTAGTTGTATTGCGACGGTTCTTGGTGCTGGTATACCGTGAAACCCCAGCAGAGCGCTTGTCTGAATTCGTGCGACACTCGGTACATTCTAGTGTCACTATTATGCGGGCACCTTTACTCTTAGCCATAATCTTACAAACAATAAAGCCTGAAGAGAATTAACACAAATGACTATCTTCTCACATTACGACGCAAATTTTCAACTAATCGCTTAACTTTTATATCTAGCGAGTAGCCCCGACGCGACGAAACGATGAAAGTTCCTGTATAGCGATCGTGCAATGCTTGCCGCATCTGGGTATCAGAGAAGGCAGTACCACAATCAATTGCCAGGGGAAGTACTAGAAGTATAGCAGTAGGATTGACTGTAATGTTGCTCAGGGCAATTGATACTAAAAGCGCCCCAAAACCAATGATCGCTTCTCGCTTCAGCAATGAGAGCAAATCGGGAATTCTGCCTACTACTTCCCCATCCTCGACTTCCAGCACTTTCAAATCGAACGCCCAACGCCCTAAACTTTGCCCTTGATTGTTGTATACCAACACTACCCGCAAAATCAGCCAAGCTATTAAAAAAACTAGAATTTGAGCAAATTGAATACCGACATTGCCGCCTCCCAGCAGGGAACTGATTAACCAGACAACCAGGAAATCAAGCCCCCAAGCCATACCTCGTCGCCCAATCTCAGCCTTGGGATAGTGTTTTTGCGAAACTCGTTCGATAGTCATACAAAATAGGTATTTTTATTTAGGGGTTGGGGAATAAACGTTGCTCCTGTTTTTTATATTAAGGTGATGACTGTGGTCATAGAAAAATTGATTTTTGCTTGATATAGAAAATCATTACACATGAATATCATTGCTGAAACGAATCGTCTTATTATCCGTACTTGGAATCCCGAAGCAGATGCAGAACAAGCGTTTTATATTTATAGTGATCCCGAAGTTACGCGCTTTATCAAAACTAAGGTGGATAGCGTTGAAAGTTCACAAAATTTGCTGAAAAGATGGATTACAAAGTCACAAGAATGGAACAATGGGAGTGGCTTTTGGGCAATTATTCTTAAAGAGACTGAAGAAATTCTGGGAACGATCATCCTCATCCAACTCCAAGATGAAGATGAACAATTGACGCCAGATTACGAAATTGGATGGCATCTCAAAAGAGCCGCTTGGGGGAATGGGTACGCCACGGAAGCAGCGAAAGCAATCTTGGATTACGGATTTAAGACTTTGAAACTGCCTGTCATCTATTCAATTGCCAGTTCTGAAAACACAAACTCACTTCGCGTGATCCAAAGGTTAGGAATGATTCCACTGGGACGTACAACCAAGTACTACAAAATGGAGCTAGAAATGTTTAAGTTAGTTAACCCAACGTAGTTACACGGTAGGTAATCGTAGGAGCGATCGCTATACTGTCAGTCAGCAATGCAGAAGCAATTATTTTAATTTTGGTACAACCGTTAGATCATTAACGGAATTAAGCCACATCTTTAACCCAGTTAATTCTCTCTTCACACCACTGAACCAGCAACCAACGATTAGAATCTTTATCCATTACTGGTAGGACACGGAAGTTAAAAACCTCTTGCCACACTTCCACACCATACTGGCAGACAAAATCTGCCTCTAGTTCTTTGAACTGTTGCCCTGAGCGATCGCCGATAGCGCTTAGTATGGGAATAATTGTGGTGATTGGGATTTGGGTAGCTACAAGTGTCATCCAGGGTAGTCCTCAAAAATACAAATAAAGTCGGAGGCGATCGCTATGTTGTCAGTCAGCGATGCAGAAGCAATTATTTTAAATTTGGTACAACCGTTGGACAATCAACGGGATACAGAAGTTGTAGATTTATTGGCAGCAAGTAGTCGCATTTTGGCAACGCCTGTCACTAGTTCGCTAGATTTTCCCCATTGGGATAATTCGGCAATGGATGGCTATGCAGTACGTTATGAAGATGTACAGCACGCTAGCGCCGAACAGCCTGTGGTTTTGGAAATTGTCGAAGAGATTCCTGCGGGATATCAACCTAAGTCTACGATTCAAACGGGGCAAACAGCGCGGATTTTCACAGGTGCGGTGATCCCCGCAGGTGCGGATACTATAGTTATCCAAGAGAAGACACGCCGGGAAGAAAACCGCGTCTTCATCTTGGCTGCACCGAAACCGCAAGAATTTGTCAGACACAAAGCATCTTTCTACCAAGCTGGAACACCACTACTACCAGCAGGAATTAGGTTAAATGCCGCAGAAATCGCTGTGTTAGCAGCCGCACAGTGTCCGCAATTAAAAGTTTACCGTCGTCCGCGTGTGGCAATTCTTTCTACTGGTGATGAGTTGGTAACGCCTGATCAACCGCTGGAACCTGGTCAAATTGTAGATTCTAATCAATATGCTCTAGCAGCTTTGGTAAAAAATAGTGGCGCAGAACCGTTATTGTTAGGAATTATTAAGGATGAGCCAGATGCCATACAGGAAGCGATCGCCTACGCCATAGCTAACGCCGATATAGTTATCTCTTCCGGTGGGGTTTCAGTGGGGGATTATGACTATGTTGACAAAATTCTGGAGTCACTAGGGGCAAAAATTCACATTCGTGCTGTAGGGATGAAGCCAGGAAAACCCCTCACCGTCGCCACTTTCCCAACTCAGCACTCTTGTACAGACGCGATTAATCGCGTCTGTACTTCTCACTCTTCACTCTATTTCGGTTTACCAGGAAACCCGGCTGCTGTCTTAGTGACTTTCTGGCGGTTTGTGCAATCAGCAATCAAAAAACTTTCTGGAGTTGCTGAGGGTTGGGAACCAGTATTTTTGAAAGTGCGATCGCATGATGAGTTGCGAGGAGATGGCAAACGTGAAACTTACCTTTGGGGTAAATTGCATTTAATTGATGGAGTTTACGAATTTCACAAAGCTGGTGGTAGTAATAGTTCTGGCAATTTAATTAACCTAGCTCAAACTAATGCCCTAGCTATTTTACTGATAGGTCAAACATTAATTTCTCCAGGAGACGAGGTGCAAGTTTTGCACGTTTGGTAGCTCATGTACTGGAAGCATCCCAATGCAAGCGGATAGCCCACAGACTGAAGTCTGGACGGCAGTTGCTACAACTGCCGGAACCTCCCTTCTCTACGAGAGGCTGCGCCAACGGGTGATGCCTCCGGCACGCCTGCCGCAGGATGCCCGCTTCGGGCTGTAGGGCGAACACAGTCGCCTGGCTGTCGGGAAACCCTACCAAGAGCGCTGATTCACCGCAACGCACTGCCTCGGCTACATAAACCAAGCCTACAAAGGTAGGCTAGATTTCATTAGGCTGCAAAGCAGCCTTCGTTTCTATAGCCGCGACTTCAGTCGTCGGGTATTTCTTGTATCTACTCGCACCTCTCTATTGCATAAATTTCTAGCTCACCTTAGTTAAGTACATAAGGCTAACTAGAAATAAACCGATGAAACTCGCCACCTTGATAAATTCTGTACTGCTTGTGACTGCTATTGCTCTTATGCCTGGAATCACTGGTGCTCAAACAGCTACTAACAACAGTGATGAACCTATAGACATCCTAACTTTTCACATCTTTTAGAAAAGCTAATGCAAGACCTAACCTCCCTAGTTTCCTTCCCTACTGAGAAGGGGGACACATGCAAAACCTTTACCCCTTAAAGCTTTGAGGGATTTTTAATGCCTTTGAGCCATCGTGGAGCAAGATAGTTGTGCGATCGCTTCCAGCGGGCGCTTTGCGCCATCGCACCTCTTCATAGCTACACGAGTTATCAAAGTAACATTATCTTTTTGCCTCCGATGTATTTATAATGACAAGTCTAATCAGTTATTTGTAAATAAACATATCAATATAGATTCAAGAGTTCATAATTTAAAGTCGATAGTAAAACAGTTATTGAATATTGATTTATTCAATTAAGACTTTTTACCGCGGTCAATCCAAATGCCTCTTAGTCCAGCTGCTTTTGCACCGTAGTAATCTTCTGTGATACTATCGCCAATGTGCCATGCTGCCTCTGCTGAACAGTTATGCTTTTTTAAAGCAACGGCAAAAATTTGGGGATCGGGTTTAGCTGCATGTGCTTGAGTAGAAATGGTGACAGATTTGAAAAAGTCTCTCAGTCCTAAACTTTGCAATACTGAGTAAATTCGAGAATCAAAATTGGATAGCACGCCTAGTTCAATTCCTAAACGCCGCCAGTTCACTAAAGCTGCTAGCACATCGGGATAAACAAACCACGGTTGAGCAGTGCCAAAGTGGATGTAAAGTTCGCTAAAAAAAGCTGAAAAGTCAGAAAATTGCTTGATAACACCTGCGCTTTCAAAAGTATTCAGGGCGATTGTCCGCCACCAATCAAACTCGCGTTGAGGAATATCTTGCGTTTCTGCATCGAGAAATATTGGCGGTGGCGCTGCTTTAAAGCTTTGAATGAACGTTCTATTCAATGTCTCGGCTGAAACTTTAACGCCAAATTCTTGAGCTATTTGACTATAAACTTCGCCCACACTACCTTTGACGTCGAAGAGGGTGCCCACAGCATCCAAAAAAATAACTTTCGGTTGTTCCATAATACCAAGTGCTGAGTTCTGTAGAGCCAGTGTGATTTATATGACTAGCGTTTATCTAACCGGATTTGTATTACTTAGTCTTCAGTTTTAAGACCACAAAACCAACAAAACCACCCATCATATTTATCATCATGTCATAAATTGTATCCCAGTAGAAAGCTGCAAATAACCGATAATTTGTTACGCTGGAGCGAGAGCGCAAAAAATACTCAAAAAACTCATTTAAGTTACCAAGTATACAGACTAAACCAATTGCAAAAGTTAGGTTTTGCCACCATGTTAAAGTTTTCCATATATCTATAAATATAGGCAAAAAAATAATAACTACAGCTAGTGACCAGCAAAAATGCTCTAGCCGATTTAGCCAAAACCAAGAGTAAGGAATGACCTTTTTCTCAATCATCCATTTGATTCAAGTTTCCACTAAGTGCATCTCACCATTAATAAGGGTTGGAAATACTAACTGTAGGTTGGGTTAAGCGGAGCGAAACCCAACAAGCGCGCAAACGTTGGGTTTCGTTCCTCAAACGCCAGGTGCTACAACGGAGGGAACCTCCGCAACGCACTGGCTCCCCAACCTACAAAAAATTAAATTTCGACCCTTTTTTAGAGTGACGTGTACTAAGGGGTAGAGCAAAACTGTAATTAGATAAATTTCCTGTTCTTTTTCTGATAATTTTGATTCTAAGTGAGTAAATCTGAAAATAAAAAATAAACCAAACCAAATCCCTACCATCAGCACCCAACTAGAAAATATAGTAAATGAAAACAAGATTAAACAGGTAGCAAAGAAAAACCAAAACCAGTTTGATTTAGGACTTTTAAGGATTATTATCATTACAAACCTGGGTTAACACTAATATAGGTAAGGCATATGCCCTACCTACAGTTCTAAAGTTCTATTTAGAAAGTGTTTCTATAATAGGACGGGCTAGCCAATTAAAACCAACTTTGAGCTGATGTTCTAAAGTTGGCAACCGATACAGATAAGCAAGACGACGGGCGACGTATGCTAAGGGGCCTTCGAGTTTGATTCCTAAACCGGTAAGGGTGGCGTTGTCTATTCCTAGTGCCATCATTTCCCCTAACTGTTGATAGTGCAAGGGAAGTAAGGGACGATTAGTTAAAGAAGCCCAGATATTCCAAGCGGCATAATCGGATTGTTGGAAAGCTGCTTGTGCAGTGGCGGGGACTTGCTGTCCTTCTGCATCATGACAGTCTGCCAAATCTCCCAAGGCATATATTTTGGGATGGTCAAGGACTTGCAGGGTAGGTGTAGTGCTGATTTGACCCCGCTGGTTTTGCTTGAGAGGCAGGGATTTGACTACGGGAGCAACCCGTGTTCCTACAGTCCAAATTACCAAATCTACAGGAATCGTGTCTACCTGGCTTTTGTATTCTAGGGAGATGGTATCTTGATCTATTGATTCGACTTTGGTTTCTAAATCAATAAATATACCACGCGCATCTAAAGCTTTCTTTGCTGCTTCGCGGTTAAATTCTGGCGAAGTTCGCAATATTTGATCAGCGATTTCAATTATCCGAAAGCGTCCTCTTTCGCCTAGTCTGTCTGCTAATTTACAAGCTAACTCTACACCACTGTAGCCAGCCCCAACGATCGCAACCCGAATTTTATCAGCATCTGATTCTTCCAACAATCGCAGGCGTTCTTCCAGACGATAAACATCAGAGATGGCGCGGAACGGGTAGGCGTAGGATGTCGCACCGGGAACCAAATCCAAGGGTGTTTCTCCACCCAACGCCAACACTAATCGGTCGTAGGGTATTTCTGGGCCTTCGTGTAAGTGTACTCTTTGCTGGTCGATGTCAATTCCAGACACAACTGCTTGATAAAAACGTACGCCTGTGCCTTGTAAAATTTCTTCAAATGGGGGAGCAATTTCCCAAGTTTGCAGTTCGCCAGTGAGTAATTCGTACAATAAGGGAGAAAATAGGAAGCGATCGCTTTGATCAACCAGAACTATTTCGGGTTTTTGCGTAGGTTCCCAAGGTAACTGGCTCAAGCGCAGCGCAGTGTAGAGACCTCCAAAGCCTCCACCGAGGATACAAATTCTAGGAGTTTCTTGAGTCATCGGTCGATATATGTGGGACGGTCAATTCCAGCAGGGCAACTAACTTCAGTCTAGTAACTTAAAACGTACTTTTCAAAATCCCTTAAAGTTTTTGGGGGATTAATCATTAGTTAAGGGAATAGGGAATAGGGAATGGGGAATGAGGAATAGGGAATAGGGAAGAAGTAATAAAGGTGTACTGAGTTTTTTAAGCGCAAGCGCAGGCTACGCCAACACGCAATCAAATAGGAATCCTATATATAGATAATAAAGGGCGATCGCCTACTGTCAAACTCAACCAGAAAGCGATCGCCCTTTATTCATATACTTACAATGGGTAATTAGTATTTACTATTACCCGTTACCACGCTTAACTAACTACCGCCTCAGCTTTTTCCTCAGCTTTTTCCTTCACCAGCACATATGGTTTTTCTGCGCCTTGTGCTAGATATTCAGCTAGCTGACTTTCTATTTGATCGCGCACAATTTGGCGATACTCTAGGAAATGCTCGTTATGGGCGCAGGCGGCGAGGTAATGCTCGACAACTCCAGGGTTACGCTTGATGATGCTAAACAAATGGTGCCAGAACTTCCAGCGTGTTTCACGTTTGATCCCTTGTCGCCAAATCACAATGAGCAGTGCTTTCACAACCACTAACTCTGGCTTTTTAGCCGGCGCTTTCCAACTCGGCAAACCCATCATCAAGAAACAGCGATAGGTGCGATCTAAATATTGTACTGGGTCGTATAAAGCACAAAATGCTTCAATATATTCTCTGGCAATATCTTCTAGGGGACGGGTGGCGACAAAGTTCATCAAAGTTGTCTGGTTGATATTGCCGTCTTGATTTTCCCGTAATCGTCCTTCTTTTTTCAGACGATGCCACAGCGCGGTATTGGGTAACGCTTGTAACATGGCGAAGGTAGTAGACGGAATTGCTGATTGTTCAGCGAAACGCACAATGCGATCGCCTGCACCTACTTTTTCGCCATCAAACCCAATAATAAACCCAGCCATTGGGCGCAACCCAGCTTTAATGATGCTTTGTACTGCATCAGTTAGTGAACTGCGAGTATTTTGAAACTTCTTGGTCATTTGTAAACTGTCTTCATCCGGTGTTTCAATTCCCAAAAACACCGCAGCAAAGCCAGATTCAACCATCAACTCCATCAATTCTGGGTCTTGGGCTAAGTCAATTGAAGCTTCCGTGTCAAACTTGAAGGGATATTTGTGTTCTGCCATCCAGACTTTTAACTCTTTAAGCAACAATTTGACATTCCGTTTGTTGCCAATAAAGTTATCGTCCACCATGAACACACCCCGCCGCCAACCCAATTCGTAGAGATAATCTAACTCTGCCAAAAGTTGTGCAGGGTTTTTTGTCCGGGGTTTGCGGCCGTAAAGAACAATAATGTCGCAAAATTCGCACTGGAAAGGACACCCGCGCGAAAACTGCACCGACATCATGTCGTAGGCATCTAATTCTAATAAATCAAAACGGGGTACTGGGGTACTTGTGACATCAGGTTTTTCTGTGGTGCGGAACGTCCCCGAAGTTTCTCCTTTTTGAATTGCCTCAACAAACATCGGCAAAGTGATTTCCCCTTCATCCAAAATCAGAAAATCTGCACCAACATTTTGAACTTCATGAGGTACAGAAGTCGGGTAGGGGCCACCCACGGCGACTAACTTACCACGCTGCTTTGCTTCTGTGATTTGGTCAAGTAAATCTTGTTTCTGGACAATCATTGCGGAGAGGATTACCACATCTGCCCAGGCCCATTCTTCCTCTGTGGCTGGGCGAATATTGCGATCAACCAGCTTGAATTCCCATTCTTGGGGCAAAATTGCCGCCACTGTTACTAAACCTAAAGGTGGTAACAAAACCTTGCGATCGACTAATGCCAAAATCTTTTCGTATGACCAAAAGGTTTTAGGAAATATCGGATACACTAGCAAGACTCGCATCAGTATCAATCCTCACACTTTGATTGTTATCTCACTTTAACGAATCTCCAGTGAGTTTGCCCGTTGACTGTTGACTTTTATGAACGGGTCACAGGTTACTAGAGTGAATAAGTAGCGAAGCGATCGCTTTCAAGTAGTTGCCTATTAAGTAAGTGGGCTTAATTAAACCGAAGATAAACCCTCGGCTGTCACCGTCCCCCTTACCAAGGGGGACTACAGGGGGTCTTCTATTTAATTCCACCTAGCTACTTACAGTGTTCGTTGCCATTCCCAGTCCGCAGGCGACTGCGTTTGCCTTGGTCTTTGGAGGAGATACCTTCAATACGATTTTACCAATAAGAATAATATCAAGCTTGATATCTTTGAGCCACAATATGACGCAAATATTGTCGTCCCATCGTCTTGTTTCAGTCAAGCTGTGAAATATGTCTGTTTGCTTGCTAATTTTACCGAAATGAGTAAGATTTAGCCTATTTGCTTTCTCATTTTGCTTGATCGCTTTCTCAGTTGGGTGTTTTCCGCAAGTAAATCGGAGTTTGCTTTCTCAATATGCTTAGACCTCTTGCAAAAGTCCCTAACACCCCACCCCCAACCCCTCCCCTTGCTAAGGGGAGGGGAGCCAAAGCTACGCTTTGTCTCTTTGGGGTTCTTATATTTTTGATTTATGCAAGAGGTCTATTACAAAAGTTGAGGTGTTACGCGGACGGATTGATTACCTCCTCAAAGCAGAAACAGGAGTAGAGTTACTTAAGGCACAGGAGCTTTTATTTCGTACAGAGGAACTGCTGCGTCCGCTTTTAATTGTTGCAGTAAGTCAAGCAGCCTAAATGACCAATGCCCAATGACAAATAACCAATTCCCTTCACTTAACAAATTCTGGTAGTTCAATCCAAAAGCGACTACCCTGACCAACTTCTGACTCCATACCTACCTGTCCGCCCATGCGTTCGATGCCTTTACGGACGATCGCTAATCCAATTCCCGTCCCTGGATAAGCTTCAGTGCTGTGCAGACGTTCAAAAACGCCAAAAATCCGCTCCCAATGCTGAGGTTGGATGCCAATTCCATTGTCTTCTACCCATAAACGCACCCAGCTATAGTCTGTGTCATGCCTCATCTCCGAAGGGAGTTCACGGCCAGCTTCGCCGGAGTCTGGTGTAGGAGGCGCTTGGCTGGTGCGGCGTTCAGTCCAGACTCGAACTTGGGGTTGGACTCCGCGAACTACAAACTTGATGGCATTAGTTAGGAGATTTGTGACAATCTGCTCAACAGTGCGGTAGTTTCCTACAACTTCAAGCAGGGGTTGAGACACTATGACTTGAGCCTGGTTTTGTTGAAGTAATGGCTCCAGTTGTGCCAGCACTTGTGTGACTAGCGAGTTGAGGTTTATTGGCTGAAGTGGCAAATCAACGCGGCTCAAGCGGCTGTAGGCTAACAAGTCCACAAGCAGGTTATCCATCCGTTCCACACTACTGGCGAGCCGATTCAGTAAATCTTGCCCAACTGAATTCAATGCGGTTTCGTATTCTTCTAACAAAATAGCTGCAAATCCCCGCATCGCACGCAGAGGTTCTTGTAAGTCATGGGAGATAGAGTAGGCAAAGGCTTCTAAAGCGCTGTTTGCTTCTTCAAGCTGTTGTGTACGGTTGCTAACCAGTTGTTCGAGTTGTTCAGTGTAGCGCTGTAATTCCTCACGCATACGGGATTGTTGGATTGCGATCGCTAGTTGATTTGCCACTTCGTGGGCAATTTCTTCGTTTTCCTCTGTTAATGACCTGGGCTGAATTGCTCCTACGTTCAAAGAACCGATTAGCTGTCCTTGAGCAATCACAGGCACATTCATGATCAAACGAATGCCTTGGTCAAACAATCGTTGTTGAACACGATAAGGTTTGGGATGCTCAGCCAGGTTTTCAATGATATTTGCCTGGTTTTGTTGCAAGGTTTCAATATCACCAAAGTCCTGCAACGAGCAAGTTTCACCGATGCTGAAGCCAATTCCATCGTTAGACTCAACAGCCAGCACAGTGGCTTGTTGACGCTCCCAATCAAATAAAGTTACATCCAGTAGCTGACAGGGAAGTAATGGATAAGTATAGGTAAGAGCAGCTTGGGCAATTCCTGCGGGCGAGATCGCTTGAAGGATTGAACGATCTAGCTCCTGGAGAGTCTGTAATCTTGTGGCATAGCGTTTCAGAGCATCTTCCGAACGTTTGCGCCCGGTGATGTCTTCTACCAACCCATCAATAACCGGCTCTCCATGAGTGGTATTGAGAGTTTCATCTACTGAAACCCACAACGAGCTGCCATCCGCTCGGCTTAACTTCAATTCCCGTTCTCGTTTTTGCTGTGGTGTAATATCTTCTGCTCTAGAAAAAATTTCATCAAAGCGAGTATTAGACCGAAGCTCGTCTAGAGAACTAAGTCCCAGACACCTGAGAAACGCACTGTTGGCTTCGAGCAGTCTTCCGTTTGGAATTAACCGAAAAACACCGAGGTTTAATTGGTCGAGCAATGATTGCAAGCGGTTCTCTAATAAGCTGGCTCTACGTCGAGTTTCATAGCGTTCTAAGACAGACCTTACCGTTGCTGACAGACGAACAAGGTGCTTGGGTGACTTGAGGATGTAATCATCGAGTCCATTCTTCATTGCTTCGACAGCAATTTCCTGAGTGCCTGTATTTGTAAACATAATCACAGGACGATCAGGGTAGCGGTGCTTTAGAGCACGTAATATCTCTAAACCATTGTTCCAGCGGAGTTGGTAGTCGGTAATTGTTAAATCAAAGCGACCTGCTGCTAGTGCTTGCTCAAACTCCTCTGGTTCACCCACTTCCTCGACTTGCACATCAGGGAACTCCCGCCGCATTTCTCGGACAATCATGAAGCGGTCATTTGTATCGTCGTCAATAATCAAAATGTGCATGAGAAACAAAAATGAATGCTTGAATGCTTTATTTACAGGATAAGAAGGTGGTGGGAGTGCCTAGTAACGCTTCGCGTAATTCGTAATTCGTGTTGCATTAGGGTTTTAGATATTTCAAATGGGTGGCGTGATTTAGCCAACCTGTACTAGTATGATTTGAACTCAACTATTAGTCAGTGTAAACCAAGGGTTGCTGATTCAAATTAACCCAATAGGCATCAAGCAACTTTACCATTGCAGTCAAGTCATTGAATGCGACAGGTTTAACTAAGTAAGAGTTAACACCTAAGTCATATGCTTTCTGAATATCTGTTCTTTCTATAGAAGTCATAGTTTTGCAGTTGTGCTCGCAGTCGGGATTGCTGGATGGCGATCGCTAACTGATTGGCAATTTCACTGGCGATCGCCTGGTATTCTGAGTTAAAAGCAGCAGGTTCGTTAGCAAATAGAGTTAAGTCTCCAATGAAATTGCCCTCAATCAGCAATGCGATCGCCAGAAAACTCCGAGAGCCTGCTGCCAACTGACGCTCTAGGGCTGGTGTCCTAATGCTCAAGGTGGCAATATCTTCTATATATAAAAAACATCTCCAGAAATTAAATATGCGTTATCCAGAACCCTTGTAGAGACGCGAAATTTCGCGTCTCTACATTCATTTTTGGAGATGTCTAAAGTAGGTTATCGATACCTAACCATCTCCACTGGCATCAAATCGCTAACCGGTACAAGGGAAAATAATACTGCTAAAGCACTGGCGAGTACAGCAATACCATAGCTTTTTAACTGCCAGGAGCGATTTACACTATGCATAATTCACCTCCTGGTATTATCAAAAATTTCTTACATTATCTATCTTAATTATTCAATACCTTCGCCATTTTTTTGTAGGTTGGGGAGCCAGTGCGTTGCCCAGAGTTGTCTGAGCGGAGGCTTCCTCCGTTGGCGTAGCCCGCCGAAGGCATCAGAACTTCGGGAGGTTCCGGCAGTTGTAGCACCTGGCGTTTGAGCGAAGCAAAACCCAACGTATTTGTTGGGTTTCGTGCCTCAACCCAACCTACGAATCGAGGCATTTTTCGATTTGGCGAAGGTATTGTTATTTATAGCGATTTTCAATTGGGCGAGGTACGCAGACCAACCCTCTTTCCCGACGCAGGAAGCTACGGTATACACACAAGTTTTCTAAAGTTGCCAATACGTTGACCCGTTATGCCAATACGTTGACCCGTTATGCCAATACGTTGACCCGTTATGCCAATACGTTGACCCGTTATGCCAATACGTTGACCCGTTATGCCAATACATCGACCCGTTATGCCAATACATCGACCCGTTATGCCAATACGTTGACCCGTTATGCCAATACGTTGACCTGCAAAAATTAACTTACCCTACTGGCAAGCCTAAAGTGATGCAAAAAAATTGTAGGTTGGGTTGACGTAAGGAAACCCAACACCCTTATCGATGTTGGGCTTCGCGTTGCTCAAACGCCAGGTGCTACAACGTAGGGAACCTCCCTTCTCTACGAGAGGCTGCGCCAACGGGTGATGCCTCCGGCACGCCTGCCTTTTTGTTGCCCGTACCCCTGAGGGGAAGCAAGCTACGCGTTAGCGTCTCGTAGAGAAGGGCTGTAGGGCGAACACAGTCGCCTGGCTGTCGGGAAACCCTACCAAGAGCGCTGATTCACCGCAACGCACTGGCTCCCCAACCTACACCTAACTCTGCTCAACCTGACCGAATAATTACGAATTACGAATTATCAATTACGAATTATTCTGATTCCTCATTAACCTTTGCACACTCACTAACGCCCGATTCAACTCATAACTGCGCCTTTGGGGATTCTGTAAATATGCCTGCTGTTCTTCCTCAATCATCTGCACATCTTGAACTACCAAACCATCAAGTAACTTTTGTGCTGCACCAAACAAACTATCTTTGACAAATCGTCGAAACCACACAGGCAATTTATGTAATCGCCAAAATGCATTTAATGAGGTGAAATGAATCAAATAAGCCTTGGTCTGCGTCTCATTTATCGGACACAATAAACAGTATATTTTAAAATCTTTTCCTAACGTAGAAACCCAGTGCGGATAAATATAACTTACATCCAATGGTTCAGGATGCAACCGCCGGAAAGCTGGGAAAAACAACTGGGATATAGACCAAATTTTATCTATTTTATAATAACTTTGTGCTTGATAATGAGCATCTACACGATGAGCATCTTCGTCAATATCTTGCAACGCTGCTTCTGCCCAAGCTTGTAAATCCTGATGCAAATGTCCGTGATACATATCCATCAGGTTTTCAATTAAATAAGAATAATGGGCATTACAATTAATAACTGAAACTGTGGCAATATAATTGAGATGTTCCCACTCTGGTAATCCTAAAGGTTCTACAGATGGTTCTATATCTCCAGGAAATAACCAGATAAAACCGTCTTGTTCTTTTACCGAGTAACTGCGAATTTTACAATTTGGTAGTTTTTGATTTTCTGCTAAGTAGGGAACCGCTGTACATTCACCCGACAAATTGAAGCGCCAAGCATGATACGCACATTCCAATTCATTACCAATCACCTGCCCGTGACTCAGTTTAACTTGGCGGTGGGGACAGCGGTCTTCTAGGGCGTGGATTTTTCCTGTACTGTCTCGATAAAGTGCGATCGCTTGTTGCCAAATCGTCACACCCACAGGTTTATTTGTCACCTCACTACTCAATGCAACCACATACCAGTGATTCGGGTTAATCGCTAACTGGCGAACATCACTATTTTGCACAGTTTGGGAGAGAGAGGACATAGTTTCGCGCATCCTTTTTGGCGTTAAACTTTAAATGTGCTGTTCCTTGTGTGTGGGTTAAATGCAGTCAAAGATATCGGAGAAGTAGTTTATCCATTAATAATAGTGGTTCTTTAGTACTATTATTACCCTGCACTCAATCTGCATAACTGATGATCAGACTATCACTTAGGGAAGCTCAAATTAAGCGTGTCCACAAGCTATAAAGTATGTGTAGATAAAACAGCGAGTATTTTGAACCAAAAATCTGTATGACAAACTACCAAGAAAGCCTAACTAGCAACCAGTTGGATGAGCTAATCGCCGAGACGACAAGCATCAACCATGTAGAGGTAATTGAAAATGTCATCGACTCTCTAGAACAAGATGATAGCGCGATGGTTAGCCACACCTCAGAGGGTGGTTATCTCTGGAAGTTTAAGTACGGCAGTGTGGAGGTATTTGTACAACTTAGCGGCAAAACCGATGAAGACACTATAACGGTTTGGTCTATAGTCCTAAAGTTGCCTGCCAAAAATGAACCCAAGTTACTGCGATATCTGCTGGAGTTGAACTGCTCTAGCACTTTTGAAGCCCGTTTTGGTATTATTGACAACCAGGTGGTTGTGATCTCGACACGCACCTTAGCAGAGTTATCTCCTGGCGAAGTTTCCCGGCTGATTACTATTGTGGCAACCATCGCTGATGACAACGATGAAGCTTTGCAATCTGAGTATGGGGCAGCTTGAGGAATTTTGAATTTTAAATTGGAGTCTGCGGCATTGGATGCATAGTAAGCAGGTTTGGCGACTAATTCCTCTGCTAGAAGCTACTGGCAATGTGCAGATGGCTATTGATGGCTGGTTGCTAGAACAGCACCATTTGGGAAAGCATCCTCCAACTCTGCGCTTTTATACTTGGTCGCCACCCGCAATTTCTCTCGGCTATCATCAACGTCAATATCCAGAATATTGGCAACACCTGATTTGGCAAGGTGAGAAACTGGATTTGGTGCGGCGTCCTACGGGTGGACGGGCAGTGCTGCACCAAGGTGATTTAACTTATGCTGTGATCACATCTGGACTAATGGGCAGCCGCCTCCAGGTATACGAAAAAATTTGTGAGTTTTTAATTCAAGGGTGGCGATCGCTCGGCGTAGAATTACATTACGGTACAGCTGGGCGAGGCTACATCCACAACCCTAATTGTTTTGGCACTGCAACTGGTGCAGATTTAGTTTTGCCAGATGGGGTTAAACTCATTGGTAGCGCCCAACTAAGACGTAGTGGGGTAATTTTGCAACATGGTTCCATCCGTTTACAACCAGATGCTGAACTATTTGCTCAAGTATTTGGTACAGAATATTTTACGAATGTGCAACTACCCCAAAGCCTAAGTATTGAAAAGATTATTTCAGCTTTGGTTGCCGCTGCTTATGATTGTTTTGATATACAGCTAGTCGTCCAACCTCTTTCTGAGGATGAATGGCAAGCAATTTTAAAGACTAGTTCTCAGGTCATTTAATAGGAAATAAATATCACAAAATAGGATTTCGGCGTTGCTAAATCAAGGAATGAAATTTTATTATGTATTGAAATCTAAAACTCCTTATCCTCTCTGCGTCTGGAGCGCGACGCCAGTCGCTACAACGCTCTTAACCCGCGCAACGCACTGGCTCCTCTGCGTGAGACAAATCATCCTGCTTTCTCTGCAACGTCAGAGTTTCAAAATGACCACAAATTTAATTACCAAACAAATAATTGCAATGGGCGGTGGAGGCTTCTCAATGGAACCTGAAAACCCTCTGCTAGATAACTACATCCTGGGACTATCCAAGAAGCAAACACCCAAAGTTTGCTTTATCCCTACAGCAAGTGGTGATTCTGATAAATATATTGTTAAATTCTACTCAGCTTTTATACAACTATCCTGTAAATCATCTCATTTATCCCTATTTAACCCACTTACATCTGACTTTAGATCTTTCATTCTTGAGCAAGACATTATTTATGTGGGAGGCGGAAACACTAAAAACCTAATTGCTCTTTGGAAAGAGTGGGGACTTGACCATATCTTGAGAGAAGCTTGGGAAAGTGGCATTATTCTTACTGGCTTGAGTGCAGGCTCTATTTGTTGGTTTGAACAGGGAGTTACAGACTCTATTCCTGGAAACATGACTGTATTACAGTGTCTTGGCTTTTTAAAAGGTAGTAACTGTCCTCACTACGACGGCGAACCAAGAAGAAGACCTACTTACCATCGTTTTTTATCAAAAGGACTCATTAGCTCTGGATATGCCGCAGATGATGGCGTGGGTTTGCATTTCATCGGCAATCAACTAAAGACAATAGTAAGTTCTCGTCCCCAAGCAAAAGCCTATCGACTCGAAAGAATAGATGAGACAGTCAAAGAAACAACTTTAGAGCCAATATACTTGGGAAAGAGTTAAGAACTTTCGGCACTTTATACCATTTCACGAAATACCTGATACAGATACATACGTAGTAGGGGCGTACAGCTGTACGCCCCTACAGGCAATTCGTGTGTTGCAAAGATTTTTGTCAATGGTATTAATTAGTCTTGAATTTTTAGGACAGTAGCCTTTTTTAAATATCCTGCGGCGACAAAATCATCAATTACTTGCAAAACAAATGACCAAAGTTCCGGTGCACCCGTTTCTACAGGTGCTAACCGTTTCATCACTTGATCGTAGCTAATGCTATGAATATGCAAAGTTCCACCCTTATTTTGCTGATTTTGCAGCAAGGGTTGTATACGGTCTAGGGCTATGGCAAACTTGGCAGTAGGTGTTTCCCCTACTTCAAACTCATCCCAGAGTAAACGCAACTCACTACCTTGATCTGGTGGTAAAAGTCCAAATAGACGCAATGCTGCTTGTGCCTCTCTTGCTGCCTTGCTGTGATTACCCTGCACGTCGTAGCAGAAGGTGTCACCTGCATCAATTTCTACCAAGTCGTGAATCAGCAGCATTTTAATGGCATGGAATATATCAACGCCTTCTGGGGCATATTCTGCTAATGTGACGGCCATCATAGCTAAATGCCAAGAGTGTTCTGCACTATTTTCCTGGCGTGACCCATCGGTGAGCAGTGTTTGGCGGATTACCTGTTTGAGCTGATCAATTTCGATGATGAATTGAATTTGTTGAGTCAGTCGGTTGATTTGCACCTGAATTTTCGATTTTAAACCGCAGCTAATTATCCAAAAAATCTCAGTGAATTTGCAAGGAAATTTTTCCGTATACCAATTAAAAAGCGCCTGGGAGTGTTGCCGTGTTTCCACCCCAGACGCTTTTTATTCTTAACTTGCTCCTCACACACAAATATAAAATATCCCTGTTTCAGTCAAAAGTGATTATATCGAGTGACACTTTCCAAACTGCACAAACAATACAATTTCTGCTGACAAAACAAAAAGCATCCGGGAGTGTTGCCGTGTTTCCACCCCAGATGCTTTTTATTCTTAACTTGCTCCTCACACACAAATATAAATTATCACTGGTTTAATTAAAAGGCAAGTATATTTAGTGACACTTTTAAAACTGCACAAACAATAAAATTTTTACTTGCAAAATAAAAAGCGCTTGGGAGTGTTGCCGTGTTTCCACCCCAAACGCTTTTTAATTTTAACTTGCTCCTCACACACAACTAAAAGATATCACCGTTTCAATTAAAGAGCAAGTATATTGAGTGACACTTTCAAAACTGCACGATCTTACAGTCAAGAATTTAGTGTAAAAAGTGACGTAGGGAGGTGAACACCATCACTAAACCCAGTTCGTTAGCAGCTTTGATAGAATCTTTATCCCGTAAACTTCCACCAGGTTGGACAATGGCAGTAATTCCCGCTGCTGCTGCTGTTTTGACTGAATCATCGAAGGGGAAAAATCCATCGCTGGCGAGGATTGCGCCTTTGGCTTTGTCTCCAGCTTGTTCTAAGGCAATTTTAACTGAGCCGACACGGTTCATTTGACCAGCACCTATACCTAGTGTAGTGCGATCGCTACTTACAACAATTGCATTCGATTTCACATGTTTGCAAACTTTCCAAGCAAACAGCAATTCTGCTAACTCCTGGGCGGTGGGTTGACGTTCGGTGACAACTTGCCATTTACTAGTATCTGCGTAGGCGTAGCCCGCCGTAGGCATCGCGTCATCGGCAGCTTGGACTAAAAAACCGCCTGCGATCGTTTTTACTGTTTCCTTGGGGCCATTGCTTAAATCTGCTAGAGTCAAAACCCGTACTTTCGATTTAGCAGCCAGAATTTCTTGAGCGTCAGCATCACAACTCGGTGCAACGACACATTCTAAAAATGTTTTGGTTAACTCGCTTGCTGTATCATTATCAATCGGACGGTTGAGGGCGACAATTCCACCGAAGGCAGAGACAGCATCAGCATTAAAAGCTTTTTGGTACGCTTCAACAATAGTGTTTCCTAGTGCTGTACCGCAGGGGTTTGTGTGTTTGATAATCGTTGCTGCTGGGGTATCGGTGAACTCAGCAATAATCAGGCGTGCGGCTTCTAAATCAACTAAGTTATTGTAACTAAGTTCTTTGCCTTGCAGTTTAGTAGCAGATGCCCATCCCGTTGGAGTAATGCCAGTTTGATACCAGGCGGCGGGTTGATGGGGATTTTCGCCATAGCGTAGAGATTGCAGTTGTTGCCCAGATAAAGCGTATTGTTGTGGTAAGGTTTCTTGAGATTGATTGCTGAGATAAGAAGCGATTGCTTGGTCGTAGCTAGCAGTGTGCAAAAATCCTTTTAAAGCCGATTTCTGACGAAACTCTAGAGATGCTTCACCGTTATTTTGCTGTAATTCCTGCAAATACTCGTCATATTGGGTTGGATTGGACAACACTGTAAGATGAGCAAAGTTTTTTGATGCTGCCCTTAACATTGCTGGGCCACCAATATCAATTTGCTCAACCGCTTCCGATAATGTTACGCCTGGTTTAGCAATGGTTTCCTCAAAGGGATAGAGATTCACCACTACTAAATCAATCGGGCGAATTTGATTATTTGCCAAATCTGTCACATCTTGCGCCACATCCCGCCGCGCTAAAATCCCGCCATGAATCCGGGGATGTAGTGTTTTGACTCGTCCACCTAAAATTTCTGGAGAACCTGTATAATCAGCGACTTTTGTAACTGGTAGCCCCGCATCTTTAAGCGCTTGGGCTGTTCCCCCACTGCTGATTAAGTCAAAGTCAAATTCTTCAACCAAGCTACGGGCAAAGTCAATTAAACCAGTTTTGTTAGATACACTCAGCAGTGCCAGATGCGCCATAATTCCCAAAGTTCCTTTGGACTAAAAAAGTTAGGGCAGAAGTTTATTTTACAAACCGCCAAGAAGCTCAGAATACCAAGAAGAATTGAGAAATGTGAAATTTTTCGTTATGCTGTTGCATACTTTGGAATAAGATTGGCCTTTGTCAGTTGTCCTAAGTTACTGACCAATAGACTTTGACGTAAATCAAAAAAAGAACCCCACCCCGCCTTTGACTTATGTCAAAGTCTCCCCTCCCCGCCTGCGGGGCTACGGTGTACACACAAGTCGAATTACCCCCCTTAATCCCCCCTTGCAAAGGGGGGAAACCGGAAAATCTAGTTCCCTTTGCAAGGGCAGGGTTAGGGTGGGGTAATTCGATAACTTGTGTCTACACCGTAGGCCTGCGGGGAGGGGCTGGGGGTGGGGTGTTAGGGGACTTTTGCAAGAGGTCTAATGACTAATTACCAATACTTCGGCTTCTCTACGAAACCGGAGGCGAATGCTCAGTACAAGTGACTAATGACCAATGACTAAAACTTTAGAATTCACTACAGTTCCCCCAAGCACAGGGCAAGCACCTAAAGGCTTAATCGTCACTTTGCATGGTTGGGGTGCAAATGCCCAGGATGTGGCATCTTTATTGCCATTTTTCCACTTGCCAGATTATCAGTTTATGTTTCCCAATGCGCCTTTTCCTCATCCTGATTCTGCTATAGGAAGGGCGTGGTACGACCTGAGGAGGGAAAATATGTATCAGGGTTTAGCAGAAAGTCGGCAGATGCTAATAGATTGGTTGCAATCTTTAGAGAGTAGTACTGGCGTGCCTTTATCGCGCACTATTTTGAGTGGCTTTTCTCAAGGTGGGGCAATGACTTTAGATGTAGGATTAAATTTGCCCCTAGCAGGTTTAGTTGTCATGAGTGGATATTTACATCCTGGTGCAGCAACTGTAGAGACGCGAAATTTCGCGTCTCTACCGCCGATTTTAATTACGCATGGTAGATATGATGAAGTTGTGCCACTGCAAGCTGCCCTAAAAGCAAGAGAAACAGTAGAATCTCTAGGATTGGCGGTAGAATACCACGAATTTGATATGGGGCATGAAATTCATCCACAAATGTTAGAGATGGTACGGAATTTTATAGAGAATGTAATTAACTAGTAAAAGTTACAAATTTTTTATAAATTCTAGTATAAATCCGGAAAAATTTCACAAAATCCACGCCTTCTAATGAGTAATATATATTGGGTGGTTGCGAAAGAGTGCAATTTCACCCATGCTGAAGGCGAGTGCTGGATAAGGGAGGGGCAAGCATTATGACAACTCTAAGCATTTCCAAGAAAGAAATTGCTGCCATGACTGCGGCAGAAGTAGAACAGTTGGCTACACGTCTGGAACTGGATAATTATAGCAATGCTTTTGAGGGTTTAAATGACTGGCATCTACTGCGAGCGATCGCATTTCAGCGTCCAGAGTTAGTTGAACCCTACATTTACCTCTTGGACTTGGAACCCTACGATGAAGCGTAGATAAAGTTTAAAGTATGAAAGATGAAGCATGGAAGTGACTTTAGCTTTCATGCTTTACACTTAATTCTTTTCTCCAATGCTTAATCCCCAATTCAAAAGCGAAAATCTCAAGAAAAGGGTTCTAATTGCTATAGGCGGCGGCATCGCCGCCTACAAAATTTGTGAGGTTGTTTCGACGCTGTTTAAAATCGGTGTGGAAGTCCGAGTCATCCTTACTCGTTCGGCACAAGAATTTATCAAGCCGCTGACTTTAGCAACCCTATCTCGTCATCCCGCTTACACAGATGATGCTTTCTGGCAACCAACTCACTCGCGTCCATTGCACATTGAATTGGGTGAATGGGCAGATGTGATGTTAATTGCCCCCCTGACAGCTAATACATTAGCAAAGTTAGCCTACGGTATGGCTGACAATTTGCTCACAAATACTGTGCTGGCTTCTACTTGTCCCGTGCTGTTAGCACCAGCAATGAATACAGATATGTGGGAACAGCTATCAGTGCAGCGAAATTGGCAACAGCTATTGACAGATAATCGATATCATGGTATGAGTACGGCATCGGGGTTATTAGCGTGCGATCGCGTCGGTGCTGGCAGACTAGTAGAACCTCCAGAAATTTTGGCTTACATCCAATCGTTATTGCACACTCAAGGTAAACGAGATTTAGCAGGAAAACGAGTGTTAATTAGTGCTGGGGGAACGCGAGAGTATCTCGACCCAGTGAGGTTTATTGGTAATCCGTCTACAGGTAAAATGGGATTGGCTTTAGCCCAAGCTGCACTCCACCGAGGCGCAAGCGTGACACTGGTGCATGGTCCAGCTAGTTGGGACATACCATTGGGAGTGCAAGCAATTCCTGTCATTAGTGCTAAAGAAATGCAACACGCAATGCTGGAGTATTTAGCCAACGCTGATGTTATTGTGATGTCGGCAGCGGTAGCGGATGTGAAGCCAAGAGATTATAGTACAGAGAAATTGCCCAAGCGATCGCTTCCTCAAGCTTTACCCTTAGAACCCGTACCAGATATCGTCGCCCAATTAGCACAACTCAAACAACCGCATCAGCTTTTAATTGGGTTTGCGGCACAGACTGGGGATATTGTCACACCTGCGTTAGAAAAGTTGCAGAGTAAAAAATTGGATGCGATCGTTGCCAATCCCATCGATAAACCTGAAAGTGGTTTTGGGAGTGACAATAATCAAGCAATATTTTTAGATAAGCAAGGGCATCAGTTAGCGATCGCACCTTGTTCTAAATTGGAAATGGCACATCATTTATTTGATTTTGTCCTCTTTTGACCAAGTTCCCTAGTACCGCGCCAAGACACAAAAACTTCTCTTTGCGTCTTGTTGCTATATTGACATTCTAAATTACATTGTTTAGTGTAAACAACAATTGATGTAAAAAAATCTGATTACAGTTATGTACTTTGAGGATGTGCGTCAGTGGCAGGGAACTGCGGAGGCTCTGACAATAGAGCTAAAACGACAGATTAAACAGCTTGAACTATCTATAGAATCACCTGCCCTGCGTACTGTTCGGTCGTGGAGAACGAAACAACTTTTATCACAACCTAAAGGACAAGAATTTGGCTTTCGTCAGGTTTTGGAGGGTTTGGCAACTGCTCTCTTATTGAAGAAGGGTTGGACACTTGCAGCAATTGTTCAAGTTTTACCTTCTTTTGCTGAAGATGTTTTAGAGAGGCAAATTATTGCAGAGGCTCAAGGTCACGATCCTACTTGGCTAGCTACAATTTCAGCAACTTCTTTGCCTTTACCTACAGGACACCGCCCAGCAAGGGATCTGGCTGAAGATGCTGTGGTATTACTTGCTCAGGGAATTCTTCGGCAATATGATCGGGTTCTCCCAGGTCGAGAAATTGTGCGCCAAGAGGATAGCACGTTGCCACCAGAACTCTATCAAGCAATGTGCAAATTGGGTCGTCTATATATTGAAGAAGGATTAAGCGATCGCGCTGCTTGTGTGCATACTGTTTTAGATAACGCTCGATACTCTCTTGGTGGCGATCGCTGGCAGTTAGGGGTTTTTAACCAATCAGACTTTCGCTTTTCTAGCGTTACCTTAATCGATCCAGATTTACGAGTACCTACTTCAGATTGTGCAGAGATTGCCAACCTGAGCGGAGCCTTTGGCGAAGATAATGTGATTGAGCATCGCTTATATACTCAGTTATGCGAAGCAACTGAACGATTGGGTGGCCGTCGCCAACACAAAGCTTACACCGCCCTACGAGAGTTATTTGGCAGGTACTCTTTAATAGGAGAACGGCAACTATTAGACTACTTGGTTGAAAATGACTTGACCCCTTTACAGGGAATGATCGTTGAGAAATTCTTTGACTCAGTACCAGATATCTGGCTAGTTGATGGATTAGCACATCGCTGCGCCCACTGTGGCACACTGATGCGATCGCATCCCAACAAAAAACTTTTTTCACAAGGGCGCTGTCCAATTCGCCAGTGCATTGGGCACAACTCACCAAAAGTATCTGAAAAACTAGATCCCAATGACGTTTTACGAATTGCCGAGCCGCGAATTCTTACCTACTGGACAGGCCCAGCAATTGACGAATTAGCTATTTTTGATACAGCCCGACAAAATAAGCTCAATGCTGAACTTTACCCAGAGTCGGATTTATGCGATGTGGCAATTAACGAACGGGCAATTGGAATTGATGCCAAATCTTACACAAGTCCGGTGACTCTGGCTTTGCGTCTCAATCGTAGTATTGGCGGGCTGATTCACTATCGCCGCCGGATTCTTGCTGTAAGCGATCGCTTAATTGAAGATAACCCAAGCTACATTTCTACCCTCATTTCAACACTAGATAAAAAGGGTGATCCCGCCAGTTTAGAAATTATGTCGGTTTCCTCTGTAATTGATTTTTTAAAGAAGATGCCTTATGCGAACCAAACCTAATTTTTGGAAAGGTGCAGACCGAATTTGCTGGCTTTGCGTCTTAATGGAAGAATTTATTGATACTAATTCACTGGAGTACGCACCAGTAATTATGTCAGGCATGGCGAGCATTTTAAATGCACCTGCATTAGAGCCAGCCCGTCAAGCTATTTTCAATATGCGGCAGATGTCCCTGACTTTTGTTACACGGCAGTCAGTTCAACACGCAATTGCTCTCTATAACAATCATCATTACTGCAACCACACTAAAGGAGCGTATGAGATTGATACCGAAACACTGCACTTCAAAAGAACAGATCCTTTAGAAGATTCTCAAATTACACAAGCGCGTCAAATTTTAAGTGCCCCTTTGTCATACGATTCGTATGGTTTTACATTTGCCGATCCTCGTCAGGCGATGGCGGTTGCGTTAGGTGAAGAGTCAACCGCCGTGAAGTTAGACATCCCTCGTATAAATGCCCCGATTGCTGCACGTCGCACACATTCTCTCAACCGCCAACCAAGAGGGAAGATTCGCATTCCCTTAAGTGAACTGCGCGATCTGGCTATTGAGATGGACGAGCGTGAAAAGCAAGATACTGAGCGACGACGTGGTAACTGGGCAGATCGTTTTGAACGCTTTGACCTCATGGTATCGGAGGCTGGAAAAGGGCTGCGGAAAGAAAATGATGTTTTGGAATTAGAAGACATCAAGCACTTAATTGGTTTACCAGGGTCAGGTAAAACAACTATTCTCGTGTTGATAGCTGTCTGGCTAGGACTAAATGACTATAAAGCAATGTTTGTGTTTCCCTCCATAGAAGTTGCTAGACAGTACATGGCTGAGTTGGCATTTCATAAAGTTAAGGTGGGAATGCTCGTCGGACAAAGCGATGAAACTCGTCGTCGTCATGCAGATAATATTGCTGAAGCTATAGCAACACGAGGTAATGGTGGCTTTGCCTACACCTTAGAACAGGCAGAAGTTTTTGGGATGAACTGCGTCCTACCAGCCTTTTCAACTGCTGATATGTCTCTGTGGGGCTTTGGTTACGCACCTTGCAACGAGATATTGCAAGGCGGAGGGAAACAGGGAAAGATGAAGAAATGCCTGTGTCCTTTATGGACAATGTGCGGTCGAAACAAAGCACCGCGAGATTTGTTGGATGCTAATATTTGGGTTGGTCATGTGCGATCGCTCGATACTCAAATATCACCTCACGCGATCCAGGAACAAGTACGATATTTTGAATTAATTGCTCGTACCTTCGACGTAGTTATTTTCGACGAAGGCGACATGGTGCAGACAGTGTTAGATGGTTATGGGGCAGCAACCTTAAGCATTTCAGGCTCAGAGCGATCCATTCATCGGGTAATTTTAGAACAAATCCATAACCGCTTTGCTGGCAGCGAGAGCCATCGATTATTCGATCGAGATGTAGAACTCTACAGCCGTGACTCGGCAGAATTTGGTAGCTATAATACTTCCTTAATTACCACCCTTCAGAATATGTCTAAGTCGCGGGTGGGAGAACGCTACGAAAATCAATTGCTAACTGTATTACGGATTGTTAGCGAACTATTGAATACTTTAAAGAAATCCTCTCAGCAGAATGACCTTGATGAACAAGAAGCCAAACTAGGCTTTAGTAAAAGTCGGGCACTGACTGAATTTTGGGAAGCGGCAGCATATAACGCCTTTTATGATCGCACAGGTGTTGAGAACCCTCAAGACTTTAAAGCAGATTTGTGGCCTCGGATTTTAGGCTATAACCGTGAAACCCTTGAAAAGCAATGGAAAACTCTCATTAGTCATTTCCGCCGTTACCTGGCTGAAAATCTGATTAAGCGACGTGATGCGATCGTTGAAGAAATTGCTGAATTATTTCTCAAGCTCTGTTTTCCAGATCATTTATCAACAATAGAAGCAGAAGATTTAGCTAAATTACTTATAACTGTTACTTTCGTAATTGTGGGCTACCAGCGAATTGTACCAGGAACTAGAACGATGGTTGCAGAAGGTTTCATTCGTGAACCAATTGTGGAATCAACTGCATCACCAGAACTCCGAAAATTTATTCCAGAAAGCATTTTAGGTTCATTTTCTGGAGTGCGATACAGTTTTTCCAAAGCACAAACAACACGTACTGCCGCCAGAAATGTGCAATTGTCCTACATTACATTTGTTGGTGCGCCTCGAATGTTAATGCACCGTTTTCATCGGTTGTTAGAGGCAGATGATGGACATCCAAGCCCAGCCGTTTTAATTACCTCGGCAACTTCATTTTTAGAAGCTAGTCCCGCCTACCACATTAACGCTGGCCCACATTATTTACTAAAACCGCGTCAGTCAGAACATAAACCAGAGCAGAGCGTTTATCGTTTCAAATGGTTCCCAGATAGTGAACGTGGTGATGAACCCCTCAAATATAGCGGTGCTGGCGACCTTCAAAAGCGTAATCTTCTGCGAATGGTGAATGCTCTTGTAGGAGGAAGTAAACCTGAAATTTACAAGTCTATGGATAGATTTGATGTAAAGTCTGGTATTCGTCGCAAAGCCGCTTTAGTTGTCAATAGTTATGAACAGGCTCGTTCTATCAAGAAATATATCAATGACTATCATCCTGAAGTTGGTAGACATACAAAAGCAATTGTTCAATCCCTCAGAGATGGAGAACAACCCGCAGATTTTGTTACCTCTGCTCAGTGTGAGGCATTAGGAGACGATGAAAACTGTGATATTTTAATTTTTCCCATGTTGGCAATTGGTCGAGGTGTGAACATCGTTTTCACCAAAGGAGATAGAAAACTAGATGCGGCAATTGGCTCGATTTACTTTTTGACTCGTCCTCATCCTACCAAGGATGATATGCAGCTTTTGTACAGCTTGGCAGGACGGGCAACACAAGAATTTGATAGTCGAGTTTTTAGTGAAACAGAAGATTTAAATGCGATCGCAACTTCTTGGCAGCAATCTAGAAAAGACCTTTGGAAAACTGCCAATAGATTGTTACGTGAACCCTTAATGGCTAGCCGTTTAGGCCCTGAACTATTCAAATCGTTTACAGCTAATCAAATGGTTGCGATTTTGCAAACAATTGGGCGCGGGATGCGGAATGGATGCCCGGTATCAGTTTACTTTGTGGATGCAGCTTGGGCTAAAAAATCAGCAGAAGGTAAACCCGACTCTGGGCGAGACAGTATGCTGGTTCAGATGCGAATCATTTTAGAAGAATGTGTTAACCATGAAGACCCCGTAATTCGAGAAATTTATCAGGAACTTTATGGCGCATTTCTAAAACCTTTACAGCACATTCAAGGAGTAATTTATCCCGATGAACTAAATTCGTTAGAAGAATCTACGGATGAAGATGAAGGTTTTGATGAGTTTTCAACACTATTGGAGATGTAAAAATGATTAATAATTTTGATGATGAAATTGAATTGGAAGAAGATTTATTGTCAGAAGAGGAAGACGAAGAAACTGAAGGCAGTTTAGTTTCGGATAAGTTTTACATTCAGCAAGGTGCAATTAAATTAATTAAAGAATTTCCTTTAGCTTTCACCGTACCAGATAGTCTTGCTCCAATCATAGTAGAAGGTTTTAATCTTACGTGGACAAAAGCAGGTTTGCAATGTCTTGACGAGATTCAACAAGGAGCTAATGTCAAAAATCTTCCTTATGGCTCATTGCGAAATTTCCTACAAGTAGTATTAAAAGATGCAACACGAATTGAACCAGAGGTAGGTCTTAGCAAATATGCCTTGAATTATGCTAAAGGCGATCGTATGCCAGAACCTTTTGTTTACCTTACTGGTGGCGATGAAGAAGAAATAAATAAAGTGCTTCGCCCAATTATTAATGATTGGTTCACAAATTCTCTCAAACCATTTGCTGAAAAGGAGGATATATCAATAAAGATTATTGACCGCTTGGAAGATTTGCAAGAAAGAGGAGAGTTAATAAAAGTTTCTCCTTTCAAATCTCAAGTATTACCTTGGGGTTGGAATAAACAGACGGATACAACTCAACCTAAAGATAAATATGCCTATCGAATGCTAGCAGATTACGTGGCTCGTCAAATTGCTGGACAAGTTATTTTTCCAGGTTTAGGGCCGATGAAACGTGTTATTTTCAGCAATGGTACATTTACCTCTGGTATTGCAGAACTGATTACTGATCCGATTACCTTACCTGACAAAAAAGGTAAGTTCAGTTTTCTAGTAAGTTTAGAAGTCATTACTTATCCATCTTTACATCAACCTTTATTACAAGTTAAGGTTTCCAAACGTCGCTGGTTTACTCAATTAAAAGCCCCCAAATACGACCGCAGAAACATTAGTGGTTTCATATTTTCTCAAGAGCATACAGATCGTGCATTTAGCTACCAAGTAAAATGCGAACGAGACAAAAGTAACAAAAAAGGTAAAAATAAAAAGCAAGAGGAAATAAAATTGATTTGGAAAACAGATAAAGATTTTGAAATTTTGCGGAGAGAGTTGAATTTGGGGCCATCTTGTGATGGTCAACAAATCGCTCTAGGTTTAGCTTCCACTGATAGCTGTAAGGTACTTCTTACTTACCGTAATGGACTTCAAGATAATTCAGAAGACGACGAAGAAACTTCAGAAAAATATGGTATTGAAACAGGTGTACCAGAAATTGATAAATTAGATGCGTTTGAAGCGATCGCTAAAATTCTTAAACCATTAGGAATCGAAATATTCGATGGTTACACAGAAGTACTATCTAAGCATAAACCAGATGATACAGCATCGCGGATGATTAATCTTCCTACACTGCTTGGTGGTGTTTTAGAAGCTCTTGAAACAAATACCAACTTGAAATTTACCCCGAAATATCTTGATCAACTCAACGATAAACAAATTGATGATTTGCTAAGTAAATATTTTGGCATTCGTTTAGAAGAGATTGATTGGGGAAGAAAAGCTCTTCAATTCAAAGGACGCACAAAGAATCAGACTGATGAACTCCAAAAAATCATTAAAGCAAACCAAACTGCGATGCAGCGATTGTATCCCAATCAAAGACCCTTATTATTTATCTTTTATGAAGCTCATTTACAAACAGAAGCAGAACTATTGCAGAAGGTTACTCAACTTTTGTGGGGCGATACACTTCAAATAGAAATTAATCGCTTGCCAGAAAATACTCACGGGCCAAGAGAGATTTTATCAGGAAATGAGTTTAAAGCTAAAGAGCGATCGCGTGAGCGAATTAAAAAATGGGAATCTACTGCAAAACAGATTGAAAAGCTCAACCAGCCAACTTTCTGCTTAATCATGGCGCGGAAGTTTTACCCAGATCCTACTGGACAAAAAACTGCTAAACCTGATGATAAGGTTAATAAACCCTCTACTCGCAAAGCATTAGCAATGGCTGGTGCTGGTGTGCAGTTTCTACTACCTATTGAAAAGACACGAAAAACAAATCGTCTGAAACTCGCAGACTTTTTCCATCGGATGCAGTCAGCATTAAAAGATTTAATCTTTGCTCATTCTGGTCGTATTGATGATATCAAAGAAAAAGTTGATAAGTACCTGCAAAATATTCCACTAGAAGCTAGGCCAAAAGAAATTATTGTAATTACAATCGTCCGTAAACAAAAGGGTCGTGTTCGTGGCAAAATTGAAAGTACATTTTTACCAATAGCAATCCGCATCAATGTGGATACAGGTAAATGTGAGTTTTGCTGTGCTTATGAGAGAGGTAATTTAGTAATCAGTCCGTGGGCTAGTTTTTCTGATGCGCGAGCTTTTATTGCTGAACTTACTCCCATCAAACTGGCTGATAAAGAAGAGGTACGCAAGACTCGATTCATGAAATTTGTGAAACAGCTTGTTTCCAATTCTGTGGAAGAAAAAGCGCAACCCTTAGTGTTAATTGATTCTTCCAACTGTGTCCAACTATGGTCTTGGCTTAAAGATGTTGAGATTAATACTAATCAAATTAACCTTGGTCAGCAGTCTGAGAATATGCAGGATGAATGGCAAGGCGCACGTATAATTCGTATTCGCCAAGAACTTGCCCCTGGAATAATTGAGAAAAAAGCCAGACATTTAATAGAGACTTCTTTAGAAGATACTAGAACTAAAGAGGAACTAAATAAACTGCCGCCTACGCTGAAAATTCCTTCAGCATCTAGTGCGACTGGCTTATTCCGACTCAGCGCGACTAACCAAACTGGATGCGTAGCTTATCTATCTGTGGCGCGTGAATTACCACAAAGAAAAGCTCGTGGGCAAAGTTGCTATCGCTCAACCGATACTCTAGTAAAACAAACTGGGTTAAAGATAAGTCAACTCTCTAAAAAACCTCCATTTGCGGGTCGCTGGCCTACTCCCAACCCCCTTGAGATTGTCGTTACCTTGAGACAACCAAAAGATAATCCTGATGATCTAGCGGCTCTTGTGGAGTCACTGCGCTATGGCTTTGGTCACTACAGCGATTGGACAGGTTTGCCTGCTCCCCTATTTTTTGAGCGTGTTGTACGGGACTATATCAGTGATTTTGCGATCGCGGATGAGGACACGGAATCGGAGCCAGACTAAATGTCCTACCATTGAACAACCAGCCTACTAAGAAATCTGCAACCCCACAAGACAAGAGTTTTAGCATCAAATGCCTTGGCAAATTTAGGATTTCGTGTTCTACCAAAAGTGCGATGCCTGCGGCGGGCTACGCCTACGCCTATTTCCAATTTGGGCAGACTACAGGCGGCGTTATACATTAATAAGTGTATCTGCAATACCGGACTTGTTCTGGCTCAGTCTCAATAGCAAAGGTTTGGAGATGTTTACTTTATCAGAAACTTCTATCCTGGCGGCAATCCTGCTGGTAGCTTTCGGCATTTTGGGTTGGGGCTTTTATCGCGCCAGACCTTTAGGTAAGCTGGGAATCTTAGCCTGGTTACAATCGGTGGTGTTGATGGGGCCTTGGCTGCTATTTTTTGGCTTATTTGCAGCAGGCATTTACATCAACATAGTAGGTATATTGTTCTTGATGGTAGCTTCTACTGGGTTGTACATCTACTTGGGCAGACAGTTACGTGCAGCTGGACAAGATGCCATACTCAAGCAGCGGGCAACCCAAAGGCTTGCTGCTGAGTCTTCTGAATCAAATTCCACACAGCCAGCAGTAGCCGAACTGAAAGCTGAAGTACCGCCAATACCAGAAGATGACTTGAATGCAATTAAAGGTATTTTTGGTATAGATACGTTCTTTGCTACAGAAACGATCGCCTACCAGGATGGGGCCATTTTTAAAGGCAATTTACGAGGAGAACCAGAGGAGGTTCACAACCGTTTAACTGCAAGTTTACAAGCACGTCTGGGTGATCAGTATCGGCTGTTTTTAGTGGAAAACACAGATGGTAGACCCGTGGTGATTGTCCTACCCAGCCGTAATGACCCGCGTCCGATGCTGTTATCGCAAAAAGTCTTTGCGGGTGTCCTATTAATAGCAACTATTGCGACAAATCTAGAAGCCGGCGGGTTACTGCTGAATTTTGATTTATTTTCCAATCCAGGGCGCTTGGTAGAAGCTTTGCCTATAGGTGCTGGTGTATTTGCAATTTTGGTAGCGCACGAAATCGGTCATTGGGTACTTGCTCAACGTCATCAAATCCGTCTTAGCTGGCCCTTCTTTCTACCCGCTGTGCAAATTGGCTCCTTTGGTGCAATTACCCGCTTTGAGTCTTTGTTGCCCAATCGTAAGGTACTATTTGATATCGCTTTAGCAGGGCCAGCCGCAGGTGGTATTGTTTCTTTGTTAATGCTGATTACTGGCTTACTCCTTTCCCACCCAGGCAGTTTATTTCAATTACCAAATCAATTTTTCCAAGGCTCGATTTTAGTGGGAAGCTTGGCGCGAGTTGTTCTTGGTTCTGCTTTACAGTCGTCGTTGGTGAGTGTTCATCCCCTAGTAATCATTGGCTGGTTGGGGTTAGTTATTACCGCTTTAAACTTAATGCCGGCAGGACAACTAGATGGTGGCCGCATTGTCCAAGCGATTTATGGACGCAAAACCGCGGGAAGAGCTACTATAGCAACTTTAATTTTACTGGCGTTAGTGTCTCTCGGAAATACTCTTGCCATGTATTGGGCGATCGTAATTTTCTTCTTGCAACGGGATCAAGAACGCCCCAGCTTGAATGAAGTTACTGAACCCGATGATGCCAGAGCCGCTTTGGGTCTTTTGGCTCTATTCTTAATGATTACCACGCTCCTACCCCTAACTCCCGCCTTGGCTGGGCGTTTGGGAATAGGAGGATAGTGTTTGTGGAGCCTACACCCAGGAGGATATGGAACCAACGCCACAACAGTTAAGGACGGTCTACATAGCCTGCTACTGGCTAACAAAAATGTATTGACCTGTCTATCTTGTAACGTTTGATTCTAGAAACGTGAGAATAGTGATTATCGCGGGTGAAGAGTCAGAATAATTCGTAATAGTGCTTCCAGCAGGCTACGCCAACGTAGTTACAATCAGTGGGCGGCTCTGTACCTATCACTGATTGAAGACCACTGAATTAAAAATTCAGTGCTTGCTCTGTACCCTTTTTAATTACGAATTACGTACAGCTAACGCATCAGAGGCACTATTACGAATTAGTAATTATTTGGTCAGTAATTGTCATAAACAAGCAAGGAGAATTGAGTTATGACCAGCCCGAATTATGAAGCGATGACTACAAAGGAACTGCGAACCTATGTTCATAAAGCTAGATTCTCCAGAACAACTGCCAGATGTAATACGTAGACAGCAAGAACAGCAAGAGTAAAACCAGAGATAGACAAAACCTAACTTTCAACAAATGCCTTTAGAGCAGCTAAGTGCATTTCACCATTAATAAGGGTTGGAAATACTAACTGTAGCGCGCAAACGTTGGGTTTCGTTCCTCAAACGCCAGGTGCTACAACGGAGAAGAGGAGTGCGGTCTTGGGGTCTCCCCAAGAGGAGCAACTCCGGGGAACCTCCCTTCTCTACGAGAGGCTGCGCCAACAGGTATCTCCTCCGGAGACCAAGGCGAACACAGTCGCCTGCGGAGGGAAACCCTATCAAGAGCGCTGATTCACCGCAACGCACTGGCTCCCCAACCTACAAAAAATTAAATTTCGACCCTTTTTTAGAGTGATGTGTACTAAGAGCTTAGATTTTGGAGCATCGCAACGACGATGAAACATTCCATATCTACGGTGAACCTTCGCTTAAAATTAAGTGATGTGTTCACCGACAGATTGCTAGGAAAATTATCTGGACGGTTTCCAACCTGCTAGCAGATTTGGATAAGTCGTTGGTGTGGGGAAAATTTTCTGGAAACCAGTTTGACGCTCTTGTAGCTTTTCTTTGCTCATATTCCAGAGAGTTTCATAGAAAAAGAAAGAGACTCCAGCAAAATTGCGCTCGCGTACTTTTTGCACTTGTGTCCGAATCTGTTGCATCGGTACAGATTTGTTTTTCAACCCAGATAAAATGCCGATGCTTACTGGAATATGCCTCTTTGCTGCTCTCACTTCTGGGTACTCTAATTCGCTGATAAAAACATTCAAGTCATCGCGGTATATCTGCAAAACCAAGTCTTCGATGATTCCCATACGTTCCCATTTCTGCCAGTCTGCTAAAAAGAAGTCGTAAGAGAAACGTTGGGGATTAGGCGCAACAGAAACAAGGCAATCTTTTTTAGTGGCTTTGATTGCTGTGAATGTCCGCTTCATAAAGTCGGTAATTTTGTTTGCTCTCCAGCGCACCCATTCTGGATCTTGAGGATTTCTGGAGGGCGCTTTACCACGGTGTTCTTTTTTGTAGAGTGCCACTGTATAAGCATCGTATCCCAACGTGGACGGCAAGCCGAAATGGTCATCAAATTGAATGCCGTCAATATCGTAGTTTCTGACGATTTCAACGATTAAATCTTGGATGAACTGTTGTACTTCTGGGCGAAAGGGATTTAGCCAAACGCGATTATGTGTCCCTTCTTTGATAATTTGCGTACCGTTGCTGCGACTGGTAAGCCATTGGGGACGATTTTTAGCTAATAGGGAATCCGCTGGTGCCATGAAGCCAAATTCAAACCAGGGAATGACTGTTAAGCCTTTTTGATGCCCGACATCGACAATTTCTTTGAGTAGATCTCGCCCTTGCAGTCCAGGTGTGGGATCGAGCGATCGCCCGATAACTTTAGCTGCAACTTTACTGGGATACAGTGTATACCCCCAATTCCAAACCGCCGGATATATAGTATTGAAGTTAAGTTCATCAAGGCGTTGTAAAGAACCTTTGAGGCGATCGCTCGAAAACAGCACATCACTATCAATATTTGTTAGCCACACCCCTCTTAACTCAGATGCAGGCGTTGGCGTAGCCCACCGTAGGTATCTCTGAGGAATAGTTTGCGCGTTCAGGGGGAACGATAGCATCACCGTAGCTGCCATACTCAAGGTAACTATGACGGCAAACAACCCCAGCTTTCTGCTTTGGTGAAGATTCCACCAATTATGAAGCTCAACACACCACTTTACAAACCTTTTCATCATTTGCTACAGACATCATCAAATTATGAACAATGACTGGGATAGCTCAACAGAAGTTGCGTTATCGCTTTACATCAACCAGTAGCCAATTAAGTTTTCTCCCATTTCAAATGTTTGTTGTTACACTGGCATTTAGTAGGTATTTTAACCATTTTCAACAAACTTTTACTGAATTAGTCTCAGGTGTTGGTAATTTAAAGGATACGGTAATAATTTTACTGCGAATTTTTTCCCCATCTCCTCTAGCTTTACTACGCTGAAATTACTTACACATTATCCCTTAGCTATGAATGTAAGATGATACACAACATACTTGCTTATTAGACAATGCGTAAGTTATGCTAGATGTCACAGAAAAAATCTCATCCAAATTACGTAGATAACACTGTAAAGATAAAGTTAACAAGCTTGAATAACTGAGTAATATCAGCTATTTTTAAAATAAAAAGCAGGATATTTCATGATAACCCTTAGTAATTCGGAAGATAGCATGGTCAGCACCACAGCAGCCACTGAAAGGCTAGCGAGGGCGATAATGGTTTCTGCTGGGGAGTTTTCACTGATATTAGCTTGTTGTAACTCTGTTAAAAGTCAGCAGCAAACACTGAAATTATTAACAGAATTTTCATCAGCAGACATCCAAGAGATTCTGCTTACACCTGAGGTTGAGACACTTTACACAACTATTACAACCACAATTGGCGCTACTCAACCCGAAGCTTTGATAGTGCGGGGTTTAGAATCTGTAGTAGCAATTAACCAACTAATCACCAGTACCAATCTCATCCGAAATGAGTTCCGAAAAAAGTTTCGGTTTCCCTTGGTGTTGTGGGTGAATGATGAAATTCTTTGTAAGCTAGTCTGGTTAGCACCTGATTTTAAAGACTGGGCAGCTAGCACTATTAGATTTGATATACCTAAAGCTCAGTTAATTGAATCTGAAAAGCAAGCGATTAGCGCCTAATACTGTCTCAAAGTATTCTGGATTATAGATTGACTGAGGTTTGCGCTACTAAATATCTGCGGTTATTTATATTTTCTAGGCAGATGAACGAGTTCGCGTGTATGGAGGCGTAGCCTTGAGCTAGCGTTGTCAAGAAAAGCTTTTCTACGAGACGTCAACAACAGGAGAAGAGCTTGTCGTGATACATTGCTCTATGTTGCTTTATATCAATTTATCAGACCTGCCTTAAAAATAGGGACTGGGGACTAGGGAAAGAAATTTTCATTGCTCCTTGTGAGTGTAGCTCATGGAGTCTCTCGCATAAATATTTTTTTGTCTCACGCCAAGACGCAAAGAAGAGCGCGAAAAGAACGACTTTTGCAAGAAGTTAGGACTTACGCACGCTCTACGAATTCTTCTCTTCTCTACGAGAGGCTGCGCCAACGAGACGCTTCGCGAAGGCGTTCTTGTCGTCTTGGTGAACCAGTCCGGTCTTGGGGGTTTCCCCCATGAGGAACTGGTGAACGCGAAGGGCGGTTAGATAGATTAAGCTTTATTAGCGATTTTTGTGTAAGTCCTAGAAGTCTATTGTAAATGCTAAGGAACCAACAATCAGTACATTGGCGTCTATTTTTACATCTGCCTCAGAAGACAGATGTTAATAAATGTGTATTTGCTTTGTAACTGCATAAATCTTTAAGTAACCTCCAATATAACAGATATCTGCTGACTAATAGCTACTCCCCAAGCTGACCATCTTAATTACTATGAAAAATATCCTGAAAGGTAACCATCCCAGCAATCAAAAACGAATTGTCACTGCCTGGTTTTTGACTGCCATTTTGTCTGTTGGTAGCGGATTCACACTAATCAAAACTGCCTTTGCTGCCTCTGCAAACCTCTCTCCAGAAACAACCAATGAGTTTAGAAAACAAAATATTAAATCGAACCCATTGCCGCGTTCAGTGGCTGAAGCGGTACTACAAGATTTAGCCCAAAAACAGGGAATTTCGGCTAGAGATTTGGAAATTATTGATTATAGTCAACAGACTTGGCGCAATGGTTGCTTGGAATTGCCTCAACCTGATGAATTATGCACTCAAGCGTTAGTTCCTGGGTGGCAGGTTGTGGTGTCTAATGGTAAACAAAGCTGGATTTATCACACCAATAGCAATGGGAGTTCTTTGCGTTTAGCTTCTACAAATAATTCTACTAGCAATTTGCCAGCAAATTTTCCACAAGCTGTCAAAAATGCCGTTTTGCAAGCCGCCTCTGTACGTTTGCAACTGCCAATTTCTCAACTAACTATCATTGAAGCTCAACAACAAACTTGGAATGATGGCTGTTTAGAATTGGCCAATGCTGATGAAGGCTGTACCCGAGCTCTAGTACCAGGTTGGCGGGTGACTGTGGGATCTGCTAATCAAACTTTGGTTTATCACACCGATGAAACAGGTTCCGCAATCAGGCTGAATGAAAAGGCTAGCGAAACGAAACTGACTCCTGTGCAAATTCCTGCAAGCGAGTTACCACCACCATTAGATCAAGGTATTGTGTTTCGGGAAATCGCTAGTGGCGGTTTTGCTGGCTTAACATACGAAACTGTTTTACTCAATGACGGGCGCTTGATTCGGGTGCGGATTGGTGATGCTAATGATTCTGAGCGTAGTGTTCGTCGCGTCTCTGTGCAACAAGTAAAACGGTTTGAGCGATTACTAGAGAAAAAGCAATTTAGTGACTTCAAGAATGTGAGTTATCCAGCACCCAGCGGTGCTGCGGATTTCATTACCTACACCCTCACCAGCCAAGAGGGTACGGTCCAGTACAACGATATTTCTCGAGAACACCTACCGAGGAAATTACGCGCAGTACTTACTGCTTGGAATCAGATTAGAACTAACGCACAATGATGATTTAGAGATGTCCTTATTGACCGTTGAGAAATAGGCAATCAGGACATTGCTTTAACAAAAAAAAGCAAGCAAAGCATTTTTTGCCACAACGTAAGTATCAAAGTGTCATATTGTTTTCGCAAAGGTTGTCCAAAGTCAAAAGTCCAAAAAGCCTTGACCCTTGACCCAAATAGATGTGCCAGTTGCGTAAATCTTGTGTTTGTTCCTCTAAAAGATCAGCAAAAACTGAATTCTGAAACGCTGCTGATATCTATTCAGTCTACTTAAAAGCACGTCAAGCTTAATCACCGGTTTGTTTGTCGGAATTTAGTTGTATTTTATTTTTGCTTGATGGTAGTATTATACTTGTAGTGAATACTCCCAGAGATAAATGAGTTATCAAAGTGGACACTCACACCACCGTTGGGTACAATTTCATAATCCGGCAAAACTAGAGCTGAAACTGCTACAAAAGCAACAGAAAGAGCCGATGTTCTACTATTTTGCTTACGGCTCCTGTATGTGTCCGGTGGATTTGAAGCGATCGCTTGGCGAGAACACTCACCCTTATGTCATCGGGCCTGCAATGCTCAGAGGTTATCGACTTGGGTTTTATCTCTATTCTGATCTACGTAAATGTGGTGTTCTAGATGTAGTAAAAGACCCCAAAGCCAGCGTCAAAGGTGTACTTTATCAGTTACCCTGGCGGCTCAGTGAATATTTGGATATACGTGAAGGTGTTTCCCAAAGTGTCTATCGTCACGAATTAGTAGATATTCACTGCCAAGATCAGATATATAAAAACATTCGCACCTATGTAGTGGTTAACAAGCTTACAGAAGAAGCCGCACCGAGCGACTGGTACTTTAATGTTGTGCTCCGGGGTGCTGTGACTTGCGGACTACCAGAGGAATATTGTTGGCATTTGTTTAATCATATGCACCAATTACAACAGCGTTATCAAGACGCGAAAATAATCCGATCTGCTTAGTAATTACTGTAGTTAATCAAATATATAGGTACGCATAAGACATGTCCAAAAAACATCTTTTATCTGTACATAATTTATATTTATAAAGAATCGCGTTAATGATACAGCAGGGGTTATATGCAACAGATGAATCCCTACAATGCAAAATTTAATTATAAAAACTACACTAAATCGATAGACTTAAAGTATATTTAAATAATGCCACTATCAATGTTGTAGTATGATGTAGGATTTTCAAGGGTGGCGCTGGGATTTATCAAGGAAATCTTTACTTTTTGGATCAGCTAAGAGTGAACTTCTGATAATTTAAGGAATTACAGTAATGGCTTTATCTACAATTGTTAATTCCAAGGTGGCAGAGATTAGCATTCGCATTCCTCAGCACCACCATCGCCAACCCATTTTCTCGCGATTAATCTCTCGCTATGACTTAATAGTTAATATTGCGGCAGCTCTTTTAGAAGCTGATACGAGAGACGACGGTTGGTTTAATCTGGAAATGCAAGGTAGTTCTCAACAGGTAGAAGCAGGTATTGCTTATCTCCAAAGGCTAGATATAGAAATTCAGCAGCTTAATTTCAAAAACCTTGAAGAAGAAGGTTTAGACAAGTTAAAGTGCTTATGTCTGAATAACTTACAGTTAAGTCCCCAGATGCAAGACAATGAACTAGAATTTGATTGGAGCGTAGTCCAAAGAAAAACAAATCGGGCGAAGTTTCATGTCTGCATTTCTAAAAACTACCGTTATTCTCCAGTGATTGCTGGACTAGTTTCATGCTTTGGACTAACTGTAAACATAGTCGGAGCCTCATTGAATACTGATACTAAAGATGATGGTTGGTTTGATTTAGAAATTTGGGGTAGTCCACAGCAGATTATTTTTGGCTTGAGGTATTTAAAAGAACTAGGCTTACAAATTTGGTTGTAAATAGACATGGTGTGTCCAGCGATCGCAGAACGTGTAAAAATTTGGATTAATTGCAATTGTCAGTGTGTTATAGGTGTAAAATTATGACTCATGCTTGCTGTGGCCCTGGTTATGCTTCCCCAGAAGCAGCCATCAATGCAGAACCAGAAAAGGTACTTTATGCGATCGCTCTCTATACGGGTACAGGTATCGAAGAGCCAGATTATCTCGCTACCGTAGACGTTGATCCCAGTTCCTCAACCTACTCCCAAATAATTCATCGCCTATCTGTACCTTATATTGGCGATGAGTTACATCATTTTGGCTGGAATGCTTGCAGTTCTTGTCATGGTGATGCTAATAAATCCCGACGGTTCAGTGTGATTCCGGGACAACGCTCTAGCCGCATCTATATTGTTGATACAGCAGATACGAAAGCGCCAAAACTGCATAAAGTCATTGAACCAGAAGAAATTAAAGAAAAGACTAATTTAACCGCCCCCCACACAGTACACTGCCTAGCAGATGGGCATGTGATGATTTCTATGCTAGGTGACAGCCAGGGGAATGGCCCCGGTGGCTTTTTGTTACTAAATGAGAATTTTGACATTGTTGGACGCTGGGAAAACAAAGCCGATGCGATGAGATTTAACTATGACTTTTGGTATCAGCCGCGTCATAACATTATGGTGAGTAGCGAGTGGGGCGCACCCAAAACTTATTATCCTGGCTTTGACCTCAACGATGTAGCAGCTGACAACTATGGTCACCATATACATTTCTGGGATTGGTCAAAACGCGAGATTATCCAAAGTTTTGATTTGGGAGAAGAAGGATTACTTCCTTTAGAAGTGCGCTTTCACCATAACCCTGACAGCACTCATGGATTTGTTGCAGCAGCACTCAGTAGTAATGTCTGGCATTGGCACAAGTCTAATGCTTATTGGGAAATAGAGAAAGTGATTGATGTGCCATCGGTGGAAGTCGAAGGCTGGCCTATCCCTGTGCCATCATTGATTACTGATATTTTAATTTCAATGTGCGATCGCTATATTTACTTTTCCAACTGGCTGCATGGAGATATTCGCCAGTATGATATCAGCGATCCCTCTAATCCTAAACTCGTCGGTCAAGTTTGGTGCGGTGGTTTGCTAGGTAACAGCGGCGAAATTCAAGGTCATAAATTAGCTGGTGGGCCGCAAATGCTACAGCTAAGTCTGGATGGTAAACGGCTTTATGTGACGAATTCCCTATTTAGCACTTGGGATAATCAGTTTTATCCTGACTTATCCAAGACTGGCTCATATTTGTTGCAGATTGACTGCGATCATGAGAACGGGGGACTGAAAATCAACGAAAACTTCTATATTGACTTTGGTAAAGAACCCGCAGGCCCCTCTCGCGCTCATGAGATGCGCTATCCTGGCGGTGATTGTACCTCTGATATTTGGGTGTAGCGAAGAGCAGCCATAAATTTACTGATTCTATAAGAGCGTGCAATCAAATAATTTGATTGCATCGACCTGCAATGCGATTGTATCGACTTACAATGCGATTGCATCGGTCTGCAATGCGATTGTATCGACTTACAATGCGATTGTATCGACTTACAATGCGATTGCATCGACCTGCAACTCAATTGCATTGGCAAATTCAGGGCGGTTAAACCGTCTTTATACGCAGAGGTGTGTATATTCTGCCTTTTTTTGTGAAAAAAATTTATACTAACAAGCAAAAGCATTTGTATTTTTCCCTATTCTTTTGGGAATCCTAAATTGAGGAAGCAGTATAAACCGCAAAAGATTGCTTTGTTAACCATTACGGGATTTTTAAAGGATAATTATGTCTAAACGTAAGTTACTCAAAAACCGTAGTACCAGTTCAGTTGCTTTAGAACCAGAAGTTGCGATCGCAGTTATTGGACTTTTTTCTGCATCGGCTGATGGTGAAGGCATAACCATAGAAGAAGAATATGCTTTAAGTGAAATGCTAGGTGGTATTTCTCAATTTGAAGATTACTCTGATGACGACTTTGAAGAGTTGACTGGTAAAGTTGCCAACTTGTTAGAAGAAGAAGAACCTGAAGTTGTAATTGAGCAGGCGATCGCATCCTTACCAAATCAAGATTATCGAGAAGCTGCATACATCACCGCTATCTTGGTGGTAGGGATTGATGAGGAAGTACCGGAAACTGAACAGGACTATATCTCTGAGCTTCAGGAAGCCTTAAAGATTTCAGATGAGCGCGCACAAGAGCTTATAGACGAAGTGTTCGGAGAATCAGAAGAAGAGGAAGAAGAGGAATAATCTTTGCTCTCAAGAAGGATAAAGGCTAAATACTTTATCCTTCATTAGACATCTCCGAAAAAGAATGTAGAGACGTAGCAGTGCTCCGAAAAAGAATGTAGAGACGTAGCACTGCTACGTCTCTACAAGGGTTTCTAAGACGCCAAGAGCGCCAAGAATGCGTGGAGTGTGCGTAACGTCTTAATTTAGTTAGAAATTGGTACATTTTTAAATGCAGCTGTATCTGGCACAAAAATATCCAAGTTATTGACACCATTGGGAACCCTTACCCAAACATATGCATCAGCCGAGGCATTTGGACGTAGCTGATACAAAGAAACGGCTCCTGTTGAGCGATCTGGGGCGACTCCTTTGTAGGTTTCGCTAGTTTCCGGATTACGGGCTGTCGTACTAGCGATCGATATAACATCACCACCACCAACTCTATCCGCAGCAAGCCGACGGATACGCATTTGCACATTTACCACATCACGATTTCCAGATTCTGGATCTTTAATGCGTTTTGCTGAAAGTAACTGCACTTCTCCCTTATTGCCAAAAGCAGGCTGCACAAATTGACCAGGTTGAATTGCTGAGGTAGTAGTCGTTGCTGATGTCGTTATGTTTGGGGATGGAGACGTTGTTGGTTCTAAAGAAATTGGTTTTTCAGCAGAAGTTGGAGCGGGAGCGGTATTACTCCCTGTGTTAGTGTTAGTAGCATTTAGCGTCTGCCGTAATGTAAAAACTTCGTAAGCAGCATAGCCACCACACACTAAAGCCAAACTAGATAGTAATACAGCCACACCAGACAGAAATGTACTCACACCGTTGCCTCGATTTCGCATTTTTTTAAATGCAGGTTTGTTCACCTTTCGATTTTATAATGGACTGCTTACGTATTAAAATATGTCGGCGTCTTTCCTGGACTAACTGAGTCAGTATACTCAGCCACTTCTGTCTGAGGAAAAAAGTCCAAGTCAAGGTGATAAAATTTCTCATGGACAAAAGGAGTATTTAGTGAAATTTAACGCATTCAATAAACCACTGGGTTTTTTGCTCCTATTTTTATCTACCCAAATAGCATTTACTTCTAGAGTTGCTAAAGCACAAACTCAAATCGCACCGACAACTACTACAAAATCAATTTGCTCTGCTCATTTGGGAACAGCTATAGATGCTGTAATTAATCGTCCCCTATTCAGTCGAGCACGCTGGGGTATTTTAGTGCAGCCTCTTTCAACCGCGCAAACTCTTTACAATCGAGATGCTCAGAAATACTTTACTCCAGCTTCTAATGCCAAGTTGCTAACAACAGCTGCTGCATTGCAGCAACTTGGTGCAAATTTTCGCTTTCGCACCTCTATTTATCAGAATAGCAATGGTGTTTTGCGTGTTGTTGGTAGGGGAGATCCCAGCTTAAATGATACTCAGTTGGAAGCACTGGCAAAGCAGCTTAAATTGAAAGGTATTAACCAAATTAAGCAGTTAATTGTCGATGATAGTTATATTCAAGGAGATATTGTTAACCCCACTTGGCAATGGGAAGATGTGCAGTCAGATTATGGCGCACCAGTTAGCAGCTTTATTCTGAATCAAAATGTTTTTAGCTTAAAGCTCGTACCGCAAACTGTGGGTAAACTTTCACAAGTGGTGTGGACTGATGTTAACGAGGCGAAACAGTGGCGCACAATTAATCAGTCAGTCACGGTTGAAGAAAATCAACCAACATACATCAATTTTACCCGCGATTTATCAGGAACAGTATTACGAATTCAAGGACAACTAACAGCAAATTCCGAACCGTATTTACTAAATCTGCCTGTAATTGACCCTAATAATTACTTTTTACGGCGCTTCCGTAATGCTTTGGGAACAGAAAAAATTACTTTAGGACAAACATTGGTAGTATCTGGTAGTGCTAATCAACAGGAAATAGCAGTTGTAGAGTCGCCACCTTTATCTGAATTGTTGATAGAAACGAATGTAAATAGTAATAATCTTTATGCTGAAGCACTGCTGAGAGCATTAGCTGTGAGAAAACCCAGAGTACAAAATCAGACTAGCGTTGATGTAGCGTTGGAAGTTGTCAAGGCGAGTTTAACTCAATTGGGAGTCGATCCAGCAAATTATATTTTGGTGGATGGTTCGGGGTTATCACGTCGTGACTTAGTGACTCCAGAAGCTTTTGTACAAACTTTGCGAGGAATAGCCAGAACACCAGCAGCATTTGTCTATCGCGCATCTTTACCTGTTGCAGGGAAAACCGGAACTCTAAAAAATCGCTTTCGCAACACATCTGCTGAGGGCATTGTGCAAGCAAAAACTGGCACTATGACGGGTGTGGTTTCCCTATCTGGATATATGAATGCGTCTAAGTATGAGCCGTTGATTTTCAGTATTATTGTCAATCAATCGGAACAGCCAGCAACAGTTGTACGGCAAGCGATTGATGAAATTGTTGTTTTATTAACGCAGTTGCAGCGTTGTTAAGAAATTGAGTTAGGTATCTAGTTAAAGCGATCGCAGTATAAGTTAATATGAGCTATTTCTTAATTAAACCCTGGAGCGATCGCAAATCATAATCCAATATTTTCCCAGTGGAGACGCGAAATTTCGCATCTCTACAAGGGTTTTAGATTACTCATTTCAAATATTAGATAGTCTAGGCGATCGCTTGCAGCTTTTCCGATTCAGTTTTGCAGATTTCCTGTTTCCCTCCTTGACGCAAGGGAATATTAATCCAAAACTCCGTTCCTTTCCCCAGTTCTGACTCGCACCACAGTACTCCAGAGTGTCTCTGCACAACAATTTGGTAGCTAATCGATAAGCCCAACCCTGTCCCATGACCCACAGCTTTAGTCGTGAAAAATGGGTCAAATAACTTCTGCTTAACCTCTTCAGTCATGCCTGGCCCGTTGTCGGCAATTCGTATTAACACTCGGTTATCGCTGATAATTTTGGTGCAAATTGTAATCTGGCTAGGATGAGTATAAATCTCTTCTAAAGAGCGCTCGTCATTATAACTGTCAAGGGCATCGATCGCATTATTAATAATATTCATAAACACCTGATTTAACTGCCCTGCGTAGCACTCTACCAAAGGTAGCTCGCCATAGTCTTTGATGAGTTCAATCTTGGGATGCTCTGGCTTTGCTTTGAATCGATTTTGCAAAATTAGCAGTGTACTATCAATGCCTTCATGAATATCGACCTCTTTCATGTCTGCTTCATCCAGACGGGAGAAAGTGCGTAAAGACAGGACAATTTGCTGAATTCGCACAGATCCCATTTTCATCGAACCGAGAACTTTGGGTAGGTCATCCATCACAAACTCCAAGTCAATGTCCTCCAGCTTTTCCTCAATCTTATGCCCTGGATTGCGAAACTCTGTTTGGTATAGGTGCAATAGCTCTAGTAGATCTTGTGTGTATTTACTAGCGTGAATGATGTTGCCAAAAATAAAGTTAACAGGGTTATTAATTTCATGTGCTACCCCTGCCACAAGCTGACCCAGACTAGACATTTTTTCAGTTTGAATTAGTTGCGATTGGGTGCTTTGGAGTTCTTGCAAGGTTTGCTGGAGTTCTGTTTGTGCTTGTTTGCGATCGCTAATTTCGCTCTCTAAGCTTTGATTTAGTTTGGTCAATTCAGTGCTGCGCTCTACTAATACATTGTGGGATTTAGCCAGCTTTACTACCATACGATTGAATTCATGCGACAGCTGCTCAATTTCATCACCCGTTTGCAAGTTAAAGCAGTAGTCTAAATTGCCTCCACCAATTACTTCAGCTCCTTCCTGTAACTTTTGCAAGGATTTAATGACTGGAAGCAAGATCAGCACAAACTTACCGACAGGAACAAGAAGGATAAAAATCACAATCGCATAAGACACCGTTTGTGAAGTCCGTTGAATTTGTGCCAATTCCTGCTCAGCTACTACCTCTTGCTGATGGGCGCGATCAATCAGCTTGGTTAAAAAGAAGTCAATATCTCTGTTAAAAGCATTGATTGATCTGAAATCCTGTTGAGAATCAGCCAGATAAGTTTCAGATGAAGTCTGAATTGGATCTGCTAGCTCACTAGCCAAACCAACGAGAAACTGATGACGACGACGAATTGCATCTAGCTCTGGAGCTTGGGGCATCAGGCGTTCTAGCTCGGTGAGGCTAGCTAGAAACTTAGTTTGATACTTTTCTATATCTAAATATCGGTCTTTTAACAACACATAGTCTTTGAGTGTACTGATTTCATCTGTTAAATTAATCTCTGATTGGAGCGTCATTTCTATCATGCGACTGGTTTTCTCAAACTTCCGATGGATAGATTCGTCAGCTTGATTCCGCAACATGGTACTCCCGCCCACGACGACAGCAATTAGCCCAGTAACTACAGCATAAGAGCAAATAAACTTAGTTGAGATTTTCATTTCGCCACCTCAAAGTTCAAGTGAAGGTCTACTCGAAGTTGCTGAATGGGTGCATAGTCTGCATCCTCAACTAAAGTGTATCCGCCTACTTCAGTCCCCACAATATCCTCAATACCATCGGGTATGTTGAGGAATGCCCATTTTAAGTCTTGAATCAACTCTGGAGACAGTTTCTTAGAAACCAGCATTGGTGAATGGGGAACAGGAGCAGACTCCCAAAGGACTCTGGAGTTAACAGATGTGAGCTTGCCGATTTTTTGCCGTTTAATGTAGGACGGGATATTGGTTGCCACTGCATCGACGATTTCATTTTCCAGCGCCGCTTCGGTTTGAGCGTGGGTACCAGGATAAATGACTTGGGCAAAGTCCTGCTCAGGCTTAATCCCCAGCTTTTTAAATGCTGCCATTGGCATGAGATAGCCAGAGGTGGATGATTTGCTGACAAAGGCAACTCGCTTACCCTTCAAGTCTTGCAACTTCTTGATGGAACTATTAGCTTGCACAATAATTGCAGCCCGATACCACGGTCGTCCTGTGTACTTATCAATTGGGGCAACTAACGGTTCAACTTTAGCACCACGCTCCAATGCCTCAAAGTAAGACACGGCTCCGACATAAGCCATATCTACCTTTTCCTCTACTAGCCAATCAACGACTTCTTTGTAATCCTTGGCAATTTGGAACTCGACCCGTCGTTTTAGCGCTGTTTCCAGGTATTCATCTAATGGCTTGATCATCCGTTCTTGCTCTGTCTGACTTTGGGTAGGCAACACGCCAATTTTTAAGGCGGCTAGGTTATTTTTGCTACTGCCTAAGGCACGATCCACAATAGACTGATGATTGCCAGATACTTTTCTAGTACAGCCTGCGCCTAGTAACGCTACAACCACTGCTAAAGCCAGAAATCCGCTTTTGCCGAATGAGCGACGTCTGGTGACCCGCTGCGCTGCTAGGCACTTCTCCATAAAATTAAATTCAAATATAGTTCAATAATTCCAGGACTGTAGTTAACCGCCTAGATGGCTGTTTACTCAGTTCTTGGCTAAATATATTTTTCCCTAAAACAATGTCAAGGTAACAGTTGCGATAAAATGCAAATCTTTAATAAAAGAATTCAGGAGTCAGCATAAATTGGAGTTCGATTAATAAGCTAGCGCGGTGTTAGCTTAACGGAAAGTCGGAGCGGCGGCTGAATGAACTTTCCAAGATAGCGGTAGTGACTGTCCGTAGCGTCGGCAGTACGGTCTTGGGAACTGAAACCAGGACTTTTACCTGTCCAAGTCCTCAAACAGCGAAGTACTTGCTTAATAAATGTAACAATTGTTAAAGTTTTTGCAGTCGTTGAAGTATAGACTTGTTTCATATCATGTCCGTCAAATTACCCATAATAAAAGAACCCCACCCCGCTTGCGGGGCTACGGTGTACACACAAGTTATCGAATTACCCCACCCTAACCCTCCCCTTGCAAAGGGGAGGGAACTAGATTTTCCGGTTTCCCCCCTTGGAAAGGGGGATTAAGGGGGGTAATTCGACTTGTGTGTACACCGTAGGCTTGCGGGGAGGAGAGACGAAGCGTAGCTTTGGCTCTTTGGGGTTCTTCGGGTTTAATAAGTAATCAAGCGGACATGATATCAGTCATCGCGCATCTCAAAATTTACCATTTCATAAATATCACTAAATGAGATTTGGAAATTTATAGAAGTCAGTGTTAACAATGCATCAGGAGATTCATATTCAGTTAATACCCATTTAATTACGAATTACGAATTACGAATTAGTAATTATTTGGTCAATAATCTTATTCATACTGTTTACTAATTACTGTTTTAAGCAATACTCCCCCGTTTTCTAGCTTCTTTATAGGAAGTTCCGACATTTCTCAAACCTGCTTTAATCATTTGTTGTTCGAGGAGGGCAAAGAAACGCGCTTTATCGCCACCTTTTACTACAGCTTGATTATGCGCTTCTGCGATCGCTACAGGGTAGCCATATCCTTTTTGCACTTGTGCCAACATTAGTCCCAGTGCTTGGTCAAACATGGTTGTATTTTCCGCTACCCATGCAGGGATTTCTATTCGGGCAATTTCTGTGCCAACGTGGACGTAGCAAAAGTAGATGGTTTGATCACCGTAAAGTTCAAGAATGGGAGTGTTGCTGCGCCACAGAGTCCCGCGTTGTCCTGGTTTGAGCCGGGTTGCCCACAGCGAAGTATCTCGCAGCTGTTCAAAAACTTTACAAGCTACTTTTTCTAACTGATTTGGGCAATAACTTTTGCAGTCTGGTACTGGATGGATACAAGCCGCCAAACGCAAAAAATTCATGCTTTCGATGTTGCGAGAGGCGCTAAGATAGCCCATCAAAGGAATTTGAGCATCACGCATTTGCTGCCACGCTTCTAAAATCGGGGGTAAGATGCGATCGCGTGCATCAACAGGTAATTGTTCCAAAAACCAGTAAATTAACGAACCATCTACCATCGCCAACGTTGGTGCTTCTCCCTTCGCCTCACGTGCAAGTTCTGCCAAAACCGTTGTTTCCGAAGCAGTCCGGCGGAAACTCATCCATTCCTCGGTTCTAATTCCCCACTGGCGAGACATGTATAAATCTTCCGGGCGATAAAATACCTCTGGTAAACTATCGAGTAGCGGATGGCGATTTTGTCCGTAGTGCAAAACGACTCTGCCAATATTTAATAGATAGCAGTAAGCAATTTCGTGGTGGTTGGGGGCAATTTGCGAACCATCGGTAGCAATGACGGTATGTACCTTCGGGGGAACTGGGATATCAATGCATGTTTTTAACGGCTCAAGGGGAGTAGCATTAGCAAAGAGAATGCGATCGCGCCATTTCTCTTGACGATCAATTAGATCTTGTTGAGATTCGTAAGCATTTTTTAGATGTTGTTGCGCCAATTCTAAACGCTGGCGACTTGCAGCAGCTTCTAAGGTAAGATGCTGACTTAAACCTTGCATTTGCCGCGCCAACTTTGTCAGGTCAAGCATAAAAGTAAGTGCTGAGTGCTAAGTGCTGAGGAGCCAGCGCCGTGCGGGGGTTCCCCCCGTTGAGGCGACTGGCGTTGCTGAGTGCTGAGTGAGAAATTAGGAATTCTTCCCCTGCTTCCCCTGCTCCCCCAGCATAGCTGCCTTCTTCACTCTCTTTCATTACCTACATCTTTTAAATTCCCCGTTTCGTTATTAAAACCAAGCAAAGAAATCCTTAGCAAACTGAGACAGAGATAATAGCTGAATTCGCGGATCATTTTGGGCAGTTTCCCTTTCTGCTTGGGTATTATAGCCCCAATCTGCAAGAAAGAGTTTCACATCCTCAAGGTCTGTTTGCTGTTGAACTAACTGCAATGTCTTGAGTCTGTCTTCCACAAACCATACATTAGCAATCTTTTCATCGGCTGTCTGGATTAATTCTTTCAGAATTTCGTATTTGGGGCGCTTGACTTCTTTACCAAAAATCGCTGCTGATGGTAAATTCACCCCTTCTTGTTGCAACAACTGCTGCACAAAACGCCTTTCTTTGGTGGTAACGATGTATAACTTAACTGCATTGGCAACAGTTAATTTAATTTTTTCTATAACACCCGGATAAAATCTATGCAGACTCAGCCAACCATCTAAATCTGTGGTAATCCATTCATCTCGCACATTGTCTAGTTTCGCGCCAATTTCTCTCGCCTGTAGTTTATCATCTAACAAAATTTGTGGGGCAATGGTTACCCATTCTTGAAGAATCTTTTCATCAGGAAATTCATCTATCAACGCTTTGATTAAAACGGGCATTTCCCAACCAGTTTCAATCACAGGTCGTAGACGATAGAATCTCAAAGCTAAATCATCTGGCGGTGTGTCGTTAGCAAACGACCAAATGTGACAGTAGGTGCGCCACGCTACCTCAAAATATTCAATTAGTCCGTCGCAAATCACTCCATCAAAGTCCAGGGCTAAAATTTTGGGACTACTTGCGGTCATTGTTTTGAGGATTAAAACTGCTGTTGTCAGCTTAACTGAACTAGTAATTATTTTTCTGTATCAATTTACCTGCATTTCTTGCAACTACCTTTTAACTTCGTCGGACTTACGTTGTAACGAGGTATATTTTCGTTGAACCATGATTATCTACTTTAAACTTCCAACAAGAAAATATGCATATGGATAGATGAAAATCAAGTCAAGGGGTAGCATAAAATACAGGAGGTATGAACCCTTAACCCGTAAGAAATACTAAATTTTACTGCCCTAGATAGATGCGGTTACAAAATCCTCAATGTTAAATGCCAACCGCTTGCGGCTGCAAGATTTACATCAAATCCCTCTACATTCATTGGTGGCACAAACGGCAAGTGCGATCGCCATTTTAATTGGCAGTTTGGTACTGGTTGGCTGGTATCTTGACATCGAAGTTCTCAAGAGCGGCTTCCTTGGTAGCCCCGCCACAATGAAAGTCAACACAGCGTTATGCTTTGTGCTGTCAGGTGTGTCGCTGTGGCTGTGTTTGAGAAGCGAGGAAAGGGAGAGGGGGGGAAATAGAGATGGGAGAAACAACAAGAGGAGAGAAAGAAGAATTCAAAATTATTTCCCCACTCCTCGACTCCCCCACTTTGCCTCTGTTTCAATCTCCACTATCTGTGCAATAGCGGTTACCATAATTGCTGCACTCACACTCAGTCAATATCTATTCGGCTGGAATCTCGGCATTGATGAACTGCTGTTTCGTGACTCCCCAACCTCTGTGGCGACATCGCATCCAGGACGAATGGGATTGAACACAGCACTGAACTTTATGCTGATCAGCGTAGCTCTAAATCTTTTGATTCATCAAAAAAACCACCGCAGCTATTGGTATGCACAAATTCTGGCTTTGATAGCCATTTTGATTTCCTTTCAAGTGCTTATGGGCTATGCCTACAAAGTGAAAATTTTCTACGGAGTTGCTTCTTATACAACATCAATGGCGTTACACACATCATTGTTGTTCATAGTACTGGGTATAAGCGTTCTGTGGGCACGGGCAGAACATGGGTTCATGAGAGTAGTCATAAGTGATAGTTACGGTGGCTTACTTGCACGTCGTTTGTTGGTTGCTGCGATCGCTATACCCTTTTTGCTGGGGTGGTTAATCATTGAAGGTCAACGCGCAGGAAAATACGATCCGGCGTTTGCAGTGTCGGTGTTTGCTATCATCTTGATTGTGATTTTCGCCGTGTTGGTTTGGCAAAGTGCAGCGGTTATTGAACGCTTAAGCAGCCAACGCGATATCTCCGATGAGCTACGCTTAAGCGCTCAAGATGCAGTGAGAGCTTACGAAGATAAACTGGGAAGCTTCGTAGATGCTAACGTCATCGGCATTCTGTTTGGCGAGGTGAATGGGGATATCCAGCAGGCAAACGATGAATTCCTTAGAATGATTGGTTACACGCGGGAGGATCTGCTAGCAGGCAGGATTGACTGGAAGAATATCACACCACCAGAGCATTTATATTTGGATAAGCAAGGTATCGCCGAAGCAAAGAGAACCGCTAACGGTGCTTGTACGCCTTACGAGAAAGAATTAATTTGCAAGGATGGTAGCCGTGTCACAGTTTTACTTGGTTACGTGCTGCTAGGAGAAAAACGGCAAGAGGCTGTAGCGTTTGTCTTAGACTTAAGCGAACGGCAAGCCGCGCTACACGAATGCAAGCAAGCACAAGCAGAGCAACAAAAATTAGTATCGCTGGTGGAAAATAGCTCTGACTTTATCGGCATTGCCACCCTTGAGGGTCAATTGCTGTATATAAATGATGCAGGTCAAAAATTGGTAGGGCTTGCCAGCCAGGAAGAGGTGAGGCAAAAGGTAATATTAGATTATGTAATGCCCGAAGATAAAGCCTATCTTCAAGAACATATTCTGCCGACTGTGTTGTCACAAGACCGCTGGCAAGGAGAATTCCGCTTCCAGCACTTCCAGACTGGTCAAGTAATACCAGTCGATTACAACATCTTCACTGTCAAAGATCACAACACAGGTCAGCCAATTGCCTTAGCTACGGTGACTCGCAACATCACTGAGCAAAAGCAAGCTGAGGAACGAATACTACAACTCAACAAGGATCTACAACGTCGCGTCACGGAGTTACAAACTTTACTTGAGGTGATCCCAATTGGGGTTGGAATTGCCGAAGATTCAGAATGTCGAACTATTAAGGTTAACCCAGCTTTTGCCAAGCAGTTGGGGGTATCACCAGATATAAATGTCTCACTCAGCGCCCCTAATGACGAAAGACCAACAAGCTTTAAAGTTTACCGTGACGGTAAAGAACTGTCAGCAAAAGAACTTCCTATGCAGTACTCTGCTGCTCAAGGTGTCGAAGTTCTGGATTCGGAACTTGATATCGTCCATGAAGATGGCAAAATCGTCAAGCTGTTGGTGTACGTTACACCCTTGTTTGACGAGCAGAGTCAGACTAGAGGATGCATCGGTGCATTTTTGGATATTACAGTCCGCAAACAAGCAGATGAAGTGCTGCGGAATCAGCAAAAATGGCTGGAAGATGTGCTTAACCTGATGCCAAGACCGCTGCTATTTATTGAACCAGGAACGGGGCGGGTGACTTTCGCCAATCGAGCAGCTGACAAATTAGCTGGAGGCGAATTTCCCAAAGGAGTTCCAGCTGATGAATATCACACGGTTTATAACTGCACAGATGCAGCTGGTAATACCATCCCCAATCACCAAACACCAGGGGCGCGGGTTGCTCGTGGGGAACGTGTGGATGGGTTCGAGATGGACTGGCATACAAATGGAGGTGTGCGCTCACTACTGATATTTGCCGATACTCTGCCAGCGATGCACGGTTATCCGGCTACCTGTATCATGGTGTTCCAAGATGTCAGCAACCTCAAGCAGGTGGAAAAGGCCCTCTCATTAGGTTACAAAAGGCTCCAGCTACTATTTGATACAGCTAGCGATTTACTATCAAGCCAACAACCAGTAGCACTGATTGACAGTGTTTACCGAAAACTCTCTGAGCAAATTGGTTTGGATATTTACTTTAACTATTTGGCCGATGAAAGCTCTCAGGTAATGCGGCTAGAGTCTTACAGTGGCATTTCTCCAGAACAGGCTAAAGAAATTGAGTGGCTGGCATTTGGTCAAGCGGTTTGCGGTACTGTAGCCCAAGAGCGCCATCCAATTGCTGTAGACAATGTGCAGCAATCAACTGACCCGAAAACAGAATTGATTCGCTCATTAGGCATTAAAGCTTATTATGCTTATCCGTTGATAACGCAGGGGCAACTTTTGGGGACTTTTAGCTTTGGCAGCCGCACTCGGCTTAGTTTCACCGAGAATCAAAAAGGGATGATGCAAGCAGTGTGTGACCAAATAGCGATCGCAATGGAACGCGCTAGCTTAATTACTTCTTTGCAGCAGCAAACTGAGCAGTTGCGAGAGGCAAACCGCATGAAGGATGAGTTTCTAGCAATATTGTCTCATGAGCTGCGATCGCCCCTCAATGCTATCCTCGGTTGGGCGCAACTACTGCATTCTCGCAAGCTTAACGAAATCCAAAAAGCTCGGGCTGTGGAAACAATCGAACGCAATGCTAGAGCGCAAACCCAGCTAGTTGAAGACCTGCTGGATCTTTCGCGGATGATTAGAGGCAAGTTGCGCCTGAATGTCCATACTTGCGATCTAGTTCCGATTATTCAGTCAGCGATGGAGACTGTTAGCCTAGCCGCTCAATCCAAAGCAATCGATGTGAAATTTTCCCTTTTATTCCCAAAAGAAGCACAAAATCCAGATTTAGGGGTCAATAGCGAACATCCAGAAGCTCTGGAAGCAAAATTTGAAACTCCTCAAGAGTCCAACGACCTCAATTCTAAATTCTTAGTTTCCGGTGATGCCGAGCGCTTGCAGCAAATAATCTGGAATTTGCTATCCAATGCCATCAAATTCACATCCACAGGAGGACGGGTAGACGTGCAATTGTCAGTGGTCAATGGACAAGAACAACAACTGATAACTGACAAATACGCCCAAATTCAGGTGATTGACACAGGCATTGGTATCAGGACTGATTTTCTCCCTTATGTCTTTGATCGCTTTCGTCAAGCCGATAGTTCTAGCACTAGGTCGTATGGTGGATTGGGACTAGGATTAGCGATTGTGCGACACTTAGTAGAACTGCATGGCGGTACCATCTACGTCAATAGTCAAGGTGAGGAACAAGGAACGACTTTTACAGTCAAGCTACCACTTCTACAGAATCAACAGCCTGCCCCCGGTTACTGAGCGACTTGTGCCGAGCGTTCGCCTTCGGTCTCGTAGAGAAGCCGAGGTAAGCCGTTCGCCTTCGGTCTCGTAGAGAAGTTGAGGTAAGCCGAAGTGCTGCCCCCCTGCTCCTTCCTCCCTCCCTCCTAGGTATCCGGGTGCTGGTTGTAGACGATGAAGCTGATAGCCGTGAATTTATCACTACAGTACTCGAACAGTGCCACGCCGAAGTTCAAGCAGTATAGCAAGCGAATTAAAGGTTAGGACATAAGGACAAGCGTGGATGTTAGGAATAGTAATGTTTTACCTCCTGCCTTCTGCCTTCTGCCTTCTGCCTCCTGCTATAGCATCAGTCCCAGAGGCATTACAGGTGCTTCTGGTGTGGAAACCAAATGTTTTAGTCAGCGACATCAGTATGCCTCAAGAGGATGGTTACTCTTTAATCCGCAAACTGCGATCGCAACCCCCAGAACAAGGGGGAAAGATTCCCGCAGCTGCGTTGACAGCCTATGCCAGAGCAGAGGATCGGATGCGAGCTATACAAGAAGGTTATCAGCTACATTTGCCTAAACCTATTGAGCCAGCTGAGTTAGCTACAGTAGTCGCTAGCCTTGTTGGTCGTACTTAGATACTTGATTGTTTTACTTAACACATAATTTATAGTGATTCATATTTGGATCTAAATAAGAATCGCTATAGAAATTTATTATTAGATTTTGTATGAGCTTTTTTATGAGTTTTTAGGCTATGTAAATTTGAAATTCAAGCTAATATATTCTAATTAAATAAATTATCTTTAAAAAATTACTTTAGGAATTATTTTAATTAAATTATTCCCATAATCCTAATTTATAAAGAGCCAAAATTTACATATTTAGTTAATGCATAAATTTTGATAATTTAGCATAGTTGCTAAGTAGAGCGATTTGCGGGATATTCAACTATGTATATTGTTTTGTATTTGAGTATAAATATTTACGATTTTATTGAGGCGATCGCTACTTATATAAGATTCATATTTGATTTTTGTTGGTGTAGCCTGCGCTTGCGCTTAAAAACTGCGTACACCTCTAACTTCCTTCTTGACTATTCCCTATTCCCTATTCCCTATTCCCTATTCCCTGTCTCTACAAGTCAGTTCCCGAATCAAATCGGATTACTATAAAAGCTGTTTCCGAAATAGACAGTTTAAGAGTTGTATTTGAATTATGTAACCTTAGCTAATTCAACAAGGCTATAGCAACTGTTGATTTATAGCACTCTCAAAGGCTGATGTTATAAATTGCACAAACATCTAGCTTCATTAGCGTGATTGGTGTGTAATATTCACCAAATATACTCAGATAATCATGCACAAAATTAAGGGTCTATATTTCAACTCCAATGAATCTAACAAATGAGTAGTATTTTGGGCATTTTAGTATTTTATATGTTTATTATAACAAAGAGATTTGCACAAACAGTAGTAGCACCACAACAGCTAAATGATATTGACTTGCATAACTCCAAGCAAGCTTATTTTTTGCAAGAAGTGATTGAAAATTTAGAAGATGGGATCTTGATTGTAACTGAGGCTTGCGAACTGCTTCATGCTAATGCATCTGCTCTTCGTCTTTGTTGCCAATTCAATCAAGACAATCTTAGCGATAATTTGGTATCATCAGCCATCTGGCAGCTTTGTGAAACATTACTTAATAGCCGGACTAACTTGTCTGATCAACTCATCATTTTGTCAGACGAGATTATGCTTGATAAATCAAATATTTTTCGCATTCGGGTGAGATTGCTAGATTTAGATTGGTTTGATGTACCTTGTTTGTTAGTGACTATAGAAAATCGGTACGAGTCTTTAAAAAGTTTGGCACTCACTGAAGTCAAAAAATTTGAGCTAACGCCGCGAGAAGCTGAAATTTGGTTTCTTTATAGAGGTAATTACAGCTACAAAGAAATTGCAGCCAAGCTTCACATTACTCTAAATACAGTGAAGAAGCATATGAAAAATATTCACACCAAACGGCAAGCATTTCTTGCACTTGACGAGTAGGATGATAATCAGAATTGATTTGTGAAATGTAAGTTATCATTATTCGTTAGCTTATGACGAATAAATAACTAGTTAACTATTTCATACATCAATTAAGATTACCATCAACCGCCCCAGCCACAAAAAGATGGGGCTTGTAACTAGAAAGGAGAACCTCCTGAAATGTACAAGTCATTAACTGAAGGCTGTTCTGGCGATACTTTAGCACAAGAAATAATGTAGTTTTTAGGCATATTTGTTGTAGCATTGATGTTAGTATTCACCTTAAATATACTAACAAATATATTTTTCTAGCCATCAGCTTTATCATGAGAGTGTCCATTATTTAAGGTGATGGTTTCTAATTATTTTGCAAGTTTTATCTACCGAGAATCAGGGGCTTTTTGCAAAATTAATAATGTATCGTAAATCTGTCTATATAATTTGTTATTATTTTGCGCTTCCATAGTAATCTTGTTGAAACGATCAATACTTAGACCATTATCTTCAACTATTTTTTGGGAGCGTGTACAGTAATTCACTGCGATGTCTTGAGCTTTTCTTGGAAGACCATTTATGCTGTTACTGTCGTTACAAACAATCGTGGGAATTTCTCCACTACCAATAAGTTTTTTAATTTCTTCAAAAGCGTGTTGACGAGCTGGCTCCATTGCTAACACAGCTTGAGCGTAACTGTTGATTTCAGTCTTATTAACTGGTGGATTTTGAGCGTAAACTTTTGAATTCAACGGCAAACTGCTGGAAATCAAACTCGCAGTACCTATCACGCCAAAAAGCATGTATTGGGAAAACGTTCGCTTTCGGCTAGGTCGAAAAAACAAAGAGGAAATGTTCTTCATTTGGTGTGTGAGACTGAACTGCAATAGGGATATGATAATGAACTTGAATTATTTCAGGAGTGGGAAGTTCCGACTTTATATATTTATTGTCAACTTTCTCGACATATTTGACACAGTTCGATTACTTTAGTTTGAAGTACTGGCATTTCTGAAGCTCCTTGCTTGAGACTCACTTCTAACTCTAGTAGTAGCGGTAAGCAGGAGATTAGCTGCTCTACAGAGAGGAACTTGACTTCTTGCTGTAAGAAGTAAATACGTTTGGGGTTACCTATATCAGCGGCTGAAGCGATCGCTTGCTGATTGCGTTCACCACTCTCTATCATGATTTTGACCCATAACCAGGTGCGAAACTGACCAATTAGTGTTGCAACTATCCGCAACCCAGGTTCGGAAGCATTGATGAGAGCTGCCAATGTTTCCAGCGCTCTAGCTGTATTCCCTGTTCTAATTGCTGCTGCCAATTGTAAGCTATTTTGAGTAGTATTTCTGACTAGCTGAGTAACAGTAGTTACGTTTAAAGGCTTGTTGCTACCTTCGAGATATAACCGTAATTTCTCTATCTCATTGTCAAGGAGTCGTGTATCGTTACCTACAGATTCTGCCAATAATTCCGCAATCTTAGGAGTCAGTTTTACACCCACAGCTTGAGCTGCTTGATTAACAGATTGCACCAGCAATTCTGTTTTCCAGGGTGGGATGAGTGGAAATTCTCGGAACTCGGTGGCTAATTGTTTGAATAATTTCGTGGATTTGAGGCGTTCATCTGGCTTGTTGCGGCTTGTGAGCAATAAAAATGAGTTTTCGGGAATTAATGGCAGTGTTCGTCCTAGTTCTGCTAATACGTTCTCTGGACAGTGCTGGCAAAGAGTGGTATTTAGCAACCACACCAAGCGCCCACCAGCGCCAAAAGGCGGTGTCATTACTTGATTTAACCCTTGGATTCCAGCATCAGCTTGATCTGGGGGTAATGAAGTGTAGTTAAAGCTTGTCCATAGGGGATCGAGGACGCGATCGCGCAACAAAGCAACCGCTTTTTCTATGGCAAAATCGTCTTCACCCCAGTAAACATAGATTGGCATAGATAAACCTCATGGAACATGCAAGGGACAATAAGAGAAGCAAAAGGAAAAAATTCCCCCTTTTCCTACTATCGGCAAAAGCTAAATACTTTTGAAATCAATCTGTGTAATCTGGGTAATTTTCCCTAAAATCTATCAAGTGAGAGCGCGAGGCAAAGAAGATTGGACGACAACTATCAAACTTACTTGAATCGGGTAGCAAGAATGACGCTGCCAGAAGCTTACAGATCCCAAGTCCAGCATATCCAGGAATCTTCTAAATTTCAGCCGCATTCCGGCGCGAGAATTGCAGCCCCTTTTCCTGGCTATACGCTCATTACCCCGTCAGCGGATGAAGAAACAGAAAACTCCACTTTCTATGCCAAGTTACAAGCTTACCAGCAGGAACTTTTGCAATTGCCTGTCAACAGTGATTTGATTGTCCCTGTACCCCCTGCTAGCTTTCATCTGACTTTGGCGGACTTGATTTGGGATAGTGCTTATCGTGACGCTTATGAAAAAAATCCTGAATTTGAACAACAGTTACGTTCTTGCTGTGTTGAAATATTTCAACAATATCAACAATTCATGACACGCGAGACTAATCCGATTTCCTGGCAAGTATTGGGATTGGTAGTCATGCCAAGAGCTGTAGGTGTCTGTTTAGTACCCCAGGATGAACGCTGCTACGAACAAATTATCCAATTTCGCCGCACAATCTATCAAAACCCGAAGTTAATTGCTTTGGGTATTGAACAGCATTATCACTTTACAGCCCACGTTACATTAGGCTACTTTGGGGAGGTTTCACCAGATTTAGACCGTACAAACCTCAGCATCATGCTTTCTGAGTTGAATCAGCAATGGCTGTTAAATTCCCCAGAATTTTTGATCCACCGAGTCGAACTGCGGAAATTTGACAATATGACGCACTATTATCGTGAGTCAGACTGGCCGAGTTTAGATTTTTGAATTTAAACGCACATTAGCTAGATTTTCGTTTATAAATTGGTAATTCGTAATAGGTAATATTTTATATTATTACCTATTTTTTATTATCTAAAATTTCTGCTGTTCATGAGTCCATACAGTTCAGTTAAGGATTGTTTGTACAGATTTCATGTGTGTAGAGGCGTTGCAATGCAACGTTTCAAAACAAGGTTGTCAGCGTGCAAATTATCTTAACTCAAGCGTATTGGTTCATAAATCAATACGCTTGGGTTAAGAAAAATAGTAGGTTGGATAACCCCGCATGTAAGTGACTCCCAACCTCCGCCTATTTTTTATCATCTAAAATTTTTACTGTTCATAGGCAAGGTAATACAAACATACAAATGGTCAAATATTTAAGTAATAATAGTAACTTTTCCAGTTTCGATGTCGTAACAAGCGCCAATAACTTTTAGTTTACCTTGACTGATAAATTTTGCCAAAATTGTTGAGCTTTCCTGCAATTTTTCAGCCTGATATTGAATGTTAGCTATAACGGCATCCTGAGTTCTATCACTCGTTGTTAACTTTGCCCTTCCTAAAGATGGTTTGATACCCTCAATAATTAAACTAATTCTACCAGGAAGTGGCTCGTTTTTAATAGCTTCTGCTACTGCACCACATCTTCTATGACCCAGGATAACAATCAACTGAGAACCTAATACTGCTGTGGAATATTCTAGACTACCTATAATCGTGTCACTAACGACATTACCAGCAACTCGCACGACAAATAAATCCCCAAGTCCCTGATCGAAGACAATTTCCGCAGGTACTCTGGAATCTGCACATCCCAAAATAGATGCAAAAGGATACTGAGCTTTAGCAACTAATTGCAAACGTTCCAGTGATTGGTCGGGATATTGACGTTTTTGATTTACGAATCTTTGATTACCATCCAGCAGGCGTCTGATAGCTTCATTAGGACTAACTGGATTGGGATTGTCTGGATGAACATCAGCAACAGCAGCTTGCTCTTTACTCCAAATACTAGGGCCAAAAGCAGTAACCGCAATGCTTAGCACACTTGCCAATTTCAAAAAATCACGACGTCCTACAAATCCATTAATTCGACTCATTAGTCTACCTGACAACAGTTTTGTCGTTGTTAGGAAGATATCAGACTTAGACAGGATGCAAGAGTACCCTCTTACACTGTTTAAGAGTTATTTAATCTTTAGGTGTTAGGCAAAAGTCATATTAGGACTCCTGTTTGATTTTTGAACAAAACCACGAGAAAATACGGAGGGACATACAAGTCTAAGAGGAAACAATGGTCAGCCATCATTTACAAACTGCGACACTCGCAGTGCAAGTATCGCGGCAACAGTCAAAGGATGGTTGTTTGCTCAGTGATGATATTAAGAGGGAAAAGTAGCGTGATGCAAAGTCATATTGAAGAGGTGAGCATCCCAAGCCAATCTCTCGTTCTCCGCGCTTTTACGAATATCGATTACGCTGACGCTTACCGCATCAAACTTACTGAATCAGTACCTCCATTACCTCAAAGTGTTGACGCACTGACGCGAGCTATTTTTTCCTCTATGCCGCACTGGGTTTGGATGCTATTGCGATTACGTGACAGCCTAGTTCGTCCTCTTGGATTGAAAATATCCCAAGCAGTTGAGCCGAAGCCTACCCCCGTTGCTCTTCAGCCGGGCATGAAGGTAGGAATATTTGAAGTATGGGATCGGAAGTCAAATGAGGTTCTAATGGGAGAAGATGACTATCATTTAGACTATCGTGTGTCAGTGTGCTTGGAGCAAGAAGCCAATTATTCTTGGGTAGTAGTTTCGACTGTAATTCGATTTAATAACTGGTTAGGTCGAATTTATTTTCTACCTGTCAAACCACTTCACCGTGTGATTGTTCCAGCACTTATCCGTTACGGTCTTGTTAAATACAGTAAGTACAGTAAGTAATAGACCTGTCCGAAATATAAATTTGGTACTCCTAAGGATTTACGTTTGCATTTACCTACAAGATTAAACCCAATAAAACCTGTGGTTTTTGTATATTTAATTCCTTTTTTGCAAAACTGAGATGCTCCCCTCTTTCTTCCTTTATGGTTTAGGCGCAATCCGTCTATTCCATATTGCTCATAAGCATGTTTCCAACGTGTTATTGAACCTAGCGATACATCTAAAATTGTCTGAATTTCTTCGTACAAGTAACCTTGATAAACCAGTTTGACTGCCAACGCTTTTCTGACTTCACGCGCATCTGGGCGACAATCAATAAATTCTTGCAGTTCTGCAATCGGGGCTTGTAGATGCTGGTTTATCATGTTCGTTGTTAGACAAATGTATCTCTCCGTATTCTCTCGTAGCTTTTTTCAAAAATCAAATCTGATTCCTATATTAAATGTGGTTTTATTTGTGATACTGCTTGTCATATTCCACTTTGCCATATTCTAATTTGATTATTCGGTCTGCTAGATGAAAATAGCGATCATCGTGGCTGATCGCCAACACTGTTTTGCCGCGCATTCGCAGTTCTGGTAGTAGCTGAGTGTAGAATATTTCCTTGAATAAGGGGTCTTGGTCAGCTGCCCACTCATCAAACAAATAAATTGGTCGGTCTTCTAAATACGCTGTGAGCAATGCTAATCGTTTACGTTGTCCTTGAGAAAGAGCAGTTGTAGAAAATTGTCCATTTTCTACTTTCACCTTATGGTCGAGTTGGAGTTGCTTGAGGTAGTTTTTGGCTTGAGTATCTAAGTTAGTATTTTCTAAACCTAAAAGTTCCTCGAATAAATAGAAGTCAGAAAACACCACCGAAAAATGCTGGCGATACCACTCTCGATTATGTTGGGTAATTGGCTCTTCATCAAATAAAATTTCGCCATTTTCCGGGATGTATAGTCCAGTAAGGAGTTTAGCTAGGCTGGATTTTCCACTGCCATTACCACCTACGATAAACACCAATTCTTGAGGGTATAATGTCAGGTTGATGGGGCCGAGGATAAAGCTATTGTCTTCTTGATCTGTCCGGTAAGTGTGGCTAATATCTTTAAGTTCTAAGCTCTGCCAGCCAGATTTAAAAGTAGGTGGAACTGTCGATACTTCAGCGCGACTAGCTAGAGATAAACCGAGCGATTCTATCTTTTGTAAGGCAACGTTGGCTTTGCCAAGTTGGGGAAGATTGGTGACGATGTTGTCCATTGGCAACATCAAGTAGGTGAAAGTGAGGATATAGCCAGATAGGGTTTGGGGATTGATGGTAAGCAAATAAGGTAGTGCAAACAGTAAAAAACCCATCGCGAAAAAAAACAGGAGTTTACCCCAACTAGTAGTTGTGGCAAACAGCGTCAGACCATCAACATTGTGACGACGAAATTTAGTAGCCGTTGATTGTAAGTGTTTTGTCAAAAAAACTTGACGGCGTTGATAGTTGAGCTTAAGTTCCTTGACTCCTTCTGTGATGGTACGAAAATGTTTAAACAGTACGTCTTGATCCTCACGGGCTAGGGCGAGTAATTGCCCTCCTCTATTCAACAGCCACTGACAGCTACCTATTCCGACAACTATCAGACTGACAACTATTAGAAATACTAACCAGGATAGCCAGGTTATATACACTAGGCAACCCAAGACCATTGCTAAATCAATACACAGGAAAGGAATCACATACACAGCATTAGCAACAGCCTGTACATCTTCTGTTAAAGTTGCCAACAGTCGAGGATTTCCTAACTGTTCCAGATGACTTAACTCTGAAGCCAGAATCTGCCGACCCAAGCGCATTCTTAATTGCAAGATGGCATTTTGAGATAGGCGAATCAGCATTACTTGCGAAATAATACTGGTAATGAGTGCTACCATTACTAGTCCCACAAAACCCCAAGCTATAGATGTGAGGGGTGAAGTACTGCTGCGAGTCGCAGCACTGCTGATTAAGGCGATCAGTCCAGCACTACTACCACCACTCAGGAATCCAGTGATGATCGCGATCGCCACCATCCCCCAAGAAGATTGCAGGAGAAAGTAAATTAGATTCATGACGATTTGTTAGGGATTGGGGAATGGGGAATTGGGAATTGGGAATTGGGAATTGGGAATTGGGAATTGGGAATGGGGAATGGGGAATGGGGAATGGGGAATGGGGAATGGGGAATGGGGAATGGGGAATTGGGAATTGGGAATTGGGAATTGGGAATTGGGAATTGGGAATTGGGAATTGGGAATGGGGAATTGGGAATTGGGAATTGGGAATTGGGAATTGGGAATGGGGAATGGGGAATGGGGAATGGGGATTAAGAATATTTAGTTAAAACCCGACCCGGCGTAAGGGAGGATTTTTTCCTCAAGACCGTGCTGGCTTACTAATCCTCTTTATTGTGTTTACTTCAAAGTGTTAATACTTCATAAATTTAGATGACAATTATTAATATCTTGCTGTTAATCCTTTGTGTACCATCTGTCTTGTTTTACTGCTATGGGATTTATGCAGCGATCGCTTTCTTGAATCACCCCCATCCCATTGATCCTGAATTCCATCCAGCTGTTACCATACTTAAACCAATTTGTGGAGTTGATAGCGATGCTTATGAAAACCTCGCCTCATTTTGTCAACAGGATTATCTAGAGTACCAGATTATCTTTGCTGTACGCGATCGCCAAGACCCTGGTATAGAAGTTGTCGAGAAAATCATTCAGCAGTTTCCAGATGTGGATATTCATTTGGTGGTGAGCGATCGCATTATTGGCACAAACTTGAAAGTGAGTAATTTGGCGAATGCTGTCGTCGCCGCCAAACATGAAATTCTCCTGATAGCGGATAGTGACATTCGAGTTGGGACGGACTATTTGCAACGAGTTATCCAGCCGCTGAAAGATGAGAGTGTTGGTGTTGTTACTTGTTTGTATCGTTCTTTAGCACAAGGATGGGTAACAACTTTAGAGGCGATAGGGACTGCTACGGACTTTCATGCAGGCGTTTTAGTAAGTAATCAACTCGAAGGGATAAAATTTGCTTTCGGTTCCACTATTGTAATTCGCAAACAAGTGCTGGAATCGATTGGCGGATTTGGTGCGATCGCGGATTATCTGGCGGATGACTTTCAACTTGGATACTTACCAGCCCAAGCTGGTTACAAAGTTGTGCTATCTGACTATGTAGTTGAACATGTCCTGGCAACTAGTACGCTAGTTGATGCCATCCAGCGGCAAATTCGCTGGGCGCGTTGTATTCGCGTTTCTCGCCCTTGGGGTTATCTAGGATTGCTGTTTACCTACGGTACAGTTACTAGCTTATTGTTGTTGATTACTACGCAAGGTTCAATTGTAGGTTGGACTGGGTTAGCCATCACTTGGATGATGCGGTTAGTAATGGGCTGGGTTGTTGGGGTGAAGATTCTCAATGACTCCGTTGCTAAAAAGTTCTTGTGGATCATCCCTTTGCGCGATTTGATTCATTTTGCTATGTGGTGCTATGGCTTTGTGGGCAGCACAATTGAGTGGCGGGGACAGCGACTGAAGTTGACAAAAGAGGGTAAGTTGCTGGCGATCTAAGGAGGCAGGGGGGTAGGGGAGCAGGGGAAGCAGGGGGAGAATTCCTAGCTTTTCACTCAGGACTCAGGACGGGCTAAACGCCCCGCTACCGCTAACAGGACTCCTCACTCAGCACTTTGGAGCCAGGACTACACTCCGCCCGATTGATATTATATTTCTAATTATTCTTCTCTGTGATTTAGATACATCTGTCTTCAGTAAGGTAAAACGTCAATTGTACATTTGATATTGTTGCTACTGATAGTTATTAATTGCAATCAGAGTTGATATTGAAATAGGCCCAAACTGGCAATTTAACAATTTCTGGACTTACGCATTGAAAACCTGAAACCTCGATCCCCCCCTAAACCCCCCTTAAAAAGCTACCGTGTATACACAAGTACTCGAATTGCATCATAATCCCTCGAATCACCCCACCCTAACCCTCCCCTTGTTAAGGGGAGGGAATAGGATTTCTAATTTCCCCCCTTGAT
>Ga0209906_100095_pt1 | contig 131585 bp, 120 predicted proteins | sample FECB24metaG_FD_188303 | JGI IMG/M metagenome (GOLD analysis project Ga0209906, IMG submission 188303) | Cyanobacterial communities from the Joint Genome Institute, California, USA from Joint Genome Institute, California, USA - FECB-24 metaG... ... | reverse complement strand
TTCGACCATCTTTTGTCCTAAAGTCTTCCACTTGCTTTAACTGTTCGATTAGATTAGCACCCATAATTTTCATCCCCTAAACACTTGCTATTTTACAGGTTTTAGGGGATGAATCATCCCTGCCCCTACGGGGAAGGAAGCTACGCCTTGGTCTCGCAGAGAGCATTGAAACGAGCGTCAGAGCGACTGGGGTTTAAATCCTTGCCTGAAAAATTGATAACAGATAACTGGTTGACAATTAGGGAAAAATTAGAGATAATAACAAAGTTGCCAAACAAGGGACTGTAGTTCAATTGGTTAGAGCACCGCCCTGTCACGGCGGAAGTTGCGGGTTCGAGCCCCGTCAGTCCCGTTTTCAAGTTATCAACGCTGAGTCCTGATTACTATAGGAATTAGACATTCAGTAATTAGCCATGTCATAAAGTCCGTAATTCCTAGACTCATTACAGAAGCGATGAATCGCATCTCTAAGAACTCAGGACTCAGGGCTTAGATATAAGCTAAATTTATCATTTTTTGCGAAAGAGAGAATCAACTGTGACTGTTAGAGTCCGTATTGCTCCGAGTCCGACTGGGAATTTACATATTGGTACAGCCAGAACAGCCGTATTTAACTGGTTGTTTGCCCGCCACCACGGTGGGAAGTTCATCCTGCGAATAGAAGACACAGACCTAGAGCGATCGCGTCCTGAATACACTGATAATATTTTGGAAGGACTGCGCTGGCTGGGACTAAACTGGGATGAAGGGCCATTTTTCCAATCCCAACGCCTAGATCTCTACAAAGAAGCAGTGCAAAAACTGCTAGATCAAGGATTAGCCTATCGCTGCTATACCACCTCTGAAGAACTAGAAGCTCTGCGAGAAGCCCAGAAAGCCAGAAACGAAGCCCCCCGCTATAACAACCGTCACCGCAACCTCACTTCAGAACAACGCGCCGCCTTTGAAGCAGAAGGTCGCTCTTCTGTAATTCGCTTCAAAATTGAAGATGGGCGAGAAATTGTCTGGAATGACCTAGTAAGGGGAAAGATGTCTTGGCGAGGTAGCGATTTAGGTGGTGATATGGTCATTGCCCGCGCCTCAGAAGAAGGTAGCGGTCAACCTTTATACAACTTTGTCGTTGTAGTGGATGACATCGATATGCAAATCACCCATGTCATTCGGGGAGAAGACCACATTGCCAATACCGCCAAGCAAATTCTGCTGTATGAAGCAATGGGTGCAAAAATTCCAGAGTTCTCCCACACGCCGCTAATTTTGAACATGGAAGGACGCAAACTTTCTAAGCGAGATGGTGTTACTTCCATTTCTGACTTTCAGCAAATGGGCTTTACTTCTGAAGGCTTAGTAAATTACATGACATTGTTGGGTTGGTCGCCACCAGACTCGACACAAGAAATATTTACCTTAGAAGAAGCAGCGAAAGAATTTGGTTTTGAGCGTGTAAATAAAGCAGGTGCAAAGTTTGACTGGGACAAGCTGGATTGGTTAAACAGTCAGTATATCCACAAGACGCCAGTAGATAAACTCACAGATTTACTCATACCCTATTGGCAAGCGGCTGGGTATAAATTTGATGGTGGAAGAGAACGCGCTTGGTTAGAACAGCTAGTAACTTTAATTAGCCAGAGTTTGACTCGTTTAGTAGATGCAGTACCTCAAAGCCAATTGTTTTTCACTGACACAGTTGAATTTAGCGAGGAAGGTAGTACACAACTGAAGCAAGAAGGTTCTACTGCTGTCATTGAGGCGATTGTCACAGCTTTAGAAAATCAGCCTCAACTCTCAGAAGCCTTTGCCCAGGACATTATTAAGCAAGTGGTGAAAGAGCAAAAAGTCAAAAAAGGCTTAGTAATGCGATCGCTCCGAACCGCCTTAACTGGCGATATTCATGGCCCCGACCTCATCCAATCCTGGTTACTACTCAATCAGATCGGTTTAGACAAGCCGCGCTTGAGTAGAGCAATAACAGAAGCCAATTAGCGATCGCTTCCAGTGTTGAGAATATTTTAGATTTTAGGGGCGCACAAACGTGCGCCCTTATCCATCAGGTAGAGCAACTATAGAAAAAAGAAATTATTGACTAAGTAGGCTCTCATCTGTCGCCTCACTTACAGGGTAGATAGCCTTCTGTACTGGGATTTAGTCCCCCCGCAGTTAATTCTTGCTCAGTCGCCAATAGTGATGCAAAGTTGGTTTTCCCCAGGTGTTGCTGGCGACCACTATCACGCCAGTGGCGTTGCCGTCAAGTCGTTGATTTGCTCCTGGTCCGGGAAAAATACTTAGGGCAGAGTTGGGGAATTTCTTCGGTTGAATGGCGTAAGTGTCAGGATCACTGCTGACTGGAACCAATACCCAGGACTGCAACTCACTTTGGCTCTTTTGCTGCAAACTTATGTACCCATTAGCCGCAGGTGTGGCTGGCGCTTCGATATACAATTGACTTAGCTGCGAGGCCCGGATGCGGTAGGTTCCATCGGTCTGCTTCTCCAGAACCCACAGGTGTCCTTGTATCCATGCTTGAGCATCAGGAGGATCTTGGTTCCAGGTCCAGATCGAGTCGTTGGCATTCGGAGAGCCATTAGCCGGTAGTAAATAACTACCCGTCACTTGGTGAATCAACATCCAGGTACCGGAAACATCATCTGGGCGTGGCATTGGAATTTCCTCATCAAGTAGTACTGTAATTTTGACGGTCTTGCCGCCAATGACTTCTCCATCGGCAACGACATCAAGGGAGCCATTGAAGACCTGATCCTCGTAGGTGGCTGGTACGGTGCCAATCCAGGAAACGTCAAAGCTAATTTCATGGTCTTGGTCTCTGCTGAGGGGACCGTGACCGGCGCTTGGTGCGATCGCTTGCACAAAAGGTGCAGTAGCACCCCTGGCTACCAGACTGACGTTCCCGATCGCGGTGATCTGTGCTGCTAATTCCGTGGCGATCGTCTCCACAATCGTATCCGCACTCACACCTTGGACAAGTTTGCAACCCGTCGCCTTGGCAATCCTTGTCCCTTGTCCTTTGATGCCGCCAGGATCGCCGCACCATTTCTGATACCCGTTATCTTTAGGCACAGGCTCGTCGTCCAGCCCCTGTGGGGCCCTATATAGCGGTTCTCGTTTGGATGCAATACAGTTTGACCTCTCTCCAAACCTCTCTCCTAAAAGGAGAGAGGCTTTGAATCTTACTCCCCTTCCCTTGTAGGGAAGGGGCTGGGGGTTAGGTCTGTATTGCACTCAACTGATAACCGCTATAGTTGATGTTCAAGCTCAGGGCCAGCACTTTGATCTTCTCGGCGACTAGTTTAGCGGTGACCGATGCCTCGGTGATGTCGTAGGAGAGTTTGGAGATTTGCTTGCAGATTGGATCGTGACCGGCGGCATCACCAAACCAGACGATAATCCGCTTGGCATCGGCACGCCAACCGATATTGCCACCTGGTGGTTGGGCTACCTGATCGAGTCCATAGAACTGAGCTTCTGGAGTGTCTTGACCCGAACTGGTCGTCCAGATATCGACTGCTGCTTTGATGTCAGCGATTTTAGAAGTCAGGCTATGCTGGTGCTTGAAGGCGTACGGATGCTCGTTAGTAACCGGAGCAGGAAAGTCTTTATAGTCGCCAACCCCGAACCAGACATCGGACCCTAAAGCCTGGATTCTGGTCATCACATCTATGATGCCACTCTTGACGGCATTGAGCGCCGACCTCATGCTACCGGTCGTATCTGCGAGAAAATAGACATCCACTTTGGGGACTACCCCAGATTTCGGGATAGTGACTTTCACCACTTCGGCGAACGTCTGATCTATGGATAGGGTCAGATCGTTTGTCGCAGGTGAAACCTGAATCGGGATACTCATTAACTTGAAGAACTCCTTTGATCCATAAAGTTTTGTCTTGTTAATTCTTTGAATTTAACTACCAGATGACGATCTCACCTTTTATTTTTATTTGTTAGAAGTATATAATTATTTATATTTTGCTTATCGGTGTGTTAACGGCAAGTCTTATATTCAGATAGAGCAAGAAGCCTAAGATGCGAAAAAACGGGGCTTAGTTGTACAGGATAATGGGATCATTCGTTAGATAATTGAGATTTTTCCGCCCACTTACTTAATTACTAATAAATTTTCCCTAATTTAAAATCAATAAGCTGACGAGCATTGAGACTGGGAAAATTAGTAGCCCAAAAGCCTACTGTGATTGAATTTATTAATTTTTATTTTTTAATTTTTTACGAGTTACACATTCACAGAAAATACAAAACACGTAAGATAAAAAACCGATTTTTAATAGCGGTTTAGGACAGGGCTATTTCATTGTATTTTTAGGGCAGTTTTTACGAATATGTTTGGGAAAACAATAATTTAGCAACGAACCTACCCCTCAAAAATGCCCATTTTGTGAGAATTAACCCCTAAGCATAAAACGTGATATTTTAGAATGAAATAGCCCTGGGTTTAGCATTTTTAAACCCCTACAGCACGGATATATTTACCATCAAAGTAATAATTAATCAAAGCCGGAAACGACCTATTTTGCTCAAAGCATATCATGATTAATTTGTACAGTGCGTAAGTCCTATTTTTAATTGCTTAGTAGTCAATTCTCCTCACATTGGGAACTCGGTGTGTAAAATTCATGTCTTTAATAACACTTAGAAACGAACGTAATTACAATGCCGACAAAAGCGCTCAATAGAGGGATGAGATTATCGTTCATGATAGTTACGCTCTTCATCACATCGGCAGTTCATGCCATAGCTGATGCCCAGGAAGTGCCAACGATATTTGGAGATATCACCATTGACAGCCAATTTTCCCCAGATCCCCTGACAGTTCGCGGGATGAGTGGTGGCTTACTATCTGGGAACCAAGTAGCTGGGAAAGAGGAAACAGCCACTGGTCCTTGTAATGGATTTGTTGATGAAACACCAGACCATACCTTGACACTAACAAGTAAATTTGACTACTTGAGGTTGTTAGTGCAAAGTCCTGAGGATACCACCATCATTATCAAGGGTCCCGGTGGTACTTGGTGCAATGACGATTTTAATGGCAAAAATTCCGGACTTGTAGGTGAATGGCTTCCTGGAACTTACCAAATTTGGGTTGGTTCCTACGAAAAAGGCAAGTATCTCCCTTACACTTTACAAATTACAAAAGAAATTAAGTAGGCAAAGGAGGATAATAGCACACAAAACTCTTATGTGTTATGCGTATATTTACTGAATTAATTTTATTTAACATAGTAAATTGAGCCGAGTTTATCGATAAGATTCCCCTGCCACATAAAGCAGAGGAAAAGCTAAAGTTTTTGCAGACAGGAATAAGTAAATACATGATATCCAAAAAATTACTGTTAATTTCCGTCAGTTCATTACTAACAGCCGGTGCAATTCTCGCCGTCATGGGGCAAAAAGCAACAACTACTGCTGCTAATACTACCGTCTTAGCAACCACTCCAGTAATTCTGGTGGAGGAAGATGGACAAGAAGCAGTTTTCTTAGAAGTACCCAGTCAGAAACAAAAGAATCAATTGAGCGAACTACTTGGGCAAAACCCTCTGTTAACTTCAGAGAGAAACCTCCAACGTAGAGTTTATAAAACAGAGCTAATTGGTTTTGACAAGCAGGCACGGAAGCAATCCAGCAAAGTATTCAAGCGTCATGAAGTGAAGTTTAAAGATAAGGCTAATGGTCAAGAATACACGCTTGACTTGCTTTCCTATGAAGGTAAGAATAGACAAGTTTTTGTTGCAGAACCTGGATCTAAAACTCCGCGTTTAATTCCGAAACCAACCGATACTTCGCAACAGTTGTTTCAATATAACGACGGTTTATACGTACTAGACACGAAAACACTGCAAGTGAGAGCGCTCAGCGATGAGCAGGCACGATCTTCTACTTTTCAAAAGAAAAAAGATTTGCCTGATTTAGGTATTGAGCATGGGCGCATTCTCTACTGGGCACAACAGCCTAAATGGTCACCAGATGGTAGTGCGATCGCTTTCATTTCAAACCGTAACCGAATTGAAAGTAACCGCATTGGTGTATGGATTTATGATTTTACTACTGGTCAAGATTCCCAAGTATATGAAAGAGACAACTTTACTTCTCATGTCCTTGGTTGGACACCAGATAACCGAATTTTAATTAATGAGTATAACCATGCAGATGGGAAGGGTACTTTAGTTTCTATTGCTCCTAAAACAAAGCAAAGACAAGAACTTGCAAGTGGTGACTTTGTTGCACAAAGCGATGACAGTAAAACTGTGCTATACATCAAACGAAATGGTACGGATGCTGAATTGTATGCACTATCCCTTTCCTCTGGGACATCTCAATTAGTTTATCAAACAGCTGCTCAGGAAAGTCTCGGTACTGCTCAAGTAGACTTTTCTGTTGATGGTACACGTATTGTAATTGCTTTAGCTAATGGGAAAACAGGCACAGAAAGTTTGCTAGTTTATAATCTCCAAACTAAGAATGCAAAACGTTTAGAACTACCGCAAGGTAAATCACTTTATGGTCGGATGACAGTGAAATGGGTAGGCGATGAGTTAGCTGTGCCTGTTGAAAGTCGGAATTTGAATTTGCCAGATTCTACATCAGAAACACTGTTGATGTCAGCAACAGCAGTATGTTCAGCACCACCCTCAAAGGGGAGCAAAAAAGTCCAAATACCAACTGTCTTAGGACATTCTCCTGCCTCGTTTTTTACATTAAGTATCATGTTTGGTTGAGATATCATGTTGGGTTGAGATGGTGGTGACCTGCTAGTGATTGCAGTTTCAGTATTACCTTGAACACAGGCAGTTAATATCCCTAAACTCACAGTTGGAAAAACTAGTACTAAAGTCAAGTGTCTAAGACTTTTGGAAGTCATTTTTGTAGTTCCATTGATTAATTTTCTTTTTATTAGCAACGAGGTATGTAATTGTTGCAATAAAAAACTCTATCTGATGAATATGATGTATCTTTTATGACATATCACAGAATTTAAAAGTTGCAAACTGTAAGAAAATCACCTCGCTCACCAGGGAGATTCGTAGGTAGTTTACTCTGTCGTGTTTCACCCTAAACGCCAAGTGGCTGCCTAAATAGCTAGCTTCTCTCTCATGGCTCTCGACAAATTCTCTGCTTGTTAACCCAAGCTGTATTAAAATTAAGTTAAATTTGATTAAGATACTTGGTGGCATTGCCGTAATGTCCTAACGGCTCTATGGCAGTGCATGTAAGACATCAAATTAAACAAAATGGATTTATAAACATCCGTTTAGCAGCTATATAGTGACAGAGTGATGCACCATTCGGTTGCTAAAGCTGATGAGTTGTATAGGCATCTAGAGGCAAATTAAAATGAAATTCTCTTGGAAAGTCCTAGTACTCTGGACATTGCCGGCTTTGGTAATTGGCTTTTTCTTCTGGCAAGGGGCATTTGCTGGCGCTCCTGCGGACATGAGTAAGAATGCAGCCAATACCCGCATGACCTACGGTCGCTTTCTAGAATACTTGGACGCCGATCGCGTTACCAATGTGGATCTTTATGAGGGCGGTAGGACAGCGATTGTCGAAGCCGCTGATCAAGACATCGAAAATCGCACACAACGGTGGCGGGTGGATCTGCCTATTAACGCTCCAGAGTTAATTAGCAAGCTCAAACAAAAAGGAATTAATTTCGATGCTCACCCCATGCGGAACGATGGCGCAATCTGGGGACTGTTGGGCAATCTGATTTTTCCAATTTTATTGATTACTGGATTGTTCTTTTTGTTCCGGCGTTCTAGCAACCTCCCCGGTGGGCCAGGTCAAGCAATGAACTTTGGCAAATCCAAAGCGCGTTTCCAAATGGAAGCAAAAACTGGGGTGAAATTTGACGACGTAGCAGGCATTGAAGAAGCTAAAGAAGAACTGCAAGAAGTCGTTACCTTTCTCAAACAGCCAGAAAGATTTACGGCCGTAGGCGCACGCATTCCCAAGGGAGTGCTGTTAGTTGGACCTCCAGGAACTGGTAAAACTTTACTAGCAAAAGCGATCGCCGGGGAAGCAGGCGTACCATTCTTCAGTATTTCTGGTTCGGAATTCGTGGAAATGTTCGTCGGCGTGGGTGCATCCCGTGTACGCGACCTTTTCAAGAAAGCCAAAGACAATGCTCCCTGTATCATCTTTATTGATGAAATCGACGCTGTTGGTCGCCAACGGGGTGCTGGTATTGGTGGCGGTAACGACGAGCGGGAACAAACCCTCAACCAGTTGCTGACTGAAATGGACGGGTTTGAAGGTAATACAGGCATCATTATTATTGCTGCCACCAACCGTCCCGATGTATTAGACTCAGCTTTGTTGCGTCCGGGACGCTTTGACAGGCAAGTAACTGTCGATGCACCCGACATCAAAGGGCGTTTGGAAATATTGCAAGTCCACGCGCGCAACAAAAAACTAGACCCTAGCGTATCTTTAGATGCGATCGCTCGCCGCACTCCTGGTTTTACTGGCGCTGACTTAGCCAACTTACTCAACGAAGCAGCCATTCTCACCGCTAGAAGACGCAAAGAAGCTATCACCCTCGGCGAAATTGATGATGCTGTGGATCGGGTAGTCGCCGGGATGGAAGGTACTCCATTGGTGGATAGTAAGAGTAAGCGCTTAATTGCCTACCACGAAATTGGACACGCCTTGGTGGGAACCTTGTTAAAAGAACATGACCCAGTGCAGAAAGTCACCCTTATCCCACGGGGACAAGCGCAGGGTTTAACTTGGTTTACTCCTAACGAAGAACAAGGGTTAATTTCCCGTTCCCAACTCAAAGCAAGGATTACTGGCGCTTTGGGTGGCCGCGCTGCTGAAGAGGTAATTTTTGGGGCTGCGGAAGTGACAACTGGCGCCGGTGGAGACTTGCAACAGTTATCGGGAATGGCACGGCAGATGGTGACCCGCTTCGGGATGTCCGATTTAGGGCCGCTGTCGTTGGAAAGCCAACAAGGAGAAGTGTTCTTGGGTCGTGACTGGACAACGCGATCGGAATATTCCGAGGCGATCGCTTGCCGCATCGATGCCCAAGTCCGGGCGATCGTCGAAGATTGCTACGAAACAGCTAAGAAGATTGTGCGTGACCATCGTACCGTAACTGATCGCTTAGTCGATCTGCTCATCGAAAAAGAAACCATTGACGGCGAAGAATTCCGCCAGATTGTAGCTGAGTACACCGAAGTACCAGACAAACAGCAGTATGTACCGAGTCTGTAATATTTGACTTTATTTTCAGGCTACTACCTGGAAATGAGTAAAAGAACAAAAAAATGGGGATGGCACATACCATCCTCATTTTTTTATGTGGAATGTCAAAATTGATCAGAAACGTAAAATCAATAGCAAAAGTACCCGACGACTGAAGTCGCGGCTATAAAAACAAAGTCCGCAAGAGCGGACTTGATGCCTAAAAGACTCATAAAGCCCAGAGTTGTCTGTAGACGCTTCTGCGGTGAGTCAGCCCTGTTCGGCTTTGCCGTTCCCGTTCGCGTAGCGTCTCCGATAGGAGAAGGGTAGGAGGGTTAGCCCGACCTAGGGGACTGCGTTCGCCTTGGTCTCTGGAGGAGATACCCGTTGGCGCAGCCTCTCGTAGAGAAGGGCTGACCGCAGGGTGCGGAGGCTGACTTTGCTCAGAACTTCAGAGCTTTGTTCGGGTAGCCGAGGCAGCGCCTTGCGGTGAATCAGCGTTGCGGGAGGGTTTCCCGACAGCCAGGCGACTGTGTTCGCCTTGGTCTCCGGAGGAGATACCCAAAGGGAGGTTCCCTGCGTTGTAGCGACTGCCGTCCAGACTTTAGTCTGAGGGCACTTTAAGACTTTTGCAAGACGTCTAATTAAAAGTTCTGCACTATACCTTTTTAGCTTGTACGGTTTTCTACAAAGAGGTGCAAGATTTGAGTTATGCAGCGTATTTCAGTCCCCAACCATTTGCAGGTAGCGAGAATGAATCCAACCAGGACGATTAGCAAGCTTTACCCATTCGCGAGAAGACTTGGTTACTCTGACATTGACATCATATTGGTAAGGGATGGCACCGATTTTTTGATAATTAGAACTAGGACCAGAGCGGATGGCGACTCCAATTGGAGCCGTGACCAACACTGTACAAACAGGTTTAATACCTGCTCTTAACCGACATAGTTTTTCTGCTGGGCTTTGATCTTGACTAGCAACAGCGGGTACAGTTCCACTAGTTGCAATTAGTGTTAAAAATGCTAATGCAGTCAGTTGTTTGTTGAATTTAAACATGATTTTACTTCTTTAAAACTTTATTTGCAAAAGACTCTATGAGTTGCGTGAGCGCAAAGCGCACCAAGGCAAACACAAGGAACAATGAAAATGATTTTGTCATTATTTTGCGTTGTTTCAGCCTCTATTTTCAAAGCAGGTATAACTATTTGCAGCGATATTATTCTTGAGGTTTTAATTCACTAAAAACTGAAAGTGTCTCAAATTTTTAAGTATTTACTGGTTTAGAGGCTACAGTAACTTCTGCCTGTACAGTTCTATTTATAGAGTAGGTGATTCCCCTATAGGTCAGTTGATAGGCTACTAATGGTAGATGAACTTCAACCGATTTGGCATTGAGATGAACATAATAGGTAACTCCACGGTACATCAGCTTGTAAGCTGCTCCTAATTTACTAGCTGGCTGAAATGGCTGTTTTGTTTTCTTGCTTGGATCGTATTCGTAGCTCAGACCACGATAGCAAAGTTTCATACTTTCGCCTGCTTTCTACTATTATTCAGTAACAACATATACATTTATCAGAGGTTAATTGGGGATTTATGCAAGATAAAAGTAAAGTTAGACTTTTGAACTTCATACTCCAATTCAGCAAAGCCATCCAAAGAACATCTATGCATAATCAGGGGCGAAACCGAAATTGGCAGAATGGGCATTGTATATAAAAATCTACCCATTCTTATTTGCAGGAAATGAAGAGCAAAGCTAAATTATTGACTTTTGCTACCCTAACGCTGGCAGTTTCTTCTTTGACTGTCGGCACAGTTCTAGCACAGGCAAAAGTGACAAACCAGTCGAAATTGTCCATCAATGGTATAGAAGCAGTGCGAGTTGGGATGACTGTCAATCAAGCTGCAAAAGCTACTGGAACTAAGTTAGTTGGCGACTCGCCGAATAACAGTTGCTATTACGTTAAGCCGCAAGGGGAACCAAAGCAGATTGGGTTTATGGTGACAGAAGGCCGCATTTCTAGGATAGATGTCTGGAAAAATAGCAAAATCACTACCCTCAAGGGCGCAAAAATCGGAGATACCGAAGCGCAGATCAAATCACTCTATCCAGGACAAATTAAAGTCACGCCACATAAATACGTCCAAGGTGGACACTACCTTACCTTCGTTCCGAAAGATCGCGCTGATCAGAACTATCGTGTAGTATTTGAGACTGACAGCAAGCTTGTCACTCAATTTAGAGCGGGTAAACTGCCAGAAGTTGAATTTGTTGAAGGTTGTTCTTGATTTAAGAACTTTCTGCTATTGCTCCTAGTGCTAAAAGTGATGCTCGTTGAGAGTCTGCCAAACCAATGGCACCTGTAATGTTCATTCCTTCATAGGGTCTGGGAGTTCTAAGAATTTTCAGACACTCACCTGTTTCGATATTCCATAAGCGGATGGTCTGGTCTTCACTGCTGCTGGCAAGAATCGGACTTTTAACCGGAGAATGGATAAAGGCGATCGCGTAAATCCATCGTGTGTGTCCTTTCAACACTCTCAGACACTCGCCAGTTTCAATATTCCAAATTCTCACGGTTTGGTCAGTTCCCCCACTTACTAACAGGCGACCATCAGGACTGAAAGCTACAGTAATTACAGCGCGAGTATGTCCCTCAAAGGTTTTTAGGCATTGGCACGTCCCGAAATCCCAGATTTTGATTGTTGCATCTTCACTGCTACTTACTAAGGTTTGTCCATCTGGACTAAATTTAGCTGACCAGATCCCATTTGTATGCCCACGAAAGGTTTTAAGACATTCCCCTGTAGACACATCCCAAGCTCGAATTAGGGCATCTGCACAGCAACTAATGAGCATCTTGCCATCATGACTATAAACAAGTGAGGAGACAATATTAGTGTGATTGCATAATACGCCTAGACATTGCCCAGTATTAACATTCCAAATCCGCACCTGTTTGTCACTACCACCACTGGCTAAGGTTTGTCCATCCGGACTGTATGTGACTGAAAGTAGCCAATTCATGTGACTTTGCAAGATGTGCAAGCAATTTCCTGTATCTAAGTCCCAAATTCTCACCGTTTCATCGGCACCGGCACTGGCAATTGTCTTACCTTGAGGATGGAAAGCCACAGTTCGTATCCAATTTGTATGACCCTTCAAGGTTTTGATACACTTCCCAGCGTGAATATCCCATAGTTTAACTGTTTGGTCTTCACCACTGGCTAAGATTTGGCTGTGGTTGGAATCATTCAGTGGAAAGGTGGCTAATGCCCACACACCGCTACCATGTCCGTGAAAGGTTCTGAAACACCGTCCTGTACGAATATCCCAAAATTTGACAGTTTGGTTGTCATCACTAGCAATCAAAGTTTGTCCATCTGGACTGAATGTTAGCGATCGCACGGTGTGGGTGTGTCCTTGTAATGTTTTCAGACATTCTCCGGTGTGAATGTCCCAGAAGCGAATTGTTGTGTCACCACTGCCACTGGCTATTGTTTTACCATCGGCACTACAAGCCACACACCAGACATGGGCTGTATGACCGTGGAGGATATGTAAACACTGCATTGCTCCTACATTCCAAATCCTCACAGTGTGATCAGCACTACCACTCACCAGCATTTTGTCATCGACGCTAAATGCTACAGACCAGACAATACCCGTGTGCCCTTGTAGGGTTTTCCGGCACTCTTCAGTATTGATATCCCAAATTTTGATACTATGGTCGGCGCTGCCACTAGCTAAAGTTTGACCATCTTTACTCAGAGTTATCGCCCAGACCCAATCTGTGTGTCCTTGCAGGGTTTTCAAACATTCCCCTGTCTGAATATCCCACAATCTTATCATTTGATCCATACCACCGCTGGCAAGGACTGAATAATCACCACTTAAGTTTTGTTGCCGAGCTTGAGCTACAGACCAAACAAAACCTGTGTGCATACTGCTGAATACTTGCAGGCATCGACCTGTGAGATCCCATTGTTTAACAGTTTGGTCATCACTGCCGCTAAATAGGGTTTGACCGTCAGCACTAAACACAATAGAACGCACCCAACCTGCGTGTGCTTCCCAGGTTAGGCATTGCTGTCCGTCTGTTGTTTGCCACAGTGAAATTTTACCAAGGGTATCCCCAATCGCCAGAAGACTGCCATCTGGACTAACTGCCAGTGTAAAGGTGTAGCTAAGATTTGCAGTAAAGGTAGATTTAGTTAAGTCTGAGTAGGCGAAGTTGGTTTGGTGTAAGTTCACACCTTTTAAATCAGCTTGCCAAATCGTCAAACCAGAAAAGTTGCGATCGCTTAAATCTACTTGCAGCTGGCGGAGCAAATTGATTGTATTACCACCCACATATCCGGTATCAATTGGTTTGAGTCTCCGCAGTGATGCCAGAATCGTCATTAACTGCATTTCAATTCGATTTGCAGCGCCAAAAACCGAAAGTAACTGTTTAATAACAGCGTTAAGAATCAGATAAATTTGAATCTCTTTAATATAGTCTTTTGCAGTAGCTTTGATTAGCGCATGAGTTTTGAAGAGGAAAATGTTTTCAGTTTCAACTTCAACACAAACCTGTTGAATCAAACGACTAGTCATGTACTCCATCAATACAGGCTGTAGCGTGAATAACCCACTGCCTATCTCAATAAGACTACGCCTATCTAAAGCCTCCAATGCTTCCAGTAGTTGAGAAGACGAGATAGGAGATAGTAAATCAGCCTGTATTTCTTTAAAAGTTACAGGTTCACGGTTGATTGCCAACCAATACATGACTGATTTCTCTAAAGCTGATAAATGTTTAAATTGTTGTTCTAGTAAATCTTGAATATCACCAAATACAACAGTACCTTCAGCAAGAAAGTTTGTAATACTACTGTCAAATAAATCACGAATTGCTGTTGCTACAATTTTCAGTGCCAGTGGATTACCTGCATAAGATTGAATTAGGGTTTGCCATTCATGAATCGAACCAGTAAAACTCCCTTTACAACTAAAAATTGCTTGCCCATCAGCAATTGATAAACCGGATAATTGCATAGTTCTAACTGGCAATGCTTCGCCTTCTAATACTGCTACTTCTTTAGGCTTTTCTCGACTTGTCAGAACCAAACAACTTTGGTGACGAAACTCACCAATCCGCTTAAAAAGTTCACCGTATCCTTCATAGCCAGAGCGATATTGACCTGTTCGACCCTCACTACTGGTCAAAATTATCTCTGCATTATCGAGAATTAAGAGACATCGATGTTTTTGTAGATGGGTAAGCAGACGAGAAATATTATCGCTTACAGATTCGGGTAAATCGCCTTCTTGGTGCTGAGAAAGAACTTGAATTAAGCTGGTGAGTAGTGATTCCATAGTTGGGGCGTTGTGGAGCGATCGCCAAATAACATACTCAAAGTTTTCCTGAATTTTCTCACTCAACTTCACAGATAAAGAAGTTTTACCAATTCCACCAATTCCTAATAGTGCTACTAACCGACAACGTTCCTCGATAATCCATTGCTCTAAAGTTGCAATTTCTTGGGTACGTCCGTAAAAGATAGAAACGTCGAGCGCTTCACCCCAATCACAGTGATGAGTGCTGTTAGCTCTCTTCAAGGCGTTTAGCCCGTGGTGAGTGGTGTTGAGTTGACGAGAATGCCATCTTCTCAAAGACGAACGAAGGTTATCCTTAGTAACTTTCTCACCCATCGCTTTGGAGAGCATTTTCCAAAGTCGAAAGCCAACAATTTTGATATAGTCGGCATCATAACCAAACTTTTCAGCAATCTCTGGATATGTTTTCTGTTCCCAGGACTGTCGAAAAATAACCTCTTGTAAGTCATTTAGAGATGCTTTTTCAAGAACGATTTCAACAATGGCTAAGGCTTCTTCGACAGTCATTTGCCTACATGTTGCTTACTAAAGTTAACTTAAAGTTGTAACTTTCAATAACTTTTAGTTACTGCAAAGGTTCAGCAACTTTTTTAAGATGCTATCAGTTGTTGGTTCTAAATGAACAGCAACTTTAAATCATCAACGAAATCATTGAAATCATTTTAGACTATGACTACAACCTTACAAAGACGCTCTAGCACCAATGTATGGGAGCGCTTCTGTGAGTGGATTACCAGCACTGACAACCGTCTATACATCGGATGGTTCGGTGTGCTGATGATTCCCACTCTGTTAACCGCCACCACATGCTTCATCATCGCCTTTATCGCTGCGCCCCCCGTGGATATTGATGGTATCCGCGAACCTGTTGCAGGTTCTTTAATTTATGGCAACAACATTATTTCTGGTGCAGTTGTTCCTTCTTCCAATGCGATCGGTTTGCACTTTTACCCCATTTGGGAAGCTGCTTCTTTAGATGAGTGGCTCTACAACGGTGGCCCTTACCAGCTAATAATCTTTCACTTCTTGATTGGCTGCGCTTGCTACATGGGACGCCAATGGGAGTTGAGCTACCGCCTGGGAATGCGTCCTTGGATCTGTGTAGCTTACAGCGCACCTTTAGCTTCTGCTACCGCTGTCTTCTTGATTTACCCCATCGGTCAAGGCTCCTTCTCTGATGGTATGCCCTTGGGTATCTCTGGAACATTTAACTTTATGTTAGTGTTCCAAGCTGAACACAATATATTGATGCACCCTTTCCATCAATTAGGAGTTGTAGGTGTGTTTGGTGGTGCTTTAGTTTCCGCGATGCACGGTTCTTTGGTGACTTCAACCTTAGTGCGTGAAACCAGCGAAATCGAATCTGCAAACTACGGTTACAAATTCGGTCAAGAACAAGAAACCTATAACATCGTTGCTGCTCATGGTTATTTAGGACGGCTTTTCTGGCAATATGTCAGCTTCCAAAACTCCCGATGGCTGCACTTTGTCTTAGCAGCTTTGCCTGTGATTGGTATCTGGTTTACTGCTTTGGGTATCAGTACAATGGCATTTAATCTGAACGGATTCAACTTCAACCAGTCTGTCATTGATGCTCAAGGGCGTGTAATTAGCACTTGGGCGGATGTAATTAACCGTGCCAATTTGGGGATGGAAGTGATGCACGAACGTAATGCTCACAACTTTCCTCTGGATTTGGCAGTGGGTGAAGCAGCACCAGTCGCTCTAACTGCTCCTGCTATCCACAGTTAAGGTTTAACTGTCATTGTTTATGAGTGCTTAAATTATCTTGGGGATGGTACACACCATCCCCATTTTTTATCGTTCCACTTCATCCACTGCTTTGGGAACACCCGCAGTTAACACTTCATTTCCACCAGGTGTAACTAACACATCATCCTCAATACGAATACCAATGCCAATCCAGCGAGGATCTGTCTCTGGCTGGTCTTCTGCTAATTTAGTATCTGGCACAATATAAAGTCCTGGTTCCACTGTCAAAATTTGACCCGGTTGTAGAATCTGCGGTTTATCGTCACCGTGTTGGTATACACCGACATCGTGAACATCCAAGCCTAACCAATGACTGGTGCGGTGCATATAATATGGCTTATATTTTTCTTCTTCAATTAACTTGTCAATTTCGCCTTTAAGTATGCCAAGTTCCACTAAGCCTTCAGTGAGGACGCGCACTGCTGTATCATGAACTAACTTGAAGGAGTTACCTGGCTGGATTTGAGCGATCGCCTGTTTTTGCGCTTCTAAAACAAGCTCATACAGCGTCTTTTGTTCTGGCGTAAACTTACCCCCTACCGGAAATGTCCGGGTGATATCAGAGTTGTAATAACCATAAGCACAACCTGCATCAATTAGCAGCAATTCTCCATCCTGCATCTGGCGCAGATTCTCGATGTAGTGGAGGATGCAAGCATTCGCGCCGGAAGCCACAATTGAAGGATAAGCTGGCCCCATTCCACCCCGCAAACGAAAGATGCGTTCCATCTCCGCCTGGATCTCGTACTCATAACGTCCGGGTGCGGCGATTTCCTGGGCGTAATTGTGTGCCTCAACTGCGATCGCAGCTGCTTGACGCATCAATTCCAACTCAGCTTCACTTTTAACCAGTCTCATACTGTGGAGAACAGGCGCAGTATCTTCAATGGCAATTGGCCCTGTGCCACGCTTGGGATAAGTCCGTAGTAAAATTTGGTAATGTCCCAGGATTTTGTCATTAAAAGTGCGATCGCGTCCTAAGTGATAGTAAATGCGATCGGCTTTTTCCAAATACTGTGGCAACTTTTCATCTAGTTCACTGATGGGGTAAGCTTCATCTGCACCATAAATTTCCTTTGCTGCATCTACCCCACAACGATAACCACTCCAAACTTCCTTCTCTCGATCCTTGGGTTGAACAAACAGCACAAACCGATGTTCTGCATGATGCGGCGCTAATACCGCCACTGCTTGCGATTCATTAAAGCCAGTCAGGTAGAAAAAATCACTATCTTGGCGATAAGCGTATTCGACATCGTTATGCATCACTGCCATTGGCGCACTGCGGAAAATAGCAGTACCATTACCAATTTTTGCCATTAACTGCTCGCGACGCTGCCGATATTCTGCTTGCATAACTGAATCAGTTTATGAATTTATCGTGTTATTTTACACCTTCAGCAACTCTAGACTCTACAAATAGCGCCTTTCAGTAGTTGCTAATTTAAGTTATTCTAGCCAATGTTTATCTCAAATCGAGTCATAAATCATTTGACAATAATCACTTATGTAAATAGCAAGAAATATTTATGAATCAAAATAACCGTTTAGATGCGCTCCTTGCTCTGCGGGGTTTTGCTTGTTTAATGGTAGTCATTCATCATTGTAGCCCTCCCAGAAATTCGATAATTTTTAAAGGTTATGACTTGAGTTGGTTGATATTTAGTTATGGCTGGGTAGCAGTTTGGATCTTTTTTGTTCTATCTGGATACTTAATGGGAAAAGCCTTTTATCTCGAAAGATACATTGCTGATGTCCCAGGAGTTATTAAATTTTGGCGTAACCGGATTTTTAGAGTTGTTCCCCTTTATTATTTTGCAGTATTAATTTTAACTTTATTCGTTTATCCAACTTGGCTAAAAATTGAAAACTGGGGCTATTTATTAAGAGTATTCACCTTTAGTTATGATTATTCACTCAATTATCAGTCAGGAATGAATTTTAACGGTGTTTTTTGGTCGCTTTCTACAGAAGTTCAATTTTATATTATTGTTCCTTTCATTTATAGCTATTTTAATCGACGATTGACATGGCAAAAACAAGTATACTTTACAGGCTTTTTGATATTGTCTCTTATTTTTCTCATCCGTTGTATATTCTGGTTGACATTTAGACAAGAAATGAGTGAGCAAGTTCTTTATGTAGTTAAATACTGGTATACTCCACTAATAACAAATGTAGATATTTTTATGTGTGGTTTTTTAGTCAATGTTTGGCTAAAATATCAACCTTCAAATAAAAAATATTATAGTTTTTATAAACTATTGCATCTTGACAAATTAAATAAAAAGTATATTGCTGTAGTTTTAGTTATTCTCTTATATTTATTCGCAGCACATCACTCGTATCATCAAGAATTATTGAATGCACCAGAATCTGCTGGAAAAGGAATTAGGACTACTACAACTTTTTTTATCCTACCACCAGTCACAGCGCTGATTACGTCTTTGTTTGTTTGGGCATTTGAATCGGATATTTATCATTCTTCTAGTAAAAATGACAAATTATCATTTAACGTTATTTTGAGAAATCCGCTCAGGATTCTAGAAGTATTCGGAAATCTTTCCTACGGTGTGTACATCTGGCATGTGCCAATCAGTGAAAAGATTACACCAATATTTACCTCAAATATCCCGATTGAAGCTTTTTATTCCAGACTTACAGCAACATTAATTTTATCAACGGTGCTAGCAACGGTTACTTACTATTTAGTTGAGCTTCCATCTACTAAATGGAAAACTTATCAGCAGCCTAATAAGTTAGGAGAATAAAAAGACCTCTCCCTGGTTTTGCGTAGCAAAACCTGTCCCTCTCCGAGCCGGAGAGGGACAGACTTGAACTTTTTTTCAAGGCAGGGAGAGGTTTGTCGAAGTTACGTCAGAATAATTTATTTTTGTTGTTAACCATTAAACAACCGTCTTCCATATGAATAATGCGAAGGGCAATATCTAGAATCCGGTTGTCATGAGTGACGAGTAAAATAGTGCAGCCTTGTTCTTTAGCAAGGCTTTGCATTAGTTCCACTACATCCCGCCCTGATTTCTTGTCAAGTGATGCTGTTGGTTCGTCAGCAAGAACAATTTTGGGATTCGCTACCAAGGCGCGAGCGATCGCCACTCGCTGCTTTTGACCACTAGATAAATTTTCTGGGTAGTAGTTAAGGCGATTTCCTAATCCTACTGCTTCTAGCATTCGCACCGCTTTCGCCCGTTTTGCTATCCAAGATAGACGCTCGTGTAGTTCCAAAGACATCTCGACATTTTGCCGTGCTGTCAAGCTTTCCAAAAGGTTATGTGCCTGAAAAATGTACCCAATCTGCCGCCGTGCTTTGATTAATTGGTTTTGCTTGGCGTTGTAGAGTTCTTGACCAATGACTTTTAAACTTCCATGCTGACAAGAGCGCAATGCACCAATCAGCGACAGCAAAGTAGTTTTTCCTGACCCAGAAGGGCCAGTCATAATTACTATTTCACCTGGGTGAATATCTAAGTTAATGTTAAATAGAGCTTGTTTACGTAAACTTCCTTGACCAAAAAAGTGATTAATATTGCGGATGGAAATGACAGGCTCATTAATAAACAATTGCTTTGAGTTATGGTTATTTAAAATTTGCATAATTATTGACGTTACGTCCGATTAAAAAATATCTGCTGGGTCTGCCGACTCCAATTTACGCATTGCGATCGCACCAGAAATTAAACACATAATAATTGTTAATATAAAAACTTGAATTACGCGCTCAGAAGTCATAAACAGCGGTAATTTTGTGGCATTTCGTGTCAAGCCATACATTCCAAAAGAAATTAAACAGCCTGGAATATAACCGAATACAGCTAATATTAATGCTTGTTGAAATACAACAGACAATAAGTAGACATTGCGAAACCCCATTGCCTTGAGTGTGGCGTATTCAGCAATGTGATCCATGACATCACTGTAAATAATTTGGTAAACAATAATTACACCAACTAGAAATCCAATTATGACGCCTAGCGAAAAAATAAAACCGATCGCGCCATTTTCTTGCCAATATTTCTTCTCAAAATCAAGAAATTCTTGACGTGTGAGAACTTTCACATCATCTTGGAGGTAAGATAGCAACGCCTTCACTACTGAATTGGCATCAGTACCAGGTTTTAGCTTAACTAGACCAAGATTGACTTTACCTGCTTGCTGCGTTGAAAAAATTCGCAAGAAGTTTTGGTCACTAGTAATCACACTAGCATTAGCAACAAAGGATGCACCAACCTCATACAATCCGCGAATTGTAACTTTACGTCCTTGCAGTTCTGTTGTAACAGGTTTGCTTTGAGTTATTTGTGCGATCGCTGTTTGATATTTTCCATTGGCGTTACGGTCAAATAACAGTGTGTCTGGATACTTAATCAGATTTAAACTTTGATTGACTTCTGGCAAATTGAATGCAGGTTTTTCTGGATTGAAGCCGATAACTAGAATTGATTCATCAAGCTTAGTTTCGAGACTCTTCCAAACTCCTAAGCGGACATAAAGGGGATTGACTGACTCAACCTCTGACAGGTTAGCAGCTTGGAATAGACGACGCCGAGGGAAAGAACTGAGAAGTCCCAAGTTCTGAGCTTGGCGACTAATTATTACTAAATCTGTTTGCAGGAGCGCATGAAAGCGGGTGTTACTGTCATATAAAGCAGACTGAAAGCCTAACTGCATTAACATCAGAAAGTTAGCAAAAGTAATTCCACAAAGGGCAACAATAAAACGTCCCTTTTGCTTCATTAGTTGCAGCCAAGCTAATGGAATTTTGCGTTTAAACATAGAGATTAATATCGCTCCCAATTGGGCGTTGTTGAATTAACGTATGAACTCTTGTTTCTACCTTTGCGTCTTTGCGACGCCAGTTGCTTCAACGGGGGGAACCCCCGCAACGCACTGGCTCGCCTTTGCGTGAGCTTTTCATATCCAGGACTTACACAAAATTATGAAAAAACGTTCGCGTAGCGTGCCGGAGGCATACCGCAAAGGACGCAAAGTACACGTTCGCGTAGCGTCTCGTAGAGAAGCAATAAGAGTTTTAGAGAGTTTTTGCGTAAGTCCTAATATCCTGATTCAGCAACGCCCCCAATTGCTAGGGTTCCTCCTGCCTTCTTCATAAATCAATCTCGACGTTAACTTGAAGGTTTGTAAAGCGAGCCACTTGCTGACTAGCAGCTTTGTCCAAACGAATTTTCACCTCAATTACTCTGGCATCTGTTGCCGCTGTTGGATCACTATCCAGCACATCTTTCTTAGCTACTGTTAAGCCAGTTTGAGCAACTGTTCCTCTTAACTTACCCGCAAAAGCATTGCTGGGACTGGTAATGCTGACAGTTTGACCTGGGCGAATTTTGGCAATATCACTTTCGTAAATCTCTGCCACAACGTACATCTGATCAGTTTGACCAAGTTCTACAATTCCCTCGTTACCCACAGTTTCTCCAGGATGAGCTTGAATTCGCAGAATTTGACCGGCTTTTGGGGCGCGGATGTATGCCAATTCGAGTTCAGCGCGAATCTTATCAACTGTAGCAACTGCACTATCTATTTCTGCTTGGGCTGTTGCTATATCTGTAGGGCGCACTTCTGCTGTTTTGTCTAAGGTAGCTTTGGCTTGTTGAATCTGTGCAGTGAGTGTGCGTTGAGTTCGCTCTAAGCCTGCTTTGGCACTATTTAACTGCTCTTGGGCGGTTGTTAGAGTTAATCTGCGACTATCTAGTGCTGATGCTGCGATCGCTCCCTGATTATACAGAGTTTGATTGCGGCGAAATTCTATCTCTGCATTCTCCAACTCTGCTTTTAAGCGAGCGATGGTGGCTTGCTGGGTTTGGATTTCACCATCTAATTCTGCTTGGAGATTTCTAACATTAGCTTGTATAGCTGCTAATTCCCCTTGTTTTGCGCCTACTTTTACCTGAGCTAGACGCAATTGGGCAACTTGAACTTGCTTTTGGGATTCTATCAAGTTAGCTTGCAGGCGATCGCGATTATCTAAAATAGCAATGATTTGTTGCGATCGTACTTGGTTCCCTTCATCAACCAATAATTCCGCCACACGGCTCCCACTTCCAAAGCTGGGATTAGTAGGAGCAGAAATCTTAATCACATCACCTGCTGGCTCTAATCTTCCTAATGCATTAACTTTTGGCGCAACTGGCTGGCTAACTTGTGGAATGGCTACAGAACGTTTAGTCGTAGCTGATAGACGAGTTAAATATAAAACTCCTGCCCCTATCCCTACCATACAGACAATACCTAAAACGACTAACCAACGGATATTGGGTGGAAATAAAGACCGTTTACTAACTTCTCCAGAATCTTGCAACATTCGATGATTCCTTATATAACAGTTCTAAATAATTTTTGAAACATTCTTTTTATTCCCATTTCACATTAAGAATTCGGGCTTTTTTAAAACACACGAAAGTTTTGATAAGCAATAGACCTCTTGCAAAAGTCTTAAAGTGTCCTCAGACTCAAGTCTGGGGCTACCCGAACAAAGAGTTCTGAGCAAAGTCAGCCTCCGCACCCTGCGGAATCTTGCTACAGACAACTCTGGGCTTTATCAGTCTTTTAGGCATGAAGTCCGCAAGAGCGGACTTTGTTTTTATAGCCGAGCCAGTGCGTTGGGCGGGTTTCCCGACTTGTTCGCGGAGCGTCTCCCTTAGGAGAAGCAACTGGCGTGCGACTTCAGTCGTCGGGTTTAATGGGATTGAATATAAGTCCTGTTTATATTTGTTTGTTCAACCTGTTCATATTTAAAGAAGCCAGGGTTAAGTATCTCATTAGGGTCGTATTTTCTTTTAATTTCATTGACTTTAGACCAGTAATCCCCAAATTGTAGTCGCCATCGGGGAAGATCAAATTCCACCCAAGTAGCCATATATCTTTTACCACCCATTTGCAAACCAAGGTCAGTGAGTAGATTTAACTGCTCTAGAACAGGTCGAACCTGGGCTTTGGGGACAGTAGGATACATTCCCAACCCAACAATGAAATCTTCATCGGGTAAAGGGAACATAGGCATTTTATTATTGCGAGAAAGTAGACAAAATGAACCTACAGGTATAGTCCGAAAATCGATAAAAGAAGGTATGCGTTGCAGAGCAATTTCGATGTATTCTTTTGCCTTTGACACTGGCAGAAGAACATCTATCCAAGAGTTAGCCTTACCTACAGGATGAGGTGGTTTTGCTATTGGTTGAATAAACTTATTAAAAGTAAGGTCTTCAGTATATATGTGACGATAAAAATTTAAGCTAGAGAGTAATTTTTCTGCGTTTATGTCATTTTTAGAATCTACTTCCAAGGTAATTTGCATCCTATAGAACCACTGGATTATGGGTTTTATCCTATTTTCACTTGCCCTAGATACTCCTAGTAAGCATGGAGAGAACAGAGATACCAAACCATCAACAAGTCCTTCTGAGATCAGGAAACGCTCATCCTTTAAAAGGAGATCTAAATCGTCATAGCAAAGGAAATAGCTGCGAGTGAAGGGGCGGTATTTTCTCAACCGATTTTGTACCTTGGTCATAATACCAAACTGACCATAACCACAAAGAACGTGATAGAAAAGTTCGCTATTCTTTTCTGGTGTACACCAGACAATATCCCCTGTTCCAGTTACGACTTCTAAACCAAGGCAATTATCAGCTTGAGAGCCATAACGAAAAGAACTCAAACCTAAACCACCAGCAGAGAGAGTTCCTCCTAAAGTGACCTCAAAATTATTTGTGAGGACAGGAGGAATCACGCCATGTGGTATTGAAGTATCAACAACTTGCTTCCAAGTAACGCCGACATCAGATTTGAACCAAAGTTCATCCGGGCGAAACTCATGAATTTGATTAAGATTCCTCATATCTAAGAGGATTCCATCTTGGTTCAAAGATTGACCACTTAAGGAATGTCCCGCAGCCCGTGATGAAATAGTTAATTCTTTAGCAGCAGCATACTTGATGGCTTTAGCAACATCATTAGAATTCTGAGGGCGAACAACAATTTGAGGCTGTTTTTGAATGATGCCGCCAAAATCATGAGAAACTGCCCTTAAGTCTTCTTCTCTGTCGCTAACCTCGCCTTCAATAATATGTTTTAAATCTGAGGTAATGCTGTTCATGAGGATAACCTTCCTTAGTATAGTGATGCTTATAAATCACTATTTGTTTAACATGATTTAATGTTTGTAAGTTAAAAGCTTGGTAATACCATTTCTTTGTAAGGCTGCGCTAAACTCTTTCAACTTTTCATCTCTTTGTGTTGTTTGTGTTCTTTGTAGTTCGTTACATCTTCATACAAAACTGGTATAAGTATTAGGTTTTTTCAAGTACATTTTAGTTAAGTCCTTGAACCCAATTAGTTGGGTTGAGTAGATTTTCAAAAAAATTCCTGAGTCATAAAATCGGCATCACTATAGATTACAGTTTTGCAAAAATTCCTATTGAAGTTTAATTAAATAGACGCATTTTGAGCATCTTTATACCAATATGGAGCACGTTAGGAACTAGTCCAACTAGACCTATAACACGGTCTAATAATTGGGAAAAAACGCTTTGCATTTGTGTACTTGATGCCATCACCTTTTCGTTAGGTCTTTCATACTTAAATACACAAACGCAGTCACCTTCTGCTTGTTTACTAAGAATTGAAGCCTTTATACCGGGGAAAGCTCTTCTAGTCGCTTCTTGTTCCATCTCACAGAAGACACGACACGGATGCTCGAAACCATATTCTTTACCGATAGACAAAACTGGGCAAACCCTTTGAATTTCCAATGCTGCATCCGTTCCATTCTGAGAAATATCTACTATTTCCATGACGAAGCCCATCAGTCCCAGCAAGGGAGAAGCTTTCTTGAAACCTTGAGCTAGAGTGTTGTTATCAATAAAAGTACCCATCAATGCTTTTTGTTGTTTAGGATATTTTTCCATCATCTTTTCAAAAGCGGCTTCGTCTCCTATTTCCTCAACCAGCTTTTTATATCTTTGAAATCTATTTCTGAACAACTTCAGCGCTTTCGATTCATCAATGTTGATGATATCTTTCATCCGTAAGTTGCCTGTAACTAAATCATTTTCCATTTTAATTTATCTCTAATTTTCCCCTCATCACCAGCAAATAGTCTTGAAAGATAAACTTTACCTACTGGCGTAAAAGCAAAGCCAAATTATCCAAAGTAGCATATATCTGCAAGCATTAAGACATGACAACGCAATGTCTATTTCAAGCTCGCTTGTTATATCTCTGTGCCATCTCGTTTTTTCAAGAATAAAGTTTTTTGCCGTTTCTTGTAACGGCTGTTTAGAGATTACGGAGCGATTACTCAACGCAATATTGGCTTTGGATTGCCTCACATCCACCGATTTTGTTTTTCTCATCTCAGCAATTACTATCTTATGTTTTTGGCTCAGTCATCTTTATTAAAGTGATCGGAAATTCTGGCTAATTATCAGTATTGAAAAATTTATAACCAGTCTCGAGGATTTTTCAACACTTCTATTAAAATTGCTTCTTTACTGCCAGGAACAGGTCGATCATCATATTCCCAACTAGCAGCAGGAGGCATACAGTTGAATACACTCTGCTGCTTAACCATACCGCTTGACAAACCAAAGCGGAAGCCGCGATCGCATGACAAAATGAATTCCACATAGCGCCCACGCACAAGACGCTGCCAGTACTTATTCTCTTCTGTAAAGGTAATATCCTTGCGTCTTTCTACAATCGGCATATACGCGGGGAGGAAGGCCTCTGCACAATTTGTGACTAAAGAAAGAAGTTCTTCTGGATTGCTCTCATTTAGATGGTCAAAGAAAATTCCACCTATGCCTCTGTTTTCACCTCGATGTGGTATGTGGAAGTATTCATCACACCACTTTTTAAAGCGGGGGTAATAAGAAAAGTCATGCTGATCACAAACCTCTTTATGCACCTGATGAAAATGAACTGCATCTTCCTCAAAAAAGTAAGCCGGTGTGAGGTCTGCTCCGCCGCCAAACCACCAATAAACAGGTTGGCTTTCATTATTGATCTGGAAATAGCGGTAGTTGACATGAGCAGTAGGTACCATCGGATTATGGGGATGGATAACAAAGCTAGAACCTGTGGCGAAAAAGCGGCTTCCTTTATCACTAGTGATTTTATCTGCTAGTCCTGTCGCCAGAGCACCTGATTGCTGGAAAGAGGTTCCAGGAGGCAATTCACCCTCTATCGCTACATAGTTGACTCCCACCTTTTCAAAGACATTACCATTGTGCAGAGCACGGTCAATATATATAGCGTCTTCACTACTTTCGCCAACAGTCCAGATACCTTTGTTGTCACGAGTCCAAGACTGTTCGATAAACTCCTTACCATCTAGCGCCTCAAGAGCTTGACAAGTGTCCTCAAACATCTGTCTAAAAATTTTGTCGATTACCCCACGGATTCTTGGTTGTTGCGTTACTGATTTTTTTAAGCAATTGGTCATAGTTATCTCCCCACTATTGATTAGTCTTGTTCTGTTAGAACACTCTGTTTGACCTATAGCAATCAGTTAAAGGTGTTACGCTCTAATCCAACTACTTGATATAGGTAATTCAATTCTCTCTTTACATCTATAGGACTCCTATTTGATTTTTGTTGGCGTAGCCTGCGCTTGCGCTTACAAAACTCAGTACACCTTTATTACTTCTTCCCTATTCCCTATTCCCCATTCCCCATTCCCTATCTCTATGAGTGATTCAGGAATCAAATCGGATTGCTATATATTTGAGACCATTACGAATTGCAGAATAATTCAAAGTAGGGCATTACCTTACTTGCATAGGTTCCAAGGATTCATCAACAGAATGGCTCTGGACATTCGGCGTAGAAGATTGTGTTAAGTGTTTTTGAAGAAGCTTGCGAAAAGTAATATCTAAAGCGTCAGCAGCAACGTGAAGTTCTTCTGATATTTTTGGTATTAGTTGAGAGTCTAAAGTTGCGACTACTACCGTATCTTCTTGAGCAAGTTTGTGGTCAATCTTTCTAAAAAAACTATCTAGCCAAGGCAAAGGTAAAATGTTGCGATACAAAACGCGTTTGACAACAGTAGTGTTGTCATCAATAGGAAGGTGAGCAACTAAAATGCCGAATTTGATATCAAAACTCTCATCTCTACCTATGCTAATTTCCGCTAGAGTAACATTAGGCAAATATAAGGTCAATCTTGTTTTTAATTCTGGGCGTCCACCAAGCAAAAAGTTTAAAACACTTTTCGAGTTACCTAATGATTCATAATTGACTTTGGCAACTGCACCCCAATCGTATTTATCGACTTTATACTTAATAGTCTTATTTATGGGAATTCTTTGACCAAAAGATTTTCTATGGACTGCAATGACATGGGTAAAGTCAAGATTAGCTTCCATAAGACGAGCGTAGTTAGCATTATCTATACCCTCGTCATAAACAGGACGCATAGTCGAAACCATGTATTCTGGAAAAGTAGGCAAGGAAGGGCGTTTTTCTTCTGGTAAGTCTCCATAAAATAGCCAAACAAAACCATATTTTTCCTGCACTGGGTAGCTGTCTACACTAGCTTTTTTAGGAATAGGCGTTCCGGGTGCATTGGAAGGAATTTCAACACATTGCCCATCAGCTTGAAATTTCCATCCATGATAGGGACAACGGATACAGTCGTTTTCAATCCAGCCGAGAGAGAAGCTAGCGCCGCGATGGGGACACTGATCTTTCAGAGCTACAACTTGTCCTTGAGAGTTACGGTAGAGGACAAATCGTTGATTTAACATCACAATTTGTTTGGGCTTGTTGGTAATAGTTGAGCTAAATTCACAAGCATACCAAAAGTTTTTCAATGGGTTTAGCTCCTAATTATTTCTTGAGAGAAAAATAAAAGTGAAGGAAAAGATATGGGTAAAACTCGCGAATGTATTCTGAAATTCAAAGCCAATTTATACGATATTAATTTTCACCATATTTTTGATGAAGGCAAACCTGAATTTCAGCCGTTTCTATCTTTTATCAATTACTTCAAAAACGAAAACTATTTTGATATTGCGTACTGAATGCTCATCTTTTATTAGTCTGAAAACCATTTACAATAAAAGGTTTTAATTGATAGTTTAGATTTGATGCCAACTTCACTATCTTTGCCTCAAATCCAAAAGTTACCTCTGTAAAGACGACCTTATATGAAATATGAACTTATTTCATCAAGGAGGCGTAAGAAGGCCGTGCTTGACCTCGGCTAGAGTTGTCTGATTCGCTCTTATTAAGCTTCAAACCCCAGTCCATAGACAGATATTTTTGGCGAAGCTTGCGATAGGCAAGAGTTAAAGCATCAGCAGGAACATGGACTTCGGTTAATAAAGTATCAGGTACCAATTTTGGATATTGAGACTCGGTTACTACCCTATCTTCTAAACCAACTTTATGGTGAAACTTCACGAATAATCTATCTGCCCAAGAGTAGGTGAAGAAATTGCGAAATTGAATCCGCTTACTAATGGTCATGTTGTCATCAACAGGAATGTGGATAGCGTAATTGATCATTTTGCCACGACCAAAGTCACTCTCAATTTTAGTTATGTTGGGAAGATAGAAACTAGTCTTTGCATTTAACTGTGTGCTTGCTGGGCGAAAGAAGGATTTAAATACACCATCTTTGGGCTTAGTGTAATTTTTGTAGATGATTTTGGCACTTATACCCCAATTTTCATCTTCAACTACATAGTCTTCAACTCTTGGATCTTGTGCGAATCCTGCTCCGAAAGAATTAGCATGAACTGCATACAGATGGGCTGGGTCAAGAGCATTTTCTATGACTCTAGTGTAGTTAGCTTGCATCTCATATTCTAAGTAAATAGGATGCATGGTCGAGTCTTCATATTCTGGCAAGGGAGGAATTGGTGGGCGCTCTTTTTCTGGTAAGTCTCCATAAAACAGCCAGACAAAACCATATTTTTCTTGCACTGGGTAGCTGTTAATGTAGGCTTTTTTAGGGATGGGTGTTCCAAGCCCATTGGAAGGAATTTCAATACATTGCCCATCAGATTGAAATTTCCATCCATGATAAGGACAACGGATACAGTCGTTTTCTAGCCAGCCCATAGAGATTGCAGCACCACGATGGGAACACTGATCTTTCAGCGCTACAACTTGCCCTTGAGAATTGCGGTAGAGGGCAAATCTCTGATTTAACATCACAATTTGCTTGGGCTTATTGGTAACAGCCGCGCTGAATTCACATGCGTACCAGAAGTTTTTTAGCACACCTAAGCTCCTACTATCCTAAATAAACAGACGAATTTAAAGTAGCTTTTTATACTATTCTTAGTGTTTCTAGCTCAGTTTCTCTATTCTCAACGTGAGCTGTGTTCGATGGTGAATCCAAGTAGCAAGGGTTAAAAGCTTATGAAGGTGTTTGCAAAGAATCTAGAGTCTTGTCAATTGTTGGCGATGCCTTCGGCGCTGCGAAGCGCAGGACGCCTCGTCCTGTCTCCGGTATGTTGCTGATCTCAACCGTTACATTCTTCCTAGTCATCACCAAAAGCTACCATCAGCCATAATGTGGTTTCATTTTTGTTTATAAGGATTGATTTGACGTTAATAGAGCTAACCTATGCCAATTTTGGCTTTGTCTGCTCATCCGACATGCTCATCCGCTATTAATTGCCCATACAGACACTTTCTGGCGTCTATTGCCTTTGTTGTGTGTCTTCCTTTAGGCATAGGTGATAGCATACCAGTGCACTAGTGCATTAGTCAACCAAGGTATAATTCTGCTCTATTAACCATTGCACCAATAAACTAGTGAATAGGTTTATTAGTTGGGGTATAGTGTGGCACAAGGAGAAGCTTCAATTAGGGTTTACCTGTCACCTGAAACAAAAGCCAGGTTTAAAACAGTTTGCTTTTTCAGGGGATTGAATATGTCTGACGTTACAGCTGAACTTATTAATGATTGGTTAGCTAAAAATGATTTGGATCTACCGATTTCACAGAAAACAACTCCTTCATCCAAAAGCAAAAAGAGTGAAGGTTAGCCAAACGGAGGAACAACTAGGCCTCCTAGAAGCGAGCCAACATCACAGTAATTTCCCAACTAGCAACAAGGCAGCAATGGGAGGGATATTATATAAATAATTCTAATGTTATGTAATTTTAAAGATAGCTATGTTTATAGGCAAACTGGAAGTAACAATCAAAATCAATGAACTGCGTGCGATTCAAAACCTCTCCCTGGTTTTACTACGTAAAACCGTCCCTCTCCGATTCGGAGAGGGACAGACTTGAACTTTAGTTCAAGACAGGGAGAGGTTTGTCGAACTCACGTTAACTTAGTGCATCTCACCATTAATAAGGGTTGGAAATACTAACTGTAGGTTGGGTTAAGCGGAGCGAAACCCAACAAGCTCGCAAACGTTGGGTTTCGTTCCTCAAACGCCAGGTGCTACAACGGAGGGAACCTCCCGTTCGCCCTTGGCGTCTCCCCTTGGGAGAAGTTCTGATGCCTACGGCGGGCTGCGCCAACGGAGGAAGCCTCCGCTCAGACAACTCTGGGCAACGCACTGGCTCCCCAACCTACAAAAAATTAAATTTCGACCCTTTTTTAGGGTGACGTGTACTTAGGGAGGATTGGATATTAGGTAATCCCAGAACAGGTAGAGAAGTTGCATTGCAACGTCTCTACTTCAAATTTCCATCAACAATCCTTAACTAAACCGTATTGCCTCCTGACTACTTCTTCATCAAACAGATGTGGTTGCTGCACCCAGTTGAAGAGCATAGAGGTTTGCATAAACACCTTGCTGACTGATGAGTTCTGTATGAGTGCCCTGCTCGACAATTTGTCCTTGCTGAATTACTAACACCTGATCTGCTTGGGTTACAGTGCTGAGGCGGTGGGCAATCACGAAACTGGTACGGCCTTGCAGCAAGCGAGCGATCGCAGTTTGCACCAGCGCTTCCGTGCGGGTATCGATGCTGCTGGTTGCTTCATCAAGAATAAGAATTCGTGGGTTGATTAACACGGCACGGGCAATGCTGACGAGTTGTCGCTGTCCTTGGCTAAGGGGGGCACCCCGTTCACCCAATTGAGTTGCGTAACCTTGTGGCAGTGAAGTAACAAACTCATGCACATTCGCCAGTTGTGCAGCCGTTTCAATATCAGCTTGGCTGGCGTATGGTGCTCCAAAGGCAATATTTTCAGCGACAGTACCGCTGAACAAAATATTGTCTTGTAAGACGATGCCAATCTGACGCCGCAGACTGGCTTGAGTGACGCTACGCACATCAATGTCATCAATTTTCACTGCACCGCCAGTCACATCATAGAAGCGCAAAATTAAGTTAATAATCGTACTTTTTCCAGATCCGGTTGCTCCCACTAACGCAATCATCTGTCCTGGTTGAGCGTGCAAATTCACACCTTTAAGAACTAGTTGATTTGGGCTATAGCCAAATTTGACATTCTCGAACGTCACCTCACCTTCAATAGGTGGCATTTCAGTTGCATCGGGTGCATCTTGGAGTTGCGATGGTTCGTCTAATAGTAAGAATATCCGCTCTAATCCGGCAAAAGCAGACTGAGCTTGGGTGTAAAATTGGCTGAGAATCTGGATGGGACGGAAGAACAGCTGAACGTAAAGTAAAAAGGACGTTACCACACCCACAGTTGCTGCTCCCGTGACAGCGAGATAGCCGCCATACGCCAGTACACCTGCGGTTGCCAGGGTGTTGAGAAAATCAATCGAGGGCAAGAATGCAGCGGTAATTGCCACAGCTTCGACGTTGGCATCACGATTAGCGGCGTTGAGAATCTCGAATTCTTTGATGTTGAGATGTACCCGATTAAATGCCTGTGCTTCTCGCACACTACCAATGTCTTCTTCTAACTTGGCGGAAAGTTCGCCAATCGTTTGTCGCGTGACACGAAATCTGGCTCTTGCCCAACGCGCAAATAAGCTTGTAGTAAAAATCATCAGTGGCACGACTAAGTTACTCAACAAGCCGAGTTGCAGGTTAATCGAGAGCATAGCAATGACAATGCCGACCAAACTGAAAGTATTACCCAGCATTTGTGCGATCGTCTGTCCAAATGCTTGATTCACGGTACTAACATCATTCAGCAAGCGGCTCATTAAATCACCCGCTTCACTACGGTCAAAAAAGCTGAGGGGCAAACTCTGAATTTTAATAAAAATGTCTTGCCTCAATTGAGCCAGCAATCGCTGCATAATCCAGCCAACTCGAATAATCTGACCCCGGATTGCCCAGATACCGAGTCCATAGATTAGTCCTAGTAGACCCAAGAGCTGGAGTAGTCCTGACAAGTTCCCTTGTGCAATCAGGTGATCAATCGACCAACCGAGTAAGAACGGCCCAATTGCCTGGGTTAAGGCACCAATAAATACTAATGTCAAGGCGATAGGAATTTCTTTGCGATAGGGTCGCAGGTATTGTAAAAAGCGCCGTAGTGTGGAGAGTTGCTGACTGGCGTTTTCCTCGGATGCAACAACGGGACCTGTGCCTCTCATACCAATTTTGAATTTTAGATTTTGGACTTCGGCTTCTCTACGAGACCAGAGACGAACGCTCAGTTGAACGATTTTGGATTAAATACAGGAATCTTAAACAATACTACTTATCCTAATTTGGTTTCATTTGTTCACCTTCTGCTTCACTTGAGATTCCAAAATTACACCATAGAGCGGGCTGGTTTGCATTAATTGCTCATGGGTACCTTGTGCTACCAATCGTCCTTTATCCATTAGAAAAATGCGATCAGCATTTTGCACAGTACTAATACGTTGAGCTACTACAAAGGTCGTACAAGATTTTTGGTGCATTAGGTCATCCAGCGCAGCTTGAATCTGAGCAGCAGTTTTGGCATCTACAGCAGAGGTACTGTCGTCCAAAATCAGAATGCCATGGTCGGTTAGTAAGGTGCGGGCGATCGCAATTCGTTGTTTTTGTCCGCCAGACAAGCCGATACCACGTTCACCGACAATTGTCTCGTAGCCATCGGGCAAGTTAATGATGAAATCGTGAATTTGTGCAGTTTTAGCGACCTCAATCACCTGCTCCAGGGTTGCATTGGGTTTTGCATAGGCGATATTCTCGCGGAGCGTGCCAGAAAACAGTGTGGTTTCCTGGAACACAATACCAATGCAAGATCTGAGAGTTTTGAGCGTGAAATCCCGCACATCCCGTCCGTCGATGCGAACTGCTCCTGCTGTGACATCGTAAAAGCGGGGAATCAAGTTCATAATCGTGCTTTTTCCGGAACCCGTCATCCCCAGAACAGCGATTAGCTCGTTGGGTTTTGTTTCAAAGGAAACATCTTTAAGAGTTTCGGTTGTCGCTCCGGGATAGCGAAAGGAGACATTCTCAAAGGTGATTCGCCCACCACATGTGTCAAAAGGTACGGCATCAGGGCGATCGCGAATTTCCACCTCCGCATCCACCACTTCATAGATTCGTTCGGCAGATGCAGCCGCCTGGGCGATCACAGGTGCAGCAAATCCAATCAACAAGATTGGTTGGAGAATCAACGCTAGGTAGGAATTAAACGCCACCAGTTCCCCAATGGAGAACCTACGCCCAATCACCTGTGCCCCCCCATAGCCGAAAACTGCCAGCGTCACCAAATTACTCAGCAAAAAGATAAACGGGAATGTATTGCGGATGGCGCTAATAGTCTTCATATTTGCCTTGACTAAGGCATCATTCATGGTGGTGTAACGCCTCGTTTCCGCTGTCTCCCGCACGAAGGCTTTCACCACCCGTATCCCCACCAAGTTCTCTTGCAATACAGCATTCAGGTCACTTAGCTGCTCTTGTACTTGCCGGAATAGTCCGTTATTTTGGCTGATGAATCGCGCCATCAACCATCCTGAGAGGGGCACCACCGTCAGCGTAATTAGCGCCAGTTCCCAGTTCATCACCAGCAAAATCACCGCAATACTCACCAATGTCACAACTCCACCGACAACTTGAATCAGGCTAGTGCCAACAAATGTGCGGATCTGCTCAATGTCGCTGGTGACACGGGTTAGGAGTTGAGAAGTTTGTGCTTGGTCGTGATAGCTGAAACTGAGAGTTTGAATCTTGCTGAAAATCTTGTTTCGCAGGTTATAAGCAACACCTTGAGATGCTGCTTCTGCCCAATAGCTTTGTCCAAAGTTAAACAAACCGCGAGCGATCGCAGCGACTACCAACCATGCAGCACTATAAAGTACAACTTGTAAGTTTTTTTTGACAATACCCTGATCAATTCCCCACCTAAATAATTGGGGAGTAGCCGCATTGGCAACTGTCAAGAGTAATAGGCTAAACAAAGCTCCTAGCGAAGTCCATCGGTAAATACTCAAGCTCCCCAGTACGCGCTGGATTGGCTGCATGGACGAAGTTTCTTGGAAATCTGGTTGCTGAACCAAAGAAATTCCCCCTGTGTTTTCGCAAAGTTATCCCCTATTTTAAGCGTATCCCGGCTGAACCCCTACAAACGAAGTGTACCTTCGTACACTAAAGCGATCGGTTCATGCAGGAGATCTAATGAAAAGACACCTAATGTAGGTATCAGGTGTCTTTCGTGCTCTATTCCCTGTTCCCTGTTCCCTTTCATTTTGGGATGCACCTCTGCGGTTGAGGTTAAAACGAGAACGAATTCTTCCCGCCCTATGAGAAGCAGAATTGCAAAAAGCTAGATTGCCTCTTCCCAGCATTAGTTTGAAACTTTGTGAAAAACTTTTAAAATTCTCTAGACTCTCTAGTCGAATAGAGAGTCTAGGATGAATTCAAGGCGACTCAAGCAGAAACCAGAAGAGGCGGAGGAAAACTGTCCTTGCTCCTCTGGCTTTTTCAAAGATGCGCCCCAGTCCTCCAGCTTGGCTGGTGAGGTTGTTCATTCTATCCCGTAAATCTATGACTCTCAAACTCACAGTTCCTAACATGGCTTGTTCTGCTTGTGCCAACACCATCACCAAAGCACTTCAAGCAGTCGATGCCAACGCTAACGTTCAAGCTGATCCCACAACCAAACTTGTCAGTGTAGAAACTCAAGCATCAGAAACAGCAATTAAGGAAGCGTTAACTGCTGCTGGCTATCCAGCTGCTTAATTCCGTTTCTCTTGAAGATTGCTACAGATGGTAGGCAAGAGGGGCAGGCTACGGTGTACACACAAGTCGAATTACCCCCCTTAATCCCCCCTTGCAAAGGGGGGAAACCGGAAAATCTAGTTCCCTCCCCTTTGCATCGGGGAGGGTTAGGGTGGGGTAAAACCCGGATTTATCAACTATTTCCGACTTCTGTGTACACGGTAGGAGGGGCAGGGGGAGCAGAGGGGCAGAAGAGCAGGAAAGTTCTGAGGTGGATTCATGAAGCTCAAAGACTCATTAATGGAGTTCCGAACCTCATTAATGGAGTTCCGAGCTTCATTAATGGAGTTCCGAGCTTCATTAAAGGAGTTCCGAGCCTCATTAATGGAGTTCCGAGCTTCATTAAAGGAGTTCCGAGCCTCATTAATGGAGTTCCGAGCCTCATTAACGGAGTTAGTAGCCTCATTCACGAGTATAAAAGACTCATTAACAAAGCGCCGAGCTTCATTAATGGAGTTCGTAGCTCCATTTACAAGTATCAAAGACCCATTGTTGCGTTCCAGAATATATCTCCCCTTCCCCCCCTGCCTTCATCATCCACAACAGTTACAGCGGTTCATCTAATTATGGATACTCTTACACTCAAACTTCGAGGCATGAGTTGTGCCTCCTGCGCCAATAACGTTGAAAAAGCGATTCGCTCGGTTCCTGGAGTGATTGACTGCAACGTTAACTTTGGAGCAGAGCAAGCCACCATCAATTACGATCGCAAACGAACCAATTTAGACAAAATCCAAGCGGCTATCGATGCTGCGGGTTACTCGTCTTATTCACTCCAGGAAGAAATGCCTGCTGGAGAAGATGATCTCGAAAAAGCGAGTAGGCTAGCCGAACAACGTCAACTCAATCTCAAGGTGGTGGTGGGGGGTGTAATCAGCATTATCTTGTTTTTGGGATCACTACCCATGATGACTGGGGTAAATTTGCCCCTGATTCCCGGATTTCTGCATAATCCTTGGGTGCAGTTATTGCTGACAACACCCGTCGAGTTCTGGTGTGGTGGATCTTTTTACCGGAATGGCTGGAAAGCTTTCAAACGTCACACGGCAACGATGGATACGCTGATTGTCTTGGGCACAAGTGCAGCCTATCTATATTCTTTGTTCGTCACTGTTTTCCCTGGATTCTTTATTGCTCAGGGCTTGATGCCGCATGTATATTATGAAGTTGCCGCGATTGTCATTACTTTAATTTTGCTGGGGCGGTTGTTGGAAAATCGCGCCAAGGGACAGACTTCTGAAGCCATCCGCAAACTCATTGGATTGCAAGCCAGAGATGCCAGAGTTATCCGTGATGGCGTGGAAATGGATGTTCCCATTGCTGAAGTCAGAATCAATGATGTGATTTTGGTACGTCCTGGTGAAAAAATTCCGGTAGATGGGGAAGTTGTTGCAGGCACTTCAACGATAGATGAAGCAATGGTGACGGGTGAAAGTCTACCAGTCAAAAAGCAGCCAGGGGATGAGGTGATTGGTGCGACGATTAACAAAACTGGTAGTTTTCAGTTTCGGGCAACACGAGTGGGGAAAGATACGTTTTTGGCTCAAATCGTCAAACTGGTACAACAAGCACAAGGCTCCAAAGCACCAATTCAACGTTTGGCAGATCAAGTGACGGGATGGTTTGTGCCAGCTGTGCTTGCCATTGCGATCGCCACTTTCGTGATTTGGTTCATCTTTATGGGCAACGTCACCCTAGCCACAATCACAACGGTAGGTGTACTAATTATCGCTTGTCCCTGTGCTTTGGGTTTAGCAACTCCGACTTCTGTAATGGTAGGTACAGGCAAAGGTGCAGAAAATGGCATCTTGATTAAGGGTGCTCAAAGCTTAGAACTAGCACACAAAATTCAAACCATTGTCTTAGATAAAACTGGCACTTTGACTCAGGGAAAACCCACGGTTACAGACTTTGTGACAGTCAACGGCACAGCTAATGGTAATGAAATCAAGCTTTTACAGTTAACAGCAACGGTAGAACGTAATTCTGAGCATCCCTTGGCGGAAGCGGTTGTGAAATATGCCCAGTCGCAACAAGTGAGTTTAATAGAGGTAAAGAACTTTGAGGCGATCGCAGGTAGTGGCGTCCAAGGAATCGTTGCTGACCATTTTGTACAAATTGGCACACAACGCTGGTTAACGGAACTTGGAATTAATACAGTTGCTCTCCAGCAGTATAAAGACGCTTGGGAGGCTGCTGGTAAAACAGTTATTTTGATTGCTGTAGATGGAGAGCTACAAGGGATAATGGCTATTGCCGACGCCCTTAAACCTTCATCAGCAGCAGCAGTGAAAGCACTACAGAAGTTAAGACTTGAAGTAGTGATGCTCACCGGAGATAATCGTCAAACTGCGGAAGCGATCGCCCAACAAGTCGGCATCCAGCGAGTTTTTGCCGAAGTGCGCCCAGATCAGAAAGCGGCGATTATTCAATCTCTGCAAGGGGAGCAGAGGGGCAAAACTCAGCACTCTATCGTTGCGATGGTTGGTGATGGGATTAATGATGCGCCAGCGCTAGCACAGGCTGATGTGGGAATTGCCATTGGTACGGGGACAGATGTAGCGATCGCAGCTAGCGATATCACCTTAATTTCTGGAGATTTGCAAGCAATCGTCACAGCTATTCAACTTAGTCGTGCCACCATCAACAATATTAGACAAAATCTCTTTTTTGCATTTATTTACAACGTTATTGGCATTCCCATCGCCGCAGGAATTCTGTTTCCCATCTTTGGCTGGTTGCTCAATCCAATTATCGCCGGAGCTGCGATGGCTCTCTCCTCGCTCTCTGTTGTCACCAATGCTCTAAGATTGCGTAAATTTCAACCAAAAGTTATCTCATAATTGCAGAGGATAGCAAATGTTCAGTAAAAAAACGCTTTGGGGAAGCCTTATAGCTTTAGTGCTTCTCGCTGGAATATCAGGCGTAGCGTTAGCAGAAATGCCAGCTTCGCCGTCAGAGCATACCAGCCAATTTCACCGCATCGAGCAACCTTTGGGGTTGAAAGTTGGTGTTGCGATCGTTGGCTTCGCCTTAATTGGACTAGAGTTATGGTGGTTTCTCCTCTATAAAAGCCCCAAGTCCTAACGCATTCATAACCTAACTTTTCCCGTTAAGTCTCAAAAGGCTTGCTCATAAAGGATTGTGGATAAAGCACAGCAGATACGGTACAGTAATTAAAATTTTGTGCTAAAAGTGACAAGCAATGCAAGCTTTTTAAAGATGTAGGCTGTCACTTCATTCTCATAGGATAAAAAAGAGGAAACCAGTAGCGATCGCTAACAAGCCTGAGCAACTATACCGCATTGCCTCAGTCCTATCTATGTGATTGATTATTACAATCAAAGTTACTCAACAGGTATAACCTTTTCTCTATAGAAGCAATATAATATTTATTTAATATTAAGGCTTATAAATGAATAATATTAGCCTATAAAGTTGTAATCTATTTTTAACTGCATTAAATTTGGTAATAAATAAAACTTGCAATCTCTGTAAGTTTTTTAGTCGAATTTTTGAAATGTCTTTAACCTAAGCTTCTCTTTGGGATTCGTATTCAGCGAGTTGCTATATATCTATAAATGCAGTATATTCTGCTGCTTTGCAAAGAATTAAGGTTTTCTATGCCTAATTTTTCATGTCCATAAAAAATGAAACTTACTCAAAGTAGCTAGCAACTTTTACAAACCCAATTGTTGCTGTTTTTGTAACCAAAACCCCAGAATGTCACTGACTAATATCATCCATTTTAGAAACTTACGAGGCGATTTATTCGGTGGTGTAACTGCTGCGATCGTTTCGTTGCCTCTAGCGCTGGCATTTGGTGTTGCTTCCGGTGCTGGGCCTGTAGCTGGTCTTTATGGTGCAGTTTGCGTCGGCTTTTTCGCAGCCTTATTTGGTGGGACACCAACCCTAATTTCTGAGCCAACCGGGCCAATGACCGTAAGCCCTCTCTACAGGTTCTTGTGCAGCACCTGTGCTATAGGAGTCAAGCACATCAGTCTTTTTTAAAGTTCATTTATTGTAATACTCCTCATCAGAGGAAGCGCAAGGAGGTATTCGTGGATTTTTTGTCCCTTTTTCTAATGGACTTCATTAAGCAGTTGCAGTCCCCAACACTCGGCTTTTTGATTGGTGGGATGATCATTGCTGCCCTTGGTAGCGAGTTGGTAATTCCAGAGGCGATTTGTACGATCATCGTCTTCATGCTGCTCACCAAAATCGGTCTGACAGGTGGTATTGCGATCCGCAATTCCAACCTGGCGGATATGGTTTTACCCGCAGCGTTTGCTGTAGTGACAGGGATTGTTGTTGTATTCATCGCGCGCTATACATTGGCCAATCTGCCGAAGGTCAAAACCGTGGATGCGATCGCTACCGGGGGTTTGTTTGGTGCGGTGAGTGGCTCTACCATGGCTGCCGCCCTGACACTACTGGAAGAAGACAAAATTCCATACGAGGCATGGGCTGGCGCACTCTATCCCTTCATGGATATCCCCGCGCTCGTAACTGCGATTGTTATAGCCAACATTTACATCAACAAGAAGAAGTATAAAGAAGCAGCCTACTCTATTGGGCAGCAGTCTTTCAGCGAGCAGCGCGTTGCGGCTGGCGATTATCCCGATCAAAAAGATTATCCCAGCAGCCGGCAGGAGTATCTCAGTCAGCAGAAGGGTGCTGCGGATAATCGGGTCAAGATATGGCCAATTATCGAGGAAAGCCTCCGGGGCCCTGCCTTATCGGCAATGTTGTTAGGTCTCGCTCTTGGCCTGTTCACCAGGCCGGAAAGTGTCTATAAAGGCTTCTACGATCCCGCCTTTCGCGGCTTGCTTTCGATCTTGATGCTGGTCATGGGGATGGAGGCTTGGTCAAGAATTGGCGAACTGCGTAAGGTAGCCCAATGGTACGTCGTGTATAGTGTGGTGGCACCGTTTGTGCATGGGCTAATCGCCTTCGGTCTCGGCATGATTGCCCACTACACCATGAACTTCAGCATGGGCGGTGTCGTGGTTCTGGCTGTCATCGCTTCCTCTAGTTCCGACATCTCAGGGCCGCCCACGTTGCGAGCCGGTATCCCGTCAGCCAATCCATCCGCCTATATAGGCGCATCCACAGCCGTCGGTACGCCAGTTGCGATCGGCTTGTGTATACCGTTCTTCATCGGTCTCGCCCAGGCGATCGGCGGCTAATCCCAGACGGGTCGAGGTCTGTCAGATATCCCTTGAACGGGCAGACCAAGTAGATCAATGTACATATATTTAAGGAAGTAACCAACATGTCCAAGCGTGCCAACAAGCTCGTCATCGTCACGGAAAAGATTCTGCTGAAAAAGGTCGCCAAGATCATTGATGAAGCCGGGGCGACTGGTTATACGGTGGTGGATACTGGCGGTAAAGGCAGTCGCAACGTGCGCTCTACGGGTAAACCCAACACTGCCGACACCGATTCAAATGTAAAGTTCGAGGTACTCACCGAAAATCGGGAGATGGCAGAGAAGATTGCGGATCAGGTCGCAATCAACTTTTTCACCGATTATGCGGGCATTATCTATATCTGTGAAGCAGAGGTACTGTACGGGAGAACTTTCTGTGGGCCAGAGGGCTGTTGAATCGAGACGACGCGCCACCAAATCTTTTTTGGGATATTTAAGTTGGGTAAATACATTACCCTCATGCCTTACAGCGTGATTTCTGGGTTTATGTCTGGGATTGGCGTGATTCTGATTATTTTGCAGATTGCTCCTTTTGTCGGACAGGCAAACACTACAAGTTTGGCATTTCGAGGTTTGTACCAGAGCATTACATGTTTGTAGATCGTATAGATGCACTTAAACAAGCCGTTGCTTTAGTTAATCCTCATGCAACTGATCCTAATAATCCTGGCGTTGGTACTTACACTGACACCTATTTGTAACTCGTAATTCGTAATTGGATTATGAATTACGAGATATAAATTACATTTTTTAATTGGCTCCAAAATGAAACACAAGCAAAAACATGATTTTTTCAGAACCAATACTTAATCCGTTTACCTGGTTAAATTTTCTCAACGGAGGTTTACAGCCTCCTTTACTAGCAACAACTAACGAGGCGGAATATGCTCCTATTGTGCTGACTGGAGTATTGCTAAGTTTAGTAGTCATTTATCTGGCTAGTAAAATTGGTGGCGAATTATTTAGAATGATGGACTTGCCCCCTGTCTTAGGAGAATTAGTTGGTGGGGTGCTTGTGGGTGCTTCTGCTCTCCATTTGGTAGTGTTTCCCGACAGTGGAGCGGCTGGTAGCGACTCCCTTATCATGACTATCCTGCAATTCATTAATAACCTCAGTCCTGATGCAGTCACATCAATTTTTAAAAGCCAAAGCGAAGTTGTTTCTGTACTCGCCGAATTAGGTGTGATCATTCTGTTATTTGAAATTGGTCTAGAATCAGACTTAAAAGAATTACAGAAAGTCGGTTATCAAGCAACAATTGTTGCTTGTGTTGGGGTAGCTGTTCCTTTTGCAGCTGGCACGGCAGGGTTGATTTTATTGTTTCATGCGCCAGTAATTCCGGCGATTTTTGCAGGTGCAGCGCTCACAGCTACTAGTATTGGGATTACCTCTAAAGTTTTGTCAGAAATTGGGCAGTTAAAATCTCGTGAAGGTCAAATTATTGTCGGTGCAGCCGTCATTGATGACATTCTAGGTATCATCGTGTTGGCAGTAGTGGCGAGTCTTGCCAAAACTGGTGAGGTTGATATTTTCAACGTCATTTATCTAATTGTCAGCGCTACAGTCTTTCTCATTGGCTCCATTTTATTAGGGAAATATTTCAATCAGAGTTTTGTTGCCATTGCTGATAAATTGCAAACGCGAGGAAACTTAATTATCCCAGCATTTATATTTGCCTTCTTTATGGCTTTTCTGGGTAGTGCCATTCATTTAGAAGCTATCTTAGGCGCATTTGCAGCTGGCTTAGTTTTGGATGAAACGGATAAACGCAAAGAGCTAGATGAGCAGGTTAAACCGGTTGCTGATATGCTAGTGCCAGTTTTCTTTGTGACAGTTGGCGCGAAAGTTGATTTAGGCGTTCTTAATCCTTTAGTTCCAGAAAATCGAGAAGGATTAATTATCGCTACCTTCTTAATTGCGATCGCAATTATCGGTAAAGTTGTCACAGGCTGGGCGGTTTTTGGACAACCCGGAATTAATCGGTTAGCGGTTGGTGTGGGGATGATTCCCCGTGGCGAAGTTGGGTTAGTGTTTGCCGCCATTGGTGCAGCTAGTGGTACTCTTGACAAACCATTACAAGCTGCGATCGTTATTATGGTAATTTTGACAACCTTCTTAGCTCCGCCTTTATTGCGGTTTGCATTCAAACAATCGCCAGAAGAAAAAGAAGCTTTAAAGGAAGCCAATTTAATAGGCTAGCGCCGCAAGGCGGAAGTCAAAAGTTAATACTGAGCGAAGTCGAAGTGTCAAAAGTCAAAAGCTTTGTATATCAAGGCTTTTGCAAGTTTTAAAATGGTAGCTTGATTTCCGCCGTGCTGTACTAGTTACTTTTACCTTTAAACACAAGAGAGACGAATTTTATTTTCTCTTTTACCTTCAATCCTTATCCAACAGGCAATTTCCGTGTTAGAAGCGTGCATATTCGCAACAATATTTTGCGGATTTTTCGGCATCATCCTTAAAAAGAACCTCGTTATGAAGATCATCTCTATGGATGTCATGAGTACCGGGGTTATTGCCTATTACGTGCTGATTGCATCACGAAATGGCTTATTGACACCAATTATTTCCAACGCCAAAAATGTCAGATACGCCGATCCGGTTCCTCAGGCGGTCATATTGACGGCGATTGTGATCGGATTTTCGATTCAGGCGTTAATGCTGGTCGGCGTTATGAAGTTGGCACGAGATAATCCGACTTTGGAAAGCAACGAAATCGAGAAGAATAACACGCCATGAGTAACATTACGATCGCCTGGATTGCACTACCGTTGTTTTTGGGGTTCGTCATTTATCTCCTCCCCAAACTTGACAAATATCTCGCACTGTTTGTAGCTTTCGCTTCCGCAGGATATGCGTTGCAACTTTTTGTTACTCAATCCCCAGTGACACTACAGTTACTAGATAATTTTGGCGTTATTTTAACAGTCGATCAATTAAGCGGCTACTTTATCTTAACTAATGCGCTGGTGACGGCAGCAGTTATCCTCTACTGTTGGCACACCGATAAAACAGCTTTTTTTTACGCACAACTGATCATTTTGCATGGCAGTATCAATGCCGCATTTGCTTCTTCAGATTTAATCAGCTTATACGTGGCGTTAGAGGTAAGTGGTATTGCTGCGTTTCTGTTGATTGCCTATCCCCGAACTGACCGATCAATTTGGGTTGGCTTACGCTATCTGTTTATCAGCAACGTGGCAATGCTTTTTTATCTGGTTGGCGCTGTGTTGGTCTATCAGGCGCATCATTCGTTTAGTTTTGCAGGTTTGCGCGTAGCACCTCCAGAAGCCCTTGCCCTGATTTTTTTGGGACTCTTGACAAAAGGAGGAATTTTTGTATCAGGATTATGGTTGCCGTTGACTCACTCCGAATCGGAAACGCCAGTATCGGCGATGCTGTCGGGAGTTGTGGTAAAAGCTGGTGTCTATCCATTAGTGCGGTGTGCGCTGATGGTGGAAGAGATTGACCCGATAGTGAGAATCTTCGGAGTTGGGACGGCGCTTTTGGGAGTTTTTTATGCAGTCTTTGAAAAAGATACCAAGCGGATGCTGGCGTTTCATACAGTTTCGCAGTTAGGCTTTATCCTCGCTGCTCCGTCCGTGGGTGGTTTTTACGCACTGACTCACGGACTGGTTAAATCGGCGCTTTTTCTAATTGCGGGGGCTTTACCGAGCCGAAATTTCAAAGAACTACAACATCAAGCGATCGCCACCCCAGTTTGGATTGCCTTAGTTATAGCCAGCTTCTCAATATCCGGCTTTCCTTTGTTATCCGGCTTTGGGGCGAAAGTATTGACGACGAAGAATTTGCTACCTTGGCAAGCGATCGCTATGAATATTGCCGCCCTTGGAACAGCAATATCCTTTGCCAAATTCATATTTTTGCCGCGTGGGGGAAAAGCAGAGGTAAAGCCTGGTTTCTGGGCAGCCATAATTCTGTTAATCGGTGGGCTGTTCCTAGCTAATATTGCGTATTACGAGGCGTACACCGTTGCGAATATCATCAAACCCCTCGCAACCATCGGCATCGGATGGTTGGCATATTTACTAATTTTTAAACATTCAGTACTCAAGTTACCGCGTGTCCTTGAACAATTTGACCATTTGATCGGTGTCATGAGTCTGATTTTAATCCTATTGTTCTGGAAGGGATTTGCATGGTTGGGTATTTAAATATAATATTGCGACTGACTATCTGGTTTTTGCTCACTGCCGATTTCAGTGTGGCAAATATCATCATTGGCATCAGCATCGCACTTCTATTACCGGGTGGTCGCACAGCTAAAGAATCATTAAAAGATTGGCTGCGTGTGTTGGGTGAAATTATGGTGGCGATTCCGCAAGCGTATGTGGAGGCATTTCAAATCATCCTCCGCCCCCATAAACACGAAGAGATAACGATGGAACGAGTCAAACCAGGACGTACACCAGGGCTTGTATTCCTAGATATATTCCTAATTACCTTTACGCCAAAGACCATTGTCTTGAAATACCACGAAGCAGGCTGGTACGAAGTACATTGGGTGCGACTGAGGAGAAAAGTATGAATCTGAATCTGGTATTGATTGCCATGATTTTGGCAATGCTCATCCCCATGTATGAGGCATGGCAAGATGATGATATTTGGCAAAAAATGCTCGCATTTGCCAGTTTGTCCACCAAAACTTCAATCATGATCCTGGCGGTATCCGTCTTGCGTGATGATTGGATGATTGGTGTTGTTGGAGTCATCATCCTAAGTGTGGGAAATGCTGCCTTAATGTTGCTGGCTCATGTAATCAAACGAATGAATGAAGTATGATTGACTTTTTCAGCTATATATGCATAGGTTTAGGACTTTTCTTCTGGTTTTGGGGAACCTTTCCTCTGTTGGGCAAGCGATCGCTATTATTCAAACTTCATAGTCTTTCGGTTGCAGATACCCTTGGATCGATGAGTATCATCATCGGGCTACTCTTAAAGATACCCAGCAAATGGCCTCTGCTCATCCTCGCTCTCATTTCCTTGGCCATCTGGAATACAGTACTGGGGTATGTGTTGGCTTACTGTTCTACTAGCGAGGGTAGCCATGAATGATACCTATCTCTATGTGATTATCGCCCTGTTACCGTTGGCTGCTTGTATGGTGGTATTTCAGGTCAACCCATACCATGCGCTGGTAATTCGCGGCATATTGGGAGCGATCGCGGCAATGGTATATGCGATTTTGGGAGCGCCAGATGTTGCTTTAACTGAAGCATTGGTGGGTACTATGCTGGCAATTACCCTTTACGCAGTGGCAGTGCGTTCATCCCTAGTGATGCGTCTTGGCTTGGTCAAAGACGAGGCAGATGAAGAACAGCATTTTGGGCAACTGATGGATGACTTACGCACAATTTTTCGTAAACGCCAGATGCGTCTAGAACTGGTTCCCTACCCAAATACCCAAGCTTTAGAACGGGCGCTGATGGATAAAGAAGTCCATGCAACTTGTGTCAGACGAGAACAAGACCACGCAACCAGTGAGGACGAAAAACAGTTTTATCACACCGCCATTAGGGTGAAACGCATCTATGAGATTATGCAAACTGAACTTACATCACCAGCGACAATCCTAAGTTATGTAAGTACACCAGCTGAAGGGGAGAAACATAAATGAAATGGATCTACATTGCAGCAGGGATAGCGCTGTTTGTAAAAATGCTCATCTTGCCGAATTCAGCGCCAGTCGTACCGGATTTTTCGATCGTTGAATCGATTGTTAAAGATGGTGGCATACCCAATGCGGTAACAGTGATCATTCTCAGAAATCGGTTGTATGACACGATCTTCGAGGTGGTGGTATTTACGATCGCAATCATGGGAGTTAATTTTCTCCTAGCGAATGAACAGCCGTCCTGCGCGATCTATCGTTTCAGCGATGAACCATCCATTGTGCTGGCACGTCTGGGGGCGACTATTGCCGCGTTGGTAAGTATTGAACTCGCTATTCGGGGGCATCTCAGCCCTGGTGGTGGTTTTGCGGCTGGAGTTGCAGGTGGAACTGCGATCGGGTTGATTGCGATTACTTCATCACCGGAGTGGATGCAAGGGATTTACCAGCGCTACCACGCCGCTACATGGGAGAAGGTTTCGGTTCTTGTTTTCATTGTACTGGCGGCTATAACTCTGGCTGGAGTTGAGTTACCGCACGGAGAAATGGGCGCACTTTTGAGTGGAGGGATTGTCCCCTTGCTGAATATTCTAGTTGCAGTCAAAGTTGCGTTGGGGTCGTGGGCAGTGATTTTAGTTTTTATTCGTTATCGGGGATTGTTGTGAGAGATAAAAAAGGTGCAACGTCTGGGACACACGGGAGGTTCTAGTTTCCTAGATGGTGTAACAACAAACGGAGATGTTCAATTAGCCGAACTCACTTGTACAGACGCGATTAATCGCGTCTCTACTTAGCCCTGAGTGCTGTTTTGAATGATGGGACAAATTGTGCCCTCTTGCTTGCCACCCATATTCTTCCAACCTGAAAGTAATCCCTCTATTTCAGACCGTAAGGTTAACAACTGATCAATTTGCCAATCAATCTGCAAAACCTTATCTTCTAGCTTTTCTTTAATTTCACCACAGGGAAGTTCTCCTTGGTCATAAACCTGAAGAATCGCTCCAATCTCTTCCAGGCTAAGACCAAGATTTTGCGCTCTTTTAATAAAGGCTAGACGAGTAAGTACATTAGATGAAAACTGCCGAAAGCCTCCCTCTGTTCGTCCTGACGACTTAAGTAAACCTAAAGTTTCGTAATAGCGAATTGTCCTGATGGGGACTCCGCTTAGATCTGTTACCTGACCAATTAAAAGCAGCTTTTTATCTTGAGTTAACACGGCAGATTACCCCAAATATTGTAATTATTATTACATAATTCACAAAACCATAACTTTTCGTAGAGATTTGCGAAATATAGGTATCAGTAGCTGGAATCTTTATTTAATTAGCAATTCTACTAAGTTTTGCTTTTTCAAATATCCATTATTAGCACATATCAGCTTCTATTAGCTTCTATTAAACTAGTAATATTTTGACGTTGGTTTCAGTATATATTCAAGTTTTCATATTCTAAATATTTTGAATAAGTTGTGCAACCATCTTTCACAGTACTAAAAATCACTGTTTTATTGAAATTACCATGCTATTTCTAGATTAACCGCTTCACTTTAAGTGAAACTATAAAAATGAATGTGAACTCGCAAAATTTTATCTCAAACCGTAAACCTAAAACTTTCAATAATCCAGAGCGTTTTATTGAGGGATGGTATTGGGTAATACCATCTAGAAATTTACGGGTAGGTGAGGTAAAACCTATCACAATTTTGGGCAGAGAATTGGTAATTTACCGTGGTGAAGATAGAAGAGTAGTTATTTTGGATGCCTACTGTCCACACATGGGCGCGCACCTTGCTGAAGGCAAAGTCGAAGGTAATGAACTGCGCTGTTTTTTCCACCATTGGAAGTTTGATGCAGAAGGAATCTGTGTTAATATTCCCTGTTTAGATGAACCGCTTCCCACTAAGTTAAAAGCTTGGCCCACCGCCGAGAAGTACGAAACAATTTGGGTTTGGACTGGGGAAATTCCACAACAACCTTTACCCTTTATTCCAGAATTTGAATATAAGGAGTATGATGTCACCTTTGCTTCTCGCATAGTGACGAACTGCCACCCCAATGTGGTGATGATTAATGTAATCGATGCTCAACACTTCAATACTGTTCACAAACTACCATTAGAAGTTGTTTTTGAAAAACAGGAATTGAATCAGAATGCTATTATCTTCAACAATATTACACCCCTTAACGGAGATTCATTTTTTATCAAGCTCATCCGTCACTTTTACAAAAATACTGTTACATACAGTATTTGTTATTGGTACGGTAGCACCGGTATGGTAACATTTGGCCCTAATTTCCTGCATTTAAACTTTATGATCTCTCTGCGCCTCATTGATGAGGGAAAAGCGGAAATTTTAACCCTGTTGATGATTAAAAAACGCCAGGGAATTCTCGGCTGGTTATATAATCGAGTTGTGCTGTGGCTAACAAAGACTTGGGGTAAAAACTTTATCAAGGGTGATACTAAACTTTTCCAAACAATTCAGTTTGATTTAAAAACCCCTATCAAAGCAGATCAGTCAATAATGCAGTTTATCAACCATCTTGAAAGACAGAAACCCTTAAAATGGGGAACTTGGCAATTAGCGCGATCGCAAAATGTAGAGGCCAAGCAAAATCGTGAGAAATGGCGAGATGAGATGACTAATGACTAATAAAAGTTAAAAGTAAAACAAAACTACTTTAACTTTTAACTTCTTTTTTGCTAAATTACCATTTCTATGAAAAGAAGTGGCTTTGCCACTTCTTAATTCCCAGGTAGAACCTAAAAATGAGTATAACAATTATACAAATTGAAAATAGTATAAAGCGACACTGATTATTTTAACATCTCAGTTTTCCTAGTCTTCTAGGTTAGGAAATCTTGCAACTCATACTGTAAATAACTGTATATTCACTAAATATTATGATTACAATTCTGACTCAATCTTATCCAGTTCATCGCCAATATGCGCTAGTTTTGCCTCTTCGTCAAGAAGCTGCTGTTCTAATTGAAACTTAACTGCTGTACCAGCCTCAATCGCAAAATCTGCTCGCATCCGCTTTACTTTCTGGCTGCGGATATCCCATTCTGCTTGAAGTGCATCTAGTTTCTGCTGCGATCGCCGCCGCTGTCCAGCAGTTAAGCTAGTAGAGATGGGACTAGTTTCAATAGTTGCTACTTCACCAGATAAAAATTTACTCCCACCTGCGTAATAGCAAAGGGGAAAGTTATCGCCCAAGTCCAGCACTTTATTCACAAACGGGTGCTGTGGCCCCGAAGCCCTTTTTGGCACTTGGTCAAACAAGTAAACTAAAACATCAAGAATACGTGCATAGCCATCCTTATTCACCGCTGCTTTACCTTGCAAAGCTTCCAACAAGCAATCTGTGAAAGCACTGTAGGGTTGACCCGTGTAAGAATATTCGTCTTCTCGCGAAGAAGCAACCACAACTCGACCGCTTCCCGTTCCTAGCACATTTAACAGTTCCGGCGGTAAGGGTGATTTTACAAATGTTTCTCCTGGTTCCTTCAAAGCCGGAACGCCACCTGCATGACAGCAATCTAATAAAACTACGAGTTTACGCGCTGTAATTGCTTCAATCTTTTGGGTAAATTCTAAACCTGAGATGGCTGTGTCTGCGCGTTGACTGGGGTCATAGCCGAATGGTACAAGGAAGTATTCATTGGTGCGCTGGATACGTCCACCGTGACCGGAGTAATAAATGATGATGGTTGCATCAGGATTTTGATTGGCCTGGGCGATGATTTGGTCAAAAGCTGCGAGGATATTTTGCCGAGTTGCAGAGGTTTCGGTTAGCAGTGTGACTTGTTCTGATGGATAGGCGGCGCGATCGCGTTTAATTAGTACATCTTTTAAAGCAGTTGCATCTAGTACAGTAACGGGTAAGTCTGCACCTACGCCAATGAGTAATGCATAACCGTTAGTAAAAGTTTGGTTTGTCATGCGGTGGGTGAGGAATGCGATCGCCTTTTATACTCTATAACTTGTGGGGAAGTGCGATCGCATCCCCTTTGAGCGATCTGGTCTATTTTGATAAACGACTGATACGCTTTAAAGCAGAGTCAGCATTCTGACGGACACCTGAATCTGAATCTTTCAGTGCTTCAGTCAGGGCAGGGACAGCAGTCTTTGCTTGTGAACCTAAACTTCCTAAAGCTGAGGCAGCGGTTAGGCGAACATCTACACTAGGGTTTTTCAGGGCAGCTATGAGATTATCAACTGTTGCCCTATGCCATAGAATTACGTCATTTCCGCTAGCACTGGCTAGTGTTTGAGCATCAGGGCTAAATGCTATGGAAGTCACTGGATTTTGCAGATTTAGAGTTTGCTGTTCTTTACCATCAAGACTCCAGATTTTAATAGTATTATCACCGCTTGAGGCGATAGTTTGGCCATCAGGACTAAAACGGATACTGGTGACTGCACTTTTATGCCCTTTGAGAGTTGTAATTAGTCTTCCGTCAATACTCCAGAGTTTTACTGTTCCATCCTGACTGGCTGAGGCGATAGTTTGGCCATCAGGACTAAAACTTACACTGTCGATTGCACCAGTATTCCCCTTTAACGTACTGAATGAGTTACCTTGAAAATTCCAGAGTCTAACCGTGTTGTCCTGACTGGCTGAGGCAATTATTTGGCCATTAGGACTAAAACTGACACTGTTGACTGCACCAGTATTCCCCCTAAATTCACTGAGTAATTGACCTTGCAGGTTCCAGAGTCTAACCGTGTTGTCCTGACTGGCTGAGGCAATCCTTTGGCCATCAGGACTAAAACTGACACTGTTGACTGCACCAGTATTCCCCCTAAATTCACTGAGTAATTGACCTTGCAGGTTCCAGAGTCTAACCGTGTTGTCCTGACTGGCTGAGGCAATCCTTTGGCCATCAGGACTAAAACTGACACTGTTGACCGCACCAGTATTCCCCCTAAATTCACTGAGTAATTGACCTTGCAGGTTCCAGAGTCTAACCGTGTTGTCCTGACTGGCTGAGGCAATCATTTGGCCATCAGGACTAAAACTGACACTGTTGACTGTGCTAGCGTGACCTCGGAGAATATTACTTTGTATCCATAAAATATTTTCTTTTGAAACTTTTTGTTCCTGATTAAACAAACTATTCCATAGCTGCTGAACCCCAGTTGGATTAAGCTGTTGCCATATCAAGGCTCCGATTGCCACAACAGCCACTGTTACACTAACCCCAATGAACCAACGATACCTTTTTGTTGTAGGAGAAACTTTAAATAAAGGTTTGGCTTTAAGTTGGTTTGGAATTAATAAATTGACTCCAGCAACCTGAATTTTGTCTTTGGAATCCATAACTTGACTGAGGATATTTTTTGCCTCGGTCACATTACCTCTGGCAAAGCTTTTCATCCCACTAACGTAGACTAACAGAGGTTCATAGCCTGCCAAGGGTTCTATAAGTGTTTCTACTAGCGAAGTGAGGCGTATCCATTCTGACCCATCTTCAATATTCAAGCTTGCCAAGTTAGAAGCAATTTCACGGGATGCTTCATGAGGTTGAGTATAAGCTAAAGCTGTCCACTTTTGAGCTTGGGCAAAGTCACGAGTGTCAGGATCGGAGCTATTAAGCTGTTCCCCCATATAAGCAAGAAGAAAGTTGGAGAGTTCTAAAATTCTTTGCTGACCAAAGCACGGATTATTCTTCAGTTGATTCAACAGTTCATTGCGGATTGCCCAATCTATCTCGTAAAGTTCGTAACCTACTTCATTACAAAGGTTAGATAGCAGCAAGTCTGCGACAGCAATCCAGGGAATATTCAAGAGATTACTGTCAACATCTTGCTGAAAATTAGCCCACAAGCGATATAGCAAATCAGGTGTTAATGCTAATGGGAAAGCAGCATGGCAAGCGAAATAAAAATGTGGTTCGCCAAAGCGTTTACTAAATGACTCAATGCGCCGTTTTGCAGTTCTATACCTAGCTTCATTTGAGGATGCTGCTGTGCGAGTCATTTTACACCTTGTAAAGATTCTGCAAACTGCTATGACGACCTCGCAGAGCATTAATGGCACTATCTAACCCCTCGCGGGTTGCCTCAAACATGGGAACTAATCCGGCAATTTCTCCAGCAGTTGTACCCAGCCAACGCTTTTTTGGTATGGGATTCAACCATGCAACATAACGAACATGCTGTTTTAACTGTTTGAGAAATGCCTCTGTCAACTCTATCCTCTCTGAATTCAGACCACCACGAGCAGCGCCAGCATCACTGAATATGAGTGTTACTACTCTATTCTGACGCAGGCGAGCTAAAACATTCTCAATTGGCTCTGCTTGTTGATGCAGTCGATCGTGGTAGAGATACCCAACTGGACAATTATGAAAATAGTAGATGCCAGCTGCACCTAATTGTCCACCCCGCGAGGCAGTCTGACCCAAACGAACTGACAGAGAATGAAAAGGAACCATTGATCCGTCTTGGTCGATCAGCAACAGCAGTTCTGTCCGATTTACTCGGGCTGGTGACAACACAGGCTCCAGCATCATTCCGTAGCGTCCAATCTGGTTAACTGTTGCTTCTATATCCAATTCTGTAGCAATTCCCTCTTTAGTCAAACGGCGCAGGTGTCGCCACATCTGCTTCATCTGCCTTTGAGTTACGGGCAAATAGTCCGTAGAGAAGAGAAAGCGATCGCCCAACACCTCCCCTCCACTAGTCACCTGACGTATCGCTTGGGCAACTTGTACTTCATCTTCAAGATTACGAAACGATTCTGAAGCTAGCGTAGCAGTAGGTATGGGCTTAGATGGTTCTGTCTGTAAGTGATTATTTTGATCGCGACGCTTCATCAACAACCTTAGCAACCACAAACACCCTGAACTTACTGCCAAAATAAGCAATAAAATCAACCAAACTGGCCAATTTGTTTGACTTTTATTTTGAGTAATTTGTGCAGTCGGGGTCGGTGCAACTGGTTGCTGAACTGGTGAGGGTAATTCCTTTGGCACTGATGTTGGCAAAGATACCGTAGGGGAAGGTACACTCACTTGATTTTTTGGGCGTATAACCCATAGCGCTAACCCTACACCTAAAACCAACACTCCCACTAAAGTTGCAAACCTAACAAGTTGAGTAACTTGACTTTGGTTTAAATCTGAAGCTTGAGTTTGGGGAACAGTCTCACTACCAATTAACTGTTCAAAGTGATAATCAAATATATATTTTTCTTCAACTGATTTAACCCAAAGTATCCGACACAATCGAGCTAAAGCAGCTCTATCTGGAAGACCATAACCAGCTTGCAAAGCCTGCAACATCGACTGGTAATCATCCACACCCAGAGGTAGTCCTGCCTGCCGCAGTCGAGTAAACAATTCCAGTAGGGGTAAATCATCCATTATTTTTCAACTTTAGATAACGGATGTGATCTTCCCAACTCTTTAACAACACACCAGGGTAAGGCAACTTACCATTCAGTTTTGCCAAAGCCTCATCTTCTGGGTAGCGGCGCAAAGCCTTGAACCAGTCAATCAACTCACTAGTGCTGATTTTCTTGCTTGCCCCACCTTGGTTTTTTTTCATTTCTTCCCGCAGTTCCCAAAAACGCTCTACAGCTTGGTTTATCAAAACCTCTGATGCTTTTGGAAACAAAGCATTCATAATTTGGATCAGTCTTTCACAGCTAGGAAATTCCACATAATGGAATAAGCATCGACGTAAGAAAGCATCTGGCAAATCTTTCTCATCATTGCTGGTAATTAAAACAATGGGTGCTGCCTTGGCTTCAATCTCTTGCCCCGTTTCCTCAACAATAAATCGTTTTTGATCCAGTTCCAGCAGCAAGTCGTTGGGAAAGTCAATGTCAGCTTTATCAATTTCATCAATCAGCACCACTGTACGTTGTTCACTCTGAAATGCCCGTCCCAAAGGTCCCCAACTTACATAAGCAGTCGAGTTATCAATTCGCTGAATTTGTTCTGTTGTCAGGCGACCGGAAGCAGCAAGCTGGGCATCCCGCAACCGTCCAACAGCATCGTAGTTATACAAGCCATCTCTTGCCCGACTAGTGGATTTGACATACCAAGCTTCCAAGTTCAAACCTAGCTCGTAGGCAACTGCACTTGCTAGTAGAGTCTTACCGCATCCTGGTTCTCCCTTCAGCAATAACGGTCGTTCCAAGTAAATTGCCAAGTTGACTGCTTCTACCAGTTCAGGATTAGGTAAATAGGGATATAACAGCTGTCCGTTCGCCCCCCTTTCTCCTAGCTGGGGCTGCACTTTACCTGTATATTCCAAGAGTTTTCCACCTACAGCCTTAACCATTTTTCCTCTTCGTCATACCAATTACAGCCAGACAGGTGACAAATTTCTCCCAAAGCGGGTTCTGGAATGCCATTATCACTGTTTTTCAGTATTGTTTGTACCGTTTCATCTAACTGGTCTATCAATTTAGTCGGCAGTTCATCTGCTGCATACTCTAGCCAGTTAGTCAGTTCATCCTTAGAAAATTCTGTATTCTCAGCCAGTTTCACAGGGTTATCTGGCTTCCAGGTAGGGTCAAGCCGTTCTACAAAAGGAACATTCCAACTACCTACACAGCCCTCATAGTCAATCAAGAACATTAATAACTTAAATGGGCTGGCTTGTGGAGTCGCTTCCCTGACTTTAGTTCCCAATGGTAACCAGAAATCTCGAATTAGCTCGTGCAGAAAAGTTTCTGAAAGGCAATCCACATCGTAGAAAATTAGCAGGACATTCTGAGTTCGCCACCATTGATAAACTCGTTCGGCAATTTCCGAAATTGAGCTTTGCCTGCCCAGACCAACTCTACCACTAAGTTCACGCCACAAAGCAGCACTGTCAATCCTTCGAGCAATGCGACCTAGTTCAATTCGCACAACCTTTCCTGCCATGATATTGGGGACATTTTGTACTACTAACCGATTTAATAACCAGCGCTGACCATAGTACAATGAACCGTGAATTAGAAAGGCTGCTACTGAATTAGTCTCAACAAATCGTCGAAATGCTCGCGTCTGCTCTCGATAGCCCAATTTCATCAAAGCACGATACACTCTTCCACTAGATAAAGCTCGTTCTAACTCATCAAGGTGCTGAGCCAATTCATTTAATTCAGCTTCAGTTTGTTCAATTTGCTTTTCTAGTTGGAAGCGAACGCTAGTATTCGCCTCAATTGCAAAATCACGCCGTAGCCTACTTTCTTTCTCCACTAGTAGGTCATACTGCTGTTGTAATGCATAGCGTTTGTGCTGTAAGTGCTGCTCGGAGGACATCCATTTATTTTTTGAGTTAATAATCTTTACTCAAAACGAATATCCAGATTGTCTATGCAGTAATCTGGTCAATTGCGTTCTGTTTCAATAGCTAAAATATCATTCTGACAATATATGTCACTTATATAGTTTCTTCTAACAGAAATTTACTAATTATAAACTTAGTATAAAAATGTCGTTTCCATAGTCTCCCTCTGTCTAAACGCGCAAACTGGCTATTTAGTAGCTTACCACTACTGGCTTGGATTCAGTGTGACTATTATTTCTGTTAGTCTGACTCCCAGCACTTTCCAGTGAGGATTGCTGGAGGAAAAAGTGCGATCGCCCGAAACTGCTCTGTAGTCGTTGGGATATTTTTGGCTTGCATTGGATGCAGTGTCTACTCGTAAAATAAGTTTGCTTTGATAGCGAGATAATCGGCTACTTTCTAACAAAATAGTGCCGCCGAAGTCCCAGTCCAGCCCTAATAGTTTAAAGTCGCCTAATTTCTTGCGTAACTCACTTAGTGGGGTTCCGACACTAATACCTTCTCGGGTTTTCCAAGCAGAACCCAGGTTACTCACATTTACAGGTTTAGTACGAGTGTCATCACTCCAAACCACCAGGAATGACCGTTCCCGACCCAAGTTTACCTGAGTAGCTGCCAAACTACCTATTCCTTCAGCACCTGCAATGGTTTTATCAACTAAGCAGGATGCACCGAAAAGCTTGACTAAATCTTGTTTGGTAGTCTTGCGTGTCACTACTCCTACTCGTTCGCCAGGTATGATTAAGGTATCTGTCAGCGATTGTGACTTAGCAACGGTAAGGCAGTGATTGTTGTTCTGGGGTAGTGCAATTGCTGTGGTTGTTGAATAGTTCAGTAGTAAAGCTAATATAGCCGTAGCGATGCTTTTAATAGGTGGTTTCATAAGTTTGGTGGCAGAATATAGGTATTTGATTTCTGAAAAAACTCAGTACACCTCAAAGAGCCTTCTTGTTCCCTGTTCCCTTCCTATGCAAGTAATTTCAGAAATCAAACCGGATTCCTATATGAGTGATAAGTGTTGCATGAACAAATCCTTACTCTCACTATTATCTTCTACAATTCCCCAATTACTAATTCCTAAATATTTGGCATGTAAAATTGACTAATGCCCCATGTGCTATGACCGACCTCAACAAATAACGGTGCTGCGTAAGTCATTAAATATTATTTCATCACTCTAGTTGCATTAAAAATTGCTAGCAAAGCTACGCCAACATCAGCAAAAACAGCTTCCCACATTGTCGCTACACCTAAAATACCCAATCCAATAAATACACCTTTAATTGCCAAAGCGAAACCAATATTTTGCCAAACAATTTTATGCGTTTTTCTAGCAATTTGTATTGCTTCCACCACTTTTGATGGTGCATCAGTCATAATGACAATATCAGCAGTTTCTATTGCCGCATCTGAGCCTAAACCGCCCATTGCCATACCAACATCGGCTCTAGCAATCACTGGCGCATCATTAATACCATCACCAATAAAGGCAACTTTACCATGCTTACCGGCGGTGCTGAGTAACTTTTCAATGGCACTGACTTTTTCTTCTGGTAATAACTCTGCTTCATAGGAATCTATACCCACTTGTTGAGCAACACTGGAAGCGATCGCCTGATTATCTCCTGTTAACATTACTGTTTTCTCTACACCAATTCGCTTTAGTGCTTGAATAGCCTGTCTTGCATCTTCTTTGAGTTCATCAGCAATCACAATATATCCAGCGTAAACATAATCAACTGCTAAATGAACAACTGTTCCTTCTATCTGGCAGATATTATGAGCAATATTCTCTCTATGCAATAGGCGATCGCTCCCTGCTATCACTACTCGGTTGTCTACCTTAGCTCTAATTCCATATCCCCCAATCTCCTCATAATCTCTCACTCCAGATGCATCGATTTTTTTACCATAAGCATCGCGGATAGATTGAGCAATGGGATGATTAGAATGGGATTCTATTTTAGCAGCTAACTCTAGCAAGTATTGCTCATGAAATCCGTTGATTGGCACAATTACTATTACTTTAAATATTCCTTTTGTTAAGGTTCCAGTTTTATCAAAAACAACTGTTTTTACTGTACTTAAAGTATCTAAAAAGGTAGAGCCTTTAACCAGAATACCACGTCTAGCCGCTCCTCCAATCCCTCCAAAGTAACCCAATGGGATACTGATCACTAATCCACATGGACAGGAAATAACTAATAATATCAGGGCACGATAAATCCATTCTGAAGAAGTTGCACCAGGAATGAATAAAGGAGGTAAGAGTGCAACCGCCAAAGATGCAAAAACTACTATTGGCGTGTAATATCGAGCAAACTTAGTAATAAATTTCTCTGTTTCTGCTTTTTTGCTTCTGGCATTTTGCACCAAGTCTAAAATCTTGGCAATAGAAGACTCATCAAAAAGTTTTGTTACTTTAATTGTTAAAACACCCATTTTATTGAGCATTCCAGCTAGCACTGTTTCTCCAAGTCTCACCGTTCGCGGTACAGATTCGCCAGTTAATGCAGATGTATCAATTTGTGACTTACCTTCTATAATTTCACCATCCAAGGGAATCTTTTCCCCCGGTTTGACGATGATAATATCCCCAATATTTACTGTTTCTGGCGATACTTTCTTTAGTTCTCCCTCTATTTGGATATTGGCGTAGTTTGGGCGCACTTCTAAAAGTGCTTTAATGGAATTACGGGAACGGCTAACGGCAATATCCTGGAATAATTCCCCGATTTTGTAGAATAACATGACTCCGACAGCTTCGGGTAATTTATGAATTGCGATCGCCCCTAATGTTGCTACTGTCATTAAAAATGTTTCATCAAATACTCTGCCTCGAAGTATATTCCGTCCCGCAGTTTTTAAAACACTCCATCCACTTAGGAGATAGGCAGGGATGAAAAGTAGATATTCACCTATAGAATAGAATGTATTGTGTAGTTGGTCTTCAAAAACTACACCAGGTGCATACAAACTTAAAATCAAAACCAGAGGAATTACTTCATTTTTCAGATTGAATTCTCCACCGTGTTCGTGATTGTGGTTATGGTTATCATCATGATTATGATCATGGTTATGATTCTCGTGATGGTCATGTTCACAGTTACAACAATCTAAAGATTCTGAATGTAGTTTTTGCTTCATTTTCTCTATTGAGGTTAGTAAGTTATTTGATATATTAGCGTTTATTCAAATGTAATGAAAAAAATAAGTTTTTACAAGTTGATAATTTAAGAACGAGAATCTATATCAATATAAAATTTAGATTTCTTAGTAAATATTTAGTGATAATTAAGATTTATAAACTTGTAAATATAGCGATTATTCTCAGTATTTTATAAAATTATGAGAAGATTATGAAAAATTGAGAGTTTAAACAAATGCCCTTTCCAGAAAATCCCTTTAGGAAGCCCAGCCTACCTGAAGTCCACCGCAGCATTAAGATTCCTGACACCAAAAGCATCTGGCGTAAGATGCTGGCTTATGCAGGCCCAGGATATCTTGTGTCAGTGGGATACATGGATCCTGGTAACTGGGCGACTGACTTGGCTGGAGGTGCTCAATTCGGTTATGCACTGCTAACGGTGATTATGCTCTCCAACTTGATGGCGATTTTAATGCAATCGCTGTGTGTGCGATTGGGAGTGGCGACAGGGCGAGATTTAGCACAAGCTTGTCGAGACTACTTTAGCCCGCGTGTGAACTTCGGGTTATGGCTACTGTGTGAGATAGCGATCGCAGCTTGTGATTTAGCAGAAGTTCTAGGAAGTGCGATCGCACTGCAACTGCTTTTTGGTATTCCCCTCAGTTGGGGTGTGTGCATCACGGCGCTAGATGTAATTGTGTTGCTACTGCTACAAAATAAAGGCTTTCGCTATACAGAAGCTTTGGTAATTATGTTAGTAGCAACTGTAGGTATTTGCTTTGCAGCAGAAATCATCTTTTCACGTCCTAATATGGGTGGAATTTTATTAGGTTATGTTCCCAAAATAGAAATTGTGCAGAATCCAGAAATGCTCTACATCGCTATTGGCATTTTGGGTGCAACCGTGATGCCACATAATTTATATTTGCACTCATCAATTGTGCAGACAAGAGATTGGCAACCAACATCAGAAAAAAAATGGGAAGCCATCAAATTCTGTACAATCGATTCCACAGTTGCTCTATGTTTTGCCTTGTTTATCAACTCAGCAATTTTGATTGTTGCTGCTGCTACTTTTCATTTTTCTGGTCATCAGGATGTAGCAGAAATTCAAGATTGCTTATAAATTGCTCTCTCCTTTATTAGGTGTCAATGCTGCTAGCGCAATTTTTGGATTGGCATTACTTGCTTCGGGACAAAGCTCAACCCTTACCGCAACCTTAGCAGGGCAAATTGTCATGGAAGGCTTTTTGAATCTGCGCCTGAAACCTTGGTTACGTAGGTTGGTGACTAGGCTAATTGCAATTATTCCAGCATTGATTTCAATTATATTTTTGGGAGAAAACAGTACAGGCGGCTTACTAATTTTCAGTCAAGTGATCTTGAGTTTACAGTTATCGTTTGCTGTAGTGCCGTTGGTGATATTTACGAGTAATCAGCGTTTAATGGGTGAGTTTGTTAATCCTTTATGGCTGAAGATTTTATCTTGGTTAGTAGCGATCGCGATCGCAAGTTTAAATGCTTGGTTGTTATTGCAAACTATTTACGGCTGGCTGTCTATGAGTTCATAGTTAGAATGATTATAATACTGCAAGTTTGAAGGGGTTAAGTTATGAACCTTATCAAGCGAACAATCGCCATCATGGGAATAACAAGCGTACTGGGTGGGATACCTGCTGTTGTTTATGCACAAGCACCACAAACGCGCATCAACCAGATGAATTTTCAAGAATACTATAACCAGGGTGTGCAAAAGCTTGAACAGGGAAACTTTAATAGAGCGATTGCAGATTTTAACCAAGTAGTGCAACTTAACCCTCAATTTTACGAGGGTTTCTGCCTCCGAGGTTTGGCTAAATCTCAAATAGGAGACTTTCAAGCAGCGATTGCAGACTTTAACCAAGCACTACAACTCAATCCCAACCATGCGGATGCATATAACAGTCGCGGAACTGCTCATGCAGAACTGGGAAATATCCCGAAAGCGATCGCCGACTTTAACCAGACAATAAAAATTGATCCAAAGTTTGTAGATGGCTACTATAATCGGGGACTTGCCTATTTTAAACAAAGAAATTCCCAAGCAGCTATCAAAGACTTTAACCAAGCAATAAGTATCAATCCTAACCTAGCTGATGCTTACGGAAGCCGGGGACTAGCTCAATATGCTTTAGGAGATAGCAAGAGTGCTGTTGCGGATCTTCAGCAAGCCGCAACACTCTTTCGTCAGCAAGGGGATACCCAAGGCTATCAACAAACACAAACTCTCCTCCAGCAAGTTCAGCAGTAGCTAGTTTTGCGGCGCAAAATTTCGGCGTAGCTGTAATCCCAGCAACAAACCAATTATGAGATCCAGAAACCATCTGCCTAATCACTATTTGAGTGAATATGTCGAAAAAATCCGTCTAATTTATAGTTATGCCGCAAGTCCTCGGTGGGGAAAGCACTTGAAAACCTCCTACCTGGATTTGGCATCAAGTCGATTTTAAGATACCAGTTAAACAAGGCTCCTCAACAAGCGATCGCCATTAAAGAATTAAGAAAATTTATCCTTATACGGTTTGTTTGGTGCGCCAAAAGGCGATTAAGCTAACGCCAGAGGAGTCAATTCGGCAACTATATTTAAGGGTTTTGAGCGATCGCAACGACTTGGATAAACCAACAACTTGAAACCTTGGGCATTAATCTAACCACGACCACTTAACATACTGGAGTAGCAATGAAAGCACTTAAAGTCATGGCAACGATCAATGAGGAGGGGCAACTAACCTTAGATCATCCTCTCACAACAGATAAAAACAGCCGTGTAGAAGTCATTGTTTTAATCCCAGATGAAGAAACTCCAGATGAGGCATCTCAGGCAGAAGTTTTAGCAGATTTCCGGCAAGCTTGGCACGAAGCCATGACTGAGCAAACGATTCCCGTTGCTCAACTTTGGGAAGGTCTTAACAATGGCTGATCAGACTTTTATTCAAGTTGAGGCTTCTCCAACCTTCAACCGAAATCTACGCGCTCTTGCTAAGAAATATCGCAGTATTCGGAATGATATACAACCTGTTATCGAACAACTTCAGCAGGGAGAGTTGCCAGGAGATCAAATACCTGGTGTTGGTTATGCAATCTTCAAGTTGAGAGTCCGAAATAGCGACGCTCAAAAAGGTAAAAGTGGCGGCTATCGTCTGATTTATTACGTCAAAATAGCAACTGGAATCATTCTACTGACTGTTTATACCAAATCTGAACAAGTTGATATTGCAGCAAAGGATATTCAGAGCATCATTGCAGAATATGAGCAACAGACAATCAATGATGAAGAGGATATCTAAACATGAAGCAGAGTGGCGATCGCGATCGTTGCTGATGTGAGCGAATTTGAACAGGTGAAAGCGATCGCAGATCGAGCGGTTGCAGTTTATGGGCGACCCGATACCTGGGTACATTTATCTGGAACCAGCGTCGTTGCCCCGTTTGATCAGATTTCACCTGAATAATTTAGAAGAATCATTACTCATCCTAATTCGTGATAGAACTGGGCAGATATGGAACTTTCTTGGGTAGCAAGTGTCAAACTAGCTATTCTAAGAGGATGTTTTAAAGTTTTTTAACCCGCGTAGGCGGTGAGTCCAGCGCTGCGGGAGGGTTTCCCTCCGCAGGCGACTGGCGAACCCGAAGGGGTTTTGTTTGTGTAGCCGCGACTTCTAGTCGCCAGGGCTAGTAATAAATTAGACTTTATAAACATCCTCTAAGGAAAAATTCACTTGAACTTTGAAAGTGAATCGAATATCTTAAGCTAGTAGACAATTTTCTCAATCAAGTGTATGAACAAAAAGATTATCCTAAATCTGCTTTCCAGTTCATCAATTTTTGTATCTCTGATGTCTACACTGGCGGCATTTAATCCTGCTCACGCTAGTATTACTCAGCGATTAATGCACACACAAGACGGTCGTACCTGTATCACTAACCCACATGGTGGAATAGATTTTGTATGCATTCGAGATTCAGACAGAAAGAAACCGTATACCTCCTCTACACGTTCCTCAACCATTACCACATCAGTATCAGATGAAAATATTGCCATGTTGAACTTTACTGACGAGGAAAGTGATGCTGCAATTAAGTTGTTTAAATGTGACTGTCCATACTGTATAAATTCTTTGCGTCAGTTACGCGGTACTGGAAACTTGGTCTATTAAGATTGAAGAGCGCTATAACTTCTGTTAGACAGTCGTGATTAATCTAGGTGTCTAACGTATACTAAACCAAAAAAGCATTTTTAATCACGTACCACTACTATTATTTAGTCAAACGTAAGTTCATTGTTGAGGCGGTTTGTAGTAGCACTACTGCAAACCACTCAAATCAATCGTGACAAACTAATACTTTTGAGCGTCTTTTATTTGTTTGAATTTAGCATCAAGGGGCAATTAGCTGCATCATTCCGGGTTGCCCCAATTAGATTTATTCAACTACCTCATTTACTGGGAATCTATCAATCAACTGCATCGCTCGATTAGCATTGCGCTGAAAAGATGTCGGCAAATGTGGTACATGGGGAATCTGCGATAATAAATCCAAAGTTCGGCGTAAAATTCTCACCACATCGCCTTCATCCAAGCTAGTATTTTCGCAGAGTTCTGTCCACTCCATTCCCAACGCCCACTGTTCTACTAGGGCAATTAACTCAAACTCCAACCATATAGGCAGCGCTACGTTATAACGCCGTTGTAGTTGGAACATCTGGCGGCGAATTCCCCGCAATTTTGCCAGAGCTTCTGCCACTTCATTGCTCAGCTCGAAGTTAACCTTACTGTCTGGACGGGGAGTTTCTGTCACCAAAGCCGCTACTGCTGCTGCTAAATGTTGCGGATCTAAGTTGTCCAATTCACCACTAGCGAATGCTAAACCTAGCCACAATTCATTCTCGCCCCGAATTGCAGCGGCGATTCGCCCTAATTGCGTTGGCACTAAGTTATCTAAACAGCCAAAGTGTTGTAAAATCTCAATTAAATTAATAAACTCTTCCCAATGACGTTGGGATTGTTGCTCTACTTGAGCTTGCAATACTTGAAGTTCGGCTTCTAATTCAACATAGCGTGCCCTACGTTTAAAAATAGTGGCGGCATTACCTGATTGATGTAAGGGATGAGAGTCTAATTGCTCTTGGACAGCGGTTACACGACTGAGTTGTTCTGCTACTTCTGGAGCCATATGCAAAGACTCCTCTGGTTCAGGAATACGCCCAGCGATCGCAAATGTTTCTTCGTTACCACGTCGGGACTGTCCCGGTTTAAATGGCATCTCTGGCGGTGGTAACACGTCAGGTGATATGTCAACTCGCGGTAGTTCGGCATATAAATCCACTACATCCCCTACTGTTGCTACATACCAGCGGTTATCAAGCCCCAAGCATATTAAGTAAGGAGCTTGACCAGAACCCGGTGTTTTCCCTACTAACACTGCTGTTACGGGTGAAGGCACGGTGATGTATTTTCCTTTGAGACTCAACAGGGTTCCCGACACTGCAAAGTCTAACATCATCCCTAATTGTTCTTGTCGGTCTTCCTGCGCTTGCTCTTGCAAGGTTTTCAATATCTGGCGTTCCACTTTCAGGCGTTGCCGCAATTTTTCATACACAGCCAGTTCATTTTCATCAACGGCTGCAATTTGCTCCTGTAATTGGGCTAACTGATTTTGCAGTTCGGTAATTTCCTCATAATCCGGTCTTAAATGTAAGGTCGCCATATACTGCCCAAAGCTGCGTTCTATCAGCTCCCTGGCTTGCTCCAGAGTGTGGGTTTGCAGTAAGTTCAATACCATACCGTAGCTGGGCGTAAACTGGCTGACAAGAGGATCTGGCTTAGATGTAGCCAAATACGCCGCTTCTTTCGCACCTTCAAAGGGAGTTTGGACTGTCACCACATGACCTTGTTTATCCATACCCCGGCGACCGGCTCTTCCTGCCATTTGCAGGAATTCGGAAGCGTTTAATAGGCGGTGTCCAGTGTCAGTCCGCTTGGAAAGAGTAGAAATGACTGTTGTCCGAGCGGGCATATTAATTCCAGCTGCCAGTGTCTCGGTGGCGAACACTACTTTAATCAGCCCCTGCTGAAACAGTTCTTCTACTAGGACTTTCCAAGCAGGTAAAATCCCGGCATGGTGTGCGGCAATTCCCCGGTACAGGGGTGCAATTTGTCCAGAACGTCCTGCTTCCGGATTTCGGGCTAAAAAGTCATCAATTTGTTGCCGCAAAATCTGGGATTCGTCATTATTTACCAGCCATAAATCACCCACTTCCGCCACTGCTTTATCACATCCCCGGCGGCTGAAGATAAAGTAAATTGCTGGTAGCATATCCCTTTGCTGTAACTGGCTCAGGGTATAAATAATCCCAGGAGCCTCTGGTCTACCAGCTCTCCCCCTCTCTCTTTCTCCCCCTCTCCCCCTCTTCTTCTGAAGACGGGGGTTGATTTTAGTATTGCTATCATTCAGCAGGGGAAATAGCCCTTTGGGATTGCAATAGTGAAATTCCAAGGGCACTGGGCGGAAATCGGAGTAAATCAGGTCAGTTGGACCGTGAACGCGATTTAGCCAATCGGTGAGTTGATCGCTATTAGCAACCGTTGCTGAAAGGGCTGCCAGTTGCACTTCACGGGGACAATAGATAATTGATTCTTCCCAAACTGTCCCTCGTTGGCGATCGTTCATGTAGTGGCACTCATCCAGCACTACCGCTTCAACGTCTACTAACGAGATGCCAATTTGCCCAATGGGTGTGCCATAGAGCATATTCCGAAAAATTTCTGTGGTCATCACCAAAATCGGTGCATCCCTATTGATGGAGGCATCTCCAGTTAACAGGCCGACGAGATCAGAACCGAATTTCTCTCGGAAGTCACGTAATTTTTGATTCGATAGCGCCTTCAAAGGAGTAGTGTAAAATACACGTTTTCCTCGCGACAGGGCGCGATAAATAGCGTATTCCCCTACTAATGTTTTGCCCGATCCTGTGGGCGCACATACGACTACGGAGCGTCCGGCATTTATGGACGCGATCGCATCCTGCTGGAATTGATCCAATTCAAAGGGAAATATCGACCCTAAGTTAAGTTCTGGAGAAGGCGCAGGATAATTCACTCAATCAAATTTGCAACCGGATTGTTTACTATATTAGCGGCTATTTTGTCAACTTCGTTAGGTTATGAGTCAAAAGTCAAGGGTCAAGAGTCAAGGGTTAATATTTTGACTTTTGACTTTTTGACCTTTGACTATTTTCCCAGCTCCTGCGATCGCTCTGTAGCAGCTTTTACTGCTTCAATTAAAGCTGAGCGAAATCCTGCCTGTTCTAGTTTGGCAATGCCTGCAATCGTTGTACCGCCTGGGCTGGTCACACGATCTTTAAGTTCTGCTGGGTGCATTTTGGTTTCCTGCAATAGCGTTGCTGTCCCCAATACAGTTTGCAAGGCTAGTTGATTGGCAATTGCTCTGGGTAAACCTGCGGCTACTCCTCCATCAGCGAGTGCTTCTACTAGCAACGCTACATAAGCCGGGCCACTACCAGATAGCCCTGTTACCGCATCCATTAACGCTTCTGAAACTTCTACAACTTCGCCCACAGATGAAAAAACTTGCTGCGCTATTTGGTGGTGCTTGGTGTTGGTGTAAGCACCGAAACAAATCGCTGTAATTCCTGCTCCTACTGTTGCTGGAGTATTGGGCATTGCTCTAATCACCGGCAATTGCTCAAACGCAGCTTCTAACTGAATTAAAGGTATGCCCGCCAAGATAGAAATAATTACGGCTGAGTGTTCTATAGTAATGATATCTGCTACTTCTTGAGCGATCGCACTGAACACCTGCGGTTTCACTGCCAAAAAGACAACTTCCTTTGCCTGCGCGAAAACCAAGCGATTATCTGTCGTCACAGCAACCCCGTATTGCTGCTTTAAAAAATTCTGGCGCGAAGATTGCGGTTCGCTGACTATGACTTCTGATGGTTGATAAATTCCACGCGCAATCAAGCGGGATAACAGCGATTCTCCCATTACCCCACCACCAATTAAGCCAAATTTAATAGTCATTGATTAATAGTCAAGAGTCAAAAGTCAAAAGTCCAGAGTCAAAAGTTTTTGATTCTTGACTCTGGACTCTTGACTCTCGACTAATTTAACTTTACTGTACCATCCGGTTAGATTCGTTGCCCCAAGTTTGATTTGGGCTTGCGGGACGAGAGGGACGTGCTGGTGGTTGTGGTACTTCATGAAGAACTCCACCTTGGGTACTAACTTGTACACAGCTTGGCGTAAACAAGAAGATGCTCTCACCGATGCGCTCTTGATGTCCATCTAATGCGTAAGTACCACCTGCTACAAAATCTACTGCCCGCTGCGCTTGGTCGGGATCCATAATTGTCAAGTTCAGTACTACTGACTTGCGTTCTCGCAACGCTTGAATTGCTTGGGGCATTTCTTCAAAAGTGCGTGGTTCAAGTACTAAAACTTCGGAAATTCCGTTAATTGCTCCTGGCATACCAATAACATTCCCCATTGGCTTTGTTGAACCTGCTGCTATATCATCACCCATTGTAGGCACTGGTTCGCGCCAGCGTCGATTTTGAGCCGTACTTTCTTGTGGCGCTGGTTGGGGATTTTCTTGCTGATACAGATTTTGGTAACTATCTGTATCTGCTTCTTCTTCGTAGTACTCGTATTCCACCTGCTCATTTAAACCCACAAAGTCTCTAAGTTTGGAAAAAATATTGTTCATTGTGTACTCTCCTGATGCAATAACCTTTCATTGTGATGGCTGTAAATTAATTGAGCCATTGCGATCGCTACATGGGTTGAGCATTCAGCAATTCTACTGCTGCTTGTAACTTATACTACATCTTATAGTGGTGAACAGATACTTGTAGGAAGACCTGTTCACTCCCCTGACGGAATAATGAGTAAAGATTATATCCTAAGGGGTGACCAAAAGAAAGCCCTTTTTATCCCATTTTTCCTTGGCGATTGCTCTTGTCAATACTATAGCCTTTGTCTTCTATTGCACCAGTCTGTTAAAAAAATTTTTTCCATCAAATCTCTACTATTGATACTCAATCCAAAAGGAGATATCCAATAGTTAGGGGCGATCGCCAAATAAGATGGTTTCTAATCGCACCATGACTATGCTTAGTCATGGTTTATACTACATCCTTAGAGGGATGTCTAATATACTAAAGGCGATCGCCAAATAAGATGGTTCCCAATCGTACCATCGTTGCTCCTGCTTGCACTGCCAGTTGATAATCGCCTGACATACCCATTGATAACTGCTGCATATTAATGTGCGACCAGCTTTGCTCTTGGATTTCTTTTGCCAGTTCACGATTTCGGTTAAACACATTCAGAATTTGAGCATCATCCAATCCGAAAGGTGGAATTGTCATCAAACCCTGAATTTGTAAACTTTTGTATTGATTTAGTGCGGGTAAGTCAGCTAACAGTTCTGGTACACTCCAACCCGACTTGTTGGGATCAGGGAGAATTTTCACTTGCAGGCAAACTTGGGGACTGACTCCTAGCTGCTGCGCCAATTGATTTAAGCGCTGTGCCAGCTTCAAATTATCTACGGAGTGAATCCACTGAAAATGTTCAAGGGCCTTTTTTGCTTTATTGCCTTGCAAATGTCCAATAAAGTGCCAGGTAATATCCGGTAAGTCGTGCAACTCGGCTTGTTTACTGGCAGCTTCTTGGATACGACTCTCACCAAAATCGCGAATTCCAGCGGCATAGGCAGACCGAATGGCCTGGGCAGAAACTTGCTTGCTAACAGCAATCAACCTGACTGAAGGCGGGAGTGAGGAGCGAATGGTGGCAATATGTTCGATTAGCGAACTACTCATTGGAAGGTGCGTTGGAAAACACTCTGAAGTTGATCGTACTCCTGAGATTGTCCAGTGCGACGCAGAGTACGTAAGCGATTTTCCAACATCATTCTAGCCTCGGTGCGTCCGATAGGCTGAAATTTAATACCTTTAACGTCATTTGCTACCAAGAAAAATAAACGTTGGGCATAAAGTGTAGTGAACAGATCCTGGTTCTCATCAACCATACAGATCCTATAGAGCAAACCCCAAGTTGGATGATTTATGTAAGTTTCTGAGTTCTCTGGATTCATTTATATAGTCAAGGTAGGAGTATATATCTCTTTTCGCAGTGAAGTACAAACATTCAGACGATAATACCTTCCTTTCGCCAGAATATTTGCTTAAAATGCGAAACTGCGGTGATGAAGACCTTGATCTAGTTCCTAATCGGCAGATGAAGCGAGTGGTAGGGAGGGAGAATCGTAGAAAAGAGGCAATCAGGGCGGGCTACTTGAAATCCCTTTTGGCAAGTCCAGAGTCCAGAGTCAAAAACCTATAGCTGGGGTGAGAATCTCCACCCAATTTTCTATCGACTCTGGACTGTTGACCTTTGACTTCACGGAGCGGAGCGGAGTGAGTATTGAAAGTTCCTCGGTAACAGAGAAAAGCGCCCTGTGAATTGACCAACGTCAAAAGCTAATCCGACTTCTCTCCATATTGCCACAATTGTCTCTTGATGGCGCAAAATAGCTAATTGCATATTTCTGGAGCGATTTGCTATGGCTACTTAGCGTTTAGCTACTTACCTGATACAATTACCTTGTTGAATGGGCGTGTACAAAATTCGTCGGCAGCAATTCCCACGCTCAATAATTATAAAACAATCTGGTTTATATTATTAATTATAATGATAGCTTGGTTAATCATGTTAAAAAATTCTTCGGGACAAATTCAACAATTTGCTAATATTTTGACCGAATCTTTTCTTGATGACCCTAGTTTTTCTTTTATTTTCGGCGAGAATTCCCATAAAGTCAGTGCTTTAAATGCTTTTTTTGAGATGTTTGTCACTGATGCGATGCAGCGAGGTGAAATCATGATTGCACCAGATGAACAAGGTGCTTGTATTTGGTATCCGGCGTCAGTCGAAATTTTTAATGAGCAATTTGAAGATACCTTGAGCAAAACCATTTCTACCATCTCAGAAATAGCTGGTCAAGAATCAGGTAAACGCTTTGAACAGCTAATTCAAAAACTCGGCGAAAATGAACCGACACAAAAGCATTGCGAAGTATTTTTTATTGGGTTGAAACCATCCGCACGGAGACAAGGAATAGGTAAGAGTTTGTTAGAACCTGTTCTCGATTACGCCGATACAAATCAAGTTGGTTGTTATCTTGTTTCTTCTAATCCACGCAATATCTCATTTTATGAACGACATGGCTTTCAAAAATATTGCCCCATTGAAATTAGTAATTCCTATTCGATGACTGGAATGTGGCGCAATTTCGTTAATTAGGGAATGTTTTCTCAAAAAAAGCTGAAGATTTATCGTTATTTGTCGGTAAGATGGTCTGGAAAACCTTATCCTACTTGGGTTTAAAAAATTGCTACATCAAAGTCAAAATTTATAATTCTGTCAGCTTTAGTCACAGACAACATTAAAAAGCTATTGGAAGTAGCAGGAGATCAAATTTTTTACGAAATAACTGTATTCATAATCCATAATTATAGCAGGAGGCAGGAGGCAGGAGGTAAAACATTACTATTCCTAACATCCACGCTTGTCCTTATTTCCTAACCTTTAATTCGCTTGCTATACCTTACGCACAAATGTTGTTGCTACGCACTATTTGATTCAATCAACAAATTGATAGGCTTGTAAGCATTAATTATGAATTATGAATTACTAATTATTAATTAACCTCAGTTCCAATAGCCAGCCGGATTCCCCAAAACAAAATTAAAGTTGCAATAGCGAACCAGTCTCGCGCTTTTAATCTTAAGTCTTGCCACTGCACTCGATGTTCATTTGGACTAGTAAAACCCCGCACCATCATTGCATTAGCCATTTGTTCGGCTCGTAAGAGCAGATTTTCTAAAAGTCTCTCTGCGACTGTTATCCAAACCTTGACTGCTCCTTTTAATCCCAGTTTTTTCCAATTGATTGCCCTTGTCATCACAGAGCGAATTAAATTCTGCACTTCTTCTAAAACTAGGGGAATAAACCGCAAGGACAAAGTTAAAGTTAGAGTAATTTCTGTGACAGGCAACTTTAGTTTTCGCAGGGGTTGCATTAAGCTTTCCATGCCAGATGTGATTTCTTCTGGTGCGGTTGTTAGCAGATACAAGTTGGTGCTGTAAATCACGGTAAACAAAATCGTACTCAGTCGCACTGCCAAATCCAAAGAGTGACGAGTAACTTTGACTGGCCCTTGGTGAAATAGTACGTAGCTATATTTTTTCTGATTCCCTGCTTGCTCTTGGGTAATCTTAGAAGTGTTGGAAGTGGATGGCTGGGTTAATATTTGTTCGTTAGCTGGTAGGCGTGGCTGATGCTTTACACCTAGTCCATCAGGACTGATGGCTGCGATCGCAAAGATAAAAAATGACAGCATCAACAGCCAACCCATTTGCTGCTGCCATACTCGACGAGGAATTCTGGCGACTAAGGTAGCGATAATCAACAGTGCCACTAAAAGCACACGCCAAAAGTTGTTAGCAAAAATATAGCTGGTTAAAAAGCTCATTAACCAAGCAAATTTTACTCGGGGATCGATTTTATGCAGCCAAGTTTGGGGTTGTTCTAAATAAAGTCCAAGTGGCAGCGATCGCAGTAAATCCATGTTCCGATTCTAAACGCGGGTAGCCCGATTAACATTACCACTTTCAACATCACGGACTTTTTTACTCCGCCATAGCAAACGAATGGGGGTACCTTTAAATCCTAATTGTTTGCGAAATTGTCGTTCAATGTAGCGGCGGTAGTTGTCGTTAAAGCGTTTGGCTTCGTTAACAAACAATGCAATCGTTGGTGGTTGGGCACTTACTTGCGTGCCATAATAAATTTTGCCCTGACGCCCACCGCGTGATGCTGGTGGTGAATGCCAACTAACAGCATCTGTTAAGACTTCGTTAATGACTGATGTGCTGACACGGCGTTTGTGTGACTCAGCCGCCTCATTTACCAATTCTAAAATCTTTTCTACTCGTTGTCCTGTTAAGGCACTCACAAAAATAGTTTCTGCCCATTCGGTAAAATGTAACCGTTCTTGCATATCTTTTTCGTAGTCGTAGATAGTGTAAGAGTCTTTTTCGACAGCATCCCACTTATTCACGACAATGATGCAAGCTCGACCTTCGTCAACAACCCGCCCAGCTAACTTTTGGTCTTGCTCGGTGACTCCATCAAGGGCATCTAGTACTAATAAGACCACATCGGCGCGGCGAATCGCTTTGAAGGCACGGTTAATACTGAAGAATTCCGGCCCGTATTCCACATTTTTCTTTTTGCGAATTCCCGCCGTGTCAATCAAACAGTAGGTTTGCCCATCCCGTTCAACCACAGTATCAATAGCATCCCGGGTTGTGCCAGAAATTGGGCTGACAATTGCCCTCGCTTCCCCAACAAAAGCATTCAATAAACTAGATTTGCCTACATTTGGGCGTCCCACAATTGCGACTTTTATTTCATTAGTTTCTGGTACTTCACCGATGGCAGGAATGTGATTAATTAACTCGTCGAGTAACTCTCCTGTACCGTTGCCGTGAATTGCGGAGACAGGGAAAGGTTCACCTAATCCCAGTTCCCAAAATTCAGCTGCTTGCATTAACCCTTCTTCTGGGGATTCACATTTATTGACAGCTAATAGTACGGGTACACGTTGTTGGCGTAACCACTCAGCAATTTCTTCATCGGCTGGTGTGGGGCCAGTTTGACCATCTACAACAAAAATAGCAGCACTTGCTTCTGTGAGCGCTGTCATTGCCTGTTGGCGAATCAGTGGTAAAAATTCGGTATCATCATTAAAGACCAAGCCACCAGTATCTACCACCAGAAATTCGCGATCACACCAGTAAGACGGCATGTAAGTGCGATCGCGTGTCATACCCGGTTGATCGTGGACAATCGCCGTTTGTTCCCCGGCGAGACGATTAACCAGGGTGGATTTGCCCACATTTGGGCGTCCTATAATAGCAACAATTGGCAGTCCCATAAAACCAGGGTGATAGAGAGAAACAATATATCATGTCTCTCTATCTTAGCTATATTAAGTCTTTATTTAATTTTCCCACTTCTTAAGATGAGCGCCAGTCAAAGTTTAAAGAAACCTAGGACAAAGAATCTAGTACAGCACAGCAGAAATACTTAGGTAGTTAGAAACAGAAAAAAGTTGATATTGTGAGTGACCTTTCGTCCCTCCTGCCTCCTTGCACCAATAGTCACACCAATGGAGATTATGCCTTGAAAAGTCGTAAGTGGCTCAGAAAAGCCAGCAGATTAACGTTGCCATTTTTAGGATTGTGCTTGTTGTTGGGAATTTGTGCGTTACCATACGCCAAGTTTATTGAACCGAATTGGATTGAGATCAATTCTTTACAACTAACATTGCCACATCTCTCACCGGAATTTAACGGCTATCGCATTGTGCAAATCAGCGATATCCACCGAGATGAGTGGATGACCCAAAAACGGTTCAAAAAAATTATCAGCCTAGTCAACCAACAAAAACCCGACTTAGTGGCGATTACAGGAGATTTAGTCACCCATTTTTCGCCATCAATCATCCCCACTCTCAAATTTGCCTTGGATAAATTCATTGCCAAAGATCAGACTGTAGCAGTATTGGGCAATCATGACTACCTGAACGACTCAGAAGCAATTATCCAAGCAATAGAAGAAAGCGGTATAACCTACCTAGGGAACAGTATTTACACGCTACACCGGGGCAATGCGATGCTGCATATCGCTGGAATAGATGATATTTGGAAAGGGAAACCCCGCTTGGATGTACTACTGAAGCAGTTACCCAATGAGGGTGCAGCAATTTTATTAGCACACGAGCCAGACTTTGCTGATACCAGTGCTGCTACGGGACGGTTTGACTTGCAGCTATCAGGACATTCCCACGGTGGACAAGTGCACCTACCTTTAATTACTGGGCTTTTTCTACCCCCATTTGGTAAAAAGTATTACTCAGGACGCTATCAGGTAAAAGATATGATCCAATACACCAACCGAGGTCTAGGTATGACTGGAAAGCATTTACGATTTGCTGCTCGTCCTGAGATTACGGTGTTTACCTTGGTTTCACCAAATAAACGTTAAACGCATTGTAGAGAGAAAGTGCGATGCGATCGCATATTAAAAATCTACCAGTCGGCTTGAGCCAACTTTAGTATTAGTTTGGGAATTTATTTTCAGGCGGGTAGACTGTACATATAGCACTAAACCATTCGTGAAAAACAAGATCCCCGACTTCTCAAAGAAGTCGGGGATCGGATCTGTCTCTGTCTGTGCCTTGATCAAATCAATTCCGCCTCTTCAAAAATTTGCCTGACTGTTAATTCCAAACCAAGCAACAATGTATCCACAATCGGTGTAGTATCTGTATAGACTTGACTTACATCAGCCGAGAAGAACACCCTAATACTCATCGCTTCCGGGTCAACAACCCAAACTCGTGACACTCCGGCATCAAAATAATCTTTTGCTTTATCCTCAAATTCCTTCATTGTTTGGTCTGGAGAAATAATTTCAATTACCAATTCTGGAGGGACAGGACAAGCTTCATTACGTTGCCAATTTTTGGGTAGGCGTTCATAAGAAATATAAGTTACATCGGGAAGAGGGGCCCAATCTTTACCTTTACGTTTTAGGATGATTGCCCACTCTGAACCAACTCTACCTTTTCCCTTGCACCATGCACGAAGGAGCAGTCCTAATGTTAGCTGTAAAGTTGAATGAAAAAATTTTGGCGACACTTTAGGTACTGCATAAGCATCCACAAACTCATAGTTTACATCGCCTTCTGGCAACGCCAAAAAGTCTTTTAGGGTGAGTTTGTTTCCTATGTTTACCTTAACCATGAGAAAGCAACCCAATTACCTGATGCCAATATTCTAAGCCATACTTACTGGTTAGCTGGAACTATTACTGGGCCATTATCAATTAGTTGTTCTTGATTGAACTCTAGTAAAGAACTAGAGGTGTATATGTCGGCATTTCGCAAATTATGCAGTTTGTTCTGGTTCCGTCGCTGAATTCTGTCCAATTTTCGGTTCAGTCCCCACCAACAGCCGTTCAATATTGCTGCGGTGGCGCAAAATTACATACAACCCACCAGCTACACCAAACAAAATATAGGGCAGTGGTTGATGTAGAAGTAGCATGAAAATCGGAACAGCGATCGCACCCAAAATAGAACTCAATGATACAATCCGCGATATCGCCGCAACGACGGCAAACACACCCGCTGTTGCTAAACCCACCTGCCAATTTATTGCCAACAAAATCCCCAAACTGATAGCAACGGATTTACCACCACTAAAGCCTAAAAAAATTGATTTACTGTGTCCGAGGATGGCAGCTAGCCCAGCTAAAGTTACTATCCAGGGTTGCCACAGTTTCACATCTACCGTTGGGGGGATAAAATTTTGACTGGTGGCAAAGTTGAATAACCAGTAAACTAAAGCGATCGCTAATACTCCCTTCAAGGCATCAAGTACTAAAACGAATGCTCCTGGCCCTTTCCCCAAGGTTCTGAGCACATTGGTTGCTCCAGTGGAACCCGAACCAACTTCTCGAATATCAATACCTTTTAACTGCTTCACAGCAATGTACCCAGTCGGGAAAGAACCCAATAGGTAAGCTATAACGACAATTGCCCCACATCCAGTTAACCAAATAGCCATAATCAATTCAAAAAAATTAAGAGTCAAGGGTCAAAAGTCCAAAGTCCAGAGTAATACCTTTTGACTCTTGACTCTTGACCTTTGACTAATTAAAAATCATCATCATAGTTTCTCACTGTTTTAGGGTCAGGAGCAAAGGCTAACCATAGAGGAAATTGCAGCAATGACAGACTAATTTGCTCCTCTGAATCATCAATGATAATCAAAGGTAGTTGATTCGCTTTCACCAATCGGTCTGCTTTTTGAGCCGCAGCTTCAGGTGCCTCAAATAATACCAATCCTCGGTCTGGCCCAAAATCTGGACGACCAATTCCCAGGCAATCTTGCAAGCCACGCCGCCATTCACCTAATCGCTCCGGTGTATTAGCTAATACTAATGTGCGGACGCGATCGCCATACAGCTTGTGTAATATTGAAATCGCTGCTGAGGCAATCAAAATATTCTGCAAGCGGCTACCCATTGTCCGCAAAGCACCCCGTCCCCCTTGGTTGAAAAACCAGTTAGAGATTCGTTCGGCGTGGACTGGTTCAAAGGTGCGGCGCAGTTGCCACGCGGGGCCGTAGTAATCTGGTTTAGTCCGATATTGGTCAATTAGACGGCGAATTTGCTTTGTAGTGTCTTGAAACTGCTGTTGGGCAAATTGTGGTGTTCCAGGTTGGGATTCAACTGGTTTAGCCTCTCTGACAACTGGTTTTTCTCGTTCTGTCACAGTCGGCACTAGTTGCAACTGCTCTGCTGCTCCTGCCAAATCCTGTAAGCTACCCGTGAGATAGTCTTTAAAACCCTGCACCCGAATAGCCAAATCTTGGGATGCTCCCGCAAAAGTGGTTCGCATCTCGTTGCGGATGCGGTCTTGACGACGTTCTAGCTGTTCTACAGAAATTTGCAGCGCTTGTTTGCGTTGTTCTAACTGCACCAACGACTCTTGCACAAGCCTTCCTAGTGCAGTCTGAGTTTCACCAATTTGTGTCTGAAGGGATTTATAGGAAGCTTGCAGTGTCGCTATTTCTTCTTTGAGAGCTGCTTCGGTACGTTGCAACTCTGCCAGTCGTTGCTCTGCTTGTGCGTATAGTAAATTATCTTGTGATTCTGATCCTATTTCTGACCCCAGTGCAGCAGTTTCCGCTTCTAACTGCGCCACAAGCTTACTAGTTGAGTCTTCTGTTGGCTCAATTGTAGAATCTACAACTTCTGTATTGGAGATTGGCTGCTCATGTGTGTCAACTGATAAGTTCAGTGCTTCTGTTTCCACCACTAACTCAACAAGTGGGTTTTCTGGTTGTTCAACCGCATTGCTCTGTTCTTGTTTTTCTGTCAACCATTCATCAATTGGTTCTGGGGTTTGAGATTCCTCTGGGTTCATAAACAATAGTGTAATTCCTATGATGCGAATAAATAGCTTTTAGAAATATTACAAGAGTGCTGAGTCTAGTAGATCGGAACTACTCAGCACTGGCTCAACCATAGCTATCCGCTAACGGTACTCATTACTCAGCACTAAATACGTGGGCAACGTTGTTCCAAGCAAGTTTTTAGAGTGTTGGGGTCAAATAAAATTGGCAAAAAGTGAATGCTTTTAACTTCTTTAAAATAAAACAGGATGGGGACTTCATTCCAGAAGATCCGCCAGTTCTGCCATTCCTGGTAGGGAAAGCGCCGAATTAATTTTTCGCCTCTGTAAATATCTAAGTCGGTGGTGGTAAATTGCAAACGCAGTGTTAATGCTTGAAACATGAGAAACAAGCCAAACAGTGCGATCGCAAAGCCTACCCAAGGTTGTACTACCAGCATTGGAATAGCAGCGATTACCAACACTACAGGTATATTGTAACTAGGCTTGAGTTCCACGGTTGACGCGGAGTTAGGAGCGAATGAACTGGTCACAGTTTTAAATCCTGCTTTGTTAATAGACATTTCTCCTATTCTAGGATTTCAAGGGTTAGAAGGCTCGAAGTAGTGATCAGCCTGATTCATCATAGGACTTACGCACGCTCTACGAATTCTTGGCGTCTTGGCACGGCAGTTGCTTCTCCCAAGGGGAGACCAAGGCGAACAAGTCGGCGGAGCCGCCCAACGCACTGCCTCGTCTTGGCGGTTAGATAAATTAAGCTTTTTGGCGATTTTTGCGTAAGTCCTAATCACTGTCGTACAGCAACTAGAACTCTGGGACAAATGCACTGCCAGCCCCTTGAAACATTAACCAAGAAAGAAAGAAGTTGCTAATAAATATAATCAGCAAGGCGGTAACAACAGCTGTTGTGGTTGATTGTCCTACTCCTTTGGCTCCCCCGGTTGTCGTCAAGCCCCAGCTGCAACCAATGACGGCAATTAAAACGCCGAAGCAACACGCCTTAATCAGGGCACTAACAATATCCCAAACGCCGAGAAAGTTACGGGCTGAATCTAGAAATACTGTGTCGGAGAGGTTGTAGATATTCGTTGCAATTATTAATCCCCCCAACATCCCTGTTACCAAAGACAGGAGGGTTAATATTGGCAGCATTAAGCAGCAAGCCAGAACGCGGGGGATAACTAAATAATCAATTGGGTCGGTTTTTAACATCAACATGGCATCGATTTGTTCGGTTACCCGCATAGTGCCGATTTCCGCTGCAAAAGCGGAACCAACTCGCCCCGCCAAAATTACTGCTGTCAGCACGGGTGAGAGTTCCCGTGTCAATGCTACGGACAGCACTCCACCAACGATGTTTCCTGCGCCAAAGTTAATAAATTCCCGTGCCACCTGAATGGTAAACACTGCCCCGACAAAAATAGCGGTCAATAGGGCAATAAATAGAGAATCTGGCCCAACAGATGCCATTTGCTCTAAGGTATTGCGCCGATGGATTTTGCCCCTCATGAGGTGAACAATTACTTGTCCACCTAAAAAAACCGCCGCCAGCAACCGCTGACTCCATTCTCCTAAACTGGATTTGGATGTAGTCTCGCTCAATGTTCTATAGCTAACTCGGTAACTGCCTTAAGAATAGCGAAAGTCATGGGCCATTGAGCATCAATCATTAATTAGTTGTCAATAGTTATCCTTTGTCTCTCTGCTCCCAATACGCTTGGGTTAAGCATTTTTTCTCTCCCCCTGCTCCCCCTGCCCCTCTGCCCCCCATCCACCTCTCCTCAAGCTGGGGTTAAACATTAACTTAGTTTAAAACTCCTCTCAGAAAATAAAGCTCTTTTTAAGCGTGCTGTGACGCAACTAAGAAGGACGACTTTAAATATGCCCTTGATTTATCAAAGGTTTTGTAGATTTCAGGTCTGTTTGCAGCCCCCAGCATCTCATGTAACTGGTAGCCGTTTCTTTTAATGAAAACTTAAGATTCTTGACAGTTTCTCTACCCCGGAGCGATCGCACGTATTGTAGAAAATGACATACCACCATCCAGCTATCGTTATCTCTACTCACGGAGCTTGTCCTAAAATGACGATTTTTATTAACTTTCTCCGCTCCCTGCTGCTAACGGTCATTTTCAGTTTTGTTGCTCCCATGTTCCTAGTTGGGGGTGTATTGCTACTTCTGTCCCTTATGGGTTACTTCTCTGGGTTACAAAAATTGACTGAGGCGATCGCTACTCAGATATTGCATTTTCTCGCCACTTTTGGCAGTGGGACTTCGCTGCGCGGACTATTTGTGATTAGTTTGACCTGTAGTTTTGTCGGGGCACTGTTTGACATGTACGTTTATTATCGCTGTCAAATTTTACGCATAGATTCCTAAATAGTGAAATCAGTTTCGTGAGGTGCTCATGGGCTGCATAATAGATGAAAAAGTGAGATTTCCAAAAGTTGAAGTGCTACTAGTCCTAACCTAGATGGGGATTAGTATTGCAGAATGAATTTTTATTAATTAAATTGAGTGCCGAATATTAATTAAATACTTATTATTCATAAGTCATTAGTTCTTAATTACTAACGACTAATGAATTTATTCAGGTGAATAAATTTATTAAATTGTAATAGCCAAAGTCAGGTGTGTTAAACTATAAAGCTGGGCACTAAACTCTATGTTGGCGTTGGCATTTTGTTTTAACCACTATCTTCAAAGTCTTGATTAGTACTGCTCGAAGATAGCAAATAATGATCCCCGCAAAACATAAAGATTTCATTAAAATGCTGATTAGCATAATGCCTACTCATGTTTCTTAACAGAGCAAAGCAAAAGTCTGACCGCAGGGCATTTTATATTGAGTTTATTACGAGGTATTTTAACACTCATGGTTTGGCCGTTTAAGTCTAAGTTTCGTAAACAAATTGCTCGGATTGAAATTACTGGTGCGATCGCCAGTGCTACTCGCAAACGCGTGTTAGAAGCCCTCAAAACCGTAGAAGAAAAAAAATTTCCGGCATTACTACTACGCATTGATAGTCCTGGTGGTACAGTCGGAGATTCCCAAGAAATCTACAGCGCCCTCAAGCGTTTACGCGAAAAAATTAAAATTGTTGCTAGCTTTGGCAATATTTCGGCTTCTGGAGGCGTTTACATTGGGATGGGAGCCGAACACATTATGGCTAACCCAGGTACGATTACAGGTAGTATTGGCGTAATTCTGCGTGGGAATAACTTGGAAGGCTTGCTGGAAAAAATCGGTGTTTCCTTCAAGGTAATTAAGTCTGGCCCTTACAAAGACATTTTGGCTTTTGATCGGCAACTGACTGAACCAGAAGAAAACATCCTACAAGAGTTGATTGACACAAGTTATCAACAGTTTGTTCAAACTGTAGCTGATGCCCGTTCTTTGGGGGTGGAAACCGTGAAAAGTTTCGCCGATGGTCGGATTTTTACTGGACAGCAAGCCTTAGAGTTGGGTGTTATCGACCGTTTGGGAACAGAGGAAGATGCCCGTCGCTGGACAGCAGAACTGGTCGATCTTGACCCCGAAAAAACGCTCTGCTACACCCTAGAAGAACGAAAACCCTTATTGAGCCGTGTTCTACCGGGAAGTCGTCAAGTTTCATCAGGAATTGGGGCTGGTATTGATTGGTTGGAATTTGAAATGTCTACCAGTGGTTTACCACTGTGGTTATATCGACCATAAATGAATGTATCGTCAAGAGTCTAAAGTCAAAAGTCCAAGGTCAAAAGTCAAAAGTCAAAAGTAATAACCCTTGACTATTGACCCTTGACACTTGACCCTTGACCCTTGACCCTTGACCAATGACTAATACAAGGAGGATTTTGGCGTGGAGTGGCAAATGCGCGCTATTCGTGGAGCAACAACCGTTTCAGAAAATACCGTTGAGGCAATCCGAGAGGTTGTGACAGAACTACTAGATGAACTAGAAAACCGGAATCAACTCCAGCCAACGGAGATTATTAGTGTTACTTTCTCTGTGACACGCGATTTAGATGCTATTTTTCCAGCTGCGATCGCCAGAACACGTCCTGACTGGGATAATGTGGCAATGTTAGATGTGCAGCAAATGCATGTCGAAGGTAGCTTAGAGTTCTGCATTCGGTTGTTAGTCCACGCCTACCTGCCAGTCTCCGCTCCAATTCACCATATTTATTTGCGTAACGCCGCCAACTTGCGTCCCGACTGGAGTTTACCCCAGTCTTTACAAGCATCACAGCCAGCAGTTAAGTCAAAAGTGTAAAATTACGTAAATGTATGTAAACAAGTAACAAATTAAGCTAATACGGTAGTAGATCTGCTGCTCAACCTACTGCTATTGCCAGGAGAGGGGCATGGGAGAATCTTCACTGAGCGAGGGGCTTTTGGGTAAGAGCAACCTACGTGCTTTTTATTTTTTGGCTCTAACTAAATTGTATTGACAAATATTTAGGTTATTTCAAATTGCCAAGTGCGATCGCTAAAGTCTTTTATTCCTTCCTCTGCAATTTGTTCTAGCATAGATTCCCAGTCTATCTCAAAATCCTGCATAGAGTTCTTGAATTTCCCAAGAGCATAAAAATATGGCTTATTCCAAATAACGACTATATGAGGTAAAATCCGACTAAGATGAAAGCTCAAACTAATGCCTTCCTCCTGTTCAATCTCAGGTTTAAGTTGAAAGCACATTATATTAAGATTGGAAAAATTTAAACGGAAAATCTCGCTAGAGGAAAGGGTTTTTGTTTGATTAATAGTTGCAGTAGCAATCACCTAGAAACCTCACTTACAGAAAATTCACAAATTGAATTAAAGGTACAGGACTTACAGACAATACCAGGATTGGGAGGAAATATTTTGGCAAAATCATTTGGGTTTTTGCCATGATGCATTCTTTCAAGCTCATACCATCACTTCTACCACGACAGTGATCGTACATTATGTTTTGTTGGAAATAGAAGGCCACAAATGATGAATTAAGTGGCAATTCTGTCCCATAATCAGGATATTAAGAATTGGGTGAGAATAGACGCGAGCATTTTTCCAGCGATCGTGCTCTGCAAAGGGACAATGGAATATATGCTGAGATTTGCCAGACGAGGAGAGTTAGGATCGGAAGGTAGTCTGTCGCACACATGCTAAATATATGACATCCACATCGCGTGTTGTTCATAGCGACCCCGATATATTGGGGGGAACCCCTGTTTTTGTTGGTACTCGTGTGCCGATAAAAACCTTGCTCGATTATCTAGAAGCGGGTGACTCACTGGATGAGTTTTTAGATCACTTTCCCAGTGTTAGCCGTGAGCAAGCAATCGCCGCTCTCGAATTAGCAAAGGAAATGCTGACCGCCTATGCGAATTCTGCTTGATGAGTGTGTTCCACGACCCTTGAGACGTGAACTCACTGATCATGAGGTACGCACAGTTGTGGAGATGGGATGGTCAGGCAAAAAGAATGGCGAGTTGTTGCAACTGATGATGCAGGAAAGTTTCACGATTCTCCTCACAACAGACCAAAACTTACGATATCAGCAAAACTTGCAACAGGCTGAAGTTGCGGTCGTTGTTCTCGTAGCGTCTAGTAATCGCTTGCTTGATTTACTTCCATTGATACCCAGTGTTCGCAGTGTTCTAGCTACGATCACTCCGGGTGTGGTTATTGAAATCAGAGATTTTTGACGCGATTACTTTATGCAACAACTCTACTCTTTATGATGATGAAACCTAATTCCTAAAAAGATGTCGTAAACGAACTCAAAAAAGTCCTTTTTTTGTAGTAATCCTGATGTTTGATAACAACCTTTTTCATCCAAAAGGGGTTTCATGAGGTAGTAAGTGGGTTGATAGTTATACCAGGGAACAGAAGGCCACAAGTGATGAATTAAGTGGTAGTTCTGCCCTAAAATTAGGACATTCAGAATTGGATGAGGATAGACACGAGCATTTTTCCAGCGATCGCGCTCTGCAAAGGGACGATGAGGTAAATAATCAAAAAATAACCCCAGTGTTATCCCTACCACAGATGCTGGTATGAACCAAAAATTCAGAATGTAACCCAAAAAGTGGTACTGAACTGAGATATAAACGATTACACCTACAATCAAGCGGCTGATGAACCATTCTAGTAGCTCATATTTACGCCACAGTCGCCGTTGAAAGAAAAACACCTCGTGATACAAAAATCTGACCGCAATCAGCCACAATGGACCACCCGTAGAAACATAGTGATCTGGGTCATCCTTCGGATGGTTGACATGAGCATGGTGCTGTAAATGTACCCGTGTAAATACTGGAAAGGCAAAAGCCAGCATTAACGCACTACCATGTCCTAACATCGCATTCATCACCCGGTTGCGATGGGCAGATTGGTGACAGGCATCGTGTATTACTGTCCCACTACAATGCAATGCAATAGTATTAACGCTAAAGCACAGCCAGTGCGGCCATTGCCAAAGCCAGTAACCAAAGTTAGATAACACCAGCATTGCTACAGCGACTAAAAACAGCAGCAGTGTCGGATTCAGATCACCCGGAGGCGCTAAAAATTCCTTGGGCGGGATAGTCAGTGGCTTTTTTGCCTCCGACGTGAGCATTCTTGACTCCTTGTTTATCAACATTACGAATATACGATAAAGATGAGGGAATAATAAAGTTTTGTATAGCAATATTTATCTACTGCTTTGCATAATCAGCAGATGAATAACGTTATGATTCCAGACGAGACCTAAGTCTTTGCTGGTGAGTGGGATATGACAAGTGCCAAGAAGTTAATGGGAGAAAACTCTTGTTGGGAGGATGAAAACAAGATCCGTGTACGATATCTAGTCTATCTCACAGCCTTACTCCTCTTTTATTCCCCACTCCCCTTTCTAGCTGTTGAAATCATTGATATAGCAGTGACTGAAAAGGAGATGCCACTTAAAGTTACGATGACTTCCTAGATAGCTCCCTAATTTCAGCCCCTATGCAATTAATATGCAATTAAGAGATTCTCTACGCCGGACAAAAATTGTCGCTACTATTGGTCCCGCCACCAGCAGCCCAGAAATGCTTAAGGCGATCATTGAAGCGGGAGCAACAACACTGCGGCTAAACTTCTCCCACGGGACTCATGTTGACCATCAACGTAATATTCGCTTAATTCGGCAAACCGCTTTTGAGCTAAATCAGCCAGTGGCTATTCTCCAAGACTTGCAAGGACCAAAAATTCGCTTGGGGAAGTTTGACAACGGGGCTATAGTTGTGGCAAAAGGCGATCGCTTCACCTTGACCAATCGCCCAATTATCGGCACGCAGGAAATTAGCTGCGTCACCTACGATTATTTGGCCGAAGAAGTCCCTGTTGGTGCAAAAATCCTCCTCGATGATGGACGAGTAGAAATGTTGGTGGAGGAAATTAACCGCGACAAAGGTGATTTGCATTGTCGCATCACCGTGCCTGGTAAACTTTCTAACAACAAAGGCGTAAACTTTCCTGGAGTTTACTTATCGATTAAGGCAATGACCGACAAAGACCGTGAAGATCTAATGTTTGGTCTAGACCAGGGTGTAGATTGGGTAGCGCTTTCTTTTGTCCGCAATCCGCTGGACATGATAGAAATTAAAGAGCTAATTTCCAGCACGGGCAAGCAGGTGCCAGTGATTGCCAAAATTGAAAAGCACGAAGCCATTGAACAAATGGAAGCGGTTCTGGCTTTGTGTGATGGTGTAATGGTTGCCAGAGGCGACTTGGGTGTGGAACTGCCAGCGGAGGATGTCCCCGTGCTGCAAAAGCGACTGATAGCCACGGCAAATCGCTTGGGGATTCCGATCATCACTGCCACCCAAATGTTAGACAGTATGGTGAGCAACCCCCGTCCCACTCGTGCCGAGGTGTCGGATGTGGCAAATGCAATTTTAGATGGTACTGATGCGGTGATGCTCTCCAATGAAACTGCTGTCGGTAGCTACCCAGTGGAAGCGGTGGCGACGATGGCGCGAATTGCCGAGCGTATGGAGCAGGAGGAAGCCCAAAACGCAAACTTACGTTCTTTAAAAGATACTAGGCGTTCTATTCCCAATGCTATTAGTCAAGCTGTAGGTCAAATTGCAGAGCAACTGGGAGCAGCGGCAATCATGACCTTAACCCAAACTGGGGCAACAGCTCGCAATGTTTCCAAGTTCCGTCCTCAGACACCGATTTTGGCTGTAACACCCCATGTGAATGTGGCACGGCAGCTACAAATGGTCTGGGGAGTAAAACCCCTGTTGGTACTGGGGTTACCTTCCACAGGTCAGACGTTTCAAGCTGCTATCAACGTCGCTCAGGAGAATCAGTTACTGTCTGAGGGCGATTTGGTAGTGATGACTGCTGGCACACTCCAGGGAATTTCTGGTTCAACAGATTTGATTAAGGTTGAGGTGGTAACGGCGGTGCTAGGTCACGGAATTGGGCTAGGACAAGGTTCGGTGAGTGGTCGCGCACGGGTAGCTCAAACTGGTATGGATGTGAGTAACTTTAATCACGGAGATATTTTGGTTGCCTCCCGCACCAGTGCTGACTTTGTGGAGGCGATTCGCAAAGCTGCCGGGATAATTACGGAAGATGAGAGTCTTACAAGTCACGCAGCGGTGATCGGTTTGCGTCTTGGAGTGCCAGTGATTGTCGGTGTGAAGCAGGCAACGCAAGTGATTCGGGATGGGACGATTCTGACGTTGGATCTGCAACGGGGTTTGGTTTACTCTGGGGCGGTGGGAACGCCTTAGGACTGGGGACTAGGGACTGGGGAATGGGGACTAAGTACACGTCACTCTAAAAAAGGGTCGAAATTTAATTTTTTGTAGTTTGCGCGCTTGTTGGGTTTCGCTCCGCTTAACCCAACCTACAGTTAGTATTTCCAACCCTTATTAATGGTGAGATGCACTAAGTAGACAAGGAAACAAGGTGAATAAATAATCAATACCCAATACCAATCCCAAATACCTAATCCCTTGCATTAAAGAGTTGTGAGCGTTACGCCAAGCCATCCAGCAAAGTTTTGCTGCTGCGTGGAGGAAGGATGAGCAACTGGTTTTAGCTGATACCGAGTAGGACGTGGTGGAGCTAAGGTGATGGAATAGGTACGCAATTCGTCTTGGTGGAAAACTGCGACTTGGATAGTATCGCTTGGTTGGTAATCTTTGAGGCGATCGCTTAAGCTACTTGCTGTTACCTTAATACCATTAATTGCTAGCAATTCATCGCCTGCGTCAATTCCCCCTATTTGTGCAGGTGAACCCGCCTCGACAAACTTAACTATCTCCCGCCCATTCTCAGCATTTGTTTTCACACCTAAGTAAAGTTCTTCCTCCTGCTCCGCTACTAACTGTAAGCCAAACGGTTCCAGGTATTCATTAAATGGCAAATCATCAGTGCCATTAATGTAGCGTTTGAAGAACTCAGTCAAATTGATTCCAGCTACAGATTCTATAACTTCCTGTAACTGTTCGGGAGTATAGCCAATTTCAGCTTGCCCAAATTGCTGCCACATTTTCCGCATGACATCATCGAAGGAGCGCTGATTATCATGAGCACGAATTAGTAAATCCAGCAACAACGACACCATTTCTCCCTTCAAATAGTAGGAAATTTGGGAATTGCCGCTGTTGGCATCTGGACGATAAAGTTTAATCCAGGCATCAAAACTCGACTCAGCAACGGGTTGTACCTTGCGCCCTGGTGTCGTTTCATATCTGGTAATTTCCTTGCCCAGATTATTCAAATACGACTTAACATCATAAATGCCTGCCCGCAAAGGAATTAGCAAGTCGTAGTAACTAGTAGCCCCCTCACAAAACCACAAGGATGGCGTGTAATTTTCCTGGTCGTAATCAAAAACCTCTAGCGCTTTTGGGCGAATTCGCTTGACATTCCACAAGTGAAAAAACTCGTGTGCGACTAATTGAAGAAAGCGATCGTACTTATCCTGAGCGCGAAACCCAAAACGTTGGTAGATTAAGGAGCAGGAGTTTTTATGCTCCAAACCGCCAAAAGCTTGGCTAAATAAATGTAGCAAAAATACATATCGCTCATAGGGTAAGCCGCCAAACATTTGCGCTTCCACCTGGATAATTTTCTGAATATCAGCAATTATCCGCTGAGCGTGAAAGTTACCCTGACCCCAGATTGCCAGTTCATGGGGTTTTCCCAACACCTCAAATTTATACAACTGGTGGCGGCCAATCTCAAATGGACTATCGACAAGAGTGTCAAAATCGCTAGCCAAGAAAGTATTCGCTTCTTCTCCAACTAGAGGTAAAGCAGTAGTTATTTGCCATTCCGGGCTTGGTGGCACGATAGTAACGCGAATCGGTTGTTTCTCCCAACCAGGTATTCTGAAAAATAGTGCCGCACCGTTGAAATAACCGTGGCTTGGATCTAAGTGATTTGTCCGTACCGACAGATCATTTGCGAAAATGCGGTAACGCACAGTTAATTCTGAAACATTGTTTTTTTCTACCTGCCAGTGATTCTTACTGAGCTTCTGCCAAGTCAGAGGTTTATTCCCCGAAGTTCCGGACTTTTCTCCTGCAAAAGCCACAAAATCCTGTAAATTTTTGGCGTATTCCCGCACTAAGTAAGAACCAGGTGTCCACACCGGCATTTTTAAATCGAGAACTGGCGAGTGGTAATTTAAAATGCGTAAAGTCACCTCAAACAGATGTGTTTCTGGTGAGGGCATTGCCACCAAGTAATGAATCGTCGTGCCGGCTTGCTGGACGTGCATGTCGGGACGAGGTGCTATTGCTTCAGTCATTTTGAGTGCTGAGTGTTGAGTTATTACTTAATAGTTAATAGTTAATAGTCAATAGTCAATGGGATTCGTGATTTATCCCATCATGACAAATTTACCTTTTGACTTCTATTTGCTGCGGTTGGTAATCAGACCCAAGTTTATTGGCACAAAAGCCGATATCCCGTACTTGATTTGGTTCAATCAACCGTCCCCACTCCAAGGGAGTCACAACATAATGTATCGTCCCTTGCTGCCTAAAATTTGCGTTCCAAGAGTTATTAATTATAGCCTGGTTCATATTAAATTCCAGTTGCCAATTGCTAACTTTGGTATTGCCCTGATTTATAATTTTGAAGCTGACACAAAATCCTGTGTTCCAATTTGAATTGATGTCAGTTACGACTTTCATCTGGGCCGTAGTGGGCATGGGGACTGGAGGACGTTGAGATAGAAAGAATGAAGAATTACTTTGTCTTGCATTGCCCCCTGCTTCCACTCTCCTGCTCTCAAATTTCTCCTCTCTGGTGACTTGCACAGACGGGAGGAGTTGGGACAGTAATTGCTGCTTGGGTAGGTCTACACTTTGCCAATCATCTAGTAAAATACCACCTGTATCACCACTGTTAGGATTCCAACTCCAGTAAGTAAAGCTCAAGTTATTCTTTTGGATGTATTTCACCAACTCATTTTGCCAAATTCCTTCTTTGGAACTTGAGTCTACTTCCCGCCCCCCAAATTCCCCAATCAAGATGGGAGCAATATTTTGATTAGAAATATAGTTGAATCCTATTTGCCAGCGCGTGATCAAATTTTTGGGAAAGCTGGGTTCTGAAAAGTAGGACTGATTGTACACCCCAGGCCCGTATTCATGGGGAGAATACACTAGCTTGTTGCGATGAGATAAACGGACTGGGTAGCGCTTCACGCCTTCTAAATTACCGCCCTGCCAATGCCTCGCTAGTTTTTGACCGGAAACATTCTGTTCTACGCCTTCAACAACAATCAGCCAGTTAGGGTTGACACTGAGAATGGCATTACCTGCGCGCTCAGCTGCCAGTCGCCAGTCGGTAGCTAAGTTATTAGTACCCCAGCTAGCCTTCCCATGAGGTTCGTTTTTTAAGTCTGCGCCGATAACGTTAGCTTGATTTTTGTATCTGATTGCTAATATTTTCCAAGTATCAATCCATTCGGCTTCCGTAAAGCCGTCGCCATACCACAATTGCGGAATTTGCTGATCGTTAAGGCGGTGGCTGTCAAGTAGGATGAATAATCCCTGACGTTCCGCTTCTTGAATAAGTAAGTCCATTAACTCCAGGGGAGTTTTGCCTTGGAGTTCTTTGTTATTACCAACATTAAAGTCAATGCCACTTACATTAGGCGATCGCAATCCTGCCACAGAATAAGGTAACCGGATCACGTTATATCCTAAGCTTTTAATCTGCGCCAGCATTTCTTTATAATCTCGTTTCCACAAACCGTGAGGGGCATGTGCCTCAGTTTCCATACCAAACCAGTTGACACCTCTGAGCAATACTACCCTGCCTTTCGCATCCACAATTTTTCTACCAACGGTCGAAAGTGGTAGCTGTATCGTCGTTGCTGCGTTGGACACATCTAGCTGTATATGGGTGGGTAATTTGGTCAAGATTCCCATCATCAACACCATTAAAGCTACAAAAAATCTCAGAAATTGCCTGTGTAACATGAATTTTCTTGAGTTCTTTTTAGGAACATATCGCATAATTTTTTTACCTTGCATGTGGAGCAATATCTTAAGTAATGTAATAAGAATTTTATGCACGCAATTTTCAATGCACACTTAAATATTTCAGTATTATCGCCGAAGAGAAATTTTTGTTTTTTTTAAATTTAAGCACTAATAAATCACCGTAATACTGCTTATAAAGCTCTTACTTCCCAGTTTATGTTGTAGTTAAGTTAACATTCAACATAGCCAATTAACCTAGCATCCTTAGAGTGATATTTAACGCCCCTTGTTCCTGTGACTTGAAAAATTGGGTGGTGAAGTCAAGTGGACTAGAATCTTTGGCTGTCATGACGTAGAAACTTCTATCTGTAGCGTACTAGCTTTCTCCGTATAATCTGGGATAGTTTCCGAATTTACAGAAAATTTACTTAGATAACTGAGTTCTTCATCAGTTATCTATTGAAACTATTAAATATAGAGAATAACTTAGATACTAAGGCAGTACAGATATTTACTATTCGTGAAGAATCTGTAAAAAATAAATATTACAAGCCAAGAATAGTTCATCTGCAATTTATCTATAGTCTTTTATTTGACAAGAGATTCATAAATATGACACTTTCTACATTGCAAAAATTTTTACTACCACCTGCGATCGCTTCTTTAAGTGTGTTTTCCCTAATGTCATTACCCCTTGCCACATTAGGCGACAAGCAAATTGCCATCAATTTCCAAGAAGAACCTACTTTTTCCGGCAAACTTAGAGATATCGCTATTCCTTACGTAGTCTTAGCAACTTCACTTAGTGTAGGATCTGGAATTTTGGCACTCGCTTTGTGTGGTTGGCGAAATTCTTCTCGCAAATCAGCGAAAATTCAGCAAGAATTATCCAACTTAGAGGAACACCTACAGCAAAAAGAAGCATTGCTGGAGGAATGGAAAGTTTCCGAGTCTCGGCTGCAAGTCTCTGGATTAAGCGCTTTTTTAGATGACGAGATACCTTTCGAGCAAGCTTTCAGTTCAAAAGCTTTTGCAGCAACCGTATCTCAACCAGTTGGAGCGCAAATACCGATGCCGATGCACGCACAGTCAGTAAATCCTGTACCACGTACAATTAAACAAAATACCACCAGCACTGTTAAAAGTGTGGCTACTGCTTCTGCGTTTGCATCTGCCCAAACGTACTTTGGGTACGCGCAACCAAACACAAATAGCACTCAAGAAACTGTTACGGTTAGTGAAATGAATGAAACAGCAATCATTCCATCAGAATTTGAGGAATTGCAAAAACAGCTTAGAGAGATGATGTTGCAGATGCAGGCAATGCAGAATAATCTACAACTAATGCCCCAAGCAAGAAATGTTGCTGTAGAACCAACAGATAGATTTAAGATATACTACAACGCTTCAAACTCTAATGAAGTTCAGTTTCTGTAAACCAAGTAAATGAAGCTACTTGCTTAATTGAATGTAACTTTATTGATAGGTAAACTCTAATACAGCTAGTGGCGTGACAAGCCTAAAGTGATGCAAAAAAATTGTAGGTTGGGTTGACCTAAGGAAACCCAACACCCTTATCGATGTTGGGTTTCGCGTTGCTCAAATGCCAGGTGCTACAACTGCCGGAACCTCCCTTCTCTACGAGAGGCTGCGCCAACGGGTGATGCCTCCGGCACGCCTGCCTTTTTGTTGCCCGAAGGGCTGTAGGGCGAACACAGTCGCCTGGCTGTCGGGAAACCCTACCAAGAGCGCTGATTCACCGCAACGCACTAGCTCCCCAACCTACACCTAATGCACTATTTTAGCCCGGTCACGCCACTAGTTAACGTTTTGCTCCACCTTAATTCCCCCCTTAAAAAGAGGGTTGTGAGATCTTCCAGAATTGACCACCAACTAAACCATATTGAGCTAAACCCTATTTTTCACCGTAGAAACTCTAAAGGAGTGGCATAAGCATTAGTCTGCCTATTTTTAGGCGGTGAAAGTAGAGTCGTTTTAGAAACTAGCGGTTGCGGCGGGATTTGATATCGGTTTCCCCAGCCACCGTTGAGATCTTCCGGTTGCGGACGAGGTGGTATCGTTTTCCCCGTAGGTAAAGGTGTTGTTAAGGTTTGACTAACTTGTAAATACTTTTCACCTTCATTAGTAAAGCGAACCAACTTGCTTTCAAGCTTTTCAAGCTGTTGATTTTCTGAGTTTAACTTTTGGGACTTTTGATTATCTGATTGTTGCCACTGACTGGCAGGATCGAAAATGGCTATAAACGTAACGCCACTTTCTGGGAATAGTCTTATCCGTGGTGGATTTGCTTGCCAGGCTTCCTGGAAACTACCATCGGGTGAAACTTGCCACAGATTTAGCTCAGCTTGCCATTGTCCCTGTTTAACTTCCACAATTTGACGAGCCAAAATTGAACGGTTAAGATTCGTGTCGGAGTTCAGCGAAGCTTCTGCTTGTTCAGGTACTGGACGTAAATAACGCACCGCTGCCACTGTAATCCGGCTAGACTCAGGCAGATTAGTACTACCAACGACGTTGTATACACCTTTACTTGAGATAGGTTGCACATTTGCAATTTCCAGATCTACCTTTTCTTGTGCTTTTTGAACACAGCCATAGCTGAAGACCAAAAGCATCAGGCAGGTTGCTGCCAGGGAATTAGTAGTAGATAAATCTTTAAATTTCGGCAATATAAGCTGTAAATCAAAGTTTTTCAACATAAATCAGCTTTTTATTCTGGTTTAATCTAGCAAGATATAATTTTTATTTATTATGCCCAATTTGCTTTTAAAAATCACAAGTTTAACCTGCTTTGAATCGAATTAATTGATAATTGCAAAATTTATAGCTTCTAGTCGTTAATACGCATTTTTTTTGCTAAAGTGGCGACATTCAACAACCTAAATATGTAGTTGTTACCCAAGTAGGCTGATGAGGCAAAAAGTATTCGATTGTTATAAATTTACTTTTCTAAGACAGTTTCACAAAGTTTATCCACTGCTTTGCACTGCCGTCATCTCAATTTGCTGGGTGTTGGCAGTGAGCGAGACGTCTTCAGCTCAAGTCAATCCTTCTCAGCCACAGGTTAGCGATTACCAATTGGGCTTAGGAGAACCGCTACCAGTGCATCAATTGCCCATCCTTAGCAGTGAATCGCTGTCAGGATCACAAAAATTGCCTGTTCCACCCGCAACAACTGGTGTAGCAGTTGCACCAATAGCTAATCCAGTGCCTAAAGTTGTGGAGCAGAAACCAGCCAACGATCTCCAGCAACTGGAGAGTGTCTTCATCCAGCAGCAGGCGGCTGGAAAAGCCTCACCAGCAGCACCTAGTTCTGTTGCACCACGAGTGGTAGTAGGTGGGGACACTTCTAAGCTTAATTTAGGATTGCAGGGACAGGTAAACGACTCGAAGCAACAAATTGGCTCAGTAGCAGCCCCACTGCCACCACTCGCCAACTCGACCGCAACGCAAGAATTCACTGCACCCGTAGCACCGACGTTTAACCAACTACTCAACTCACAAGCAGCCCCACTGCCACCACTCCCCAATTCCACTGCAACGCAAGAATTTACTCCACCCGCAGCACCGACGTTTAACCAACTACTCAACTCTCCAGGAGCAACACCATCAGTCCCTAGTACGACTGCTGCACTTAGCACACCAGCACCAATTATTCAATCAGTAACTAGTCAACAACGCTCTCAGTTGACCAGCAGTAGTTTAAGGGAACCCTCTTTACAATTTCAAGGAGTCTATGTCACTCAGGGAGGTGATACCTCAGCACGGGCGAGAGTCACAGGAGTCTACCCGCTTTCTCCTCAAGCTTTGGTTGGGGCGACCCTAGATTTAACGAGCGAAAATAACAGCTTTGATGACTCCCGACGCCAAGGTTTGAACGTCAATGAGCTTTATTTGGCGACTTCAATAGCAGGATTGCCCAATCTGCGGCTTGTGGTCGGTCAGATAGATTTAACATCTTATTTTGACCGTAACAGCTTTGCTAAAGATGGGGCAAGCCAATTCTTTAATTCAGTGTTTCAAACTAACCCAGCACTGGCGGCGACGGGGATTGGTTCACGCACTGGTTTGTTAGCCAACTGGAGTGTCACCGACAATATTGAAGCAAAAGCGGCAGTCTTTTCATCAGCAGATAAAATTGGCGACTTTACCTTAGATGGATTTGCCGGAGAAATCGGCATCCGTTACGGTAATGCAATTATTCGTGGTACTTATGCCACTGATCGTGACGCTGGTGTTCGTGATAGCTTCCGTGAAAGCTTTAGTATTGCCAGGGGAAACAATCAATTTGGGCCTCAAGAAAGCGATCGCGAAGAAGCATACGGTCTTAACGCTGAAGTCTTTATTCCTAATCTGAAATTAGGTTTGTTTGGGCGCTACGGTCGCTACGAAAACCGCAGTTTAGGAGAGGGAGCAGATACCTACGTCTTGGGAGCTAGCTTTGTGGATCTGTTTACCCCAGATGACCGAATCGGGTTAGCTTACGGACGCGCTCTCTCGAACGATCGCCTGCGTCGTGGAGAGCGTCCAGATGTATTGGAACTGTTCTACGACTTTCAATTTCTTCCTAATCTGCGGATAGGCTTTACGGCTCAGGGACGTGATGATTTCTCAGAAACAGTCTTTGGTATCAGGGTGAAATCAGAATTTGATGTGACTCCAAGAGGGAGAGTTACTCCATGAGTCAAAACAAAAAAGGTAAAAGGCAAAAGGCAAAAGGTAACAGAATCAAATATCTTTCTATTTTTACTTTTTCGTTTTTCCTTTTTAATTACTTAGTAACCGTGCCGCCTTTGGGCAGTATTGCCCCTGCTCAAGCGCAAAACTTACCTGCATCGGCACAAAAGGGTTTTGCATTGTTAAAAAAGGGCTGGATTAATGATGCGATCGCTGCCTTTCAGCAAGCGCTCAAAAGTCAACCACAATCTTCGCCAGCGAGGTTAGGGTTAGCGATCGCTTATCGCCGGGCCGGACGTATTCCCGAAGCTTGGAGTGCCTATCAACAAGTACTGGCAGTAGATTCCAACAACCAACTAGCTTTAAAGACTGTTGGTTTACTGGCTACGTATCGTCCTGAATGGAACATAAAAGGAATTGAGGTTCTGACAACTTTATTAGAGTTGAATCCCAACGACTCAGAAGCTCGCGGTTACCGCGCTCTACTCTACTCCTACCAAGGACGATTAAGCGAGTCTTTAACAGACTACCAAATAGCACTGACTAACAACCCCACGCCGGACGTATTCATTGGTGCGGCTCAAACTTATAGTTACAGTGGGGATTTTCCCAAAGCGCTGGAGTTATTTAACCGCTACCGCGCCACAGAAAAAGCCATTACTGGGTATGCAGCGGTAGCCTACGGTCGCACCTTACGAGAAACAGGCAATCCTACGGGAGCACTACAGGTGTTAGAAGCACAGTTGCAGCGCTCCAAGAGCCTTGACCAGGTAGCGATTGAAACTCGTAAAGAACTGGCTGTGACATACCTTGTCAATCAACAGCAAGCCCAAGCCTTGGCGGTCTTAGACCCATTACAGGGGAGAGCAGATGCGATTTTGCCCTTAGCGCGATCGCTTAATGAAATTCGCAAGTACACCAATAATCCTACGCTGGCACAGCAAGTATTCAATCTCTACCGTCAAGCGCTCCAGAGCAATCCCAATCCCTCCCCCAAACTGCTGCGTGAAGTCGCTGATGTCTTTACTGGGTTCCCCCAAGGACGGCAAACAGCGCTGCAACTTTATCGACAGGTGGCTTTAGAATTTCCCAACGATCAAAGTCTGCTAGTGCGGCAATTGGCTTTAGAAAATCAGCTAGGGCTAGTCGCTAAAAATGACTTAAAACAGCGTTTGGCTACTGCTATACAACCACTGCCTGCTGAACGCGTGCAGTTACAACAGCTAGCTGATGCTTTAGTGAATATTGATGTTCCCGACCCAGAATTTTTGCCTGTTTACCAAAATCTTTTGCAAGCAGGGGTCAACGTACCGTTTTTGAATTTCCGGGTGGCGCAGATGTATGTGCAGCGCCAAGACTTGAATGGGGCAAGGCAAGCCTTGGCAGCTTATACAGCAACCCCCGCAGGTGCTAAAGACCTCGCACCCCAGTTGCTAGCGGCAGAAATTGAGCGTCGTGAGGGTAGTCTTGAAGCTAGTGCCCAGCGTTACCAAGCTGTGCTTGCTAGCAAACCAGATAGTAGCGATATTATTGATGCTGCTTTGGGGGGACTTGCTGGAGTGCTACTGCAACAAAAGCGTTTTGATCAAGCTGTGACAGTTTATGACCAGCTGATAGCTCGCAATCCTCAAGATTTGTCCACTCAATTAGGGCGTGCTAGTATTGCCTATCAAGCCAAACGAATTTCCCAACCAGAAGCAGAGGCAGTTCTCAACAATTGGTTAGCTACACAACCTGCAAGCAATACCCCCCCAGAACTATACAGTTTGCTGGGAGCGCTACCTACTGATCCGCAACGGGAAGCTCTATATAATTACCTAGTAAAAGCTGACCCCAGCTCTATACCGCTACAACTACGCTTATTACAAGTAATAGCAAAACGCAATCCAGTCCAAGCGCAAGCGCGGGCGAAGCAGTTAATTGCTCGTATTCCTAATAATTCTGACTCATACCAGTTGCAAGCAGAGTTAGCTCGATCTGTAGGCGATTTGGATTTGGCTAGCAGTGCCTATGAGAATGTTTTGGCGCAGCAACCAGATAACATAGATGCCCTGGCGGCTTTGGGCGGAATTCGCTTTGAACAGCGCCGCTTTGAGTCGGCACAGCAGATTTATGCTCAAGTGTTGGCACAAAAGCCGGAAGACAAAGAAACACGCCGCGCTCTTGCGGGATTGAATGCGATTTCTGATCAGCCTTTGACGGCGCTAGCACAGCTAGAACAATTGCAACTCGAAGCAGTCGCCCAAGGAGCAATTGATAGCGGTGCGTCTGGGCAAATACAGCAAATACAAGCGGACTTTCTGCTACGGCGAGGTTTTCAACCCCCTTGGGAAGACTACCAACGTAGAAATAGGAATTAGCGATCGCCTAAATTCTTCACTCATTAAAGTTAATTCTGAACAACTACAAGGGAACAATAAGCGCAAGGAATGAGGATAGTCCCCACCTCTCTTCCCCTCGGCTAATCTTTTACAAATCAAACTGTTCAAAGGATGTGGCACTTCTCAAGAATGGCAGCTATTGCTAGCCTGATTGGTTTATTTGCTTGTGTTTCTAGTTACTCAGTAGCAAAACCCAAAACACTGGATAATCAAATTCCGGTGGCAAACGTCCCCTCTATAGGTAGTAGTCAAAATCTCACTGGATTTTTAGCTGCTCTCCCCAAATCAACCCCCAACCGGGAATTACTAGCCCAAAGCTGGGACAGCTACCGCCAAAAATTTATTCAGTCAGACGGACGGGTGATTGACTATCAAGCAAGCGATCGCTCAACCAGTGAAGGTCAAGCTTATGCCATGCTCCGAGCAGTACTTATTAATGACCAGGCAACTTTTGCTTTGACCTTACACTGGTCAGAAAATAACCTCCAGCGGCAAGCGGGCGGTAAACGCACAGATAGTTTATGGGCTTGGAAGTGGGGACGGAAGGAAGATGGTAACTGGGGTATCATCGACACCAACTTTGCCAGTGATGGGGATATAGACGCTATTACCGCTCTGATTTTGGCATCACGGCGCTGGAATCGTCCCGAATACCTAGAATTAGCAAAAATTAAACTGCAAGATTTGTGGAACTTGTCCACCATTCCAGAACCCCAAGGTAAGCGCTACCTGTTACCAGGCCCTGCGGCTGCTTTTGTCCCGAATGCCTCTACCCTCTACCTTAATCCCTCTTATTTTGCTCCCTATGCTTTTCGCATCTTTGCACAAGTTGATCCTCAACGTGATTGGTTAAGTTTGGTAGACACCAGCTACCAAGTGCTAGAAAATTCAGCACGGCTTTCCAGCGTAGGTTTGCCCAGTGATTGGGTAGCCCTAGATACCAAAACAGGTCAATGCCAAACTTTACCCGCATCTAGCACTCTCAAGAGCTTGTATAGCTTTGATGCTTATCGAGTCTGGTGGCGTTTGTCGCTGGATGCTGCTTGGTTCAATTCACCCCAAGCGCAGCGCTATTTAGTGACATATACGCAGCACCTACAAAAGCTTTGGAGTAAACAATCACGCCTGCCAGCGCGCATTGATCTCCAAGGGAAAGCGTTAGTGGATTACGAAGCTACATCCCAATACGCTATGTTTTATGCCGCCATGCAGTTGGTGAAACCAGCAACAGCTCAAGAACTGCTTGTGAAAAAAATACTACCTCAATATAAACAGGGAATTTGGGGAGACCAGCCGGCTTATTATACTCAGAATTTGGCTTGGTTAGGATTGCTACCTCCGGAGGCAATTCCCCAGCAACTGCTTATAGCCAATTAAGTTGAATTTTTCGTTATTGATTTTCTAAATAAAATACTATGAACTGGTTTTTTAAGTTATAAAAACAACTAAAAATTTACAGGTTTTACGTAAATACATTGAGTAAATTAACATTAAAATCACGCTGTACCATGAAGCAGTTGTTTCATCTTTCTCAAATTAGTACAAAAGCAATTTTTGTTACTTCCTGCTTTTTACTGTTTCCTAGTTTATTGAGCGCTCAAGCTCAAAGCAAAGGCGACCGACAACAGCAGGATTCGCCACAGCAATTGACTTTGTTAGCTCAAGCAACGACACCAGAAACTAACATTAGTAAGCCACAGCGAGAAACAACAGCCAACTCAGAAGCTGCTGGCATCAAGAACCTGGAGAAGTACATCTTAGAATTTAATCGTAGTCCGATTGTGGGCAACCGGATGCGCTTGCGGGGAGTTTACTCAGAAGCTCGTCTTGCCTTTACCCGCCCCCGTGGCTGGAAACTCAATCAGGGTAAGGTGCAAGCCTTAATCCGCTTTCAACATTCACCAGCACTGTATGCCAATCGCTCTAACCTAACGGTGCTAGTTAATGGCACCAGCGTCGGCAGCCTACCGCTCAATCGCAAACAGTCCCAAGTCGGTCAAGTGCTGTTCAATATCCCGCAAAAGCTGCTTCAAGACTACAACGAACTTACAGTGGTGGCACAGCAGAATAACACCCAAGAATGTAGCGACCCTAGTAGTCCCGACCTGTGGACGGAGATTCTGCCAGATTCCAAATTAATCTTCAACTTTCAACGGCAGCCAATTCCCCTGAATTTCAGCCGCTATCCCTATCCTTTCTTTGACGAGCTCGGCTTGGAAACTAACCAAATTGTTTACTTGCAACCAAGTCAAGTGGGTCAATCCTGGCTGACCGCAGCCGCTCGTTTACAAGCAGCATTGGGCAGAATAGCGGATTTTCGCCCGATACAGACGAGTTTGGTGTCTGATATAGCAAATGTGAAAGCAAACGAGCGGTTGGTAATTATTGGTACTCCGAACGAGCAACCAGCCTTAGATACTTGGAAGAATTTACCCCTAAAAATTGTTAGCAATCAAATTTTTGATCGCAATAACAACCCCATACCAGATGATACAGGGGTGTTGATTGTAACCAAAGCTCAAAAGAGTGGGGTTCCGGTTTTAATCGCCACTGGCAACAGTCCAAAAGCTGTGGAGAAGGCAACCCAATTTTTAGCACAGCCAGATTTGCGAAAAATGGGAACTGGTCAGGTAGTTTTCGTTGATACGCTCAAGGAGGGTTCGGCACCAGGACTTCGCCAGTGGCCTCGTTATTTGCCAGAGCAAAATTCTTTTAAACTTAGTGAGATCAAAACTCAGGTAAACGGTGAGGCGTTTAGTGATGTAACTGTGCGTGGGATGGCAGCACCGCCAATTGAAGTTGATTTTCGCGCTTTGCCGGATGATAGATTTGTCCGGGGTAGTTCCATGAACCTGGTGTACAGCTACGGCCCGCAGGTTAATCCTAGAACCTCTGCTATCGAAGTGTTACTGGATGGAGTTTTCATCGGTGGGGCACGTCTTGATTCTGAGTCGGGAGAAACTCGCAAAAATCTCAAAGTCAATTTGCCGGAAAACTTGATTAAACCCAACTCGAAACTGCAAGTTTTCTTTCGGATGAATCCTAGAGAACCGTTTGACAAACAGAACTGTCTTCAGCCTCCAGATCAACAACTTACAGGTACGATACATTCTGATACTAGCTTTGACTTGAAGCGGGAAATCTCTGCACAACTACCAGACTTGAACCTGCTGAAATTCGGTTTCCCCTTTGCTGCACCACAGGATTTGTCCAAGACGGCAATTGTATTGCCACAAAGCCCATCGAATACAGATGTGTTGACCTTGTTAGCCTTTAGCGAACGCTTAGGAAGGCTCAGTCAAGCAGATGCCGTCAAACTAGATGTTTACACGCCGGATGCCTTATCGGCAACAGTCCGCAAAAATGACCATCTGGTAGGGATTGGTACGCGAGAAAGGTTTCCTTTCCCCGAAGTGTTTAAGTCCGGTGGATTGAACTTGAGTCAGGCATTTTCCCGTTCTTCTGCCTATGCTGTGGTTCAAACCCCGCAGGATGCACAAGGCATGATTAAGCAAATTATCTCTCCTTGGAACAGCGATCGCGTCGTTCTGGCTTTAACTTCTCAAACGGAAACAGGCTTAGAACGAGTGCGGCAAGTCCTCAATCAAGACTCGTGGTTCTTCCAACTCAAACAGGACACGGTACTAATTAGTAGCGATCAAAAAGACCAAGTTTCCTACGATTCTGATGCCTATCAACTACAGTTTTTCCAAAGCGCCCCAAACAGTCGTCGTTGGGAAAATACAACTCTCCTCAGTAAGGCATCGCGCTTTTTACAAGAAAACTGGCTATTCCTACCCGTAGGTATCGTGGGTGTCTCTCTGATTCTTTACGGCATTGTTCAGCTGTATCTCAAGCGCCTGAGTGCTGACAAAAAGTAAATACTTAGGTCAGGCATTGCCGAGCTTATATTTAAAATTCAAAAACTTATACCCCAAATGTCTTCTTCTCCACAGAGATTACCTCGGAAACAACGCGATCGCCAGCGCCGAAAATTGAGCAGTTGGCTGATTGATATTACCCCCCGATTTTTTGACCGCGCACTCCAAAAGGTGGGAGTCAAACAGTTTAAGTGGCTTGTGCTAGTGCTATTGTTGCTTTCAGTGCCACTGATTGTTACTCCGCTAGAAGTTTGGCAGCAGGGAATGGTAGCAGTGTTTCTACTGCTACTGGGTCAACTGGTCATACAAGCAGAGTTTCAAGAGTCCTCCCCAGAAATCAGCCAGTATTACCACCTATTTCTGCTGTGGTTGAGCCTAGTAACAACGCTGCGTTATTTATATTACCGCACCAGCTACACTCTCAATTTTGATGGTTGGATTAACAGCATCGCTTGTTTGCTGTTGTTCGCCGCCGAACTCTATGCCATTTTGACTTTGGTATTGGCATATTTTCAAACTTTGAAAATTAAAGAACGCCAACCATTTGATCTGACCACTATTCCTGTTGAGGAATGGTTCAAAGTTGATATTTACATCCCCACTTATAACGAAGACGTGGAGATTGTTCGTAAGACTGCCTTAGCAGCCTTGGCTTGTGATTATGCTACTGATAAAAAAAAGGTTTATGTCCTCGATGATGGTCGTCCTGAAAAGTATCAAGAGAACGACCCACGCCGAGAACAGTTTAGCGCCAGACGAGAACAGCTAGTGCAAATGTGCCAAGAACTCGGCTGCACACACATGACGCGGGATAATAACGACCATGCTAAGGCTGGTAATATCAACACCGCATTTTACAAAACTGACGGCGATTTAGTGCTGATTTTAGACTGTGACCACATCCCATCGCGCCAAATTATCCTGCATACGGTAGGTTTTTTCTTAGATCCCAAAGTGTCGTTTGTCCAAACTCCCCACTGGTTTTACAATCCTGATCCCTTCGAGCGTAATTTGGTTACCAAAGGTAGAATACCCGCAGGTAATGAACTGTTTTATAAAGTGCTGCAAAAAGGCAACGATTTTTGGAATGCTGCCTTTTTCTGCGGTTCTGCAGCAGTGATCCGCAAATCTCACGCCTTAGAAGTTGGGGGAATTGCAGTGGAAACAGTTACGGAAGATTGTCACACTGCCTTACGATTACATTCGCGGGGTTACAAATCCGTCTACTACGACAAAATTATGGTGGCTGGTTTAGCGCCAGAAAAGTTTTCTTCCTATGTGGGGCAACAAGTGCGCTGGGCAAGGGGGATGGCGCAGATTCTGCGACTGGAAAACCCAATTTTTAATCCGAAGTTGAACTTGACATTTGCCCAGCGGATTTGTTATTTCAGCGCGACTTCGCACTTTTTGTATGGGTATCCTCGACTAGTCTATGCGATCGCTCCGACGCTATTTTTATTATTTGGCATTAACTCTGTCCAAGGTTTGGGTTTAGAAACTCTCGCCTACGCCCTACCCCATATTCTCCTCTCCCTTTTTACTAACTACATCATTTACAAAAACGTCCGGTTCTCCTTCTGGAATGAAATTTTTGAATTTGCGATGGCTTTCCAGGCTGGGTGGGTCACGATGTTGGCGCTGTTTAATCCCAAACTAGGTTCATTTAACGTCACTGACAAAGGGACGTCTATTACCAAACGTACCTTTGATTGGGAATCGATGCGTGGTCTTTTGGTGGTGACAGGACTTGTGGTGTCTTCCTTGCTGGCTGTTCCATATTGGCTGCTGCTACGTCCTGAAGATTGGCAGGCGGTCTTAGTTAATACCCTATGGTCTATTTTTAACCTGACTTTGCTGATAGCTGCTTTGCTAGTTGGCTTTGAACAACCGCAAATCCGTTCTGCCCATCGCTTACAGCGTCGTCTCCCCGTCATGATTACCATTAACGGCCAAACAATCAAGGGTAAAACGGTGAATATCTCAGAAAGTGGAGCATTAATTTCCTTGGAAACTTGGCCTAATTTACCGGATGAAGCGGAAGTTGAGGTAATGGGAGATTATACTGCTAGAGCCTTTCTGACGGCGCAGATTGTCCGAGTTTCCCCGATTAATGACACAGAAACGCTTTTGGCAGTTGATTTTGTGCATCTCAACCACGCCCAACTCGATGCTTTAACCCTAGTTTTGTATTCTGATGTGCGAGAGTGGTATTCTCAGAAGGGAGAATACGTAGACCAGCCCATAGCTTCCCTTGGATTCTTAGCCACGAGCCTGACTCGTGCCTTGCGTGACATCAAACAAACTAGCCGCAAAAAAGTACGCAAGCAGGTAAATACCAATGGTCAACTTTACTGGGATGGTAACTTCTTCCCTGGAGTAGCTACGGAACTGGGGGCAACGGGTTTACGCTTGGAAATAGAGGACAAAAAAGCTGTATCTTCTCACAAAATGCTAGGACAACAGGACTTGGACACGATGCGAACTGTTAAACCACTCGTTGGTTTACTGTTAAATGAAGATGAGCAGAATCCCTCAACCAACCGATTTGTTGCAGAAATTTTTACAGTAGAAGAACATGCAAACGGCAAGATTACGATTGAGTTAATTTTTCCAGAAAAATTCAAGCAACGCCAAGACACCAAAATTAAACAACTGTTGCAAGTCCTGTAGCAAAAGCACTTAACCACATTTCGACTAAATACCTTTTGGATAAGCCTATACCAACCTTCAAATATAAGGCTGTAATACCCAAAACTTTGTAACTATAAGTCATTCTAAAGGCTCAACCAAAAGGTATCGGTTTCCGACCAGCGCCAGCCTCTATTTCAGTCCGATGCTTGTGCTTTGGAGGTGTTCTACAGATATTGATATAACTTTAAAATAGGCATTGCACAAATAAAGGATGAAATTGATGTATTAAGATTTAAAACTCCTCATCCTCTCTGCGCCTGGAGCGCGACGCCAATCGCTACAACAAAGAAGAGGAGTGCGGTCTTGGGGAGACCCCAAGAGGAGCAACTCCGGGGAACCTCCCTTCTCTACGAGAGGCTGCGCCAACGGGTGATGCCTCCAGCACGCCTGCTGTAGGATGCCCAAGGGGCCGTAGGGCGAACACAGTCGCCTGGCTGTCGGGAAACCCTACCAAGAGCGCTGATTCACCGCAACGCGCTGGCTCCTCTGCGTGAGATAAATCATCCCGTAAACATGCAACGCCTATAAAATAAGCTGATGTGCACTTAACTTGCACTCTTCTCAACTAGGGGAGTCAGGAGCCAGGAGTCAAAATATAGAAGCCTCCTAACAACTTACACGTTTATTGTGCTTCCTACCTAAATATGCAACTTGAATGCTGACTTAATATCCCAAATTTGTACTGGTTAATGAATAAACCAATCACACTTTGCCAGCCAAATTCATCAACTGTTTGAAGTTAACAAGATAAATGATGTTATTCGCGTTGTCAACTTTGATCCACCCTTTTTCATGGAGCTTTTCCATAATTTTGGTGGTTTCTTCAACACCGATTTCTGTGACCTCTGCTAAATCTTTAAAGGGAATGTTAAAAATTTCCCTTCCTAATTCTGATTCTTGACCATAGCTTTCGCTTAAAGTCACTAGGGTATGAGCGAGTTTGACCGCTGGTGGTGAAGACCGCATTTGCAAACGCAGGTTAATTTGCCGCAATCGCCGCACCATTAGTTGCAGCATACGGTGATGTAGCTGTGGGTCTTTAAACAATATTTGAATAAAGCGCTCTCTGGAAATGCTAAGCAAGTTTACAGGTGAAAGGGCAATAACGTCGGTTGAACGTGGAGATTCATCCAAAATCGCCATTTCACCAAAAAAATCACCCCGACCAAAAATTGCCAAAGCCACAGAATCCTCCCCGGAGGTGCGCCGGACTTTGACCCAACCAGAAACCACTAAGTAAACGGCGTTACCCCAGGCATCTTCCATCACAACGGCTCGCCCAGCCGGGTATTCATGTTCAATTGCAACGTTGAGTAGCCATTCCAGCGTCTGTGGGTTGGCTGTACTCATTAAGGGGAAAAGTTCACTAAAAACCTCAGTCTGCATGAAATATTGGCATGAAATGGATTCAAGAGCGGAAAATTAACTTTGTTGCTATAAGTTTGTTTAAACCGTAATCTTATATAGAATACGGGCGCAAAATTTGCACGTATTTAATTTGAACCTCTAAGGTCAGTCGCTTTAGGGTTCCATTACAAAATAACAACTATGTATGGGATCGAAATCAGCGGTTTCACTGACAGAGCTATAATTTGCTGATTGTTAGTGGGTCGCTATCCAGTGAGAGTATTTTGATCTGTCGTTCTAAATTTTCCACTAGTTGATTCAAGGCAACTAAAGCCTCTAATTGCTGAGAGTCAAGGCTGGAATTCAGAAGAAGCCGTTCTTGTAGTTCATGCAACTTGAAGCTTAGTTGTTGAGCAATTCCCCATGCATCGCGGCTGAGCCGTGTCAACTGTTGTTGTTGATAGAATTTTAATGCTGCTCCCCGCAGCACTTGTAGCGTAGCCTCTTCGCCGTAAATTCCCGGCATGATTCGCAAGCGTAATAATAAACGGTTCTTTTGATAGACGCATTCCTGCTCTACCTGCTTTGGCTCTGCAACCGTGGTAACAGGTAAGGAAGCAAACCGCTTTAATTCATTAAGTACTCCTTGGAAAACAGAAAGCGGCAGTTTGTCTAAAACAGACTGCAAAACTCCATTGTCACTCCACAGGATCTTGCCTTCGTAAGGTTGCCTTTCCAAATACAATCGACCAATTCCCCCAGCCAGAATTCGCCCTAATAATTCTTCCAATAATTTCTTGGGTGGTAGTGTTGGCAGTACTGCAATAGGGCTAAATAGCTCGGGAACTTGCGCTGGTAGAATAGGTAGATTTTCTGGTAGTGCTGCCTTAAAAGTATTCTCCTCTTGCTCACTATTGCTAGAGGTCAAGAAGTTGGTAATTTTAGACAAGTTATTTAGGCCTGGGATTGGGGAGGCTGGCATAGGAGGCAAATCTACCCGTTGCCAAGAATGTTTAGGGCTTTGTGTCTGAGGCATCTTCAATGTCGGTGGCTGATGTGATTCAGAGTCTGTATGTGTGGAAGCAATAGGTTTGTCAGCAATTTTAGTTACGTTATTTTTTGGGGAAAAGTCTGCTCGTTTGGCATCTGGCAAAGAGGTATTTTTGTGGTTGAGGTAGGCTGACAGTATTCTGCGGTGAGTGTCGGCTGCGATCGCCTCAGTTACCATTGAGCAATTGATATGAGGCAAAATGCGCCCAACGTAATCTAACGCCTCATTGTCTTGTGGATGAACCATGCCCAGCAAGAGGTTCTTGTCTTTTAATTGAAAGGGCAAAATCTGGTGGTATAGGCAAGCTTCAAATGACAAGAAACTATCAATCAGCTGGAATATTTGCTGGCGCTCGCCTAGCGACTCCTTTGAAGCGTTGCCTCCTGGTTCCCACTTAGTTTGAGTGCTGGTTAACACTTGCTTCTTAATTGCTGCGGTGTTAGTTGGTTTGCCCTCTGAAGACAGCATAAGTATGATTACGTGGATTATGTGGTGTTTGCTCTTATACTATATATCTTGCCTTTAATTTAGTAGGCAGTTAATAAAGATACTTTGTTGAGTTGTTAAAAATCAAACTATTTTCATCCTTGATGCGTATGAATACACAACTCCACTCGCCTCAACAACTTGAACACTGTTAGGTATAAGCTACAGGACACATTTTTGTATCACTTAGTTGTATTTTATTCAAACGAGTACTGCCATAATTACACATAAAACTATATATAAGTAGGGTGGGTAGAAGATAAATTTGGAATTGTGTATCAACCCAAATCCAGAATTTCTAAGTAGTTTCCCTCAATTTACATATTTTTATAAAAAAATATATATCTTTAAGCCCAGTCCCTAGTAATATACCGAGGTATATATTAGGCTGGTAGTTGAATCTAGTACAATACGGCGTAAATAGAGCAACTATTCAAAGCTGCTCAAAAGCTCACTTGATGAACTTGTTGAATTGTGAATCCCGCATATTCCAGCAAACAGGCAAGCTAGGCGCAATGTCTATTAGATAAGCGGCACTAGTTATTCTTGGGTTCTTAAAGTTTGGGCTGCGAGATAGACTTTTGTCCATTCGCCCATTGCCTGATGAGTTTTAAGTTTTAACTGTTGTGCTGTTGCTTCTATTGAGTTACCTGCTCTTCGCAAATCCAGGATTTGCCGCCCCAGAGGAGTCAATTGTTTATCAAGTTGCTGCCACTGGTTTTGTGTTAGCCCCAAGTTATGTTCTTGCAAGGAAATTGAGAGCCAACTATCCACGAGTTCTGGTTTATTTTTTAGGGCAAAAACGCGCACGGCATGGTAACTAATTTTTTCTCGCAGTCGGTATATTTCCTTAATTTGCTTATTCAGTCTTTTGGCAATCTCTTCTTGGGATTTACCTTGCAGATACAGCCGTAGCCATTCCACAGCCTCTGTCCCCAAGTTTTCTTGTAGATAATTTTCAAATTCATTTTGTACTCCCTGACGCAGCCCTTGTTGTTCCTCTACTTGTTGTGCTTCTTGATATTCTGCGATCGCCTGACTATCCACCAAGTTGACTCGGTTCTCACTATCGTCTGTGAGAATTTCTTCTGACACTAATCTAATTAAGTCACGGGTTGGAACTTGGGTTAAGCCGCCACGCTGAGTACGACGCAGGTAATTTACAAATCTGTATGCGAGCAGAGGTTGATTACGTACTGGGCGTAAAGAATACTCTTCTACACTGGCAAACAGCAAAGTATCCCGTAATCGTCTATCGGTGGTAAATTCTGCAATGTTAGCCATTTGCTGCTGCATGTATGTATCACTTTGCAGTAATTCTTGGAGTACTTCTTGCAACACATCCATGACACTGCGCTGGCGATCGCGGCTAAGGGCAATCCAAGTCTGAATCTTATTGCGTAATGTAACTATACTTCCCAGTCGAGTTATCAGGTTGCGATAAGCACGTTCTCGCCCTATCCCTAAGTAGCGTTGACGTAAAATCCTCCAGCGATATTCCATCGCTTGCTTGGCGATATCGAGTTCTTTGGGGTTGAGCAAATCAAACCGCTTTGAGTCAGATCCCAACAACCAAAGAAGAATACTTTGCCTAGCAGCCTCACTTTGTTCTGGACATTCTGTAGCCAACCGTTTTTGCCAATATAGCGCCAGTTTTTCTGCATCCATTGCCATAGCGAGATTGCGCTCCTCGAAACTCAATTTTAAAGTTTGCATCACAACCCCCATTTCTCCCACTTAATTTTTTAACTGGCAGTTGCCCTAGATTTCATGAAATTCATGAAGATATGTTAGTGATTCCACTTTTATTACGTCTTAACTCACTAAGTTTATGCAGGGATTTCCGCATTGCTGTTTTGCTTTCTATTTCCAATTGCCAGAAATCACTATCTCTGAAGCACTTTCGCCAATTCTGTTAATTTCAGATTTTTGTAAAGTTATGTTTCTGAAATTGAGAATAGCCATCTGCCCGGTATGGAGAGGGATACACTTTCGCAGGAGTTGGGTTTGGAAAATCTAACATTTTGCCCCCATCCTGAGGAACGAATATAATTTAACTCAATTTTTAAGACGTTGTTTTAACAGTATAAGCTTCTATTCTACGAAACCTTACTATAAAAGTAAAGTTTTTAGTAATTTTTTATACTTTATTTTTCTCTAACAAATTGTCTGTATGGTTGTTAGGGGTTAGTATAAAATAACTAAAAATCTTGAGATGATATTGGTTATTCTAGGTCTTATGCATTGACATAAGTTAAATTCTGTGAGTGAAATAATTCTTGGCTGTTATTGATTGCTATTTTATCGTTATAGACAAAAAAAACTTGTTTTTATTGCTTTTAATTTAACTAAAAATATTAGCTTAAATTTCATTTTTATCAAACCCATATAACTCATACAAACCTCATGTAAAAACTCATAAACAACTGATAATTTATATATTGGCAGAAACAATAAAGTATAAAATTTGACTATAAATAAAATATACTCGATTCTGTAAAATAGACCTGCCTTGAAAGTATATAAGGCAGGTCTAATGGCGATCGCTATTCTAAACAATAGGGATAAATAGGCCAATTCACCTTAGCCAAATCCACCTCTATGGTCAGGAACTTTTTCTCATAACCTCTGCATTCGCAAAAATCAATAGTCAACAGTCAATATTAATTTTGACTATTGATCTTGACTCTATCGTCCGTTTGACGACCTAACGATGGGGTTTTCCACAGATTCTCGATATTCTTGAACTTGTTCTGTGTAGGCTATTGGCAGAACAGCTTCGACGTTTTCATGAGGACGAGCAATAATTACCCAGGATTCTAAGGTACCGCCATAAACATTTTCTGCGGCTTCAACGCCAGCAGCCATAGCAGTTTTTACCTCAGAAACATCACCACGAATATTAACTGTAAAGCGAGCGCTACCTACTCTGATATAACCAACGAGGGTGACTCGACCGGCTTTTACCATTGCATCGGCTGCTGCTAGTACAGCAGGAAAACCCTTAGTTTCCAGTGCTCCAACTGCCTGTAGTGACATTAGTAATCTCCTGTATGAATAAACGTATGCGGCGCTATAAATTAATTGTACGAAGCTTCGCTACAGATTTTAATGGCGAAATTGCTTAGAACATGCGGAAGGGTTCTGATTCTTCAGTAAAGTGGATTGGTAGAATAGTTTCTACATTTTCCGGGGGATTGGGAACGATGTAATGGGTGATTACTGTACCAACCTTTACTTCCTCTCCAGCAGCGATTCCTGCTTCAACTGCTCTTCTGACTTCAGCAACATGTCCCCTGACGGCGACTAACAAACGAGCGCTTTCAGCTTGACCATAATAGACAATTGTGACTGCGGCAGATTTGACCATTGCATCTGCTGCGGCTAACACACTAGGAAAACCTAAAGTTTCAATTACGCCAACCGCCATTGGCATGGCATGATCTCCTAAATCAAGGAACAGGCGATACTAATTGTACGTGGCTTTAGTCCCATTTTTGACATTTTGGCAAACTTTCTTTGATGCAGCGATCGCTAGATCAACAAAGATGGTGTGCTTTTTTAGGCAATATAACAGCTGAAATTGGTACTAAAATATGGCTGGGGGCTATGGCTTAGCCTTTAAAGGCAAGAGTCAGGGTAAACTAACATTTATGTTTCCGAATTTTCTTCCTACAGCAGTTGGGCAACTAACAGAACCTGCCTCGATCGCACTAGCTCAGAGTATTCAATCGTCAGCGATCGCTACTCCCCTAACTAATCAACCAATTACCACAACCTATGTGCGTCAGGGCAGTGGTGGAACTCCTATATTATTAATTCACGGTTTCGACAGTTCTGTATTAGAATTTCGTCGGCTTTTGCCACTGCTTTCTCAAGATAATGAAACGTGGGCAGTGGATTTGTTGGGTTTTGGATTTACAGACAGACTCTCAGGAATTGCCTATAGCCCAATTGCTATTAAAACCCATCTTTATTATTTCTGGAAAAGCCTAATTAATCAACCTGTAATTTTGGTAGGCGCTTCGATGGGGGGTGCAACTGCACTTGATTTCACACTAACTTACCCGGAAGTGGTGCAAAAGTTGGTGTTAATTGACAGTGCTGGTTTGGCGGGTGGTTCCCCATTAAGCAAATTGATGTTTCCGCCGTTGGGTTATTTAGCAACGGAGTTTTTGCGTAATCCCAAAGTGCGCGATCGCATTTCCCGCACTGCTTACAAAAACCCAAGTCTGGCCTCTGTAGATGCTCTATATTGTGGAGCATTACATCTACAAATGCCAAGTTGGCATCAAGCCTTGATTGCTTTTACTAAAAGTGGTGGCTACAGTGCTTTTATATTTAAGAAACTAGCAGAAATTGTGCAACCAACGCTGATTTTGTGGGGCGATTCTGATAAGATTTTGGGTACTGGGGATGCCAATAGGTTTAAGCGGGCGATTCCCCACAGTACTTTAACCTGGATACAAGATTGTGGTCATGTCCCTCACTTGGAACAACCACAAATCACTGCCCAGCATATTTTAGAGTTTCGGGATTAACTCCCAATATAACGACTTTTTCAGCAAAAGCTGGATTAAAGTCTAATCAAGTAACCACATCTCATTATTAGAAGTATCAGCAGATTCGTTTGGTTGATAGTCTACTTGATGTTGATTGTCTGGTTGATTTTGAGCCAACCTTTCAGATGAGCGGTGTGATTTTTTGTAGTTCATTGGGTTGTAATTTTCCTTTGGTTGTGTCAATGCACTAGTTTCCTTTACGAGCTTGGAATTAGCTTCTGCTCTTTGTTTTAAAGCATTAGTTTCTTCTATAAGCTTGGAACTAGTTTTTGCTGCTTGTTTTAAAGCATTAGTTTCTTCTATAAGCTTGGAACTAGTTTTTGCTGCTTGTTTTGAGGCATTACTTTCTTCTATAAGCTGAGAATTAGCTTCTGCAAGTTGCAGCGCTATTTTTTTTGTTTCGTCCAGTTCTTTTGTTAACCGTTCTACTAATGCTTGTTGTCCAGATAAATTTGATTCCAAGTCAGCAATTTTTTGTTGAAGAGAAACTTCTTTTTTGTGGGTTTTTTCCAGAGTATCTGTCAACTCTTTTACAGTTGCTTCTAAATCAGCTTTAGTTGGATTTGTACGCTTAGTAGAAATTGGCTCAAGAGGCTGTGCTGACGCTTCTTCTGTGAAGAAAGCATTTTCTTCAACAACTGGCTCAGCTGTAACTTCAATCGCAGATTCACCTTCAGCAGGTGTAAATTTCTGTGCTTCTTCTTGTAGCAAATCCGTGAGACGTTTCTTAACCATTATTTACTCCATTCACGCTGTAATTCATCAGCCACACGACGGTAATCTAACTCCGCCTCCCGTGCATTACTTCCTCGCCATTGAGTAATCGCTACCCCTTCAAGGGCCGCTCGTTCATGAGCTTTATAGGCACGGATAAAGGTATTAAAAACTGGAATACCTAACCCCATGAGGGTGTTTTTAGCTTCTAGTGCTTCTCCCATACTCCGCGTATCAACTTTAGTTAGCAGTACCCGATGGGGAGTTCCCAAGGGAACGACGGCTTCCTTGACTGTCTCCACGAGGATAGCTAAATCCATTGCTGCTGGGGGTGTAGGTAAAACTAGATAATCTGCGATCGCAACTACCGCCGCTAATGCTTCAGAGCGCAGCGCCGGAGGTGTATCCACCACTACTAAATCGTAACCTTTTATCTTTCCTAAATCACCTAAAAGTGTAGGATCTGTTTCTTGAGATAAATCAAATGCCATTCCCTGTTGATTGCGTCCAACCCACCAACTAGCAGAACCTTGAATATCTGCGTCAATTAGAATCACCTTTTTTTTCTTCGCAAAGTTTGCAGCCAGATTGACTGCGGTCGTCGTTTTACCGACTCCTCCTTTACCGTTAAGAATAGCGATGATTTTTGGCACTGCTTACTTCCGACGCTGCCTTACAAGAATATACCGCTTTGTGTGGCCCTCAAGAACATGAAAACTCGTAACAATAAAATTTAGATGCCATCAACAACACAAGCCTCTATGACAGAAACTTACAATCTACCTGATGGAGTAAAAATGCCGCGCCTACTGCGGCTGATCAAGTTTATTACTCAGCCAGTGAAATATGTAGAAGATTTTGCCAAAACCTATGGTGACAACTTCACCATCTGGGGCCGCGGGGATACCCATATTGTCTACTTCAGCCAACCCGAAGCATTTGAGCAGATTTTTTCTACTGATTCCAGGTATTTCGAGACTGGGAGGGGGAACCAGGGTTTACGATTTTTGCTAGGCGATAACTCTCTGATTTTACTAGATGGCGATCGCCACCAGCGGCAACGTCAACTATTAACCCCTCCCTTTCATGGCGAAAGGATGCGGGCTTACGGTCAGGATATCCGTAAAATAACTCAACAAGTAAGTGACGAATGGTTGATTGGAAAGCCTTTCAATCTGAGGGTGTCGATGCAAGAAATTACCTTGCGCGTCATTTTACGGGTTGTATTTGGTTTAGATGAGGGGCAACTTTTTCAAGAACTTCGGCGATCGCTAACTTCCCTGCTAGACTTCATGGGTTCCCCCTTGATGTCTAGTGCATTCTTTTTTAGATTTGTGCAACGAGATTTAGGCGCTTGGAGTCCGTGGGGTCACGTTGTACGTTTAGTACAACAAATTGATGAACTTGTTTATGCTTTAATTCGGGAACGTCGGGCTGAATCTAACCAAAATCGTCAAGATATCCTCAGTTTAATGATGTCTGCTCATTATGATGATGGTCAGCCAATGTCAGACGAAGAGTTACGTGATGAATTAATGACAATGTTGGTAGCGGGACATGAAACTACGGCTTCCGCATTAACATGGGCTTTTTACTGGATTGACCAGTTACCAGAAGTGCGTGGGAAGTTGCTACAGGAACTGAATACCCTTGGTGTCAACCCAGAATCGAGTAGCATCTCTAAATTGCCTTATTTGACGGCGGTTTGCCAAGAAACCTTGCGGATTTACCCAATTGTGATGAATGGTTTTGCTCGGGTTGTCAAATCTCCCATTGAAATTATGGGCTACATGCTGCCAGTAGGAACCATAATTATCCCCAGTATTTATTTAGCGCACCATAGAGAAGAAGTCTACCCCCAGTCAAAGCAATTTAAACCAGAACGCTTTTTAGAAAGGCAATTTTCCCAATACGAGTACTTACCCTTCGGTGGCGGTAATCGTCGTTGTATTGGCATGGCATTTGCCCAGTATGAAATGAAAATTGTCTTGGCAACTATTCTGGCAGATTTTCAAGTTTTGTTGGTAAACAAGCGTCCTGTGCGTCCTGTGCGCCGTGGTTTAACTTTAGCCACACCAGCGGGAATGCGGATGGTAGCAACACCCCAAGTGAAGCGTGCTAATACGCCAGTCCCAGTTTAAGCTTCATAAGCAGCTCCCCCTAAATTTCTCTTGAAAAGGGGGAAATTTTATGATCTTTCTATTCCGACTGTTGCTGTTCAGTATCAGAATTGGTAACTGATACTTCAGTTTGACATTCTTGGTCGCTAGCGAGCCTTTCATAATGCTTGCGATCGCGGTATTTAATTGTTCTCATCGGTTGATTTCCGACAATTGCCAAAGGTTCAACATTAGCAGTTACAACCGTACCATCTGCAACAATTGCTCCGTCCCCAATCGAAACTCCCGGAATAATTAGGACATTTCCGCCAATCCAAACATTGCGATCAATAACAACGGGTTTATGAATGTGGATATTATGTTCATACTCTGCGAGACTCTGCGCTTTCCTTTGCGTTCCTCTGCGTTAAAAAACAATCTCCTCACTCATCCGCTGTTCCAGCACTTCTAATAACCCATCTACATCCTTACCAGCTTGCTCAAAACAAATCGGTGGTGCTGGTTCCGGTGCAAACTGAATTAACTTAATTTCACCGCTACCAATGCCAATCATCACAACTTCCACTTCTGGTTTATGATTCTCGACAATGCCTAAAATTTCTTGCAGCCGATTTTCAACTTGATTATTTAATTTCTCTATCGCCTCTTTGGGACAATAAACAAAATGCGGCTTTGGTTGCAAATCAATGCCAATAGTACCTTGGCTATCACCATTTTCTAACCATAATGCCCAAAATAGCGCCGCCAATTCTTGTTGATGTGCTTTGACAAATTTATCCAACTGGCGACGCCACTTGGTATCTCCTGTTTCCGGCTGGGTACTACCAAACATCATAAATAATTCGTAATTCGTAATTCGTAATTAAACTTACCTTAAACCTGATTGCACAAGCCAGAGACTGGCGTAAATACCATTTTTTTCTAGTAGTTGTTCATGGGTTCCCGACTCTACTAATTTCCCATGTTCCATGACATAAATACAATCGGCGTTGCGGATGGTGGAAAGACGATGAGCGATCGCAATTGTGGTTCTATTTACTGTAATCCGTTCGAGCGATCGCTGGATTGCGGCTTCTGTTTCATTATCTACTGCTGAGGTAGCTTCATCTAAAATCAAAATTGGCGGATTCTTTAACACTGCGCGAGCGATCGCAACTCGTTGTCTTTGTCCACCAGATAACTTTTGTCCTCTTTCTCCCACAATTGTCTCATAACCTTGGGGCAGCTGCATAATAAATTCGTGCGCCTCAGCTACCTTTGCTGCCATGATGATTTCTTTATCTGTAACATCAAAGCTACCGTAAGCGATATTCTCTGCTACAGTGCCATGAAATAAGAAGACATCCTGACTCACTAAGCCAATACAGCGGCGCAAATCTCGCAAATTCAAATTTTGTAAGTCAATGCCATCTAGGGTAATGCTTCCCGTTTGCACTTCGTACAACCGTAACAAAAGTTTGACTAAAGTGCTTTTACCGGAACCAGTTGAACCGACAATTGCGATCGTGTTTCCCGCTGGAATATTTAAAGACAGATTTTTAATTACTGGTAATCTATCTTTATAAGCAAAGTAGACATTTTTAAATTCCACTTCACCGCGCACTTCATCCACAGGTAACGTTATATTTCCTGTATGAATAGCGATGGGAGTATCTAACAAATCCATAACTCGATTAGTAGAAGCCATTGCGCGTTGATATTGGTCAAAGGTTTCGCCTAATCTAGTTAAAGGCCATAGCAAGCGCTGGATTAAAAACACCAACACGCTGTAAGTGCCTACAGACATTTTTCCCGAAACTGCTGCCATACCGCCATACAACAGTAATGCGGTAAACCCCACCAAAATCAACATCCGAATTAAAGGTACAAAGGCAGCAGAAAGTTTAATTGCTTTAGCATTACTTTGGCGATAAGCCTCACTATCTACTTCCAAACGGGAAGCTTCATAAGCTTCAGCAGTAAAACTTTTAATAGTAGTAATTCCGCTAATATTATTTGCCAAACGCGAGTTAAGGAAACCTACCTTTTCCCGCACATCAGCGTAGCGAGGTGCAAGCAGCCGTTGATAAGCAAACGAACCCCAGAGGATAAATGGCATCGGCGACATCGCCATCCACGCCACACTAGGAGCCAAAATAAAGAACGCACCACCGATAATTAAAACGGTTGTGGTGACTTGGATGATATCATTCGCTCCGCCATCCAAAAAGTGCTCTAGCTGGTTAATATCATCACTGAGGATGGACATTAAACCACCAGTACTACGTTCTTCAAAATAAGCCAATTCCAATTCTTGCAAATGTCTGTATGCATCCAAACGCAAGTCATGCTGAATGTTCTGCGCTAAATTGCGCCAAAGTTTAGCGTAGGCGTACTCAAAAATCGATTCAAGTATCCAAACAATAACAGTGAGGAAGGAAATAATTAAAAATTGCCCAAAGACATCCTTCACCCCTAACTGTGCAATTATGGAATTTTGCTGCTTTACTACCACATCCACCGCAATCCCAATTAACCCAGGTGGTGCTAAGTCGAAAAATTTATTCAGGATAGAATAAGTAGTTGCCAGCCAAATTTGTTTACGATACTGGTGTCCATACTCAAGCAGGCGCTGGAGAGGATGCGTTGAGTGCTTACGCCTTCTTGATACCCGACGAGATTTCAATACTGTAGCCACGGCTTTTTGCAGTTGCGTGTGAATGATATTACCACAAGAACAAGGAGCATCTTCACTTTATGTAGCCTTGAGCCAGCACATGCCAACATAATACAGGAGTTGCCTGCGGAAAAAAAAGGAGATAAAAACTTGAAAAATCAACAATTGGGAAACTGGCAAACCACAGCTTTAGGAATTGTGTTAGCAATACTGGTGATTATAGGACTAAATGCTTTTATTATCATCAATCCAGGACAAGCAGGAGTAATCAGCATCTTGGGTAAAGCCAAAGATGGTGCTTTATTGGAAGGTATTCATGTGAAACCACCTTTCATCTCGGTGATAGATGTGTATGATTTAACTGTGCAAAAGTTTGAAGTGCCAGCAGAAAGTTCTACTAAGGATTTGCAAAATTTATCTGCGAGATTTGCGATTAACTTTCGCCTCGATCCCATACAGGTGGTTGAAGTTAGAAGAAAACAAGGAACATTAGAAAATATTGTATCAAAAATCATTGCACCTCAAACACAAGAAGCATTTAAAATTGCAGCTGCTAGAAGAACAGTAGAAGAAGCAATTACTAAAAGAAGTGAATTGAAAGAAGACTTTGATAATGCATTAGGCGATCGCTTAGACAAATATGGGATAATTGTGTTAGATACTAGCGTAGTTGACTTGGCTTTCTCACCGGAATTTGCCAGAGCAGTTGAAGAAAAACAAATCGCTGAACAACGGGCGCAAAGAGCTGTTTATGTAGCGCGAGAAGCTGAACAAGAAGCCCAAGCAGAAGTCAATCGTGCTAAAGGTAAGGCGGAAGCTCAAAGACTCTTAGCAGAGACTCTCAAAGCTCAGGGAGGACAGTTGGTTCTGCAAAAAGAAGCAATTGAAGCTTGGAAGACTGGCGGTGCTCAAATGCCAAAAGTCCTTGTTATGGGTAGTGACTCGAAAGGCAGTGTTCCTTTCATGTTCAACCTTGGCAATGTTTCCAATCAACCTTGATTTAGAGTCAATAATACTTAGTAAGTTGGGCTATGCCCAACTCAGACACAAAAGAAGCACAAACCAGAAAATAATCCAAGTTTATGTCAACTCCGAATGATCACAATCTCACTGCTGAAGAAGCGAAAAAAATCCTGAATAAATTCAACTGTCTAGACATCGCGCCTATCCTCAACCCAGCAGAAAAAGCTGTAACTCGCCGTGCTTTAATTTTGCTCACCAGTCTTTCTGATTATCAAATTTTAGGAATTTGTGCTGATACAGCAGAGCAAGGAATTTTGGCTATGAAAACCTATTCTCTGGCATTAGGTTACGAAGCACCAAATAATTTACCTACATCTGAAGCGCCAGTTTATATAAAACTAAATGGCAAAAATGGCTTATGCTATCTCGATTCCTATGATGGGCACCATCGCGGGGTATTGGTGTCTTGTCAATCTTATGATGAAGGAGGAATCAATGAAATGTATGGACATCTGCCCTTAGATTTATTTGTATAGAATACCATAACTTAAAATAGCCGTAGGTTGGGTATTTCCCATCCTACTAATCATCTTAAAAGGGTAAAATTTATGAGTATTATTACACTACAATCAGTCAAAAAAGACTTTGGCATCAAAGAACTTTTAAAAGATGCTAGCTTTAGCCTTGATGCTACTGATAAAGTTGGTTTAATTGGTACTAACGGTTCTGGTAAATCAACCTTATTAAAAATGATGGCAGGGCTAGAACCAATTGATAGTGGTCAAATTTTAGTCAACTCGGGTTCTAAAATTATCTACCTATCGCAGCAGCCAGACTTAAATGAAAATCACACAGTTTTAGAGCAAGTTTTCGCTGATAGTGGCGAACATATGGCTTTGGTGCGTGAGTATGAAGAACTTTCGGATAAATTAGCTCACTATCCAGATGATAGTCAACTGATGTCTCGCTTTTCTGTAGTGATGCAACGTATGGATGCAACGGGTTCTTGGGAACTAGAAACCAACGCTAAAATCATCCTCACCAAGTTAGGAATTTCTGACTTAGAGGCGACAATAGGTACTTTATCTGGAGGCTATCGCAAGCGCATTGCTTTAGCATCAGCGTTGCTATCAGAACCTGATGTTTTGCTCATGGATGAGCCAACAAACCATCTCGATGCTCTTTCTGTAGAATGGTTACAAAGTTATTTGAACCGTTATCGCGGTGCGCTTTTTCTCATAACTCATGACCGCTACTTTTTGGATCGTGTCACCAATCGGATTGTTGAAATTGACCGAGGTGATATTTACACTTATACAGGTAACTATTCATATTACTTGGAAAAGAAAGCCCTATCTGAAGAATCTGCTGTTAGCAGTCAACGTAAACATCAAGGCTTGTTGCGGCGCGAGTTGGAATGGCTAAAAAAAGGGCCGAAAGCCAGAAGCACGAAACAAAAAGCCAGAATTGACCGCGCTCATGCTCTGCGAGATACTGAGTTTAAACAAGTTCAAGGTAAAGTTGATATTTCTACAGTTGGTCGTCGCATTGGTAAAAAAGTTATTGAACTAAATCAAGTTTCTAAAGCCTACGATGGACGCACTCTCATCAAAAATTTTACCTACGAATTTAGCCCAGAAGACCGCATCGGCATCATCGGCGGTAACGGTGCAGGTAAATCCACTTTAATGGATATGATTACTGGGCGGGTTCATCCTGATTCTGGCAGTGTAGAAATTGGTGCTACGATTCATATCGGTTATTTTAACCAGCATTCTGAAGAATTACTCACAGCATTGAACGAAGATCAGCGCGTGATTGATTACATTAAAGAAGAAGGAGAATTTATCAAAATTACCGACGGTACTCAAATTACTGCTTCCCAAATGCTGGAGCGGTTTCTGTTTCCTGGAAACCAGCAATATGCTCCAATTCATAAACTTTCTGGTGGAGAAAAACGCCGTTTATTTCTGTTGCGAGTTCTCATGGGTGCGCCCAATGTTTTAATTTTAGATGAACCGACAAATGATTTAGATGTGCAGACATTGGCGGTACTAGAGGATTATTTAGAGGATTTTTCAGGGTGTGTAATTGTAGTTTCTCACGATCGCTACTTTCTTGACCGCACTATAGACACAATCTTTTCCTTTGAAGAAGGTGGTAATCTGCGGCAATATCCAGGTAATTACTCAGTTTATTTGGACTACAAAAAAGCCGAAGAAGCACAGCAACAAGCTGCCAATGCTAAGGACAAGTCAAAAAATGTAGAAGTCCAGAAAACTGCATCTGTGCCTAAAGAAGTGGAAAATAAAAAGCGGCGCGGGCTATCAAATTGGGAAAAAAAAGAATTTGAGCAGTTGGAAGGTAAAATTGCCCAGTTAGAAGCTGAGAAAACAGAAGCTGAGAAAATGTTAGTGAATGTTTCTCCGGGAAATTATAGCCAAGTGCAAAAACTCTACGAACAAGTGGAATCGCTCAAGCAAGCGATTGATGTGGCGACTGAACGCTGGTTAGAATTGGCAGAGATGGAGTCTTAAAATTAACTAGGGCCAGCTTCCACTATTAGTTTTTGTTTATAGTGTTGAGCAACAGCCCTTAATTTTACACTGGGGTTTGGTTGATTAATATGTACTTCTAGAAAAACCTCTTGGTCTTGCCAACTTAAGATTATCATTGCATTTCCCTGAATAATCTAATTGGCAGCAGTCATGAAATCAAATCAACCTCACAAAGAGATAGAATAGTATTCAAAAATGCCTTTAATTCAGGACATAGGTTAACCGCATCCATTAAATTACTTTTTTTTAAAATGCTTGCTGCATCACGAGTCTTACTGTAACTCCGTTTACATTTACCTATTTCAAATATTTCTTTAATACGATATGACGGAGGATTATTGTGATTAACTTGCTCAGGTAAAGCCCCAGGTGCTGACTTGTTATGTTTAGCTAACTTCTGAATTGTTGACCAATAAGGTAAAAGCCAAGCTTCAAAATCATACTGCGCTGCATGAGGATAAAAATTAGGGTGATTCCCTACCCAAGCTGCCATTTTCAATTTGGCATCTGCTGCATCTCTAAAATCATTTGTTCCCGTATAAACATCTGTTAATGCAATCACAGCACTAGCAGCATTTATCCCGGTGAGTAAATTCTCAACAATACGCCTGAGTTTTTCTTCTTTAGGAATACGATCATCATACGGTATGAACTGAAGCTTGGGCATCCGTTGTTGCAAGCGTGACTTGAGAAAATCTACTAAAATTGGCTTAAAAGCTGTTTCTGTTGCGCCCTCAACCAATATAGCTATTTTCATGGGCGACCACCAATTAAATTCATTGCCCAAACTTGATCTAAACTATATTCTTTTAGCCATTTCTCTAAATCTAAAGAGTCAGCCCAAGTCATATTTGCTAGCCCATCTTCAGCATCACAGACTAGCACTTCTTTAGCCTGTAAAAACCGTATTAATCTATCTGAATGAGTTGCCACAATTAGCTGAGTTTTTTGGGAAGCCTCTCGCATTAAATCAGCTAGTAGTCGTAATAAATCTGGATGTAAACTGACTTCTGGTTCATCTATTAAAGTTACAGCAGTTAAATCTGGACTTTGCAGTAGTGTCACTAACCAGAGAAACCGTAAAGTACCCTCTGATAGTTGGTGCATATAAAGAGGCTTAGAAAAATTTTTATCTTTCCATGTCATTGCTAAAGTTCCTGCTGCTACTGGCGGAAACCCCAAACGCTCAAAATCTGGAAATGCAGCAGCAAGGGTATCTTCAATAATTTCAAATTGCTCTGAGTCAGTTTCTCGTAAATAATAAAGGCAGGAAACTAAATCTTCTCCATTAGAACCTGGTAAGGTCGCTGGACGCATTAATTGTGGTAAACGAACTAGACTTTTAGGGGCAACATTTAATGCCCCATAAAAGGTGCAAGAAGCTAATATTTTACGGAAATTCTCTGGCTCGTGGTACATTTTTGGAACTTGAGCAAGAGAAGTTTCTAAGGGACTATGATCCCAATTCGGACGCAATAACTTTTGATCCTCTGTATTAAAATATTTAACATCTAAACCACGAGAATCAATGTGCTTAAAGGGTTCCGATGCATAGCGATCATTTTGTTGAGTAAGTGTTTCTAGAGCAATTTCATACGCTAACCCTTTAGGAGCGACTTCTAGGCGGTAGTAGAGTGGTGCATGACCTGGCACACTCATCAACAATGAAATGGCTAAACTATTAGCTCGATCACGAGTCATGATCTCACTCAGACCACTTAAATCCGAAATCTTTGACTCTAACTGACCTTTTGCGGATGCTGCTAAGAGTAAAAAAATCTCCAAAAGAGAAGTTTTACCTACACCATTAGCACCAATCATGACAGTCAGAGGTCGCATATTGACTTGTACACTATACAGGCGACGGTATCCTTCAATAGTTATACTTTCAAACGAGTTCATAATATAGTTATTGCCAATCGTTAGACCTATTGCTTTTTACTATCTGCACTTTCTGATCTCCCCCTACTGTAAAGCCTGAGGACAATTCTTGCCAGCGCCTACAAAATCTGAATAGGGCAAAGTGGGCACTAGCACAATAACAAACATTAGGGGGTCAAGCAGCAACGGCAGAAATTGCCTGTGCTATTCAGGATGTAGCGCGGTGGTGGCGGTCAAGAGACGCAAAGACGGGGAGACGCGGGGATTAATATTTGTATTGTGGGCAAAGTGCGATATCTGCCAACAAGCGTCCACGCACTTCCAATAAAAGCTTTTATTATCAACATCGCGATATTCATCCTTAATATCGCGACTTTCATAAGCAATATCGCAATATTTATCATCAAAATCACAATTTTAGTTATCGATACCGCAATATTCATCCTTAATATCGCGACTTTCATAAGCAATATCGCAATATTCATCATCAAAGTCATAATTTTAGTTATCAATTTCGCGATATTCATCTTTAACATCGCCATATTCATCCTTAACATGAAAGCGATGCCTACGACGAGCTTCTCTACGAGACCAAGGCGTAGCTTGGCTTTTGAGTAGGGGTACGCTTACGCGAATAAAACCAAGTGCAAGATGGGAATTAAGATAAATTACTCATATTTACTGGATAGTTTTGTTTAATAAAGTACAATAGTTCACTAATTTTACTGCACTAGAAAACAGCTTTATTAGGTAAAAATAGCTTTTAATCCACCTCTAAGGAATATATTTATGCCTCGTCAGAAACGCACATCGCGTGTTCTAGAAAAAGCTGAATTCAGATCCGCTGGACTGAAAGCGATTGATTCAAATATGGATTTTGGTGATGATTGCGATTTGCAAAACCTAACTCAATCAATTGAGCAGTTACACAGTATGCTTGATGCTTATAACGCTGCTCTAGCTGTGGTTGACTCTTCTAAAACTAAGATTGATGACATGGAAAAAAGCTTGAGCAATCTTTCAGACAAATTGCTGAGAGGAGTTGCTTTCAAGTACGGCAAAAACAGCAGTGAATATGAGATAGCGGGTGGTATTCGCGACAGCGATCGCATCCGCAAAAGCAGGTTGACCCGCTTGAAAGCTGGTGCAGGGCAAGCATCAGATGAGAATGCGAAAATCGCTTAGAAGTCAGGGGGTAGGGGAGGTAGGGGAGGCAAGGGGAGCAAGAAAAGTGATTTGTATCAATAATTTCGTGAAATGGTATGAGGCTCTTGAGCGTCGCTAACGCAATCGACGGGAACCGCCTTCTCTACGAGAGGCTTCCGCCAACGCCTTGGTCTTGTAGAGAAGACTGCGACCCCCTCACTGCTTTGCGTTTACGTTTATTGGATAATTTCTTTCTTGGAAATCCCTAATGGTATATTTGGGTGCAGGTTTATGCTCCAGAACTCAAAATAACCATGAAAAAACTCATCCTGCGGCTGATCTTCGTCATTCTGGTGCTATTTAGATTGGTGGGTTACGATGCTTTTCATAGTCCAGCGTCTGCTTCAGCCTGCGCGATCGCCACCCGTTCCGCCTCTATTAGCAATGGGACGTTGTCCTACAACCAGGTCGGCACTGGACAACCGATCTTACTGCTGCATGGACTATTTGCCGACAAAGAGCAGTGGAACAGTATGATGTGTCAGTTGTCTAAGGCGGGCTATCGGGCGATCGCTCCTGACTTACCGGGCTATGGCAAAAGCACTGGGTTCGCAACGAGAGACTATACCTTGGAGAATCAGGTTACACTGCTGCACCAGTTAACGAATCAATTAGGAATTCGCTCCTTTGATATAGCAGGGAGTTCGATGGGGGGAGCGATCGCCACCCTTTACAGCCAGCGTTACCCGGAACAGTTGCGTAGCCTTGCCTTTATCGGTTCACCTTTAGGTGTGATTGATTGGGCTTCGAGCGTCAGAAATTCCATCTTTGACGGCATAAACCCCTTTATTCCAGTCACCAAAGAACAGTTTGACCTGGAAATTAGCCTGCTGTTTGTCACGCCTCCCACCATCCCTGATTCTGTTAAAACAGAGAAAGTGAACGACTACATCACGCGTAACCGTTACTATCAAAAGATTTGGGACATCGTGAACCTGTATGATGACGTTCTCTGTCAGAGGCGATCAACTCAGCTTCCGACCCTTGCTATCTGGGGCACAGAAGACAAAATCTACGACATTCGTGGAGCTGATCAGCTGCAACGCTGTATTCCCAGAAGCCAAGTGATCCGATTACCAAAGGCAGGACATCTGCTGCTAATAGAAAATTCAGAGGAGGCAACTACGGATTACTTAAGATTCCTCAATGTATACTAGCTTACAAATTTATATAACAGGAGGCAGGAGGCAGGAGGCAGGAGGCAGAAGGTCAAAACATTACTGTTACTGACATTCATACTTTCAAGATCTCCTAATCTATGTGCTCTTTGCTATACAAAGCAGGTATTTGACTGAAAGAGGCAAACACCTGCAACCAATCAAAAACAAGCGATACTTACGGCTTTAAACAAAATGAGGTGAAGAGGATAGAAGACATAAAATAGTTTTACTTTTCGCCCTTGTTTACCATTGCATAGCAGGATAATGAAAGGTGCTAATAAAGCAAATAATTGATTAATCGCGTCTCTACTCCTCCTTAAAACGCTGCACGAATATTAGCTTGTAAGCCAATTAGGAAAGGTAAATAGGGCATTAGTTAGCACGCTAGAAAAATTAGCACATAATTAATTACATATAACCAGTAACCAACTAGCTGCTATCAAAAGTCACCCATGCCGCAAGATAAACAAATTGCTGTCGAATTCCGCGATGTCACATTTAGTCGTAATCATCGTCCCTTGGTGTCAAATCTCAATTTCACCATCTATCAGGGGGAAGCATTAGTATTACTCGGACGCAGTGGTAGTGGCAAAACTACAACAATGAAGTTAATTAATCGCCTGTTTACACCCACACAAGGCGAAGTTTTATTTGATGGCATCCCCACAACTCAATGGGATGAAATTAAACTGCGGCGCAAAATTGGTTATGTAATTCAAGAAACTGGTTTATTTCCCCACTTCAGCGTTGAACGCAATGTAGGTTTAGTACCCGCTTTGGAAGGTTGGCTACCCAAACAAATTAAAACGCGGGTTTATGAATTACTGCACTTAGTAGGCTTAGAACCAGCACAATTCGCAGGGCGCTATCCCCATGAACTTTCGGGAGGACAAAAGCAAAGAGTCGGTGTAGCCAGGGCGTTAGCAGCAGATCCACCAGTATTATTAATGGATGAACCCTTTGGGGCACTCGATCCCATTACACGCTTAGAACTTCAACAAGAGTTTCGGCATCTGCAACAAGAATTAGGTAAAACAGTTGTTTTTGTTACCCATGATATTCAAGAAGCCTTTGTTTTGGCATCAAGAATTGGTTTAATGTATGGGGGAGAATTGTTAGTATTGGGGACAACAGATGAATTTATGCGATCGCAACACCCAGAAAGCCTAGCCTTTCTCCAATGTCTGCGTTCCCTGAAAGACACTTTATGAAAGATTTCTTCCTTGTTAAGTATGCTCCAGAAATCCTTCAGCATACTCTAGAACATCTATTTTTAGTGGGTATTGCTATCAGTATTGCCATACTTGTAGGCATTCCATTAGGTATTTTAATTACACGCAAAACCTACCTCCGCCAACCAATTCTTGGTATAGCAAATATTCTGCAAACTATTCCCAGTTTGGCACTGTTTGGCTTACTCATTCCCGTTCCCCTAATTGGGGGAATTGGCGCAGTACCAGCAATTGTTGCTCTAACTGTCTACTCTCTGCTACCCATAATTCGCAACACCTACACAGGTATTACTAGTGTAGATCCAGCTATTCGAGAAGCTGGGAGAGGGATGGGGATGACAGATAGACAATTGTTGTTGCAAGTTGAGCTTCCCTTGGCAATGGGAGTGATTCTAGCAGGAGTGCGAGTAGCAACTGTAATTGCCATTGGCATTGCAACTATCGCAGCGGCGATTGGTGCTGGTGGTTTAGGAGTGTTCATTTTTCGCGGGATATCAGTAGTGAATGATCAGTTGATTTTAGCTGGTGCAGTTCCAGCGGCGGGAATTGCTTTAGTGGCTGACTTCGCAATTGGATGGATGGAGAATAAATTAAAAATTAAAAATTAAGCAAATAATGAAAAGATTTTGGGTATTCTGCTTTTTAACTTTTACTTTGTTACTGCTAATCACTAGCTGCAAGCCGAATTTAAATAGTAGCAGCGGTGGCAATATTATCGTCGCTTCTAAAGATTTCACTGAACAAGATATTTTAGGAGAACTTTTAGCCCAGCAAATCGAGGCAACAACTGATTTAAAAGTAGACCGACGTCCTCGTTTGGGCGGTTCTTTTATTTGTCATAGTGCTATTACCTCTGGTAAAATTGATGCCTATATTGAATATACAGGCACAGTTTTTACTGGTATTCTAAACCAAAAAGTAGTTAGTGATCCTAAAGAAGTTTATAATCAGATAAAACAAGCATACGCTCAACAATTCGATTTGGAAGTAATGCCACCTTTGGGTTTTGAAAACACTTTTGCGATGATTATTCGCGGTGAAGACGCTAGACGCTACAATATTCAAACTCTCTCCCAAGTTAGTCAATATACACCGCAGTGGCGCGGTGGTTTTGGCTATGAATTTTTGGAGCGGGAAGATGGTTTTCCAGGATTAGCTAAAACCTATGGTTTACGCTTTGCCAAATCACCCCAAATTATGGATTTAGGTTTGGTATATCGTGCTTTGCTTCAAAAGCAGGTGGATATGGTGGCGGGTAGTTCCACAGATGCTCAGATTTCTCGTTTGGGTGTAGTGGTCTTAAAAGATGATAAACAGTATTTTCCTCCATATGAAGCAGCACCAATTGTCCGTCAAGAAACTTTAAAAAAATATCCAGAATTAAGACAAGCGATCGCCCAATTAGCTGGAAAGATTTCGGCAGATGAAATGCGTCAACTAAATAATTTAGTTGAAGGTGAATTACGTAATATTAAGGATGTTGTACAAGAGTTTCGGAAATTAAAGGGATTAGATTCCCTCAATAATACTAAAAAAGCTATTTCCTCTTAGGATATTAGGATAAAATTAACAGAGATTATTTAATGAGGTTAGCTATGAATGCCACTTTACTCAAAACTATCAAAACATCTCTCAAAGCTTTGATTGTTGGGTTGTGTATCTCAAGTGGGACTTTAGGATATTAGGATAAAATTAACAGAGATTATTTAATGAGGTTAGCTATGAATGCCACTTTACTCAAAACTATCAAAACATCTCTCAAAGCTTTGATTGTTGGGTTGTGTATCTCAAGTGGGACTGTTCTCTCTGAAACATTATCTCTTTCGCCTAACTTGATTGGTTTTAATTCCGATGAAGGTGAAAAATTATTAATTGATAGTAAATCAAGAGAAGATTTTTTTCCGTTAAGTATGCAGTTTGTAACCCAAAATAATCAAGCATATTGTGGCGTTGCCAGTATTGTCATGGTGCTAAATGGTTTGCAAATACCCGCACCAGAAGTGCCCCAATACAAGCCATATCGAGTGTTCACTCAAGAGAACTTTTTTAGTAATGAAAATACAAAAAAAGTGCTAACTTCTGAGGTTGTTTCTCGTCAAGGTATGACTCTAGATCAGTTGGGAGGACTGTTAGCTAGCTACGGCGTCAAAGTTAATATTTACCACGCTGCCGACACAAGTTTAGAACAGTTTCGCCGACTAGTAGCAGAGAATTTAAAACAACCGAAAAATTTTGTTGTAGTTAACTACTTACGCAAAGAAATTGGTCAAGAAAAAGGCGGGCATATCTCCCCATTAGCAGCATATAATGAGCAAACAGATAGATTTTTAATTCTAGATGTTTCTCGTTATAAATATCCACCTGTTTGGGTAAAGACGACAGATTTGTGGAAGGCAATGGCAACCACCGATTCTGCTTCCGGTAAAACACGGGGATTTGTATTTGTAAGTAAAAGTTAGTGATATATTAAGTTGTTTCTCGCTCTCGTCAAGGAAAGCGAAATAAGCTTAACTGAGTCTGTTTACCTTGTAGAGGGCGATCGCTGCCAATATTTTCTTTACTAGTTCCGTCCGTTGTTAAACTAGGCATACTGATTTTCAGCTAGGTTAGAAAATTCCTTGCTTACTCATACTGATTTTCATAGGTAAAGCCCTCATAAATAAGATGAGAGCATTAAATTATATCTATGTCAATTGTCAATTACGGAAACTTCTTTTACTTTGTCTGTGCTTGGCAACTTCTTTGCGCTTGCGTTTTTCTATGGGCGTTTCAAAGTGACGATGCTTTTTCATGTCTGGGAAAATTCCTGCCTTAGAAACTTCTCGCTTAAATCGGCGTAAGGCTGATTCAATGTGTTCATTTTCGCCTACTATTACTTGGGTCATTATCTTTCCTACTTAATTGACTTTATTAATGGCTAAATAGCGGTAAGGAATTCAGTTAATTAGAGTGCAACAAAAGGCTGACTCTTTGTCTAAACGAATCCAGACTTAGATCATAGACTACATTTAGAAAGCTGACATAATTAAGATTACTAGAGGTGGGAGCAAAAGCATAGTAGCTACCAGCACCGCTACTAAAGCCGAAACCAGTACAGCACCAGCAGCACAGTCTTTGGCGATTTTTGCCAAATCATGGTATGTCTGTTTAACAGTTAAGTCCACAAGGGACTCGATAGCTGTATTTAGTAACTCTAATGCTAGAACTAAACCACTAGTTATACCAATAATTGCTATTTCCACTGCTTGCAGATGCAAAAAAACGCCTAAGGCGATCGCTAAAGCGCAAACACTTACGTGGATACGAAAGTTACGTTGAGTTTGAAAACCATAGCTGATTCCTGCCCAGGCGTACTTAAAACTAACTAATAAATTAGAGGCGACCTGCCAGGAGAATTCCCGTTCGTTGGTCACCAGTGTTTGTAAGGGGTTGGGTGTTGGTGGTGGGGAAACTTTTTGGGACATAGGCTTAAAAATGCAAAAACAGAGGAGTTACACCGGGAATATTCGCCAATTTTCAGGGCGCGATCAACTTTGAGGCAATTTTAGGCAATTTTCCACAGAAGTATTATAAAAGTATTACCCAACATTAACACTTACAGATATACGAATCACGGCTATTCTATGTCAATAGCAATACCTATTGCGTGTAGCAATATTACCTGCTGTTCTAACATTCGCCTCAAACTTTCTTCCTCAGGATGATCCCAGCCCAACAAATGCAATAAACCATGAGCAGCTAACCAGGCTAGCTCAGTTGGCAAACTATGTCCTTGCTGTTGAGCTTGACGTTGTGCTGTATCTACAGACACGATAATATCACCCAAGTATAAAGGCACAGAGGCTAGCATTTCCTGATTTTGAGGAACTTCCACCTCTAAAGCAGCAAAAGCTAAAACGTCTGTCGGTTTATTTTGGTGACGATATTGGGCATTCAGCACCTGAATTTGCAAGTCATCTGTCAAACGTAGACCTAATTCATAACTTGGCGCTGGCGGAAGATGAGGCTGAAGTATTTCTACCCAGATATCAAACCAGTTTTCCCAAGTTTCGGAAGGAATGTGGGGATGTATGTCCCCAATATCTACAGACGGTGTTGGGGACAATTCGTAAAAATAGTCTTCCACATATATTTCAACTCTCAGAGGCACATAGTCTCCTAGGCTGAGGTGATGATTTGTTATTAGCGCGTGAGATAAGCAAGACCAACGAGGACAGCTAAAAGCCCTACGGTAGTCAGTACAAAATGTTTCAGAGACGTGCCACCCTTGCGTACCATGTTTCGCATGGCGAGTTTCACGTAGCTAGGTTGAGGTTCTGTTGAAGGGGAGTTGCTCATAATTATTTGATCACAGACTCTTTTATAACTGTAACAGTTGGTCTGGCAGAGTTGCGATCGCCTCTATATTCCTGAAGCGTTTCTCAGAGAAATATCTCTCCTACTCCTTCAAAGCAGAAAAATCCCCTGGAGTGCAGTCAAGCAACAGGGCGTGTTACGCCTGCTCATCTCAATAATAGAGAATAAATAACTGGTACTAAGTATATTGTAAAAAATACTTAGTACCGATAACTAACCATCAATTAGGCAGGAGGGCTTTCTACGAGTTGGTTTTCTTGCCGCAAATAGGCTTGGATAAAGGGATCAAATTCTCCATTCATCACATCAGCGATCGCAGTTGTTTCCGTATTTGTACGTAAATCTTTCACCATTTGGTAAGGGTGAAACACATAGTTACGGATTTGGTTGCCCCAAGAGGCTTCCACCATATCACCACGAATTTCAGCAATTTCTTGGGCACGTTGCTCTTGGGCGATGACCAGCAGCTTGGCTTTAAGGCGGGCAAGAGCTTTCTCTTTATTTTGCAGCTGCGATCGTTCTTCTGTACAGCGCACAGCAAGACCAGTGGGAAGGTGAACAACTCGTACCGCAGTTTCTACTTTGTTGACGTTCTGCCCACCTTTACCACCAGAGCGAGTTGTGGTGATTTCCAAATCCTTCTCTGGAATGTCCAACTGTACAGAGTTATCAATCTGTGGCATCACTTCTACCCCAGCAAAACTGGTTTGCCGCTTGCCATTAGCATTGAAGGGTGAAATTCTCACTAAGCGGTGTGTGCCTGTTTCAGACCGCAAGTAACCATAAGCATAGCGACCAGTAATTTCCAGCGTAGCTGACTTAATTCCCGCTTCGTCACCCTCCGACTCTTCAGCTAGACTTACCTTATAGCCGTGAGCTTCTGCCCAACGAGTGTACATCCGCATCAGCATAAATGCCCAGTCTTGGGCATCTGTACCCCCAGCACCAGCATTAATCGTCAGTACAGCACCTTCAGCATCATAAGGGCCGGAAAGTAACTGTTGTAACTCCCACTGGTCAAGCTCATGATTGAGTTTAGTAATAGTAGATTCCGCTTCTTGCAAGAGTGCCTCGTCGGTTTCTAACTCTAACAACTCAACAACTGCCTTGGTGTCTTCTAAACTGGCTTGCCACTGTTCATATTGCTGAACGTGGGCTTTCAGGTCGTTGAGTTCTTGTAGCGTTTGTTGCGCTTGGGTTTGGTCATTCCAAAATTCTGGTTGAGCCGATATTTGTTCCAGGTCTTGAATTTTAGCTGTCAGTGCAGGTACGTCAAAGATAGTCCTGGGTTTTACCCAGGCGGCCAGACAACGTTTCAATTTCGCGTTTGAGTTCTAAGACTTCCATATTGCTTGCTAAACGATAGATAGAGCGCTTTAGATTTGGAGATTGCTGTTTATTTGTATTTTTGATTTTAGCTGTTGTTGAGCAAATTCTTTTGCACAACTTGTATAAGTTGCAAAAATTACGCGGCGGGAGCGTCTGTGCTCACTCAAGTGGTTTGATTTTGCTGCTGTTGCAGATAGGCTTTGATAAACAAATCAATTTCGCCGTCTAAAACCTCTACTACATCAGTTGTTGCCACTTTGGTACGCAGATCCTTTACGTTTTTATAAGGATGCAAAATATATTCACGAATGAGCTTGTTGGAGAAAGAGTTTATCCGCTGAGGTTGAATTTCGGCAACTTGTTGAACACCTTGAGCAAGTGCGATAGCAAACAGTTTATTCTTAAGAATAGCTAAGGCTTTCTCTTTGTTTTGCAGCTGATTGCGCTCCTGTTTACAAAACACAGTGATCCCTGTAGGAATGTGAAATACCCGCACCCATGTTTCTGGGCGATTGACATTGCCTTTATGGCGCGGCAAAGTAATTTCCAAATCCTTCGCTGGAATCTCGAACTCAACAGATTTATCCAAGATGGGGCTGACTTCTACGATAGCAAAGCAAGTGTGCCGTCTACCATTGCCACTCAAAGGAGAAATCCGCACTATTCTTGCATGGGTTCCTTGTTCTGATTTCAGTCAGCCATAAGCATAACGCTCTGTAATTTCCAGGGCATACTTAATAGCAGCTTCATTCCTGTCAGAAATATCTACTACAGATATTTTGTATAGAACCCATTTGACATCTTATGAGGTTTTGAATTAAGGTACTCCTCAGCATCTAAAATCCAATGCTAATGGCGTATTCCAGCGACCTCACTGATACAGAATGGGAAATTTTTGAACCCTTATT
>Ga0209906_100094_pt1 | contig 131970 bp, 126 predicted proteins | sample FECB24metaG_FD_188303 | JGI IMG/M metagenome (GOLD analysis project Ga0209906, IMG submission 188303) | Cyanobacterial communities from the Joint Genome Institute, California, USA from Joint Genome Institute, California, USA - FECB-24 metaG... ... | reverse complement strand
TGTAAAATTCTGGTTAAGAACTTTGAACGAACCCTAGTTAGTGCCACTGCCAAACTCAATCTCTGCTTCATCAGGCTAATGATTAAGAGGCTTGCAGCATCTTCTTAGATGTCAAATGGGTTCTATAAAGAAGCATCGAGATGGTTGGAGAAATTGGCCTCTGTCAAAGTCGGTAAATGACAGTCTTGACATCAGCGATCGCCCGAAGGAGCATACGTTAAAAGTTTCCTACTTATAGTCTTGACTGTAGATTTTGTCAGGATACATATATTCAAAGTAAGCAATAGCAACTTCGCCAAATACCTTAACCGCAGCAGCTCCAATTGCAGGTTGAACAACTTGTCCGATGCCAGGAACAAATCCTGCTATGGTACCGCCTATCCTCAAAAGTAATTGTCCTCCGCCCATTGCCATAATTGCTGCGGCTATTGCTCCTACACCACCAGCAGGTATTGAATCCACGTCATAAACTTGGGCAATCCGAGTTACTACAGATGCCTGTACACCAGCTAAACCAGTTTGAAAAGTTAAGACGCCGATAACAGGAACCCAACCAGCAACTCCTGCTGTTGCTCCACTTCCCATCATTAACCAAAGTTGATCTCTAGCTTGGTCACGACAATATTTAGGCATAAAAGGGGTCACCGTGCCAAAAAAGGTTTTTGTACGCTAAGGAAATTTATGAGCCCCGACCGCGCAGATGCGGTGAGCAGCAGTGGCTCTCAGAATACTTTCTGTTTCTAGGTTTCAAAAGGTTAGAGTCGATGGGCTGTATTATCAGCCACAACTCTGTGTTCAATCTAAACGTGCAAGTTTTTCCCGCACCAGGGCAAAGGTAATTAAAGGAGAAAAATCTTTTCAATACGAGGGTTTTAGCGTTTGCTCATCAAGCTGATTTTTTAATCAAGCTCCTTATCCAGTAAGCATTTTAGAAATCATGTGTGTTTGCCCTGCATTCATAATATTCAGAATTTTTTTCAACAAAATCCATCCACAGATATGAGGAGTAGGGAAATTAAAGCATTTTTGACACATTCAGCAGGGTATGGCAAGTCAAGAAGGGGAAATTAGTTCAGAGCGGATTGATGAGTGTCCGTTTGCTGAGTTTGAGAAGACGAGAGGATAAGCTGTCGCGCACCTAACTTGCAGATCTTTTGGTTTAGGCAGTCAAAAGTCAAAAATCCAGATTAACCTTGACTTTTGACTCTTGACAACCCTCACGAGTAACTATGCAATTTAAAAGCCGAAGAGCTTAGCCGATCAATTGAGTTTTGTTGCTGGTTTTAGTTGTGTGGGTTGGCTAAGACTGCGGAAGTAGAGGCTACCCACGATCGCCCAAAAGAGCAGATACCCTACAGCCTGAACTAAATACAGCTTTTGAGTATAGCCAAATAAAGTTTTTAGCAAAATTCCAGGAAACTGTCGGTCGGGTAAAATACCTGAGAGATCCCAAATCTGGGGGCCCAAAAGACAAGAAGTATTCCCTTGTCCACAATTATCAATAACTGAGGAATTAATTTGACTCAAAGCGATCGCCGCAGCATCAAGATGGCGGAGGGCAGAAATCACCAAGCCAGAGACAATCAGCAGCAGGAATACGCCCATTACTTGGAAAAATTGACTCAAGTTAATGCGGATACTCCATTTAAATAGCAGCATCCCGATTAAAACTGCTGTAGTTAGTCCTCCTATTGCTCCAAGTACTGGTGTCCAGCCTTCTTGAAACTTAGCGACGATAAACAAAGCTGTCTCCAAGCCTTCTCGAAATACGGCAATAAAAATTAAGCTGAAAATTGCCCAAGCTGCACGGTTATCTTGACCCAAAGCGCTTTTAACAGAGCCTTCAATTTCCGCTTTGAGAAATCGTGCTTGTCGCGTCATCCAGATTAGCATCCAGCTGAGCATGGCGATCGCAATTACACTTAGTCCGACCTCGAATAATTGCTTGAAAACTTGCCCATAAAGCAGATCGGATGTCTGCAATTCTTGGATTCCCGCACGCAATAGTAGACCAACAACAAAACTAGCTAAAGTGGCACTGAGAACTCCTAAGTATATCCAACGATGCAATTTTTGTTGTTCAGCTTGCTGTAAACAGGCGAAGACAATCCCGACAACTAAAGCAGCTTCTACACCTTCTCTTAAAGTAATCAGAAAGGTTGGTAATGCGGCACTCCAATTCATAAGCCATTAATTTAGATAATTTCAGTAGCAGATGCTTCTGCGGTGCGGGAACAGGGAAGAAATTAGTCCTCCACGATTAGGTACAGAGCAAATTAATTAATGGAGAAAATCAAATATTTGAATTACAGGGTATCGAGCTGTTGCCTGTTGCCCGTTCCCTATTCCCTCTTAATATAATTTAACCTTTATCAGCTTGGGCGATCGCTAATCCTAAGCCAAAACTACTGTACATTCCATGAGGGTCACTACGATAGAATTGCTCGAAAATGGCAAAACAGCCTAATAGACCGATGGCAGCTATTCTTCATGTTAGTAAAATTTTATTGATAAACTTAGTACACGTCACCCTAAAAAAGGGTCGAAATTTAATTTTTTGTAGGTTGGGGAGCCAGTGCGTTGCGGTGAATCAGCGCTCTTGGTAGGGTTTCCCGACAGCCAGGCGACTGTGTTCGCCTTGGTCTCCGGAGGAGATACCTGTTGGCGCAGCCTCTCGTAGAGAAGGGAGGTTCCCCGGAGTTGCTCAAGAATGGGGAGACCCCAAGACTGCACTCCTCTTCTCCGTTGTAGCACCTGGCGTTTGAGTCACGTAGACGCCGGAGGCGGCTGACCGCAGGGTAACCCAACGTTTGCGCGCTTGTTGGGTTTCGCTCCGCTTAACCCAACCTACAGTTAGTATTTCCAACCCTTATTAATGGTGAGATGCACTTAGCATTGTAAAGTTTTTGAGGTAATAGTTTAGATAATTATCGGCATTTAAGAGAGATAATAGGTTAACAAGAACTTAATTGTACGAATTTTGTATTTCAAGTATTACGTATAATACAGTTTTATCAGCAAAATCAATCTATTTTGTACGTTTTGTGTACGATTTTTCCCCGGTTACAGTCTGCAACTTTGCCAAATAAGAGTTAACTACGTAACTCGGCTTATTTATGTCCTGTCTTCCTATTTTTGTTATTAGTTGATTTGTTAATGACTAATGACAATTAATGATTAATGAATAATGTCTCTAGCTTATCCACGCCGTCAGCGGCAACTCGAAAGTTTAGTAAAAAAATTAGGTATGCTACCAGAAGCACCTATAAAGTGGCAGATGCTGGATTTAGCGCTGACTCATCCAACTGTTTCTGAGACGGCAAACTATGAACAATTGGAGTTTGTTGGAGATGCTGTGGTACGTTTGGTGGCAGCCGTTGTGTTATGGGAAAATTATCCCGATTGCCCAGTAGGGGATTTTGCAGCGATTCGCTCGGTATTAGTAAGCGATCGCGTCCTTGCCCAACTAGCTAGAGAATACGGTTTAGAGTTATACTTGCTGGTTGCTGGCAGTGCTACTGCTGATAAAATTGGTCAAGAGTCACGGCTGGCAGATGCCTTTGAAGCAGTTCTAGGTGCACTTTACTTAAGCACTCAAAATCTGGAACTGATCCGTCCTTGGCTAGATCCTCACTTCCTACAATTAGCGGCAGAAATTCGTCTTGATCCAGCTAGACTTAACTACAAAGCTGCCCTGCAAGAATGGACTCAGGCACAATTTAAAGTTTTACCAGAATATCGGGTTGTGGAAGTTGGTCAACCGCACCGCAATCAAGAGCGTTTCGTTGCTGAAGTATGGTTGCACGACAAAAAACTTGGGGAAGGTAAGGGACGCTCTATCAAAGCCGCCGAACAAGCAGCAGCAAAAGTAGCTTTTTTCGCAATTGGTAATCAGGAAATACCCTGAGGAGTCAAGAAAATCTAGTCCATAGTCAAAATTAATACACTCAACTATTGACGATTGAGGGTTTACCGCTGACCATTGACTATTGATTATTGACTATTAACCAATGATTAAAATCGCTGTCATCGGGATTGGGCGTTGGGGAGTGCATTTGCTACGAAACTTTTTAGCACATCCTCAAGCAAGTGTAGTTGCTGTAGTAGACCCCAATCCAGAACGATTGGTAGCAATAAAACAACAGTTTAATTTAAATGAGAATGTATTATTAACGACTGAGTGGCAGGCTCTCAAACAAGTACCAGGATTGGAAGGGGTAGCGATCGCAACTCCAGCTACCACCCATTATGTCTTAATTCAGGAAGCCCTCAAGCAGGGACTCCATGTTTTGGCAGAAAAACCTTTAACTCTCAACCCTATAGAATGCTGGAAACTTTGCCAGTTAGCAGAGCAACAGCGCTCAATACTCATGGTTGACCACACCTATTTATTTCACCCAGCGGTTGAACGAGGGCAAGCTGTAGTCCAAGCAGGTAAATTAGGTGATTTACGCTATGGCTATGCCACGCGCACCCATTTAGGGCCTGTTCGGCAAGATGTTGATGCACTGTGGGACTTAGCCATTCACGATATTGCCATCTTTAATACCTGGCTGGGTCAGCTACCCGTGAAAGTACAAGCAACGAGTAAAGTGTGGCTACAGGGAGGAGTGGGGGAGCAGGGGAGCAGAGGGGCAGAGGGGCAGGGGAGGCAGGGGGAGCAAAGAAACAATTATTCCTCATCCCTTCTTCTTGAGCAAAACCAGGGACTAGCTGACTTGGTATGGGTAACACTGACATACCCAGATGGCTTTCAAGCATATATTCACCTGTGCTGGCTCAATCCAGATAAACAGCGACGACTGGGGATTGTGGGCAGTCTTGGTAGCTTAATTTTTGATGAAATGTCACTTTTATCCCCTCTGACACTGCTACATGGTGAGTTTGAACAGCGAGGAAATCAATTTATTCCAGTGAATCAAAGGCAAGAAGTCCTGGAATTAGAAACAGGCGAACCATTGCAACGGGTTTGCGATCGCTTTCTAATTTCTATCCTCAAAAATACTCCTTGTGAGGTTTCGTCTGGCTGGGTAGGCACAAAGTTAGTGGAAATTCTGGACGCTTTGACAGCATCTCTTCAGCAAGGCGGCAAACCTGTTTTTCTAGCTGATAGTCAACAGTCAAAAGTAATAAACCAATATGCGTCTGACAAGAGTGGGTGCGCGTTCTCCTGACTCCTGTCTTTTAACTTATTTCATCTTTCAGATGTGCCGTTAGCGCAAGTTCCACTCTTTGGCAAACCTTGTAGGACACTAATCTCACAAGCCTCCTCCACAAGCAGATGCTCGGACTTCTCTGCATCTACCCCTGTTCTGGTGGCTCCATAGACTCCCAATGAAGGACTTACCGTAGACTCTCGCAGCGTAGGATAGCGGCTTCCCCTCGCTTCCTCATTTCCAGAGGGGAATCCAAGATTCCCTAAGTCCCCTTTTTTCTCTAAGGTAGGTAATAGGGAGATATCAATTAAAGGTAATGTAATGCTCACTGTCGTACCTTGATCAAGCCCCACACTCTCAAGAGTAATGCTACCTCCCATAAGTTCGATTAAGTTACGTGAAATCGCAAGGCCCAGTCCCGTACCTTCAAATTGGCGTGTGGTTGTGCCCACCATCACAAAGGGTCGAAATAGTTTGTGCTGTTGAGCAGGCTCAATACCTATACCTGTATCTTTGACAGCTACTACTACCTGAGATTTGCTAATACTATGTTGAATTTCTGTAGCAATGGTAATGCTTCCTGTGTCGGTGAACTTAGTAGCGTTGCCGATGACGTTAATCAGTACCTGCTTTAGTTTTGCCGCGTCTGCCTTAATTGGTATCGGTTCAGTCCCTAGCTCACATTTCAATTGCAAGCCCTTGTGTTGAACATTAACTGATTGTAAATTAATTACTTCCAACAGTAATTGTCGGAGGTCAATTGGTACTGTGACTACTGAAAGCTTACCTGCTTCGATTTTAGAAATATCGAGTAAATCATTAATAATACCTAGTAAGTGAATCGCTGTTTCATCGGCACGCTTGAGGAACTCCATTTCTTCTTCCCGACTATCGCATAAGCCATCTTCAACGAGACGAACACAGTTAATAATAATATTTAATGGATTTCTTAATTCATGGGAAGTTGTAGCTAAAAACTGGCTTTTGACCTGGTTGGCGGTTTTGGCTTCTTTCCAAGCTATTTCCAGTTCTTCTGCCCAAGCTTTGAGCCGCTCAACCATCTGGTCTAGTGCTTGCGCCAGTTGATTAAACTCTCGGATTTTGAAGTTGTGTGGAACTGGTTGTGCGGCGTGGTGAGAATGAATATTTAGAGCGTAGTCTCGCAGTTCTTCTACAGGACGTGCCAGGTAAGGAGCCAGATAAAACGATGCCAACAAACTCGCGCCAATCAAACCAACTGTTAAAACAATCAGAATTAGTTTTATTTCCTCTAAACCAAATAGAGCATCCTCCACACTAGTAACAGCTAAGACAATCCATTTTTGCTGCTGCCGTGTTGTAATTGGATTGGCAATAGCCGTGTAGCCAGCTATTAATTCTTCTCCCTTTTCAAAAGATAAATCTATCGAATCTCTGTGCCCTGTGATGCTTGGCTTAGGCTGCACCGACGCATTTTTAATAATGTTTTTGAGTCGAGAAGCATTTGGGTGTTGAGTGATATTAGTCCCCACCCACTCTGACAAAGGGTGTGCCAGAATTGTGCCATCTTCAGCAATTATTACCATAGAACCTGTGAGCGATCCCGGCTGATTTTCAGTTTCCTGGTATAGTGCCGACTGAATGCTTAAGGCGTAAACTAAATTTTCTCGGTGATTGTAGACTGGGGCAGATAATATTAATTGCAGTTGATTTTCTGGCTTTCTTTTACCAGTTGTTCCTCCCTTTGGCGTTGGTATTGTCTTGATATCAATTCCATCACCAGGAAAAGGCAATTTCAATTCTCCAATTGCTTTATCGCCACAGGTACTAGCAATGATTTCGCGGTTTAGCAAATTGGTTAATTGAATGCACTCAATATAATTTGGCAGTTGTTGCTTCAACTGAGTCAGAAATTGTTGCGCTTGTGGAGACGAACCCGACTTAATTAGCGTTGTTTGACTCGCACTTAACAACGTAGCTTTTAAGGTGGCGATCGCATCTTCAATTTTCTCCCCTTTACTGATAGCGCTTTCTGTTAAGTTTTGACGGGCAGTTCTCAATAGGCTAGAGCGTGCTTTATTTAGAGCAACAATCTCCCCTATTAATAAAACTGGGACGAACAGAAGCAATATTCTTGTAATTAAAATTTGACGAAAGGATAATTGACGGGATTTAGCCATTGAGTGTCTCGCTTCGCATCTCCAAACCACAACAGCAACGACATGCAATTAGACCAGCTAAATGAGACATTTTATTATGTTATCAGAACTTTATTTACAATGTTTAAAAATAACAAATTCTTATATTGTAAAAAGAAACGTGGTATACCAAAAATCATAGATAGCAAATGTAAAAGCGACTTGCATTGCATATAGATACAGTGGTGAAATTGTTAAACAATAACTTGCAGGCATGGATTTTTTTTAATCAACACACTAGCAAAGAAAATATTACAACTATCAAACCAACTTAATGGTGCAACATCGTCCTCATACTACAGTTGTTTTAGCAATGAGTGCAGATGGCAAGATAGCAGATGTCAGGCGTGAGCCTGCTCGGTTTGGTTCAAGGGCTGATAAAGCACACCTAGAAAAACAAATCGCTGCCTCTGATGCTGTTTTGTTCGGGGCTGGTACTCTCCGCGCTTACGGTACAACACTTACCGTATCACATCCCACCCTGTTGGAACATCGAATCCGAGGGGGCAAGCCTCCCCAGCCAGTTCATATAGTCATTACACACTCTGCAAACCTTAATCCGGAGATCAACTTCTTTAAGCAGCCAGTAAAACGCTGGTTGCTCACAACAACAGCGGGAGCAATTTCTTGGCAAGGATGCCCACAATTCGAGCAGATTCTGGTTTTTGAAACATTAACAGGGAAAATTGACACCTTTGCTGCTTTGCAACACCTGGCAACTCTAGATATAACACGCTTAGTGGTCTTGGGTGGGGGTGAATTAGTAGCTTCTCTGCTGGAGTTAAATTTAATTGATGAATTATGGCTGACTGTGTGTCCGCTGATTTTAGGTGGTACTACTGCACCTACGCCCGTAGAAGGTAGAGGATTTTTACCCGATTTAGCTCCCAAGTTGCAACTTCTAGAACTTCATACAGTTGATCAAGAAGTGTTTTTGCATTATCGGCTGCAACAACCAGCAGATTAGATTACGCTATATAAAGCTTTAGCTAACTTTTGTATCTCAACAGCCACACGATGGTGAAACAACTCAAGCCTCGCTATTCTGTCGTTTGGACTAACAAAATCGCTGAAGTACCCCAAGATGCTTGGAATGCTTTGGCACTACCACTCAAAACGCCGTTTTTAGAATGGGAGTGGCTGAAAAATCTTGAAACCTCCCAAAGTGCTACAGCTAAAAGTGGTTGGTTACCAAATCACTTAACACTGTGGCGAGATACAACCCTGATTGCTGCTGCTCCTCTCTATCTCAAAGGACATAGTAATGGCGAGTTTGTATTCGATCACCAGTGGGCAGAATTAGCCGATCGCATTGGGGTACAGTATTACCCAAAACTATTGGGAATGACCCCATTTACTCCCTCTGAGGGCTATCGATTCTTAATTGCCCCAGGAGAAGATGAGGATGAAATCACTGCGCTGATGGTGCATGAAATTGACTCTTTTTGCTCCAAAAATCGGATTTCTGGGTGTCATTTTCTCTACGTTGATCCCCAATGGCGGACTGTGTTGGAACGGCACGGCTTTACAACTTGGTTGCACCACAGTTATATCTGGGAAAATGCTGGGTTTAAGACTTTTGATGACTACTTGGCAGTTTTCAATGCTAATCAGCGTCGTAATATCAAGCGGGAACGCAAGGCTGTGGAGAAAGCTGGTTTACGATTGCAAGCGCTAACTGGTGATGAAATTCCTAAGTCTTTATTTCCTTTGATGTACCACTTCTATGCTGATACCTGTGATAAATTTGGCTGGGGGGGTAGCAAGTATCTAACAAAGCGATTTTTTGAGCAGCTACACAATGATTATCAGCATCGAGTGTTATTTTTCGCCGCATACAGCGAGCAAGATAATCTTCATCCTCTAGGAATGTCCTTTTGTTTATTTAAAGGTGACAAACTATATGGACGCTATTGGGGTAGTTTTCAAGAAATAGATTGTTTACATTTTGATGCTTGTTATTATTCACCAATTGGGTGGGCGATCGCAAACGGTATTCAAATTTTTGACCCTGGTGCAGGTGGACGTCACAAAAAACGGCGCGGTTTCCCTGCTACGCCAAATTACAGTTTGCACCGCTTTTACAATAGTCGTCTAGAGCAAATTTTACGCCCTTATATCAGTGAAGTGAATCGACTAGAACAACAAGAGATTGAGGCGATTAATGCAGAGTTGCCTTTTAGTGAGAAAAATGGTTAAGGAAGAGGAACTATTTTCCTAGCAAAATTTGCCGAATAATCAAAATTTATTCGGCAAACAACTTTCCTTTTATTAAAGATGCTATCTTGCCTTTTTGTAAAATTGTGAAATTGAAACAGTTAGCAAGATCGCTATTTCTGCCATCATTATATAAGGGACAGTCCCTTTTTTCCTAATTTCATTGAATATTAATGAATTAGATTTTGGATGTGCTTGATTCTTGTGCTAACTTTTCTCAAGAACGCCGCACATTTAAACAACACCATTCTTTCCTTTTCCATAAGGTTGCAACAACCCAACCATGTTTTTCTAAAGCATCAGTAACAGCTTTGGATTGCTCAAGTAAAATGCCACTGAAAATACCCCAAGTAGTCAATTTGGCGATCGCACTCATTTCAGGAACCAATTCAATAATCACATCAGCTAAAATATTGCAAACGATACCGTCCACTGGTTTCTCAACCAGTTTTGTCAAAACGTCTACGCTTCCTAATGCTGGTAGTAAACGTTCTTCACTGATGTGGTTGAGTGCGCTATTGCTGATAGTTGACTGCACTGCTAAAGGATCAGTATCCACAGCATAGACTTTCTCTACTCCCAGCAGCAGCGCCCCAATGGAAAGGATACCAGAACCACAGCCAATATCCGCAATTACTAGATGTTCATCTTTACCACCACTACCAACAAAAGATTGAGGGACTTCACTCAGCCGCATTTCTAGTGATTCCAGACATAGCTGCGTGGTGGCATGGTTGCCTGTACCAAATGCTACGCCAGGATCGAGACGAAGCACTAACCGTTCTGAGGCTTCTGGTAATGGTAACCATGCGGGATTGATTAAAAAGCGATCGCCTATTTCTTGGGGATGCCAATATTGTTTCCAGCTACTCGCCCAATCTTCCTCATCGATCAACTTCCAATCCAGCGTGGGAGATGACAGCCCTACACAGAGGGCATCTTGACGCAGTAACAGTGATAATGCTGCTAAATCTAATAGCTGTGCTTGAAAATTCGGCAAGTAAGCCTTTACTAAAGAAGAATTTCCTTTGCTTTCACTAGCTGTACCACGGCAGCCAAAATTTTCCAGTCGCCAAAAGATAGAATCTTCTAGGTCTGGCTCACATAAAATTTTTAGTTCCCACCAGGTGTTTGTCATCTTTAGTGCTGAGTGCTGAGTAATGAGTTTGAGAGGCGTGTTTTCTTGCCTCGCCGACGCCCTAAAGGGTGCGGCTACAGGAACTAAGTCCCTTCCCTACGGGACGCTATGCGGTAAGCGTTCGCGCAGCGTGTCCGTTGGCGCAGCCTCTCGTAGAGAAGAGAAGGACTCAGCCATGCCCGAAGTTTCCCCCATGAGCGACTGGCGTTGGAAACCCTCCCAATAGCACTGTCTCACCGCGCCAGCGGACTACGAAAAATCAAAATTTTAAGCCTGCTTTAGCAGGGTTTGTTCCTGTAGCCTTCAGGCTTTAGCCTGAAGGCTTGTAGGGTTTGAAAACACGCCCTAAACTCCCCGCTACGGCTAACAGCACTTCTTTACTCAGCACTCATAGTGTTACTGTATACGCATCCCGGATACCAGGCACTTTGATAATCTCAGCTAAAATTCCATCGGGTAAGGGATCATCGATACTCAGAGCCATCACAGCATCACCACGAACGATTTTGCGGCCTACCTGCATACTGGCAATATTGACATTAAAACTGCCGAGTAGGGAACCGAGTTTACCAATAATTCCCGGCATATCACGGTGCAGGGTAAACAGCATATATTTACTGGGTGGGACGTTTATTGGGAAACCATCAACGTCGGTTAGGTGAATTTCCCGCTCACCCAACAAAGCACCTGTAACAGAATGAGTACCTAAAGTACCTGTGGCTTCCAGATGCAGTGAGCCGGCATAGTCTCGAACTGAAGCATCGCGGGTTTCAATTACGCGAATTCCCCTTTCTTTAGCTTCTATGCTGGCATTGACGTAATTTACTCTTTCTCGTAGGGCTTGGTAAAGTAGTCCTTTCAGGGTAGCTACCACCAAAGGCTGACTTTTGTTAGTCGCCAGTTCGCCTTGCAGTCTGACGTTGAGTAATTCCACCCGTCCGCCAGCTAGCTGTCCCACCAAGCTACCCAGAGTTTCTGCTAGCTGCATGTAGGGTTTGAGTTCTTCTAAGACATCGGGGCCGAGTCCAGGAATATTCACTGCTGAACGTGCTGGTAGTCCCAAAAGTACATCCCGAATTTGTTCGGCGACGTCAATTGCCACATTTACTTGAGCTTCTGTAGTGGAAGCTCCCAAATGGGGGGTGAGGATAACTTCCTTTCCTAGCGATCGCAAGTCAGATTCTCCCAGTGGTTCTGACTCGAACACATCCAAGGCTGCACCTGCTATTTTACCTTCTCTAATAGCTGCTGCTAAAGCCTTTTCCTCAATGATGCCACCGCGAGCGCAGTTAATAATCCGGGCTGTGGGTTTCATCTTAGCCAGGGTTATGGCGTTGATTAAGTGGGTGGTTTCTGGGGTTTTGGGTATGTGTAGTGTGATGTAATCTGCTTGCTGGAATAGTAAATCTAGCTCCACTAACTGACAGCCAATTTGTTCAGCTCGTTCTGTGGAGATAAAAGGGTCATAAGCTAACAGTTTCATTCCCATTGTCTTAGCCACAGCTGCAACATGGGAGCCAATTTTACCCAAACCAACAACGCCGAGAGTTTTTTTGTAGACTTCCGCGCCAGTAAAGCTATTGCGATCCCACGCACCGCGTTTGACTGAAGCGTTAGCATCAGGGATGTGACGAGACAAAGCCAACATCATAGCTAGGGCGTGTTCAGCAGCTGCGATCGTGTTTCCCTCTGGAGAATTGACTACTACAATTCCTCGACGTGTGGCTGCGGGAACATCCACATTATCCACACCGACACCAGCACGACCGATGATTTTAAGCTGGGTAGCTGCTTCAATGATTTCTTTGGTGACACGCGTACTAGAACGAATCATCAGCGCGTCATACTCACCAATGATTCTTACCAGTTCCTCTGGTTTTAGACTTGTTTTGACATCAACAGTTGCAACTTGGGAAAGAATGTCAATTCCAGCTTGGTCAATAGTATCAGAGACAAGAACCTTAGACATGATTACTTCATTTAAAGCTACAGGTTTTGCTGCACAAGACTTTTTAGTTTAGTCTTTATCCGTCGCAATTCAGCAAAAATTATTTGTTTTAATATCACATTAACCTTTAATATCAACTTTACTTTGACACATACCTTGTGGTGATCGTCTCAGAGTGTCAGTTGAAAGGGTAGTGTGGCGGTTGCCTCCTAGTATCTAAGAATCAGTGGCTGTTTGCGCCACCCTGTCGCTAAATATAAAGCATGAACTGCTACAAATACCTATATATTTATTAATAGTTAAGAGTTACTAAAATTTATCAGGGTTAAGCAGCTTCCTGAATTTAGCTATTAGACATCTCCGATAATGAATGTAGAGACGCGAGATTTCGCGTCTCGACTTCGCGGAGCGTCTCGTAGAGAAGAAATGAAAGATGAAGAGAGTTTGGCGCAGCTTCACAAAGAAACGGTATTAGTAGTTAAAAGCTACCAGTTAGTGTCAGTAGGATACCCACCTATAAGAGAAAATATCATCACATAGTAGGCGCGATCGCTAGCCAGGAAATCGCTATAATTCTGGTAAGCCAAATAGCAGCCCAGTGTCCTTTGAGTGTTGAGGGAACCAGTTATGTTAGAGTACAACTTGCCTAAGTACTTGCCCTCTGCCGAAGAATTACCCGACTCTGATGAAACGCCTGTGGATAATGAACTGCAAGAATTAATACCAGGCTTGCTAAAGGCGATACTCTTGACATTATGGGCAGAACGGATGGATTGGTTCTTCGGGATAGATATGGGTATTTATTATCACCCCGATAAACCGCCTATTGTGCCGGATGGGTTTTTGAGTTTAGGTGTAGAGCGGTTTTATGATGAAGAGTTGCGTCCCAGTTATGTGCTGTGGGATGAAAATGTTGTGCCGATTTTGGTATTAGAAGTGGTTTCCCAAAATTATCGCAAAGAATATACTACTAAATTAGATGAATATGCGGCGTTGGGTGTACTTTACTATGTGATTTATTCTTCTCGCCGTCGCCGCAAACCCCGTTTGGAAGTACATAAGTTAGTTAATGGCAAGTATGAATCGCAAGAGGGAAACCCCGTTTGGTTATCAGAAATTGGCTTGGGAATAGGTTGCGATCGCGGTAATTATTGCGGAGTAACACGAGAATGGATGTATTGGTATGATCAGCAAGGAAAACGCTATCCCACACCCCAAGAACAGATTAAAGAAGAAATACAACGTGCTCAAGTTGCAGAACAACGCGCTCAATTTGCAGAACAACGCGCTCAACAATTGGCGGAACGATTAAGAGCGCTGGGAGTAGATCCTGATAATCTTGGTTAAGGATAAATAGTCAGCTGTTTATGTTTTAGGCGATCGCATCAGGGTCAACGCCTAACTCGCGTAACTTAGCTGCTAATATATCAGCACGTTGGCGTTCTTGTTCAGCCCGTTGGCGCTCTTGTTCAGCTTGTTCGTTGCTCCACAACAGCAAATTTCCTTCTCTATCCCACCACCGCAGCCAATTTATGGTTTGGCAAAGTCTTTCACCTTGCCAAATTCCGAGAAATAACTCTAACTCAGGAATCCACAAACGTCCGTTGACATCTGCTTGCTGCAAAATATATTGTCCATTTTGCAAATACCGTATTTCTAGATTTGGTTCGTAGGGGTCGTAGGTTACGTAGGTTGGAACCTTAAGAATCTGTTCGTAAAAATAGAGCTTACCATAAGGTGGAGTTGAGCGGACTGATAATTCTCCACCTTCTGTTTCTGACAGAAATTCCATCACTACAGCAACAGCAGCGCCTTCTAAATTCGGGGTATAACTACGACGAATGACATTGGTGGCTAGAGGTGGTACTTGAGAGATATAAAACCAGTCGGGTGCTTTGACGACAATTTTTTTGTTTACTGTGGCTACCAGTCCAAAATTAGAGCCAATCAGCATCTGAGGTTGGACGCGTCCTGAGCTTCCCAAAGCATCGGTAAGCGCCGCAGCGAGAGAGGGTTGCTGAATATTTTCCACTGGATCGTCAGGTAAAATGAAATCGGCTGGAAGTGCTTCCCAAGTAACAGTTGGTTCTTTTTGAATGCGGTTAACTTGTAGAACCATAAAACTACTCCTAATATCAATGCACAGTATATTAGTTATTTTTAACAAATCTCCAGCCAGCATAACTCTTAACTTAGGAGTTCAGATCCCCGACTTCTTAAAGAAGTCGGGGATCTTGTTGTTGGTGTTAACTATAATAAATCCAGATAATCTTAAGTTTTGGATGAATAGACTCGCACTCCCTAAAAACCCAGAAATCTGAAAAGATTTCTCTGACAAGTGTATATACTACTCATAGTCAAGCATTTAGCAGGCGTGAGTATTATGGTGGAATGGTTGATTGGCTGGATAGCAAGCAATGCTGTGGGACTCCTAGTCAAGACTATTCTCAACGAAGAGTTTGCACAAGATTTAGCAAAAGATTATGCCAAAGACTTTTTCAAAGACCGCTTCAACAACGTAGGGACATCACTATTTGTAAAGGAACCACTTCAGAAGGCTATTATTAAGGCACTGAAGGAATTTTTGCAAATAGTGGAAGAGGAGTTAAAGTTTCGCAGAGTGTCTGACGAAGACATTAAGAAATTTGCTAAACCACTCAAGCAATTTATATATAACAAATCTGTTAAACAAATCCTGGGTAAGGCTTTTGAAGCTGATTGTGATTCTCTAGATTATCAAACGCTTGAAAATATTTGGAATCATTCTGAATCACTAACTATGCCAGCTAAGTTTAACTGGCAATTAGTAACGGATAATTATTTGAGAAAATGTCAACAGATTCTCTTTGAATCAAACGAGTTACATAATATTCTAATTTTACAAAAACTTGATACTATTCAAAAATATAATCAACAAAGCGATATTATTACACCAGATTTCAATTTGCCGCAATATTTAGAAACTATTCGTGAACGCTACGGCAATCTGAAGTTAGATAGTTTAGAGACTACAGCTCGGGAACATCCGGTAAATTTATGGCAAATTTTTATCCCGCAAAATGTCCGTCAAGTTTATCAGGTTTTACCAGAACTGCCTAAAGAACATCTCCGCCGGCTACAACAAAGTAACCAATTAGATGCGGAATTTGAAATAGAAAAATTCCAAGAAGAAACAGAACGTTATCAACGCAATTATTTTGAACAGCCAATCAGTTCAGTATTGGATGTTATCCGAGATAAGCAACGCAAAAATTATCTAGTTATTTTAGGCGATCCTGGTTCCGGCAAGTCTACATTGTTGCAATATCTAGCCTTAGATTGGGTAGAAAAAACTCTCGATCAGAAGGATTTTAATCTACCAATTCCTTTGCTGATTGAATTACGCAATTATATGCGCGATCGCGATGCGGGTAATTGTAATAACTTTCTCCAATTTTACCATAATAGTCCCAATTGTTTTTATCACCTCAATCAGCATAAATTGCATGAGCAGCTAAAGGCTGGTAACGCTTTAGTCATGTTTGATGGTTTGGATGAAATTTTTGAACTGGCGAAGCGGGAGGAAGCAATTACCTCTATTCATCGCTTCACTAATGAATATCCAGATGTGCAGGTAATTGTCACTTCTCGGATCATCGGCTATAAGCAGCAACAATTCCGAGATGCAGAGTTTCGCCACTTTATGTTGCAAGATTTAGAACCAGCACAGATTCAAGATTTTATCGAACGTTGGCATGATAAAACTTTTAGTCAAGCGGAAGAAAGAGATAAAAATCTCAAACGCGAGCGTCTGCAAAGAGTAATTAATGAATCAAAAGCAATTGCCGAACTAGCACAAAATCCTCTGCTGTTAACCATGATGGCAATTCTCAATCTCAGGCGAGAATTACCCAGAGATAGAAGTGAACTGTATAAAGAGGCTTCAGAGGTTTTGCTACATAATTGGGACGACGGACGCAATTTAAAGCCGGATGAACGTCTGGAAATTATTGATTATAAAGATAAACAGGCAATGTTGCGTCAAGTTGCTTATCAAATGCAAACCAGTGAAAAAGGTTTAGCAGGCAACATTATCTATGCGGATGATTTAGAAGCAATCTTCACTAAATATCTGCAAAGCATACCAGTGAGTGATGCCAGGGATAAAGCCAGACGGTTGATGAAACAACTGCGCGATCGCAATTTTATTTTATGTTTCTTGGGTGCAGATTACTATGCCTTTGTGCATCGGACTTTTTTAGAATATTTCTGTGCTTGGGAGTTTGTCTGGCAGTTTGAGAAGGAACGCAGTATTACAATTGAGTATCTAAAAACAGAAGTTTTTGGCAAACACTGGCAAGATGAAACTTGGCATGAGGTTTTGCTGTTAATTGCGGGAATGATTGAGCCAAAATTTGTTGGTGAAATTCTTGATTACTTGATGGCGCAAGATGGGGAAGAGGAAAAATTTATCAACATCTTTTTGGCGGCTAAGTGTCTTCTAGAGGTCAGAAATAGCTTGGTGATTATAGAAACAGCTACTAAATTACTTAACCAGCTAAAAAACTTAGCTAGCCAACATAAAGATTGGCAGGTACGTGATAAAGCCGTGCAAGAGTTAGTGTATGGATGGAAAGATGATCCGGATACTTTATCAATTTTCAAACAACACGCCATCGATGATGACCTTGGTTTTGATCGGCAACAGGCAGTGTATGTGTTAGTAAGGTTGTGGAAAGATCACCCTGATACCTTACCTTGGATCAAAGAACGTGCTACTAAGGATAATGTTTCAAGTATCCGACGTGGAGCAATACGACAATTGATCCGAGAATGGAAGAATGACCTTAGTGTGTTTGAGTTATTGTGCAATATTGCTACCACTGACCCTTTTGAACGTCAGTTGATACTTGAAGATAACCCTCGGCAAATAGCACTTGAGGCAATCATTGAGCAATATCCTCAACATCCGCAGACTTTAGCACTGTTGAGCGACAGAGCCAAGAATGACGCAGATGAGGAAGTGCGAAACTTTGCTCAAGAGAAGTTGGCAGAATTAGAGAAGTAAAAGAGTTTCAAAAATATGAACAACACAGAAGTTCGTCAACAAATCAACCAATATCTAGATGGCTTATCTTCAGAACGCCTAGAACTGGTTGCTGACTTCTTAGCTTATCTAGCAGATAAAGAAAGTGAAGACGCTACCCAAGAGTTACTTGATATTCCCGGATTTATTGAATCCTTCGAGAGAGGTAAAAAAGATGCTGCTGAGGGTCGGGTAAAAACTTGGAGAACGATTCGGTCTGATGTATAGCGTTGTTTTATCTGCTGAAGCAGAGGAAATTTATGCTTTTGCAAACCAAGCTTTAGCCAAAAAGATTGCTAGGTGCTTTGAGCAACTGGAACAAAATCCTCGTTTTCACCCTAATATTAAACCTCTCAAAGGTAATTTTGCAGGCTACTATCGCTATCGCATTGGTGAATATCGCGTGATTTACCAAATTGATGATGAAACTAATGAGGTCATTGTCACTACTATTGCTCATCGAGGAGAGGTGTATGAATAAATATGAAATATACAATCGTTATTCAGTGGTCTGATGAAAATGAGTGTTTTGTTGTGAGTCTTCCTGAATGGGGATTTTGTCATATTCACGGAGATACTTACGAAGACGCTTTCAAAAATTCTCAATAAGTTTTAGAAATGCTGATTGAATCATCTTTGGCTGACGGACAACCTCTACCAGAGCCAAAAACACTAGAAAAGTCGTTAAAATAATTTCGTAATTCGTAATGACGCTCTCTAGGACACACTGCGCGTAGCTTGCTTCTTTGCAGGAGTACGCAGACTAACTAACGTAATTAAGTATTAGGTTACGCCGTGTGCGACTTTATCTCAAACCTAACCCCCAACCCCTTCCCTACAAGGGAAGGGGAGCAAGAATCAAAGCCTCTCTCCGTTTCGGGGAGAGGAATGGAAGTGGGGTTCCAAGAATAAGTTGCACATCGCGTTAAGTTACATCATTAAATGAAAGTGTAGGTATTTGATTATAAACTTCTGCATTTTCTTCAAGAGCTTGACGTATATCGTATTGCGTTTGCTAATTCAACCAAAACTGAGCGCTGTTACCAAAATAGCGAGATAAACGCAAAGCTATATCTGCTGTAATATTACGTTTTCCAGATAAAATTTCACTAATTATTGTCTGAGCTACACCTATATCTTTGCTTAATCGATAAGGGGTGATATTTAGTGCATTGGTGTCAACTTAAGCTCAAACCGTTGTCCCACAGACGTTATACCCCACCCCTCAATCCCCTCCCCTTGGTAAGGGGAGGGGAGGTTTTGCGTCAGCAAAGCCGGGGTGGGGTGAATCAGGATTGATTGGTAATTGAGTAAATTTGATCTAACGTCATTACAAGGTTTTTACGTTAAGTTGGCACGTATGTATTTTGTGGCTCTAAATAATTCTAGTTGTAGGATTTCTCTAGGGTAGATATTTGGCAAAATAGAGTAATTGTGTGCGATCGCGCTTACCTGGGGGAATTATATAGCTAGCAAATTTGCTACTTAACTCCCAAGATTACCAGGTAATTATACGATGAGCTATCACAATATTACAGGCACTCTTTCGCCACAAGATATCCAAGAAATCAAAGCAGCGCTACAGACAGTCCAACAAAAAATGCCCTTTCTGATTGCTTTAAGTGCAGAAGAACGGCGCAAAATTGTAAAAATGGGCGATAAAAGCTTAGCCTTTGTCAGCAATAGCGTCACTGCTGCTCAGTCTAACCGCGAAATTCTCCCAGCCAGCTTTGACATTGAAGAATTTATCCGGGATTACCAGTTAGTTACCACACTCACCGAACTTTTAATCTCAATGCAGCAACTTACCGAACAGATAGATGATACCTTATTAGCAGTCGGTAGTGAAACGATGACTAGCAGTTTGACAGTTTATGATTACGTCAAGACAGCTGCAAAAAAGACTCCCGGCTTAAAAACTATCGCTGAACAATTAGGCGAACGCTTTAAAGCTATTAAAGGTAGACCGACTAAAGCTGCATCGGGTTCTTGATAAATTAATACTCGTCAGCGAGGCTTTGAACTCCATTAATGAGGCTCTGAACTTCATTAATGAACCTTTGAACTCCATTAATGAGCCTCTGAACTCCATTAATGAGGCTCTGAACTCCATTAATGAACCTTTGAACTCCATTAATGAGGCTCGGAACTCCATTAATGAACCTTTGAACTCCATTAATGAGCCTCGGAACTCCGTTAATGAGGCTTTGAACTCCATTAATGGAGCTATGAACTCCATTAATGAGCCTCGGAACTCCATTAATCAGTTGTAATTCAATCTTTATCGAGAAATTTAGCTATTCCGTTTTGATGAAGAGACTGGAGATGTTTATATTGTGACAGGCGATGTCTGTCTTGAAAAGTTCAGAATCTCTTTCAGAGAGGCTACGCCAACGGCGGAAACCGCCGCTCCGACTTTTCGCTACGACGGGCTTCTCTACGAGAGGCTTTGCCAACGCCTACGTATTTTATCTCAGAATTTTAAAGTTGCGATCGCTTGTCTGAATTTATTGATTTAGAAACGTTTGCTCTACTACTTGCTGGACTTGTGCAACATCCAAATCTAACGCCTGTGCTATCTGTTCCACAGTTAATCCCAATGCTAACAGTTTAGGTACAGCTTCTAATTTTGCCTCTACACGACCTTTTTGTTTACCTTCTTGTTCAGCTTCTTGATAAACTCGCGTCTGCTTCAACTCACTTAACCCAAACATTGCTTCTATCTCCTCTCGACTCATGTTAGGAAACTTATAAACCAAGATAGTCTCTATCAATTCTAGTAATTGTTGCTGTGGGAGTTGCAAATTTCCCGCTTGTTTAGTACGGTTGATTAATTCTCTAGCAGTGGTAACTGCTGTATCTTCATCTTCAATGACTAATTTGATGGTAGCAATACCTATTGGTAGTGATGCAGCTTCGCCTAGTTCATCTAAATAAATTCTACCGATGCGTTGGCTGAGGAAGAATTCTAGAAAATATTCTTTATCACCTATATCTATATTTCTGGTGGGATAAATCACCACTCCTCGCCAAGGATTCCTGGGTTTATATTGACGCAAGTATAAAAATATTTCTGATACAAGGCGCAGGTAAATATCTGAGTCAATCTGAAATTGGACTTCGACGAAATAAATCGGGCTTTCTTCGTCCTGGGTGGGAAGAAATACACCATCAATTCTGAAAGCTGTTTGCTTAATTTCAACTGAAGAAAATTGATAGGTATTTGCAGTTTCGGGAGGATTGCCAATCAATTCAAAAAAGATGCCAGGAAATTCTTGAAATAGCCGATAAAAGATACTGTCAGTTTTCACGCAGAGGTTTTAGCGCAGTTTTTGGCTGTAGCGATTTTATCACTAAGTAGCTAAATGGAATTAAATAGAAGACCCTCTGTAGTCCCCCTTGGTAAGGGGGACGGCGACAGCCGGGGGTTCTATCTTCGGTTTAATTAAGCCCACTTACTTACTAGTCTGTCAATTAAATTTTAACGGTTAGTTGCATACCAAAAACCCTGTAGAGACGCGAAATTTCGCGTCTCTACCACCATCATTTTTATCTTGACAGACTACTACAGTAGCCGCCAAATTTTAATGGTATTGTCATCACTACCACTGACAAGAGTTTTGCCATCCTGACTAATAGCAATGGAATTAACTATGCGGGAATGCCCAGTGAGCGTGCGGATTTGCTCCCCTGTTGCCAAATTCCATAGTTTTATGGTTTTGTCAAGACTAACATTAGCAAGGGTTTTGCCATCTGGGCTGAAAGCGATTTCACCAACCCATTTGGAATGGCCAGCGAGCGTGCGGATTTGCTTTCCCGTTGCCAGATTCCATAGTTTGGTAGTCTTGTCATAACTACCACTGGTAAGCGTCTTGCCATCTGGACTGATAGCAACTGAACGAACTCCTTCAGAATGCCCAGTGAGCGTGCGGATTTGCTTTCCCGTTACCAAATTCCACAATTTAATCGTCTTGTCCCCACTACCACTGACAAGGGTTTTGCCATCTGGGCTGAAGGCGACGGAAATAACTCCTTCGGAATGCCCCGTAAGGGTACGGATTTGCTCTCCAGTTGCTAGATTCCACAGTTTAATAGTCTTGTCCCCGCTACCACTGGCAAGAGTTTTGCCATCTGGGCTGATAGCAACAGAATAAACCCAGTTAGAATGCCCTGTAAAAGTGCGGATTTGCTTTCCCGTAGCTAAATTCCACAGTTTAATAGTCTTGTCATAACTACTACTAATAAGCGTCTTGCCATCTGGGCTAATGGCAACCGAACGAACTCCTTTAGAATGCCCTGTGAGGGTTCTTTGCAAGAAAACATCGTTTGGTTTGCTAACAATTATGGATATCAGGTTAGTCGGAAACAATCCATAGCGAACATAACCATAGATTTGAGTTCCAACTAATCCCGCTAAGGTAATAGCAGCAACCGCCAGTAATCTTTTTCTAAACTTCGTATTTTGTTTGGATGGTTTTCGCTCTACTGGTGCTGATGCCGTTGATGCTTGCGGTTGAGAAGGTACTGTAACAGGCTCTGGGGTTTCAATTATCGGCTGACTTGTGGGTACTGAAGGTAGTGGCAGTGGCGATAAATTTAAACCTTGTAACACTTCCTCCACCTTTTGATAACGCTGATGGTAGTCTTTTTGTAGCAACTTATTCAAAATCAGCCCAAATTCTTCACTCACTGGTTGCTGTAAATACTTATACCATTTAGTCAGCCAGCCAAAACCTTGTTTGGTAAACAACCCCCAAGGGTGAATACCAGTCAGCAAATGAAAACTAGTTGCGCCCAAACTGAATAAATCACTCGCCGGATAAGCTTCACTATCTTGGATTTGCTCAGGTGGTGCATATCCAAAGCTGCCAATAGTTGTGCCCTGTACAGACATTACCGCTGCTGTCAGTTCCTTAGATGCACCAAAATTAATTAGTACCAGTTTCCCATCACTACGACGAATAATATTCTCTGGTTTGATATCGCGGTGAATGACTTTCTGTTGATGAACAGTTTTGAGAATATCTAATAAATCGAGCAATAATTTTCGGATGCCTTGTTCGCTAAAAGTTCCCTGCTGTTTTAATTCATCTAATAAATTTTGTCCATCAATAAACTCCTGCACCAAATACAGGCGATTATCTTCTTGAAAATACGCCAACAACGCGGGAATTTGTGGATGTTCTCCTAACTGTTGCAGTCGCCTTGCTTCTTGCTCAAATAGTTCTGTTGCTTTATTTATTACTGCTGTTCCTTGTACTTGCGGTGCAAATTGCTTAATGACACAACGCTCATTTAGCTTGTCTATATCTTCTGCCAAATAAGTTTTACCAAATCTCTCACTACCCAATGATTGTATTAAGCGATAGCGGTTTCTTAGCATTACGAGTTCTGTGCCACATTTGGAGCAAAGCCTTGTGTCATCAGGATTGGGCGGATTGCGGCAAGCTGGATTGAGGCAGCAGATCATAACTGGGCTTATTTAACAGATAGGGTTATTATCGCCTAGCTGCAACCTATTCTTAGTAGAAACCACAAAATAGCCGCCAATTAAGCTTTTTGCAAGTTGGGTTTTTAGCAAGTGACCATCTAGGGCTTATATTATGTAAGACCTGTTGCAAAAGTCTTAAAATGCCCTCAGACTAAAGTCTGGGGCTACCCGAACAAACCTCCGAAGTTCTGATGCCTGCGGTGGTCACTGAGCTTTGCGATGCCCTGAGCTTGCCGTTGGCGTAGTCTATCGTAGAGAAGGGCCGAAGTGCGGGCTGCGCCAACGGAGTCAGCCTCTCTTACAAAGTTCAGAGCGGAGGAAACCTCCGCTCTGACAACTCTGGGCTTTATCAGTCTTTTAGGCATGAAGTCCGCATTCGCGGACTTAGTTCTTGTAGCCGCGACTTCAGTCGTCGGGTACTTTTGCTACGTCGCAGTTGAGGAACAGAGGATTAACTTAACAAACAAATAGAAGAAAATATTTGCATAACACAAGAAGCAAACAAAACAAACCAAGACTCTTAAAGTTAAACCTTACTCGTCTGGATTTATACCCATTTCTCTGAGCCTTTGTGCCAAACGTTCAGCCCGTTGTTGTGCTAGTTCCCGTTGTTGACGCTCCTGCTCTAACAATAACTCCGCTTGTGATGCTCTTTCCTCACCAGCAAGCAACAAATTACCCTGCTCATCCCACCAGCGCAACCAAGGCAATTCTGCATTCTGGTAACGTCCCTGCCAAATGCCCAATTCTACACCAAGGGGATGGATAGCATAGTGTCCGCGTTCATTTTCTGGCACTAGCTCATAGTGGTCTTCGATTAAGTGATACACTTCCACCCTGCTGCGACGCACTTCATAAATACCATAAAAAGCGGGACGAATTGCTTGCTCGTAAATCCAAAATTTTCCCGTCCAAGGAGTTTTGTCTCGTTCTTCTGAACCATCACCAGAGACGAACTCTAATACAATCAGTGGTGGAATAATTTCTTGCCACAGTACGTAAGACCGTCGCATTTTACCATTTAAAACTGGTGGCACATTAGCTACATAAAACCAGTCTGGTGCTTCTGCTCCCCTTTGTGGTGGGTCTGTCATCCGCCAATAAATGCCAGAATCTTGACCAATGCAATAATTGCTCTCTGGATGACGTTGCTGTAATACTGGTTGAATCGAATCTGTAAGCAGAATACTTTGGGGATGTTCTTGAAAATTTTTCACGAATGTGCCATCAGACTCAGGTAACTGAGTATGGTCAGGTAAACTAGTCAGCAGTATTTCCGGTGTAGTAGTCATAGAAATTTTGACTCAACTCAGATTCTACTATTATGGAAACTTTCGCTCTCGCACTTCCACAGCATAATCCTGCACTGCTTTGGTAATGGTTTCGCGCAAGTTCGTATAAACCTTGGCAAATGGTGGATGCTTCTCCGAAAGTCCGAGGACATCTGAGGTAACTAAAACCTGTCCATCACAGTGAGTCCCCGCACCAATACCAATTGTGGGAATGGTAAGTTTTTGTGTAATCTGCATTGCCAAATCTGCGGGTATATGCTCCAACACTAGAGAAAATACACCCGCTTGTTCGAGAGCGATCGCTTCGTTTAAAATTCTCTCACTCGTTTCCTGAGTTTTTCCCTGTTGTCGCAAGCCAAGTTGATGTATTGACTGGGGTGTTAAACCCACATGACCCATAACAGGGATTCCAGCTTGCACCAAACGCGCAATGGTTTCTGCGATCGCAGGATAGCCACCTTCTAACTTTACCGCTTGAGCGCCGGTTTCTTTCAGTACCCGCCCAGCAGAGCGCATCGCTTGTTGGAGACTTTCTTGATACGTCAAAAATGGCAAATCTACCACCACTAATGCGCGTTTAACACCACGGCGCACAGCTTTTGCATGGTATAGCATCTCCTCTAAGGTAATTGGTAGTGTTGTTTCATACCCTAGAACTACTGCCATAGAGTCTCCCACAAGAATTAAGTCTACACCAGCAGCATCCAGGATTTGAGCGATCGCATAATCCCAAGCCGTCAACGCCACAATTGAACGTCCCTGTTGTTTCCATTGAATTAATTGCTGAGTGGTGACTGCCATTTTTAATTAGGGGATAGGTGATAGGGGATAGGTGATAGGAGATAGGTGATAGGGGATTGACTATTAATAATTCAGTCCCCTGTACGCTGTAACCTGTCCCCTATCCCCTACTTAACGGCGCGACTGAAAGCAATATGAGGTTTTGCACTGCCCGTTTTGGGCATTAACCAAGCCAGACCTTCACTAGTGCCAATCCACAATTTGTTACCGATATCAGGCACAAGCGCAAGAACTCGACTAGAAGGAAGTCCAGCAACTTCGTCTAACACAGATCCTGTATTTGGATTTAATCGTAACAAACCATCGTTAGTCCCAACCCAGACACTACCATCTTTAGCAAAGCGCACTGCTGTCACATTCCGCCCACGCAGGCGCGTTACAGACCGCAGCACAGCCCCAGTTTTCGGGTTAATAACTAACAAATTATTTGGCATCCCTGCCCAAATTAACCCTTCTGGACTGATAGCTAAAGCTTGTACCGTTGTCCCTGGTAAATCACGAATCCGCTTCATGATCAAAGCATTAGCAGTATTAACCCGCACTAAGCCATCAAGGGTACCGACCCACAGGTGACCTTCAGCATCTAAAGTCAAGGTGTTGGCGCTGACACCAGGTAGATTTTTTAACGTTGTCATAATCAAGCCTTGGTCGGGACTAATTAAAGCTAAACCACTATCAGTTCCAGCCCACAAGTAACCCCGTTTGTCAAGCAACAGTGATAACACCCGTTTGGAAGGCAAAAATAAATTCTGCGCTGTAATTTCGCTAGTGCGGGGGTCTACTCGTATCAGTCCCTCATAACTCCCCACCCACAAGCGTCCTACTTTGTCTTGAGCTAAAGCACCAATCGCCACATTTGGTAAACTAACACGAGCAATAATCTTGCCTGTATTCGGGTCAATCCGCGATAATCCCCGCCAAGAACCTACCCAAAGATTGCCCGTAAAATCTCCTAGCAAATTGCTGACACGATAATCAGTTTCTTGCGAATGTTCTTGCACTCCCCGCTGATTGGGTAAGGGATCTACTCGCGGTGGCGGTGGGGAAGCTGGATAAGCGGGGGTTAACTCAGATGGCTCAATATCAGGGGTTTTTTGTGGCGGAACATTGTTACCAATTTTTTGTGCCCTCGCCGGAATTCCCATTGCTACAATACCCATGCTTGGGAGAGCTATCAACCCTAACAAGATAGAAGTAATCAATAAATTAGGACGCTTGCGAATAAATACCACAGTGACATTTCCTTTGGAGACAATACCCATAGCCATTACCTAAACTGGCTTTGGATTAATTTCAGTGTTCCCCTAGCTGGGATTTTTTAAACGTCACAGGCAATTTTTCTCAAACTTAAAGCTAGAAAAGTATTCCCACAGCCTTCCTCAAGAGAGGGAAACTCTTGTCAGTAAAGGCTCTATACAGTTATTAGTGACATTTTGTAAATCATTCTTAACAAAATGTTTAAAACTTTATGTAATAACAAATTTATATATGTAAGTTAAAAAGTTTCAAAGAATAACTTATCGAATTCTTGATATATTGTGAAACAAGCTACAAATTACGTGGTGTGCAATTTTTTATCTTTCGCTTACAACTCTGCCGAATCTCTGTCAAGTAAATTCTCTTGTAATCTTTTTCCCGTTAAGGGGGAAGATAGAAGGATTGCTGAAGCGGGAAGGTTTGCCAGCCAGCATACTCCCTTGAATGCCCCTAATTGTAGAGAAATTAGCTAAATACTACCCGCAAAGCCGGAAGTTTTGGTGGAATTGAGAAGGTTTAGTAGAGTGCGAAGAAGAGATAAAAAAAATTTTATTAGCAGGAAGAGGGAAAAGTAGAAGCGCTAAATCGTGTACCCCTAGAAGGGAAGAACACTGGTGAGGAAGGTTACCACCCCTACCAAAGTGTCCGCCGCAGAAAAACTGCTAACCTTTGCGAGAAGCAATCCCCAACAAAAAATTTCCTGATCTTTTCCCTATTAAATAAAGGGAGAAAAATCGGGGGTGAGGGGAAGTTGCACGGCACGTAATTTGATAAGTAAAAAGATGACTTCTGGGAAGGATAAAATATGTCTTACGCTCAAACTAACACTCAGAGCAAAACTGGGTATCAAGCTGGTGTTAAAGATTACAGACTAACTTATTACACACCCGATTACACACCGAAAGATACAGATATTTTAGCGGCATTCCGCGTTACAGCTCAGCCTGGAGTCCCCCGCGAAGAAGCAGCTGCGGCTGTAGCGGCTGAGTCTTCCACTGGTACTTGGACAACTGTGTGGACAGACTTGCTCACCGACCTAGATCGCTACAAAGGTCGTTGCTACGACATCGAACCAGTTCCTGGTGATGACAACCAATTCATTGCTTACATTGCCTATCCTTTGGATCTGTTTGAAGAAGGCTCTGTAACCAACATGTTGACCTCCATTGTGGGTAACGTATTTGGTTTCAAAGCGTTGCGGGCACTGCGTCTGGAAGACTTACGGATTCCTGTAGCTTACCTCAAGACCTTCCAAGGCCCTCCCCACGGTATCCAAGTTGAGCGTGACAAGTTAAACAAATACGGTCGTCCTTTGCTGGGTTGTACAATTAAGCCCAAATTAGGTCTTTCTGCTAAGAACTACGGACGTGCCGTATACGAGTGCTTGCGCGGTGGTTTGGACTTCACCAAAGACGACGAAAACATCAACTCCGCACCATTCCAACGGTGGCGCGATCGCTTCTTGTTCGTTGCTGAAGCTATCCACAAAGCTCAAGCCGAAACCGGTGAAATCAAAGGTCACTACCTAAACGTCACCGCCCCCACCTGTGAACAAATGTTGCAACGGGCTGAGTACGCGAAAGAACTCAAAATGCCCATCATCATGCACGACTACCTCACCGCAGGTTTCACCGCCAATACCACATTGGCTATTTGGTGCCGCAATAACGGTATCTTGCTGCACATCCACCGGGCTATGCACGCCGTTATCGACCGTCAAAAGAACCACGGTATCCACTTCCGCGTTTTGGCTAAAGCCCTGCGGATGTCGGGCGGTGACCACATCCACACCGGAACAGTGGTCGGTAAACTGGAAGGTGAACGCGGTATCACAATGGGCTTCGTTGACCTACTGCGTGAAAACTACGTTGAACAAGACAAGTCTCGCGGTATCTACTTTACCCAAGACTGGGCTTCTCTTCCCGGCGTAATGGCAGTTGCTTCTGGTGGTATTCACATCTGGCACATGCCCGCACTCGTAGAAATCTTTGGTGATGACTCCGTGCTGCAATTCGGTGGTGGTACTCTCGGTCACCCTTGGGGTAATGCTCCTGGTGCTACAGCTAACCGCGTAGCTTTAGAAGCTTGCGTCCAAGCTCGTAACGAAGGTCGCAACTTGGCTCGTGAAGGTAACGACATTATCCGCGAAGCCGCTAAGTGGTCTCCTGAATTGGCCGTTGCTTGCGAACTGTGGAAAGAAATCAAGTTCGAGTTTGAAGCAATGGATACCGTCTGATCAAGGTTGAAGATGAAAGGATAAAGGCTGAATGTTAAATTACTTTAATCACTTCATCCTACCCTTCTCCTAGCGGAGACGCTACGCGAACGGGAAGCCACCCAAAGGGTGTCTACATCCTTCATACTTTTAAAGGCTGGGGTCAAGCATGAATCTTAAGCAAATTGCGAAAGACACAGCCAAGACTCTCCAAAGCTACCTGACTTATCAGGCTCTAAGGACGGTACTGGCACAGCTGAGCGAGACTAATCCTCCATTAGAACTTTGGCTGCATAACTTTTCTGCTGGCAAAATTCAGGACGGAGAATCATACATTGAGCAACTGTTACGAGAAAAGCCAGATTTGGCATTGCGGATCATGACTGTCAGGGAACACATTGCTGAGGAAATCGCCGAATTTCTACCGGAAATGGTTCGGACTGGCATTCAGCAAGCCAATATGGAACAGCGCCGCCAGCATTTAGAACGTATCACGCAACTCAATTTATCGAACCCCAGTCTGCAACCAGAACAGCAAACAACCTCAGATCCGAACTTGGATAACTTATCCACTTAGTCGGTCAACTTAAGTAGTAAAAAATCGCCACCCATTATCAACACCTATGCAAACTTTACCAAAAGAGCGTCGTTACGAAACCCTTTCTTATCTACCACCCCTGTCTGATGCTCAAATTGCCAAGCAGGTTCAGTACATTCTGAGTCAAGGTTTTATTCCCGCGATCGAGTTTAACGAAACTTCTGAGCCAACGGAATTATTCTGGACAATGTGGAAACTGCCTTTGTTTGGCGCTAAATCCACTCAAGAAGTACTGAGCGAAGTCCAAGGATGCCGTTCTCAATTTAGCAACTCCTATATCCGTGTTGTGGGTTTTGATAACATCAAGCAGTGCCAAGTTATGAGCTTTCTTGTTCACAAACCCAACGCCAACAGATACTAAAGCTTACATGCTTTAAGTAATTTGTTGATTACAAATAGGAGAGGTAGACTCTGCCTTTGTTATTTTCTAGATTTATTTTCTAAACGCAGAGGGGCGCAAAGGGTTACGCAAAGGAACGCGGAGCCATTCTTTGCGATACTCTGCGTTTTCCTTTGCGTGCCTCTGCGTTTTTTTAAATATGAGGAAATGAAATTAGAGCATCTACCCCAAGTAAGAATTTGTTTTGTTGGTGATTCTTTCGTCAATGGTACTGGTGACCCACAATTTCTTGGTTGGGCAGGAAGAATATGTGCTAATGCTAATAAAAAAGGTTATGACATTACCTACTATAATTTAGGAATTAGGCGGGACACGAGTACAGATATAGCAAAGCGTTGGTCACCGGAAGTATCAGTTCGCCTCCCCAAAGAATATGATGGCAGAGTTGTATTTTCTTTTGGATTGAATGACACAACAGTGGAAAATGGTAAAACTCGCGTAGACTTTGCAGATTCAATCAAAAATGCTCACAAAATTTTAAGCGACGCGAAAAAGTTATATCCTGTTTTGATGGTTAGCCCAGCACCATATGCAGAACAAGAAGACCCTAGAAGAAAGCAGAGAACTACCGATTTATCCACACAATTTGCTTTAGTTTGTAAAGAACTAGATATACCTTATCTAAATATTTTTCCTCTATTAGAACAATCAAATATTTGGACAAATGAAGCAAGAGCCAATGATGGCGTTCACCCCAAAGCAGGAGGATATGCAGAATTTGCCAAAATCGTGGAAGATTGGGATGCTTGGTTAAATTGGTTTCCTTTAACTTAATTAATAATTAAAAGTTAGGATAGTAGTAGCACCTTATTTTTTCCATTCACAGGTGGGTATTATGCAGCAAATTAATTTAGCTGAAGCATCTCAACATTTGCCTGACTTAATTGAAGCAGCACTCAGTGGGGAAGAAATTATCATCATCAAAGATAATCAACCTTTAGTAAAGTTAACTCCTGTCTTGCCAGTTCAACACCGTCCCAAATTTGGTAGTGCTAAGGGACTTATGACAATATCTGATGATTTTGATGAACCACTCGAAGATTTTAAGGAATATATGGAATGAGGCAAATATTGGACACTCATACTTTTATTTGGTTTGTGATGGGTGATCCAAAGATCAGCGTCAGTATGCGATCGCAAATTGAAAATAATGATAATTTACTAAGTATTGCTAGTGTTTGGGAAATGGCAATCAAGCATAGCATTGGTAAACTCAGTTTTGGTATTAATTTTGACGAGTTTATCGAACAGCAAATAATTATGAACGGCATTGAATTGCTGCCAATCAAAATAAGCCATATTGCTGTTGTTGCTACACTACCTTTACATCACCGTGACCCATTCGACCGACTTTTAATTGCACAGTCAAGCGCAGAAAATATACCTATCCTGAGTGCTGATAAAATTTTGGATGCATATCCAATTAGACGTTTGTGGTAAGTATTGCTCCTTTTCTGCCAAAAGATAAATTAACAGTAAGCATCAAAAACACTTAGCATTATTTTGATAAGTCCTACTCAATGATAATTTTATGAGTTACTACATTGCTCCCCGCTTTCTAGACAAACTTGCTGTCCACATCACCAAAAATTTTCTGAAACTTCCTGGCGTGCGAGTACCCTTGATTTTAGGTATTCATGGACGTAAAGGTGAAGGCAAAACATTTCAATGTCAGTTAGTCTTCGAGAAAATGGGTATCGACGTGACTCACGTCTCTGGCGGCGAATTGGAAAGTCCAGATGCAGGAGATCCAGCCCGTTTAATTCGGCTGCGTTATCGGGAAACAGCGGAACTCATCAAAGTGCGTGGCAAAATGTCTGTGCTAATGATTAATGATTTAGATGCGGGTGCTGGACGCTTTGATGAAGGCACTCAATATACTGTAAACACGCAGTTGGTGAATGCCACACTGATGAATATTGCTGATAATCCCACAGATGTGCAGTTGCCTGGAAGCTATGATTCCACACCTTTGATTCGTGTGCCAATTATTGTGACAGGCAATGATTTTACCACTCTATATGCGCCGCTAATTCGGGATGGGCGGATGGAGAAATTTTACTGGGAACCTAGTAGAGATGACAAGGTAGGAATTGTTGAAGGGATTTTTGAACCGGATGGACTTTCGCGCCAGGAAGTTGAACAACTAGTTGATACTTTTGTCAATCAGTCTATTGACTTTTTTAGTGCTTTGCGATCGCGCATTTATGACGAACAAATCCGTAACTTCATCCATCAAATAGGTTTTGAGCGCATATCCTTACGTGTGGTTAATAGCCTTGAAGGGCCACCAGAATTTAAAAAGCCAAATTTTAGCCTATCTCACCTTATCGAATCTGGTAACTTGATGGTTGGTGAACAAAAACGGGTAGAAAATTCCCACTTGGTGGATGATTACAACCGACTGAATAGAGGCAAAAATTATCAAGTTGCACCGCCTGTTGCGACACCAACTAGTCAGTCGTCAACCAATGGCGCAACTCAACCTACAACCACCAATGGATTCCAGAAAAAGGAAGTATCGAGTACGCATTTAACTTTAGAAACTCAAGAACAGATTCGGCAACTTTTGGCTCAAGGTTACAAAATTAGCATTGAGCACGTAGATGAACGCCGTTTCCGCATGGGTTCTTGGCAAAGTTGTGTTAATAGCCACATTGATGCAGAGTCAGATGCAATATCAAATTTGGAATCATCTCTGGCTGAATACAGCGGTGAGTATGTGCGCTTGGTAGGGATTGATCCGAAAGCTAAACGGCGGGTTGTGGAAACGATCATTCAACGACCGAATGGTAAAAGTTAAAAGCATAACTTTTCGGCCTTTATTGTCAAAAAGAATTTAGTTAAGCTTCAGCAATATTTTTGCTGCGTTCTCACCTAGCTTTTCAATAGATTCCTGCTGTTTGGGATCTTTTAACGTCCCATCGGCATTGAAGGCTTCGTAAGCTTTGGGTATAGCAACCTGATCGGGAAGTACTAAAACTTTGATATTTCCTAAGATAGACCGCAAGTGAACCAAGCCCCGTAGACCACCAAGCGCTCCCGGTGAAGCGCTCATAATGGTAGCAACCTTACCTGCAAAAGCAGCTAACGGAGGTTCACCGGGAGATGGACGAGATGCCCAGTCGATGGCATTCTTCAAAACTGCTGTTAGCGAACTATTGTATTCAGGTGAAGCAATTAGCAAGCCTTGATGAGAAAGCAGCAAATCCTTAAACGTGCGGGCGTTGGCTGGTAGCCCTTCTTGAGCTTCTAAATCCTCATCAAAAAGAGGTAGGGGCAAATCGCGCAGATCTACATAAGTCACTTCTGCGCCTGCTGTGCTGGCACCATCTGCCGCAATTTTTACTAATTTTTTGTTGTAAGAATCGGTGCGGGTGCTGCCAGCGAAGGCCAAGATTTGGGGCGTATATGCCATAAAAATATCAGTTTAATGGATTAGTAAATTCAAGTGCATTATCCAGTTTTGCAGCGATCGCCTTTTGCTTTTTTTAGATTTTCTTTACAAAACGCGCATAAGACTTGTGTATAGGACTTACGCAAAAACTCTCTAAAGCTCTTATTACTTCTCTACGAGACGCTGCGCGAACGTGTACTTTGCGTCCTTTGTGGTATGCCTCCGGCACCAAGGCGAACGTTTTTTCATAATTTTGCGTAAGTCCTGGTGTAAATAAGCGTTGATATTATGTTGGCTTTATCCTGATATTATTTGGTTATGGTCGAGTCACTTCTCTACGAGACGCTCGGCGTTCACGTAGTGTCTCGTAGAGAAGAAATGAAAGATAAAGAGAGTTTGGCGCAGCTTCACAAAGAAACGGTATAAATCCCTAGCTGAAACATAATTACGAATTACGAATTACGAATTACGAATTTTTAAATCCCTGCTCCCCATCGAGTTACTTCTAATAGCTTGACGCTGGCATAAATTGCATCAATGTAGGGCGTGGGGATTTGAGTCAGTCGTCCCAATTCGGCCACTGCACCGACAATAGCCTCTATCTCCGTGGGACGTCCGGCTTCAATATCTTGTAGCATTGAGGTTTTGTGAGCACCGACATTTTCCGCCCCATTAATTCGCTGTTCTAAACTAATGCCAAACTTAATATCTAACTTCTCGGCGATCGCCTGAGCTTCACACATCATTTGTCGCGCCAGTTCACGGGTAAGGGGATACTGACAAATTTGCTCTAGAGTAGCGCCAGTCAGAGCACTGATGGGATTAAATGCTAAATTACCCCACAATTTTATCCAGATTTCGGTGCGAATTTGATTCCGTACAGGTGCTTTGAATCCTGCTTGCTTCAAAGTCTGTGCCAACAACTGAATCCGTTCCGTTTTAGTACTGTCGATTTCACCCAGAGTAAAGCGATCGCCTTCAATATGCTTAATGACACCTGGTTCAACTATCTCAGTTGCTGGGTAAACCACACAACCAATCGCTCGGTCAGCACCGATATGAGTTTCAATAATCCCATCTGGGTCAACAGAATGAATGCGCGTACCTTCATATTCACCGCCATGCTGGCGAAAGTACCACCAAGGAATGCCATTTTGGGCTGTTACCACCACCGTGTGAGCATCATATAGAGATGGTAGAGAAGGAGCGATCGCTGCAACACTGTGAGCCTTGACAGCCAGAATCACCACATCTTGCTGTGTTGCTTCATAAATATCACTGGTTGCTAAACTCGGAGTAGCTATTTGGCTGGAACCATCTGCCATAATCAGCTTCAGCCCATTTTTTTTAATTGCTTCTAAGTGAGAACCGCGAGCGATCAGTGTCACTTCTTTACCTGCAAGGGCCAATTTCGCTCCTAGATAACCACCAATAGCACCCGCGCCTACAACACAGATTCTCATTATTAGTTTTTACAACACAACTATCGAGTTTAGCGCGACATTAATTTGTTAACGACAACAAATAATCTGTTACTCGACAGGAAATTTATCATACCATCCATCCCCAACTCGTTTCAATCCACTATCATCAGATGCTAGGAATATGACGGCATCAAGGATAAATTCTGCGTAACCAATTTGCAGGGCTGTTTGTTCCATAGACATCTCCGATAATGAATGTAGAGACGCGAAATTTCGCGTCTCTACAAGGGTTTCAGGTTACGCATATTTAATTTATGGAGATGTCTCATCATTATTTTGTGAGATTCATTGCTATGCATCTAATGAGTATTTATCTTGGTATCAATTGCTCAAGATGTGCATGATGGCAACGCGTTGTCGTTTCGGGATGGTTGTGGGCAAGGTTACGAGCAAACAATTTTCTCAGTATTTACTTAATAAGCTGAGATTAATACACACCCTTAAATTACTACAGTACTTCTCATTAAGAATTTATATTTCTCCTGTTTGAGTTCATTAAATATGCGGGTTATTGATTGATTTACTCAAGATAAATTTTATTAATAAAATTCAGTAGTATTTCTCTTCTAATAAAAACATTAATAGAACTAAATTATTAATAGTTGTGCTAGTAAATCAGCACAAAATCTTCAAGTTTTAAATACTTATTAACCAATTTACGAAACCTCTATGCAGCAATATATTTGGAATCTATTAGTCTTGGTATTAGGAGCAAGTTCTACTTTCATTATTACTCCATGTCACGCCCAAACTCCAGTAGAATCAAACAATAAAAATCCCAATAATATTAGTTCCATATCTTCTGACCCACCTACTGCCATAGAATTGAGTGATTCTGCCAGTTCTCCTAAAAGTCAGCCACCTATCCTCACTGACGCAGCTAGTAAATCTTCTGCTTCTAATGCCAACATAGCTACAACTAAGCCTGAGCCACGTATCCCAATATTCAGCAGAGTTTTTCCCTCACCTTCAATGCAGCAGTAATCTGCACGGAAAATATCCAAGTTAGAGCATTTTTCAGTTGATTACAGCAATTTTAAAATGCGTAAAACACAAATCATTAGACTTCTTGCATAAATCGAGATTAATTAAATCGAACCACAGATAAACATCAGTGTTCATCTGTGGTTATTTTTGGTTTTATTCAAATTTTTACAAGGGCATTTTAAGACTTTTGTAACAGGTTTAATCTAGAATCTCTGTCGAGAATCTTTGATGCCTAACGACACACCACAATTCAAGATTATCTGGACTTAGCCAAAAGATTTGTTGTTATGTATGCTATAAACGCTTCTGAGGCTGACCGCAGGGTTGTAGTGAAGCCTATAGTAGATTTTTCTGTGGGCGATCGCCTAGCTACAGAATGACAGAATCTCGTTAAAATAGCGTAAGTCATGATGATATTTGAGGCGCACCACAATCAGCTGACTTCTGCCAGGAACTATGGGCGGTGACGTTGGGCACATTAGCAGTAAGGACTACCTCCCCTTTAGCATTTATTTCCCATCCTGTAGCTTCGACAATAGTTTCTGGGTTGGGCTTAATCGGATTTTGGGTAACAGGTGCAGTAGATGGAGTTTCGCTAACTCTGTCTAGAGTAATCCAATCTGCTAAAACGGCATCAGCATTAAGGGTTTCTGTGGGATTGGAAGGTACGCCACCGCGTCCAATGATGGTAAAACTATTTTGATTTCGGCCAGTACCCGCTTTACATACTTGGGCTAGTTTTGGCTCAACTGGTTGGGTTGGCAAGTTAATTAATCCCTCGTTAGGGTGGATATCGGGGGTGTTGAGATTAACTACACCGTTTAAAGTGGGGTTTGTCTGAGAAATTGCCGTGATGTCGTTAGTTTGTAGGTTTTGAGGGTTTAGTTTAGTTGGCTCATTTGTTCCCAAGAGTTTCTCCAACTCTTCTCGACTACGCGGTTCTATGCCAAAGACACCAGAAGCTGTGATTTCGACCTTGCCACCAGAACCTGTGAAAGCATTAGCGCTAATGTCGCTATTTTCATTAGGAACAGCAACAATAAAGCCATTAGGGCTATCTATAATGATATTGCCACCATTCCCACCACCAACAACCTCAGTACCTGCCGTAGTAGAAATTTGACTATTATTCCGTAACAGCAACAAGTCTTGTAATTTCAGTGTAATATTGCCACCATTCCCTGATCTGGTATTAGCAAGCAATTTTCCTTCTCTATCTAAACGGATCTCACGGGCTGCAATTTCCAGGTTGCCTGCATTCCCTGAACCCAAGGCGGCTACGGTTACTTCGGCCTTATCCCGCACAATTAACTGCCCTGTGGTAATCGACACAGAACCCGCCTCGCCACTACCTCGACTTCGAGCATATAAGCCACTAGGAAACTTATTAACTGGTGATGTTCCGCTCACTTCAACAAAGTCAGAGGCGCGTATAGTAAGAGTCCCCCCTCTGCCTTGACTACCACTACCAGTACCAGCTGACACTACTGCTCCATCTTGGACAATCAATGCCGAAGTGTTAATTGTCAAGGAACCTGCATTTCCGGTAGTTCGAGTCTGAGTAAATAAGCCGCTAGGATTCTCCGCAGGAGGAGCGGAATTTCCACTCACCTTTACAAAATCTGAAGCGGTCACTGACAACGTTCCCCCGTTACCTTTACCCTCAAAAGCACTAGTTGATACATTTCCGCCATTTTCAATAATTAACTTTCTCGTTTCAATAGTCAAAGGGCCTGCCGCACCTTCATCATTAGTTCGAGTCAACAAAGCACTGGGATTACCAGCATTGGGCTTACCACCTGGTACTGTTCCAATCACTTGCACAGAGTCAGTTGCCTTCACCGTTAAACTACCCCCAGAACCTGTGCCTTGACGAGCAGAAACGTTTACTTGTGACCCATCTTGAAGAGTTAACTGTTCTGCCTGGATAAAAATTCCTCTAGCGCTTTGATTCCCTAAAGTGTCTGTTTGAACTATTGAACCATCGGTAAGAGTAACGCGCTTGCCCTGTAGCTGGATATAATTGCCAATTCCATCAGCTACAACGGTAGCCAGATTGCTGAGTAATACATCTGCTGGCGCTACATCATTAGGAAAGCTTAAGATTTGGTTGTTGCTATCTAGGTTCAGCCCTATTGTTCCTGCTCCCAGTATCCCTCCCACAGCAATCTGACCACTTGGTGCTTTTAGAGTCCTACGATTAAGCTCATTTTTACCGTTGCCACGAAGGGTAACGTTTCCACCCACCAACGCCAAAGTTTTACCATCCGATACCTTGAGTGCCCCCTCTTGAGAGATCTCTCCCGCAGCACCCCTAAATTGCAACCCAATGGGTACACTTACTGTCAGTAAGGGTGTTGTTTGGAGGGCAGTTGTACTAAAAACTGTGCCATCAGTAAACTTGATTCCGCTTGCTGTACTGGCCAAAAACGAACCACTTACATTGAGTGTGGCATTTGGCCCAAAAATGATCCCGTTAGGATTAATCAAAAATAAATTGGCATTAGAACCAATAGAAGTCTCAAGCTTGCCTAGAATATCAGAGCGGTTACTACCCGTCACCCTGACCAGGATATTCTGAATGTTACTGGGACTCAAGAAGAGGGCAGATCTTCCTTCTCTAACGTTGAATTCCTGAAAACTGTGGAAAAGATTGTTGTCGCGAGTTGCCCCACCCGTCAGAGCTTCAGTAGGATTACCAAGGTAGTTTTCAATAACCTGAGAGTTTTCAGATCCTAAGTTCTTATCTGGAGTAATGAGACTCTGGGCAAAGGCAGAATTTGCAAAAGAAGAGACGATGCCAAGGGCTAACGTCCCAGCAGTTATTAAAGAACTTGCTAAAACCAATTGCCAATAGCAACCTTTGCCACTTTGAGTCATTTGAGAATATGCCTTTTATCAAGAATTACCAAATTGCCTTCAGAAAGAACTGTTTCCATCAGTTAAGGATGAAAAAATCTAACCTAGTCTCTATTAGCAGAGAGGAGTAGCTATTTTCTCCTCCTCTCCCCGCTGTATGTTTGAGAAACGCGATTAAGCGCGTCTTGGAAAAAACGTCTCAAGCCATCTCTATATCAGAATATTAAAGTTAAACATCTCTCAAATCAGATTGACAGGTTTCTTAGATGGAGTTAAGTGGCTCTTGAGGCTGATTGGGATTAGATGGCTCTTGGGGCTGATTGGGATTAGATGGCTCTTGGGGCTGATTGGGAAATTGTCGTGGGGTGATAAATGGCTGCATTTGAGGCATGAGAGGCCTTGGATCAGGCGGATTGGAGATACCAAACGCGATCATCGCCCTATTCTTTACCAAAGTATTCGCTTGCCCTGATTTATAAGTCATATGTAAATTTACCTCTTCCATAAAAAAGCGCTTGAGTCAAATGTTGGAAATGAATTGCTCTGAGGATTAACGATAATCAAAAAGCAGTTTACTAATCTGGAGACTTTCCTAATAGGATTTAGTCTCTCTTTTTAGATCTACGGCTCTTAATCTAGGTTTTACGCAACAACCGAAGATTTGTTACACAAGTTTATATTCTTGTAGAATATGCGTTCTAGCTGCCCAGAAATTAGTGGGAGTGATTTGTCTGGCGTACCCAGAAAAAGCAGTAGCTGCTGATTGATTAACAAAGCCCCTTGCAGAATACAGATTCAACAATAGGCACATTTAACTACCTTATTCTCTAACCCTTCTTCCCATAAGCAATCACAGAAGAACCTCGCTTCTTTTCCCATTTTTAGGAAATGAGCGACTGATGAGGGCAAATTGCATAACTTTAAGCTTTAAGACAATTTACCTCTGTTACGTTCCTCGCCTTAGCAACTTGTCTATCTTGAACAATAAACTTAAGAAACCGTTAGTTTAGCCGCATATTTGGGAACTATGTATACATTACCTGCACAGTCAATTGCCAGTCAAGTAGGTGATGGCTAAGTGGACTGGTAATATCTGCACGCACTTTTGCTAGAGCTAATGCATCTTCAGATTGGGTGCTCAATGAGAATCAGTAAGTTATCTAGACTGCATCTGCTCTTTATTTGGCTGTTAAGTTTTCTAATAATCGACAATGGCTAAATCTATACTGGGTTCTTCTTCTACAGCCAATTCTCAATCAGGAGATTATAAAAATTCAGACCACTGAATGTGCATAGCGACCTATCCCGCTTTTGAAGCTCGCGAGTAGGGGATGTGGCGCCTGTGCAAGTTTTGAGAGAAGTTGAAGCAGCTTGCACCGCTCTAAAATTCGGTGATTTTGAATTCTTTACCACGCTTCCTTCACATGATGACGCTGGCTGAACAAGCGACTAAACTGTGGATAATGTCAAGCAATTGTTGCTTTTAGTAGTACTTACGTAAATTTAATGGCATTGTTAAACATCCTAAAATTTAATCCCGTTATATCAAATGGTAGTTATGTCAGTATATCAAGGTAGTTCTGGTGAAACAGCCGATTTGATTATTGGTGTTCGCAACCAAGAGAACCGCGATTTACAAGCAAATTCTGCTCCTGTGGGTGCTCTTGCCACAAAACAAGGAACTATTTCTACGTTTCTTGCTCCCCTGACTCAGGATACTTTTAAACAGGTCGTTAGGGATGTTGAGCAAAAATTACAGATTGTCCATCAAACCCTATCAATGTTGGATTCTCAGGGTTTTGAAACAATTCTGCAAGAAATGTTGCATTCAATTACCTTGAAAACTGGTGAATTATTGGGAGCAGATCGCACGACGATATTTTTATTAGATGAAGAAAAAAAAGAACTCTGGTCAATAGTAGCAGGGGGGGAAGGCGATCGCTCTCTAGAAATTCGCATCCCAGCAGATAAAGGTATTGGTGGTGAAGTCGCTACTTTCAAGCAAGTTATCAATATTCCTTTTGATTTTTATAACGATCCGCGATCGCATTTTGCCCAAGAACAAGAAAAAAGAACTGGCTATCGCACTTATACAATGCTGGCTTTGCCACTATTGAATGAACATGGGCAATTAGTCGCGGTTGTACAACTATTAAATAAATTAAACTCTCCTAATAATCCCCATGCTCCACTTGCAGAGCGCATTGATACTAAGGGCTTTACAAGTGCTGACGAAGAATTATTCCAAGAATTTGCTCCTTCAATTCGACTAATTTTAGAGTCGTCACGCTCCTTTTATGTAGCCACCCAAAAACAAAGAGCAGTAGCGGCGCTGATGAAAGCCATCAAGTCGCTCTCTCAAAGCAGTCTCGACTTAGAAGATACTCTAAAGCGGGTGATGGATGAGGCGAAGGAACTAATGAACGCAGATCGCAGTACTCTATGGTTAATAGACCGCGATCGCCATGAATTATGGACGAAAATTACTCAAGATGATGGCTCAACAAAAGAGTTGCGAATACCTCTAGGTAAGGGCTTTGCTGGTATAGTAGCTGCTTCTGGCAAAAAGCTAAATATTCCCTTCGATTTGTATGACCATCCTGACTCGGATACTGCTAAACAAATTGACCAGCAAAATGGCTATCGCACCTGTAGTTTACTGTGTATGCCAGTGTTTAACGCCGACCAAAAATTGATTGGTGTTACACAGCTAGTAAATAAAAAGAAATCAGGGGATTTTCCGCTTTATAATCCGGCTTGTTGGCCCAAAGCTCCCGAATGCTTCCAAGCTAGCTTTGACCGCAATGATGAAGAGTTCATGGAAGCTTTTAATATTCAAGCGGGAGTAGCATTACAAAATGCACAGTTGTTTGCCACAGTCAAGCAACAAGAACAAATGCAGCGAGATATTCTGCGTAGTCTTTCCAATGGAGTTGTTTCTACTGATAAAGCCGGGTTAATTATCGCTGTTAATGAAAGCGCCAAGCGTTTGCTAGGGGTGGAAGTAGACGACCGTTTAGAAGGTAAATTAGTTAACGATGTGATTGGCATTAAAGAAAGCGACTTTAGCAAGTGGTGTCAGGATGCTTTGCATGGAACTGACTTAAAAAGCCGCCAGCAATATTACCCCGATCGCACACTCCTAACTACTGGTAAAGAACAACACAGTATTAATTTATCAATTAACACAATCGCTGATGCTAGCGATCAACAGCAAGTCCGTGGAGCGCTAGTTGTCATGGAAGACATTAGTGATGAAAAGCGCCTCAAGAGTACGATGTATCGCTATATGACGCAGGAATTAGCAGAAGAATTACTGAAATTGGATGACGCTAAACTAGGAGGCGATCGCAAAGAAGTTTCAATTTTATTTTCTGATATTCGTGGCTACACCACTTTGACAGAAAACCTGGAAGCAGAAGAAGTGGTGAGTATGCTCAATGAATATTTTGAATCAATGGTGGAGGCAGTTTTTAAACATAAAGGCACTCTTGACAAATACATCGGCGATGCCATCATGGCTGTGTTTGGTTCTCCCCTACCTTTAGAAGAACACGCTTGGATGGCAGTGCAAACATCCCTAGAAATGCGCTATCGTTTACAAGAATTTAATCAACGTCGCTACATAGCTAATAAGCCAAGAATTAATATCGGCATTGGCATCAATTCAGATACCGTAATTAGTGGCAATATTGGTTCTAGTAAACGGATGGAATTTACCGCAATTGGCGACGGTGTTAACCTTGGCTCCCGACTAGAAAGTGTCAGCAAACAGTATGGTTGTGACATTATTATTAGCGATAACACTTATCAACCTTGCCAAGATTACATTTGGGCGAGGGAACTAGATTACATTCGCGTTAAGGGCAGAAATGAACCAGTAGCCATATACGAATTGGTAAGTTTACGTTCTGACCCAATTAGTAGCGAAAAATTGCAAGTGATTGAGCATTATCATAGAGGACGCCAGTATTACCTCAATCGCCAGTTTACCTTTGCAAAAGCCGAGTTTGCCAAAGTTTTGTTAACTGATAAGAATGACAAGGCTTCTACGTTACATTTGCGCCGTTGTCAACATTGGTTGCAATCACCCCCGTCAGATGCAGACTGGGATGAGGGTGTCTGGACATTTCACGAGAAATAGAGTTAGGTACGCACCAAGAGCAACTGAATATTTCTTTGAGCCATCTAAAAAGAAATATATAGCTTGATAAAATGCCAGTATTTTCTACCAAGGTTAGGAAAGCTTTTTTGCCAAAATATATTCTACACATTCTTGTGTAATTTTTAACTTTTAGCCCAGTTGATGTTTGGGCTGATTTTTTATTTTTTATCTAAGTTAATATTTCTCAACCAAAATTCAAAGATATTAAGATTTCGCCAAAAATAACAGCGATCGCTTTTGAAGTAGCAATTGCTTTGTAACGGATAATTGATATTTGTTGTCAAATCAACTGGTGAGGTTACACACTAGAAGTACAACACAGGCAATTATTCTATGACTGCTATTTCTAGTTCTAGCTTTGAATTAAAGCGACCAATTTGGCAAACCGCTATCATGCTGACTTTGGGCTTTTGGCTCAGCGCTAGCGTAGTTTTAGATTGGGTAATTATGCCTAGTCTTTATCTTTCTGGGATGATGAATCAAGCTGGTTTTACTACAGCAGGCTATGTGATTTTTTGGAATTTTAATCGCATGGAATTATTATCTGCTGCTGTAGTATTAACTGGGGCGCTAGCTTTAAGCAAAACACAATCTCACTGGCGTCTTGGCGGTATTGTTTTATCCGTGCTGCTGCTAACTATAGCTCTGCTTGACACCTATTTATTAACTCCGCAAATGTGCGCTATAGGAGTTCAACTTAATTTATTTGAAGCCGCTACTGCAATTCCATCAACGATGAATTTACTCCACGGTGGTTATTGGCTACTGGAAATAGTCAAGCTAGTGGTTGGTGGTACGCTTTTAAGCTGGTGCTGGCGACAGCAATTTTAAGGATTCAATCTCATGTAAAAACGCAAAGGCGCTAAGAAATACTTGGCGTCTTTTTGCTTTATGGTTTATTTGAATGTGCAACCTCAAGGATTTAGTTACGGTGTTTGTTCAGAATCTGAAGAAGTTTCATTGTTAAACAACAGCAGGCGTGCAGCGAGGAGAAAAAATCCGACAGCAGCGATCGCTTTCAACAAGCGTGTAGGTAATAATTCTGCTACTGCTCCCCCTGCTAATGCTCCCAGAAGGCTTGTCAACAATAGTGCGCCTGCTGCACCGAAAAATACAGCGCGTGGAGATTGAGAACGGCCTGAAAGCGCGATCGCCGCTAACTGACTTTTGTCGCCTAATTCTGATAAGAAAACTGTAATAAAACTCAGTCCTAAAAAATGCCAGTCCATGTGATTAAGGGGGGAGGGGGAGGGGGAGGGGGGCAGGGGGAGAAATAACTAACTTCTGACTACCCTTGAAACACATCCCAGAACAGCATTAGGGAAATCAACAGCAACATCACTCCTGCTGATTTTTCTACAGTTTTTGGGCTAACTCGATTGGCTATCCAACTACCTAAAAGCACACCTAATAAACTGGTGGTTACCAGTGCAGCCGCAGATCCCATAAACACAACCCACGGCGAATGCGATTCTGCACTCATTAACAGAGTGGACAGCTGAGTTTTATCTCCGATTTCTGCTAGAAAAATGGTTATGAAAGTTGTACCAAAAACTACCGCTGTTGATTGCTGCTTTTGAGGACAATCGGCAACTACAAGCTCAACTGGCTTAATGAGCGCAGTAGTTAATTTAGAATCGGTGCTGTCTTTTGGTTCTAGCTCAATCTCAGTCTGAGATATGCCAGAAATGCCTAAAGGTGCAGAATCAAGTTTCACAGGCAGTAGTTTTGTTGCTAGGTTGCTTTCATATTCTTATCATATTCTCAGATTGTTGTAATAAATTGCAACCCTACAAAGTAGAAGCAGAATAGGAGCGCCAATAAATACGCTCACAGCCCAACAGAACGGTCAAAGCGGAGCATTTCCAAACTGCGATCGCCATACACTCCCTCTATTTGCTGGCGACAGCAGTCAATAGCAAAATCATTGAGTTCTTCTGGCTCAACCCCATACATATCTTGAAATATTTTTGGATCTACGCGGCAGAAGCGAGGACGATTTGCATAGATCTGGCATTCTCGTGTGGTACGGTTCAAATTAATGCACCATCCTCCTTCGCCTACCATGCTGAGATATAGTTCCAGTTCTGCTGGTGAGAGATATTGATCTAAGTCTGGACGCTCTGCTGGATCAAGATTACAGCAGGCTCCACATTGCTTTACACATTGCCAAGTTGCCATTTGAATTGGGGAATGGGGAATGGGGAATGGGGAATGGGGAATGGGGAATGGGGAATGGGGAATGGGGAATGGGGAATGGGGAATGGGGATTGGGGAATGGGGATTGATCATTTATTCACTTTGTCCCCCAGTAGCCAGTCCCTAGTCACCAGTCCCCATTCCCTCTGTTTTATGTTTTTTATTATACTTTTGTTAAGTAAATTAAATTCGATAGGCGATCGCCGGATATGATCAAATGCGGGTTTAGCGACTGAGTTATTGAATTTTTTAAGGCTATTGGGAGGAAGAGAGAAAAAATGTTTGATGCTTTGTTTAACACCTTCACTAGTATCAATTGGGAAGTTATTTTCCAACTACTGTCTGTGGCTCTAATTGTGATTGCTGGGCCAGTGGTAATCTTTGTACTGGCATTTCGCAACGGTGACCTCTAACAGTGCCGAGTCATCGAACTTCTGAGCGGTGGCCAAATTTCTAATCGGAGGAAGCCTCCGCTCTGGTTTTTCGCCCCGCTCAGAGTTCTCACAAACCGCTGTTCAGAGTTCTAGTTGAGTGCTGAGTTGAAGAAAATTTTTGAATTTTAAATTCATAACTTTAGTATTTATAATTTAGCATTCAGGACTGATAACGCCTCAATGGCTGCCTGAATAATGCTGTCATACTGTGGTTGAGATACATCAATTTCTTTGGCGTTTTCACGATTAGTACCCAGTAAACCGATTATACGTCCTGGCTGCATAGCTAAGACTTTGCCTTCAGGATTTTTAATTCTTAATTCTGATTCCGAACCATTTTTATAGACACCGCAAGTATACTGGCGCTGCTGATATTCAAAGATGGTACTTGACGGTGTAAGTGGCAAGGGAAAAAATTGGTGAGATTGAGTTGGGAGTCTGATACCTAGTAGCTCTAGCTCGATGGTGGTGTTGCCGTTAAAGTGATTTTCTCGCAGTTTATAAGCGATATCCACTCGCGGTGGTAGGGGAGAGTAGTCGCGCCAACGCCAGGCGATCGCTTTGATTTTATACAACTGATTATCGATAGTTTGGACAATTGTCAGTTTGATGTGACCTTTGCCAATAATTTGTTGCTCAGTCACTTGAACATTAGGTGTCCAAAATATCGGATCGGGATTGTCCATACCGCAGGGGTGCAGGGCGTTAAGCTGTTGATAAAGCTGCTGATTTATTTGATCGAGGTTGACTTGAGCATCAATTTTGAGTAAAGGTTTGAGATGCTGGGGTTCAAGACACTGGTTAGCAAACTCAATCAAACGCGATCGCAACGCCTGCAAATTCTGCGCTGGTAAAGAGAATCCCCCTGCTGCTTTGTGTCCGCCAAATTTGCCGAGTAAATCGTGACAATATTCCAAAGCTTCAAACACATGAAACTCTGGAATTCCTCGTGCTGAACCGCGTATGTGTTCCTCATCTTCATAAGTACCGATGAATACTGGGACGCCGTAGCGTTCTAGCAAGCGGGAGGCGACAATCCCAATAACGCCATGATGCCAATTCGGTTGGACAACAACTAATACACGGTCATCTTGTAAAGACGCGACATATTGCGTTTCTACATAGGCGATCGCTTCTTGTTCAATTTGCTCACACATTTGCTGGCGACTGGTGTTTGTTTGTTCACACCGCATTGCGAGTTCCAGCGCGACCCCCATATCATCTGTAGTCAGCAGTTCAATGACTGTCTGGGGGTCACCAATCCGACCAATAGCATTAATTCGCGGCCCAAGACGAAACCCGATATCCTCCGGCTTTAACGATTTTGGATTTTGGATTTTGGATTTTACATTGGTAATTGTTATTTGATTATTGCTACTCTTCCCCTGCTCCTCGGTCACTGAGCGACTTGTGCCTAGCGAAGTCGAGGTAAGCCGAAGTGCTGTTTCCCCTGCTCCCCCATCCCCCTGCGCCTGCACCCCAGCTACTTGAATTAACGCCTGTACTCCAGGTAATTGAGATTTCGGCAAATGCTGTAAACCGCGTTTTACCCAGCGGCGATTTACACCAGTTAAAGGAGCTAAATCTGCGATCGTTCCCAGTGTAAACAGTGCTAACATCGGCTGGATCAAGCCCTTAGTCAGCCCTAACTGTTGTGCTAGAGACACCGCCAGGATGTATGCAACACCAACACCAGCAACACCCCGATATGGCGAAGATTCTGCTATCAGTTTGGGGTTGAGGATAGCGTTAGCTGGTGGTAACTGTTGGGGGATGTCGTGGTGATCGGTAATAATTACCTTCAAACCAAGTTCTCTAGCTCTGGCAATTGGTTCAAATGCTGAGATGCCATTATCTACAGTGAGAATCAGTCCCACACCTTCGCTGTGAAATTCTTCGACAATGCGTTTATTAATACCGTAGCCTTCATGCATCCGACTGGGGATGGCGTAATCTACTTGTGCGCCTAAAGCGCGGAGACTACGTAACAATAAAGCAGTGCTGGTCATACCATCAGCATCATAATCACCGCAAATGGCGATTTGTTTTTGAAAGGCGATCGCCTCTTGCAACAACTCCAAACTAATCGCCAAATCTGGAAATTCTTCCAGCGGTGAAGGCAAGATTAAAGACTCTGGATCTAAAAATGTTTGTACTTGTTGTGGTGTTTCGATACCGCGATTAATTAACAGCTGGCTGATTATGGGTGAAATATTTGTCGCAACCGCCAGCTTTTGGGCTAATTCCGTTTGCTGTGGGTAAATTTGCCAGCGCTGATCGGGCAAGCGTCTCTGGCGTTTTGAGGGTTCAGGTGAATGTCTGTCAGGCATTTAGCTATTAGCTGTCAGCTATCAGGTATTAGCTTACAGGTACAAGGGCGAAGTTTAAAGTACTTCACCCTTGTGACCTATTATTTATACGCGAAGGTCAAAAAATTGGGTCGATCTCAATGAATGCGCCGACACCCTGAAGGGTGCGGCTACACGGACAAAGCCTGCTCTTAGCAGGCTTTTAGAATTTCAGTTCGTCTCTGCGGGCTTTGTTTGTGGGCCAGCGACTTCTAGTCTATGGGCGAATTTACATTCATTGAGATGCTCCCAAAAAAACTCTACTAGTTGTTGACTTTAGAAGATAGGTTCAAAATGTTCAACTATCGGAAATGGGTCATAAAAATGATGAAGAAGTTGTTTCCATTCCTGATACTCAGGAGATCCTCTAAATCCGACTGTATGCGCCTCTAAAGTTTTCCATCTCACCAATAATAAATATTTACCTCTAACCTCAAGACATCTATGAAGTTCATGGGATACATAACCATTCATCGACGAAATGAGATTTGAGGCTTGTTTGAAAGCACTTTCAAAATCTTGCTCTGTGCTGCTTTTTACATTGAGCATTACTGCTTCCAGAATCATAATATGAGTTCTAAAATACGTTTACGCGACCATCGTTGAGTAAGTAGAGAGAGCGATCGCCTGGATAAAGGTTACCCCGACGGATTTCTAAACGTAGTGTACCAAAGTTTGGTTTAGAAACTATTGCTTGTAGTGGCAACCCTGTTTCGTCCCAGAACACGAGAGAGACATTTGGCTGTGTACCGTCTCTTGAGTCCAATTGTAGTTTCTGTCCAGGTTGCAGGGGAATTGGATCAGTTCCTTGCAGTTTCTCTAGCTTCACTAAGTAAGGTGTGGCGTTTACCACTTCCAAACGGAGACGCTGACCAGGTGTAAACTGAATTGGACGCGAACCACACTTAGAGGCACAGGTTCCGGCTAGTGTAGCGCTGGGGTTATCGATTGATGCGAAGACCAGAACTGTTGCTATCAAGGTCGCTGATACTAACTTAGACATGGAAGCACAACCGTGTATATGTAGATTTTAATACCTAAAGCTAACACTATACACGCGCATCTGTGTAATTTATTGGTAGATTATATTGCTATTTATTAGTAAATTACCTCAGTAATACGTAGGCTAATTGCAGCTAATCTACTAGATCTTTATACTACCTAGTGATAGATGCTTTAAAGAATCTAATCGGAAGTTGCTGCTTCTAGCCAGTTGTCCACGTCATCTGCTAGTAACTTCTGTGCTGCGTCTAACATCGATGCTGCTATGTCTTTGAGGTCTTCGCGATTATTCAAGTAAGTTTTTAATGCTTCCATTGGGTCGATGCTGCTACTCGCACTCAATTCGGGAATGCGGGGTCGAGCCAACTGGCTCACCAACTCTGCTTGAATAGTGTAGGTGTGGGCTGCACTTAAAGCAGTATGTAGAGAGCCACTATCAATAATATCCATCTGTTCGGAGCGGAGTTGGTAAATTAGCCGCACTACTGCATCTTGAATATTATGCTTGGCGATCGCTTTTATCAATACGGCTTGCGGATCATCAGCTTTTGATACATCAACCTCTATCGTGCGGAAAGTCCGAACTGGCAAGGGACAAAATTCCCACTCAGCGCTACCCCGCTCCAGTTCTATCATCACATAGCCTTTGTCTTCTTTTTCTTCGCTAAAATCTACTCGCTCAATACTCCCTGGATAAATAACTGGGGGTTTGTTGGATTTATTCAAGTTTTGGTGACGGTGGACATGCCCCAAAGCTACATAATCAAAACAAGGTCGTGTCAGCAAAGATAGGGGTAGAGTGAAGCCTTTACCCACAGCCAAAAAGCGTTCTGCTCCTAAGCTAGCATTATCAGCCATTAAGTGAGCTAAAAGCACTGTTGGCACATCAGGGTCAAGACGGCGAATTTCTCCTTCGAGAACAACTTGCAGACGTTCCGTTAATAGTTGGCTGACTTCTGACAAAGCTAAACCTTCAGTCTCTTGGCGAGTCATCAGTGTTGAACGGGTTAGCCAGGGGAGGGTGATTACTTGCACTCCTCCACTACTAGTCTGAATGCGGTGAGTAGTTAATGTATCACCAACAACAAACCCTCGCACTCCCAAGGTGCGGTAAATACATAAACTCGCACCTCCAAGTCCTTGGGAATGCTGGTCATGGTTACCTACTAACAGCACTGTCGGAATATTAGCATCTACTAGACGACGAAACTGGCTAGCAAAAGCTTGTTGTACATAGGGTGGTGGGGTGGCATCCGGAAAAGCATCGCCACCGAATATCACGAGATCTACGTCATCTGCCAACGCTCGGTCAATACATAGAGATAGAGTATTGACAAAATCCTCTAGTCGTGTATTCAATCCTGTGTCCGGATTGATTCGTCCGTGGGAGAAACCGCTTCCCATGTGGATGTCGGAGAGATGGAGGATTTTAATCATATTTGTCATTTATCCTTTGTCATTTGTCCTTTGTCTAATACTAATGACTAATGACTAAGACTAATAAACGGCTTATGTGAATTAGAGGCTGAAAGAACAAAGTTTCGTTCATAAGGCCTCAACAATCTGCCAATCTAAATTCTCGTCTGCTAGAAATTTCAAGAAGCATTCTCAACAATGGGATAAATGACATCATATCGTAAAGCCTCAGCCGCAAATGCTAAAGCTGCTTGAATTGCTTCGCGTGTGAGTCGCGGATGTGATTCTAAAATTTGTTCTGGGGTTTCACCAGCAGCCAACTTTTCTAGAATTAACTCAACGGTGATACGTGTACCAACAATTACAGGTTTTCCCATCATTACTCTTGGATCGGATACAACCATTTGTTTAAGCTGCTTTTGCATTGTATTGGCTCGTTGCTTACTTCTTATATCATGGCATTAACAAAATGGATCGCCTGTATGAAAAGATGAGCGATCGCGATTACAGGTGGAAACACAATCAGTAGAAACTGTTAATTAAGATGCTCAATAACAGTCTGTGATTCGCTAATGCAATCTATAAATATTTTGCTAAACCGATATATGCTCTTTCAAAAAATTGTTGAATTCATCACTATAACTTTCAATAGTCTTATTCAATTCTTCTTTAGCCTGAGTTTGCGATTTCTGAAGATATTCCATAACATCTTCTTCAATCTTTTGCAGAGCTATAACGGAATATGTTCACGTTAGTTGTACGTGAGCATATTTATTTTTGCAAACCTTAGCAGTGATGGCATTATCTAGACCCCATAGATGATGTTTTTTGTCAATGCGTAAGTCCTGGAATACTATACAGCTTATGTGAGATGGGGTAGCAAAAAAGAAGGGGAAACCGCAAAATCAAGGTAACGACACCAAAGCTTGAGGTCTCCCAATGACTATGGTCGACGGTTCGACCCTGTTGAGAATAATTTTTGTGTTAGTAGATGACTGGTATCAGCAAAAAGGCTATCTAACTAAATATGAATTCCACATTCTGTTTTATTACTTCCCCGCCAGCGTCCGGCGCGTTCGTCTTCGCCTTGACCTACTTTAGTTGTAATCGGTTCATCGCCAATACTGGGATAACCTTGGTCGTGTAGGGGATTGTAGATAACTCCATGTTCAGCTACGTAAACCCAGCTATCTTGGCGTGTCCAGGTAGCTATGGGATTCACTTTCAGCCGACCTTGGTTATCCAATTCAAATATGGGCATATTCGCACGGGTTACTGCTTGGTCGCGGCGGCGTCCGGTAATCCAAGCGACGGTGTTGAGTTCGTCTAGACTCCGTAGCAGAGGTTCAATTTTCGTAATGTGATGAAATTGGGCAATATCTTTGTCCCAGAGTTCTTCGCCGTATTTGGCTTCAAAGGCTTCGCGGGTGTCTACATCTGGAGTCTTATATGTTTTTAGATCTAGGTTATATATTTGTTTGGCTTTGGCAACTAATTCTAGGCTTTCACGGAAGTGGTGCAAGGTGTCGAGAAATATCACAGGAACTGGATGCTTGAGTTCACTGTAAAGAATATGGGTAATTATCATGTCATCCACGTTAAAGGCGCTAGTTTGCACCAGTCCGGTTGAGACATTTTCTATAGACCATGCCAGGATTTCTTTTGGAGTGGCAGTTTCAAATTCCTGATTTAATTGCTCTAAGTCAAAAGCGGTCGTTTGGTTTTTAGATGCCGTGAAAGCTGTCATGATAATTTTCTGTTCAAATTGGTTTCTACCTTGATTAATGTCGATTTTACACTATAAAGGCTCATATCCCGCTCGGTAATTAGGTAATTATCTTATTCGGTAATTACTACATGAAAGTCAGTAGGCAAAGCTACTAATCTGAGGTGTCTGTTGAACTCTGGTGCATGTTATTAAAAATACATTTTACACTGTCGTCTCAAAACGGATACAATCAACTCTTCTAATTCAACGTGAGTTCAACGAATCATAATGGTGTCCAGTCCATCTAAATTAGCCGTAAAAAAGACCTCTAAGAGGTTTTTCTAAGCAAAACCGTCCCTTTCCGGCTCCCAGAGGGACAGACTTGAACTAAAGTTCAAGGCAGGGAGAGGTTTATCGAACTCACGTTAATTCAGTCCGTTTTACAAATCTCTTTTCAGCAAATACCTGAGGATTTTATTAAGAAACTTTACACTATTTTAAGTTTTGCTGTATTTCCATAGATATTTATACTCATATTGATATGGTTAATAGAACGTTAAGAATAAAGGATTTTACTTAAGTGAATAATTCAAAAATCCCTAACACATTAAACCAATCAATGATTATGGGCGCTTTGATCATGCTTACTAGCGCTGGGATCATTACGATAATGAACGTTTTCTAGGAGAGAAACTGAGAATTTTAATAAAAAACTTTACATAACCCTGCTCAGTTTTGAGCAGGGTTTTTACATTTTATAATCTCAAAGGATTAGCGCCCGATTAATCTCAGGAAATTTAGCTTGCTTCCAGGTACGCCGAATGAGATTGCGATCGCCTACGCCCACGCCATAGCTCATCGCAGGTATTGTTGAATAAAAGTATGATTGAGTCAGTCCTGCGATCGCACCTGATTTCAGCTAATCTACTAAAGTCCAGGTTATAACGATTTAGTCGCAACATTTGGCAAACTAACTTTCAACCGCTGAAACATTGCTTCTCTTGCTTGCATTGCCAAGTCATCATCCAACGGTTTCAGCGTAATCGCCTGCTGATACTTTAATCGCAATGCCGTTTGAATTAACCAATCAGCGACAAAGGGATTTTTTGGTAATAGGGGGCCGTGGGAATAAGTAGCGATCGCATTCTGATAAAATGCTCCCTCTGTGCCATCTTCACCATTATTACCTAAACCATAGACAACTCGCCCCAAAGCTTCCACTTTCCCTAACTTGGTGCGTCCACCATGATTTTCAAAGCCAACCAGATAGGGTATACTACCTGTCATCTCTTGCAAATCCCGCGCTAAACGTGTAGCTGTAACTTCAATTACCAAGTTCCCAATACAGCGCCGAGTATTTTCACCGGGATGTACGGAGACTAAATCAAGTATCCCTAAGCCTTCTATGCGCTGTCCAAATCCTGGTTCATAATAATGTCCCAATAACTGCGGTGAACCACAGGTAAACACTCCCGGTGTACCATTTTCGATTTTATCGCGCATGGCGTCGGCTTTCGCACCCTGCAAATCACGCATGACTATTTCTTGCTGGCGGTCTTGTGCGCCACCACCAACAATCACATCTACAGTTCTAATATCTGCGGCTGTGGCATTTTGATCCAGGGGTAATACTTTAACATTGTATCCCCGCCACTGAGCGCGACGTTCTATAGTAATTACATTACCGCGATCGCCGTAGGTACTCATCAGCGTCGGATACAGCCAACCGATTGTTAATTCCAGCTGTTGAGAACTCATAACTGATAACTCATAACTTTTTCTTTCTATACTCCCAGAATCCGGTGCATATAATGAATCTATCTTGAATTGCGTGTTTGTTGGCGAAAACGATGTGTCACTAACTACTTAAGCGCCTAAGTAGAAGTCTTAGCTTGATTATTCATGTAATAAGTTTATCTCGTCAAGAAATCTTGATGAAAACTAGAAATCAAGGATTTTATGCTTGACTGTTGCAGCAAAGCTTTTACTTTCACTTAAGTCTATGTTACAGACTTAATTAACGTTAAAAACAAGATATTTTAGTATTTTATGTAACAGTTTTTTATTTAACTTTCACAATACTTTCAAAAGAGTAATTGGCAAATTTGAATAAATATTTCGTTATTAGTTTAAAATTCCCTATTTCGCCGTAATATTGCAGAGTTGTAAGGTTTATTTCATAACCTGATAAATTGCCGTATGGATTGTAAAACTGCTACTTTGGTCTACCAAACTGAAAATCATTTGGAAAAAATCAGCGAGATTTTTCCAGAAGCTTGGAAGTTCTTAGAGGAACAATCTTTTGCTTATGTTCAGGGTAAAGAGGACAAGTTTGATTTGGCAGTAAAAGATTTAGTCGGTGAATCAAATTTCAAATATAGAATGGTTCACCGTGATGACAAAGACCAACTAACAAAAGACCTTGGTGATTTATTGGGAGATATTACATCGCGGTTACTTTTAGAAAAGCATTTTTCTGAACTAGTTGGTCAGCAAGTTTTCTTTAGCACTATTTGTTGTAATAGCCATATTACTGCTGATCATGAAATGAGTTTAGAAGAGGTTTTACCAATACAGCGTGCAGCAGTTAAGTTGCAATAGGTCTGGAAACTGGGTATTAGGAACTAACTAAAAAATAAATCATCCATCTTATTTTGTAGTGGCGTGACAAGCCTAAAGTGATGCAAAAAAATTGTAGGTTGGGTTGACGTAAGGAAACCCAACACCCTTATCGATGCTGGGTTTCGCGTTGCTCAAATGCCAGGTGCTACAACTGCCGGAACCTCCCTTCTCTACGAGAGGCTGCGCCAACGGGTGATGCCTCCGGATGCGTTAGCTGTACACAGTCGCCTGGCTGTCGGGAAACCCTACCAAGAGCGCTGATTCACCGCAACGCACTGGCTCCCCAACCTACACCTAATGCACTATTTTAGCCTTGCCACGCCAGTAGGGTGCGTTAACGAAGTAACGCACCATCTTTCTAATCTGTCACGGCACCTTGTTACATCAATTCTTCTAAAATAAGATGCATCACAGATTATAATGAAAGCTCAAGACTCAACTGTTGATGAGCTTGAAAATCTTTATTATTGTTTTCATCTATATTAAAATTACGTTTAATTTCATAATTGGTGATGAATAACTCTTTACCTTTGGCGGCGCTACTTTGTTTGTAGTTATTCATGCCATACTGCAATTCCCACTCAAAGAGATTAGAGGCTTTAAAATTTTCTCTAATCCTAGGTGAGTCATCGTAAGTTATTAGCCAAGGGTGATGACATTCTGTCACAAATTCAGCAAACCTAAGATGCTCAAAAGATGTGTGCAAATTACCATGTCTACCATACAACTTGGATTTAGTAGCAGCAAAGTAAGGGGGGTCTAAAAATATAAATACATCTTTCCCGTCCGCGTGTAATAGTTCGCTGTAATCTAAATTAGTAATTTTTACATCTGCTGTTAAAATTTTCTCTAATTTCTCCAGGCGGTCTATTGACGAGTGAGTAAAGCGTTTATGAAAAGCTTGCTCAGAAAATCCCCCAGATTCTACAGTTCCGGAGAAAGTAATTCTATTGAGAATAAAAAAGCGTACTGCTCTATCCAAATCAGATAAATTGTTAGTATCTACACTGGTTAATTCTTTAAATAGTAATTTACCATCTGTGTATTTATCTTTAACACGACGGATTTCTTCCACTAGCTGGGGTAGATGAGATTGAGCGTATTTCCAAAATAGAAATAGCTCTCGGTTTAAATCGTTAATCCAAATTTTTAGGTTAGGGAATTTTTGCTTTAAATAGATAAATACAGAACCACCGCCCACAAAAGGTTCTCGAAACTCAGAAAAACTATCTGGTAAATATTCGGCTATTTGGTTAATGGCTTTTGACTTACCACCTGGGTAACGTAGTGGGCTTTTTATCATATTATAATTGTTGTTACAATTAATATTTCTAACTTTAAATAATAAAACCATTATATACTTGAGTTTAATTCTCCAACCTCAGCTATTCGACGAATGACGTTTGGTTCGCCGAGGATAATAACACTACAGTGATTCGTATCCAGCAGGTACATTACTCAAAAGGATTTAAATCATAATCGAACTTGGCTTTACCACGAGTCGCGTAAACAGACTGAAGACACTCTTGGAAGTCATCACCTGACCAAGTTCCTGCGTGTCTGAGGATGGAACGTCCAGAAGCTGGTCGGTACGCTAGTTGAGGGCTATCGGTTGGGTTGTCTTCTGGGAGTCGTTGGGTATCAGAACCTGCTGTTTCTGGCTCAATGTACAGGTGTTGTGTATCTTTTTTTGCTGATTCTTGTTTTGTTTTCAAAAAGCGTAGAAAATCAAGAGTTTCTTCTAGGAGGAAGTCTGGAGAGGATTCAATTTCTTGGAGCAGGATTTCTTTGATAGTCATAAAAATATTGTTTACGTTGTAGGTAAAGCGGGAATGGCTTTACCTGTCTACCTTGTCTCTTCCCAATCCCCAGTTAGAGAATTTTACGACCAGTTAGAACTTCTCGCACTTCTAGCATGGCTGAATAAGTAGGCAGAATGTGTAAAGTCTCATTCTCTGGTGTATGCTCTAATGCAGTAGCGATCGCCTGCTTTAAATCTTCTTCGACAATCAGATTTAAGTTACTCTGAGTCGATTTCTCGCTATAACGCAGACGTAGAGCCATATCATAGACGCGATCGCCACTCACTACTAAAGTCCCCCCGCGTTCTACTAATTTCTCTGTATCAACATCCCAAATCCAGGATACATCAGTGCCATCGGGTGTGCGATCGTTCAATACCAGCAGTGTAGTTTTATCTGTGCTTTCAGTAACCACACGAATTGTTTCATTTGTTCCCACGGGATTTTTTGATAACAAAATTCGCACCCGTTTACCGCTAATTACCAAATCTTCAGCACGACCAAAAGCAGCTTGAAAATTGTTAATACTATCTCTGATTGTTGCTTCATCAACTCCCAACTCTTGAGCAGCAGTAGCAGCAGCCAAAGTATTATATTTGTTATACAAACCTACCAGAATTTGTTGCCATTCGCTGCTTTCCAGAGTCGGTTTACTTTTACTAAAGCCGCAGCTAGGACAGGTAAAATCTCCTAAGTGCGACAAGTAAACGCCTTGATAATCTAGGGAATGTCCACATTTAGGACAATAAATAGAATCAACGGCGTGAGGAATTGCTTCCAGATAGTGTTTTGGTTCATTCAAGCCAAAAAACAACACCCGTTGGGGTAACTGCTGACCGAGATAAGATAAAGTTGGGTCATCAGCATTGGGAATTACCACCGTTTCTGCTGGTAAGGTAGAGATTACCTTTGTCCAACGCTTGCTGATTGTATCTACTTCCCCGTACCTATCAAGTTGATCGCGGAACAAGTTTAAACAGAGAATGATTCGAGGCTGGAGTGGTGTTAATACCTTCGGTACAATATTTTCATCCACTTCCAAAATGGCATAATCAACATCCAAGCTACCAATTAAGTTAGTGTTAGCTAATAATGCTGTCATCAAGCCATTTTCTAGATTTGCACCCGTAGAGTTATGAGCAACGCGGTAGCCTTTGCGTTCTAAAATTGTACATAAAAGCAGCGCTGTGGTAGTTTTGCCATTAGTACCAGCAATCAAAATCACCCCGTTTTTCACTTGCTGACTTAATAATTGCAATAATCGGGGTTCGATACGACGAGCAATTGAGCCTGGTAATACACTAGCAGCACCTAGACGCAGCGATTGCACTAAAAACGTCACGCTTTTTGCCACTGACACCGCTAAACCAAGCCGCAATCTATCTATGAGTTGTATTTTCTTGACCACATCCGTATCCTAGTCTTCTGGCGATTACTAACTGATAGTCTTTAGTTTTAAATTTAATCCTGTGAGTTTAGCGAATCCTGGCTCAAAAAGCCAGTCCTATAGCAATCCCTTCGCCAAATCGAAAAATGCCTCGATTCGTAGGTTGGGTTTCGTGCCTCAACCCAACCTACAAAAAAATGGCGAAGATATTGCTATAGCAATCCGATTTAATTCCTGAATCATTCATAGAGACAGGGAATGGGGAATGGGGAATAGGGAATGGGGAATGGGGAATGGGGAATGGGGAAGAAGTAATAAAGGTGTACTGAGTTTTTTAAGCGCAAGCGCAGGCTACGCCAACACGCATTCAAATAGGAGTCCTATAACTAATTTACTGAAGTTCTGATGGTTGGAAGCCGACCGTCGAACTTCTCTCCAAAGCACCGCTTGCGAGAGATAATTTTAGTAGGCGTTATCTTAAAAAATAGTGCGTGGGCGTAATTATATAACCTATGAGGCAAACTACCTTTATCCTTTCAACAGGACTTGGCGACGACTAGCCCACCAAGCAAATCCAGCGCCAGTCAAAAACATTAGCAGACCATAAATTGCCCCAGGAATGGCCATTGTGGGAGTATTCAGCAGCGTAGGGGTAGAAGCGATCGCGATCGCCAGAGTCCCATTTTGAATTCCTACTTCTACTGTAATTGCCGTAACGCGTTTTTCTCCTAATCGGGTTAAAGTAGCGATCGCAAAACCTAAAGCCATTCCAACCACATTCAAAACCAGAGTTGCCAAACCCACATCTATTACATAAGAAACAAAATTATTCCGTTCTCGCAGCAGCACTCCAGTAATTACCACCGCCAGGAAAAATAAAGACAGCCACTTCACAGGTTTATCTACCTTGTCTGCCAATCCGGGTGCATACCGCTTGGCTATCATCCCAATTGCAATAGGTAGAAGTGTAATCACCGTAATCTGCAAAACAGTACTTAAGAACGGTAACTGTAGCGTTGTTCCTTGTCCCAAAAATGTCTGCATTGACAAATTTATTACCAGAGGAATCGTAAAAACCGTAATGAAACTACTAATAGCTGTTAGCGTCACAGAAAGAGCAACATCACCCCCAGCCAAAAACGTAATCATATTAGAAGTAGCGCCACCTGGGCAGGCTGCTAAAATCATCACACCTACTGCTAATTGTGGTTCAAGGGGAAACACCGACGCAATGCCAAAGCCCACAATCGGCAACATGATCAACTGGGCCACCAAGCCAATCACCACCGCTTTTGGATAGATTACAACTCGCTTGAAATCCTCTAGAGTCAAGGTTAACCCCATGCCCAACATGATAATAAATAGAGCTAGGGGCAGAAAAACAGACGTCAGAAAATTTGTTTCCATCCTTAACCCGTGTTCGTAACAATAAAATTCCCTTTGGATTGTACCGTGTTCTCGTTCAAATTCTAGTTATTGCTTGAGACAACCTAGTACCGCAAGGCGGAAGTCAAAAGTCAAAAGTCAAAAGTCAAAAGAAATACAGCGTAAACCTTTCGTTGATTTAAAATGGGTTGTTTATTTCCGCCGCGCTGTACTAGCATTCAAACTAAAGCAAAGCAGGTAGGATTCACTGTTAAAATACGAGCAATCTGATTAAACCAGACCACAGCTGAGAATTACTCAAATGATGCTTGAACTATCATTCTGGGTAAAGTATGGAATCAAATTCAGTAAAATTAAAAACTTGTATTTACAGCAGTTTTCTTTTGCATGAAGTACAAAACTACAGGTTTTGAGGCAGAAGTTAGAAACTCTTGACATCTGATTTTGAGTCCTGATTGTTGTGCCTCACTTAAAAAGCAAACTGCTGTATATCCAGCCCAGTTTGCCGAATTCAGCACCAACTTACAACAAATAGTAGCTTGCAAGGTTCTCTTTGATGAATAGCATAAAGTTTCTTTTTTTACATAATAAAATTGCTGACTGGCGACGGTTGGTGTCTAAATGCCTGCTGCTGCTCACTTACATATTCATTATAGGTATACAACCTGCGTATGCTGGTATCAATAATGATTTATATGACGGCAACATTTTTGTGGTTTATGCTGGCAATGGCTCACTAGTCCCTCCTAGAGGGACGTTGGCACAAGCTTTAGCAGAACATAAACCCACAGTATTAGCATTCTATGTAGATGACAGCAGCGATTGCAAAAAATATGCTATTTCCATTTCGCGGATACAGGAATTCTATGGTCGATCAGCAGAGATCATCCCAATTAATGTAGATACTATCCCATTTAAACAAACTTATGACTCTACAGAACCAGAATATTACTATTCAGGGGGTGTTCCTCAAATCGTAGTGTTTGATAAGTCAGGTCAAGTAGTTTTGAATAAGAAGGGTCAAGTAGCTTATGAGGAAATAGACGATAGCTTGCGCCAAGCGTTTGATTTATTACCTCGCACCAAAACAGCGCAGTTAAAGCGGCGTGCTTTCAACGAGTTTAGTAGTGAGTTAGCTAAATGACTTTTGGGGTAGACCAAATTGGTCTGCCCTAATTTTTCGTGCTATCTGCTACTGCATTTCCCATTCTGCTAAGAGATAATATTTAAATATCTGCCTGAAATATCTACCATCTGACAACAAGTTAGGAGTTAATCCCTAGTTCATAGTCGATAGCAAATGACTAATGACTAATGACTAATTACTAATGACTAATAGAGTGTGTTTTGATGTCAAAGCTTTACACTACCGAGGAGCTAATCCAAATTTTGGCAGCCGAACGCCAAGCTTGCCTTAAAGGAAAACGCCTGAAATTAGAAGTCCCAGTTTCTGGCAATCCTGTAATTGACCAGTTTATCAGAACTGATGGGCTGCAACAATTCACTGCCTATCAAGATTTCAAAGCTGCCATTCACGAATATCAAAGGGAACATCAAGTTTCAGGTATTGTCTGGAAAGAGGTGAAAGTCAAAGGTAAAAGCTTGCACTATCCCGAAGTTGACACTGAGTTAATTGCTCTAAATAGTGATTTAGAAACATTAAAATCTGCGAAAAATTCTGTCTTGGAATTTTGGTATGAAATCACTGAGGGGATGGACTTATACTTGAGTTTTAATAATAGCAAACAATATCGACAAATTATAACACTTGATGTAGAGAGAATTGCTCAAAGAACAGAATGGGCAAGTTTGTGGAAATGGGAGAATTCTAGCTTTTTGGAAATGATTTTACAGCTAGGATGGGGCAAACCAGAAGAAGCTTATTATAAACGTGGAAGACCGCGATCGGGTAGTGAATATGTTCATGCGGTAAATCCGGGAAATCGCCCTATTGGTTGATTGATATATAGGGTAGCAATGTTAAAGCAACTCGACAAAATAACGGAATATTTTGTCATTAAATTGTGTTTACTTTCATCTTTTAATAAGGCACTCTATCTGTAACAGAAATTTCAACTGTACAGATAAGCAGTAGCATGAATCCCCAGTGAACTATTCTCGGTCAGCGGCTTTACTTTGAATTAAATAAGCTTCGATTCTTAGCAGTTCCCGATCAACAATGTCAAATCTCCGTTCCATCTCGTCAAAGCCGTGAGCAAGTCCATCGGATATTTGCTTCTGATTATTCTGTAAGTGTCCAAAGTCGCGCTGAGCAGCATATTTTTTCTTTTCAGCATTGCCGTAAAGGATAATGGCCCAGGTGATATTGCCGCCTAAGGCGAGGATAAAGCCAGCGATCGCCAATAGAGTATTTAAGTCTTTCATTTACAGCAAGGCTTCTAATTTAAAATCCCACTGGGCAAAGTTTTGATTAGGCGTGATTGGCAAATACCTTGATGCCCTGATAATTGCAGGAGTTCTGATAACATATCCCTGCTGCTGCAAGTCTTGAGGGACAGCAAGCTCGTAAATTGTTGGGATATCGCTGACTTTAATATAGTAGTTGCGAGAAACGCTGCCGTCTGGATAATGAAATCGCAGATAGGCAGCACTTCTAAATTTCCACTTTTCCCAATCGTCTGAATTCAAAATAGTGGTAGTAACGCGAAAAGTGTCAGCTATGGTGTCGTTGGGAAACAACTGCCATTGATTACCAACAGTTAATTCCCCGATTAAATCCCAACTAGCCACGAGAAGTTACGCGACGGGCAAAGCCCACAGATTTAATTACGCCGGCAGTACCACCAGGAATGGAAATAGTATTATCAATCAGCCCATCTAAAGCTGTAGATAGCTTATCTTTAGCAACTAATATTCCAATTTTGGTGCGCTTGTTAGTACTGGCATTCAATACAATTGCTGATACCCTGCGAATAATACCCTTTAGCAATAATTCCTTAACTGCATAATCAGGTAAATCTTCATCAGCCGGATCTGCTTCAGCGATTCCTACTTCTGTGGCGTTTGCACCCACATATAAACCATCTGTACCTTTGAAACAATATTTAGCAGTGCCAATTGTGGCAGTCAATTTCGTAAGCTTTGGCATTTTTATAAATCCTGAGTTTTTGCGATTAACTTTTTAAGTGATGCGGGCAGAATTGATGATTAACCTAAAGTAATGTGAGTTGGGTAGTAAGCAGTTTTGATTAATTTGGTGCGGTAAGATTTTCCAGTCAGGGTTGCGCGTGCCTGCGGTGCTTTTTCTGATGAAACAATCAAAGTGGCAGTCTTGCGTTTTGTTCCGTCAAGGTAGCTGACTTTTATCTTACGAAGCAAACCTTCAGCGATGGCGCGGCCAACTGTTGTACCAGGAACACCAGCGGGAGGATCTCCAGTTAACTTGGTGACTCCCAAACTAGCACCCAAACCATCGTAGACATCTGGCAGAACCAAGAGAACCGCATTAGTTCCAGCGCCAACTACATGAGGTGCATTTTCAACACCCCGAACCCGTGAAGCCATAATGAATACTCAGTAATGTGTGTAAGCCATTTATAGCAATGCTTACAGCCGTTCTAGATTTAAGGAAATTTTAAAAGTTTCCTTAGATCATGGAGTTGTTTTGGAATTTTGGGTTACACACTGACCAAACCGCCGTAACGGTAAGTCGTGTCAACTAAAAAAACAGGTTGTGGCTTGCCAGGTATCTCCATGTAGGCGTAACGAAACCGGACATTGGCTATGCGGCGAAATTGTTTCTTTTGGGCAGTCTTTCCATAAACAATATGTGTGCCGGGGAGTTCTGTATTTGAACGTTTAGGCTGAGAAGTTGCCAATCTATCTGAGTCGTAAGTTGTATTAGTTAATTGCAGTAATTTTTGGATAATATCAACAGCATCACTTTCTGAATTACCGTAAATCCTAAGTCGATAGCCGCGCTCTTTATGAAAGTAAACATATTGATTTTTACCTTTAGTTAAAACTATTCCAAGTCTGGCACTAACAAATAAATTTTTGATTTCTGTTGCTAATGTCCGCGCTTTTGATTCGTTGATAGTTGCTTGCGTTTCGTTAACTAATCTAAAAGTATATTCAGCATCTAACCTTGGCTTTCCCTTTGGAACAGAAGCAGAATCTTGAGAGAAATACAAACACACTTTTGGATGTCCCGTAACGGGAGGTTCAACGCTGTCATTGCTTCCGTAAAAGATAGATAAACCTGACCTACCATAGCCAATGGTGTCATAAAAAAACGCGTGTCTCATCATCGACATAGTAGCTGTATCAGTGTCTTGCATCGTACAAGCTATTCTAAGTTGCGCTCTAGTGCTATTAAGGTCTGGTTCCCAATTTTCATCTCCTACATCGCTAAAGTAGTCTCGCACAATACGGTTATGGTTTCGCCGCATCATATCCTGTAGGTGTTCAAAACCATCAAAATTATCTGGTAACGGCATAACTTTAATATTTACTGATTATTATTAAACAAATCATCAACATCAAAATTGATTGCGGCACTTACTGATTTAGCTGCTGCTATATCAGCCTTTATTTTGTCGGGTTCCGGAGATTCTTTACCTTTGTTTTCAGGTTTATCGTCTTCTTTAATTGCTTTTACAAATTCGGTGTTTGCGTTTGTTAGCTCTGTAACTGCGTTGATTACGTCTAGCGGCGCTTGCGTAACCATTTGAATGGTTGATGCACCATTTTGCAGGCTTTCTAAAGTTTGAGTAACACGATTAAATTTTGGCTGTGGATTCATCCAGCCATAGGCACTTTCTAATACCTCACCAGCCTTGCGAAGCGCATTTCCGATTTTGGCAACTTTACCAGCCGTCATCTCCAAACCAGTGAGTATGGCGCTAGCTAATCCTTGAAAAGCATTTAATATATTAGTAGTCGCCTGATAGATCCGGTTAGCTCTAGCCCAAGCTGCTGTTAGTTCAGTATAATTATCAGCTCCGATTGCACCTTTAATTAAATTCTCAACACTACTGGATATTACGCTACCCAAATCAAATGATGATCCATCTTCTTTCTTTAAACCAACTAAGGTAAGTAGATTGTTAATCGCTCCTAGCAATGTCTGCTCGATGTCATTGCTTAACATCAAGCCATTATGTATTGTGGTTGCGAGAATGAAAATATTCAATACTCTATCTAAGTGCAACCAGTCGGCAAGCCGTGATAATTTGCCTCCAATCCCTCCTGGAACTTGAGCGCCTAATCTTTCAAGTATTGTATTTAGCAGCCCGATTTGAGCGGTGTTTTCTGCTGCATTCAAAGCACCAAGAATATCGCCCGTTCTGTTATTAGTGTTGTTATTAACCTGGTTAGCAGAATTATCTAAAGCATCTCTTAAGCATCCACCTGGCTGAGCAATTTCGCATACAGCGCCTTGAGTAGTTTCTCTGTTGGCGGCTTGGACATCTGGTGATCTAGCAATATCTGCGGGTATTTTATTGACTAGCGCGGTGATTGCGGCGATCGCCGTTCCCAGTTTCGTTACCTCATCATTGAGGTCTTTTATTTTTTGGCTATCCTTCTCTTTCTCCGTCTGTTCTGTGGTCTTAGGAATGGGTTGTGATTGTGATTTTGGAAAAGGTGTTAACCCGTCACCAATGGGTATTGCTTTTACGGGTTCAGATACCGGAGTTGGAGTCCGTCCAAGGTCAGTGTAAAAACTACTTGTACCAGACCCTATAGCTCTTGGCACCGCATAGTCTTCAGGTTCTGCAAAAGGTCTAGGGTCTGGGATTCTACCGTAGTCTGGCAACATTCCACCGCCATTAGAAGGCATTTGCGATGGATTTGGCAGATAAGAGGGTGCCAATCCCGCGTGACCAGGGAAGAACGGCGCTCCATTTGGTCTGTTGTTGGCTGGCATCGAGGGAGCGATTTCTCGCGTCTTGCCTTTATTTTGACCCGCCGATGGTGTGCCCGATGGAACAGTATTATCGTTGCCTAGTGGGGATGGACTGTATTGAGTAGGTATATTATCCGTTGGTGGTGTTGGGCTGGACGGGCTAATAAATTCCTTTGTCCCGTTTGTATTTACAACAGATACGTTCCTGAGATTTCTCGCAGTCCAAGTGGGATAAAATCCGAAAGTATAGCGATTCCGTGAGTTTGGTAAGCCGGGTGGATTATCGACTACCACTAGTCCTACCCCTCCCGTTTCTGGCGCTGGATTTTCTAAGGCTATGGAGGTGATAGGACCCCACATGCCATTAAAACCAGAAGTTTGGGTACTGCTAAAATTGCCGTTTTGGAACAAATCAAAAGTAAAGCTAACGTTATATCTTGCTCCTGCAACCTGTCCTCCGATATAAGGGGAATAGCTTGGTGCAATCGACTCTTGCCTGCTTGCATTTGACGGCAAACCGTTACCAAAAAGGAAATCGCTTACCTTGCTTCCTATAAATCCACCAACGACATTGCCTACCGCGCCTCCAATTGGACCACCAAAAGCCGTGCCAATTAATCCACCTGCGAAACTTGTTCCCCCAACGATTAAAGCACTGCCAGCGGCTTGTGCTACGGATTGTCCCTGGACTACTCGTGATGCAAAATCAGCGGCGACAAATACACCAGGAACAGCAAGCCTGCCTGCTGCTTGAGGCAATGAGCGGGGTATCGATTGTGCAGCCGCTCCGAGTGTACCCGCTGCTCCGGCGGCTACTGACGGGATTGCTTCCATTAAAGCAGCAGGCCTTGGCGTTGCTGTGGGTTCGACTAAGGCCGATGCCCTTGCGGCAGTGTTGTTTATTGTTGGAGGTGGATTACCTGCCGAAGGTGCATATTGTCTTTCTGATGCTGGCCTTTGTGGTTGAGATAAAGGTGATTCTCTCTGTGGTGTAGCTACTTCCGGCGAAGTTGGTTGCCCCTTGATGCTATTTCTTAGAGCCTCACGCTGTGCCTGCTCTCGTTGCATTTGTAAGGCTCTTTCAGCAGTTTGATCTGCATACTCCTGTTTTCTTTGAAGCGCAGAGTCGATTTCCTTCTGGCGTCTTGCAACGTATTCTCCAGTGGATTCTTTATACTGGTACTCTGGATTTGTTCGGTCAATAACTAGCTGTCTATTCAGTGCAGCAAAGTCAATGGGTTCTCCAAGAGGAACAGCATTAGGCACTTGGGCAGAAAGAGACCTAGACATTATGTTGTTGCTGTTATCAAGACTGCTAAATTGTCTGGGGTTTTCGTCACTCACATTACTACGACCTAGTTAGCGCTGAAATTGGCGGGAATTGCAGTCGAGCTTAGTTCTTGTGCAAATGTCCAAGGCTTGCCAGTGGCGCTTAAATAATTACTATCAATTGCAAGTGATACGCGGAAAATCCCACGAGTCTTACTATCAGCAGCCACCCAAAACATTCCAGCTTGCGCGGCGCGTTCGGTATAGCCAACACCTTCAATCACAGTTAGTGCAGGATTAATCGCAAATAGTGCTTGTGCGCTCCACATGTGAAGTTTTTCAAGTGTGTTGATTTGGCTAGGAATTTGGGTAGTAAGATTCAGTGCGCTCATAAGGCTGAAGGGATTTATAAATAGTTACTCTCCCGTTTTATTCGCCAATTAAAAATAAGTAAATGTACCAGTTTTATGTAAAAGCAGAACAATCACTGAGGACGTGAAACTGTTGATACGTTTAGAGTTGAGCCAGTTTTTACTAATAACTAAAATTAAAAATGTTCCGATTTTACCACTGCAATTGGTTAAACCGGAATATTAAAACTTGAAAGAGAATGAAAAACAACCGCAATGGGAAGGCGGCTATTTTATCTGACATGGACTATTCTAAAATCCGCAAGCAGATAAAAAGCCAAAAGTATAAAGTGCTTTTAGACTTGGCTTGGTATACCGGGGAGCGCTGGGGGGCATTGGTTCAGCTGCAAACTGAGAATGTCTACCAGGGCAATGGTTCACCGCATGATTGTATTACTTTCCGCGCACGCACTCGCAAGGCCGCACCGGATGGTACACGCCAAACTCGCCAAGTCCCGGTACATCCAGTTTTACTGGAATCATTACGGGCATACAAACCCGATTCTTTATGGCTGTTTCCGTGCCGTGAGGGGGACGAGCCAATTACTGTACGGTGGGCCGATAAGATTTTACGTGCAGCTGTGGAACGAGCTGGTTTAGATGCTTTGGGTATCAGCACCCATAGCACCCGCCGGAGCTTTATCACTAAACTCCATCGCAAGGGAATAGACCTTTACACGATTCAATCGATTACTGGACATCGTGACCTGAAGGCACTTGGGCACTATGTGGAAATTGACTCGGACAGAATTAAGGGGGCGATCGCAACCCTATGAACACCCAGCTTCTTTTTCTCCAAATCGAAATCTTCTTCGGGCGCTTGCAAGCTGGCGACTATGACCACCCACTTGACTTGGCCAAAGGACTGCAAAACTTGACCGACATGGCTTGGAATGAGGTAGACGAGCTTTACCAACCATCTGTCCGAATTGACCCGTGACGAATAAACTGGAGCAGTAAGAACTTTAATCTTTGACACGCGATTGCCTGCGGCACAGGCGTTGCCAATCGCCTATCAACCAGTGGCGATCGCATTTTTAATTAAGACAGCTGAATTCAAATTACCCGGTCAATTTTTTAATTGGGCTGTCTAATCGCAATTCCCTATTTCCCATTGCCCATTGCCTTGTAACACCCAATAAAGCCTGATAAAGTGCTTAAAAGCAAAAATACGAGATTAATATGGCGGGCAAAGGTGGACGAACTGGAACGACCTGGGAACCAGGATGGCACTGTGGCAAAACAACCCCAATCCGCGTACCAATTGCGCTGAAAGATGACATTTTGGCTTACGCTAGAGCGGTTGATTCCAAACTGATAAGCAACAGTCAACCTATCCCCTTGCCAGGGGATTTTTTGCAAGCATTCACTATACGGGTGATTGACCGCTACATTGCTTGGCGATGCCAAAACTATCGCTCAACTCAAAATTCTTACCAGCCGGACACTAGCGCCCGTACTTGGGATGAGATGAGGAAATTTCGGCAGATGGTTGAAACGTCTTTCGACAAGCTTGACAAAACCACCGCTGAATAGTAGTACCGTCAGCTAGGTTGTTGTGACCATTTTTATAAACTTGGCACTCGTTACAGTGTGGGCACTTTGGACGAGTTTGATCCTCTGAGTAGCTGCTTAATTTCTTGGGGAGTTTGTCCATCTGCGATCGCCTCCTCTACTGCCTGTTTTTTCCGGATTGCTAATTGACTTCGCACATTCCCGCCACCGATGTGGCAGTGCTGGATCTTCCTACCATGCATCCAGCAGTAACGGTAGTATTTATGTTTCTTCCCGCAGCGCTGTACCCAGTACTCTTCTAGCCAATGGGTGTGTTCGGGAGCAGATGCAATATCATATTTTACCTGCTCCCGAACATAATCAGTTAGGTTTGAGGCTCCCTTAGTGTCGCTCTTTACTTGCTCCCGAACACAGTATGTTTGTTCGGGAGCAGGTTCTAACTCATCCCAAAACGGATCATAAACGGGATTGGGGACTGGGGAATAGGTGAAAGCTTCCAGGTCAAACAGTGTGGTTTGTTTTTCCGTCATAATGTTCCTTGTTTTAATGCAAAAAACTTCTATGCCGTTACAGCGGCATTTTTTTTGAATCAATTACTTCTAGTAATCCCTTGGCAGGTTGGTAGGGAACCAAGAAGCTAAAGAGATAAGAAACTCAGATAACCCAAAAGTCTTGTCCTGCCAGTAATAATTTCGTAGGCAATCAACTAACCAGGCAGGAGCATCCCGAACTTTTTGATGTCCACCACGTTTGACAAAGTGTTTTAGAGCAAATCGAACTTCCTCGATGTCGTATTCAAACAGCTGGCGAGTTGATGGTTTTTTCGGGTCAAAGTATATTTGGTACTCAGCACAAGCAGTAAGTATGTCGTGTTGCCTTTCTAACTCCTCGAATTCGGCTGTGGTTGGAGTAGATGAATTGCTGCTGCTGTTATATCCCTGTTCGACTGGAGTATGGTTTGAGTCGTCTGAATTGTAAGTTATATGATTGTTTTGTAAGTTTTTTTCTTGGCGTTTTATCGGTGGATTTAACCACGCTAAAAGTCTTACAAGTAACTTAGATATTTTCCAGGAGTAGCGTTTAATTACTTGTAAAACACGGCATGATACCAGTATTTCAAACATCTGTTTGAGGTAGTTGTGAGCATATTCTTTGCCCCTCACCTTTGCTACCCAAGTGTTGAATTCTGATAGGTCTGGCTCGATTTCTGTACTTATTTCCCCTTGCCTCATTAGCCACTGCCAGAGAATTTTAGCGGCAGGGGGGATATGATGTTGATAACAGAATGCTTCGTGTTCTTCCGCCCACGGAAGATTGATTTTATGTGAACTTTGTGGCATGATTACTATTAGTTTGAATTGAATCAGAGAGCCACCTTTGACCGCTAAATCTTTTGGTGGCTTTTTGGTTTTTTAACGGCGATCGCGCTCTAAATCACGAATTACTTTTTCCAAGTACCAGTTATCCGGCTTGCCGGGCTGTGAGCGGCGTTGTTGTAACAACAGGCGTTTGGCGGCAGGGACATCACCTTGCATCATGGACAGAAGTTGGGATTGTAGTTCGCGGTTTTTGGGGTCGTTGCGGTATGAATGGGAGACTCTGCCCTGTGGTCGGTCGGTGAACTTGGAGATGAAGGCTTGCCACTCGCAATGAACATACTGAAACACTCGTATTAAGGCGACTATGCAGTAATAGATAATCAAAAGATTGATTAGAAGACGGATTAGAATTTCCATAGATTGAGTTGGTAGAGCTTCTCAATCCACGATGCGGGGAATTTCTGATAGAAACATCGGGAAATCCCGCATTTGTGAACTTCACAGCCGCTTCATGAATAAAGCCGTCCTTGCCAAAAGGCCGGACGGCTTTATTCAGGATTTTCTTCTACTGTGTGTTCAGTAGAAACTAAATCGTATATTTCTTGCTTCAGTTCTTGAACTGCTTTCTTGAAGACTTCCTTCTGCTTTTTAGTCTCAAGCAAGCGAATTTCTAAGTGCTGTTGCTGATCGTCAACGTAATGAAGATAAGCGTTCTCGATAAATTCGAGACGCTCTAGGACTTTGCCAGCAGTAGTTTCTCCTTGTTCTCCTGACCTAGTGGTATCTCCCCTCTGCCTATCTTCGCTACCAGCTCTGATCTGCTCAATCCCATTGACTTGGCTTTGGACAGAAACAAGTCCCAATCTTTCTCGCTGAGGTTCAGAGACACATTTTTTGCGTCTTCTGCTAACTTCCGTGGTCTCGCCATTTTTTTGTATTTTCACAACGGTAAGCCTATTTTACATACCTCAAATTGAATTTCATACCGGAAACCATTGACTATTAGTTTTCGGTATGTTTAATATATCATTAGTTTCCGGTATGAAAAACTTTTTCATGCAACCCTGCTCCCCAACGCCTAGACCTTGCGTTGCATCAATGGAGCCATAACCCGCGCCTCGTCCTTGCGCGGAACCACCCTAAAAAAGTCAATAGTCAGTTGTCAGTTATTAATAACTCCTGACTCTTAACTCCTGACTGCTGAATCAGACAATCACACGACGCTTACACTTCATCAGTGCGTCACAAATCCTGCTGTTCGTACTGGAGGCTATGCCTATGACATAAAACCCGCTCACTCCCTCTGATTTATAGGAAATACACCAGCGTCGGTTGGTGTAACTCTGCGCTGGTGTTTTTTTAATAACTTGGAAATTTGAATATGCAATTTTACCGCACAAACCTGAGTCCGTGGGCAGTTTTCCGCTGCCTAACTCCAGCCAGTAATATCTGCGTCGCTCGATTTCGCCGCCGCAATGATGCAGATGAATATCTCAAGATTCTCCGCCAGCTCACCCCTGCCGGAAAATTTCAGGTCATCTTCGATCAACAGGAAATTACCCACTGATGAATAACAACACAATCATTGATTCACTTAGCCGAGAAGATTTGCTGTCTTTGAGTGACCTGCTGGTCAGGACTTTGATGAGTCGGAATGAAAGCCTTTCAGATATAGCCGACTGGGAGCTGTTCGTCGAGTTGGACTCAGATGTTATCAACTATTGCGACAATCTCAACAATTACCAACAGCTAAGGTTCCTCCAGGAGATTATCAATACGCTCGTCAAAGAAGAAGACCAAGTTCACGCCATTGGCAACCAGCTGAAGTTGCCTATTTTAGGGTAGAAGTTGAAAGCGATCGCGGTAAGAGGACGCGCGATCGCTTCTGAAAAACCGATTCAACCAAGTAAAAAATAGCACATTTCAAAGCATGAGTGATGAAGGAATAGAAGAATATACAACTGGCGAGACTCCAGGCAATATTAACGAGGCAAGGCCAAAAAGCGAAGTCGAAATTCCGCCGTGGTTGGATGTCGAACATCCTAAGTTCCCACGACATTTTATCTTGTCAATTTTGGACAAGGATGGAGAAGTTATCTACTGGTTTGAAAGACTACCTCAGCATTTGAGAGGTAAAACATAGCAAAAATTTGGAAGTGCGATCGCGCCAAAAGAGGAGACGCGATCGCTTTAGGATTCCAACACTCAAAACCTGGACAAGTAAAAAATATCACAAAGCCATGCAAATCAAAACAATCTCGTGTGAACGGGTAATTAACTTAGGAAATTACGAAAGCAGGCGATTACAGCTAGGGGCTGAAATTTCCCCCGATGAAGATGTAGAGGCTGCAATCTTATCTCTGGTGGAACTAGTAGAACGAAAATCTAAAGAAAAATTTGAGCTAATCTTTGATGCCAAAGACCTCAGAAAGGAAGTTAGAGAACTTAGCCTTGAAGTGGAACGGCTCAAAGCTGAGAAAGACAAATTGACTGGGGTTGAACCAGACCCGGACGAAATCCCTTTTGAAGCTGGGGAAGCGTCCCAATCGGGTGACGCTTCCCTTGGTAATTTTTAACTGAAGTTTTGAGGAACGCACATGATTGATCAAGAGAATACAGTCACCCAAATCAAAGTAGTCGAAGTTCACAATGTGGGAGCTATTTATGCCTTAAACGAAGATGGTTCTGTGTCTAAAAGGGCAATTTTACAGTTTTCACGCCCGCAAGACTGGGGAAATCAACAGCGGTGGCATTATGAATTTTTCCGGCTTGAATGGATTCATCGAGGTACGAAATACATCAATAATTTCCATGCCTGGACTGATTTAAAAGACCCGCCAAACGGGTATCCTCCGCTATTTGGTGAGGCTATTGCGATGATTTTGATGCCCGGAACACCACCCCAATTATGCGGGCGGGAATATTTGCATGGTGATGATTTTTGGCACAAGTCCTGGGGAGAAATGCCGGACTACTATTATCCAGAGGAGGAAGAGGATGACGATGACTGGTACGAAGATGAATAGGTTTTAAAAATAAATACTTCAACAAATCAGAAAATTAAGTAAACAGTAATGACTGACACTCCAAACATTCCCGAACCAGATCCAGCTTGGGACTATTACATTGAATGGCACAAATTAGCCCAAGCCAAAGCAAAACTAGAGAACTTGATGGCTTATCTTGCTGAACAAGAAGATGCCACAGAAGAGACAGATGAAATTAGCAGGAACGACTTACAAAAAATTCTCGACCTACTAGACACTATATAACCGCCTGATGAGGCTACCTGACACAGTAGCCGAAACGGTGGCATCACTGCCACCGTCGCGGATTGTGTCCAAAGCAATCAGCAAGTTAATTAGAGAAAGTGCGGCGTTTAGCATGAATTGCGCCCCTAAACTGTGGCGTTCGTACTTTCATGCGCGACACTTCTCTAATTAACTCCCCAAATGCGTTTACTCCTGAATCGCGCCCCTCAAGTGTGGGGCGTTAGGGTGATTCGTGCGCTATTAAGTTTGGGTAAATCAAAGGATGCCAGTCCTTGAAAACCACCATTTTATTTCGCAGAACCATGACAATAGAATTAAAAATTTTGGGAATTGATGTTAGTAAATCAAGTGTAACAACTCACATTTTAACACAATACCCAATTGGCGGATTACAGGCATACTGGAGTAAAACAAGAAATAAAGCATCTACTTTATATCCGGCTTTTTACTCCAATCCCGATGCTAAGAAGAAACAAAAGTCAGCTTTTGACTTTGCAGATTACCTAGCCCAAATCAAGCCAGATTACGCAATCCTAGAACCAACCGGAAACCACTATTCAAGACTGTGGGCGTCCATCCTCAATAAACTAGAAATCAGAATTTTGTGGGTCGGTCACGTCGAATTGCGGCGTTATCGGGGAGGAAAAAACCTACCAAATAAAAGTGACCCGGCTGATGCTTTAGCAATGGCCGCTTACGGGCATGATCCAGATCACCGACTGGAGACTGGGGAATTAAATCTGAGGTATTTTCTCATGCATCGCCCAGAACCCATTGATGAACTCCGCGACCTCTGCCAACAGCTAGAACATCTAAACCGAGTCCAATCCCCGATTGTGAATTATGCCAAACAGCTTCTAGCTTGGCAATTCCCAGAAGTCGCTCACACAAAGAGCGCATCTAGCAAGCCAGGATTACTACCACCACTTTGGGCATGGTTAGCGAAAAGGCTCGAAATTTCAAGAGCCGGGAAAACCCGAATCGAAAATCGCTATAAAATATCCATCGCCAAAGACTACGGAATTGAAATAGACCCAATCTTGGAACTACACGCCGAATGGATGTGTGATATCTCGCTCTATGAGCAGCGCTTGGAAGCAAGAATCAGTGAAATGTTGTCTGAGCTTGCATTCAAGCCTTACATGAACGTATTTGATAAGTTCGGTTTTGGTCTACGAGTGCGATCGCGGCTGCTCACTAGAATTTATCCGTTTGAGTCGTTCCTGGGTGTAAATGGTAAACCCGTAATTGAGTACGAAGTTAGGGAAGTCAAGAGAACGGAGCGCGATGCCTACGGCGGCAAGCTACGCAAAAATGGAGAAACGACAATCCGACGTTTAGCTGGGGATACGAAACGGATTAAACGCAACCGCAGCCGCGACACCTTCAAGATGAGATTAGGCATGGGTACTGTTCTAGAACAGTCAGGAGATGGACTTGTTGAGAAAGCCAGTGGTTCATCCCTATGCCGAATTAGCCTGTGGCAGTACGTTTTAACCGGCGTGGAAACCGGAAGGCTACCACAGAACGAATTGACCAAGCAATTGATTGACTACCGCGACTCACTCAAAGCTAACGTAACTGAACAGGGTGAGAAGCTGCTAGGTGGCAAGCACATCCAGGGTAAGCTGATGAGTAAGGTGGTAAACCTTCTCTTTGCTGAATTATGTCAAGAACTCTGAAAGTTTCGATTACCCTGAAAGTACGCGAAGTTATCAAGCGACTAGAAGCAGATGGTTGGTATCTTGCTAGAACTAAAGGTAGTCATAGGCAGTTCAAACATCCTGATAAACCTGGTACTGTAACAGTGTCAGGCAAACAAAATGTGGATGTGCCAATTGGTACGCTGAAAAATATTTGGAGACAGGCTCAATTGGAGGAAGATTGATGCGTTATACAGTTGTGATTGAAAAGGGAGAAACTAGCTACGGTGCTTATGTTCCTGATTTACCAGGTTGTGTGGCTGTAGGTGAAACCATAGAAGAAGTAAAGACGCTAATTGCAGAAGCTATTGAATTTCATATAGAAGGGATGCTTGAAGATGGTTTGGCTATTCCCAAACCTACAAGCATCGCTCACGAGGTTGAAGTTTTAACATAAAGTGCCTGGCGCTTGTTATTCTTGCTAAAGCGATCACATATCCTAACTACACGTTGCCATAAAAGGGGTACGGAATTCCCTGAGAGATAAATCATTGTCTTAAGTTGTCAAAATTTTGATTTCCGACCCCAATTAATAACGAATTTTAACTTAGTGCCATTCCCCTCAAAACCCTATCTCGGTTGAACGTCACCCACAACTTGCGCTCCTGATTCTCCTAAAACTCTCGAATAGAACATACCTGCTAATATTGCACCTAAAATTGGAGCTACCCAAAACATCCATAGTTGTCCAAACAGTTCTACACCCGCAAAAAGAGCAGGGCCAGTACTACGAGCAGGATTAACTGATGTATTAGTTATCGGAATGCTGATTAAATGAATGAGTGTCAGTGCTAAACCAATAGCAATAGGTGCAAAACCTTTAGGAGCACGGCCATCAGTTGCACCTAAGATCACAATTAAAAAAATGAAAGTCAGTACAACCTCTGTGATGAAACAGGCAACAAATGAATAACCTCCGGGAGAATGCGCTCCAAAGCCATTTGTTGCTAGTGGGTTGGAACCAGAAAGTACAAATCCTGATTTACCAGTAGCAATTAAATAAACTAAGGCTGCGGCTACTATTGCTCCCAATACCTGAGAAATGATATATGGAAGCAAATCAGAGCTAGGAAAACGGTTTCCTGACCAAAGTCCAAATGATACAGCCGGGTTAAGATGACAACCTGAAATGTGAGCAATTGCATAGGCCATAGTCAGTACTGTTAGACCAAATGCCAAAGCAACACCTACAAAACCAATTCCCAGTTCATTAGCCTTTGCATCAGGAAAAGCTGCTGCAAAAACAGCACTACCGCACCCACCAAATACTAGTACAAATGTCCCAATGAATTCTGCAATGCATCGCGTAGAAAGTGGCATCGTCATCATATTGAGATTCTTCCTTAAATTGTTTTAAGTCAAGTAAGCGATCGCCTCCCTCCTCTGTAGCCGCCAACCATTACTTTCTATCAACACTTCATTAATTGAGAAGCATTGCTAGGTAAACAACCTATTTCAACCTATTAAAGAAACCCTCAAAAATGAGTTGGAGACTAAAGGTAGTGGATTCTCTGCTTTATATTCATTTGATGCTAGCTACGCGAAACAGGTAAAACTTCACTCGTAAGTTAGATGAAGTTTGTATTATTGTCTGAATGGTTAAAAAACTAATCCCAAAGTCGTACTTTCCGTATCCTTTGCTGATTAACCGAACTTTAGACTAGTTGCAACGAAACAATAAGGGTTTAAACCTTGCCGTTGGCATACTACAAATCAGGGCTTTAAGTAAACTTGTACTACTTTGCCCTTGATCACAAGAACCCTATATAAATCCCGCCGCCGATGCTAAACGATGGTTGAGATGAATTTGCAGATTTTGGTATGACTGACTGCGAAGAGTTATTAGCAAAATCGAACTCTACATTTTCGCTTTTTTGCTGTTGATTCGCTGATGACAAATCTTTTTGGTTTTCATTAGCTATTAGCAATTCACTAGAAATAGCATTGCCTAAATTCCTTTTATGAAAATCAAGTTTTTCATAGCTGTCAACATCTTGAGAAATTGCCACATTTTTATCTGCAATCTCTAAATCAGAAAGGGCTTGCACTGGTGATAACCCAACAATTAACCATAGAAAGCCCACTCCACCAGCAGCAACTAGTAGATGTTTTGCCATGATAACTCCCAATAAATATGAAATAAGGAAAAACTTAATTGCGATGTTTAAATGCGATTGATAAATAAATTTAAAGTAGATTTAGCAAGGTCATCTTGTTAATTTTAAATTTTTCATATCAGGAAATTTTCTCCCGAATTGATTTACCAAGACATAAGTTTATATCGCAAGTATTAAATTATAGTAAATACTATTTCCGCCATTAATTAACAATTGGTACTATTGATAATTTTTATAATTACTATTGAAAAAATAATAATTATAAGAGTGTATTTTATGATATGAGTAAAAGACAATTTGATTTTTGTTGGCGTAGTCTGCGCTTGCGCTTAAAAACTCAAACTCGAAAATGCTTTTTCCCTGTTACCTGTGCTAGTAAATTCAAAAATTAAAGCAGACTGCTATAGACAAAATTAACTAGCTATGAATTAAGTCCTAATACAGTTCAATTAAGGATTGTTTGTACAGATTTCATGCATGTAGAGACGTTGCAATGCAACGTCTCTACATAGGTTATCGGTCTGCAAATTATCATCCCAAGTGTATTGCATTAAGTACTGGAGTCCAGATTAAAAAATGCAAAACGACTCAATATTTTTGAGTTAATAACAGACAGTGATAAGTCCTCAAAATGCCAAAATTATTTATGCTGTTTGCAATTGACACACTAATAAACCAAACCACTGATTGGGGTCAGTCCACACTTGCAGGGGTACTAAACCCTTTGCAGTGAGTTGTTGCTTGATCGTGTTCAGGTCGAATTTGCGGGAGATTTCCGTGAGGATTGTCTCACCTAGGGCAAAATTAATCTCAAGGTTAAGAGCGCGTAGTTCTACAGTTTGCGATCGCAAACTTCGTAAATGCATCTCTATTTGACACTCAGTTTCGTTATAAAATGCCCAGTGTTCAAACTGTGTTATGTCAAAATTCCCGTCAAACCGCTGATTTAAATGCTCCAGCATATTGAGATTAAACGCCGCTGTCACTCCTTGGCTATCGTTATAAGCTGGTTCCAAAATATGTTTCGGTTTTTGTAAGTCTACCCCCAACAAGAAATACTCACCTACTTGCAGCGCATCTGTAATTTGGGAGAAGAAAACATCAGACTCTTGGGGTTTGAGATTACCTAAAGTGCTACCGATAAAACAAATCATCCTACTAGGTAATTGCGTTGGTAGGAGTTGTGCAAGGGCCAATTCGTAGGTTCCTGCTAGCGCAGAAACTTGCAGTGACGGATAATCTGCCAGTAGCTGTATAGCACTACTTTTCAAAATACCTGCACTTACATCAATCGGTAAATAGTGCAGAGGGTAGCCTAACTGCTGGTAAACATCAAGTAAAATACGAGTTTTGGTAGAGCTACCACTGCCAAGTTCTACCAATTCACAAGCACCAGTCATCCTGGGGATTTTACTAGCATACTCCTGTAAAATCGCCGTTTCTGTGCGCGTCAGGTAATATTCTGGTAAATCACAGATTTGCTCAAATAGCTCAGAACCACGGTCATCATAAAAGTAACAGGGGGGTAAAGATTTTGGTGTTTGAGTTAATCCCTTAACTACATCACTCCCAACATTAGGCACAACTATTTGGGTTGCTTCTGCCAAACGCGTTATCTGCAAGCGTTTTTCAATGCTATTTTGGGAAGAAATCTGGCTGTTAACAACTTTAGATATTGACATTGAACCTCCGTATGGCTGGCATAATAGGTTGCTTTTGAGGGCAAACCTTTACCTTAGCCAGTGAAACACATAGCCATATTTCATAACATCACGCCTGTGTCCTATTACTCAAGCTTTAGAGCGATATTTAGGAATTTTCCCCTTAAATAAACAGCAATTAAGCACTATTAGTAACTCAGTCCAAGTCAGCAGCACAGCGAAAGCCAGCGAAGATTTGGCGCACGCTAGGATGATACCAGTTGCGAAAACTAGAACGCAGCACCCAAGGACTAGTTGCCCAACTACCGCCTTTTAAAACACGGTGCTGTTGGTCAAAATAAACTTGTGAGTAACCTTGGTAAGGGTAACTTTGAAAACCGTCGTAGCCATCAAACCAGGAGTCCGTCCACTCCCAGACATTTCCTAGGGTATCGTACAAACCATAGGCACTTTGCCTAGTTGGAAAGGCATCAACTGCCGTTGTTTTGCCAATTAGGTGATGTCTACGACGGTCACTGAGCTTTGTCGTTCGCGCAGCGTCTCGTAGAGAAGTGCGGGCTACGCCTACGCAGTTAAAATTTTGGGTTTGGGCATTTTCTTCATCTCGCCAAGGATAGGTGCGGTGACGACTAGCTCTTACATCCCTGCTCGCTGCTTTTTCCCACTCGCCCTCTGTAGGTAGCCGCTTACCAACAAACCGTGAGTAGGCTTCTGCTTCGTACCAATTAACACCACAAACTGGGTGATTATCCCAGGAGCCATTGCCCCACCAGTAAAAAGGTTGTGTCACCTGCTCGATTTGTAGCCAATGCCACCCGGCTTTTGACCACCAGCGAGGATTTTGATAGCCTCCCGCCTCCATGAACACCCGATACTGTCCACAATTCACGGGGTAACGGTCAATCAAGTAAGTATCTAAATATACTTTATGTGCAGGTCGCTCGTTATCTAGAGCATCAATTGAGTTGTTACCCTGCTCAAATTCACCTGCTGGGATTTGAATCATCTCTTCAAAATGATCGGGTAGTGGGGTAATAGGCAGATGAAGAAATTGCCCCTTTTGACTCCTGACTAATTCCAGCCCCATACTAATAATCTCGCAGTGTTGGCTTTCGTGCTGAATTAAAAAGTGCCAAAGACGTTCTTGCTGCTCGATATCAGCTACCTCTAAGTAGACCAAAACTTTTTCTCTAACTGTGTCTAAGTAATAAAGGATTTCCTCTAAATTTGGTAATTGGACGCGTTGTGACTTGGGTAAACCATCAGCCGCAAACAGCTTACGGTATTGCGGAAACAAACATGGACAACCTGCACTGCGCTCTAAAAGCCATAAAGACTCAATATAGGCAATATGCCCTAAATGCCAACCAACGGGACTAAAGTCAGGATGAGGCTGACTAGAGAATGTAGTTTGGTCTATATCCTGGAATAGCGAGAGAGTTTTAAGACGGCATTCATGAAAGGCTTGATAAATAGCCTCTTTTACACTAAATTTTTTCAACTTGGATATCACAGTCTTCTTCCACATTGATGATGCTATTTTCTGGGCAAGCAGTCCAATTACCAGCAAATAGCGGTTCGGACGCAATGATTACAGATTTGGGAAAAGTTAGATCATCCCGTATCCAGTAGAGAGATGGAGCGGGTGAAGTGGTAGTAAAGCGGGAAGCTATTAAGCGATGTCCGTCGCTAAAGACTACGTTTGCTGAAGCTTCTACTTGATAGCGTTTTGCCATTTCTAAAAGTGTTAATAATGTAGTGCGTAAAGCATATTTTAGAGGTCGATGTTTATTAATTTGTATCTGGGAAAGTAGTAACGCAAAAATGTGTTCAGAATCAGTACTACCATTGATTTTTTCGTAAAAATCTTCAGTTAATGTGCTGCGGATTTTTCTGTGTAATGTTTGCCGGAAATTCTCAATTCGTCCATTATGAATGAACAACAATTGTTGATCATTAAACGGCTGGCAATTAGCAAAATCTAAGGCTTGGCCTGGTGTAGCACTGCGGACATAAGCAAGTACACATTTTGATTCAACGTAACGGCTGAGGCTGGGGAGGTTGATGTCATTCCAAATAGGCAGCGTATTTTTGTAAGTAAAAGGTTTGGTATCTTCTTGACTATGATACCAACCCACACCAAAACCATCTGCATTTACTACCCCAGAGGACATTTCACGGGGTTGGTAGCTCTGAACTATTAAAGAATGTTCTGGTTTATACAGGAGATGCTCTAGAGAAGTAGGCGAACCGAGATAAGCAAGTAAACGGCACATGAGGAAAGTGTTTGTTTCCAATTCTATATAGAATAAGCCTTTTCACTGAGAATCCGCTGAATTTTCGATAAACTTGCGCTACTATTCCTATAGTAATCTCCATAATTATCCAAAAAATTGTGCATTGTTATTAATACAGCATCGGGTAAACAGAACAATCATTCAAAATTCAAAAATCTTATAAAATAAAGTTTTTAAATTTTTAAGTTTAAATTTTAAATACTTATAAAGGTTATTGCTTTTAGTAGCGCTGAGTTGAATATCTGAAATGGATCATAAATCAAAGAAAAAATAGAGTTAGGAATTAGGAGTTTTTAATTCATTAACTTTCAACTCCTAACTCCTAACTTTTTTAAAACTTTAAACTCCAAGCGGCAAAAGCTAAAGCACCCCAACCAGCAAGAAAAGCTGCACCGCCTATTGGTGCGATCGCTCCTAAGGATTTAACACCAGTTAAGCTAAGGGCATACAAGCTTCCTGAGAAAATAGCAATGCCAATGATAAACAGCCATCCACTTGCTATAAGTGTGGGTGGAGGTGACTCAGCGCGACTAATAAGTAGTGCTACTAGCAAAAGTGCTAGGGCATGATACATTTGGTAACGAGCGCCTGTTTCAAAAATTTCTACGCATCGCTCACTAATTTTTTCTCGCAAGGCATGAGAAGCAAAAGCACCAGCGGCAACAGATAAACCACCTAAAACGGCAGCTATGCTCAAAAAAATCTGTGTCATTAGACTTAGCCGTAATTTGGTGTAAAAGTTGACAGAATGAAGGTAGAAATCATTAAATTAGATTTAGATTAAACTTCAAAATGATATGATATAGCCCCTTCTTCACTCACCTTAAAATTAGCATTGAATTCTTTAGCTTTTTTATCTAAATACTGTCTAGCGTCGGCTGCTGGCAATTGTGATTGCATAGCAAAGCCTAATAAAGTCATACGTCCATTATTTTCTTCTAACAGTTCATAAAAAACCGATTGAAGACGATCATTCATTTGTTGATTAAGTATCTTTTTCTCCTGTCGGCTTTGACTATACAATCCTAATGCTAACCATCCCCCTAATATTAAGGTAGGGACGCCAAAAACTAGACCACCAACGGCAGTATTATCATCTTCATAAGTAGGGTTTGGTGCCGGAAAATCATACTTATGAGTGGGGTATACGACTACCTCTTTTGTAGCATTTTTTTCAAGTACCGCTGAGACTGATAGCGTTACAAACATGAATCCGAGTGTGAGTAGCCAACCTGCGGCCAATTTTTCAGCAGTCTTCATATTTCCACTTCAGATTTGAACTTTGCTAGCGATTCTAACCTTACTTTCGCAAAGGTTCCAGTATATCAACCTGGGTTTCTTAGCCGTTGCACCAAACTTTTTTGCCAACTTCAGTACCTTGAAGAAGCAGGATTATTCAGCGCGTATCAGATACTCTAGCAACCATGTAATATTTTAATATACTTATTCCCTGTAAAAATTCGGCTTTACACAATTTCAAGATGATGATTGTGGCGTAGACATTCTGCAAGCCCCAACAATGCAAGGACAGGTGAAATGCCTATCCGACAAAACCATCAACATCATCTATAAACATACAAGAATAAAAATCCAACATCAAAGACAATACATACTGGAAAATCAGAATGTCTCCAAACTCACACAATCTTAGTTGTGATATCGGAACTATATTTCACAAAACTTAACAATAGCAATTGAACTAGTCAATTACCATGAATCATCATTGAGCTTATGCGTAAAAACGAAAGGTAAACTTCTCTTTCGTTTGTTGTGCTGGAACAGTTTATGGGTATTTAGCTAGAAAATTACAGGCTGCTCAGTAGACCTATCGCAGATATTGTCATGATACCATTACAGTCTCAGAGAAATCCTTATATCATAGGTCGCCCCATTAGTGAACCGGAACTATTTTTTGGGCGACAGGAAGAGTTATCGTTTATTGAGGAAAATCTGAGACGAGGCGAGAAAGTTATATTACTGCACGGTCAAAGACGTATTGGTAAGTCATCTCTGCTTTATAATATTCCTAAATCTGTCAAACTGGATAACTTTGCTTTTGTTAACTTTGATTTAAAACATTATAGTCAAGGAAAAATTGAGTATCTGTTAGAGAATTTGGCAGAAACTGTTGTCGAGCAATTGGAAATAGTTCCAAACAAAGTAGCAATACCAAGAGTTAAACAGATACAAGAACAAAATGATATTTTTGGCACTAAATTCTTACAGCAAATTTATGAACATTTAAAAGCTACTAATTTAGTGTTGCTGTTAGATGAGTTTGATGCTTGCGATAATAAAAATATAAGTGTAACATTAGAAACATTGTTCAAGCAATTAAATAACATTGTTTATCAAAATAAAAGATTATTTGTGATTATATTTGTCGGCAGAAAACCATCAGATATATCAAATTTAATAAAAATATTTCAGGATGTACCTATTGCAGAAGTTGGGTTGCTGGATGATGAGAGTATTGAGCAGTTGATTATCAAACCTGCTGTAGGTTCTCTAAAGTACGAACGAAAAGCTATACAAGCAATTACCAACTTATCAGCAGGACATCCATACTTCATTCAAGTCTTATGTTTTGCAATTTTCAGTCGAGCGCGGGAACTAGAAAAATGGGAAGTAACTGAAGAAGACGTAGAAATTATTGTAGACAGAGCTATTGAACTTGCTGAACCTGGCTTTGCATGGTATTGGGAGGCTTTACCTGTAGTAGAAAAAGTGGTATTTTCTACTGTAGCCGAGGCGCAAAAGATAGCTATTCAAAAAAATGAGCAACAACAACAAAAAGACCCTTTGATGCTACTTAAAGGCTATGATATCTTGTCAAGAGATTTGCTAGAAAGAGTAGCTAGAGAACTAGCGCGTAAGGGTTTTTTAAATGAGCAAGGCAATAGAGTGAGAATAGAATTACTCCGTCGTTGGTTATTGCAACGTCACCCGTTATGGCACGAAATCAGGGAAATAGAGAAACTAAATCAACAAGAAATTGATTATACCTACAAAACGCTTAATCAAATACCTCAAATAAGCAAGAAAATCAGAAACGAACCAATAAATCAAAAGCAAAGTAGCCTGATTGAAACCCGTAGTTTGACTCAGCATCCTCAGAATTTTGATCACCATGTATCTTCTGTCAAAGCTTCAAAGAATAAAATTTATCTGACTAGAAGTGAAATTTGGTCAGTTGGTGTGATAATTCTCTTAGGAGCAGCTGCGATCGCTTCTTTTATGATAATTATTCATTCTGCTAATCAGAGCGATGATCAAGATAAAACGCAGAACCTGATGCGAACTGCAATATTTAGTCAAATCGCAGCAAAAGTATAGTATTCATCTTGCCACGATTTTACACTCACTAACGTGTAGCTTCTAGCAAACGAGAGAAATAGAAGCGAGTCTTAGTCATCGACTGCCGTTGTACTGAAAAGCCATTACTTTCTAGGATTTTCACCACATCAGCCTCACGGTGCAGATAGGCACGAGTAGCTTTACTTGCTCCAGGAAAGAAACTGCCAATCTTCTTGAGTATACTTAAACTGAAGGTCTTCGGTGCAAAACTCATAATTATCCGTGACTGCGCCAAAGAACAAAGATGAGAAATCATTTCATCAGCTTTTTCTTGAGGGTAGTGGATGAGAACATCCAAGCAAATAACCGTGTGGTAGCTACCACTGAGTGATTCCAAGTCCTGCACAGCAAAAGTAGGATTTTCGGCATTTCCCAAGGCTTCTAAGGCTCTATCCTTGGCTTCTCCCACCATTTTTTCAGAAATATCACTGGCATAGACCTTAGCACCATCTGCCGCTAAGGGAATACTGAGACTACCTACACCACATCCTGCATCGCAGATTGATAACTCTGGTAAATTGTTATCAGCTTTCAGCCAGCTGAGAACTGTATCCACGGTTTGTTGGTGTCCATTGCGGATATCTAGTTGGACTTTGTTGACTTCACCATCACCATAAATCCGCTTCCAACGGTCAAACCCTGTGGAATTGAAATACTCGCGAACAACTGTTTTATCATCGGCTGCGTTCATAAATCTCTCTTTTTACGGGTTCCCAATGCTTAAAATTATCATTGATGGGAACCAGCAAGAGCACTCTTCCAGATTTTTCCAAATGTTTAATCACTAACCGCAGTGTCCTGAGCTAGGAAGCGGATTGCTAATTCTGCACTACCGCAGTACTTATGTATTATATAAAACCTGGTAACCCTTACATAATCGATTACTCAGTCTATTGAGGCGCTTCCAAATTTCTTCAGAAGCCCATACTTACCTTGCGGGGTAAGTGTGTGGAGCCGTAACAATAATTGGCTGTTGTTCAAACACTCAGGACTACGTTTTGTGTCGCATTTAATCAACTTAGCAAGAAAATTAAACAACACTCTATCATAGTAATAGCATTCATGTGTGATGCTTTCTTTTTTGCCTTAAAAGAATATCAGGTTAGCCAGCCCCTGATTTCCTGACGGCAGAATCTGGAAGCTTTAACTGATTAACCAACTCTGGAGAACGCTGATGTCGAAGGAAAGAAAAAGTAATAAAGAAGTTAAGAAACCTAAAAAAGATCCTCAAGATAAAAAGGATAAAAAAGACGCAAACAAATAGGATGATTTAGGTAAATAACTGTAGCCAGAAACAAAAGTTACTTAGCTAAATTGACAATACTACAACAATAAAATCAGCCCTTAACCGTTCGGATAAAACAGTTAAGGGTTTAGATTTATTTAATATACTTAATTGGGTCACGGGAAGCTTGCGTGTGATTGGTTTTGCTCTATTTCACATGCGGGCTTTCTTAGTTTTTTATTTCTTAGAATGAATTTATAATACAGTCTGCTTTTAACAGAGTAAAACGCTCAGTTTCTAACACAGAACACTGTTTTGCTAACCTTGCTAATGCTGGGGTAGTTTCACGTTTTAAACTGCCTAAAGCTTCTGTAAACGCTGGTTGAAAACTTTTCAACCAAGTTTTTTCAGTCAAATACTCAGGTTTAAAAGCTGTACTTTCCAATAACCAGAAACTTACACCATACTTTGGAATTAGCTCTTTCGCTGCGGCTAAGTCTTGACTGTATTGAGCATTAATCAAATCAGTGGTGCGTTGGCGAATCTGGGAGTAGTAACCGAGATGGAAAGGAAGTGCATATTCTCTACCTACTAAAATAGGCCTTTGGGCAAAAGTCGGGATGTTATCTGCTTCGTCGGAAAGTGTGGCGACAAGACTGTTTTTAGGTTGCTGCTGAAGAAATTGGTACAGGGCTGATTCTCCAGATTGCCTGTAATCTGTTGTTGGAAAGCGTCCTGAAAAATTAGGGTAAAGAAGGAGTGCAACTGCTAAAGTGACTGTTAATACTAGTCGCCATAATTTGCGTTTTTGCTGATCAACATGGAAGAACTTATCCAACATCACAGTTAAAGTAATACCAGCAGCAATCGCCATGACAATTCGCAGCGTATGAATTGTATAGCGGGTGGGAAAAAACAGCTTTAACAGGAAGGCATGGGCAGCAAAAAATAGAGTCAAGGATATTATGATAATTTGCGGCAATATAGTGACTTTATTTTTGACTAAATTGAGCAAAGGGAAGCGGGACGGATGTCGCAGTACTAACGGAAACAATAAGCCTACCCAAATTAGAGGAGGCATTAACGGCGGTAGGATGCCACTATGCTGTCCAATCAACCAAAATCGCCAAGGATTATTGTCAAAGAAAGGATGCCGTCCTTCTCTCCAAAATTCTGGCATCGCCCAGGCTTGGGTTGCAGTGACAACTGGGCCAAATTTAGAAGAAGCGATCGCATAAGGTAACATTACTATAAATCCCAGTCCCAGAATGGCTGCAAGCCAAAAATAGTTACTCCGCAATCGAATAAGTAAGATTCCTAAAGAAATCAATAGCAGCGGAGGATAGAAAAGTCCTTCCAGCACAATAATTAAACAGATAATTAGCCAAGATTCACGCAGCAGATAATACAGAAATGCCAACAACAACGGATATACAAAAGACTTAGGTGTAGCAGAAACCAAGTCAGTTTTAAACCAGAGGCTTTGATTTAGCAGCAAAGTACTGATAAATCCAGCAATTGGTATCGGAAAAATTTCGAGACACAGCCAAAAACAATAGATAGTGACAATCACCCCCAGGACAATGGGTAAAATTTTACTGAGCAAAAGAGGATTAATGCCTAAACTAGCTATCAATTTGTAAACAGCAGCAAATCCAAATGGTGTAATCGATTTGAAGTAATCTGCAATCAAATCATTGGGTAATAATTCTGGATTAACAAACCGCTGCATCCAAAATACATATTCTCTGGCATCATCTTGAGCGACGTACTCACTTCTGAAAGCTTTCTGTAGTCCTAAAATTCCGTAAAAGATGGCAAATCCCAGACTCAGAGTTAACCATAATAAAACTGAAACAGATGTGCGTTTGTCACTATAAGAAGATGTTTCGTTAACTGACGCAGTTAAAAATCTATGCAGACGCGGGAAAAACATTGCTAACCAAACAGTTTAAATCACTATCCAGCGTAACTCTTAGCAGTATCTGCTAGTCGGTTGAAATTGTGAAGCTATTCAAATACATACTTTTGAGCTACTTTCCAGTAACGCAAGAACCGCTTTAGGTCGATATAGCCGTCGTATTCAAAGAATGGTTCCACCTCTATCACTTCCACTGCTAAAGAAGGCGCAATTTGATTGCAGATATCACCAAATCTAGGACTGGGACTTGTTGCTGTCACAACTGAGTTGGCATGATGCTCTTTGGCAAATGCTAAAATTTCTTGTGCCACATCGCCACGGTGGATGAAAACGGGTAACTCTAGCAAGCATTCATAGATAAATGTGAGGCGTTTAAGACTTAATTGCCATTCTTCTATCAAGGCATCATCCCAAACCCAAATGGCTGGAGCATCGGGGTATTTTTGTAGTGCGGGATTGTATGGACTGAGGCAGTCTCCATGTACCCAAACAATTGGTTTATTCATAAAATCTCGCGGTAAGTGGGAAACTCAGCCACAAAGCGTGCTGAGAGGGAAACGACTCGTGCGGTTTTAACCGCCTTCAATCTTTTTTCATTACCGCCTTGGAGTTGGGAAATTTGGTGTACTTTTGTGATGTACTTTCAATGGGACAATTACCCTTACGGGTTCGTCACTTCCTTCAACGGGGGGAACCCCCGCAACGGAGTGACTCACCATTTCAAACCTCACAAAGAAGAGTACGCATAATGTTTTGCACGGGATGTGCCTCCCTTGCGGGGTAATGTTAGCCTTGACCTGTTATAAGAGCTTACTAGGCTTGCAACACTGTTCCAGTGACCTTAGAACTGTTTAATTACAAGCGACAGAGCGGGGGACTGGCTGCGTATCCCAAGGTGTCGTGACTCAAATAACGTTTACCTATTTCTGGGTGGTCGGGTCAACATAGCTCTTACAAGCTCAGTCCCTTTAGGGCTGGGTTGTTGACTAGATTTTAGATTAGTCTTTAGCTCGACTTTATCTGTTTACCAAAACTACCATGCTTATGGCAGCTCTAACGCTCGTGGCGATGCTCTCCTTGCAACGCTCTCCTTCCTCGCTCTAAGCGAAGCTATGCCAAAGGCTTTACGCTGCGCTATCGAGTCTAAACTAACCTTTTGCAATTTGATTGGATTGACTTACAACTCAATTGCATTAACTGACAATGGCATTGTATTGACTTACAACTCAATTGCATCGGCTGACAATGGCATTGTATTGACTTACAACTCAATTGCATCGACTGACAATGGCATTGTATTGACTTACAACTCAATTGCATCGACTGACAATGGCATTGTATTGACTTACAACTCAATTGCATCGGACGAAAACCAATTCAATAGTAGACCTCTTGCAAAAGTCCCCTAACACCCCACCCCCAGCCCCTCCCCGCAGGCGGCTACGGTGTACACATAAGTCGAATTACCCCCCTTAATCCCCCCTTTCCAAGGGGGGAAACCGGAAAATCTAGTTCCCTCCCCTTTGCAAGGGGAGGGTTAGGGTGGGGTTCTTTTTTGATTTATGCAAGAAGTCTAGTATATTTAGTACCTTTGACTTTTTCGATGTGCAGAGCGTGCTGAGTAAAGCGCTATCCCGATTAAAGCTTTACCCAAGGGAAGAGAAGATTTTTAACTTAGTAAACTTTTACCTTTTACCTTTCTTCCCACGTTGCCAACTTTGGCTATTAGCCTGTTTAGAAAATTCCCCATTGGGAAAAAGTCGCTGCTCTAACTCTTCGTAACTGCCTTCAAAGTCACAATGACCGTAAAGAGAACACTGGCGACAATAAACACCTTCGGTATAGCGTTCTAAGTTCTCGCGATTGAAAAAATAGGGTTTTTGACTAAAAGTGCTGGCAACCCACTGCCATGACATATTATTGCTAGCTGGGTCGCCATCTAAAAGGTGTTCAAGAAACCACTTGGCTCCTGTCTGCCAACGAATACGCCGCCAATGGATAATGTAAGCCGCTAGCCACATCCGCATGTGGTTATGCAAGTAGCCAGTTTCCCGCAAGTCACGGCTGAAGCTATCGATGCAAACTCGCCCTGTGGTGCTTTCTTTGATATCTTGTGGTAAATCTGCTGCGTAATCTGCTGGGGTGTAACCAGTTTTGTATTCCTCTTGGTCTTGCCAAATACCATTACCTAGCTTGACATATAACCGTTGCCAGTAGTCGCGCCAACCCAACTCGTTGATTAGTTTAGTGGCATCGTCTGGATGCTGTACATGCTCAAGTACATAATCCCGAATTTCTCGCAAACTCAAAACCCCATAGCGAATATAAGGCGAAAGTCGCGTGACTGCACCTGTTAAAAAGTTACGTGTTTTACCATAGTTTGCTGTGTCTACTTTTTGCAACGCTTGTTCAGCAGCTTTGCGTCCCCCGACAGTTTCACTGATATGGTCATCGCGTTCTGCTGCATCTGGGAATTCTTGGCGAAGGTAGGCTATCAACTCATTACGATTAGCAAAATCGCGTCGCATATCTTTAGTCATTTGATACTTAAATATTTATAGGACAATAGCAGCAAGTTAAATAGTTATGATTGCTAATTATATAGAAGCGTAGGCTTGGAGTATCTGCACTTGACTAAGGCGCACATATTAATTCTACTAACACGCGATCGCAATTCTAAGCTATTTCTTCTCTTCCTTTGCGTCCTTGGCGTCCTTGGCGGTATGCCTCCGGCACGCTATGCGAACGTAAAAAAAATTCAAGTATTCTAGCGATAGAACAAAAGTAATGGTAACGTGCGTTAGCGTTCGCGGAGCGTCTCGTAGAGAAGCTTATCGAAGGTATCGCCTAATCTCGGTAAAATTTGAAGGCTATATCTACGACGAGCTACGCCTACGCAATCTTTCAAACTCTTATCATGAGCAACATTCCCCAAGCCGGACAATCAGCGCCTGATTTCTCTACTCCTGACGAAAACGATAATCTAGTTAGTTTGGCTGATTTCAGCGGACAGTGGATTGTCCTTTATTTCTATCCCAAAGATGACACCCCTGGTTGTACCACTGAAGCAAAAGATTTCACCGAGTTGTATCAAGATTTCAGCAAACTAGGAACCAAAATATTAGGCGTGAGTCCAGATTCGGGTAAGGTTCATTGCAAATTTATCAACAAACATAGTTTGTCAATCACTCTCTTGAGCGACCCAGAACATCTGCTGATAGAAGCTTATGGTGCTTGGCAATTGAAGAAGTTTATGGGGAAAGAATACATGGGTGTTGCGCGCTCAACCTTCCTCATTTCACCTGATAGAATTATTGCCTATGCTTGGCCCAATGTAAAAACCAAAGGTCATGCCCAGACAGTTTTAACTAAGTTGCAGGAATTAACAGCCACGTCAATTACCAAGTAAGCGATAGCAAGAGGGCTGAACAAGTCAGTAGATTGTTGCGCCTGAGTATTTTATTGCTATAAAGTTGCGATCGCTCATTTGAATCTCTAGAATTGAGGTCAACATCATCTAAAATGTAACTATGGATTCTAGCTTCAATATTAATCTGCTTGTTAAACAAATCTGAAAAATGCCAATCGTATCATCGAAGTAAGGAATTAGGCTGATCGCAAGTTGAAATAAACAAGTAACCATAACCTATAATTATCAAGCTAGAAAAAAATGCGACAATATTTATAATGTAACTTTTGAATTAACTATGGTTCAATTTATCCAAGCACAGAATATCGGACTTGCCTATCTGGAAGAAAGATTTGGTCTACAACTTGTAGATGATGAGACATTTTTTTCTGAGTGGTTTGAGAGTTTACCTGATATCACAGATATAGAAAAACAATCTTTAGACAAAGTAAAAAATCACTTTCTTCGTTTAGTAAAACGTCCTCCTTTACTAGAAGAAGCGGTTAAATTAGTAGTCCTGTCGCCCTTGCTCAGTTTAGCTGGATTTTATGATGAGCCTTTTTTTATTAGAAGTGAGCAATCTCTAGAAATTTCTGCGGAAGATGAAGGAGAAATTGTTAGAGGAAGAATAGATGTTTTAGTTATACAACAACAGTTATGGTTATTAGTAATTGAATCTAAAAAATCAAGCTTTTCTCTTCTAGAAGGTATACCCCAAGCACTCGCTTATATGTTGGCTAATCCTTATCCGGAAAAACCTTTATTTGGGTTAGTAATGAACGGCAGTGATTTTATTTTCCTGAAATTGGCTAATAAAAAACAGCCAGAATATGCTTTATCTGACCAATTTACACTATTAAAACGAGAAAATGAATTATATAAGGTTCTAAGTATCTTAAAAAAACTAAGTCAAATTTTGAGTTAATCTATGTCTAATTATCCTATTTATCTCGATTGCCACGCAACCACACCAGTGGATAAACGAGTACTAGCAACAATGCTACCTTATTTCACAGAAAAATTTGGTAACCCATCCAGCATTAGTCACATTTACGGTTGGGAAGCAGAAGCTGCTGTTAAACAAACGCGGGAAATTTTAGCAGCAGCAATCAATGCTACACCAGAAGAAATTGTTTTCACTAGTGGCGCGACAGAAGCTAATAATTTAGCTATTAAAGGTGTAGCCGAAGCGTATTTTCAAAAAGGTCAGCATATTATTACTGTTGCCACTGAACATAGCGCAGTTCTTGACCCTTGTAATTATTTAAAAAGTCTCGGTTTTGAAATTACTATTCTTTCAGTTCAAAAAGATGGACTAATTGATTTAACAGAGTTGGAAAAAGCTTTCCGTCCCGAAACAATTTTAGTATCGGTGATGGCTGCAAATAACGAAATTGGTGTGTTGCAGCCTTTGGCAGAAATTGGGGAAATATGTCGCGATGGGCTACGCCGCGCTGGAAGCGATCGCCAAGTCATTTTCCACACCGATGCAGCCCAAGCTATTGGTAAAATCCCCTTAGATGTGCAAGCAATGAAAATTGACTTGATGTCGTTAACTGCACATAAAGCATATGGGCCAAAAGGCATTGGGGCGCTATACGTCCGCAGGCGCAACCCCAGAGTAAAACTTGCTCCCCAGCAGCATGGCGGTGGACATGAGCGGGGAATGCGTTCTGGTACTTTGTATACACCGCAAATTGTCGGTTTTGGTAAAGCTGTAGAAATAGCTTTGGCAGAACAAGCGACAGAAAATCAACGCCTCACCGAACTCAGACAAAGACTGTGGGAGGCGCTTTCGCAGTTAGAGGGAATTCATTTCAACGGACATTCTCAACAGCGACTGGCGGGAAACTTAAACATCAGTGTTGAGGGGGTGGATGGAGCCGCACTTTTGCTAGGATTGCAGCCAGTCATGGCGGTTTCTTCTGGATCTGCTTGCTCATCAGCAACCACTGCACCCTCCCATGTTCTTACAGCACTAGGACACTCGGAACAACTGGCTTATGCCTCAGTGCGGTTTGGTATTGGACGGTTTAATACCCAAGAGGAGATTGATACTGTGGCGAAACATGCGATCGCTACCATTCAAAGTTTACGCAAGCAGACAACCCTGGTGTAGAAAAGATGGCGGAGCAGGGGAGCACAAGGGGAATAAATACTGACTTTTGACTCTTGTACAGACGCGATTAATCGCGTCTCTACCCTTGACTTTTGACAGACGCGATTAATCGCGTCTCTACTTTTGACTCTTGTACAGACGCGATTAATCGCGTCTCTACCTTTGACTCTTGTACAGACGCGATTAATCGCGTCTCTACTCTTGACTCCTCATTCAGCACTCAATAAGGATTTGAGTCAATCCGTCCCCTTTTAACGCTCTTGAGATAATACCCTGATGTCGGTCGATTTTTTAGATTGAACGTGTCGCCACTGCGAAGTTTCCAAATTTTGTAGTTGGAAAAGGTTAGAGGAGTTCGAGGTTCGCATACTTCGGGCAGATGATCACCAAATACAAAGTACGCTGCACCTCTACCCATAACTTTCGCCAGACCGTTTTTATCCACAACAACCGATGTACTCTCGCTAACCGCTATCCCTAAAACGCTTTTAGATACACCGTCTTTAATCTGACGGGCAATGAAAGCCATAATCCTACCCATTCTTTGCCGCCTGTCAAAGTGCGTATCTACGATGCTTCCCTTCAAACTACTCCAGTTAAAAAAGTTGTAAGTAAAAGTAATATCCCGGTAGGGATCTTCGAGTGCATCCCTAGTTTCAATGCCTTTTTCGGAAGAAGCACAAGCATCGTAGACGTAATCACTTTGAATCATTGCACCCGCACTTGTGCCACCAATACCACCTCCCCTGAGGTAAGCTGACTTGATGGCAGTCTCCACCTTGGTGTTTTTCCAGTTGCGGATGTATTGACATTGGTCACCGCCAGCAAAGAAAATCACATCAGCTTTTCTAACTTTCTCAACAATCTCAGCTTTATTTGCCTCTTGCCTATTGCTAATAACAAGAGTCTCTACAGAATTTACGCCCTTCATGGCATAAATTAGCCGATTGTAATCATGATTACCATTAGTGCGAATAACGACAACATTAACTTTAGTGGCGGAGTTAATACCTCCCCTAACTTGGTTGATCATCCACTGAATAGCATCATCTACATCGGGGCCGCCCCCACCTAAGCTCAGAACTGGGCCAGCTAGGGAAGAGGGACGGACATCAAAGGAAGGGCGAACATCAACCATGTCGCCAAAGAAGTAGCGTTTCCAGCTTGCGATAAAACGGGTTATGAGGAAGCTTCCCATCTTCAACAACTTGATTCCTGTACTCTTCAAGCGCCCTGCTATGTTTGGGAATGCTTGTGTCATACTAAACTTTTGGTGCAAAGTGCAGTTATTGCTAGGCTGTTACGCATTTAAGTTGCTTATTTACTCGTGAGGATCGTCCTTAGTCGTTTGTAAAGACAAATGACAGTTTGAACGAAAAATGTGCAATTTAGACGCGCATTAGCTTAACTCTCGCACCAGAGAGGGGAGAATTTCCAGCGTACAGGGCTTGTACTGTTTTTTAACGCGAAATAACGCAGAGTAATCATTAATTCTCTGCGTTACTCTACTAAAATCTCCGCATTGCTTGTGGCGTTTAATTTCAGACAGATGGAATCCAAAATAAATTAGGTATTAGTTGTCACTGTCCGAATCCTTCCGTAGTTACTGGGAATAGTTACTCAATATTTTGAATAACTGGAAACCCTGATTAAATTGTTTTTACCATTTGGTTCTTCCTGATAATTGCCAGCTATTCAAAACCAAAAAGGTAACTCTGAATACGGTTCGGATGAACTGGAGAAGCAGGAGGAGAAAAAATCCCCCTTAATACAGGGAAAATTCGCCGTTTTTATATTAAGCAATATTTCGCCAACGGTATCGGGGTAATGGGAAGAAACCAGGGATGGTTTTGGGAGAGCAAAGATTCTCTCGCCAGAAGAAATTCAACTAGTTGTGTTAAATCAAGGTTCAGTTAAAAGTTCGTTGGTAGATTAATATTGCTCGGTGTAGCAGTAACTGTGCTATTAAAAGGGAAAGGAATAGTTCCAGGCGCTACATCTAAGGTAATAGTCAAAGAATCTAGCACAGAAGAAAGCCCTAAGCTGCAATCTGCAAATAATGAATTGGTTAGATTGCCGTTTACTCTTTCAAAAGAGTTATTAGGCTCTGAATAATTCGTCAAAAAATCAGTGATTTTATTAGCAATAAGTGTAACATCCTTAAAACCACTATTATTAATTCCATCAACATAATCTAAGCTGACAGCAACATCAGTAATACTGGTTCCATCAATTGGAAGTAAAATGTCTTCTAATTGAAAAGAAACAATATCATTAACTTGACCACTGGCAGTGCGAGTAGTTGTGCTGTCAAACTCAAAAGGAATAATTTTAGGAGATACATCCAGTTCAACACTTAAAGAGTCCAACAAAGAGCCAAGTTCTAAACTTGAGCTAGTAAATAGTTTTTCGGTGAGATTACGATTAATGACTTCCAAAAAATCATTGGGGTTATTTGGATAATTAGTTAGGTAATCTTTGACGTTATTAGCAATAGATATAACATCCGCGAATAGAGCAGGGTCAAGTCCATTAGTATAATCTAAGTTAACAGTGACATCAGCAACCTCACTATTCTCAACTTGAAGCTGGATATTTTCTAGCTTTAGTGAAACAATATCCTGAGCCTCACTATTGCTAGTACGAGTAGTAATGGTATTAAATTCAAAAGGAATAGTTCCAGGTTCGACATCTAAATTTACAGTTAAAGAATCTAGGACAGAAGAAAGTTCTTGATCATAATCATCTAAAAGTGCATCAGCTAGATTACTATTTATAACTTCAAAAGAATCATCAGAATTTGAATAATTAATTAAGAAATTTTCGATATAAGTAGCAATGGGAATGACATCTTTGAATGCACTTGACTCAATTCCATTAATAAAATCAAAGCTGACCTTAACATCAGTAACACTACTACCTCTTACAGGAAGGAAAATGTCTTCTAACTCAAACGATACAATATCGTTAATATCCCTACTTGGTGTACGAGTATTTGTAGTGTTAAATTCAAAAGGAATAATCTTTGGTGATACATCCAAATTAATACTTAATGATTCCAAAACAGGAGAAAGTTTTAATTTGGGAGAGGCTAGTAGCTGTTGAGTTAGATCCCGATTTAAAACTTCATATAAACCACTAGGGATGGGATAATTTAGTAAGAATTCTTTGGTGAAGTTAGCAATAGCTATGACATCTTTAAATTTGTTTGGTTTTAGATCATTAATATAATCTAAGGTGACTGTAACATCAGTAACAATTCCACCATCGAGAGGAGAGAAAATATCTTCTAATGTAAAAGAAACTAGGTTAGATTGCTCTGGAAGTTTATGAGTACAAGAACGAGGATGATGTAACATATATTTTTTTACTAACAACTTATAGTGAATTTACTCAAGACTTTATAATACCTTAATTCTGACTACACAGATAATATTTTTTCCTTTAACAATACCTTCGCCAAATCGAAAAATGCCTCGATTCGTAGGTTGGGTTGAGGCACGAAACCCAACAAATACGTTGGGTTTTGCTTCGCTCAACCCAACCTACAAAAAAAGGGCTGCACACGCACGAAGAACATTTTCACTGGCAATGGTTACTAGAAGACATGGAGAAGATGGGAATTGACTATCCTATGCGGTTTAGTGATGCGGTGCGATTCCTTTGGAGCGATCATACCAAGGTTTCTCGTTCCATGTTTCCTATATTTGAGCGGTATACTCGTGGAGCAGATCCCATCATCAGATTGGTTGCCATTGAGGTATCTGAGGTGACGGCGAATGTCTTTTTCCGTTCAACCATGTCTGCGGCTCTGCAACTGCAAGAAATGACTCAAACAGAGTTCCGTTACTTTGGTATGCGTCATAACCATATCGAAAATACCCACACTCTTCATACTCCTGCTTCTTTGCAAATAATGAAAGACATTGAGGTGTCGGAAGAGATTCGTCAACAAGCACTTGAATTGATTGATGTAGCGTTTGTGTATTTTACAGACTTGATCAATGAGTTTTTGGTGTATATTCAGACCCATTCTTATCAAGAACCCTTTTCTAAAGTGTATCAACTAGAGCGATCGCTAACATCTGCCTAAGCTATCTGTTCAATTTTCATTCATTCGGCGACGGTAAAAGAGTCAAAGCCTTTTACCGTCGTTTCTTTAACATTTTTGAGGAGTCTAAGTCCCTCGCTTATATTGCGCTACAAGTTTTGCGGTGGGGTTAAAATCTCTATTACAAAACTTAATTACGAATTATATAATGTCTGCTTGATTGCTTAGTGAACCCGAAGAACCCCTCCCCGCAAGCCAGGGCAAACGCATCTAAATTAATCTTGGCAAAAACCTAGATTGGTGGAACTACACAATAATCAGAATTTGTTGTCTGATTTTTCTTTCAGGAGTCAAAGAGATCGCCTAAAGTAATGTCAATAAACAGCGTTAATGCGATTACTTTAGGCGTTAGTGAAATTGATAGGTTTTTATTGAAAGACGCGATCGCCCTGACTGGCGCTTTAGGCAGTCAGATCCTCCAGCAGCATTTCAATTGCCCTAATATGGATCTTCACAAGCTCTTGCCCATACTCTGTGTTTTCCTGTACCTCTTTGACGGCACGATCCATTGTGATTAATTCATCATCGGAGATGATATCCGACCACTCGCCTGCCTTCCAGCGTTCTATGACCAGATTCTCCTGTTGGGATTTATCAAGACTTCTAATTGGTTGAAGATCGTTCAAGGGGTCAGTAACATCTCCAAGGGCAACCATTTCTTTAGATTCTTTGTGATACCCAATGGGTAAATCCCACAAGCCCTTTTCCTGCAACATGGTTTTCATTGATTCCATGAGACTTTTCTCCTTCTAAGGTTATGAACTAGGATCGGTAAAATTTGTTAGGCAAGGAAGTGGGCAAAAAAGTAATATGCCATCCTATTCATCCACCTCACCTGATTATCGTGGCATTTCTATCCCCATAAATTACCAACAGGTCCCTGTTTCCCTGCAGAATACTTGCTGCTCGATAATCAGACTCGTTTCTAAGCTTTTTAATCGTTTCGTCATACTTCGCAATAGCTCTATCGTAGGCTGTTCCAGCCGTTTCACCATCTATCAAAGCGATATCGATTTCGATATCGCAGCCGCAAAAATCTCTTTGAACATGGCGCAATAACTGAAATTTACCAGAATAGCCCAAAAAGGCTTTTGCTCCGTTGTTCACTAGATCTTGTCCGAGTCCGAATCCGGGGTAGCCACACAAACAAGAAAAGAAGTGGAAGATTTTGCCCTGCGCCTCAGCAGGGTCATAGTGGCGTGTTCCAAGGACCTGCTCAAAAACGTCGTCTTTATCTATTCGTCCATAAAGCGAGTCTGCTAGCCCATGCCCCCCAGCTGTACAGTAAGTGATCTTGGGGTCTTTGAGGATAGTTTCAACGTTAGAGCGCGTCATCTCGTCCCCTACTAGCGTTGATTGTCTGTATTTATATCCTGTGCGATCGACAAAAGAGTAAAGCATCTTCCTCCTTATGTTATAGAGAATTATAGTGGCTGGGTCTTTTGGTGCATTTGCATCCATCAGAAGAATTTGTCCGTCATCAAGTTCACGTGAATGCCGTATTATCGATGCCGAAATCTGACCACTATCTCCTGGTCCCTGCCTCACGATGTAAAAATTGTTCTTGTAGTTCGCTACAGCGGGAGGACCAGATGTGCGAAGTGCGCGCTGTGGAGCAGGTTCCTCCCTAAGCATCGGTCTGTCAATAAAGGTTTCATTATTAAAGGACCAAATTACACCATCGGTTCCCGGTCCTTCATGAACCCAGTAAGAGTAGATCCCGTATCTTGTCACTCCAGGAGGTCCAGATGATTTACATTTGAGATCGTTACCGTTCTTATCGTTAACTACAAATTCTTCGTCTTCTGTCCAGTTATTTTTGTCAGAAAGATCATCAGTATAGGTAAGCCAAATCGCACCTGACTCGTCATTTCTTCTATGCAAGCAGTACAGATATCCGCCTACCTCTGTTAGAGATCCTCCACCCTTTGTGCTGTGATTGGGTAGTTTTTTGTCCTCTGACCAGGTCTGTCCGTTAAAGGTACAGTACCACAGCCAACCCTTTCCGTCTTTGCTTCCATATCCCTCATGAACGCAGCAAAGCACTCCTTTGTGCACCGCTAGAGAAGCACAGGGGTAACGACGCTCCCTTAATGAAGTGCCATGTTTGGGTAGTTTTGTGCTGTCAGACCACTTCTGTCCGTCAAAGGTACAGTAGTACAGCCAACCCGTCTCTCCTACCTCCGCATGGACACAGTAAAGCTTGTCTTGAAAGACTACCAGTGCAGGGGAACCGGATACCCTATTACTATCATTACCTAGTTTTTTGATCTCAGATCCTTCTTCTCCGTCATAGAAACCGTAATACAGCCAACCATCGTTGTTCCCTCCCTCAAAGACGATGTAAAGCTTGTCTTGAAAGACTGCCACAGCCGGAGAACCCGATATAATCGCTTTCTCACCTGACCTATCTTGAAAGACTGCCACAGCCGGAGAACCCGATACAATCGCTTTCTCACCTGACCTTGCTGTCCCTATGGCTTGGAGGGACTTAGGACTAAATATCGGCACATCAGACCATCCACCATCAGGAAAAAACCCGATCAACTCTTGTGGGAAGGCCGAGTCTGGTTCTGGTTCTAATCCTGGTAATTCTGGTCTTGAGTTTGGGTCATCTAAAATCTTTTTGATCGCGCGATGCAACGGAAAACGGTTTGAGTCGGTAGCCATGATTTTTTCTCCGTAAACTAGGATTATTGTGATGTCCGAAATACCAAATTGAACTAATGTTGTGAGCAACTGATTTTGAGCTATAGCAGCTTGAACGGAACAGTCTCCAATTACTCAAGATTTAGTCTGTGTAGGTGCAGTAAAATGATCGTCAAAACTTGTCTAAATCAACTGCCCATACCATTGCACCTGCCAACTTTTTTTCAATCAAATAACTAACCTTATAACCCAGTGATTCCTCGTCATCGTAAGTTACCCAGAGTCCAGTCTTAGTGCTGTAGGCGTAGGGAGTTAAAGTAGGTTCGTCCCACCTCAGTACGTCGAGTTCGCCACTATCAATTTTCTCAAGAATTTCAAAGTAAGAGAGGATACCAGGAGTGAGTGTTCCAGGTCCTGCGGGTCCCGGTTCACTAAAGGGTTGCCCGAAGCCATCAGCAGGGTTTTCAACAACATAACTCCGTCCGTAGGTAGGCAACCCCAGCACAATCTTTTCTGTGGGAATATTCGCTTTGAGATAAGATTCCACCGTATCTTTGATGTTAAAAATACCATCGAGTACGGAATCTTCCAGGAGAGGAGCGTTGGCTCCTGTTCCGACTGTGTTGGGATCGTCAAAAGCCCCATGATAGTCGTAGGACATGACGTTGAACCAATCTAAATATTCACCGCACTCTCGCATCCATTGAAAGAATGAATCGCCCGTTTTGCTGCCCTTGGGGACCGCAGAAGAAGCGATCGTGATCAGAAAACCTTTCCCAGCAGTTTGGCGGAACTCTCGCAGCAGTGCTAGGTAATTATCATAATCAGCATCTCGCCCTCCTCGTTTAGAGTCGCCGGGATATTCCCAGTCGAGATCAATCCCGTCAAAGCCGTGCTTTTTGGCATAGTCGATCGCAGACTTAATAAATTGCGTCCTGCCACTCGGATCGGCTGCCATTTTGCTGAATATTTGGCAGGTAAAGGGACCGTAGGGATATTTTGTTCCGGCTGACTCAGGCGTATCATCGCAAGTGTTAAAACTCCAGCCACCAATTGAGAGTAGCGTTTTGAGATTGGGGTTTTTCTGCTTCAAAGCCTGCAATGCTGGGTACAGCTTTTTTTCGTCGTTCCATTCTACGGGTTGAACGGTATAGTCTCCGGTATAGCGTTGTTCTCCGGTTCGCTCTGGCGCTGGATCGATGCTCCAACTGACAAAGCCGAGCATCCCAAAGGCAAAGTTAATGTGTGTGAATAGCGAGGGGTCAATTTGCTCAGGTAAGAATTTCCCTTCTTTGCGGTATTGTGCCCAGTTGCTGAAGTAAGTAACAAATTTGTAAGCCATTTTTGTTTCTCTCCTTTGTTTTTGGTGTTGTTTTTGAGGGTAAAGAACTTATCCCAAGAGGATTCCTAACTATTGACGGAAACTTCTAAAAAAGTGAGTTCTAATTGCCTCGGATGTTCTCACCCTTACGGCCGACTCCCAAAGCTCAAGATGAGGAACATCACTGAAATTAGGTAAGCAAGCATAGGGGTATAAAACTGCTCAAAAAGCTCTCAATCGCTTCATCTTTGAACTAATCGCTTCAGTTTAGCTATTTGGGGAATTCGCCAACAGTGTCATTACCTCTGCCACAACCTGCCTCATCTTCAACCCACGTAAGGCATAAGTTGCATGAAACTGCTTCTTCAAGTCGTCTGTAATACTTATATGCATAGCGGTTGTTCTAAGTAGTATCTATACAAAGCTACAAATGTAAAGAACCAGATTCCAGATTGATATTAGCAATATTCAGTAAATTTACTATAGGAGCTAAAATCAGGGCAAACGCATCTCAACTATAAAAATCCTTTAATAGCAAGGATTTTGGCGTTTTTCCATTTAGCCGATTTTCTCATTAATATCTTTATGTCGTAAGGGTTTCAGAAATACCGTGCATTTGCCCTAATTTTGCTTTGATGATTTCAATACCCCCAACACCACCAAAATCTCCCTCACTGCCGCCTTCTCCCGCCCCATCTCCTAACTCGCTTCAGTAACCAGGGCGAACGCATCTAAAGTACTGATGATCACAACCAAGGTTAAGAACCAACGAAAAAATCAGCATTTATCGTTTAGTTGAGTTTCTCAGACTCAAAGCGATCGCTAAACCTATGTCAATAAGCAGATCTTAATGCGACTATTTTGGAGACTATTGAGAATAAAATCCTTTTGTTGACATGATGCGTTTGCCCTGACAGCCATACAGTTCAATTGCTACCCAACTATCCGCTCCACAAATTACTGCACAAATAGCGATAATCACAATATCAATTAACTTGTGTCGAAGAGTACGATCTATACGTGGATCGGTCATCTGTGCAAAGTGGTCAGTAATTGTGATTTTAGGCTTAAGTTTCACGCAAACTGGGGCTTTGTTCTACTTTTACAATGACTTTACCATCAAAGCTTGAATGCATTGCTCAGATTTTACCCGCGATCACTAACTTTATTACTTATATAGTATTTATGTACTATAATTAGATGCGTTCGCCCTGCCCTAAAACCAGTATTTTGGGCATAAATGTCAAAATATATACTTATTTCTTGTCCCTTGTTCTCTGCTCCCCATTTTCTTAAGTATTTCTTCCAGAGTTTCGGAACTAAATCGCATGAAAAATTCCGAATTGCAACCAATATAGACTGTATCTCTCGTCAAAGGTGATATTTACAGACACAAAGAGACATGGCACAGATTAATGGCACAATGATGCAATATTTCCACTGGTACATTCCTAACGATGGGAACTTGTGGAGTAAAGTTGAGGCTTCAGCACCAGAATTAGCAGATGCAGGTTTTACAGCAATGTGGCTACCACCAGCCTACAAGGGCTTTGCTGGGTCGTATGATGTGGGATATGGTGTTTACGACTTATTTGATTTAGGTGAGTTTGAGCAAAAAGGCTCGATTCGGACGAAATACGGTACACGTAAGCAGTATCTTGATGCGGTTAAATCTCTGCAAACGCATGGTCTGCAAGTTTATGCAGATGCGGTACTAAATCATAAGATGGGCGGTGATGCAGTAGAAACACCAAAAGCAACACCTTTTCCTCAAGACGATCGGCTCAATCCTAAAGGTGGGTTACAAGAGATTAAGACATACACTCATTATAATTTCCCGGGACGGCAAGGCAAATATTCTAACTTTGAATGGAATTGGTGGCATTTTGATGCTGTTGATTATAACGAATATAACAGTGGCGATCGCAGCACACTCTATTTATTAGAGGGTAAAAACTTTGACGACTACGTAGCCTTAGAAAAAGGCAACTTTGCTTATTTGATGGGTTGCGATATCGATTTTCAAAATGAGTGGGTGCGCGGTGAAACTACCTATTGGGGTAAGTGGTATCTTGACACTACAAAAGTAGATGGTTTCCGGATCGATGCTATTAAACATATTTCCTCTTGGTTCTTTCCGCAATGGATAGATGAACTAGAACGCCATGCTGGTAAAGATTTATTTATGGTAGGAGAGTATTGGTATAACGATATTAATACTCTGCTTTGGTATGTTGATGCTGTTGGTGGCAAAATGTCAGTTTTTGACGTACCACTACATTACAACTTCCATCAAGCCAGCAAATCTGGAGGCAATTATGATATGCGCCGGATTTTGGATGGCACAATGATGCAACAACGTCCTAGCAATGCTGTGACATTTGTCGAAAATCATGATTCTCAGCCGTTACAAGCTTTGGAATCTGTCGTTGAACCTTGGTTTAAACCCTTAGCTTACGCCATTATTTTGTTACGACAAGAAGGCTATCCTTGTGTCTTTCATGCTGACTACTACGGTGCAGAGTATGAAGACTGGGGGAAAGATGGCAATCGTTACAATATTTTTATGCCGTCCCACCGTTGGATTATTGATAAGTTACTTTATGCACGTAAACATTATGCTTACGGGCCACAATATAACTATTTAGACCATTGGAATACTATTGGTTGGACACGCTTGGGTGATGCAGATCATCCTCAAGGGATGGCTGTGATTATGAGTGATGGTTCAGAAGGTTCTAAGTGGATGGAAGTGGGTAAACCCAATACTAAGTTTATTGACTTAACTGAACATATTAAAGAACCTGTATATACCAATGAATGGGGCTGGGGTGAATTTCGTTGTCTAGGCGGTTCAGTATCTGTTTGGGTGCAAGCGTAAAACATATTCAAATTTACAGAGCTTGATATCAGATTTAACCGCAGCTAACAACTTGGGTAAAGTTTTGAGATTCAAGAGTAACTCGATGAGCCAGTTGCTCCATCACCTAGAGGGAGACTCCTTTATTATGTCTGAGTTCTTGTTGCTGTTCTGATTCTATTATTTGTTGCAATACACGCTCTGCTTTTTGCCAAGGCTGAATATCTTCTTCCTCTATTTCTCCCATATTAAGCGGTGAGTACTCAAGCTCACCTGACTGGTTTCGATTGACTGCCACTCGAAAAATCTCACCTCGTTCATCATGGGTAAATACCAGTTCTCTACCCTGCTTCTCTAGAGTTGCACGTTTGAATCTCAGGCTCTTTTCACCATTTTCTCTTAACTGCCAGTTGATTAATTCAACAGCAATAGGCACAGCTAGAGCTAATAATTCCGATTCAATACGCTGCTTTTCATTGAGTGACTGTTCTGGTTCTGACTTTTGAGTTACCAGGTGATTGCTAGCGATTAGTACCAACTCTCTGGCTTCATCTTGTGTCCAACCGGCTGGACTGGCAAAGAGAATTTCTTCAACATCTTGGGGTGGTTTATTATCTTTCTCGCGAACCAACTTCTTTTTGTCCAAAGTCCAAAAATAAGTAAGGTTTACCTTAATCTTGATAGACAATTTGCTTGAGCAAACTGTCTATACCTCAGTAAAATAAGAAACTCTATATTTACTTCGATTCAGTAACTGAGTGCTTAGTAATTTTTAATTCACTCAGCACTCAGGACTTTTAACTCAGCACTTTTCATTACCACGCGATTTGCGATCGCTCCTGCACAACTCGCTCAAAAACACTCTCTGTTTGCTTGGCTAATTTAGTCCAGCTAAAGCGACGCTCTAAATCTTCATAAGCATTATCAACTAGCCATTGTCGATAACCTGGATTTTTTAACACCTCTAAAATTCCCCAAGCTAGGGAATTGGGATTGTTTACCCAGGTAACAATTCCTGTTTTGGTGTGTTGCACCACTTCAGGAAAACCACCTGTATCAGAAACTACTACTGGCACACGAGAAGCAAAACTTTCTAAAGCTACAATCCCAAAGGGTTCATAAAGACTAGGAAATACAGCACAGTCAGCGATAGTTTGGAATTTATCTAAATATTCATCGGAGAGGAAACCTGTAAAATAGCAATGATGCCAAATTCCTAAATCCCAGGCTTGGCGCTTGAGATGGTCGGTATTGCCACCACCAACGATCACAAATTTAACGTTACCTCCCATTTCCCCAAGTATTTTCGGGGCTGCATTCAGCAATATAGGTACGCCTTTTTCATAGGTCATGCGACCAAGATAGTAAACGATTTTTTCATTATCTGTGGCAAATTGACGGCGAAAATCCAGAGCGTGAAAATCTTCGTGATGCTTTTTCTTTTCTGGTCGGATACCGTTATAAATAATATCGATTTTATCAACAGGACTGTGTAGCGCTCGTCCTACTTCTTGCCGCATATAGTCGCTACAGACGATAATTCGCCAAGCGTTGTAAGCCAGCAAATTTTCTTTGCCACTAATATAGTGTTGGGTGTCTGTATGAATACCGTTATAGCGTCCGTATTCGGTAGCGTGGATTGTGGCAATTAGGGGTATTTTAAAATTATGCTTGAGAGCGATCGCAGCATCTCCCACTAACCAATCATGAGCATGAATTAAGTCAAATGACCCTTCTTCTAAAATCAACTTACCACCGTGATCTCCCATGCTCTGGTTCAGGTTTACTACCCAGTGGAAAAAATCATTACTATGAGGTATTGGCACTCGATGTACATGTACTCCCTCAACTACCTCATACATTGATGCGTGACCAAACTCCGCCGTAATCAGGTGGACTTCATGACCCAGCTTTACTAATTCTGGGTATAACTCCGCCACATGACGCGCAATTCCTCCAACTATCCTCGGTGGAAACTCCCAACTTAGTACAAGTATCTTCATTGACTAGACTCCCCGATGCTTTACAAATATCTAAAAAACTACATTTATCTAAAAATACAAGTCTGACAATTACAGTGAGTATATTTACAAAAATGTTTAAATTTTTTAACACTGAAGAGTTACGAGGGGTATGGTGAAAGATTTAAACCCGCCACCAAAGCGTTTCCCCAATTGGTGCAGTGTTTCGCCAAGGGATGAAATTGATCACTGATAATTGTTAAAGGTTATCAAGATTGCGAAAATCAGCAAAGACCTCATGAAACATCTTGATTGTAAATTTATCTCTCCATTAATCTAAATAAAAAATACAGCCTCAAAAAGACGGCTGTTAACTTATAAATGCTATTAAGGGGAATCGGGAAGTTTACCCTTTTAAGATTCCCTATTAAGTTAGCAGTGGGCAATGCCCACCTTCAAATTAGTTTTGATCCAAGCGCAGTACCGCCATAAAGGCTTCCTGGGGTACATCCACCGTACCTACAGATTTCATCCGCTTCTTACCTTTTGCTTGCTTCTGCAAAAGTTTCTTCTTGCGGCTGATATCACCGCCGTAGCACTTAGCAAGCACGTCTTTCCGTAAAGCCGGGATGTGTTCGCTAGCTATAACTTTACTCCCAATTGATGCCTGAATTGGCACTTTGAATTGATGGCGAGGAATCAATTCTTTGAGTTTTTCGGCCATTGACCGCCCGACGTTGTAAGCTTTGTCCCGGTGGACAATCATTGCCAAGGAATCCACAGGATCACCGTTAATCATGATATCCAACTTCACCAAAGGATTTTCACGGTAGCCGATGAGGTGATATTCCATGCTAGCGTAACCACGCGATCGCGATTTCATCTGGTCAAAAAAGTCAGTGACCACTTCCGCCAAAGGAAGCTCGTAAGTGAGTGTGGTTCGTCCTTGGGTGAGATATTTCATATCTTTGAAAATGCCACGTCGATTTTGCGACAACTCCATCAAGCTGCCGACATAGGTTTCCGGCGTAATCATCTCTACTTGGACGTAGGGTTCTTCAATTTTTTCGCGATCATTAGGAGAAGGTAAGCGGCTAGGATTATCGATGTACAGTTCCTCACCTTTAAGGGTGATCACTTTATAAACCACCGAGGGGGCTGTAATGATTAAATCTAAGTTATACTCTCGCTCTAAACGTTCTTGGACAATTTCCATGTGCAGCAAGCCCAAAAACCCGCAACGGAAACCAAACCCCATCGCGCTAGAAGTTTCTGGTTCGTAGTGCAGCGCTGCGTCGTTGAGTTCGAGCTTTTCCAAGGCTTCCCGCAAGTCTTCAAATTGATCAGCATCAATGGGGAACATCCCACAATAAACCATCGGGTTCGCTTCTGCGTAGCCTGGTAAGGGTTCAGATGCTTTGGCTTTGGCTAAGGTAATAGTGTCTCCCACCCGTGCATCAGCGACAGCTTTAATTGCAGCTCCTAAATAGCCTACTTCCCCGGCGTGCAGTTCTTCAACTTGCTTTTGAGTGGGAGAAAGAATGCCTAGCTCATCAATTTCAAATTCTTTACCGGATGCCATTAAATGGATGCGATCGCCTTTTTTGACTGTGCCATCCATCACCCGGAAATACACAATTACTCCCCGATAGCTGTCGTAATAGCTATCAAATATTAACGCCCGTAAACGTTCATTTACCGTGTTGGGTGCTGGCGGTATCCGCTCAACAACTGCTTCTAAAATATCAGCAATACCAATTCCTTCTTTAGCAGAGGCCAGAATTGCACCACTGCAATCTAGACCGATAATTTCTTCAATTTCGCCAATAACCCGTTCTGGTTCTGCCCCAGGTAAGTCGATTTTATTTAAAACCGGGATAATTTCCAAATTATGCTCAAGCGCTAAATACACATTCGCCAAAGTTTGCGCCTCTACACCTTGGGAAGCATCTACTACCAACAGCGCCCCTTCGCAAGCAGCGAGAGAGCGCGACACCTCATAAGAAAAATCTACGTGTCCCGGAGTATCAATCAAGTTCAGCACATACTGCTGACCATCTTTTGCTGTGTAGTTCATCCGGGCAGCTTGCAGCTTAATTGTAATGCCGCGCTCCCGTTCCAAATCCATATTGTCGAGAAACTGTTCCTTCATCTGCCGTTCGTCAACAGTGCCAGTAGCTTGCAGCAAGCGATCGGCGAGGGTTGATTTCCCGTGGTCGATGTGAGCAATAATACAAAAATTGCGAATGCGAACTGCGGGAACGTCAGTCATATACTATCTTTGCTTTAGCAGCAACCAAGGTTAAAAAAGCAATTTACTTCATGTATTTTAATGCTTTATTAGCCAAGACGCTGCTAGCTTTTAGTGCTGAGTAGTGAGTGCTGAGTAATTTCTCTGCCCCCTACCCCCCTGCGCCCTTGCTCCTCTTCACCCCATCTTTATCTTTGAATCCAAATAGGGTGACTTTTAAGAATATTATGAAAGTCTATTTATCGCTGCTAGTATTCATCAGCTTGGGGCGTACAATAAATATAAATAAGTACATGTAGGGATCGTGTAGGAATCATCGGCGGTTGCAGTCCGTAATTGCCCAGAACTACTGATTTACTGACAAAACTTCTAGAAGCTATTGTCTAGCGAGTTATATGAAAATTGCCACTTAAAACTTGAAGCTGTTACTTTAGTGCTATTTCGGGGAACTATGTAACCGTACCCTTTAAGGTTTTTCAGTGAACTAAACCAAATCATGAATATAACTGCTTTACAAAGCTTTGGACAAAACAGATTCAGAGTATACAAAGCCCATGAATATGCAAGAAAAAGCTACCGAAGCGGAAAACAGAAAAGTCGATAAGGTAGAAATTGCTGTCCGCCTAGACTCCGAGTTACTAGAGCAGATTCAGCATCTCACCAACGACCCTAGTAAAGTAATTGAGGTGGCTATCCGTCAGTGGTTGCGAGGTGAAATACCTAGAGATGATGAACTGACGCGCACCCCTATACGTACCCCTATTCCGCCTCGAGGTGAATGGAACGATTGACACCATTGATCAGCTGTCAGCAAAAGATCAAGAAAAAGTAAAATTTGTCAATCTGAATTCCATAACACCAAAAAATACCCAATTAAGAATGCAAAAGCTGTAAAAATTTATGCCAAAATTTTAACAGCTTTAGTAAAACTACGGTAGGATGCCGTTTGTCTATCCAACTCGATTAATGACTATTACTGCCAATTCCCAATTGCCGAATTTGTTTTCCCCAAACCTGGAATCTATTACCAGTAAGACTGATGGCTCATTACCCACTCTGGGAGCAGAGTTGGTATATACGCAAGATGCGGCAGGGCGCTATCTGACCTTTTATTGGCAGCAAAGCGAACTCCTGGGATTAAATTCTGAGAAAATAGTTGACGAGCGGAACGAGGATGAAGAAAGCTTTGTCCCGGTGGATAAAGTTAGCTATTTGGAACGCTTGCACCGAATTTTAACAAGTTTGGTGCCAGAAAGGTTCCAGTGTTGGTTTAGCTACCGCCACGAGTTGTTTGAGTTGGATTTGGCGATCAGTCCAATTATGCCGAGATTGGGAACTACCGCCACTACAGTTTTGGTGATGGGACGCTTACTGCAAGCTAAAGTCAACAAAAAACAAGTAAAATGCAAATCTAAAACACCCGCGCAGCTAAAGTTAACTTTACGTTCACAGCAACACCGGAAACAGGTAAATCAAATTACCAAAAACATCCGAGGGACATTAGATTTAGACATTATTTGGCAGCAAACAGTTGACTGTCTGGGAAAAGCGCTGCGGCTAGAGCGTTGCATTATCTGTCCCTACCAGTCTTCTAGCTCGAAAGTACAGGTGGTTGCAGAGTATCACCAGCCAGATCTCCGATCAATACTTGGCTCAGAAATAGATATAGCTTGTGAGCCAGCCTTTGCTCAAGCATTGATCACCCTGGAACCGATTGTGATGGAGATGTCTCAATATAGTGAGTCTCAGCACCAGAAAATTTTGGTAGTTGCGACTTGTTATCAAGACCAAGCGAATGGATTTGTTGCTCTGAATCTGCCAGATGAATGCTACCCGTTGACAGAATCGGAACTTGAATTAGCAAAAGAAGCAGCAGATCAGCTAGGAACAGCGATCGCTCATGCTACTTTATACAAAGAATTAGAAGCAGCGCGTCAAAAAGCCGAAGAAGCCTCCCGCCTCAAAAGTGAGTTTCTGGCTAATGTATCTCACGAAATTCGCACCCCTCTCAACGGCATGATTGGATTCTTAAAGCTGATTTTGGAGGGGATGGCAGATGGACCAGAAGAACAAAACCAGTTTTTAGAAGAAGCTCACCACTTATCGATACATCTGCTGAATATCCTCAACGACATCTTGGATATTGCCAAAATCGAAGCAGGTAAAATGGAGCTACCTTATGCTCCAGTTAAACTGGATGAGCTATTCAGTGATGTTAAAAATATTATGCGTCCTCAAGCGGAAATGAGAAACCTCAGCTTCCGGATGCAAATGCCTGCTACCTCCGATGAAATTATCGTCCAAAGTAACTACCAACGGTTGTTACAAGTCATGCTAAATTTAGTGAACAATGCCATCAAATTCACTCATGAAGGTGGCGTCACCGTCAGCGCTGATTTAGTACTTAAAAAGGCGAAATTCCAAGATCAGCAATTCCCTGGTATGGTGAGAGTGCGCGTAGCAGACACTGGCATTGGTGTTTCCCTCGATAAACAAGATAAACTTTTTCAATTATTCTCTCAGTTGGATGGCTCCCGCACTCGCCACTACGGTGGCACAGGTTTAGGACTGGCAATATCCCAGAAGCTGGTAGAAGCAATGGGTGGTGAAGTACATTTTTACAGTCTAGGTGAAGGACTTGGTTCTACGGTCACATTTACAGTGCCGCTGTATCAACAACCAGTGATAGTTTCATCTAGTGAGAGCGATTCAGATTCTGTGTGTTAGAATTTTAAGCAAAAAAACAAAGGCGTTACAAATTATCTGCCAATACCAGCTTAATTTTCAAACACGGTTCTTGTAACTGTTGAATTATTTCAAACGCTAGTTGTGGTTTGATTTTATATTTATTTCCTTTTTAGAGGCAGCTTTTTGGTTTAAATATGCTTTGTTTCTTTTCACAAATTCTAGCAACTCTTCTTCTTTTGATTGTTGAAGACTCACAGGCGAATAATGATAAATAGCTCTGCAAGCTATAGCTCCCTCTGTTGTAGCACCTGGCGTTTGAGCGAAGCAAAACCCAACGTATTTGTTGGGTTTCGTGCCTCAACCCAACCTACGAATCGAGGCATTTTTCGATTTGGCGAAGGTATTGAATAGAATTAATATTTTTCAAGCAGTAAAATTAGAAAAACACAGTATAAGGCTGTGAAAATTTTCCTTCTTTAGGGAGAATCAATCATGTCTGCAACAGTACTTTGTAAAAAATTGCCATATCATATTTAATTAGATCAAAGAGGTAAAGTGTGTAAACTTGCACCAACCAGCTAAGCTCTTGAAGCTACTTTCCCCAGAACTGTCTCAATGCAGTTGGTAAATTTTGATGCGCGATGCCTGGGTTGGGCTACGCCTACGCAAGTTATAACAAGCGGCTCCATAGTCGGTGTTATTGCAACGTAGTAGGTGTTTCATCTGTAGGCAAATTATTCGGGTCGATACCTAGAGATTATAAATAGGCAATTAGCCGTTCTTTTTGCTGACGTTCTTGTTCGGCGCGTTGGCGTTCTTGTTCAATCTGTTCCACTGCCCACAGTAACAAATTACCTGCTTCATCCAACCAGCGCAACCAGTAACCTGTTCGGGCTTCTTTTGTTCCTTGCCAAGTTCCCAAAAATAAACCCATCGAAGCAATCCAATGACGACCATTTTCATCGGGTTGCTTTAACTCGTAGCGTTCGTTTTCGAGTTGATAAAATTCCAGCAAACCACCATCTGGCTCAAAAATCACGTAGATGGGAACCTGCAAAATTTGCTCGTAGAAAAACCATTTTTCTGGTGGATAGGTTCGCTTCACCGAATATTCTCCGCCCTCAGTGTCGGATAGAAATTCCATCACAACCGCAGGGATAACTCCTTCTAAGTTGGGTGTGTAGCTTTTGCGTTCAGCTAAAATCTGATTTACAGAAGGAATATAAACCCAATCCGGGGCTTTAGCAATAAACTGTCCGTTGAGTGTTGCACAAAGACCAAAATTTGAGGCTATTAACATTTGGGGTTGGATGAAACCACTTATTTCTAGGCTTTCACGCAAAGCACCAGCCAAGATTGGCTGACCTGTATTTTCCACTGGGTCATCCTCTAACTGAAAATCATCGGGCAATGGTTCCCAAGATATTACCAGTTCAGTTGAGGATTTGGTTTCACTCACCTGGGTTGCCATAAATACTGCCTTTTATTGATTTGTTTTTATTTTATCGCTGTTAGGATGGCGTTAAACTAATCGATGCAATGCAATGTGACAATCAGTGCTAGTACGATCGCCTTAAATCCAATCAACAGATTTTAATGAGATAATTTCTTATTAAGAGTTAAAGTTTTGATCTCAAGCGATCGCTATGACAATCACCCTTTCCCAACAAGCCTTTGATGAATTATTTCAGGAGATGGTGGAACCTTCGCAACACCCAGATCCAAATGATGCATTGGACGTGGTGTACAAATACCCGCGACGGCTAGGACAAGGCTACTGGCGGAAAATCGAGTTGCGCCAAGGGTTGGAATTGATTATTGGGAATTTGCAAATGCGCGATGCCTGCGGCGGGCGGAGCCATCGCATGGTTATTTTACAGCCAGAACAGGAACATGAGTGGTTAGAATATCACTTTCATTTTTCTGGAGAACATGGGGATGAATACAGAACTATTGGTGGAGGCGAATACAGTTTCGTAGGAAGTGGACTAGATCCCAAGCAAACGAGTGATTGTTCAGATAAAAACTCCTTTTTGGAGGTAATTATTTATATGCAGCCTGAATTACTATATTCTTTCGCTGCCAATCAACAAGGACAATTACCCCAAGTGTTGCAACCGTGGATTCGGCAATCTCATCAAACGTATTACTGTCGTTGTGGAACTGCAACACCTGCGATGCGGACTGTTGCACGGCAAATTATCCAGTGTCCATATCAGGGAATTGCCAAGCGGCTGTATTTGGAAGGCAAAGCTTTAGAGTTGATGGGAATGTTAGTTGCACAGGAGATGGAAATCGAGGATGGTAATAACCACCTGCACACTTTGAAGCCAGATTTAGTAGAAAGAATTTATCATGCCAGAGATATTCTGCTAAAACGATTGAATAATCCGCCTTCGTTTATGGAACTATCAAGGGCAGTAGGCTTAAACGATTATCTGCTAAAACAGGGATTTCGTCAGGTATTTGGCACAACAGCTTTTAGCTACTTACATCACTATCGCTTGGAACAAGCGCGTCAACTCCTAGATGCTGGAGATATGAAAGTGTCAGAAATTGCTAACATCGTGGGGTTTGTCAGTCACAGTTATTTCACCGCAGCCTATAGGAAAAAATTCGGTCTTTGTCCAAAGCAATATCAAATACAGCAGAAAAAATCCGTCTAGCGATAAAAAATAATCCGTCTAGCGATAAAAAAGCCTTCCCATCAGACTAGAGATTTGAGTAATGTTTTTGACAATTACTTTCAATTTGAGTGTGAGCAGTGTTAAATTTGTGGCGGCGATCGCTTTTTCTGACAGGTGTCTTTTGTATTCTGGGGACACAAGCAGCATGGGGAGAAACTGCTGATTCTTCTGGCAGCGCCCAAATTTTGGTACAGTCGCCAACACCTACAGCAGAAATCATCCCAGTCACCGGAGTACAAGCAAATCCTACGGAAAAAGGTGTAGAGATCATTCTCCAAACTAGCAAAGGGGAACAGTTACAAATCACCAACACCAATACTGGTAATAATTTTATTAGTGATATTCCCAATGCTCAGTTACGTTTGCCTAATGGTGATGGTTTTACCTTCCGTTCCGAAAAGCCACTTGCGGGAATTACGGAAATAACTGTTACTAATTTTGATGCTAAAACAATTCGAGTCACAGTTGTAGGTGAAAATAGTTTACCAGTAGTTGAATTATTTGACGGTGATGAAGGTTTGATTTTTGGTGTCACACCCTCAGCAACTGCGACGCAGCCACAACCAGAAAAGCCAACAAGTGAGACTCTACCAGAGCAACCAGCAGCACAGCAGGATGAGCCGATTGAGTTGGTGGTGACGGGGGAGCAAGATGGGTATCGCGTACCCAACTCCTCAACTGGCACAAGAACCGATACACCTTTGCGTGACATTCCTCAATCGATTCAGGTAGTACCACAACAAGTGTTGCGCGACCAACAAATTACTCGCTTAGATGATGCACTCAGAAACGTTGCTGGTGTCAATCAGGCTTTTAACTTTGGGCCATTAACCTTCTATAGCATTCGCGGATTTGATGTAACAGAGACGAATCTTCTGAGAGATGGATTGATTGATACATTGTCTGGACAAGTGAGTGAACTTTCCAGTATTGAGCGCGTCGAAGTTCTCAAAGGCCCCGCATCAGTTCTATTTGGTTTGGGTAATCCAGGGGGAAGCATCAACCTAATATCTAAACGTCCCTTAAGTGAACCTTTTTACGCTGTTGATGCAACTATTGGCAGCTATAGTTTTTATCGAGGTGCGGTTGATTTATCGGGGCCGTTAAATGACTCGAAGACAGCCTTATATCGTCTCAACTTAGCCTACAGAAATTCAGGTAGTTTTGTCGATTTCTTTAATGGCGAGAGCTTAAATATATCGCCTGTGATCACTGTGGCGCTTGGCGAGAAGACTAACCTGACCTTGGAGGCAGAATACATCACAACAAGAGATATGATCGCATCTGGCGTACCTGTGATTGGTAGTGTGTTACCTAACCCAAACGGGAAAGTATCCCGTAATCTCAATCTTTTTGAACCTTCTGATAGTCTTGAGCAGACAATTATCAGGCTTGGATACCGACTAGACCATAAGTTTAGCGAAAATTGGTCGATAAACAATTCGTTTGGGTTTGCATTTCGCGATCTCTATCAACGACGCACAAATGCTGGGAGTCTAGATGTAGACAATCGGACTTTTACGAGATCAGCTTCAGAAAGCTCTTCCGAAAATAGAAATTATGCGATGACGACAAATCTGATTGGTAAGTTTGCCACAGGTTCAATTCAGCATCAGCTATTGTTTGGCTTTGATTTAAATCGTTTTGACAACTTTGATCCACCAATTACTGAATTCGAGGTGGCACCAATTGATATCTTCAATCCTGTATATGGTACACGACGAGGAATAACACTCCCTTCTTCTTTTGGGATTCGACAGCAGACAAACTCATTGGGAATTTACCTACAAGACCAAGTGGCACTGACGGATAACTTGAAGGTTTTATTGGGTGGGCGCTTTGACTTTATTGATCGAAAATATGAAGATTTGGTCAATAACACAGAAAGCAGTGGGACAGATAGTGCATTCAGTCCTCGTTTTGGCATTGTCTATCAACCCATCCCTGCTATCTCTCTCTATACCAGTTATACAAGTTCATTTACTCCACCAGGTGGCTCATACTTTTTTGGTGTTGACTCTTCCTTCAAGCCAGAACGCGGTAATCAGTATGAGGTTGGGGTAAAGGCAGATTTGAATGATCGACTTTCAGCAACCGTTGCATTGTTTGATTTAACGCGTACCAATGTCACGACAGAAGATCCCAACAGACCAAACTTTTCCATCCAAGTAGGTGAGCAGAATAGCCAAGGGATTGAACTGAATCTGGCGGGTGAAATTTTACCAGGATGGAATATTTTTGCAGGCTATGCTTATATCGATGCCCGCATTACTAAAGATAATACTTTGACACCTGGAAACCGATTGTCAAATAGCGCAAATCATTCTTTTAACTTGTGGACAAGCTACGAAATTCAAAAAGGTAATTTACAAGGTTTTGGGGCGGGAATAGGCTTGTTTTTTGTAGGCGATCGCGCTAATTTTGACAATACTTATACTGTACCTAGCTATCTTCGGACTGATGCATCTATTTTCTATAAACGAGAGAGATTTAGAGTTGCACTCAATTTCAAAAATCTATTTGATGTAGAATATTTTGAAACTTCGCTAGGTAATCGTGTTTATTATGGACAACCTTTTACAGTTCAAGGTACAGTTTCCTTGCAGTTTTAATAATTGAGATAATCATGCGACATTTTTTTTCCTGGCTAATATTGGGTATCTTAGGATTTTCTGTAGTTACAGCTTGCAATCATCAAGCTTCTCACAATACATCCTCGTCACCTAAGCAACCAACCGCAGAATGTCGCATAGTTAAACACACAATGGGGGAAACTTGTGTCCCAATCTATCCTCAGCGTGTAGTAACTTTATCTTCATGTACTTTAGGCAATGTCCTAGCACTTGGTGTTAAGCCCATCGGCACAACTAACGAAGTTTACGTAGAGGGAAACTCTCTGACATCGATTAATGGTGAAACGGAGGGAATAAAACTACTTGGACTTTCACAACCAAATTTAGAAGCAACTTTATTACTCAAACCAGATTTAATTATTGGTGTAGATTGGTTCAAGCCAATTTATCCTCTACTATCTAAAATTGCTCCTACTGTATTAGGTGAAATTGATTATATAAGCTGGCAAAGACATCTGAGTTTTGTAGCTGAATCACTAGGAAAGCAAGAGACTGAAAAAGTACTTTGGGAACGCTATTATCAGCGAATAGAACAGCTAAAACTAGCATTAGGAAATCGCTATCAAGCCAAAAAAATATCATTCATCACTGTTGGGCGCGATCAGATATACATTGATTCCAAAAATTCATTTCCTGGTTCTATTATCAGTGATGCGCTTTTGCAGCGTCCATTTTCACAAAATCTCGATTCAACCTATGGATCTTTTCCTATTTCCCTAGAGGAATTAGAAAAAGCAGATGGCGATATTTTATTTGTGACAACCTTTTCGAGAAGTGGCAAAAAATTCCTGAAAAAAAAACAACAAGAGCCACTTTGGAAAACCCTTAAAGCTGTTCAAGAAAATCACGTTTATTATGTTGATTTTATGGCATGGGCTGCGACCAATATGCTGGGAACTGATGCAGTAATTGATGATCTCTTTAAGTACCTAGTCAACACCCCTTAATCCAAATGGCCAAACACACACTATTTGTCTGCAAATCCTGCCACCGTTCATCTGAAGAACGTCCAGAAAATCCGCCTTTTGATGGCAATATTTTACTTGACCAAATGAACACTTTATGCAGTGAAAAATTCCCCTCTGAGGAATTAGAAATTCAGCCAGTTGGGTGTTTATGGGCTTGTAGTCAAGGTTGTGTTGTATCTGTATCAAGCCACAATAAACCTACCTATCTGTTTGTCAATCTTCTACCAGAAGAAAGCGCATCAGCGTTACTAGAATTTATGAAACTGTATATCAAAAATCGCAAAGGGGCTGTAATTTGGGAACAGCTTCCTGAACTTTTGCAGTCTGCTATTTTCGCGCAAATTCCGCCTGTAAAATCATAGCTTTGGTAAAAGGAGCATTAGCGATTTCAAGATAATTGCGATCAGGTTTAGGGGCTGGAATAGGCTTGTTTTTTGTGGGTGATCGCGCTGGCGATTTGAACAATACTTACGATGTACCTAGTTATATTCGGACTGATGCAGCTATTTTCTATTATAGATTCAAACTTGCACTCAACTTCAAAAATCTATTTGACGTAGATTATTTTGAAAGTGCACTTAATTTTAATCGTGTTTACTACGGACAGCAATTTGCAGTTCAAGGAACCATTTCGTGGCAGCTTTAAACCACGACTAAAAAGAGACACTATTGCCAAAATTTATTATGCCAAAGAAATTTTACAAGCACGTTTAGAGAATCCACCGTTATTATCAGAGTTGGCACAACAGGTAGGTGTGAGTGAGACTACCTTGCAAAAAGGGTTTCAGATGCAGTTTGGCACAACTGTGTTTGGTTATTTGACAAATCAGCGTATGGAACAAGCCTATCAGCTGTTAAAGAATAGTGCTTTAACGGTTGCGGAAGTTGCTAACATTGTGGGCTACTTTCATTTAGGACATTTTGCCGTTGCCCCTTGGGCGATACCTTCGGTCGCCGTAGGCATCGCACTAAAATTTAATCAAGATTTTACGAGCTGGGCATTGCTAGAATCAGCACAGAGCAACTTAATCTGACAAGCCTATGCCTTCACCGTTTCCAGGAATGAACCCCTATCTAGAACATCCTGAACTGTGGTCTGAATTTCATAGTCGATTAATTGTGGCGATCGCTGATACAATTTTCCCTCATTTACGACCAAAATACAGAGTTGCAGTAGAAAAACGGGTTTATCAAATGACAGATGGCAATTCTATTCTAGTAGGTATACCAGATGTCACTATCGCAAAATCTATCAAAACAACAGACAACGAATCATCTAATCTAGCGGTAGCTGCACCACCAGCTAAACCGATAACGGTGAATATTCCCGTTCCAGAGGAAGTGCGGGAAAGTTACCTGGAAGTGCGCGAAGTGGCAACTGGGGAAGTAGTGACAGTTATTGAACTACTCTCACCGAAAAATAAGCGTCCTGGAGAAGGTAGAAAAGCTTACAATACTAAACGTCAACAAGTGTTTGCAAGTTCGACTCATTTAGTAGAAATAGACTTGCTGCGTGGCGGCGAACCTATGCCAATTTTAGGTAATCAAATTCAATCAGATTATCGAATATTGGTGAGTCGCAGTGAATTACGTCCGCAAGCAGAATTATATGCTTTTAATTTACGAGAACAAATACCCGCCTTTGTTTTACCACTACGTAAAGATGATACAGAACCACTAGTAGATTTACAATCTGTAATTCAAGATTTATTTGACCGTGCTGGTTTTGATTTGGCGATAAATTATACTTGCGAACCAGTCCCTCCGATTGCAGAAGCTGATATTGATTGGGTGAGAGCATTATTGCCACAGTTGAGTTCAAACTAGATGGGCGATCGCGCCGGAGATTGGGAAAATAGGGACATCAAGGATATACCGAAGCCAACCTCTAAACTTGGAACTTTGCACTCCAAACTTTGAACTAAACTAATTAAAAGTGAAGTCAAAGTGATTATATGACAGATCCAATAACAGCAAGCGTTTTGTTCAAAACCGCTTACGAAAGTCGTTACACTTGGGACGAAAACTTTCCTGGTTACAGTGCAGATGTACAATTAGTGCAGGGTTTGGAAGTTTACACGGGTACAATTCGCATTAACCATGACCTGAGTGTGGAAGTTGCCAGTGTTGCAGATGAACAAGTGCAAGAAGGAATCTATACCCAATTACGGGATATAGTTACTCATCGCAAACGCTCCAGTTTTGAACAGTCTCATGGCCAGCATGAGTTTACTTTGGGTGAGACAGATGAAACTGGTGCGGTACAAGTTCTGGTGAAAGGCGACTCGATGGGTTCTAGTTATAAAATTCGCGGTAAGGAAATTTGCCAGGTCAGTCGGGTGATGGGTCGCATGGCTTTTGTAATTGATACTCACGAAAGCTTCGATACAGGTTCTGGCTACATTGCGAGTCGCTACGATGCGGTTTTCCGCAACTCGAAAACTAATGAAGTCAGCAGCGTCCTAAAATTTGAAGACACATATGAAAAATTTGGTGATTATTATTTAATGACCAAACAGGTCGTGGAAGAGTGTCACGATGGCATAAGCGTTGCAGATACTTCAGGAGCGCTAGCGTCGAATCCTGCTTCGGAGGCTAGCATGACAACTGAGTTCAACTACTCCAATATCAAGCTGCTCAAACCAGCAGTTGTTTAATCGTTGTGAGTCATGTGTTCATGACTCTCTTGTTTCACAATACTGGATAAAGCGCAATTTAGCGGCAATTAGATCTAGGATCGACTTAACAAAGCTGGAAAATAAAATTTTGGATAATGGGTTTGTAGTAGATTTCAGCACTACTACAAATTAATTCCCGATCGCGATCGTTAACTTAGCAGGTCTAAAATTATGGAACTAACAATTGACAACGTTGAAACAGTCTTAGATGAAATGCGCCCTTATCTCATGTCTGATGGTGGCAATGTGGAACTCGTAGAACTCGATGGCCCTGTGGTCAAACTACGGTTGCAAGGTGCCTGTGGTTCTTGCCCTAGCTCCGCAATGACCCTAAGAATGGGCATTGAGCGCCGCCTGAAGGAATTGATTCCCGAAATTGCAGAAATCGAGCAAGTAATTTAGGGACTGGGGACACTTCGGTGAGCTTCAGTGCATCGCTGGGGACTAGGGCGTGTTTTCAAACCCAAAAGCCTTCAGGCTAAAGCCTGAGGCTACAGGAACAAAGCCTGCCTATGCAGGCTCAAAATCTTGATTTTTCGTAGTCCGCTCCGAAGTTCCGATACCTGTCTTGGAAAGTTCTGATGCCTTCGGCGGGAACCGCCGCTCAGACTTTCCGCTGCGGCAGGCTGCGCCAACGGCGGGAACCGCCTCTCAGGCTTTCCGCTATGGCGGGCTACGCCAACGCCGGATGCCGGCGCACCCTGCGAGATCTTGCTACAGACTTCTCTGTGCGTGGACTTCGTTCCTGTAGCTGCACTCTTTAGAGTGTCGGCAAGGCAAGAAAACACGCCCTAGGAGGCAAAGCAAAGGAGCAAAGGAGCAAGAGAATAATTCTTTCCCTTTTCCCCATGCCCCATGCCCCATGCCCAATCCTCAATAACTATCTATGTCCCACCCCTTACACGTCGCTTTTATCTGGCATCAACATCAGCCGCTGTACAAATCTCCTGGCAGCGGCGTTTCACTATCTCCCAGTCAGCAATACCGTCTGCCTTGGGTACGGTTGCATGGCACTAAAGATTATCTAGATTTGATCTTAATCCTAGAGCGGTATCCAAAATTACACCAAACAGTAAATCTGGTACCATCGCTGATATTGCAACTCGAAGATTACATTGCTGGGACTGCTTTTGACCCTTACCTCACAGCCAGCTTGACACCAGATGAACAACTGACTCAGCAACAGCTGGAATTTATTATTCAACACTTTTTTGATGCCAATCATCACACTTTGATTGACCCTCATCCCCGCTATGCCGAGTTGTATCAGCAAAAGCAGGAGAAAGGGCCTACTTGGTGTTTAGCAAATTGGCAGCTATCAGATTACAGCGATTTGCTGGCTTGGCACAATCTGGCGTGGATTGATCCGTTATTTTGGGATGACCCGGAAATTGCCGCTTGGTTAAAGCAGGGTCGAAATTTTACTTTAAGCGATCGCCAGCGTATTTATTCCAAACAGCGCGAAATTCTCAGTCGCATTATCCCTCAACACCGAAAAATGCAGGAGGCAGGGCAACTAGAAGTTACCACTACGCCCTACACCCACCCGATTTTGCCCTTGCTAGCCGACACCAACTCCGGTAGGGTGGCAGTGCCAAATATGACGTTGCCTGAATATCGGTTTCAGTGGGCGGAAGATATCCCCCGTCACTTGCAGAAAGCTTGGAACTTATATAAAGACCGCTTTGGACAAATACCCCGTGGCTTGTGGCCTTCAGAACAGTCAGTCAGCCCGGAGATACTACCAGATATTATTAACCAAGGATTTAAGTGGATTTGCTCAGATGAAGCCGTTTTGGGATGGACACTGAAACACTTTTTCCACCGGGATGGGGCAGGAAACGTGCAACAACCAGAACTGCTGTATCAACCGTACCGCCTGCAAACGCCAGCGGGTGATTTGGCAATTGTGTTTCGCGACCACAGACTATCGGATTTGATTGGCTTTACCTATAGTGCGATGCCAGCAAAACAGGCAGCAGCGGACTTAGTGGGACACCTCCAAGCGATCGCTAAAATGCAAAGAGACAGTCAAAGTGAGCAACCTTGGCTAGTTACCATCGCTTTGGATGGGGAAAATTGCTGGGAATTTTATCCCCAGGACGGCAAGCCCTTCCTAGAAGCTTTATATCAAACCTTGAGCAACGAACCCCACCTTAAACTCGTTACCGTCTCGGAATTTCTCGAACAATTTCCCCCCACAGCAACCATCCCCGGAGAGCAACTGCATAGCGGTTCTTGGGTAGATGGCAGCTTCACCACCTGGATTGGTGACCCCGCCAAAAATCGCGCTTGGGACTACCTGACACAAGCCAGGAATCTGTTGGCGAATCATCCCGAAGCAACCGAAGAAAGCAACCCCGAAGCCTGGGAAGCTCTGTATGCCGCAGAGGGTTCCGACTGGTTTTGGTGGTTTGGCGAAGGACATTCCTCAAATCAAGATGCCATCTTTGACCAGTTATTTCGGGAACACTTGTTTGGCATTTACAAGGCATTAAATGAACCTATACCGCCATATCTCAAGCAACCAGTAGAGGTTCACAAAGCACGGGCAGACCATAGCCCACAAGGGTTTATTCATCCCGTCATCGATGGTAGAGGTGATGAACAGGACTGGGATAAAGCTGGACGTATAGAAATAGGCGGGGCGCGGGGGACAATGCACAACAGCAGTGTCATCCAGCGACTTTGGTATGGGGTGGATCACCTAAATTTCTATTTGCGGTTGGACTTTAAAAGTGGCGTTGCGCCAGGGGGGGATTTGCCATCAGAGTTAAATTTGTTGTGGTTCTATCCCGACAGGACGATGGTTAACAGTCCAGTTCCCTTCGGAGATCTGCCGGATGCAGCACCACTTAATTACCTGTTTCACCATCATCTAGAAATTAATTTGCTGACGCAATCGGTTCAGTTTCGAGAAGCTGGAGAACATCATCAATGGCATCCCCGTTTCAGTCGCGCTCAAGTAGCTTTAAATAATTGTTTAGAGTTAGCAGTACCGTGGGCAGATTTACAAGTTCCACCAGATTATCCCCTACGCCTGATTTTGGTGCTTGCTGATGAAGGGCGTTTTTGCAATTATTTGCCAGAAAATGCCTTGATTCCGATTGAGGTACCTTAGAAAGGAGTCAGGAGGAGGCAGTGCGTTGCGTATTTTCCCCCGTTGAAGCAACTGCCGTTCAGGAGTCAGGAGTCAGGAGTCAGGATAATTCCACTCATACAAGGATAAACCTTGAGTAGGGATAATTTTTTTATTTTTCGCCTACAAAGAACAAGGCTTTAAACCAATAGTTAGTAGCTAGTCACACACTCAGCATTCTGACTCATGACTCCTTCTTTATAAATTTTTTAATTTTATATTTTAAGTTTTAAATTTCAGGGTGCTGAAGGTCAGGATTGAGCAAAGATCCAGTAATGCTACTGACACCAAAGAATATTTTTCATAAAATTAAAGACATCGTAGAGTAGCTTTTCTATAACTAATGAATCGCTTTTCTGGCAAAATAACGAATCCCGAATACAGTTCACAGCAAACTCAACTTGGTCAGATGTGTGGTTCTAAGCAGCTATTTCGCGATCGCTACGAAATACTGCGGATTTTGGGTAGAGGTGGTTTTGGCATTACCTATTTAGCTAAAAATGCTATACTCCCAGGAAATCCTTTGTGTGTAATTAAACAGCTTTGTCCAAAAGTGACTAATCTTAAAAGTTGGCAAAGGGCTTGCGATCGCTTTGAAAAAGAAGCAAAAACTTTAGGTCAACTCGGTAGCCATTCTCAAATTCCCCTGCTTTTAGACTACTTTGAGAAGGATGGAGAGTTTTATTTAGTTCAAGAATACGTACAGGGTTTGACTCTGGCACAAGAAGTACGGAAAACTGGGCCCAAGAATGAAGCCGTAGTTAAACAATTTTTGCAGGAATTATTACCAGTATTACAGTATCTTCATAAACATCATGTAATCCATCGGGATATTAAGCCTCAAAACTTATTGCGATGTCAGGATGACGGTCGGGTAGTGCTAATCGATTTTGGTGCGGTGAAAGAGAAATTAGCTGAGACTTGTGAGAACTCAATTGATAAAACCGCCTTTATTGGAACTATGGGATTTGCACCACCAGAGCAATTTTCTCTACATCCAGTTTATGCTAGTGATATTTATGCACTGGGTATGACTTGTCTTTATCTGTTGACAGGCAAAAGCCCTTTAGAATTTGACTATGATGCAGATACTGGTGAGGTATGTTGGCAAAAAGAAGTAAACATCAGTGACAATTTTGTCCAGGTTTTGGGCAAAATGCTGAAAATTCCCTTAGATGAACGCTTTAAGACTGCTGATGAGGCGATCGCAGCTTTGAGCCAAGAAAGCTATTTGCCAACTTTGAATGACTGTTTAACTACCCAACAACTGAAAAATCAAACTATTACAGAAGAAGAAAATCCTCAAGTATATGTGCCACCTGTAGCAAGAACTGCTAACGCTATTCGTAAATGGAAAGCAAAGCTCAACGAAACAAAGTCACGTAGCTAAGTTTAATTGTTAATTAACTATAGCGGTTCTCACTTCAATGAGGTACAAAAATAAGCAATTAACCACAGATGAACACAGATAAATTTGTACCTTAGCAGATTAGGAAACGCTATAAAGTATCAAATTAACAATTAACCAAGGTAAGATTCAAACATAAAAAGCGAATTTATTACTGGTTATACCTAGATTTAATAGTCAAAAACATTTGAGTAATCTTGGTTTAGCTTAATACTTAGTAGCTTGATTTTTGCCAAGATATAAGCAAAACTACTTGAATAAATAATTTAAAAAAATTTTCAATTCAGATTATTATATAATCAAGAAAATAAATAATCCTATGACTCTCGTTGTTTTCCGAAACTGAGGAAGACTGGCTACTATTTACAAAAGCTAACTTGATTTCGTAGCTCCCCAATCCCCAAAACAGGGTTTTCTACCTACCAGTACGCGAGAGTCGATTTTTTTAAGGGAAAATTCGGGGCAAACTTAGCACAAATTTTTATGCAGTCGCGCTTGTCAGATAATGATCTGCTGCTTAAATCCCGATTGCCCAAATCCCCTGAATCCTAATGGAAAAAAAATTTGCCAAACTTGTAGCACCCCGCTGGTGTCACTTTTGAGAAATCGCTTCCGTGTCATCCGAGTGCTTTCAGATGAGGGGGGATTTGGCAGAACCTATCTATCAGAAGATACAGATAAACTAAATGAACACTGCGTCATCAAGCAATTAGCGCCTAAATTCCAAGGAACTTGGTCGCAAAAAAAAGCAATGGAGTTGTTTGCCCAAGAAGCAAAGCGACTACAAGAACTTGGAGAAAATCCCCAAATACCAACGCTGTTGGCTTACTTTGAGCAAGACCACTGTCTGTATTTAGTGCAACAGTTTATTAATGGACAGAACTTGTTAAACGAGTTACAGCAGCACAAAGTATATAGTGCTAGGGAAATTCAAACTATTTTGCTGGATTTACTGCCTATCCTCAGGTTTATCCACGATCGCGGCGTCATTCATCGAGATATCAAGCCAGAAAATATTATCCGGCGTAAAAGTGATGGGAGATTAAACCTGATTGATTTCGGTTCCTCAAAGCAATTTACAGCCATTCAAAATAAAATTGGCACATCAATTGGCTCACACGGATATTCCCCAATTGAACAAATCAGAGATGGTAAAGCTTACCCAGCTAGTGATTTATTCGGTTTGGGGGCTACCTGCTTTCATCTACTAACAGGAATTTCTCCCTTTCAATTGTGGATGGAAAATGGGTATGCCTGGGTAGGAAATTGGCGGCAATATTTACGAAGTCCACTGAGTAATGAATTAGATATTGTTCTAGATAAGCTTTTGAAAAAAGATATCCAGGAACGCTACCAATCAGCCGATGAAGTTATCAAAGACTTGACTTACAAACAACCACTCGCACTACCACCAGCTGGCCATTCGTCTAGAAAATTACCAGCAACACAGACGCCATATTTACCAATAAGATATACCATACTGAGAAGCATAGTCTCGGTAAGTTCTATCATCCTGCTGTTTGGATTTAGCGAAACTTGGTATCAACAATCTCGCCGGATTTACAGCAGTTTGTCTGCTAGGTTGAGTCAGCACAATCATATTCCAGGTAATGCTGAGGTGGTTTTAGGTCAATCATCAAAGATTACCTTGGGGAATATTTCATTAGCTAACACCTTCAAAGGTCATGAAAACTCGGTTTCATCGGTCGCCATCAGCCCAGATGGTAAGACTATTGCTAGCAGTGGCGATCGCACAATCAAACTTTGGAATCTCGCAACCGGAAAAGAAATCTCTTCACTCAATGGGCATTCCCAGCAAGTGAATATCGTGGTGATTAGCCCTGATGGCAAAACCTTAGTTAGTGGTAGTGATGACAACACCATCAAAATCTGGAATCTGTCAACGGGAAAGCTAATCCGCACTTTAATAGGGCATTTCGACTCGATTCATGCTTTAGTAATCACTCCTAATGGCAGAACCTTGATTAGTGGTAGTGATGATAATACGATCAAAATCTGGAATCTCGCAACAGGACGCCAAATCCAGACATTCGCGGGACATACATTCTGGGTACGTTCAGTCGCCATAAGCCAGGATGGCGTGACCTTGGTCAGTGGCAGTTTTGACAAGACGATCAAACTGTGGAATATAACCAAGAGACGCCCAAGCCGCACACTCAGGGGAAATGCCCAAACGGTGACATCCGTAGCCATGAGCCAGGATGGCAAAATTCTTGCTAGTGGTAGTCGCGATCGCACTATCAAACTCTGGAATCTTGCAACAGGAGATGAAATTCTCACATTAGCTGGACATGCCAATACTGTGACATCTGTCGCCTTCAGCCCAGATGGCAAAATTCTTGCTAGTGGTAGCCGCGATCGCACCATCAAACTTTGGAATCTCGCAACAGGAGAGGAAATTCTCACATTGCCAGGGCACGCCAACACTGTAACATCTGTCACTTTCAGTCCTGATGGTAAAACTTTAGTCAGCGGCAGTGAGGATAATACGATCAAGATTTGGCGACTGTCTCAGTGAGGTGGATTTATATCGGGTTGCGATCAAACATTTTAGTAAAGCAAAGAAACCCTAAATTAGCGTAAGTTCGATGAACCTCTCCCTGCCTTGAACTAAAGTTCAAGTCTGTCCCTCTCCGAGTCGGAGAAGGACAGGTTTTGCGTAATAAAACCTCTAAGAGGATGTTTGATTCGTGTGACCCGTCGAAGATTAAATTACCTTAGAAAATAGTTAATCTGTATCTACCGCGTTCCTGTGGATTGTTTGAAGTGACAACTATATAGTAAATGTCATCTTCAGGCAACCTAACTCGGTCAATTAGAGCGCTATATACACCATCTTTGTCATTTTCTACAGCAATTCTTTGGCCTTGAGAGTTTAGCAAAACTATATAAGGCGAAAACTCCTCATTAATACTATCTACACGGATACTTACAAGCTGATTTTTTTTACCCTGAAACTGAGAAACATTGTAGGGGCTGCCATTTTGTCTCAGGGTTGAGCTTTGGGCGGCCAGTTCGCCTGATTCGTCTAGGGTGTAGCTAGCTCTGTCATCCCTGAGAGCCAGACTATAGCGACCTATATCTTTGGGATCTCGGCTAGTGACTGCGATCGTGTAAGTACCCTTAACAGGTAATCGAGTGAATATAAATGCATCCTTAATTGCATTATTTGCGCTTCCACTACCTCTTTTTAAGACAACTCTATTATTGGGGTCGAGCAGAAACATGAAAGGAGATAGACTCAAGTTGTTTGTGCGGCGTTGATCCTTACTGCCACCAAGCCTGATTTGGAGTAGTTGGTTTTCTCTACCCTCAAACTTGTAGAAATTAAAATATCTACCTTTAGACTGAAAATCCCTCTTAGAGAGGATACCAAAAGCGATATCTACAAAATTAATTTCCTTGAAAGGAAGATTTCCAGATAAAGAAACAGGCGATCGCTCACGAGTTGGATTGCTACTTCTACCTGGGTTAGTAATTGGCTTACTACCTCCTTGCCTTGGAGGAGCAATCCTGCCCTCCGTTGGTTGAGAATTTATCGGTCTGGAAGGTCTAGGAGTAGAGCCACCTTGTGCTGGTCGAGGTGTTGGTTGAGAATTTATCGGTCTGGAAGGTCTAGGAGTAGAGCCACCTTGTGTTGGTCGAGGCGTTGGTTGAGAATTTATCGGTCTGGAAGGTCTAGGAGTAGAGCCGCCTTGTGTTGGTCGAGGCGTTGGTTGAGAATTTATCGGTCTGGAAGGTCTAGGAGTAGAGCCACCTTGTGTTGGCTGAGGCGTTGGTCTAGAATCCACTGGCCCAGACGGAGTTGGAGCAGAGCCGCCTTGTGTTGGCTGAGGTGTTGGTCTAGAATCCACAGGCCCAGATGGAGTTGGAGCAGAGCCGCCTTGTGTTGGCTGAGGTGTTGGTTGAGAATCTACTGGCCCAGACGGAGTTGGAGCAGAGCCACCTTGTGTTGGCTGAGGTGTTGGTTGAGAATCTACTGGCCCAGATGGAGTTGGAGCAGAGCCGCCTTGTGTTGGCTGAGGTGTTGGTTGAGAATCTACTGGCCCAGACGGAGTTGGAGCAGAGCCACCTTGTGTTGGTTGAGGCGTTGGTTGAGAATCCACAGACCCTGACGGAACACTCTCAGGTATGGGTGAATCAATAGGTTGCTTGGGTTGTGGAGGTACAGATGGTTGAGAAACAGGGATTTGCTCAATTCCTTGTTGTACCGCTTCTGGTTGTCTCTCATCTGGTGTTTTGGCAAGTCTGAATTTCCCAATGTCTTCCGGGATTTTTAAAGCACTTATAGGCAAAGCGTAACTTGCAATCAGCAAACTACTACTTAAAGAAAAAATTAAAGATAAGTCAAATCTAAAACGATATTTTTTGTTGCTTTTACCTGGCATAACTCAATCCTCATTGTTGTAGTTTATAGGTAGTTTTATGTCATCGGCAGGTTACTTTTATCTACTTTATAATGCTGGATCTTAGTGAAATTTATTGGAATTTTGTTGGATAGACTCTACTGAGTAACGGCGATAATATGTCACAAATTTTCTTGTTAGCAATCATAGGGGACTTTCAACTTTGGCTATTACTTTAAGTTATTGCAAGTGCATAGCTGATAGACAATAATGCAAATTTAACAGCTAACATGCTGCTAGGGATAACTAAGAAAACAATTTCGTTTTTTATTTTAAATTGCTACTTACCTATAAATTGCTTCCTTCATGCAAAATTTTTATCCCGGCAGATCTTAGTAAAAATATACGTTATGAATTAACATATACACAAACTGCAAATGGATTCCCAGTATGATCTGCTGCTTGAATCCCGACTGCCCTAATCCTCAGAATCCTGATGGCAACGAGTATTGCCAAACTTGCAGTACACCATTAATACCACTGTTGAGGGGCCATTATCGTGTCATCAAAGTACTGTCTGACGAAGGTGGATTTGGCAGAACCTATCTATCAGAAGATGTAGATAAACTGAATGAATGGTGCGTTGTCAAGCAATTCGCACCGAAAATTCAGGAAACTTCAGCGTTGAAAAAAGCGGTTGAGCTATTTAAAGAAGAAGCTCAACGACTACAACAATTGGGAGAACATGACCAAATTCCTGCGCTGTTGGCTTATTTTGAACAAGATAATTACCTGTTTTTGGTGCAACAGTTTATCGATGGGCAAAATTTACTACAAGAATTGCAACAATCATTAACATACAGCGAAAGCCAAATTCTAGAGCTTTTGCTAGACTTACTGCCCGTACTCAAGTTTATCCACGATCGCGGCGTAATTCACCGAGATATTAAGCCACAAAATATTATCCGTCGTCAAAATGATGGGCGATTGGTGCTAATTGATTTTGGATCTGCAAAGCAACTCAGAGCAACAGTACACACTCAATTAGGGACGACAATTGGTTCACATGGTTATACCCCACTTGAACAAATGCAGTATGGAAAGGCTTACCCAGCCAGTGATTTATTCAGTTTGGGTGCAACTTGTTTTCATCTGCTCACGGGGATTCGCCCATCCAGACTGTGGATAAAACAGGGTTATGGTTGGATTGACTCTTGGCAGCAGTATTTGAGTAATTCGGATAGAAACGAAGCAGTCCCAAGTTTAAAGTTGGTTAGGGTTTTAGACAAGTTGTTGAAAACAGATATTCAAAAACGTTATCAATCGGCTGATGAAGTCATCAGTGACTTGACAAATCAGCCATCACTACCGCCAGAACCTACAATTTTACTACCAGAAGCTATAACTATACTCACAGCTTCGCCAACAAATCAGAAGCTAGTTCCACTAAAAATACTTGATGACAAGTTCAAAAATCGACTGCTGGTAAATGCTCTTATTGTGCTGTTGGGATTAGGGACAGTTTGGTATTTACAGTTTCTCCCGCAGCTAATTATTAAATCTTCTAACCCCAGTCAACCTTTATCCAATTTACCTAAATCTTTGAAGGGGCATTCCAGTGATGTGAACTCCGTCGCTTTTTCTCCCAATGGACAAACCCTTGCTAGTGGCAGTGATGACAAGACAATTAAACTATGGAATCTGGCAACGGTTACAGAAATCCACAGCCTAAAGGGTCACTCTGGATGGGTTTGGAGTATCGCCTTCAGCCCCGATGGTAAAACCCTTGCCAGTGCCAGTAAGGACAACACAATCAAACTTTGGAATCCGGCAACCGGACAGGAAATCCGCACTCTAAAGGGTCATGCTGAGGGAGTTGCTAGCGTCGCCTTCAGTCCTGATGGTAAGATTCTTGCTAGTGGCAGTGATGACAAAACAATTAAACTGTGGAATCTGGCAACTGGAAAAGAAATCCGCACATTAGAGGGACATTCCCAAGGCGTTGCTACCGTCGCTTTCAGTCCTGATGGTAAAACTCTTGCCAGTGGCAGTTACGACAAGACAATCAAATTGTGGGATTTGGCAAGTGGAAAGTTAATCCGTACCCAGGAAGGACATTCCCACTTGGTTATTTCTGTCGCCTTCAGCCCTGATGGTAAAACCCTTGCCAGTGGCAGTAAAGACAAGACAATCAAATTGTGGGATTTGGCGACGGGAAAGACAATCCGCACTTTGAAGGGACATTCTGATAAGGTTAATTCTATCGTTTACCGCAAAACAGCAAATGGTACAATCCTTATCACTGGCAGTAATGACAACACGATTAAACTATGGAATCCGGCGACGGGAGAGACAATCCGCACTTTGAAGCGAGATTCCGGCTACATTTATTCTGTAGCTATCAGCCCAGATGGACAAACTATTGCTAGTGGCGGTAGCGCTGATAATATTATGAAAATTTGGCAGATTTCTCAGTGAAAAGCGCTGAGATGGAAAATTTCAAGGGGGCTGCAAAGTCTTATAATTTGAGTATTCTTAATTTTTAAAAGCGATCGCTACAAGAATAAGTAGGTAGGTTGAATTAAATATAAAACTTCTGTAGTGGCGTGGCACAGCTAAAATAGTGCATTAGGTGTAGGTTGGGGAGCCAGTGCGTTGCGGAGGTTCCCTCCGTTGTAGCACCTGGCGTTTGAGCAACGCGAAACCCAACATCAATAAGGGTGTTGGGTTTCCTTACGTCAACCCAACCTACAATTTTTTTGCATCACTTTAGGCTTGCCACGCCACTACTATCTTCTAATTATTTGTGTCTACCTACTTATCAATTTTAATCGTCTGCGATAATCGCTATATCTGAACAAGTAATTGTCTATTTTCCAACAATTACACCTTCTAGCAAAGAGCTAATTTTAATGCTATCAGCAACTATTGTGTTGCAAAATCTGCCATCTCAGGTAATTCTCTACCATAATGCTTGTTTGCTCGATAACAAATGCAACTTTAAGCAGATATACATTTCCAGCTAAAGATTGACGCAGGTGCTGTCATAACTTAAATAAACTGTAAGCAACAGTTACAGAAATTTGGTTGAGGAATGTGATCATGAAAAACTTTAATGTCTCTAAAATTCTGGGTGTTAGTGCTCTAGCTTTAAGTTTAGCTACGTTACCTACTATTGTGCCTGCTTCTGCCCAAACAACTACAACACCTGACACTACTGTTACAGATACGAATACAGACCGCCGTGTTACTGATGGTAATTACCAAGATGGCGATTGGGGTCTTTTAGGCTTGCTCGGTTTGTTTGGTCTATTTGGTCGCAAGAGCCGCAAAAACGAATCAGTGGATTATGCAAACCGTGATGTGGTAGGCACTACTGGCTCTCGTTCTAACTATTAATAGCTAGTTGCGCTGCAATTTGGGATAAGTCATAAAAATGGTTTGGGGTTGAAGCCTGCATATGCAGGCTTTGTTTGTGTTCTTGTATTACTACAATATTTCCCAAGTGAGAGGGTGCGAAGTTTCCCATTTTTAATTACTAATTGCACCCCTAACTAAAATAACTGTACTCTCTACACCAGAGGCGAGCTTGTTAATATTACCTTAGTTAGTGGATTGTACTAGTGTTCACTATAAATACTTCTGAGTAGAGGTAAGATAATAGCTTAAACGTGATATGCCGTTATTACTAATTTTCTGTCTGGGCTATATAGAACCCATTTGACATCTTATGAGGTTTTGAATTAAGGTACTCCTCAGCATCTAAAATCCAATGCTAATGGCGTATTCCAGCGACCTCACTGATACAGAATGGGAAATTTTTGAACCCTTATTG